>Ga0316604_10000048_pt1 | contig 212763 bp, 176 predicted proteins | sample OWC_soil_day20_C_FD_207650 | JGI IMG/M metagenome (GOLD analysis project Ga0316604, IMG submission 207650) | Wetland soil microbial communities from Old Woman Creek delta, Ohio, United States - OWC_soil_day20_CT | ecosystem: Environmental > Terrestrial > Soil > Wetlands | place: USA: Ohio... | reverse complement strand
CGGTCGCCTATTTTAGCCTAGGTTCGAGTTAGATACTATTCAGCTGAACTAGAAGGTTAGGGATTAGTCTAGCATCTTTATTTTTGATCTTTTAAAAGCGGGAGATTTCACACAGTCTGCTGTCCCCGTGTCCCATTCTATATTTTTTTCACAAATTCAGATTTTAATTTCATAGCACCAAACCCATCAATGTGGCAATCAATATTATGATCGCCATCAACCAACCGTATATTTTTTACTTTCGTGCCAATCTTTATGGCGGAAGAGCTTCCTTTTACTTTAAGATCCTTGATTATGGTGATAGAATCACCATCATTTAAAACATTTCCATTTGCATCTTTGACAATCTTTTTATCTTTATCATTTTCGGCTTCCATTTCTAAAGCCCATTCATGAGCGCATTCTGGGCAAATCAGAAGATTGCCATCTTCATAGGTATATTCTGAATTACATTTCGGACAATTGGGGAAATCAGACATAGTTTCATTTTCTCCATTCATTATTGTTATTTAAAACCTGCTATTACAAATTTTTCTCTGTAAAGCTCCCCAGCTTAATCGCCGGGAACTTATCCTCAATCGCCTTAAGGAAATTTCTCACGCCACCGGCTTTGCCACCTGTGGGCATGGCTGCCAGGAAAGCGTCAGGATCAAAGTTGAGGTTTCGGAGTTGAATCATGTCTACGCTGGTTTCGCCTAGGAATTCGAGCCAGGCTGCTTGTTCCTCTGCCCGGTCGTTAAGGCCGGGGAAGAGAAGCATATTTAGGGAAACATAGACGCCATGCTGTTTGGCATAGGCGATGGACTGCTTGACATCATCCAGGCTGTATTTGGTCTGGTAGTAGGCCTGATAGGTTGCAGGGATGGCGCTGATGATGCTGACCCGCATGCTGTTAAGGCCGGCGTCGACGATTTGCTTGATGCCTTGGGTAAAGCCGGCGTTGGTGTTGATGTTAATTTGGCCGCGCGCGGTTTTGGCACGGATTTTTTTTATGCCTCCGGCAATGTTGTCGGCAGCCAGTGAGGGTTCACCTTCACAACCCTGACCGAAGCTGATGATGGGGTCTGGTGCATCAGTCAGGTGATAGATACCGATTGCCGCAATTTCGTCTGGAGTAGGGGCAAAGATTATCCGGCTTTGCGGAGCCGGGCAGCACTCGGCCGGTTGGAGAGATATACAGCCCAAGCAGTTGGCATTACAGGCCGGGCTGACCGGGATGCCAGCTTCCCAGCGGCGGTAAAAGAGGTTTTGAGCAGTACAACAATGCCAAGTCAGTGAGCAGTTGGCTAAATGCTCTACCAATCGGTTGCCAGGCAAATCACGTTTAACCTGGTTAACCCGCTTTTTTAGGTCTGGCGTATTGTATTTATAGGGATGCCATTTAGCATTATCTGCTGTTTTAACGGCAGCCACATAAATTTCATCATTAATCAGCGCAGCTGCCGTATAACCATACAGCGGCAATTGTGGCGCATTGGGCTGGCATTCATAAGCAGGCAGCCGCGTGCGGGTATAACCGACAGGTAGCATGGCGGCAACCGCCAAACGGCCTCTGAGTTTTTGCGTCATACCGCCTTTCATCTGCAGAGCACTTCGGCCTGGCAAAAACATAAGCTCTGCGCCTTCCGGCAGCGGAATCATATCTTCTTGTTTTAGCGGCAGATAGTCCTGTCCCAGCCTGCCAACTGCGCGGCAGCCAGGCGCATCAAAAATTTCGCCGTGTTGATCGGCATAAAGCGTTGTAATCATATTCTTACCCTTTGTTAAATTTATTCATGGCTTTATTAAAGCCTTCTTTAAGAATGGCTTCCACGGCATCGGCCGCCTGACCAATGGCCTGGGTGATAGCCGGGGTTTCGTCGGCGTTAAACCGGCCCAACACATAGTTGGCAGTTTCCCAGCCTTCTGGTGGCCGGCCAATGCCAATACGAATCCGGCAAAAATCGTCTTTGCCTGATTCGTAGATCATAGACTCAATGCCGCGGTGACCGCCAGAACCGCCTTTCAAACGCAGCCGCAACTTTCCTGCCGGCAAATCCAGATCATCATAGATCACAATAATATCTTCATAGGCAACCTTGTAAAAAGCCGCCAGCGGCATTATCGCCCGGCCACTTAAATTCATAAAGGTCTGGGGCTTCACCAGTAACACGGTTTCCTCGCCCCGGTATTCTGCCACCGCCGCATTATAGCGGTCACGCCAGGACGAAAGGTTCCAGCGTTCGGCCAGTTTATCAACTGTCATAAACCCGATATTGTGACGGGTGGCACTGTATTCTTGTCCGGGATTCCCCAGACCAACTACTATTTTCATTTACTCCTCCGACATCTTGCGAATTTCATCAACCGTAACAAATGTATAGCCCTGAGCCAGCAATTTATCAATGATGATGCGGGTAGCCGCTACAGTCTGCTCCCGTGGCAAAGCGGCCGCAATCCCGTCGCCGTCATGCAGCAAAATGACTGAGCCGTTTTGCACCTTACCCAGTGTCCGTTCAGCAATAACTTCTGCGCCAGGGTTTACCCAGTCACGGCTGGCCACTGACCATTCAATAACTTTCAGCTTTTTCTCGGCCATGGCATCCATTACCACGGCATCTCGAAAACCATGCGGCGGTCGCATAACATGCGGCGGATAACCTACGGCAGCGGCAATCACTTGATTGGTTTTTTCGATTTCGGCGATAATGCCCTGACGGTCAAGTTTGAGCAAATCCACATGGTTGTAGGTATGATTGCCCAGCTGGTGACCTTCGGCGACAATGCGCCTTAGTAGTTCAGGGTATTTGGCGGCATTTTGACCAATGACAAAAAAGGTGGCCGGTATGTTCCGTTCTTTGAGGACATCAAGCACTTGGCCGGTATATGGTGGATAAGGGCCGTCATCAAAGGTCAGTGCCACCAGTTTTTGACTTGTCCGGCTTTCCGAAAATACCGGCCCATAAAAATGATTAGCTGGCAATACAGCATTCAGCGTCAAAATAAAGCCAACAACAATGCCGAGAACTGCAACCCCAAGCCCGAGACGTACCGGGCGTTTGAGTATCCGCAGATAATCAAACAGCAAGCTGATAATAACAATGATTGTAAGCAAACCCAGCATGCTAATCAGCCGCATATTAGTATCAACCATAGCAGGCTAACCTCGTTTCAGGAGATTTCCTTGAACATGATAAGCCAGGGTCCCTGCGAATCATAGGTAATACCCTCCTGATAATAACCCAGTTTTTCATAGACCCGGATAGCCGGCCTGTTATCAGGCCGCACCTCCAGTCGCACTCTGGCAACTTTATTCTCTCTGAAATAGTTGTCGGCTTCCAGCATCAGCGCACTGGCAATGCCCTGTCCCCGGGCAGCTTCGGCCACAGCAATGGATAAAATCCGGGCATTGGCTGTTTTTCCGGGAGTAACTGCCGAGCGGAGAAAGGCCAGCTTATTAAGCACAAGGATTTTTACCGGATGCAGTCCAAAGCCATATTGCCCGCTAAGCCAGCGCCAGGCCCATTTAAAAAGATGCCCGCCGACCAGTGCTTGCCACCACAGCTTGTTTAAGCCAACAGGGGCAAAACAGTAGCCCAGCAGTTGACCGCCCTGATCTTTGGCAAGCAAAGCCGCCGCCGGTTCGGCCTGATAGACAAGGGTAAACACATCCTGCATAGCCTGCGGCTTGGGCAGGCGGCCACCGCAGTGATGGAGCACACTAGCTATAAAGCTTTCGGTAAACAACTTGGCCATTGCCGGCACATCAGCCAGTTCAGCACGCACAACTACAAAATTATTCATAGAGAAGTTTATGGGCAAATAGGGCGCGAGTATCGCGCCCTATTTGCCTGCCTCCGTAATAATCAACCATTTTTAGCTATGGTAGTTTTGAAAACTTTAGTTATCAAACAGTTTGCTAACTGACAGCTCGCCAAAGATGCGAATAATGGCTTCGCCAAGCAGCGGCGCTACTGACAGCACCTTAATCTTGGGAGAGCTTTTTCCTTCGGCTGTTGGAATAGTGTTAGTAACAATAAGTTCAGTAATATTGGATTTTTCAATGCGTTCTACTGCCGGGTCACTTAACACGGCATGGGTACAACAGGCATATACGGCTTTAGCGCCCATTCTGGTCAAGGCGTTCGCACCTTCAGTCAGCGAACCTGCTGTATCCACAATATCATCGACAATAACCGCAGTTTTGCCTTCGACATTGCCGATCAAGTTCATAACTTCGGCTACACCGGGAGCCGGACGGCGTTTTTCAATGATAGCAATTGGCGCATGCATGCGGTCGGCAAACACCCGCGCTCTGGAAACACCGCCAAGGTCAGGCGACACGACTACAAGATCTTTTAACTGCAAGGACATAATATATTCAGCCAGTGTAGGAACACCTGGCAAATTATCCACCGGAATATCAAAGAAGCCCTGAATCTGACCGGCGTGCAGATCCATAGTAACAACCCGGGTAGCGCCGGCTACGGTTAAGAGGTTAGCCATTAACTTGGCGGAAATCGGCTCACGGCCGCGTGTCTTTCTGTCCTGGCGGGCATAAGCATAATAGGGAATGACTGCTGTAATGTTTTTGGCTGAAGCCCGTTTGACAGCATCAATCATAATTAACAGTTCCATCATATTGTCATTAACCGGATAGCTTGTCGGCTGGATGATAAATACATCGGTGCCGCGCACGCTTTCGTCAATCATAACCTGAATTTCACCATTGTTGAACCGGCCGACAAAAGCATCGCCCACAGTTAGTCCCAGATAGGCTGCAATCTCTTTTGCCAGTGCCGGATTGGCATTGCCACTAAATATTCGTAATCTCTTCGTATCTTCCATTTATCTTACCTCCGCTGTTTTTCCGCCCAGCCCTCAATATTATTTTGACGGGCACGTGCTACTCCCAGAGAACTGGGGGGGACGTTTTTAGTAATGGTTGAACCGGCAGCAACATAGGAGCCGCGGCCAACAGTTACTGGCGCTACCAGGTTGGTATTGCAGCCAATAAATGCATCATCTTCGATTGTCGTACGATGTTTATGTTTGCCATCATAGTTTACGGTAATCGTACCGGAACCAATATTGACACCGCTGCCCATATCGGTATCACCGATATAGCTAAGATGCGGTATCTTGCTTTTTTCGCCGACAGTGGAGTTTTTGACTTCAACAAAATTGCCAACTTTAACCCCGTCTTTGAGGCAAGTGTCTGGCCTGAGGTGTACATACGGGCCAAGGGTTACATGCTTGCCGACAACGCAGTCGTGAGTATAGGAAAAATGAATTGTGGTTCCCTCACCAACTGTTGTATTGCTCAGACGACTGTTAGGACCGATCTCACAATTGGCGCCAATGATACTTTGTCCTTCAATCCAGGTAAAAGGATAAATCGTGGTATCAGCACCAATCTCCACCTGACTGTCGATAAAAGTGCTGTTTGGGTCCATAATGGTAACACCATTGTCCATCAGCTCGTCCAGTTTGCGCCGCCGAATAATACCTTCGGCTTCTGCCAACTGCTGGCGGGAGTTAATCCCCAGTGTTTCGCGATAGTCATCGGCTTTAACAGCCCATACCTTATGGCCTTGCTGATTCAAAATAGCCATAACATCTGTCAGGTAATACTCTCCTTGGGCGTTATTACAAGTAAGACCCTCCAAAGCAGCCAATAGTTCTTTGGCCTCAAAACAATAAATGCCGGTATTAATCTCGCTTACTGCAAGTTCTGACATACTGGCATCTTTGTGCTCAACAATTTTTTCTACCTGGCCGGCTGCATTGCGGATAACCCGACCATACCCTGTAGGGTCAGGCATAACTGCCGTAAGTACGGTGGCGGCGGCCTTAGCCTCTGTATGCTCAGCATACAGTTTAGCCAGTGATTTTCCGGTCAATAGTGGTGTATCACCACATAATACCATCACTGTACCAGTAAACTCACTAAGTTCTCTCTTGGCTTGCATCACGGCATGGCCTGTTCCTAGCTGCTCAGTTTGAACAACAAATTCAGCCTGACCTGCGAGTGTATCAGCTACACTTTGCGCGCCAAAGCCTACAACCACAACCTTTTTGTCAGCTCCCGAGAAACTAGCGGCATCCAGCACCTGCTGCACCATAGGTTTGCCACCTATCTGGTGGAGAACCTTGGGTAAGGCTGATTTCATCCGAGTACCTTTACCGGCCGCCAGGATGATCGCCATCAAATTTGACATCAAATATACCTCCATCCCTGACTGTCATCAGACAATTCAGGCTTGGTCTTGGGTGAACTATTCTCCTTTCGACACCAAGGCGTAAAATCCTCCAAGCAGCAAAATTTAAGTAAATGCTGCGCAAAAATACGCTACATAACCTCTGCCGGATAGCCTTCACGCCGCAGCGCCGCCATAATATGCTCTGTATGTAAAACATCTCTGGTTTCCAGTCCAATCTCAACAACAGCCTGCCCTAGCGGCACATGTCTTTCGACCCGGTCATGGGCAACACTGAGAACATTGGCCTGTGTCTGGGCGATAATAACAAGCAGGCGCTGCAAGCTGCCCGGCCTGTCCATAACGACTGTCCGCAAACGTACACGGCGGCCAGCTTTGACCAAACCGCGCTCAATAATACGGGAAATAAAGTTGACATCAACATTGCCGCCGGAAATAACGCTGACAATTTTGCCCTTGACCGAAATCTTGTCATTGAGCACAGCCGCCAGACTGATAGCACCAGCACCTTCCACCATCAGTTTGGCCCGTTCCAGCAGCATCAAAATGGTACTGGCAATGGCCTCATCGTCAATAACAACCATGTCGTCAACATAGTTGTCAATAAGTCCAAAGGTTAAATCGCCGGGAACCCTGACCGCAATTCCGTCAGCAAAGGTTTCGGCATCCTTGGTGGTCTTAAGGGTATGCGCCTTTTTCGACATATACATAGCCGGCGCCCCCTGAGCCTGGACACCATATATCTTGACATGCGGTGCCCGTTCTTTTACAGCTACGGCAATACCGGCAAGCATCCCGCCGCCGCCCACTGGAACAACAATGGCATCCACATCTTCCAAGTCTTCTAGTATTTCAAGCCCGATTGTACCTTGTCCGGCAATAACAGCCTTGTCATTAAAGGCGTGAATAAAAGTCTGCCCGGTCTCGGCTTGCAGCTCTACCGCCTTATTATAAGCTTCATCGTAAACGCTTCCGGCCAGTACCACCTCAGCCCCATAGCCTCTGGTTGCCGTAATCTTGGCCAGTGGCGCAATTTCCGGCATTACAATAGTTGCCTTAATTCCGGCCTGGCTTGCGCCATAAGCCACGCCCTGAGCATGATTGCCGGCAGATGCGGCAATAACCCCGTGAGCTTTTTCCTCCGGGGTCAAACTGTTGATTTTATTATAGGCTCCCCGGATTTTGAAGGATCCGGTTTTCTGCAGGTTTTCGAGTTTCAGGTAAATCTCACTTCCGGTCAGCGTGCTAAAGGTATTGCTCTTATCCAGTGTGGTATGATGAATAACGCCAGTTAAGGCCTCCCGGGCTTTCTCAATATCGGCTAGCGTTACCGTTGCAGTCTCTGACACACGCTCGTCTCCCTTCTAATCTGATGTTAATACCGGCCTGATATCTGTTACCTTAGTATGTTCATCAACATCATGTAAAATAAGCAGGGACTGATAATCTTCCACCAATTTATGCTCAGGCTCGGCAGTAGATACCAACACACCGATGCCGACAACCTTGGCGCCAACTTCATGTGCTAAATCCACCATACCCCGTGCCGTAGCACCAGCCTTCATAAAATCATCGATAATCAGCACTCTGGCACCTGCCGGCATGGCCCGTTTAGGCAGCGACATGGTCTGAATGCGTTTGGAAGAGCCGGAAACATAGTTGATGCTGACAGCCGAACCCTCGGTTACCTTGCTGCCGTGTCTCACGGTGATGAGCGGCAAATCAAACGCACGGGCAGTCATAAAAGCCAAAGGAATACCTTTGGTCTCTACAGTCAGTATGTAATTAGGCTCAAGATGAGCCAGCCGTTCCATGAAAATCTCGCCCACTTTCACCATAAGGTGAGGGGTAAACAGCAAATCAGACATATATAAAAAACCGCCGGGAATAATACGGTCAGGTTCGGCCAATCTGCCAGCCAGATTATGCAGCAGTTTATCAGCATCTTTGGCTGACACCGATGGAATAAGACGGACACCGCCGGCTGCTCCGGCCACGGTCTCAATTGTCCCTAGCCCAAAATGCCCCATAGTTTCTTTTATTGTTGTAATATCTTCACAGATGGTTGATTTGGCGGCACCAAACAATTCACTGAATTGACTGAGGGAAAATAAATGGCGAGGCCGATCTGCCATAATTTTCGTCAGTGCCGCAACCCGTTCCATTTTCCGTACTTTATCCATGCTAACTTCCTCCACGATCAGGGAAATACCGAATATTTTCTCCTAAATATATTTTTTTATTCACATTCTCTACATAGACCACAATTCCTGCCGCCAAAAAAAATTTTGCTCTCTAATGACAAAAAACGCGGAGTTCTCCGCGTCTCTTCAACAGGTTTGCGCCAAAAAGCTTCTGACTAAATCCAAATCACTTGGTTTATCAACATCAATGCCAAGCTCGGCATGGGGTGAACAAATAACCGCTCCCTTAATCCCCAGAATATCACTTGCCCTGGCTTCGATCTGGCTAAGCTTTAGCATACCTAAGGCAAAGCGCACCAGAAATGTCCAGCCCAGTATGCTACACAGCCTAACCGGATTTTTGCGTTGAGCAATAATCCGCTCGGCCACTTGCATACACTGCGGAATAATACGGGGATTAACCAGGAAAATATTCCCGCCGGTAAACGTTCCTTCTTTCAAGCGTACATAGGTCCGTTTGTTGCCGGGAAACCGGCGCTCATGATCACACTGGGCAATAACAGGGTAGTATACATCAGCCTGCAGCAACGCACATTGACTAACAAAATCGTCAATGGCCGACGGCGTGAGCAGTGGAATATCAGCGGTTACCACCAGTGTTATATTTTCATGTCCTAATGCCTTCATGCCCAAGCTGATGGTTTCCATAATTGTCCGGCCGCCCTGTAAAATAACAGTATTGTCCGGAAAAGAGCATTTCCGCAAGTGTTCAGCCGGACCGGCAACAAAAATGCGGGCAACGTGGCTACTGGCCGCAAGGGCCTCAGCCACAAATTCCACCATAGGCTTGCCGGCAATATCAATCATGGCTTCATAAGACTGTGCTGTATAGCGGTTTAAGTGCTTGTTATTTTCTCCACCAGCCAGGATTATGGCATCATACATTGAGTTACACTCCTTTGAGGGGTTAAGCCTGACGACGTTCGTTCAAATCCTGCAATAAAGTTTGCTCAGAATTTTCCATATGCTCGCGGGCAATTTGCTGCGCCAGATCGGTGTTGCGGGCGGCAATAGCCTCTACCAAATGGCAGTGCTCTTCTACCGATATTTTCATACGTCCGGGATATTGAATGGAAATTGAGCGGAAACGGGTAAACTGCTCTCTAAGATTATTAATGATGCCCACCAACCGGTCATTGCGGCTGGCTCTGTATAAGACATCATGGAATTGGCTGTCAACCTCTACGATTTTATCAATATCATCGCCTTCAATTAACTCACCGATTTCTACGAGCAATCGTTCCAGTTGCTCCAGCTCATCTTCGGTTATACGCTCAACTGCAAGGCCTGCAGCCAGCACATCAAGAGCAGTACGAATTTCAAATACCTCGTTAATGTCTTTAATTGAGAGATCGGCCACATAGGTTCCCCGCCGGGGAATCATAACAACAAAGCCTTCCAGTTCTAGCTTGCGGATAGCTTCCCGCACTGGGGTTCTGCTTACACCCAGTTCTTCTGCCAATTGAATTTCCATCAGCCGCTCACCAGGTCTGAGAGTTCCACTGACAATGGCTTCTCGCAGGGTTTCTGCCACCACTTCGCGCAGCGGCTTATAACTGTCTAATCTAATAGGTACTAATCTTCTCTCCACAATCACTCCACCTTTGAAACTGTTTCTGCCACAAATATTTCAGGTACACCCTCAACTTTTAGGCGGCAGGCAATTGCCTCTGCCTCCTCCCGACTGCGAACCAGACCAAAAACGGTTGGTCCACTGCCGGACATGAGTGCTGCCATGGCACCATATGCCAGCATAGACTCTTTTATCTTCGCGATTTCCGGATACGCGGGAATGGTCACACTCTCAAGCACATTGGACAGGTTATGGGCTACTCCTTCAAGATTGTCGTCAGTCAGATAGCCGCGCATAGCGGCAATATCCGGACGCGCTAAAACCAGCTCCGGCTTGAACTGCTGATATACCCAGGCTGTGGATACTTCAACTGCAGGCTTAGCAAGTACAACATAACAAGACACAAGTGGCGGCAGGGGTTCTAGTATCTCCCCCCGTCCTGTTGCCAGCATAGTACCGTTATACAAACAAAACGGTACATCAGAACCAAGCTTGGCAGCAAGCTTACTCAGCTCGTCTAAACTTAACTTAAGATTCCATAGGCAATTTAAGCCTCTGAGTACAGCAGCCGCATCTGCACTGCCGCCGGCCAACCCGGCAGCCAGCGGGATATTCTTATCCAAGTGGATATGAACTCCCTGATTAGGCGCAGCATAGGGTTTAAGCAAGGCTGCGGCACGATAGGCCAAGTTACTGTCATCAGCCGGCAAATCAGAAATATTAATACTTAGCGTAATGTCATCAGGCTGATTGGTCAAGGCAACCGTATCGGCAAGCTTTACAGCCTGCATGACCATCGCCACCTCGTGAAAGCCATCAGGACGTTTATAGAAGACATCAAGCGCCAGGTTAATTTTTGCATAGGCATTAAGTATTAGCATGTATATTCCTTATACAGCAAGCTGTTTCAAGGTGATGGCTTCTTGCGAAGTCAGAATTTCATCAATTTCAAGTAAAATAAGCAAGCGGCCCTCAAGTTTGCCTACTCCCTGAATGTATTTGGCATCCAGAATAAATGACGGCGGTGGCGGCTCTACACTGGCAGCGGCTATGCGTACTACCTCGGCGACGGCATCGACAATTACACCAACCGTCTGGCCACATACTTCTACAATAATAATCCTGCTTTCGTCATTTTGCTCCGAAATCTCTAGCGCAAAGCGTTTTCTCAGGTCGATTACCGGGATAATCCGACCGCGCAGATTTATAACACCTTCCATAAATTCAGGCGTTTGCGGCAGCTTGGTAATAGGTACCAGTCGATTGATTTCCTGCACCTTGGTTATCGGTAATCCATACTCTTCCTGAGCAAGCCGAAAAATCACCAGTTGAAGTTCTTGATCGACAGCTTTTTCATTTATCTCCATCGTAGCACCTCCACAGGTAGTCTATAATATATATATTCTACCTGTTCGGGTAGTTGCCTGCAACTGCCAATTTACATTTTACCTTTTTTTGTTATCGTTTGGCCTGTATGCCTGCAACCACCAGCTCCTGATACCCAGGTTTAGGTTGCAGCTCTGCTGCTTTTGTTTCCGAAAAATCCGCAATCGCCTGCATAACAGTCTCATAGTTTTCGTAAAAAACAGCAATCAAATCGTCGGTCTCGGCTTGTCCTAGCGCAACATTCACGGCATCACCTTCGTCAAGAATTGTCGTTATTTGTTCAGCGGTAATGCCGGCTTCCACAACTCCCTGCTGTAAAAGTGCCGCGGTCTCGCCTGGTTGCCTCCCGCGCAAATCGCTGTCTTCTTTGATATAGATATTGTCAAATCCCTGCCCGGCAGCTCGACCAAGACTAATAATAACATCATTGCGCCGGTCCCCGGGAGCGGCAATTACCCCAACTAAACGCTGGGGTTTGAGTCGCCTGAGTGTACTTGCCAGCGCCTGACAACCAGCCGGGTTATGGGCATAATCAACGCAAACCCGGAACCCGCCCATATCCAGCATCATCAATCTGCCGGGATTTTGATTAAAGCTTGCCAGCCCCTGACAAATAGCTTCCAGGGAAAGGTTCTGCGCCCAACAGGCCGCGACGGCAATAACGGCATTTTGAATATTGTGATGGGCAAACCCTTGCAAGGTAAGCGGAACATCAACAATACCAATCAGCGTCTGTTCTTTCTGCCCACTTGCCAAATATATGGCGCCATTTTTAACAAAACAGGCTCGGCCTCCTTCGCCAAGATGGCGGCGAACAATAATATTATCTGCCTGGGTGCTAAAATAAATAATCTCGCTTCTAACTCGCGTTTTAAGCGCAGTTACCCGAAAGTCATCGGCATTTAACAGCACAACACCGCCAGGGTGTACTCGCTCAACAACCAACGCTTTTACATATGCCAGATCCTCAAGATCCTCAATACCGTCTTGCCCTATATGATCTTCTGTAATATTGGTAATTATACCGACATCGGCAAAATCATATCCTAAACCGCCCCGGATGATACCGCCTCTGGCCACTTCCAGCACAGCGGCTTCTACGGTAGGCTCAGCTAAAATCATGGCCGTACTGGTCGGGCCGGTAGTATCACCTCGCATAATACATTCCTGTCCAACATAAATCCCGCTGGAAGTTGTCATGCCGGTTTTATAGCCGGCCTGTTGAAAAATATGGGCAATCAGGCGAGTTACCGTAGTTTTACCGTTGGTTCCGGTTACCGCGACTATCGGTATCCGGCCGTCAGCTTTGTCAGGAAACAAATAATCAATAATTGCCGCGCCCAGATCTCGGCCTGTACCGGTACTTGGATACAAATGCATCCTGAGGCCGGGTGCCGCGTTAATTTCAATAATAGCGCCATATCCAGCCACTAACGGCTGACTAATATCGGGAATAACCAGGTCAACGCCGGCAATATCTAGGCCGGTAAGCCGCACCGCCCGTTCAACCAGGCGAACGGTATCCGGGTGAATACCGGCGGTTACATCTGCCGCAGTGGCACCAGCACTTAAATTTGCATTGTCCCTGATATACACAATCTGACCGGAAACCGGAATCGAGTACTCAGTTAGTTTTTGCCGGGCAAGTGTCATAATAGCAGCACTATCAAGGTGCAGCCTGGTCAGCGGACGGCTATGACCACTGCCCCGCACCGGATCCAAATTGACAATATCAACAAGTTCAGCAACACTATGGAGCCCGTCGCCAATAACATGAGCCGGTATCCGCTCAGCCCCAGCTACAAGCCTACCATTAACGGCACATAAACGGTATTGACGGCCTATCACATATTCTTCGATAAGCACCCGGTTATCAAACTCGGCGGCCAGTCCAAACGCCCGCTTTAGCTCGGCTTTAGTAGCAATATTGAGTGAAACACCGTTTCCGTGGTTGCCATTCACAGGTTTAACCGCCACCACTGCTCCAATTGCCGCAAACGCGGCTAATGCCTCCGTCCAATTTGTAACAATATAACCTTCAGGCACAGGTATAGCATTTTGCCTTAGCAGCCTGTTTGTCAGAAACTTGTCTCCTACCAAATCAACCGCCAGCGCACTGGTTTTCCCGGTAATCGTGGCCCAAACCCGCTGCTGCTTGTTCCCATAGCCTAGGATAAGAAAATTAGCTTCACAATCCTGGCGCAAAACTGGAATATTGCGTCGCCGCGCCGCTTCATAAATTGCCGCTGTGCTTGGCCCCAATCGACTTTCCTCGCCAGCTTTCTGTAACTCGTCCACCACTTTTGCCACCTGAAACTCCTGTTCTTTAAGTATGGCCGTAAGCAGGCGGCACGCACCTTCGGCGGCAGCTAAACCCACCTGACCTGATTTACAGCTAAAAATCACGTGATATATTCCCGTACAGCCTGAACCACGGGTCTTGCCAAAGCTAGACGCAAATTCCTCGCCGCACATGGCCTGAAGCTCAAGAGCCACATGTTCAAAAATATGCGCCAGATAGGTTCCTTCCTGTAACCGTTCTGCAAACCCTCCCGGATAGCCCCGCGAACAGCTATGGTTGTATAGGCCGGGCAACAGTGACAATAACCGGCTGACAAAACCGGCAATCTCATTGCTGGCCTTATCTTCATACAAACCAATATCAAGGATTGCTTTAATAACCGGCCGGTAGCTGTAAATATTAGGACCGGCAATAAAGCAGGTCGACAATAATTGCATGCAAAGTCCTCCTTCTGCTAATTCGCAGCAAGCTGCATCGGCAGCCGTAGATTCAAATCAAATCCAAATCCGGAAGGTAAAATATGCAACAACACATTGGAAATAGCCAGTGGTTGATACCGATTAGATTCCGATATGTTGGAATAAATAATGTTTTTGCCGTCAAGAATCGTCACCGTCTGTGACCCGATTACCTCGCACATCCGACCTGGCCCGACAATAAGCGCGGTATCTTCATCAATACCGATTCCCAGCACATGCGGATTTTGTGCTACTGCCTCCAACAACCGATTAATACGCCCCCGTTGGGCAAAATGCTGGTCAACAACGCCTTCTGACAAAAAACCCATGCCTTGCGCCATGATTAAAGACGACTTTTTCGGCGTGTCATTAGAATTGCCGGCCACAATCATGGTTTCGCTCATAATAGCCGCCCCGGCGCTTGTCCCACCGATAACAGCGCCCTGAGCCAGCACAGTACGAATAGCAGCATCAACTGCCGAGCCGCCTAAAATGCTGGTAATCCGCAACTGATCGCCGCCTGTAAAAAATATGCCGGTAGCTTGCTTTATCAGGTCAGCCTGTTCCCTCTGATTGGCCGTTTCCCGGTCATTAACCGCCATTACGGCAACCACTGCCGCCCCCAAATCCGAAAATAAATCCCGGTATTCATTGCCTACCAGCCGGGGCTGATCGGTGGCAGTTGCCACAATGACGATACGGCTGTCTCTCCCGCCCGCCATATCGATAAACCTGCGCAAAATCAGACACTCGCCGCTTTTATCTTCATGTCCGCCGATAATTAATAAACTACCCGCCTCTTTACCATTATTGGTTTGGTCTTTATTACTCATATATGTGTAATGCTCCTATTTAGGCTTTACCCCTATTTTTGCCATAACAGTATAAAATTTATGCAATATCTTCTGCGCCTCTAGATGATTCACTAACCAAATCACCTGCCGATGAATACTATGAACTAGCAAAATTGGAAGCAAACGGAGGTCGAAACCTGTATGCTGCTTAGAAAAATCTATTTGCCCACACCCTTAAAAGATACCAAGCTTGCAGAAGGCGAAAGCTATATCACGCATTGCCATAACCTACCGGCCACAATCCATGAAGTCATCCCTGTTCACTGTGCCGGCAGAGCCAGTCACACACTGCCTAGAGCCAATATTCTCTTGGTAAAGTCGCAGCGGCAATTAACCTTGTTTAACGGTAACAGTCCGCTGCGCCAATACCCGGTTGCCATCGGCAAACCATCAACCCCCACTCCGACAGGCAATTATGCCATTGCTACCAAAATTATGAATCCGGGAGGGGTTCTGGGATCTCGCTGGATGGGGCTCAATTACGGCGCCTATGGCGTTCACGGCACAAATTCTCCCTGGTTGATTGGACAAATGGTGTCAAATGGCTGTATCCGACTGCATAATGCTCATGCCGAGGAACTATTTACTTTAATAAATGTCGGTACCCCGATGTATATCCGGGATTAGCCGGCTTAACTCCTCAGCCACCCAGCATGCTTTATTCCGTCTGCTAATAAGAAAGTCCAGCAATGCTTGCCGCTCTTTTTTATCTGGCAGCCATTCCTCAGGAATACCCTCGATAAACCCGGTCAGCCTGGTATCTGCAATATCTTTTACCAGAGCGGCGTACTTAAATAAATGCGCCGGCCTCAGATAATATTTTAAAAGCACGCCATAAGACCGCCGATGATTAATGGTTATGGTTTCCGCTAACTCGTTAAGCATGGGTATTGTCCATTTCCCCCGACGAAACAAATGAGAATTGTCAATTGCATAGAGCTTATAACCTTCCCGTTCTTTACGAATCAGCAGATTCTTTCTGTTTTCCGTCCGGTCAGGATTGTGAAACAAATGGTCAAACAACAGCACACCTGCCATTTGTTCTTTATTAATTGCCCGGTGCAACTTGTATTTACTTACATAGTCAGCTCCTGACAAATATTCACAGCCAAAATGCCACCCCGGTTGTACGCCGGCAGCCGACAAACGCCGGCTGCCACGTAAGACTTCCGGTGAAATATGGATGCGTCCCCCTGGCGGAAAACACAGCGTTAGCCATTCACCAAACTGAGCTGCCAGGAGTTCATTTACCAAAACCTTGCTCCCCAGACGATTAGCTGATAACTTAACCACACATACCTTGGTTTCCCCATTGTCATTTTCGGCCCGAAACAGTTGCGGAGATGTTGCTCCCAACCCAACCGGTCCGATATAGGTTAGCGCCCGATACATTAGGCCACTTCCTTTCATAAGAAAAGACTTGGCTTGTGCCAAGTCTGTCAGGACGACGGCAGAAGTCTTAGTCGCTCTTATGTCAACAGAATTTTGTTATAAATTCTGGTAGACTAAAGAAAACACGGCTTGCGCCGAGCTTTAGCGAAAGCGCAAGTCGATGTTGCCCCTATCCTGCTTTTCAGAAAGTTATCCGATGACTAACCCGTTCTAATACTCCCATCTTCAGTAGAAGAGCAAAGAACGGCTAAGTCCCTGGATAATTCAACTAAGATTCAGATGGGGTTAAAACCCTATCTGAATCAAGTCTCATTTATACTTTCTGTTAGGGTAAAAACAACACCCAGGGATTATTGCCATCCCTGGGTTGATTTCTACCCTTTTGGAGCACCGACCAGCCAACTTGCAATCCAGCCGGTAGTGCCGTCGGCAAGCACTACTTTGTACCAGCCAAAAGCCTGTTCTTTAACAGTTAATGTGGTATTTTTCTTAACTTTGATAACAACTGGGAAATTGGTACCAGGACCACTTCTGATATTAACCGAGTCGCCGGTTACAGTTACTGTGCCGTTGACAGTGGTAGTAGTACCTGCTGTCGGTGTCATTGGGCCGGTAACAATAACATTTTGTTCACCAAAACCGGCGATATTGCCGCCACCGGTTTCTGCCGCGGATACGGTTTCATCTGAAAACTGACTGGCACTAACTTTATCTGATCCTGATGCAGTACCGCTTATACCGACTTCGTCAATAGGGGTTAAGGCATATACATCCATTTCCGTGGTGGTTACCACTCTGGCCCAAACCTTAAGTACAGTTGTAACGTGCACTTTACGCCTGTCATGGTGACAATGGAAATCAAAATCCACAAATTCAACGGTGGCATCAGCAGTTGCTTTCATATCAGGCTCAGCACCATCGATCACAATATCCCGAGTCCAGCGGATGTGTCTTTTTTCAAACGCATGCACAGGTTGATTCTCCAGATCGGCAACATACATTATCTTGATTTCTAATTGCCCCCGCACAATAACTTTGTCAGGAATAACATCTACCTTGGTAATTTCCAGTTCTTTGACATACACATCTACAACTTGTTCAATATCCGGTTTTTGTTCCGGCACAAACAGATCAAGCTCCACAACCCTCTGAGCCATTTCAGCGCCTAAAACCTGTTCAACCTCAATAGTTTCAGTACTGGGTTCCGGGCAGCCGCATTCCAGTTCAGCACTGTCAACAGTGGTAACACCGGCAACTGTTTTTGTCGTGACGCCTGATGTATTGCTTGAACCTGAAGCCGCTCTTGTTTTATCGTCCATAATTCCCCCTCCTTTCCGTTGGCCTGTCAAATCTACCCTTTAGGTGAGGTAGGCAAAGTTCCTGTTCCAATAGAAACCTCACGGTCAGTCATAACCTTAGCTGTAATTTTCAGCACTACCGAAACGTCAAACTCCCGGCAAATATGTTGATGGTGGTGGTGATGATCATCGCAATCGTCATCATCATCGTCAGTGTCGTGGTCATGATCATCGCAGTCGTGGTCATCATCATCATCGTCGTCAATAGGATCAAAGTTTTTATACTTATAGGCACGATGATGATCTTCCACATCATAATCAACAAACTCAACAACTACACTGGCTTCAGCATCCATACCCCGACGTGCTCCGGCAATATCAATATCTTGGGTCCACTTATAATGCTTAATCTCAACAGCATGAACTGGCTGATCAGGCAAGGCGGCAACGTAGATGGCTTTAATCTCAAACTCGCCCCGAACAATTACTTTATCAGTAATGACATCAACGCTATTTACTTCTACTTCTTTGACAAATACATCAACAATTTGTTCAATAGAAGGTTTTCTCTCAGGAACAACCACGTGAATATCGAGTACTTTTTGCTTTTCTTTTTCCCCGACTATTTGGCGCACAATGATGGTCCCGGTTTCTGCGCCAAGCGTACACTTATTGTTGTTGCTGGCTCTATCGTTCATGCAGATTCCCCCCTTTGTATACTCTAGTTATATATATGCCTGCACTAATTTTTATGTGCCAACGTCACTTCCTAATATCAAAAAAAAATAAGCATCTGCAGTGATCTTGCTGCAAATGCTTATTTACCCCAATTTATTTACCGCTTAAGACAAGATGCGGCTCTTTCTTCCGGCTTTGGTACATATCAACCTCAAGAAAAAAACGTTCGATAATAATACGATTAACCATCTCCTGCACTTGTCTGGCAGTATCGTCAACACCCTTTTCAATAGATTCAAGGAGGGTTTTCCGGTCCTCGCGCGATAAGGTAGGCGGCACAACCAAGTCAAACGTAGGCTCAACCCATTTATCGGTGTAGTTCATAATAAAACTCATCATCCGATCAGCTACCGTATCAATAAACTCCTGATCTTCTGACAACCGTGAGAGCCATTCCCTGATAACGTTTTCTATTTCGGTTGCATTAGGAACAGACTGATCTGGAAATGCAATTATCTTTGCAGCCAAACTATATTCCTCCCCTGCTCATAAATTCGGCAGCTATATTATCTTTATTTTTGCTAATTGTTACGCTCAGCATACGCTTACTTGCCAAGGCTTACTTAGAACTCTTATTGTTTTTCATTATCGTCCGCAATTATTAGAAATATATTTAGATTGTTTTTCAACTAGTGTTATTTTCTAAAAGAATTATAAAATTAGCTGGTTATACTGATATTACAGTCAGGCAGGAAAACTACGGAAGACGCACGGTGCCCTCCTCCTTAAATAACCTTTGCGTCTTCCGTTAACATATATAAACTGCTTACATAAGAACGATATTTAGTGAAAAATCCCGGTGAAAACCACGGCAATACCAATACTTACTCCCCAAAATACGATTAAAGAGAAGGCTGAAGTCGATCCTAGCCAGTTCGATTTCAGCCTTCTCTTGTTTTTCACTCCCACCACCGGAAACCAGTTGCATAGTGAAACAACATAACCTTTTTTCGGTCTAGTTCATAGTATATACCAGATGCTCTTCTCCCTCAGGGGCTAAAAATTTGCTATCTAAAATAAGGAGGTAATACTATTAATGAAAGCTTACAAAAAATATCCCCACTGGAAATGTGATGACGACAATTATGGAAAATGCGGCTGTTATGACAAATATGATATGTATGATGACTGCCACGAACCCGACATGTCTTGCAACATGCCGAAAATGAAATGCCAGACGACGAAAGAATGTGTAAAAACCTTTAAATGTTATTACAAGCTTTACAAAATGTGCACTTACCGGTTATATAAAATATGTCCCTCCTGTGGTCATGAATTTGATTACCACAGCCACCACGGCGGCTGTCCCAAGTGCATGATGTACTAAGAATAATAAGATCCGTGCCATTTGGCACGGATCTTATTTTCTTAGTACTATACTATTTCTTTATGAACTCCTGTACTACATACACAGAACCGGAAGAACTGGTACGAACACCAACACCAACTTCGGTGTAATTAGAATTTAAAATATTAGCCCGGTGACCTGAGCTATTCATAAATGCTTTTTCGGCAGCTGTTACACTTGTATTGATTGCCAGGTTTTCACCGGCAGCACTGTAACTGATTCCCGCTTGCTGCATCCGGTCAAACGGCGATTGACCTTCTGGATTATAGTGTGAGAAATAGTTACGGTTAATCATGTCCTGTGCATAGTTTCTCGCCAGTTTCACCAGACTGGTGTTGAGTTTAAGTGCCGGCAAGCCATTAGCGGCCCGGTCAGCATTTAAGAGTTGGAACGCTTTAGCTTCATCAGCCGTAACGCCTGAGGTAGTTGTTGTTGTTGAAGTTGAGCCTGAACCTGAAGTCGATGTACTTGGAGTAGTTGCAGTATCTGTGTTCTTAGCTGTCGGTTGACTGTCGCCACCTTTTTTTCCACCGGCAATCACCGCCAGCAAGCCTAGTGCTACTAAGCCGCCGATAACGGCTTTATTGTCACCATTTTCTACCGCCTGTTCCTCAATCTCAGCCGCATAAGCTGTTGTTGCCCAAGCACCGCCAAAAGAAGTAGTAAGCAGAGACATTATCACCAACGCAAAAATTGTTTTAGTTAGACTTTTTTTAACTCTCGTCAAATTCACATAACCAACTTTCTAGTGTTGACTTTTAGGAATATGCCCTAAATTTAATTGGTATTGAATAGTCACGGACTTGGCATTAGTCCGATGTTATGTAAATATTCGTTTTGTAAAGCCAAAATCCTGTTTGGTGATGTCTAGTAATTTCTGTATAGTCCTCAGATCACTGATCTTAAGCCAAATAATACAAAAAAAATTATACTTATTACTATTGTATTAACTCTAATTTTCGTAAAACCTCAACAAGTTTTTCCGTGTCGATCGGTTTGGCAGCATAAGCTTCACAGCCAATTTCAAACGAGTGCTGTACATATTGAGTTTCCGCCAATGCCGTAACCATAATGACTTTTACTCGATCTTTCTCTTTAACACCATTTTGTTTTTCAATATCTCGAATTGTTTTTAGGGCCTTTACACCATCAACTTTGGGCATCATGATATCCAAACATATGAGGTCATATGGCTGTTTATCCTTTAGTGCCAACAAATATGCATCAAGTGCTTCCAGCCCATCAATAGTTACATCACACTCACCATATTGCGATAAAAACTTTGCCAAAAATTTTCGGCTGATTAAATCATCCTCTGCAATAAGAATTCGCATTTTTATTCCTCCTCATCATACTTATATGTTTGCAATACGGCTGCGAAATCCTCCAACAATTTTTTACCTGCATCCGCAATTTGCTGTATGTTATTTCTCCGGGCTGCAAGTTCAACTTTGAAGGCTAAATCCTTGAGTTTATCAATTCCCGCCAAATTGAACTTTTCTTTGAGTTTATGAGCATTTTCTTCAATTTTTTCAATGTCAACAGCTTCTAAAACTATCTGAAGCTGCTCTACCAAGTATATCAGGCGCGTCAACACCACTTTCTCTATCTTTGAAGATTGCGGAATCTCATTAACCGCACAAATTTCTCCACATTCACTAATTCTAAAACTACCCAACCCTGTCTTTCCCAATTCTTTATGCCAAACATCTTCAATTGTTTGTGCTAATTCATAAACCGAAACAGGTTTTGCCAGATATCCATCCATCCCTAAGGCCAAAAATCTCTCTTTATCCCCCTGCAAAGCGTGCGCAGTTAAGGCAACAATCGGTATATGACCTCCTGTAGAATCTTCTCTCGATCGGATATGTCTTGTTGACTCCAAGCCATCCATCTGCGGCATTTGAATATCCATTAAAATAAGATCTACTTGCTGCGGATTACGCTGCAGAAACTCGCAGACTTCCAGACCATTATTAACCGCTATGCCAATATGCCCGATTTCTTTTAATAGCCGCATAATTACATCCTGGTTTACCTTATTGTCTTCTGCTACAAGGATGTTTTTAGGAAATAACGTTTTATAAGAAGACGGCGTCGGCAGTTGTTTATTTTCTAATGTATCTCCTAATTCACACCGAATTGTGAAGAAAAAGGTTGAGCCTTTCCCCAGCTCACTTTCTACCCAGATAAAACCATTCATCATTTCGACTAACTGCTTTGATATCGCAAGCCCTAGCCCGGTTCCGCCAAACTTTCGTGTGATTGAACCGTCAATCTGAGTAAAAGGCTTAAATAGCCTAGAGATATTTTGGGGCGAAATACCATCACCTGTATCTGTTACCGAAATAATCAGTTCGACTTCATTATTTTCCTTGAGAGACTGTTTGGTAACTACCGTGACAACGCCCTTCTCGGTAAACTTTACCGCATTGCTGATAAGATTATTAAGCACTTGTCTTAATCGGTTCGGATCTCCCTTTACCACAGGAGCCAGGTTCTCCGTATGTACAGATTGTAACTTTAACTTTTTTTCCGTTGCCTTCGGCAAATGGCTTTTGATAATTTCCTCAACCAACTCTTTCGGGCTAAAACCAATATTGTCAATTTGCAGTTTTCCGGCCTCAATTTTGGAAAAATCCAAAATATCATTAATAATTTCTACCAATGAATTTGCACAGGTTTTTGCTGTAATCAGATTTTCTCGCTGCTGTTCATCCAATTCTGTCATAAGCGTCAAATCAATCATTCCAACAATACCATTAATGGGTGTACGAATTTCATGGCTAACATTGGCAAGAAACTCACCTTTTGCCCTACTCCCGGCTTCAGCCGCTTCCTTTGCGGCTTTTAGCTCTTGTTCTGTAAGCTTCCTCTCAGTACTATCCCTGATAATACTTAGCACAACTTCCTGATCATCAATCAACGTCCCTTTGGAACTTACTTCTACTGGAAAAACTGATCCATCTTTTCTGCGATGTACGGTCTCAAAGTAGACACCCTCTAAATAAGCAGTCAGCATTTGTGTTGTCGGGGAATCGCCCGGCAACCGAATATCCCAAATGGTGCAGGCAAGAAGTTCTTCCCGCGTATACCCATAAGCCTGCAAAGCAGCATCATTAGCATCAATAATCTGCCCATTTAAGCCGATAAAAAGAATAATATCGCGCGCCTTCTCCAACAATGCTTTATACCGGGTAAATGCCTGCTCCGCCATTTTTCTATCATGAATGTCAAATCCCATACCGATATAGCCTGTTAGATTTCCTTCCATATCATAAAAGGGACGATTCACACAATGTAACCAGCGATACTCCCCACTCTTGTGCAATAAGCGAATTTCCGCCTGATGAGTTTTGGTCTTTTGTAAGGATTGCATTGAGTCTTCAAAGTATCGCTTGCGATCATCAGGATGTACAAATTCCAGCCAATGGTGGAGAGTTCCCTCTACTATATTGCGCCCGGTAAAAGTCGACCAATAATCGTTTAAATACAGCCACTCCTGTTGCAAGCCAGAACGCCAGACAATAGCCGGAACACCTTCAAACATCGAAAAATAGAAATCCCTGGCTTTTGTAACTGTCAATTCTTTTTCTTTGTTCTCTGTTATATCAACCATGGTAACAATAATATTCCGTTGTCCGTTAATAGTTACAGGCGTAGCTCCAACCTTAAGCCACAAAACTTTTTTTCCCTTGCCCACAATAAATGTTTTTTTACATTCAAAGTTGACCGCCGGAATGTTAAACTCATAGGAACGTCGAATAGCAAAGTTGATATCGCAGCCTTGGCAACTATCTCCGCGACCGCATTGGCTGATATTATTTTCACAGTAATATGCATCACCAAATAGATTTCCTATCGCTTCTTCTTTGGAAATGCCCCCCATTTCCAAAGCCATAGTATTAATGTCACGAATTTTAAAATGGTTATCTAAAAGAACCATCCCCACAGGTGTAGAATTAATTACACTTCGCAGGTTCTTTTCCTCGTTATAATAGTGCATTTCAAATTTTTTAAACCTTGTAACATCACGCAATATAGTAATTGTGCCAATAATATTCTTATCAGCGTTAACAAATGGTGAACAGGTTGCAGACACAAAAATCAACTCTTGATTCCGCGCAATAGTGGCACTGTTTTCAAATCCCTTGGTAGTATTAGTCCGAATTACTTCTGAGAGCGGACTACTCATGGGCTGCCTGGTTTCATAGTGTACAATATTGCAAACTTCATCAAAATCTCTGCCAATAACCTGCTCAGCGCTTTGTCCAAGTATATCTTCAGCATGATGATTGACATATACAATACGAGACAATAAATCGGTAACGACAACTCCGTCTCCTATGCTGGATAATGCCAAAACAAGCTGTTTATTATTAAGCAAACTACAAACCATACTGCCAGGCACCTGCACTTTCTACACTGATCTGTTTTACAGCTTCCAGGCAAAACAACCGCAAATCCACGATTTGCTTTCCCTCTATTTATTGCAACGACGCACATATGGCATGGGGGATGTTTTTTAAAGCAACCTGTTTTTTCACTGCGCCAATATTGTAAGCGACTTTTGGCATACCATAAACCACAGATGACTCCTCATCCTGACCAATGGTCCCGGCACCTTGCTTGCGCATAGCCAGTAATCCTTTGGCACCATCATACCCCATCCCGGTAAGAATGACACCAATACTATTAGCGCCAGCTTCCTGAGCAACAGAGTTAAACAAAACATCAATAGAAGGGCAATGTCCATTTACTTTTTCGCCGCTATAGCATTTAACCCGATACCCATCACTGTACTTTTTGAGTTGCATGTGCTCATTGCCAGGAGCAATCAAAATTGTTCCTGGACCAGCCTTATCCCCTGTCTGGGCTTCCTTTACCTGAAAGGAAGTTGACGCATTCAGGCGCTCGGCATACATCCGGGAAAAAACCGGCGGAATATGCTGTACGATTACAATGCCAGGAATATTGACCGGCAACTGCTTAATTACCTGATAGATGGCTTCTGTCCCGCCGGTGGAAGCACCAATGGCTATAATCTTATCATGAGCAGGCAAACCAGTGTTATTTACTACACCAGCACTATTTCCACTTGCTGCTACCTGAGTAGGTTTAGCGTACACTGCTGTTTTAACTTTGATAATTAGTTCATTAATAAATCTTTCAACACCATGAGGAGATTGAATGTCCGGTTTTGCAACAAAGTCAATCGCGCCGGCGGTAATGGCATCAAATACAGCATTGCTGACAGAGCTTATAACAATAGTCGGCAAAGGATACTGGGGCATAAGCCGCCGCAAAAACTCAATCCCATTCATTTTGGGCATTTGCACATCCAATATCATTACCTCAGGCTGAAATTGAATAATTTTATCGCGGGCATCAAAAGGATCAACAGCCTTTGCAACAACTTCAATATCTATATCTGCCGCCAGCCCTTTTGCCAGAACCTCGCGATATAACATAGAGTCATCGACAATAAGCACTTTAATCTTCTTCATGGTATTATTCCTTTCGATACACTGCCGGCTTTATATATTTAAACCTCGAGATTTCACGATTAATGGACTCCGAGTGACCAATAAAAAGATATCCCCCCGGTGCCAATGAATCATAAAATGCATTGACTAATGAATTTTTTGTTGCGGTGTCAAAATAGATCATAACATTTCGGCAAAAAATTACGTGAAACTTCTTTTTAAACGGAAAAACCGGCGTGATAAGGTTAAATTTCCGAAAAATAATTTCTGCCTTAATACGGGAAGCCACTCGGCTTGTTTCATCGTCTATCTTCTCAAAATACTTCAACTTCCACTGTTTGGGCAGCGATACTAAAGCGTCATTACTATAAATTCCATTATGCGCCAGCTCAAGGACTTTAGGAGAAATATCGGTAGCTAATATTTTGGTGTCCCACAGGCTTTTGTTTACGCCAAAATAATCATCAAGAAACATCGCAATTGTATATGGTTCTTCTCCGGATGAACAACCTGCACTCCATATCCTGAGATCCTTATCTTTCACTACCTGGGCAAGATAAGGTAGCACACTCCCTTTAAAATAATCAAAATGCGCCGGTTCACGCAAGAAAAAAGTATGATTTGTGCTTATCAGGCTGATCAGCGCGCTTGCCGCCTTACCAGTTTTATCCATTATGACTTGATCATAATACTCAGAAAAGGTTTGAATATCTTTCTGTATAAGGAAATTTTGCAACCGTCCAACAACCAGCGTCTTTTTTTCTGCCGGCAGATTAATACCAAAATTTTGTTTAATATACCCTGCCAGTTGTGTGAATTCTTTATCGGTAATGGCCAGCATTTACTCACCAACTTTAGACTGGAGGGAGAGCTTACATAAGCTCCCCCTCTAATTTATTTAGTATTTTCCAAACTCTTGATCACTTAACGCAATTTTTATTTTTGATACTGCTTGATCAGAGGCCCCCCCATCATCGCTAAACCTTTGCCTGCGGTTTTTATCTGCCATACCTTCTAGGACTCTTAATACTTCCGGATTAAGCTCTCCATATTGTTGAGAGTAACTCTTGTTCTTTAGTTTAAAGCGGCTTACACTTTGTTTCAGCATCTCAGCCTGACTGGATAATTCTTCACTGGCAGCCGCACTTTCTTCAGAAGTTGCTGAATTGCTTTGCACAACCTGAGAAACCTGGGCTATTCCCTGATTGATCTGGGCTATACCGGCGGCCTGTTCATTTGAGGCTACGGCAATATTGTTTACTAACGTGGCTACCTCGGTAACCCCACCAACAATTTTATTTAGTGCTAATGCCGTTTCATTAGCAATCTTAGTACCATCTTCAACTTTTTTAATTGAACTTTCAATCATAGCCGTGGTTTCTTTGGCCGCATTGGCAGAACGGGCTGCAAGATTACGCACTTCTTCGGCAACAACAGCAAAGCCCTTGCCATGTTGACCGGCGCGTGCCGCTTCAACTGCAGCATTGAGTGCCAGAATATTGGTTTGAAAAGCAATCTCATCAATTACCTTGATTATTTTGGAGATATTACTGGAGGATTCATTAATCTCCACCATGGCTTTTTGCATTTCCTGCATTTGACTATTACCTTGAGCAGCATTTTCTTGCGCCGTTTCCGCAAGTTGATTGGCTTGATCAGCGCTGTCTGCGTTTTGTCTGGTCTGAGCAGCTATTTCCTCAATAGAGGCAGTCAGTTGTTCGATAGAACTTGCCTGCTCGGTAGCGCCTTGCGATAAGCTCATACTGGAATCAGAAACTTGCTTTGATCCTGATGCCACTTGCTCAGACGCCGCAGCAATCGTAACCATTACATCATTAATTTGGTCTGCCATTTTGCGGAAGGTTGCTGCCAAAGACCCGATTTCATCGTTTGTCGTTACTTCAATAGTGACATTTAAATCACCATTTGCAATATTATTGGCACCCTCCACCAACTGACCGATTGGTTTGCTAATAAGGCGTGCGATGAATAACCCTAAGCTTATAGCAACCAGCATGGCTACGACAACAACAAGTATCATAACAATAATTGTAGTATTAGTAGTTGCCGAATACTCATCTGAACGTTTTGTCCCACCGGTGGCTTTTAAATCAAATAATTGATCAATCGCTTGCGCAATCTCAGCAGCAGGTGCCGCCGCTTCGGCCCAAAACAAAGTATATGCCTGCTCTTCCTTGTGGGCTACAGCCATACTAACTACCCTATCTCGAGCGTTGTTATATTTTGCAATATTATCTTGCAATATCACAAAATTTCTTCGGCCTTCTTCTGTTTGCATGCTTTTTTCCACTTTTTGCATTAACTGGGCAATCTTTTTGTCATTTTCCTTAAGTTTGGCTATATACTTGCTGCGATCATTTCCCTTTTCAAGCAAAATATCCCGTATAGCAGAGCGACTGTCGTGATAAATAATTCCAAGTTCGCCAATATCACCGGATGCGATCCCATAATTAATAAATAAGTCGGAATAGTTATCATTGATCTTTTTTATATTAACAATTCCTACTACACCAACAATACCTGCCAAAAAAGCTACTGTGATAAACGATATGATAAGCTTTTTGCTAATTTTTAAGTTAGTAAACCAACTCATGTCATCATTCCTCTCGTTTTATAGATTACCGAAATTTGCAAGATCATCTTCATTCAAGAGCTTTTCACAGTCAAGCAGCAGTTTTATATCGTCTCCCACTTTACCAATTCCTTTAATATATCTGTTTTGGACGGCTTTAATATCCGGAGGCGGCACAATGCTCTCTTCGGCAATAGTCAGCACTTCGGAAACGCTATCCACAATTAATCCGACAGAAACATCCTGGATATCAATCACAATAACACAGGTGCGGTCATTGTATTCCCTAAATTCTTTTTTAAATCGCAGCCTGACGTCCATAACCGGCACAATTTTTCCTCTCAGATTAATTATTCCTTTTACATAGTCTGGCAGTTCAGGAATCTCGGTAATCGGCTGAATGCCAATGATTTCGGTCACATAAGCGATTTCCAATCCGTAAAACTCATTACCCAGGGAAAACGTAAGGTATTTTCCTTTTTGCGTGTCTTCCTCCATTTCGCTTATTGTTGGGTTATCTATCTCTGCCATGCTTACACTCCTCTCACACTATTGCGGTATTACCAGTTAGACCGCAATTCCTGCCGCATCCAAAATCAAACTAATGCCGCCGTCACCCAGCAAGGTACAACCGGCAATACCGGGGATGGGTCGAATCCTCTTAATAAATACGGGAAGTGCTTTTACTACTACCTGATGCTCACCAATAAGTTCATCGGCAAACAGGCATAAAGTTCGCTTCTCTGTTTCAACAATAACAATAATCCCGTCACTTAGATCATTAACTGTGGTTTTAACCTTATAGAATTCATGCAGCCGGACAATCGGATAACACTGCCCTCTTACCATTAGCATTTCATTCCCGTTAAGGTCACAGATGATGTCTTTAGCCTGTGGCCGGAATGATTCCCTGATGGAGGTAATCGGTATTGTATACCGAGCCGATCCCACACCAATGGTCATACCAGCTACAATAGCCAAAGTAAGGGGGATTTTTAGGGTTATTGTTGTACCACTTCCTAAAATGCTGTCAATAATTACGGTTCCACCAATAGCATTAATATTCTTGGTAACAACATCCATTCCCACTCCCCGGCCAGAAAACTCCGTAACACTTTCCTTCGTCGAAAAACCGGGATACAGAATATAAGAATAAATTTCTTTATCTGACAGTTCATTTTCAGGGCGCATCAGCAGATTTTTTTCCTTAGCCCGCTTTAAAATTTTCTCTTTATCAAGCCCACGTCCGTTATCACGAATTATCACTAACACTTCACTGCCTGCGCTCAAAGCTTCCAATGTAACCTTCCCCTGTGATGGCTTGCCGGAATTTATTCTCTCCTCAGGCAGCTCAATCCCATGATCAATAGCGTTGCGCAACAGGTGCATAATTGGATCTGAGATATTTTCAATTACGTTTTTATCCACCTCAGTTGCTTCACCTATAATTTCTAGTTCAACTTCCTTGCCCAGCTTTTTGCGCATATCTCTAACAATGCGATGCATTTTGTGAAAGGTTAGTGATAACGGCACCATCCGAATTGACATTACCGTGTCCTGAAGTTCACCGGTGATTTTTCGCAATTGTCGTGCTGCCTTTTTAAAGTTATCGATATTCATCCCGGCAAGATCGGGATTCTGTGTAACCATAGACTCAGAAATAACTAACTCTCCAACCAGATCCATAAGCCGGTCAAGTTTAGCAACACTGACGCTGATAATGTTTTGGTTAGTACCTTGAACACCTACCTCTTCTGACTTATTCTCATCTTTAGATTGAATATTCGGTATCTTAGGGATATTGCTAATCCCCTCAACCCCGCTAGAACTATCATTGCTCCCCAAACCTTCAATCTTTGTTAAATTCAGTTCTTTTAAAAATATCGCATTTTCCAAAAGAAATTCGTGTAATTCCTCATAAGGTTTTTCAGAAGAAAATGATACTGTAAAGCCGTTTTCTTGGATAAATACAGCTGTATCATCATCATCAAGAATATCCTGGGGGCTATAGCTGATATCACCTACTATATCCTGCAAACTATGTACTAAAGTAAAAGCCCGGACATTTTCCATTTCGCAGCCTTCAGTAAAATGAATAACCGCCTGATAACATTGCTTTTCCTCAACAGTTGCTCTGTTAGGCATAATATAGTACTGTTGTTGTTTTGGGGCCGGTTTTTTTAGTGAGCTAACCGCTGGATTATCTTGCTCAACTTTGGCTAGAAAGGATTTTATCTTAGCGTTAAGTTCTTCCGCATTGCCATCTGCCGTTTGCCCGGTCTTGAGTTTTTCAAGTTCGGCTTTAATGAAATCCAAGCTTTCTAACATTATGTCTGTTAAGGTATTACAATCTAATACAGTTACCTTGTTTTCACGAATGTAAAAAAACACATCTTCCATCAAATGCGCAATACTGCAAACCTGATCGACCAACATCATCGCCGATGAGCCTTTAATGGTATGCATGATGCGAAAAATTTCATTAACCGCTGTTACATCAAAACAACGTGAAGTTTCACTTGTAAGTATGATCTGTTCTAGCTGCTCCAGTAGTTGGCCGGTCTCAAAGATATACATTTCCAACATAGGCTCAAAACTATAGCCATTTGCCATTATATCACCACTTTTCTACATACTGGCTACTTTGTTGAGAGTGCTTATGACTTTTTCCTCTTCAAGAGGCTTCACCAAAAAATGCGTAGCTCCATTAATAAGCGCTTCTTTAACAAACGACTCTTGCCCCATGGCTGATACCATGACTACTTTGGCTTTAGCATTGTTTTGCTTTATGACTTTTAGCGCCTCAATCCCTGTCATTTCAGGCATTGTAATATCCATGGTAACAATGTCAGGCTGTAATTCCAGATACTTTTTTACAGCAACAGCTCCGTTTTCTGCTTCTCCTACAACCTCAAACCCGTTTTTTTGCAGCATAGTTTTCAACGCCAGACGCATAAAGGCAGCATCATCTACAATCAGAACTTTTTTCATCCCTTCACCTCATTTATATTAATTCACTTTAAATAAATCCGTAATAATCGCCAGAGAAGTTAACATTCTATCTCTCAGCGAAAAACTACGCCCCGCCATACGCCAAGATAAACAAATTTCCCTAAAACTTCCAAGAACAATATCTACAAGGACTGTACTCTTGATTGTCGAAGGAAATTCGCCTTTCTCCTGAATGGTTTCAATAATTATTTTGAGATAACTTGACCTTTTACTATAAATTTCCTGAACTTTTTCGCGCAGATCATTGTCATAGGAAAATACATCATATAGTTGAACAAGCGCAGTGATGGCCGGATAATTTTCGTAATAAGTAACATAGGCATCTATCCAAAAATGAAGCATCGTATTTGAAGGCTCATTATTTCTTGCATCATACGCCAGCGTTGCTTCATAGATTGCTAAATCAAACTTTGAATAGTAATCCAAAACTGCAAGAATGATTTCATTTTTACTTTTAAAGTGTTTGTAGAGAGTGCCTTCCGAAATACTTTGCCTTTTAGCTAATTCCCGTGTGGAAAAATTTTGGATTCCCAACTCATCGATTATTTCAATTGCCGTTAAAACTACGCTCTCTTTGCGATGAAGTAATGATATTGCCATTGCAGCCTCCGAATCACAGCGAGTGATCACTCGCCCCCATAAATAAATAGTAAATAAAATCACGATATTTGTCAACATTTTTTGACAAATATCGTTTTTGTTTTACAAAAATACCTATTTATTACATTTTCTTGGTAATTGCCCAAATATAAACAGGGTCGCTATTCGGCAACCCTGCAAAGCTACTACTTCGTATAAACTATGGAACAAAAATGCTACTTTATCTGCATTTTTTGACTTTTGTTGTCTGATTTTCTACTGCATCCATTTGCTCAATATACCAAACATCATCATCTGCTACACCATATATTTCATAAACCACGTTATTCAAGTTATTAAACAAGTGCATACTTTCTTCAGATGATGCACTAGAACTCACTTCAGCTAATCTTCTTGCCAACACGATTACATCTCCGGCACGCTCTTTATCAACAATCAGCGGCAGCTTCTCTACCATCTCAATATCCACTTGAGCCATAGTTCGCCCCTTTTCCAGGGTCACGGTCTGATAATAAAAATTCATTAACCGGGAATTTAAAATAGCGGCAAGATAATCTAGCTCCACCTCCGCTTTTTCTACTACTACTGAGTGAATATTGTTCAGATGATAATACCCGCTGCGATCTACGACAGCAATAAGTTTATCGCCGGTTTGTCGTAAAAATATCTTAGGGCCAGACATGACTTTCTTATCCCAACCGCCTCGATTTAGCTTGATCGGATTGACGTCCAGCCAATCACCTTGATAATTGAGAACAAACGGCAGTACCTGCGCCGAAGATACCAATCCCGGTTGCCAGGTGTCTCCGCAACAGACCTTACTCTTAATATCGGCCTGCACGGTAAGCGAGCGCATGCCTGTCCTGATTTTAGCCACATCAGCAAACCGCAGGGGAGCCTGCTCCAGTTTATCAATAATACTTTTATCTTTGTCTGAAAAAAATAGTCGAAAACGATTATACACTTGCTGCTCAAAGTAGCGCTGTGGATATTGATAGCATTTAACCGTAGCATCATTCATTTTTTGAACAGCCATTGGCGAAGCAGCTCTCGCCCCTTCACAAAGTTCTCTACGCAAAATAGTGATCGCCGGAATTCCCACCACAGCGCCATTAAAAACAGGGTTATTGACTAGCGTTAATTCCTGGATACAGCAACTGCCTAAAATATATTCACGGATTTTCGAATAATAGCGCCCCAAGAGATAACTATCAGGTGTAATATAACCGAGAACCCCGCCTGGTTTTAACGCCAGAATTCCCCGTTCAAAAAACAAAGCATAATAGCTTAGTTTGTACTGTGCCGAATGCTGATAATTGACGCGCAGATAATCAGCCTGACTAACCGGCACTTTGCCAACACGGTTTAGACCGAAACTTACATAGGGAGGATTGCCGATAACATAATCATATTGCTGTTGCCAAAATGCAGCCAACTGTTGGCATAAGCCTAAATTTTGGTTATAGACTGCTGCTTCTGCCGAGTTATTTTCCCATTTTACCAGACTGTCACAAACCAAAAGATTCATAGCCGCTAAATCCACCGAGAGCCCTGTGTTTTTTGCCTGCAGACGTTCTTGCGCCTTCTGTACGGCACCAGCATCGATATCGGCCCCAAACAGGCAATTATGCACAATATGATAATGCAGATTTTCTCGACACCAGTATGCTTGTCCGTCAAGCCAGTATTCATCGTTGCCGTTTTTGATCTTATACTGCTGGTTATAATATTTTTGTTTTAATACCGCCAGCTTTTCTGCAAACATACGCAATAACAAATCATAGGCGGCATCCAAAAAATTCCCTGTTCCACAGGCCGGATCAAGCACCCGCGGCAGTGGATTTTCCGCCACATCATGTTTTGCCAGCGTACGTGCCAGGATATATTCCACAATATATAGAGGTGTATAGAAAACCCCAGCTGCTTTACGCGCACTCCTGCCTTGCTGTTCTCCTGGCATACAAACCTCCCTAACACTTAACTCTTATGAGCAATATTCTGTAAGGTGGTTATTTTTCCCTTTTGGTACATAAGAAAAGATACACCTTTACGCAGCTTGGGTGTATCTTAAAAAAGCAATTCATTTTTCCCTATTTAATCGGCGTTTTGGGCATACCCAGCCGGAATTTCCCCCTGGTCTCCAGACCGCCTACACCATCAACCCCGGTCACCGAAGCCGTAATGGCGTCACTGACTTCCACTGTTTTATTTATTGGAGTAAACGCCACTTTTTCGGCAATAAACACCGGATCATAGGCATGAATAAAAATGCGGTTAGGTGAACTGGCAAAATTAGCACCTGAATGTAAAATAGCCTCAAAATGAGATTGACAGGCTCCGGCAAAAATGACCAAATCGTCGCGAGAGGGTTCAAATAATCGGGCTTTCTTTACTGCTGCCACAAAATGCTTGGAGTTGCGATAATTATTGATGTCGTTAATATCTTTTTTGCCGTTGCCGCTCAAGGCATCATGGCCGGTAAGTACAAGAATGTCCGGTCTGATTTCTTCCAGCAAGGCGGTAACAACATCTGCCTGCTTTGCTTCCTCCACCCAGCGGCCCTCGGCCGGAATAGTAAGCTGATTATAGGTTTTTAAACACATTTTAAGATATTCTTCATCACCATCAAGATGCAGTACCCGGCCCGGCAAATCAAAAAACGTAAATTTTTTGGTGGCCTCTGCTCGTCTTAATTCAACTTGTTCACGTTCGCGGCCACGGCGCATCAGTACCTGCCGCAATGTATCATTGTGCATGCTTTCCATGCGGACAATTTCGTTACGTAAATTTTCGGCCTCAATTGGCTCTAAGTCATCAATTGGCGAATCGGCCATCAGGCGAAGATGCAGCCCTTTTAGAATGCAATGTGTCTGCTGGTCATTGTCAACAAACATTTCTGTGACTTTGAACACAATGTCGCCGCCATGAGATTTTCGGATGACCAGATCACCTACTTGAACGTCCACTTGATTCCCTCCCTTAGCTGGTGCCTATATCTACTACATCCTATGTAGAGCCCCGCTAAAGTGCGATAAAGATACTATTTTTATTAAGGCAAAAATACCTGCGCTGTCGGTGGCAAATGCCGCTTGACCGCTATATACTATAGTGAGCCCCCAAAGGCCGCTTTCAGCCTATATTTCTACACGCATCCTTGCTCCGAGGTGATGGACGTGATTTGCGTGGTCGTTCCGGCCAAAAATGAGGGCGGGCGCATTAGCACAGTACTGCAGAATTTAGGAACCTTACCCATTGACCACATTATTTTAGTGGCGAATGGCTCTAAAGACAATACCATGCGCGAGGCATTACAGATGCGTCTCCCCAAACTTCAAATTATCTATTTTCACGAATGTTTAGGAATCGATACGCCCCGCGCCATTGGCGCTAAAGTAGCTTTGGCTCTGGGCAGCGATGTTGTCGCCTTTGTTGATGGCGACATGGTAGGCACCTTTAATGAAAATTTGATGGAGTTAGTTGACGGAGTACTGCTAAAACACCTGGACATGGCCTTAACTAACTGTTATCCCTCTCCTCCACGGCATATTGAACGTTATAACCCAACCTTTCAATGGCGTCTTAATCTGAATAAAGAATTGGGGCTTGATAAAAAAATCAACTTAGCCAGTCCGGCTCACGGCCCTCATGCCGTATCACGCCGTTTCCTGGAAACACTGCCGCTGCGCGAGCTGGCTATTCCCCCGGTTAGCCTGGCGCTTGCGCGCATGCATAAATTAAAAATCGACGTAGCAACAACCATACCCCACTATCGTCTGGGTTCCTCAGTAAAGAACCAAATTCATACCAATAAGATTATAGACACCATTGTCGGTGATTGCTTGGAAGCAATTGCGGCTTTTCATAATCAGAGCCGCAACCGTCAGTGGCAAAACAAAACGTATCTGGGGTATCATATTGAACGGCGCTTAGATTTATTAGATATGTTCCTAAATGAAAAACCCTGCTCAAAATAAGAGCAGGGTTTTCGTTCAGTTAGCATTTAAGAGCTTTGTCCAGGCGTTGGCAATGGCGGCAAACTCATCAAGTGATAACTGCTCACCTCGCCGGGTGCCATCTATTCCGGCTTGCGTCAATACTTGTTCCAGATCGTCTTTATTTAGACCGGCCGCTTTAAGTCCGTTAGCGAGCGTTTTGCGCCGCTGCGCGAACGCCGCTTTGACCACCCGGAAAAACATCTTTTCACTGGCAACTTCAACCGGTGGTTTAGATCGAACCGTGCAGCGAATAACGGCTGATTCCACCGCCGGTGGCGGAAGGAAAGCCTGTGGCGGCACAATGAACATAATTTCCGGCTGCGTATAATACTGAACAGCTACCGACAGCGCGCCATAGTCTTTGCCGCCCGGCTTAGCCACCATGCGCTCAGCTACTTCTTTTTGCACCATGGTTACAAGCAATTCGACAGGCAGCTTCTCTTCGAGAAATTTCATAATAATTGGTGTCGTAATATAATAAGGCAAATTGGCTACAACTTTGTATTTTTCTTTGTTTATTTCCCGGGAAATGTCTATTTTTAAAATATCACCATGAATAATTCGAACATTATTATAGCCTTCTAAAGTCTTGCCCAGCACATCAAGCAGCCGGCGGTCAAGTTCAACTGCAGTAACCTCAGCGCCGGCTTCGGCCAGCCCCTGTGTCAGCGTGCCGATCCCTGGCCCAATTTCAAGTACAGGATCGCCTTCAGTAATAGCAGCAGCCGCTACAATGCCGTCTACAACATTGGCATCAATCAGAAAGTTTTGTCCTAATTTTTTACTCATGTGAATACCAAAGGTTCTTACTATATGTAAAGTTACATCTTTTTGCGCAATACACGGCTTAATTGCCATACTATGGTTCCTCCATATTGCTGCCACTCTCCGCAGCACTATCTAATTTATTTACTGCTCCCTCAAATTCTGCCCGGGTAACGCCATAATGATTAAGCCTGTATAAAAAACCTTTGGCATTAGCATACCCGATACCTAACGTTTCACCCATAGCAGCCCGGCGGTTGGTAGCGTCAGGCACACCGGTCAGTCTGGCAGTTATCACATCCTGCCAGCTAAATTCATGGGAAGGCTGCCATTCCTGCAGCCGCACCTTATTAAGTGCATCTTTAATAGCTGCCGGGGATGCTTGTTCAATGCCAATATCATCGTGGGCATAGGCTTGTTCTTTGGGTACAAAGGCATGTTTAGCCTCAGGAAATCGCTGAGCAAGATATTTACGAATGCGTTCACCGGCACTATCGGGGTCAGTCAGGATAATAATCCCCCGCTTTTTATAAGCATCCTCAATCCGGCTTATGATGCGCGGCAATAGATTAAATCCTTCGGTAGCAATACATTCGGCATCTACTGCCCGTTTAACAGCCGCAATATCCTGTTTGCCCTCAACCACAATTACTTCTTTAATCATTTTGCACTCCATCTTTTATCCACAGTATCTATATAATATCCACTATATTTATAAAGAAAACACGGCTTGCGCCGAGCTTTAGCGACGGCGGAAGTCGATGTTGCCCTTATCCTGTTCTTTGGGAAGTTATACTTTCCGTTACGGTAAAGAAAACACGGCTTGCGCCGAGCTTTAGCGATGGTGGAAGCCGATGTTGCCCTTATCCTGTTCTTTGGGAAGTTATACTTTCCGTTACGGTAAAGAAAACACGGCTTGTGCCGAGCTTTAGCGACGGCAGAAGTCGATATTGCCCTTATCCTGTTCTTAGGGAAGTTATACTTTCCGTTACGGCAAGGCAACCTGCTGACTGTTCCAACAGCCACTTATCAGGCATCCAAGCTGCATTATCATAAAGCCAGCATACTCCAACAACCGGTTCCATCAAGGGTTAACTTCTTTTTATGATAGTTGCTGAGTGTGCTGCGGTGCCCTACACTGATCATTGCTGTATTTTTCAGTTGCTCGCTTAACAGTGTGTACAACACACGCTCAGTAGGTTCATCAAGGGCAGATGTAGCTTCATCCAGAAACAGCCAGGCAGGCTTATGAAGTAGCGCCCGTACAAAAGCAATCCGTTGCTGCTCACCCAGCGACAACACATGCGACCATTCTTCTACCGTATCAAGTTGCTTGGTAAGCCCGTCAAGCTTACACAGCGACATAGCCGTACAAATTTCTTCATCAGTAACCGTCTGGCTAGTTCCGGGATAGAGCACGGCCTCGCGCAGCGTCCCTAGCGGCAAATAGGTTTTTTGTGGCAGAAACAGCGCGTTTTGTTGTTCCGGCATAGTAATCTCACCTTGCGTATACGGCCATAATCCTGACAACGCCCGCAGCAGTGTACTTTTACCGCTGCCTGACGGCCCGGCAACTAGCAAAGAATCACCTGCCGCAAGTGAGAGGCTCAAATCTGACAGCAAGTTACGACCGTCCGGCAACCGGATAGTCAGCCCGGATACCGCCAATGTCTGCTCGGCCGTCTGACGAATGGTAGCATCACCATTAGCTAACTGACCGACTTTTTCCATATTGGCGATAAAACCGGTAAGCCGGTCAACTACCGACTTCCACTCTGCCAGCAACGGATAGCTTTCTACGAAAAAAGATAAAGAATCTTGTACTTTCCCAAAAGCAGATGATGTCTGCAGCAACCCGCCAAGCTGAATTTCTTTGGCAAAGTAACGAGGAGCCGCCACTAAAATCGGAAAAATGATTGCAATTTGACCATAGCCTGAAGTAAACCAGGTCAGTTGTTTCTGGCGCTTCATGATCTCCCAGAAATTCCCCAGCACATGATTAAATCTTCCCATAAAAGCCCTGCCTTCTCGTGCTTCCCCACCATAAAAGGCAATGCTTTCACTATTTTCTCTCAGCCGTATAAGGCTAAAACGAAAATCTGCCTCATAACGCTGTTGGTCAAAATTAAGTTTGGCCAGTGGTTTGCCAATTTTATGGGTCAGCCAAGTGCCTACAACTGCATATAATATGGCCACCCAGACCATATAGCCGGAAACTTCCACTACCGAGCCACCAATCGGAAGCGCCAGCGTCCCTGACAGTTCCCATAAAATAGCAATAAACGATACCAGTGTAACAAGCGCCTTTAATAGACCAAGCGACAAACGCAGCGTGTAATTGGTAAACAGCCGCAAGTCTTCACTAATACGTTGGTCAGGATTGTCCGTGTTATTATCAATAAGCTGTAAACGGTAATAGGTTCTTTTGGCAAGCCAACTGTTTAAATACTTCTCTGTCATCCAGCGCCGCCACTTAATTTCCAGCATCTGCTGCAAATACAGTTCATATACGGCTACAACAATAAAAATACCAGCCAGTAAACTAAACTCGCCTAACGCACTAAAAAATTCTTCTTTGTCAAAATTCTGCAGCGCATTATAAAAACGGTTATACCATTTATTAATTAACACCAAAATATAAACATGGGCTAAATTAAGCGTTACAATTATCGCCGTTAGCCCCCAAGCCCGCCATTTTTCTTCGGAACGCCAATAACCCCGGGCCAGTTCCCAGCAATCTTTTAAAAAACTCGGGTTCAAGCCAGCCAATAACACCATTCCCTTCACCAAATGTAATTGTGAATACTTCGTTATCCGCCTTGGCTACTCCTGCCCTGAACAAAAAAAGAAAGAAAACGGCAGAGCTCAAGACTCTGCCATTTTTCCTTACTCTAGAATATACACCTTTACGGTTCGGCGGCCAAAGCGCCAGGCTTCGCTGGCACTTTCCATACACAGGTCAATCTTATCGCCAATAATCGCTCCACCGGTATCGGCAGCTAGGCCTACTCCATACCCCGGAACATACACCTGCGTTCCAAGCGGAATGACATCAGGGTCAACCGCTACAATACCATGGCCTGCGGCAATTCCTGTTGCCGTCAAGCCCTCAGCTGAGCCATCTGTTGGTAAATACGCGCTGGCTTCCATGTAGCGCACATCCCGGAAGCGCATCGCTCCACGCGAGGTATCCACCACCTCCCGGGTTCCCACCCGGACAATCTGTGGTTTGGCAGCTACTGCCACGACCTCCGCTAAAACATCTGATGAAACTTTGACACCGTCTTCAAATCTAACACGCACTGTGGCTTTTTTCAGGCCGTTCTCACCAGCCTGTTCAACTGTCTCCAAACCTTTCTCCAAGGTAGGATCAGGTTGACGAACAACTTGGTATAAATCAGGAATCTCCTGTTCTTCGACTTTTTCGCTTAAAGCAATAGCCTTAATGTTCATCCCGGCAACCGGTCTAGTGTCATCACCCGGCACCAATCTGACTTTGTCTTTTGGCACTCCGGCCTGGTCGGCAACTTCCCGCACCGTAGGCTTAGCAGCAAGCAAATTAATATTTTTGCCTTGATAGCTAACCACTACCGGTATAGCGCGGAACACTTCAATAACGGTTCCGCCGGTCACACTTGTTGTCGATAACCTGATTTCATCATCAGAAGCAAGTGCTATCCCAGCTTTTTGTAAAATTTTATGCGGACTTGTGTACAAGGTATTGACAGTATAGTCTTTGCCGTCTGCGATAATATGTACCTGTTTATGCGCCCAGACAAATCCGGTTGCCACCAGTGATGCCAGCAATAGTGCAACAATCACTACCACTTTGTGCTGTCCATATTTTGCCAATATAGACCTTTCATCACTCATGAAAATTCCCCCTTTCTGCGAGCCATAAAATTATATCATAGCACAGCTAATTAGTCAAATAACAAACTGTGATTATGATTACTTTTGCATAGTTATTCCCATATTTTTTATTTTGCATACATGAAAAATAAAAAATTCGACGATAAGTAGTTATTGATAAACTATTCGCCGAATTTCCAAATTATTCCTGCTAGTACACATTTTACTAGTCAATGTTTTATTTCATCTTGTTACTTATCTATAATTTTACACAAAATTAATAATTACGCAATACCAAAAAGATGTTTGGTGTTTGCGGTAGCCGCTTCAGCCAGCGCAGCAAAATCCATCCCGCGGACGCCGGCCACTTCCTCAGCCGTAAATTTGACATAGGCCGGTTCATTGCGCCGCCCCCGATAAGGTTTGGGAGTGAGATAGGGGCAATCTGTCTCAACCAAGAGACGGTCAAGCGGCACATTGGTCGCCACTTCTTTGAGCTTCCCGTCTTTGGCATAGGTAACCGGGCCGGCAAATGAAATATAAAAGCCCATCTTGAGAACTTCTTTAGCCATCTCCCAACTGCCAGAATAACAATGCAGCACCCCAGTTAAGCCTTTAGCTTCTTTTTTAAGAATATCCATAATATCACCATGAGCGTCCCGGTCATGGATAATAAACGGTTTATTGCATTGGCGGGCTACATCAAGCTGACGAATAAACACCTGCTGCTGCACCTCGCGTGGCGATAAATCATAGTAGTAATCAAGCCCTATTTCGCCAATGGCCACAACCTTAGGGTTTACGGCCCAGGCGGCAAGTTGGTCATAATCACATTTACTAGCTTCTTTAGCATCATGGGGATGGATACCGACTGCGGCATAAATAAAATCATATTCTTCTGCCAGGGCAATCGACCGAGCCGAAGATTCCATCGTAGCACCGGCATTGACAATCCCCACAATACCAGCTTCTTTGGCCCGCTCAATCACTTCTGCCCGGTCATTATCGAACCGGTTATCGTCAAGATGCGCGTGTGAATCAAACAACATCTTACTTCACCTTGCTGCCTGCCGGCATATCGGCAGTAACAAGCTGCAGCTTATCGTCGCAGGATGCGGCTAGAACCATACCGCGAGATTCAATCCCTCGGATTTTAGCCGGTTTCAAGTTAACGACCATAACAACATTTTGTCCGACTAGCTGCTCAGGCTCATAATGTTTAGCAATACCTGAGATGATGGTACGCTGCTCGGTTCCCAAATCCACAGTCAAGAGCAATAATTTATCGGCCTTCTTAACTTTTTCGGCTGCGAGCACTTTGGCTACCCGCAAATCGACTTTGGCAAATTCATCAATGGTAATTTCTGGTGTATCCGGTGCTGCTTCAGCTTCAGGCTGCGGCGCTGGCACTGCGATTGCCTCTGCTGGCTGGGCTTGAGCCTCATTAACCGGAGCTTCCTCAATGCGCGGGAAAATCGGTTCAGCTTTGGCAATAGCCGTACATGCCTCAATACGACCCCAGGCTTTGGCATCAGCTAACTGTACATCAGCAAAATTTGCAGCAATACCAAGCTGCGCCCAAATCTTCGGCGATGTTTGCGGCATGAAGGGTGAAATTAAAATAGACACAATTCTTAGCACTTCAGCCAAGTTGTATAACACAGTATTCAACCGACCCTTTTTGGCAGGGTCTTTAGCCAGTGCCCACGGCCCGGTTTCATCAATATATTTATTAGTACGTCCAATAAGTGCCCAAACCGCTTTGAGCGCACCATTAATATCCTGCTGATCCATATATTTTTGATACACGGCAGCTGTATTTTGCGCCAACTCAATAAGATCCTGATCAACAGGCTCGGCTTCACCGGCAGCTTCAATAATTCCGCCATTAAAACGGCCAATCATGCTCAGGCTGCGATGCAAAAGATTCCCCAGATCATTAGCAAGATCAGCATTGATTCGGCTAATCAGCGCATCCCGCGAGAAGTTTCCATCAAGACCCAGCGTAATTTCCCGCAGCAAAAAGTACCGAATAGCATCAGCACCGAATTCATCGATCAGTGCCAGCGGGTCAATTACATTGCCTTTGGATTTGGACATTTTGTCGCCTTCAACTACCAGCCAACCATGCCCGTATACTTTTTTCGGCAACTCAATATCCAGCGCCATCAAAATTACCGGCCAGATGATACTGTGGAAACGAACAATCTCCTTGCCAACAAGATGGATATCAGCAGGCCAATACTTAGCAAATTTCTCCCTGTCATCTAAATAACCCGCTGCAGTTATATAGTTTGTCAACGCATCAAACCATACGTAAACTACATGCTTGGTATCAAAGGGAACAGGAATTCCCCAATCAAAGGTGGTTCGCGAAACACACAAATCTTCTAAACCGCCCTTGATAAAATTAATCATTTCATTACGGCGTGAAACCGGCTGAATAAACTCAGGATTTTCTTCAATAAACTTCAGCAGCCGCTCCTGATACTTGGACATCCGGAAAAAGTAGCTTTCTTCCTTGACAATCTCGACTGGTCGCCCACAATCCGGACATTTGCCGTCAGTTAACTGACGTTCCATCCAGAAAGTTTCGCAGGGAGTACAATACCAGCCCTCATATTCGGCTTTATAAATATCGCCCTGGTCATAAATTTTCTGAAATACAGCCTGCACCAATTCATGATGTCGTCTCTCGGTAGTGCGGATAAAATCGTCGTTCGATATGTCCAATTTTTCCCACAGATGCTTAAACGAATCCACTATTTTATCTACATACGCAATTGGCGTAGTATTGGCTTCCTCGGCTTTACGCTGAATCTTTTGTCCATGCTCGTCAGACCCAGTCAGAAAAAATACGTCATAGCCTGATAGTCGCTTATAACGGGCAATGCTATCGGCAATCGTAGTACAGTATGCATGGCCGATATGTAACCGGTCACTCGGATAATAAATCGGGGTAGTGATATAAAAAGGTTTTTTCGACATAATGTCCTCCTTAAGCGAACGCATTTTATATTTTTCCAATTATATACATTGAAAATTTATTTGTCAATAGTTGTATTTTTCGACAGAAAGTAGTAGTATATGACAGTGGATGCGCGTTTTATTCATCACAAAAGACAAATTTTAAAAAATTTTAATTTTTTGTAAAAATTTGGGTTGACATGCTTTGTAATATTTGGTATTATTTAGTTGAGCGAGTTTTGTCGAATATTGTTATTCAGTGTTCGTGAAAATTTAGAGTAAGTGAAGGGAGACAGGAAGAAAATGAAATCAACTGGCATTGTACGCAAGGTAGATGAACTAGGCAGGGTGGTAATTCCTATCGAATTGCGCCGCACTCTTGATATCGAAGAAAAAGACGCACTTGAGATTTATGTTGACAGCGACCGTATCATTCTCCGCAAGTATGAACCAGCCTGTGTATTTTGCGGCAACGCAGCTGACGTAACCGATTTTAAAAACAAGAAGGTTTGCAAGTCTTGCCTTGAAACCATGGGCCAAAAAGCTATCTAATCACTATCAAGCACAGCTTGGTATACTTGCCGCTTAGGCAAACCATACTGCGACGCCACCTGACGGATGGCGTCTTTTTTATTTATCCCCTGCTCTATTAAGAGCTGTACTGCCTGTACCACATCAACATCTGCCACAGCATCAGTGGTCTGATTTTGCTCTTGGCAATCGTTATTACCTCCCACGATCAGGGTAAATTCTCCCCTCGGCTGGTTTTGAACAAAATGCTGTTCCAAGGTGCTTAAGCTGCCACGTACAAATTCCTCAAATTTCTTGGTAAGCTCCCTAGCCGCTACCGCTTGCCGGTCACCAAAGGCTTTTGTCAGTTCAGTCAGTGTTGCCTTTAGGCGGTGAGGCGCTTCATAAAATACCAGAGTATGCGGATAAACCGCCAATTTGGCCAGTAGTTGGCGGCGGTGTTTATTGGTTTTGGGCAAAAAACCCACAAAGGTAAATAAGGTCGTATCCATCCCCGAAGCAATCAATGCCGTAAGTGCTGCATTAGGCCCAGGCAACGGTACAACAGTTATGTTATTGGCAATTGCCAGTCGAACCAGATCCATTCCCGGATCAGAGATTCCCGGCATACCGGCATCACTAACCAAAGCAATCGTCTCGCCCTGCAGCATTCGCGCAATAATTTCCGGTCCCCGCTCGGTTTTATTATGTTCATGATAGCTGATAAGTGTGGAATGAATATCAAAATGGTTTAAGAGTTTAAGCGTATGTCTGGTATCTTCTGCCGCGATGGCAGAAGCTTCTTTTAAGATCCGCACAACCCGGAAAGTCATATCTTCCAAATTTCCCAGCGGGGTTGGACATAAATAGAGCGTGCCTGGCTCAGTCAATCAAGTTCACCTGTCCTGCTCATAGAGCTTCATAATATCTTCGGAATAAATGCCATCAGCAGTATATACAAGCAAAGGCGGCAATACCTCAACTCCCGGTTTTGCCCCCCGTACACCTTCAACAAGCACCATGTTCGGCTTTTTGTCAACCCGCGGATACACAAATTGCAACCGTTTGGGTTCGATCCCGGCCTGGCACATGGCCAGCATAATCTCTGCCAGCCGTTCCGGCAAATGCACCATGGCAAACCGGCCGCGATATTTGACAAGATGCCGCGCAGCCGCCACAACATCAGTCAGGCTGGCAGTAAGTTCATGCCGTGCCATCGCCACCCGGTCATTGGGATTTAGAAAGCCGCCGCCAACCGGACGGTATGGCGGGTTAGAAACAACCAGTTCAAAACCACCGCCTGGCAGCAGTTCCTGCACCTGGCGCAAATCACCATTGATGATATGCAGCCTGTCTGCCAGCCCGTTAAGTCTGGCACTGCGGCCAGCCCTATCGGCCATCGCCGCATTAATTTCAATGCCGGTAACAACTCTGGCACCACGAGCCAGCAGCAATAAACCGATGACCCCGGTGCCTGTTCCTAAATCTATGGCTGTCCCATTTTGCCTCACACTGGCAAAATGAGCCAAAAGCACAGCATCCAGCGAAAAACAAAATTCTTCGGGATGCTGAATAAGCTTTAAATTATTAATGACCAGATCATCTACCCGTTCACCAGACATGAGCTGTACTTTGTCGGTTGTCATTATTCCTTTTCCACAACTTCTTCCCATGGAATAATTAAGGTTTTTCCTTCGGCTAAACTAATAGTGGCTGTCCGTTTTTGCTGATTAAGTGCAATTACCTTACCTTCGCCGTCAATGGTAATTACCTCTTTCCCTACAGTCGGTGGTGCAATTTTTTTGTTGGCACCACAGCTACAATAACAATCATTTTCATATTTAAGGCAGCACATCAGGCGGCCGCAAATTCCTGAAATTTTGGTTGGATTAAGCGACAGGTTCTGTTCTTTGGCCATACGAATTGACACAGGCTCAAAGTCCCCTAAAAAAGTGGCGCAGCACAGAGGCCGGCCGCAGCAGCCAATGCCATTCATAAGCTTGGCTTCATCTCTTACCCCGATTTGCCTAAGCTCAATGCGAGTACGAAAAACACTGGCCAAGTCCTTAACCAATTCGCGAAAATCAATGCGCCCTTCGGCAGTAAAATAAAAGATAATTTTATTCACATCAAAGGTGTATTCTACATCCACCAGGTTCATCGGCAAATTGTGAGTCTCAATCTTTTGCTCGCAAACCCGAAAGGCTTCTTTTTCTTTCTTACGGTTATCTTTAACTTTTTCCTGATCTTCCAGAGTAGCTTTACGTAATACCGGTTTTAACGGCGCAACAATTTGACTTTCATCAACCTGCCGCGGCCCGATAACAACATCACCGAATTCCAAGCCCCGCGCCGTTTCAACAATGGCATGGTCGCCGGCATTAATTTCAATCTTGTCAGGATCAAAATAATATATTTTACCCGCCTTTTTAAAGCGGATACCTACTACTGTTAACATATTGCACTCCTTTTTCTTGCCAATCCTTCAATTTTATTAATAAATCCTCAAGCGCCAGACGGCTATTCGCATTGCCGTCAATCGCCCGCATGGTATTTTTAACAGCAGTAACGGCCGCCATGCTCCGGCCCTCAGGCCAATCGGCAACCAAGTCGGCAAGTTCCTGCGCAAGATCAATATTATATAGCAACTGCTCCCCGTACCTGCCTGCAACCACAAGCAAGTCCCGCAGCAAATATAAAAAAAATTCCAGTACACTTATGAGGTCTTTGGCAGCAAGGCTTGACAGCTTACTGCTCTGACTCCAGACAGCCGTCATATCCTGCTGTTGAATGTCACGTAGCAAGGCAAGCGCCATATCCCGAAATTCCAAACCATCAGGAGCCAACAGGGCAATGGCTTTTCCCATTCTGCCACCGCTTAAATGAGCAATAACAGCGGAGGCTTCGGCATTATAGCCTTTGCGTACCAAGGCCTGTTCCAGCGCGTTAGCCGGCAAAAGGCAAAAAGCAACCTTCCGGCAGCGGGATAATATGGTTGGCAAAAGCGGCTTGCCGGTTCCTGCCGTCAGAATAAACACCAAACCGTTAGGTGGTTCTTCCAGCAGCTTGAGTATACTATTAGCGGCCTGAACAGTCATTACTTCGGCATCCTCAATCAGGCATACCCGTGCCTCTCCAACGCTTGGCGTCAAAGCTGCAAAACTTTTAAGCATACGAATTTGATCAATTTTAATTGTAGCGCCATCAGGAACAACCTGGATAAAATCCGGATGGGCACCGCGGCCAAACAGCAAACAGGACTGACAACACCCACAGGGCTTATCCCCGCCGGCACTGCATAAAATACCTGCAGCTACCAGTTTTGCGGTTAAGGCTTTACCAATACCTGAAGGGCCGCTGAATAGTAGTGCATGGGGTATTCTGTCTGTCGCCAACATGGCTCTGACTATATCCACAGCTCCCTGTTGACCAACTACTTCATCCCAATTCATAGTCATCAGGTAAACAAATCTACCAGCATACCGCGTACAGCGTCATGTTTAGCCATGATTGACAGCTGCCGCTCTTGACCGACGCGAACATCTTCTGTCATCTCAGCCAGGGTTTCATCAACCTTGCGAATGGTTGTATACAGCTTCTGGCGCCCATGACGATCCCACCCCGCACGCGCTTCCAACGAATACGCCCGCGAAACAGCTTCACCAATAAATTTGCGGATTAGCTCCCGGTAGGACTTGAGTTCACTGTAAGTCGGCATCTGCGATAAGCGTTGTCCGCTTTCATCAATCGCAGTCATGAGCTGTTGCATGCGCTCAGTTGATTGAGATTCCTGCGATTTCAAAAGATCGGCGGCAAAATAGTCCCCCGTCTTCTCGGACTTTGCGGGTAGGTCACGATCAGTCAATAGCGGCTGATTGGTTACCCCAAAATTATTTACTTTCATACCCATCTGACTTTAACCCTCCTGCCTCAGAATACATGGCAGCGTAATTTCTTTATTATCCTTTAAATTATAAATGGTTTTACTAAAATAATCAAATTTCTGGTAAAACCAAACCGAAACTTGCATGCTTTCGTTTATATTTTGCCTACAAGTCCGGAAACCACCTGATAAATTTCACAATGAATTTGTTCGATTGTTTGTATTTGACCATTTTGAACACACTCGATTTTATGCCATTGGTAGGCAGTAGCGATATCACAGGCATTGTCAAAACAGTAGGACTGATACTCACTGTTTTGTTCGTGAATATCCCGGCTGCCGCCGGTCTTATTTTCTCGTCCCCGCATAAGCTCCCGGCTAACCGCAGGCGGCATAGCCAAAAAAACAACTTTATCAGGTACCGGCAAACCGCATTTGGCAAACTCAAAATCCCATAACCAAGCCAGATAGGCTTCTTTTTCCACCTGATTCTTGATTTTCGCAGCCTGGTGAATCATATTGGAGGTGGTATAGCGGTCGGCAATCACAATGCCGCCGCTTTGATAGAACTCCTCCCACTCACTTTTATAAGAAGCAATCCGGTCTACCGCATAGAAAGCCGATGCGGCATATGCATTGACATCTTCCGGGCGGCTTCCGAATTCACCGTTAAGATACATCTTTACCAACGCCGAAGATTGACTCTGGTAATTAGGATAATCCACCTTCCTCACAGGCATTCCCCCAGCCTTGAGTTTCTCAAACAGCAGTCCGGACTGGGTAGCCTTACCGCTGCCGTCTGTGCCTTCAATCACGATTAGTTTTCCACGCATCTAATCCACAACCTTTATTGTTTTGAGCAGATAATCTTCCGGACCCGAAATATGCAGCCCGGCATCCCGCAGTGTATGGCAATACTCAATAATCTCGCTGGTAATCCGTTCCCCAGGACAAAGCATGGGAATACCCGGCGGGTAAAAGGTAACAATTTCAGCGCAAACCATGCCGGCAGCATCAGCGAACGGCACCATACAGGTATTGCCGAATAAGGCATCCCTCGGCGAAATAACCTGTTCAGGCAGTAGCGGATGCTTGCCAACCCGGGTAATTTCATTGATTGCCGAAAAATCGCGGGTTCCCATATGCCCGGCAGCCAGCTCTTTTAATGCCGCAACAAGTGCAGCCACCTCAACCTCGCTGTCCCCTAAGGTAATAAGAAACAAAATATTATACACATCAGATAACTCTACCTGGATTTTATAGGTTTGTCGCAGAATCCTTTCGGCTTCTGCACCGGTCAGTCCCAGCCCTTTGACGGTAACCGTCACCTTGGTCGGATCTATACTAAAAACTCCCGGATTGCCCACTTTTTCATCACCAAAACAATATAATCCCGGGATTTTATTAATTTCTTGCCTAGCCTTGTTCGCCAAATCCACGGCACGTTCAATCAAACGGCCGCCCTCGGTTGCCATCTGCATACGGGCAATATCAAGGGAAGCCATTAATATATAATTAGGACTTGTTGACTGCACCAGTTGCAGCATGGCTTTAAGCCTAGGCACCCGGATGCGTCCCTGGCGACAATGCACAATCGAACACTGGGTCATAGCACCAATAATTTTATGCGTACTTTGAGCAACAATATCAGCACCGGCATCCAATGCCTGAATAGGCAGCCGTGATGAGAATTTAAGGTGCGGGCCATGTGCCTCGTCAACAACCACTGGAATATCATAGGAATGAACAATGTCCACAATTTTTTTCAGATCGGTGGCAACACCATAATAGGTGGGGTTAATAATAAGTACCCCTTTGGCATCAGGGTGCTCCTTTAGCGCCTCAGACACCGTCTCCGGCGTGACCCCCATGGTCAGCCCCAATTCTACATCGACTTCAGGCTTCATAAATACCGGCACAGCACCACTCAAAATAATCCCGCCAATAATAGAACGGTGAGCATTGCGTGGCACAATAATTTTATCACCAGGCCCGGCAACAGTGAGAATCATCGCATAAATGCCGCCGGTTGTGCCATTAACCATAAAATAGCTATAGTCAGCCCCATATAGCTCTGCGGCCAAATCCTGCGCCGCCCTTATCGGTCCATGCGGCTCATGCAAATCATCAAGTTCTGCCATGTTAGCCAGGTCAAGCTGCAATGCCTTGCGCTGCAAAACGTCCTGAAAAAGGGGATGTGCTCCTTTTCCCATCTTGTGTCCGGGTGTGTGAAAAGGGATTGTTCCGTCATCTATATATGTGTTCATTGCTTTTAACAAAGGAATTTGCGTTTGATCAAGCATGCCGTCACCACCTTTTGCTTTCCTTGCTATATTATACCCCTGCATATCGTAATTATTTTAGCATACAGCACTAGGTGCCACAAGGTTTCTCAGCACGGCAGGAGATAAGTGAAAAAGCTGGCTAGCGAAAAATTTTCTTAAGTAGCGCATCAGCAACCGCTTCTTTCACCTGAGTTTCCGTTACTGGCAGTTTACGTGACTGAAGTTCTTCCATAATACTTTGACTTAACTGCTCAGGGTAAAAAGTCCCCAGCCCGGTACGCATAGCCAAGTTGCTTACTTCCGCCGCCGCCGAACCGTGCTTCACAAAATTGCCGGTCAGCGTTTTAAAGGCTATGCCATAAGCCGCCCCATTATTAATAGAAAAAGTCCCTTGCACCACAGCGGTTGAAGCATTGCCATTGGCTGTGCCCACAAGCGACAGAGGCCCCTTGACGTCTTTTTCTGTCAGTTGAGAACTGTCCAGACCGCTGCCTGAGATTGACAGGGAAAACGCTTCCTTATCAGGATAAACATCGCCGCTGGCTGTAACTGAACCGCCTTTGGCCGCGCCCCGGGACGCCAGCAGCTTAAGCACCTGCTGCGTATAAGAGAAAGCGCCGCTAATGCCACTGACTGCCATATCACCGAATTGAATACTACCTAATGTAAAGTTACCTGCCAACACCGGCGCAAGCACTGAGCCGGTAATAGTCGCCTGCACCGCCAGTGAGCCGCCTGTTCGCAGGCTAGGCAGCAGTACCGCCGGATTACCTGCCGGCATTTGCGCGGCAAAATCCAGGGTTCCGGTGCCGTCAGTTGCTGTTAACACCCGTCCGGCTGCCGTAACAGACTGCCCTTGATATAAGGCTTGTCCGTCCATAAATTGAATGGCTCCATCTAACTTTTCAAACCGGGCGCTGCCCTGTGTAAGTTCCAAAGCGCCAGCAGTGGTCAGTCCCGAAAAACGGCCTGCCAAGGTTTGCAGCACTACCTCATCACTCGTATCTTTACCAAGCTTGATTGTCAGTTCATCCAAAATACCGCCAGTTAAACGGATCGGAGAATCAGCTGTCGTCAAATTCAATTTAACCATATCGAGGTTTGTCCCCACTATAGTAACAGCTGAATCCCCGGCTTTTCCCCATTGACCGTCTATCTTGACAGCCGACTGATCGACTCTACCGGTTCCCGCAAGTCCCAGCAGGTTTTTTTGGCGAAAATTGACTTTGCCGGTTACTGCTTCCATAGTCTTGGTAAAATAGGCGGTTTCCATATGAAGTTTGCCGTCTTCAATCTCCACCAACCCGGAAAAGGTTGATTCTTCCTCTTCTTTAGGTTTACTGATTCCACTCCAGTTCAAGCCATTTTGGTTGTAAACAATCCATATTTCGGGCTGCTCGATTGTCACACCGGTAATTAGCTGCGGTCCCAGCTGCCCTTTTAATAGATCACTCCAGTTATAGCCAATCTGTATGCGTTTGCTCTTAGCCAGCAGATTGCCGGACATATCTAGCAGCTCCACATCTTTTGCCGCCACAGAGCCTAAAATAGATAAATCAATGCTGCCTACAACGATTTTCCCGTTAACAGCCTGATTGGCCCGTACCAGCAAGGATTGCTCTGCCGCCTGCCGAACTTTGCCTGCAGCTAATTGAAAAAAGCTTATTCCTGCCAGGAAAATCGCAGCTACAATCAGCGCACTGATTTTTTTCCTGTTCCATTTTGGTTGCGCTTCTGCTATTGTTGGTTGGTCTTCACTCACCGCGCACCTCCATCTGTATCGTAATCACTTGGTTGTTGCAGTAAATACAACCTTATGGCGATACTCTGTTTTCTCTTGCTAAATTCCTTGCCGAAATATAAAATCCCTTCAGGCTTTCAAGGATTTTACACGATTTTCATCATGGCATATTGTACCGTTTACTACCACTGCTTCCACTTGTCGAGTTTTTTCTGGTCTAATATCCCAAAATAATGTAGTATTAGTATATATTAGGCTGAAGGAGGCCGACGGAAATGCGGAAGATATTACTATGCTGCCTGGCTATCTTGCTGCTGACGCTTAACCCGGCGTTAGCGCAAGAACGCAAAGATGAATGGCAGGACAAAAATACGGTATTTCGCCAGTTTAAAACCATTGTCATTCACGCCGAATATGATCCCCTTCTAGAAATTGATGAAATCAGCCGCAAGAAACTAAACAGTTTGTTAAGCACCGCTATTTGGCAAGAAAAAATTGGCTCAATCCGCTGGCTCACTGAAGAACAGTTAGTACAGCAAATTGGCCGCCTATCGCAAACAGATATGAATAGCCTAAAAACCAGTGACCCATCCACCTATGCCGCGCTGCTAACCGAATATACTCCTAAGGTCGCAGATGCCCAGCTTACGCTCAGAATGCGGCAATGGGGTTATACCCAGGTATATATGCCGGAAACCTGGGAAACTTATACCCGTTACCGCAGTGTTCCGGTTAAAGTTATCGAGACTGACGCCAAGGGAAACCGCACTGTCACAACCCATTGGGAGCAGGTACCGTTTGAAGAAATGCGTCTTGTTCCGGCCCATTATAACCAAATCTCCCATGCCGGTCTGGACCTTTCACTTGTTAGCAGTAAAACCGGCGAAAAAGTCTGGATGCTGCTCGACTTGCGAGACGCGGACGCCAGCAAAAAACCGATTGACATGACCGAGCGCATCATCAACCGGGCGGTTGGCCGTTTTGGCTCACTACTGGATTAATGCTTCTTATATTAAACAGTTTTCTAATCAGCTTGCAATTCTAACTTGTCTCCGATCTGAGTAAAGGTTGCTTCTATCGTTCCCGCCGGCAGTTCAACAACATACTCGGCTCTGCGCTGCAATGCCAAACGGCCGGGCTTTAATCTGCTCACAATCGCAACTACTATATTAGATTTATCGACAAATACTACATCGATCGGATAACGCATACCAAAGGTATGAACACTATTGCAGGGTTTAATTATAAGTCCCGTCCCTGCAGGCAAGCGCTCTGTTGCCAGCAGTCCAATCAATCGCCCCAAAAAACTGACTGCCAGCCTAACAGTATCGCCAATAGTCTTCTGTCTGGTAGCATTTATAATTCGCATACATCCTCCTTTTAGCTTCCGGTCTAGCGAAACTAAACTGTTAACCAATTCATTTTTCGATCTCATATCACTTTAAAAAACTATTGAACATCTGGATAACTGCCGGTCCCAAAAGCACTACAAACAAGGAAGGAAAAATAAACAATACTAGCGGCAGCAACATTTTTATCGGAGCCTTCATAGCCTGTTCCTCGGCTCGCTGGCGCCTTTTCTGCCGCATAGCCGCTGACTGCACCCTCAGTACATTGCCGATACTAACCCCAAGCTGATCGGCTTGTACTAACGATGCAGTAAACAAGGAAAGATCCGGCACATCACACCGGACACCCATAGACACAACGGCCTGTCGCCTAGCCACGCCCATGCGCATCTCCTGCAACACACGACTAAACTCATCGACAAGAGCACCCTTCATTTTCTCTGAAAGTTTGGCTAGCGCCCCATCAAATCCCAACCCGGCCTCCACACTGACAGTTAACAAATCAAGTACATCGGGAAGATCTTTTTGAATGCTGCGTTTACGCGCAGCAATTTTTTTATTTAAAAGCATAAACGGCAGCAGCTGGCTTACCAAAAATCCCAGCGCCATAGCGCCGATTACTTTGCTGCCGGCAATACCTGAAAGCACCCCAATGGTACCGGTTATAACCGGCAATGCCAATGCTAAAAAACTCATTACCAAAATAAACTCATTACTTGTCAGTTTACCAAACCCACCAGCCATAATAAGTTTTTGTTCAAGTGTCGCCCGTACCGCTTTGGGGGTAATCTTGCTCAGTACGGTTGCCATATCTCCTTTTAGCGGTGCCAATATTCGCTGCCTGAACGGCTTTGCCAATTCATCTTCAATACCAGGGCGTCCCGAAATCATAGTGTCTAACAACTTAAGCCGCATCTCTACCGGCCGAGCTGCAGGCAACAAGGCATGAAGCACCAAAAAAAGGACAATAAATACCGTTAAGAAGGTTAGTACCATAATGGCAATAAGCATGCTATAGTTCCTCCTTTTTATTGCACTTGCTTGGGCCAAAAAGTCTCATTCGGTAACTCTATTCCATTGGCAATCATTTTTTCCAGGAATTTAGGCCGAATTCCTGTTGGTTTAAAATACCCGGTAATCTTGCCGCTGCTGTCCCTACCGGTCTGTTCAAACACAAAGATATCCTGGAGAGTTATAACATCTCCCTCCATACCTTGTACCTCGGTTAAATGCGTAAGGCGACGGCTGCCGTCCTGGAGACGCGACTGCTGAACAATCAGGTCAACAGCTGATGCAATCTGTTCGCGTATGGCTCTAACCGGCAAATCCATACCGGCCATAAGCACCATGGTTTCAAGCCGGCTGAGCATATCACGCGGCGAATTGGCGTGACCAGTGGTTAATGATCCATCATGGCCTGTATTCATTGCCTGCAGCATGTCAAGTGCTTCGCCGCTTCTGACTTCACCGACAACAATCCGGTCAGGCCGCATTCTGAGGCTGTTGCGGACAAGGTCACGCATCGCAATGGCACCTTTGCCCTCAATATTGGCCGGCCGTGTTTCCAAGGTAACAACATGCTCCTGCCGGAGCTGCAATTCGGCTGCATCTTCAATGGTAACAACGCGTTCGTCCCGTGGAATAAACGCCGACAGAATGTTTAGCGTCGTTGTTTTTCCCGAACCTGTGCCACCAGATACTACAATATTTAGCTTACCCTCAACACACGCCCGTAGAAATTCAGCCATTTCCTGTGTTAGTGTACCGAAACTGATAAGATTATCAACTGTCAGCGGATTTTTGGCAAACTTCCGGATGGTAAGACAGGGGCCTTTCAAGGCTAGCGGTGGGATAATGGCATTGACCCGGGAACCGTCAGGCAAACGAGCATCCACCATAGGTGAACTTTCATCAATACGCCGACCTAAAGGCGCTACAATTTTTTCTATAACATGCATAACATGAGCTTCGTCCCGGAAACGCACATCAGTCAAAACCAATTTGCCTTTTCGCTCCACATACACCTGTCTGGCGCTATTAACCATCACCTCTGAAACCGAGTCATCTTTTAGCAAGGGGTCAATCGGACCATAACCTAACGCCTCATCCGTAATTTCAGCAATAATCCGTGCACGCTCATTTCTGGGAACCGGCACACTCTCTTCGTCCATGGCGATATTGGCAATGCGGGCAACCACTTCGCCCAAGATATTTATATCAACCTCTTTGTTGATAAGCGCCCGACTTTCTTCCTGGCTCATTTCCTCAATTATTATTTTGTGTATTTTTATCTTTAAGTCCTGATAAGGATCTGTTGTAACTATTGGCGCTGTTTTGAGATTTTCTACACCTTTGCCTGTTTGTTGTCTGGGGTTTTGCGCAGCCTCTAAGCGTTTTAACAGCGACATATATTTCTCCTCCACAACTTGGCGTCTGCTTAATTAGTAATCATTGAATAACAGATTCATAAGGTACAAGCGAGGCACTATATACACCGAAATCAGGAGCAGTACCGGAAGTATCACCGGCAGTTACCAAATGCATAAATTTACCACTGACATTATTAAGGTTGCCTGACCCACTCACACCTTCCAAAAAGAAACCGGCAAAACCGACAATTTTAACATCATGCCTGCCAGTATCATTCATAATAGACTCAATAAGCGGTACAATAACAATCCGGGGTGATCCCGGTTCTACCGTATCATAGGTAGCCGCGGCATCAGCTTGAATGCGATAATTCACGCCTTCTGTAGTGCCGCCTGACATATTACCTGTTTCGGTCGACACCCACTGGCCAACAGACAGTTTGGCCTCATAACCATACTTAATATTATCTGCGTAATTGCGCGATCCAGTCCCACCCAAAGCCAACGCATCATAGTTACCGGCATAACCGTCACTGGCTCCCACTTTAAGGTCATAGGTTTGCCCATATATAAAATCTTGTTTAACAACACCAAACGGTACTACACCCATTACACCACTTATAGGTCTCAAAACAGCAGCCGCCTCTGCCCGCACCTCTGCCCTGTGTATACCCAATATTTTAGCAAAAGTAAGTTCCACAACCCTTGCTGCAGTAACTGCTACAACTTTGTTGGAAGGTATGGCTACTGCTACGCTGTCATTGCTGCGACCATTTATCGCGGCATAAGCGCGGCTGCTGGCTTCAGCCCGCACGATGTCATCAGGTAAATCCTGTATTCCGGCAAGCGCAGCCGCATCTGCCATATTTACAAGTTCAGCGCGATTTACATAAAGAAGTCCAACATCAATAACCAATACTGCAAATCCTAAGAGCGCAGCCAGTGCTGCCACCATTACAATTGTTATCGAACCCCGTTGATTGGCAAGTAGCGCTCTCATGGCTGTTCTACCCGCATGACTGAGCGTCCGACAAGCATAGGCGGCCTACCAGCAAACACACTGTCAATGATTTCTTTAATCATCGGCGTATTGACCTCAATAGGTTTACTTACTGTTACAGTGACAGACTTGCCTTGTTCGCGCCCGCCTTCCGGGTAGACAATGGCAACACTTAACCCACTGTTACTGATACTGGTGGTTGCATTGACAATAGCCAATTGCGCTGCTGCATCATCACTTACCGCAGCGGCCCGCGCACCCTCACGCGCTGCTGCAGTCACTACAATATATTGGTTAAAAATCTGACCAAATTCCATTATCGCAAATAACAACAACACAATGACCGGTAAAATTAAAGCGGTTTCAACAATAGCCTGGCCCCGGTTGTTTGTAAGGTATCGCTTGCCAGCCATGCAGCTATGCCCCCTTAAAAGCAATCCTCCTGCGCTTGTAGCCAGGAGGATCATAGACAAAACATAGATTCCGATATGATATTTCTCATATACATTTATAAACTATCCATAAAATGAACTACTGATTACCCCAGGGCAGTTACTACTTCACCAAGCTTATTAATAATAGCTGTACCTACACCGGTAAAGGCTCCCATTGCAAATATGGCGACAAGAGCCAAAATGAGCCCATATTCCACCATACCTTGCCCTTTTTCATTGAGGCAACGAGATTTCAAAGCTTCCCAGTACATTTTCAACATTTGCCCTACCTCCCATATTGCGTCTTTTATTATTAGGATATCTCGCTTGGTTCTGATTTCATTATACCAGCAAGAAGGCAGTCGAACATCGTCCGTCAGTCTCAAATTCGTTAGGCATCAAGGCTTATTACTACTGGGTTCACGGTGGGTGCTAAGTCCCAAGGATATGTAAGGAGATTAGTCCTAAGGGCAGTGCATTATTCCTATTATTTAAGCGGTACGGTAACAAAGACCCGCGTTCCTTTGCCAGGTTCTGATTTTATCGTGAGTTCGCCCCCTAATAAATTAATGCGTTCACGCATACCCATAAGTCCAAAACTTTCATTACCACTCGCGCTTTCGGTGTCAAAACCCTGTCCATCATCTTCAACAACCGCAGACACCACACTCGGCCGAAAATCAATGCGCACCCATACATTCGTGGCATGAGCATGTTTTTCAACATTGTTAAGCGCTTCTTGGATAATTCGGAACAGTCCAATTTCAAAATGCGCATCAAGCCGCTTTTCTTCCCCAAGAATTTTGACCTCGGAAAAAATACGGCACCGGTCTTTCATAGTTTCCAAAACTCGCCTGATAGTTGGCACTAAACCCAAATCGTCAAGCGTCATGGGACGTAAGTCAAAGATAATATCCCGTGTCTCCCTTAGTGCTACCCGCACCTGATCCCTAAGGTCCTTAAGCTCAGTTTTGGCCCGTTCGATATCTACATCTACTAAGCGTTCACACACTTCGGCTCTAAAGACAATATTAGCCATGGCTTGCGCCGGTCCATCATGAATTTCCCGGGCAACCCGCCGGCGTTCTTCTTCCTGAGCCCGGATGATTTTGGCCCCGAAAACCTGACTGGCCTGAAGGGTTTCAATCTGAGTGACGACTGTGCCCATATGATTACCCAAATAACCCAGTACAGCGCCAACTTGTGAAACCAGCGTTTCGGCTTTTTCCACGGTATTTTTTAAAGCTTTAAGCCTTAATTCAAATTCATCCCGCTGACGGCGCAAATTTTGCTCCTGGAGCCTGGACATCGCCAGTTCAAGCTGAACATTGCTAGTGTCTTCATACGATGATTTAATATCTTCTTCCGCATATTTTTTAAAATTGCGGCTAACTTCCATAAGTCTAAGGCGGGAACGTCGTTCTTTTTTCTCAAGATCGTCAACTTTAAAAATAACGTCGGCCGTTTCAACTTTTATCCGTTCAACATCCTGCTTGACATTATCCATTTCAACCTTGGCAGCTTCATATATATCAAATATTTGCGTTTTACTTTTTTCTACAGCAGCAATCGTTGTTTTTACAATTTTATCAAGAAATTTTACATCAAGATTTTTCATCCGTTCACCACTCAAACCTTCTTCCAAATGAATGCTATAATGCAAATTCGCCATCCCAGCCCCATATCCTGCAAAAAGAACCACGGCTTGCGCCGAGTTTTAGGATAAGCGCAAGTCGATGCTACCTTATCCTGTTCTTAAGAAAGTTATTCATTTTGTTAGGGTAAAAACAAACAACAGCAGAGGGTGAAAATATCTCCCTCCCTCTGCCAGCTTTTAAATCTCAATATTAACGATTTTTTGGATAGCCACAACTCCCAGCAATTGTCCGCAAATCGCGACCCCCAACATAATTTGGCCAACTTGTTGGGTAAACAACAAATCAATATATCCTGGATTAATCAACTTGAGCGCAACCAATAAAGCAACAGGCAGCAAACTAATAATCACACCCGACATTCGCCCCTGCGCTGTTAAGGTCTTTATCTCTCCTTTAATGCGAATTCGCTCGCGGATGGTAGTGGCGATACTGTCCAGAACCTCTGCCAAATTTCCACCCACCTGCCGCTGAATCAACACCGCCGTTATCACCAAATCCAAATCATCACTATCCACCCTCATCGCCATATTGCTCATGGCGACTTCTGTTGGCACACCTAAATTCATCTCTCTAAGCGTCCGGTCAAATTCGGCAGAAATCGGCGGCATCATCTCGCGGGCTACCATCTCGACCGCCTGCATAAAGCTATAGCCTGTCCTAAGTGCATTAGCAATAAGGATAAGTGTATCTCCTAACTGATCATTGAAGGCTTTTGCCCGCCGCTTGATTTTGATTCGCAAAAACACCCGCGGCAGATAATACCCGCAAACGCTGCCAACCACAGCTCCCGGCAAACCGCCATTTATCATAATGAGTAAACTGCCAAGCATCGCGCATCCCAGACAAACTACTAAGAATTCCTGGCTTTTGAGTGGCAAACCTGCCTGAATAAGACGATGTTCCATCCGTTTTTTCCAAGAGCCATCAGATAAGGTAATTTGTTCCCCCAACCATTTGATAACTACCCGCCAGCCGCCAGGCTGATTTCCGGCAGCTGATTTAGCTTTTACCGGCTGCAGGTTATCTTCGGCAACAGGCGTCAAGTATTGTTCTATTCGCTGGCGCACAGCCGCCTTTCTGCGGCTATGCCAGCTAAGAAAGACAACACAAACAGCCAGCAGATTGAGAAACAGCACAATCCCGATTACCAGCAGCATGTTGGCGGCTCCTCTCTAGCTAAATAGTTTTTTTAGGCGACCTACTACTCCGTTTACCGTCTGCGGTTCTGTCTGTGCCTGCCAGTCGCAATCTGTTACCAGGCCGGCTAAATCAAAAATACTGCGTGATACCGGCGTTCCTGGGTGGCTGACAACAAAAGGAACACCCTTGTTCACAGATGTTACAACTACTTTGCCATCACTGGGAATCGAAGCTGAAAATTTATATTGCAGACTTGCTTCCACCTCGGCAATATCGATATCGCTTGTGGTGTCAGCCCGGTTTAATACCACTTTAACCTTATCTTTGCCATAGTTTAACGATTCCATGATCTCTAAACACAGTTTGACATTTTTTATTGTGGGTAAATCCAGTGCCGCCACCACCAGTATAATATCGGAGGCATCAAGCACGGCAAGCATACTTTCGGAAAAGGTAGGGGCTGTATCAATGATTGTAAATTTGAAGTTTGCCCGCATGGTCTTAAGAATGGCCGCCAGATGACCGCCTGTCACAGTTTCTGCCTGTTCCGGGCGTACAGGTGCAGGCAGCAGTGCGACTTTATCACCAAACCGTGTTAGATATTTTTGCAAAACCTGACCGTCCAAACTATCAATATCACGTACTAAATCAGCAACTGTTGCCCGCGGCACCAGATTCAAAAACAAGGCAACATCACCAAATTGCAAATCAGCATCAACAATGCCCACGTTCGTACTTGTTTTCTCCGCTAACGCGACTGCCAAGTTTGTCGAAATAGTAGTCTTGCCGATCCCGCCTTTGGTACTGAATACAGTAATAATTTTGCCTTGCGTCGGTTTAGGCTCAAATTTGAGGACGTTCCGGCGTTTTTTCTCATTAATAAACCCCTGCTTAACAGCCTGCAGCAATTCATCACTGCTAAACGGCTTAACCAGATAATTTTTGGCACCGGCCACCATGGCCTGACGCAGGTACTCCTGTTCACTCTGCACACTCATAATGATGATACACACAGTTGGCACCTGCGCAACAATTTGCTCGGTAGCGGTTATGCCATCCATTCCCGGCATATTAATATCCATCAGAATCACATCAGGCTGCAATTCTTTTACTTTTTCCAAGGCTTCTTCACCCGATCCAGCCTGACCGACAACTATCATATCCGGATCAAATTCGAGTAATTTGCATATACTTTCCCGCGTAGCGGCAATATCGTCAGCTATAAAAATCTTTATCTTTTCACTCATCAACTTACCCCCTAAATGGGTTTTCCTTAACGAACTCCTTCATTTCCGGTGTTTGTGGCGGGATGTATTCATCAGGGTTCACAATAGTCGGTGTGATAAAGATAATTACTTCGGTCTCACCCCGGCTAAAAGCGGTACTTTTAAACAGATTGCCGATAATGGGTATGTCGCCTAATAGCGGAATCTTATACACATCTTTGGTAACCTCACTGGAAATTAGCCCACCTATCGCCATAGTCTGACCGGAGGCCATCGCAACAGCAGTTTCTGCCTTGCGAACTTTTATCGGCGGTATCTTCATGCCCAAGCCGAGTTCAATTTTATGTTCGTCTGTCCAGTCTAAGGTACTCACTTCGGCTTTTATTCTGCTCTGGATAAGCTGGTCGGCATTTACTTCAGGCGCAATATCGAGCTTTATACCATAATCTTTCCATTCAATGGTAATCCGACCATCATTGAGGCCAATAGGCACGGGTATTTGACCACCAACCATAATATTGGCTTTGTCACCACTTAGGGTAATTATATTCGGCTGAGACAATATTTTGGCTAAACCATGTTTAACAAGAGCATCCACTTGCGCATTGATGGGGCTGTATGTTCCTAAGTTGCCAAAAACCTTAGGTGCCAGCGAGTTTACGGAGGATTGTCCAAAAAGAAAATTCCCTGTTGTACCCGTATCATTCCCCGCCCATTTAATACCTACATTTCTGCCTGCTTCCCGGTTAATCTCCACAACTCTGGCCTCAATGCGAACTTGCACCGGGCGAATAATCTCCAAAAGATTGACGACTTTTTCAGCATAGGCCGATGCCACTTTTTCAACACGGTTTTTCTGGTATTGATCATTGACGGTGCCTTCTAGAATAATGGTCTTATTAACCTTACTTACGGTAATATCCGATAACCCTACTATATTTTTAATATCATTGGCAATGGTAACATCAGCAGTCCCAACTTCAACCTGATAACTATAACGGCTTCCTGACTCCCAAATATGAAGGGTTGTTAAACCTGGTGCCTTACCAACAAGCAAAACCTCACTCCCTGATACAATCACAACATCGGCAATTTCGGGGTTGGCAACAGCCACGCGTGCAACAGCATTAAAATAGAGAACCCGGGATTGATTAACAGCCACTGTCATTTTTTCTTCGGCAGCAGCCGTCATACTGCTGGCTAAAATACTTACCATGACTATAATAACGGCAACATACAACTTTACCTTCATCGCCAACGCCTGCCTTTCTGCTGCTACAAATACTAGTTACTAGTTAATTGCTATGACCTCTGCCTTTGTTCCCCGAATCATTTGAATACCGGATTTAGCAGCTGTCGCCTGCGGCGCAGGAGCTTTTTCGGCAGGCGGCGAAGACGCCGGAGGAGTATGGAGTCCAACAATATCCCTAGGCGTAACCGCACCGGCAATAGCAGTATCCGCATTCTGCATAAAAGGCCTAAGCACCAGCCGAACTTTTCCCTTATCTTCCGATAAGGTTAGTTTGGCGACTTCGTCAGGCGTGACAGCCAATGTAACAGTAGCCGTTTTGGCAACCTCTTTTTTATCTTTGGAATTAGCGTTTGCCGTTTCGGCAGTACCAGCTCCACTTTCGGTTTCCCGGTTGGCAGCCAGCACCAATATGTTCTGCAACACAAGCTGACTAACATTTTCACCGGCCGTGTTCTTATCAAAAGTAACGACCACATCCACATAATCACCGGCTTTGGTAAAGCCGGCAACACCTGTCACCTCATTTACTCCGACTGTTATGGCTCGCTTATTTTGTGGAATCGAACCGCTAAACCCAGCCGTTTTGCCCTCACCCCAAAGCCGCCGAACCGAGATCTGCTCACCGGCTGCAATTGTCTCTTTGGAAACCATACCGATGACATCTTTCGCATCCTGTACAATCCCTGGCTGCAAATAAGGAGCAGGGATTTTCGTTACCTGCACCATCTCGGGAGTAATTCTGGTTTTTGGGCCAATCTCCACCTTGGCAACTACCACGTCAACGGAATTAGCGGGAAGACTACCACTTGTTTTCTTTAAATAACTATACACAAGTCCGGTTGTCAGCAAACTCAAAACAATGGCAAGCACCAACAATCCTTTGCTGGAAAACTTAAACATAATGTCCCTCCCGGCAATGCACGCACTTTTTTTCCGTAGGAGAACGATCTTCTACTTAAATTCTATATGCAAATCAGTGCAAAAACCAGCGAGGAGATTCTCCTATTTTCTTTAGGACTTAGGGTCAAAGCGGGGCTTACAGTCAGGACTTTTCTCCCATTACAGCCATTGTTTTTTACGAAAATAACGGACCATCAGCAAACTAATTAGCAGCATAACCGATACAATCATCGGATAACCGTATTCCCATTCAAGCTCAGGCATATGGGTAAAGTTCATGCCATACACCCCGGCTATAAAGGTTAACGGAATAAAGATGGTAGAAATGATGGTCAGCATCTTCATGACTTCACTCATCCGGTTGCTGATACTGGATAAGTAAATATCCAGCATCCCGGACAGCATATCCCGATAAATTTCAACAGTCTCAATGACCTGAATTACATGATCATAGATGTCCCGCAAATATACAATTGTCGACTCTTTGATATGGGCGGTTTCACCCCGCTCCAACACACTCACCAGTTCCCGGACAGGCCATACTGATTTTCGCAGATACAGCATATCATGTTTAAGTCCATGCAAATCCTGCAGTAGTTCAGGCCGGGGCTGGCTGGCAATCTTGTCTTCCAAGATTTCAATTTTTTCCCCTAAATGTTCCAGCACCAAAAAATACTGATCAACAATACTGTCAATCAAGGCATAAAACAAATAGTCGGCACCCAGCTGACAAATCCTGCCCCGGCTTTTAACACGTTCATGGACATTAGCCAGCACATTATTGTCACCTGGCGGACTTTCAACAAAAGAGATCACATAATTCGGTCCCAAAATCAGACTGACCTGTTCGGCCTGGTAATCATCCGCCTCGCCAGTCACCGTCAGTGATTTTAGAATGACACACAGGTATTCCCCATAGTCTGCAAGCTTAGGTCGCTGAGTAGTATGCAATATATCTTCCAGCACCAATGGATGAATAGCAAACTGCCGGCCAATTTCTTCTACGGCTTTTGCATGGAGCCCCTGTACCTGGATCCAGGTAACTTGCTGCGTCGCTGCCAGTTTCCCAAGCTCGCAGAGGGGAGCGTCCTTAATTTCACTAAACTGCTCACCATCGTAATTTGTTACCTGTATATAAGCCTTATCTGCACGCGTATCGCCTACATGCAGCAGGGTCCCCGGCGGCAACCCCACTTTTGAAGATAACTTTTTGGTAAACTTCGGCATAATGCCCACCTCACAAAAAAAATCTGTAAAGAGAGACATTCTCTCTCTTTACAGATTTTACCTTTCCGTTCATTTCATTACCATTCTCTGCTCAAACATTACAAGAAAATCTTAAATTAAAGTTACCGAGTCCGATTGATAACTTTCTCCAATCTTTTTGCTGTGTTATTAATACCATCAAGGGTGGACATTATTTCCTGAGTAGCTGCTGCTTGCTGTTGACTTACCGCACCAGTTGCCTCAATCGCTTTACTCATTTTCGTCACTGCTTCATTCATCTCTTGCAATGTCTTTTTAATTTTTTCAGTTGCCTTCTGGGACTGGTCTGCCAACTTGCGAATCTCTTCCGCCACTACGGCAAAACCTCGTCCATGTTCTCCCGCCCTGGCGGCCTCAATAGCTGCATTGAGCCCCAGCAAATTGGTTTGAGATGCAATTGCATTTATAAATGCAAGCACTTCGGTTGTGTGATGCGTTTTTTCAGCCATTTCATGAGCTAAGTTAATGCAATCTTGTCCAGAATCAGCCAATTCTGATGCCCCCTGTGCTACTTGTTCAACATTGTTGGACACACGATCAGCAGCCTCAGTTAATTTTCCAACAATATCAATCATATCTCTGGTGTTTTGCGCATTGATACCGGAGCTTAATGTACCGACAACCTTACCATTCTCATAAATAGGTACAAAGATTGTTTTAATTTCAAGTCCATATTGCTCTTTTGGCACATCTGCATAAACGGGTTTCCCTGTCGCTATACATTTTTCAAGTCTTTCTATACCCTTAATCGACTTACCTATCGGTATATTGACTTTAAAATATTTAGGCTCATGAGATCCTAAATATTTATTTAAATCAGTTAAGCCCACGGCCATATCTTCACGTACAATCTCGTTGAAATATGGCAAAACTAATTTAAAAGCCTCCAGTATAGAAAATTCCCCATGACCTTGTTCTTCCATAACGGCTCTCATACCCCTCTCCTTGACGATACCCAAACCTAAAACAAAAATTAAGCGCCATCAGTTTAGATTACTGGGCGCTTAATTTTATTTTTTTAATTCTTATCCTTAGTCTTCAAGCGCCGCTGTAAATTGCGCATCCACTTTCGGCGGTAGTTTAACTAATGATACAACCAAAGCGGTAAAGACCAATGCGCCGCCCATGAAGATAAATGCAGCATTATAACCGGACATCCCAACTAAATAGCCGATGATAATCGGCGATAAAATACCGCCTATACTGCCACCTGCATTCATAACACCAGTCGCCATACCAACATAGCTACGTTTCACCGATTCCATCGGCATAGCCCACAAAGGACCAAATGCCATACCTACAAGAAATCCTGCACAAACCAGAAATGCCATCGCCGTAGTTTCTGTTTCAGCGGCAACTACACCATAAAGCACCGGACCTGCAGCTAAATTCACAAGAATTGCCTGTGTTTTACGATGACCAACAAAGACTTTATCGGAAAGCCAACCACCCAATGGCTGAGCAATACCCAACGCCAAGAACGGCAATCCTGAAAAAATCCCCATTTTTACCAATTCAAAGCCACGCGCTTTTACTAAATAACTGGGCAGCCAAGATAATAAACCAAAGAATGCACACATAAATCCAAAGTAAGTAAGAGCCAATAAGCAAATATTACGATTTTTAAGCACACTCATTAGTCCCACACTAGTATCATCCGCCGCCGTCGCTGCTATTTCTACTTGACCACTCTTAATATATTCAAGTTCCTCTTTTGTAATATCAGGATCCTCTTCCGGAGAATTTTTAACTAAAAAGTACAGTAGCGGAAGTGCTACAAAACCCAAGCCACCAAAAATATAAAATAGTGCATGCCAGCCCCACTGCCCAATAATAGCCACGGCGATTGCCGGTGCAACAGCAGGACCGAAGGAACAGGCAGAAGTAAAGATTGCGTTAGCAGTTGCCCGTTCCTGATTGGGAAACCAGTTACTATTTAATTTGAAGGCGCAAGGAGGCTGAAGACCTTCGCCAATACCAAAAAGCACACGTACAATAAAAAACTGGGAAAACGAACGCGCTACCCCTGTAGCTATCGTCATAATCGACCACCATGTTAAGGCAACAAGCAACACCTTTTTAGGCCCGACTTTGTCGCTTAAATAGCCACCAGGTATTTGGAAGATAGTATATGTTATAAAAAAGGCACTAAATAGATAACCGACTTGTTCCGGAGATAATGAGAATTCCTTGGATATCAGGGGCATCGCGACTGACAAATTTACCCGATCAAGAAATGCCACGAAAAATACTATCCATGATACGGCTAAAACTACCCAACGTTTTTTCATATAGCCTTCCTCCTATTAATCTATTGGCTTGCCTATTAGTCAGGTTAACTGCTCCGATGCAAAAAAACCTTAAAATAACATGATCGAGAACTACTTTCCTATCATAATATTAAGAATTTCTACATCGGTCGATTTCATACCATAGTAGCCCATACGGCCGATATTTTGAATTGTCTGTTCGTAATCCTTTTCCACAAGTCCTTCGCCGAATGGAAAGAACAAATCGCGTTTTGCCATTTCATAACCCATAATGCCTGCGTCCACCGCACTGGAAATTTTTGCCGCACAAGAAGCCTTTGCTCCATCGCATACAATGCCACCCACATTACCTAAAGAATTGATGAGGGTCTTGCCGATGACATCATAATCAGCACCATTTAGATAAGCAATGCCGCAAGCTGCAGCCGCCCCGGCTGATACGGCGCCACAATAGGCAGATAGGTTTCCAATATAACGTTTTTGGTGAAGAGACAGAAGGTTAGTTAGAACAAGAGCCCTGTAGAGAGTATCCTCATTTACTCCAATCTCTTCAGCATAGATGACAACCGGCATAGTACAAGTAATCCCCTGATTGCCGCTTCCTGAGTTGATGACTACCGGGAGGGCACAGCCATTCATTCTCGCATCAGAGCCTGCTGCTGCCGCCGCTCTTGCTCTGATTCTTACATCATTACTACCGTATTTCAGGAAAGTCTGCCCCACCTGGGCCCCCCATTTATTTGTTAACCCTTCTTCTGATATTGCAGAATTATACTTAATTTGTCTACCGATAATTTCTTTCACATCATCTAAATTTACTTCATTGGCAAACTGAAGTATGTCCTTAATATTAAGCTTTGACTTATCCCCAAATTCTTGAATTGTAACATCAGGCTGTTCAAATATCACCTGGCCATTTTTTTCTATTTTAGAAATATGACTGTGCTTGGTTCTTACTTCCACAGCTGCTTTTTCCTGTCCGGCTGTCAACTCTGCGCGGATGAAAAGATTTTCTTCTCCTTCTTCCAGTTCACAGCTGCAGATTCCTTGGCTGTATAATGCTCTAGTCTCGTCAATATCTTCCTGATTTACTTGGCTGATGACCTCAAGCTCCAGTTCAGGCTTCCCGGCGACAACACCTAAAATAGCTGCTACCTCCACACCCTTCTGACCGCCAGAGTTAGGCACTACAACACCCTTGACATTTTTAATAATATTGCCGCTGCAGCGGACAACCACCTGCTCCGGTTGCTGTCCCAGAATTGCTCTTGCCTTTGCAGCCGCAAAAGCAATGGCAATCGGTTCCGTGCAGCCCATAGCCGGAATCAATTCTCCTTTTAATATCGTAACATAGTTATCATATATCATCTTATCCATCAAGGACTTCTCCTTTTTCAATGCTGAATTATTTACCTTTTTTTAAAAAAGGATACTTGACAGGTAGTACAACCGTTAGCAATGGTATCTCCCAAATGGAATTCAAATCCCATGGCCTTCGCAATGCCACGGTCACCATCCATAGCTATGTCACATAACTTTTCGCAAGTCTCATCGTCAAACCCCAAATCCTGCCATGCCTTCAGCAATGGACAGTGATGGAATTCCATATCCACTCTGTCTTCGGTTTTGGTCTTGAATTCAATTTCAAAAGTCTTTACGACATTTGGAGTTAAAAAAGTCTCTGCAAAGCATGTTACGTTTTGAGGATCCTTGCATTGCGATTTGATTGCGGTGCCCTGGACCATACCCGTTTCCGAGATTGCTTCCCGGATGAATTTCTCAGCGTCTCCTGCCATTCCTGCTTCTCTGGCCTTGGTGTACGTTAGACCGGTCCAAGTTGCTCGGTGTCCAATTGCCCCTCTCTGAACATCTACCAGCGTGTCACCTTTGATACTAATTTTGTTGTTAATCATGCTTTTTCCCCTCTCCTTAACTTATTGATGAATTTAATCATCCTATTTTTCAGCTCAGAGTCTGCCATATATAACAAGGTGAAATCTTTAAGAGACTTGCCACCGCAGACTCCAATAAACCAAAGCATCGTCAGTTACTGATATGACTACGCACAACATATGAATTATCTTGCTTTTGTTGTAAATTACCCAATATTGCCCTCAAAAACTTACTGAGTTTTGCTTGCCCTGATCATATCACGAACAATACTTTCAGTCAATATATTTTTGTATTTTTCATATAATTAATATTTTTACTTTGTTTTTCTATGCAAACGCATCGATTTTACTCTTAATGATCCTGTCTGTGATATGATTACAATTATATATTTTTATCTTGCATTAATATATCTACACTTTACTGATATTGACTTTCCTTTTTTTTCAATATATAATAACTCGACGCTACAAGTTAGGAGATGCTTTATGGGCAAAAAAAATACAGCCACATTAAAGAATCAAGTATATGACGCTTTGTTTACTGATATCATCAGCGGAGTCTATCCAGCCGATACTATTCTGACGGAAAAGTTTTTAATGGAAAAATATAATGTTAGCCGCGCCCCCATACGCGAAGCACTTACCCAGTTGACTGGAACTTATATTTTGTCCAGCATTCCCAGACAGGGATATAAAATTTTGCGTCCAAGCAAACAACAGTTGCTGGAAGTTGTGAAATTCCGTTCTGCTTTGGAGTGCTCCTTTTTAGAAAGCTACGGCGACTATATTGACGAATCTCAGATTAAAGAACTGCGCAGCATCTGCACCGACTACGTCAATTGCCCACTTAACGATTTCATGTCTCATTGGCATTACAACTGTCAGTTTCATTTGAAATTGTTCTCCATATACGGCAATCATTACGCCTATAAACTCTTAGAAGATGCTTTAAATATCCAGACAATCTTTTTTGTACAAAAAAAGTATTCTGCCACCATGGATTTACACCTGGCTTTAGTTGACTATCTGGAAAAAGGTGAGATTCCAACAGCCTTAACCCTTTTAAAGGCGGATATTGAAAACCTTCTGCTTTTGAGCACTGCACCTACTCCAGTTGACCAAAGCAAATAGTAAAAATCCAGCCTAACTGCCGATAAAAGCCAAGCGCGGGAGCATTACGTTTGTCAGCCAACAAGTCTGACAGCTCTGTCCCTCGCTGAAAGCTATTGCATTTAAATTTTAAAGGTGCTATAATTTTCTCATAAAATATTAAGCAGATAATTACCATTATCACAATGGACAGAATTTAATAAACTAGTTTTGTCAGGAACGTAAGCAAAGGCGCTTAGTTAAGTTTTTTAATGAAAACTCTTAATTAAGCGCCTTTTATCCTTACCTCCCCGGCATCCGGACAATGGCGTCCTGGAGAGCATAATCTCCAGGACATTTTGTTTTTTCCCCCACGTTTCGTATAGGAGGTGTTTGCTGCTATGAAACTAATCCGCTATCATGCTACTTCCGCTATTATCTGTGTTTTGCAACGATATTTGATTTAGTCAAAAAACCATAATTATAATTTCTACAATTTTTAAAGAAGGGTGATACTCATATGAAAAAGTTATTCTCAATTCTGGGTATGCTTCTAATGCTAACCATGATCCTAGCTCCGGTTGCTTTTGCTGCCGAAGGCGATGCACCGGCTGAGCCGCCAAAACTTGATACCGGCGATACTGCTTTCGTACTAATAAGCGCTGCTCTTGTAATGTTAATGACCCCAGGTCTGGCACTCTTTTACGGTGGTATGGTTCGGACGAAAAATGTATTAAGCATTATCATGCAAAGTTTCATCTGTCTTGGTGTAATATCTGTTCAATGGGTTCTCTGGGGATACTCACTGGCTTTTGGCCCGGATATTAATCACCTGCTCGGCAGTCTGGACTGGATTGGCTTAAGCGGTGTCGGCGCCGACCCTAACGCGGACTACGCTGCAACCATTCCTCATTTAGCTTTCATGATGTTCCAAGGTGTATTTGCCGTTCTTACTCCGGCTCTTATTTCCGGTTCGGTTGCCGGCAGGGTAAAATTCCCTGCATTCGTTGCCTTTGTTTTGCTTTGGGCTACTCTGGTTTATGATCCTGTCGCTCACTGGGTCTGGGGTTTAGGCGGTTGGCTGCGTGAATACGGCGTACTTGATTTTGCCGGCGGCACTGTCGTTCATATAATTTCCGGTGTATCCGGCTTGGTTTTTGCTTTGATGGTTGGCAAACGCAAAGGCTATGGCAGCGAAGTCATGGCTCCGCATCACTTGCCAATGACAGTCTTAGGCGCCGCCCTTTTATGGTTTGGCTGGTTTGGCTTCAACGCCGGCAGCGCACTTAGTGCCAGCGGACTAGCAGCTGTCGCCTTTGTTACAACCCAGGTGGCTGCAGCTTCCGCAACAGTATCCTGGGTAGCAGCTGAATGGATGTATCACGGAAAACCCACCTTATTAGGCGCTGCTTCTGGTTGTATTGCCGGTCTTGTTGCCATTACACCGGCAGCCGGCTTTGTCACTGTACCGTCAGCTATTATTATGGGTCTGCTCGGTGGTGTTATCTGCTTCTTCGCGGTAGCTGTTGCTAAAAATAAACTTGGTTATGATGACTCATTAGATGCCTTTGGCGTTCATGGCGTAGGCGGCACCTTTGGCGCTATCGCTACCGGTTTCTTTGCCTCCACTGCCGTGAATCCGGCAGGAGCAGACGGATTATTTTACGGCAATGCCGCACAGGTTCTAAAGCAGCTTGTTGGCGTAGGCACCAGCTGGGTGTTTGCCGCTGTTATGACCTTCCTCATAGTCAAAGCCATCAGCTTGGTTATGCAGGTCAAAGCTGATGACGAACAACAAGTTCAAGGCATGGATATTACCGAACACGGCGAACGCGGTTATGCTTATCAGGATCTGATGACAGGTTCGCCGCTTAGCACCCCGGTAACTGGTATCTCCGGTAACACTGTAACCGTAAAAGAAACTACGCTGGCCTAACTTGCAGGCAGTGTAACGAGGAGGGAAATTATGAGACCAATCACTAAAATCGATATTGTTACCCGTCCCGAAAAATTAGAAGAACTTAAAGTCGCTATGAACAAAATCAAAGTAACCGGCATGACAGTCACTCAGGTTTATGGCTGCGGCCTGACAAAGGGGCACACCGAAATCTATCGCGGCCAGGAATATACGGTTAATCTGCATCCTAAGGTTAAAGTAGAAATTGTAGTCTGCGAGGTTCCGGTGGAACTAGTTATCGAAACAGCCAAAAAAGTTTGCCGGACCGGCAAAACAGGTGACGGCAAAATATTCGTACATCCCCTTACCAATGCCGTGCGCATCCGCACCGGCGAAGAAGGTGATATTGCTATAATGGATCCCCAAAACATATAAGAAAAGAGCTGCCTGTCGGCAGCTCTTTTCTTATATGTTGTTTTACAGATTATATATCCGCAAGGCATTTTCCCGAAATATTTTCCATGCAATACTAATCGCAATCTCTTCATCAATAATATCGTCATCAATCATTCCGCTTAAGGCAAAATAAACGGCATCTCGGCCGGTTTTGGCACAAGTATAAATATAACGTTCCCCCCAGAGAACATCCGAGCCATAGATTATTTTCTCCCAAAGCAGCGGTTTTTCCAGCCAGCCTCGCAGCATTTTAGCAATGATTTTCGGATGATTGGCAAACATAATACGACCGGAAATATCAATACACACATTATTGGGCGTCAGCCCCCCTAATGCAAGAATTTCGGCACTTGAATAGCGAGGATAACCGCCATGCAAGATGACAATTTTGGCATTCTTCAGTTCTTCATTTTCAAGAATATTGGCCAGATTGAGCGGCTCAAAATAATTCACATAATTATCGGTAATTGCAAAGTGAAATTGCACTGCCCGGTCATAAGCAACTATTTTACGCAGAATGTACCAAACAAGCAAGTCCTGCAATTTGGTATACGCCTGCAAATCCCCCTTCCTGGCGGCTTCGTACAATAGCGAGCCTTCTTCCATAGGAACATAAGCAAAATAGGTACTCCGGGCATATGCCATAACAAATTTGAAAGCAGCCACATTATCTGCCATAAAACCAGCTAAAATACGATCAACAAAACCCAAATAACCGTCAAAGCCTTCCTCGTTATACTGATACTGCGTTTTCCACGCTGCCAACACATATTCAAAATACCCAATAAAATAGTTACTTAGTGCTCTTTTCTTTAAATAGGAATTGTCAAAAGGAAACACCAGCGGATCTACTGCCGGAACAAAGCGAATGTTAGGCTTATTTTTCAGTTCGTCGGGCAAAGCAATATTCGCCATCAATATTTCCACACCGGCCTGATCCATAATATCGTCAATATAGTCAGCAATGGCCTGTCTTTTTTCACTGTATTTTGCTGCCAATTGACTATTTTGCTCTACGTCTTGAATAGCTTCACGTTTAAAACCATACAGACGATCATATGCCTCATAATGTAGTTCTCTCAGATAAGGAAAGCCGCCGCTGCTTTCCTCCGGAGTTTTATACTCATCAGTAGCAAAGGGTATTCTCTGGTTTGCCGGCAATCCGGCAAAATAATTTGCAAAACCCGGATGACCATGATCATCAATAATTTTTATATTTTCAATTATGCTTTTCAGCCGATTATACATGTTTTAGATCCTCCCTAATTACGTTGCACCGTTTTGAGGTTATGCTGTACGCGATAACCTCAAGACCGACCACCAATTACAGAAAACCTCCAGTTACAAAATAGTTACAAATCAATCTATTATAAATATTTAGTTAGTTTGCTTTCTAAGAATGCCCACTCCATTCTATTTACAGCTCCGCTTTTGATCGTAAAACCGGATGTCATGCCGAAAGGCTTACCGTCGCACTTTGGCTATTTTTTCTTTTTCCCAGAGCAAATACAGCAACAATGGCGATAGCCAAACAGACTACCGAGATTTGCCAGAGCAACTGATAAGCACCTGTTGCATCAAAAATAGCACCGCCGGCGTAAATACCGATAGCTGCGCCGGCTGCTCCCAGCATCGCCATCGCACCGCTAACTGTTCCTAAGCTTTTTCTGCCAAAGGTATCAGCCGCAAATGCTGAGAAAAGTCCATAACTGCCATAATGGGAAATTCCGATAACAAAGACAAATGCGTAAGTCATAACCATACTGTTGGCTTTCATCAGCAATACAGTTCCTACGGCCTGAATGAGTAGCGATAATCCCACAGCCGTACTTCGTTTCATAAAATCGGAAATCGCAGGCCAGATTAGCATTGACAATACAGCTAAAACCATGTTCATGCCTAAGGCAATTGTCGCATCATCCTTACTCAACCCCAGTTGAATCAAATGCGGCACCTGATGCACCTGCTGCGCCCAGCCATTTCCTGCCATTACAAAGTACGCAAAAAATATACACCAGGCCATGGGCGAAGTAAATAATTTAGTCAGACTCCATTCCGGTTCACTGGCTAATCCTGTTGCACCGGGCTGTACCGCTACAGTAATTTGTTTTTCTTCACCGTCAGGCAATAATCCCATCTCCTCCGGTGAGGAACGCATAAATAAGTAAGCCGGAATAATAACAAGCACAAATGAGGTAATCCCCATAACCATAAACATACCTTGCCAGCCAATTGTTTTCAGTAAATCTTTGGCCAGAAACGTAAATATCGCCATCCCCCCCGGAGAAGCAACCAACGCAATCGATAAAGCCCGTCCCCGTTTTTTCACAAACCACCGGTTAACCGCTGTCGGTCCTGGAATCATTCCCATACCAGTATTCGCCAGGCCTAACAGGATGCCGTAATAAAGATAAAACTGCCAGGTTTCGGTTACCGTTGTAACAAGCAAAAAGGATACGCCGGTAAGCAGCGCCCCGGCAATCAGTATTGACTTAATCCCAACTTTATCCATAAATTTACCAACAAACGGGGCTGCAATAGCATATACAAGCATGTTCGCCGACATAGCACCGGCAATCGAAGCCCGCGTCCAGTGTAAATCATCCAGCATCTGCAATTGCACTACACCAAAAACTCCTTTGGTTCCATAAGTAACAGCAACTGACAGAAAGGCTACCAGAACGATCCACCAGCCATAAAAAAACTTTTTTTGTTCTGCCATATCAGTTAACCTCCTTAATGAATTCGGCTAATAAGCGATTATAGTCTTTGGGATTTTCCAATTTAGTCATATGGGCTGCGTCAGGAATAATTACGACCTTTGAGCCACGTATTGCTTTGTTTAAAAACTCGGCATATGACAATGGTGTTGTTTGGTCAAGCTCACCAACCATCAATAAGGTTGGCAGTGACATCTGGCTGTGATATTCACGGTAATCTGCCTGCAGTGTGGCAATGGTCGCCTGACGGTAAGGCTCTTTGCGATTAGCGGCAAACAGGTTTCTGATCTCACCTTTCACATCTTCCGGCACATTGGGACGGCAAGCAACATTGGCTATAGCTTCAGCCATTTCCTCCATTGTCAGTTTCTCAATGTTTTTCAGTCTGGTTTCCAGCCCGGTCGTTCCCATCGGCGGCGGATAATAGCCGGCGCTGTCGCTTAATACCATAGACAGCATGCGCTCAGGATGATGGGCCGCAATTTCCTGGCTGATTAATCCTCCCATAGAATGTCCGACGAAATGAGCGCTCTCAATTTTCAAGTGATCCAGCAGCGTCAAAACATCGCGGGCAAAAAGCTCCATAGTAATACATTCATCACTTGTTCCGCTTTGCCCATGTCCGCGTAGATCCATCGCAACAACACGATAATCTTTTCTGAAATGCGCCAGCTGGTGACGCCAGGAACTTGCATTTTCGCCCAAACCATGAATAAAAATCATGGCTGTCCCCTGACCGTCTTCTTCATAGTAAAGTTCGATTCCATTGGTTGTAGTAACCATCCATTATTCCTCCTTAAGATTAACGTCTATTAAAGAGTATATCCGGCAGCAGTTACCGGTAAGTTACCATGTAGTTACAAAAAATACAGGCTGAATTGTTTTTTTACAACTCAGCCTGTATTTCCATATTGACTGTATATTTGATTGGTCAACGGCGAGGGCTCAACCCCCATCTCCTCCTCCAGTACCGCCAGACAACGTTTATATGCGCGAGCCAGCATCACACGGTTTCCCAGTTTTCCATAACATATCATCCTCAGCTGGTACGCTTTCTCCCAACAGGAATCTCGTTGAAGAATCCATTCAGTCCAGTTAATCGCTTCTTCACAATCTTCCTGTTCAATACACAGTGCAGCCAACAATTCCGCCCCGTGCAAAGCTAGTGTTTCCAAACGTTCGCGTTCTTTCAGTGAAAATTCATCAAGCGTCTCGCCTTCCAAATATTCGCCTTGGTAAATTTCCAGCGCACTTTGCAAGATTTGCTGCGCCTGCCCAGGGTTAACTGCTTGCAAGCTGCGCCCCTCATCTAACAAATTTTCAAACCGCTCCACATCCAACTGGCATTCACTTACAAGTAGCCGGTAGGCAGTTCCCTGGCGCGCTATAGACCGGCAAGGTTTCCGCAGCTGGCGTTCAGGTTCAAGGACATTACATAACTGATTAAATACTACTTTAAAGCTACGGGTTGCCGCTTCCGCATCTGCATCCGGCCATAGATACAGCATTAATTTTTCCTTTGTCGTCATTGACTTTCTTAATGTTAGCAATAAACACAATAATTGTTTGGCACCGGCCCGTCGCCACTCCTGCGGAGAGATTTCTTCGCCCTCCCGCCAGACCTTAAGCCCGCCTAAGGTGCGAATAACAAGTGGACTGTTTTCGGCTACAGCAACGATACATTCCTCCGCCAACCGCAATTCCTCTGCCCATTGCTGAAACTTCTTTGAGGAAAATCCGGCAATATCCCCTAACATCGAAGGCCGCTCCAGAATAAATTCGTAACCATATGACCCGCAATTCGCAAGTAGCCGTCCGTACCAATGCCCAAATGCACTTTTGTCCTGCTGTTGATATGCCAGAAAGGTGAACCACCAGCAACAAGCGGTTTGTCCGAAGGTATCTCGACAACGTTCAAATAAGTGCATAGCTTTTATCAAGAATTGTTTTGCTTCATCAAAAAAACCGCACAAGGCTCCGCCCATGCCCAAGGTATGATACAGAACAGCCGTAAACCATTCATCATGCACTTTTTCTGTTATTTTGATTCCTTCAAGTCCGATTTTCTTTGCAGCCAGCCACTCGCCGTCAAGTGCATACATCAGGCTTCTGCCCTGGCAAACCTCGGTCTGCCCACGCAAAATACCCAAATGCTCTGCCAGCTCCAATGCCTTTTTGTAAGTTTCCCGGCAACGTTCACGATTATGCCGATAATCTAATAATAACGCATGACCAAAACGGACATAGCCGATTACCGCAACAAAGGGGGATCTTAATCTTTCTACTGATTCAATACCTGCCTGCGCCAGCTGTAACGCCCGCTCTCCCTGGCCAATATATGTATAGCAAAGCGAAAGAACCAGCGGACTTTCGCGAAAAGACCGGGGAACATGATAGCTTGTCTGTTCCTGAGCATACCTTCTCTCCAGGATGTCGATGACCTCTGTTAAGCGTCCTGTCCGCAAAAGAATACGAACATATAAATTATTCTGGTCCTCGCCTATACAAGGCCGCATTCCTACCATCAGGCTATAATACCGTTCAGCCCGCCGCGAATCTCCTTGATTAATCATATTCTCTGACATAAGCCCAAGTAATGTAGTCTTTTCCTCAATCTGTTCGGCTTGCAGCCCCCGATAGGCCTGCTTCAAGTAACTTTGTGCGTAAACAGGCTGAATGATATCAAGATAGGTTTCTCCGATTCCCCGGCAGGCCTGACTCCAGCCATTGATATTGTGCTGGTTTTGGAACTGCTGACCAGCTTGTTGATACCAGGCAATAGCCTGATCATAATTGCAGGAAAAGCGCGCAGCATCACCTAATGCCAGGAAAATGTCAGGATGCTGGCGGTATTGCTCTGGTAATTGCTCCAAAACACTTCCCAGCAACCGGTCACGGCCACTATTCACCCAACGTCGCCCTACCTCACATACTATTTTTTGCACAATCTCCCATTGTTCCCCTAAGCTCAAATAATGGAGCGCTCTTTCAGCATTTTCCTGCTTCCAGAAATAATAACCGATTTGTGCATACAGGGAAGTCAGATCAGGCAGCCTTACTTCGGCTTCACGGCATAGAAATTCCCGGAATAGGGTGTGATATCGAAAAACGCCTTGCCCAATACGATAAATGAACAATCCCTTATCCAGCGCTATTTTAAGCAGCCAGGCCGAACGTTCTGCACCGAAAACCTCTTTGCAGTAGTTAACACTGAATGATTCTACTAATGCTGATTTCAACAGAAACTTCTGCAGTTCCGGTGTCTGCCGGCCTAACACATCCTGTGCCAGATATTCAAAAAGCCCGTCTAAATCATCGGTCTCGATCTCAGGGGTGGCGACCGGTCGCGTCTGCCATTGACTGGCAAGCAGTTTTATGGCAATACTCCACCCTTCGGTACAGGTAAATATTTCCTGCGCCTGTTGCGGGCTAATCGGCAGATTCCCTACTTTAAAAAACAAGTTTTTTATATCATCTAAATCAAAAGTTAACTCACTATAAGTAAGGTCAAGTACATTCTTTTGGGCCCGCAGTCTCTCAACCTCAGGCAAACGGGTTGCTTCCCGCGATAAAATCACCACATGCAAGGCGCGCGGGCAACAAGCCAAAAACCGGTCAAACAACAGGCAAATACCCGCATCGGCTTGCACATACTGCCAGTCATCAATAACCAAAATGCCGTTACTTTCTGTTCCCGCAAACTGCTCAATACCACCCATTAGTAACGCAAAAGCGATCTTCCAATCAAATTTTTCCTCAGCACGCGCTTTGCCAAAGTACCAGTCTTTCAAACCAGGCAGCAGCAAATTCAAAGCGCCAGCCAGATAAACAGAAAAACTATACACATCATCATCTTCAGGTCCGGGATTGTACCAACAAACAGGCAAATCCTGGGATACTAAATATTGCACCAAAGCCGTGGTTTTACCATAACCGGCACCTGCTATCAGCGTAGATACCGCATGCTGCGGTATCTTTCCCAGTCGTGCCTGCAGGTTTGGCCTTAACACAACATCAACTCCCAGGGTAGGAACCGTTATTTTGCTTGTCAGTACAGTCATATCATGCATTATTAGACCCTCCCGTTCAGAAAATAATCTTTCTTAAACGGCAATTTTTCATATAGTCTTACTTCACTTGCCGCCGGTTTCCTGATATTTCAGTAAATTGTATTTCTGTAATTTCTGATAAAAGCCAGACCGGTGAATCCCCAGCAACCTGGCAGCCTCGCTTTTATTACCGCCAGCAGCCGACAGGGCCTGCAAAATTGCTTGCTTTTCCGCATCATCCTTAATTTCGGACAAATCTGGAACATTGGCAGCCTGCTTGCCGTGTTCTTTAAGTTTGGTTACCTTTTTCAGTATGGGAGGCAAATGCTCAGGACTGATGATGGTTTCCTCGTCCAGAAGGTTGACAGTACGCTCAAGTACATTTTCAAGTTCCCGGACATTGCCTGGCCAGCTATACTGCATAAGCAGACCTAAGGCATCCGGCGCTATTCCTTCGACCCAATGCTCCACTTGATTATTAATTTTTTCGAGCAGCACCTTGCACAGCAGGGGAATATCTTCTGTCCGTTCCCGCAACGGCGGGATATTGAGGCTAAAAATGTTGAGACGATAATATAAATCCTGCCTAAAGCGGTTCTGTTCAATCATTTCTTCCAAATCACGGTTAGTAGCTGCAATAACCCGGATATCCAATTTGATGGTTTTGGTGCCGCCCAGATGCTCCACTTCCCGTTCCTGCAGCACTCTGAGCAGTTTTACCTGCATCGCAGGTGTCATCTCGCCGATTTCATCAAGAAAAATCGTTCCGCCATTAGCCAGTTCAAACTTACCAGGCTTTCCACCCTTACGCGCACCGGTAAAAGCCCCCTCTTCATAACCAAACAGCTCAGCTTCCAGCAGGTGCTCCGGCAAAGCGGCGCAATTAACCTTTATAAAAGGATTTTCCCTTCTCTGGCTGGCGTTATGAACAGCATGAGCAAATAATTCCTTGCCTGTACCACTTTCCCCCAGAATTAAGACTGTTGATCTTCCTTTTGCCGCTTTAGCGGCAATTCCCCTGAGCCATTCCATTTGATCGCTGTTGCCTACAATATTTTCAAACGTATACTTGCCGCCATTGACCTTGCAAAGCTCTTCTTTATAATATTCCAACTCTGATTCCAATTTTCTGATTTTTAATGCCAGTGATTTCAGTTCCGTGATATCCTTAAAAACCATATTGCCAACCGCACCAATAATCTCGCCGTCTTTAACAATCGGAATCCGGGTGACCACACTGGTATTATTCTGGATTTTTTGTATATCCGTGACTTCAGCCTTACCACCCTGAGCCACCAGGTGCATACGGGAATTAGGGATAACCTCGGCGACATGTTTCCCGATCACAGCTTTCGGATCAGCATTCAAAAATTCACCATACGCCTTATTCAGCAAAGTAATCAAGCCATTTTTATCCACAACCACAATGCCTTCATTCAGACTATCGACAATTGATTCCAGCGTACTTTTCAACCTTTTTATATCTTCCAGTTGGGTTACTACTTCATTAAATTCGGTAATATCCTGAAATATGGCGACAGCACCGACAAGTACACCATCTTTTATAATCGGCGTCCTGTTCGTCAGAATTTCACATTTGCCAAAATCCTGCCGCTGATTAATTTCTGGCACCTCAGTCTCCATAACCCGGATCAAGCCGGTATTAGGAATGACGTCATCAACCATTTGCCCAATAACATGTTCGGCTTTTAGACCACTAATATTTTCGGCGGCGGTATTAAAAAAAGTAATTCGACCCTGTGGGTTAACGACTACTACGCCATTACAAACTGAATCAAGTACAATACGAATTTCCGCCATATCTGTCAACGAAGCTTTTTCGTATACTTTCACCAGTTTCCGTTTTTGCATTTTTGCATACCAACCCTTCTGCAATTTTTACCCGATGACTAACCCACTCTAATACTTACGCTTGTAAGCGGTAAGTAAAGAGCGGCTAACGTTAGGATACTTCCGACTACAATTCAGGTGGCATTAAAACACCGTCTAAATTAAGTCTCCATTATCTAAAAAGTAATATTTTACCTGTTGACCTCATTATAGAATGTCCTGATTCTACTGTCCACTGTTAAAAATTGCGAGAACGGGAGGATGCAACAATACAGCTAATTGTCAATTGACAAACAAAAATGATAACGCGGAAATGACTTTCCTTGTTATCATTTTTGTTTGTATTTAGTCTTTTAAAATTACAACTTACAATGTGCAGGCACCGTCTACGCTGAGCACTGTACCGTTAATAAATTTAGCGTCATCAGATGCCAGGAAGGCAAAAGCAGCTGCAATTTCCTCAGGCTCACCCAGACGGCCAGCCGGAACCTTGATCAAAATCTTTTCATTGAGCACTTGCTCCGGAATCTTTTTGACCATCTCGGTTGCAATAAAGCCTGGTGCCACACAGTTAAATCTAAGGCCGTTCTTAGCCATTTCTTTTGCCCAGGATTTAGTCATCCCGATAACACCCCATTTTGTGGCAGCATAATTGGTTTGTCCAAGATTGCCAAAAAGACCTACCACCGATGAAGTTGTCAGAACGACTCCGGATTTTTGTTCCAGCATATGAGGAAGAACAGCAGCTGTACAGTTAAACACTCCAGTTAAATTAACATTAACCACATCGTCCCAGGCCTCTTTGGTCAGCTTCTTCATCATAGCATCCTTGGTGATGCCTGCATTGTTGATTAACACATCCACTTTGCTGAAAGTATCGATTGTTTTCGCTACCATTGCCTGCACACTTTCAGGATCAGTTACATTCAACTTAACATAAATTGCCTGTACGCCTTTATCAAGCACTTCGTTAACAGTAGCTGTGCCATCAGCAAAATCGGCAACAACAATATTTGCGCCTTCCTCGGCAAAGCGCAGCGCCGTGGCCTTACCAATCCCACTGGCAGCACCGGTAATAATCACAACCTTATTCTTTAAGCCTTTCATGAACAAATTCCCCCTATTCTGTGTTATGAGCCGCCAAGTATAATCGGCATTCAGTTCCACACTGTTGCAACAATCATGCCAATTCTTAATTGTTTTTTTAAATCCGGCTGGCCTCCAAACAAAACAAAGCTTGCCTACGATAAGCTTCTGCCGCTGACAAATAACTGATGTCTTGGTTCTTAAACACATTGTCTATTTTTTTCTACACCTTTTTTTAATACAAACCACAGTCTCTGATAAAAAATTACAGAAAACATTGACTATTGCAGATAATTTTGTTACTTATGAATATTGGCATGATATTTGCTTATTAATGGCACGGAAACGTTTCATATTTGCACAAAGGAGGTCTTCTGTCAAAATTCAGCATTTCCCGGGGGGCAACACATTTATTATTGGAGGTATTATTATATGGAAGTAATCGGTATTCTTTTGAGTTTATTTCTTCTAATGTTTTTTGCCTATCGCGGATTTTCGGTTATTTTATTTGCGCCAGTTTTTGCGCTGCTCGCGGCGTCTATGTCCGGACTTTCCCTGATGCCCGCCTATACTGAATTATTTATGGCAAAAGCAGTTACCTATATTAAATCTTTCTTCCCGGTATTTTTACTTGGTGCGGTTTTCGGCAAAATTATGGAGGATACCGGCCTCGCCAAAGGCCTTGCCCAATCCATTATTAAAGGTCTAGGCACAGACCGGGCTATTCTTTCTATTGTTTTAGCCGGTTGTGTTCTTACCTATGGTGGTGTAAGCCTATTTGTAGTGGTATTTGCCGTATATCCGTTTGCTTCAGCTTTATTTAAAGAAGCAGATATTCCTAAACGCCTCTTGCCCGGAACCATCGCTCTCGGGGCTTTTACTGCTACCATGGACTGCATTCCCGGTACTCCCCAAATTCAAAACCTTATTCCGACTAATTTTTTCGGAACCAATATCTATGCTGCCCCAATCCTTGGTCTACTTGGCGGTGCCAGCATTTTAACAATTGGCATTCTCTGGTTAGAACACCGCCGCAAAAAAGCGGCTGAAGCCGGCGAAGGATATGGCAATCATACCCTGAACGAACCGGAAATTAAAAGCGATGCGCAATTACCCTCACTTTATTTGGCGATTTTGCCCTTGTTAACTGTTCTGGTTGTAAACTTTGTTATGACCCGCATGTTTACCTGGGATCCGGCAATGCTCGAACCTTTTAAGGCCATGAAGCTTCCCATGACCGCACCAGCAGTCAAAAATGTTATCAGTATCTGGTCACTGATCATTGCCCTTATTTCCGGCATCGGTTTGGCTATAGCTCTAGGTTATAAGAACCTCGGCTCTTCTAAACTGCTGGCTAAATCCCTAAATGCCGGAGCCATCGGCTCTCTGCTGGCAATTATGAATACTGCTTCTGAAGTAGGTTATGGTAACGTCATTGCCTCCCTTTCCGGGTTTAAATCTATTTCAGCCGCCTTAATGAGCATCAAAGTCGGTGGTTCACCCCTTGTGTCGGAGGCCGTGACTGTCAATATTCTTGCAGGCGTTACCGGCTCAGCTTCCGGTGGTATGTCAATTGCGTTAGACTTAATGGCCAAAGACTGGATGGCCTGGGCCAATTCCATCGGCATGTCGCCAGAAATTCTTCATAGGGTTGCTTCTATGGCTTCCGGCGGTATGGACACCTTGCCTCATAACGGCGCGGTCATCACCTTACTTGCTGTCTGCGGCCTGACTCACAAAGATTCTTACGGCGATATTTTTGTGTTAACCTGCATTAAAACCCTAATGGTCTTTGTGGTTATTGTCCTGCACTCTCTAACAGGCATCTTATAACAGCGGCTAAGCCATAAATTCCGCCAGACAGTTGCTTCTTATTGGCAGCAAACTTCCCCCCTGTGCATTATTTTGCTTTGCACAGGGGGGTTCACCATATTCATATTAAGACACTATTGCGAGGAATAGCTTATGAATAACGATATCCTTCTCAAGCAAAATCAACCTGACATTCTGCTTAAATTTATACAGATTTTTCCCTACTTAGTCCAATTATCCATTAATGATATGGGCCTTAGCCTAACAGATAAAGAACATTATCTCATCTATAAACCCAGCCAGTCTCTAAACTTAAAAATAAATCCCGGCGACCCCATAAGGCCTAATAGTGCCGTATACCGCGCCATTAATGAACAACGCCGCATAACCATTCGTGCCGACAAGTCTTTATTCGGCCAGCCTTACATCGCTCTAGCTGTCCCGTTATTTGACAGCAATCAGCAAGTGGTCGGCGCTGTCTGCATTCAGGAAACAATTGAACGGCAGGAGTTTTTAAAAGCTATGGCCTCACAACTATCTGATTCGATAACCACCCTAGCCAGTTCAACTCAGGAAATTTCAGCTCAAACCCAGGAATTAGCAGCTGTAAGTCGCACCTTGAGTCACCTTGCCAAAGAATCGGAAGCAAGAGTTGGCGAAACAGATCAGATTCTCGGGCTGATTAAGAGCATCGCTAGTCAAACCAACTTACTCGGTCTTAACGCGGCCATTGAAGCCGCCCGGGTTGGCGAACAGGGACGCGGCTTTAGCGTAGTTGCTGAAGAAATCCGCAAACTTGCCGCCTCCAGCGCCGACTCAATTACAAAAATTACTGCCATCATCCAGACCATCCAGTCCGATAGTCACCACTCCAAAAACCAGATTACGCACATTGACAAGGTATTAACCCAAGTCGCCGAAACCATCAGCAGTATTGCCGGAGCAGCTCAACAAATCAGTAGTATGGCTCATCAGCTGGACGAATCAGCGAACTCTTTATGTCAGTGACAACAACCGTTGTATAAGAAAATAGACAGGTGTTTACGCCTATAAACACCTGTCCTCACCCGCAGACTTGCCCCAACTCCCTAAAACAGCCTAAAAGCCTGCATCTATCGCTGTCCTTTGGTTATTTTTGGATTGGCATACTCCTTGCATAAGAATATTGTGAAACTTTACAAGGAGAGTGGACATATGGCGAAAATAATTAGCGCCCAAGAAGCAGCCCAGCTTATTCAAGACGGCGCTACACTTGGCACCAGCGGTTTTGTTGGCAATGGTCATCCGGAAGCGTTAAGTGCGGCAGTGGAAGAACGTTTCCGGGCAGAAGGTTCTCCGAAAAATTTAACACTTGTTTACTGTGCCGGACAAGGCGACGGCAAGGATCGTGGTCTTAACCACTTTGGCATAGAAGGTATGGTTAAAAGAGCTGTTGGCGGCCATTGGAATCTCGCACCGAAACTGGGGAATTTGGCAATTGAAAATAAAATGGAAGCCTACAACTTTCCTCAGGGAACACTTACCCACTGGTTTCGCAATATTGCCGGCCGCAAACCGGGAGTAATAACCAAAGTTGGTCTCAATACCTTTGTCGACCCGCGTGTCGAAGGCGGCAAAGTAAATCCTATCGCAAAAGAAGACTTAGTAGAAGTCATCGAATTAGGCGGGGAAGAATGGCTGTGGTACAAGCCTTTCCCGATTCATGTCGCCTTGCTGCGCGGCACAAGTGCTGATGAACGCGGCAATATCACCATCGAGCACGAAGCCGTTTCTTTGGAAATTTTATCAATTGCCCAAGCCGCAAAAAGTTCAGGCGGTATTGTTATTGTTCAGGTAGAACGAATTGTAGGCAACGGCACACTTAAGCCTAAAGATGTCAAGATACCGGGCATTATTGTAGATTATATTGTGGTCGCTGAAAATCCCGCTCTACACATGCAGACTTTTGGCGAGCAGTATAATCCTGCTTACTCCGGTGAAATTAAAGTTCCACTCTCTGCCATCCCTCCAATGGCGTTAGATGAACGCAAGGTAATTTCCAGACGAGCCGCCCTAGAACTCATTCCCAATGCAAAAGTAAATCTTGGCATTGGCATACCTGAGGGTGTTGCCATAGTAGCTAATGAAGAATGCATTGGCGAAACCCTGACACTTACCGTAGAAGCCGGTCCGGTCGGCGGTGTCCCTGCCGGCGGCCTTAGCTTTGGAGCGGCAATCAACGCCGAGGCCATTCTTGATCAACCCTACCAATTCGACTTTTATGACGGCGGCGGTTTGGATCTTGCTTTTCTCGGTTTAGCGGAAACCGACAAGCAAGGCAATATTAATGTAAGTAAATTTAAAGGCCGGGTCGCAGGTTGCGGCGGCTTCATCAATATAACCCAAAATGCTAAACGAGTCTTCTTCTGCGGCACATTTACAGCCGGCGGCCTCAAGGTACAAGTAGCTGATGGAAAACTATCCATTCTCAGCGAAGGCAAGGCTAAAAAGTTCTTAGACCAAGTAGAACAAATCACCTTCAGCGGTCATTATGCGCAAAAGGTACAGCAGCCTGTTATGTATATCACCGAACGGGCCGTATTTGAACTCACTGCCGACGGCATGATGCTCACCGAAATAGCGCCGGGAGTTGACTTGGAAAAAGACATTTTAGCGCTCATGGATTTCAAACCAGTTATTTCGCCAACTCTTAAAACCATGGATGAACGCATCTTCCGGCCTGAACCAATGGGTTTTACCAAGTAACCACATCTAGCAAAATAACTAACAGGGATGGTATATAACACATGAAAGAAGTAGTAATTGTAAGCGCAGTACGTACTGCTATTGGAAACTTTAATGGCGCTCTGGCTTCAGTAGCCGCCACCGATCTTGGCGCTCTAACCATTAAGGCTGCGGTTGAAAAAAACGGCATTGCAGCAGATACAATTGATGAAGTCATTTTCGGTAATGTGCTGCAGGCAGGTTTGGGACAAAATCCCGCCAGGCAAGCAGCTATAAAAGCAGGAGTTCCCTACGAGGTTCCATCCTATACGGTTAACAAAGTCTGCGGATCAGGTCTAAAAACCGTAAACCTGGCGGCACAAAACATCATGACCGGCGATGCCGATATCGTAGTGGCCGGCGGCATGGAAAATATGAGTCAGGCTCCCTATGTTCTTGACAAGGCCCGCTGGGGACTGCGCATGGGCAATGCCAAGCTCACCGATATCATGATTAATGACGGTCTCTGGTGCGCCTTTAATGACTATCATATGGGCATTACTGCCGAAAATGTAGCTGCCCAATACAATATTTCCCGTGAAGCTCAGGATGAAGTTGCCGCCAAATCACAGGCAAAAGCCCTAAAAGCCATTGAAACCGGTTTATTTAAAACAGAAATCTGCCCGGTTAGCATTGAAAGCAGAAAAGGCACTGTCATTTTTGACACCGATGAATTTCCTAAAGCAGGCACAACATCACAATCCCTGTCCGGCTTAAAACCAGCCTTTAAGAAAGATGGCACCGTCACTGCCGGCAATGCCTCAGGCATTAACGACGGCGCTGCGGCTTTAGTCCTTATGTCTGCCGACAAAGCCAGCGCACTTGGTCTTAAACCGCTTGCCCGCATCCGTTCCTTCGCGTCAGGAGGCGTTGACCCGTCGATTATGGGTATGGGTCCTGTCCCTGCCACCCGCAAAGCCCTGAAAATCGCCGGACTTACCATTGCTGACCTCGACTTAATTGAAGCCAACGAGGCTTTTGCGGCGCAATTTTTGGCAGTAGGCAAAGAACTTGGGTTTGCCAGAGAAAAGGTTAATGTCAATGGCGGCGCAATTGCTCTTGGTCATCCGATCGGGGCCAGCGGCGCACGTATTCTTGTAACCTTGCTGCACTCTTTGCAGGCCAGAAATGCCAAGCTTGGTCTGGCCACACTCTGCATTGGCGGCGGCCAAGGTGTTGCCACCATCGTAGAGCGTATTTAATTCACACGGTAAGCTGCCACCTCCCATTCCACCAGAAAGGGAGGTGGTATATTAAAAATTCTTTTACTACAAGGAGGTTCTATTATGTTATTTGAATTATCAGAAGACCAAAAAATGACACAAAAACTGGCACGGGAATTTGCTGAAAAACAAGTTGCTTCAAGTGTCGCTAAGCGGGATGAACACAGCGAATTCTCGCGCGAGTTGTTTGATGCCATGGGCGAAATGGGTCTGACCGGAATTTGCTTTCCCGAACAATACGGCGGTGCCGACGGGGATGTATTAAGCTACATCCTGGCGGTAGAAGAACTGTCTAAAGTTGACGACGGTATCGGTATTACCCTATCGGCAACTGTATCACTCTGCGCCTGGCCGATTTTCGCATATGGTACAGAGGAACAAAAACAAAAATACTTACCACCACTGCTTGAGGGAACAAAAATGGGAGCCTTTGGCTTAACCGAACCCAATGCAGGTACTGATGCCGCCTCACAGCAAACAGTAGCTGTACCGGACGGTGACCATTATGTTATTAACGGCAGCAAAATATTCATTACCAATGCCGGTGAAGCTGAAACCTATGTCATCTTTGCCATGACCGATAAAAGCAAGGGCGTAAAAGGCATCTCGGCCTTTATTATTGAAAAAGGCATGCCTGGATTTACCTTTGGCAAAAAAGAACACAAAATGGGTATCAACACCTCTATTACCATGGAACTGGTATTCCAAGAGCTTAAAGTCCCGAAAAAAAATCTATTAGGCAAAGAAGGCGACGGCTTCAAAATTGCCATGTCAACCCTTGACGGCGGCCGTATCGGCGTAGCAGCCCAAGCACTCGGCATTGCCCAGGCAGCCCTTGACCATGCGGTAAAGTACTCCAAAGAGCGGGTACAATTTGGCAAACCCATTGCCAGCAATCAGGCCATTGCTTTTATGCTTGCCGACATGGCCACCAAAGTAGATGCCGCCCGTCTGTTGGTATATCGTGCCGCCTATTTGAAAGACAAAGGCGTGCCGTATTCTAAAGAAGCTGCTATGGCCAAACTGTATGCCTCTGATGCGGCAATGGAAGTGACTACTGATGCCGTACAAATCTTTGGCGGCTACGGCTACAGCCGCGAATACCCGGTTGAACGCCTCATGCGAAATGCCAAAATTACGCAAATTTACGAAGGAACCAACCAAGTACAGCGTATGGTTATTTCCGGCGCAGTCTTACGGTAAAGAAAACACGGCTTGTGCCGAGCGTCAGCGAAAGCAGAAGCCGATGTTGCCCTTATACCCGGAGTGGTGTAAAGAAGACACAGCTGTTGCCGAGCATCAGCGAAAGCAAACGCTGATGTCGCCCTTGTACCCAAAGTGGTGAAAAACAGGAGGTTACGCATTTATGGAAATCGTAGTTTGTGTCAAGCAAGTGCCTGACACTACCGAAGTAAAAATCGACCCTGCCACAAATACTCTTATCCGCCAAGGAGTACCCAGCATTGTTAATCCCTTTGACAAAAATGCCGTAGAAGCTGCCTTACAGCTTAAAGATAAACATGGCGGCAAGGTAACCGTCATTTCCATGGGGCCTCCCCAAGCCAAAGATGCCCTTAAAGAGTGTTTAGCCATGGGAGCCGATGAGGCTATTTTACTTAGTGACCGGGCTTTTGGCGGTGCTGATACCTTGGCCACCAGCCACACCTTGGCTGCCGGTATTAAAAAACTGGGTAATGTAGATGTTATTCTTTGCGGCAAACAAGCCATTGACGGCGACACAGCCCAGGTTGGCCCCGAAATTGCCGAGCATTTGGGCATTCCACAGGTAACCTATGTAGCCAAAATTGAAGCCGAAGGCAACAAACTTACCGTTGAACGCGAGCAGGAGGAAGGTTATGAGGTTATTGAAGTCTCGACTCCGGTTATGCTGACTGTAGTAAAATCCATAAACATTCCGCGCAATCCAACAATCAAAGGAACCATGAAGGCCAACCGCAGAGAGATTCCTGTCTGGACGGTAAACGAGGTTACGGTGGAAGCTGAGAAAATTGGTCTCAAAGGATCACCAACGCAAGTGCGCCGCATCTTTACCCCTAAACAGCGTACCCAGGGTGAAATTATTCAGGCAGATACAGCCCGCGAATCAGCTGCGCTGTTAATTCAAAAACTGTCAGATGCCAAGATTGTTTAGGGGGTATAGAACATGGCTGTAAAAGTAATTACTGAACAATGCATCGGCTGCGGTGCCTGCGTAGGCACCTGCCCGTTCGGTGCAATTATTATGGAAAATGATAAAGCGCTCATCACCGAAGCCTGCACTGCCTGCGGTGCTTGTGTGGAAGTCTGTCCGGTGGAAGCCATTGTCCGTGAAGTAGAAGAAAAAACAGTTGCTGTGGACAAAAGCCTGTACAAAGGTGTTTGGGTATATATTGAACAAGTAGACGGTCAAATCCGCAATGTAAGCCATGAACTTCTAGGTGAAGGACGCAAATTAGCTGACGCTATGGGCCAGGAACTCTCCGCCGTATTAATCGGTCAGGATGTTGCCAGACTAACGAAAGACATCTTTGCCAGCGGAACCGACAAAATCTATTTGGTGGAAGGCCCCGAATTCAAAAACTATTCCACAGATGGTTATACCATTACAATGACTGATTTAATTTCGACCTACCGGCCTGCGGTTATCCTGCTGGGCGCAACCAATGACGGACGCGATCTCGGCCCCCGGGTTGCCTGCCGCGTCGGTACCGGTCTTACCGCAGACTGCACCAATTTGGGTATTGACGAAGCTACAGGCCTTGTTGCCTGGACACGTCCGGCTTTTGGCGGCAACATTATGGCTACCATCCTGTGTCCTGAGCACCGTCCGCAAATGGGCACCGTCCGCCCTAAAGTTTTTAAACGCCCGGACCAAGATTTTTCCCGCACCGGCGAAATTATCAAAGTTGCCAGTAAAGTACAACCTGAAGACATTCGGACAAAACTCATCCATGTTATTCATGCGTGCACCGCTTCCTGCAATTTGGAAGAAGCCGAGATTATTGTGTCCGGCGGCCGAGGTATGTGCAAACCCGAGAATTTTACGTTAATTGAAGAATTAGCCAAAGTTCTTGGTGGAGCAGTAGGCGCTTCCCGCGCTGCCGTAGATGCCGGTTGGATACCGGCCTTAAACCAAGTAGGTCAGACCGGTAAAACCGTTGGTCCAAAAATCTATTTTGCTTGCGGAATTTCCGGTGCCATTCAGCATTTGGCCGGAATGTCCTCCTCAGATATCATAATCGCCATCAACAAAGATGCTGACGCTCCCATTTTCAAAATGGCTGACTATGGCATTGTCGGTGATGTATTGGAAGTAATTCCGGCGCTCATTGCCGAGTTTAAAAAACATAAAGCCGCCGAATAATTCTGGCGGCAAATTCTATAACAAGGAGTGATTTTTATGGTGCAAGACGTAAAATTTGCTGATATTAAGCTTGGCGACAAGGCTAGCATGGCCAAAACGGTTACAGAATATGATGTATATACCTTTGCCGGTCTGAGCTGCGACTTTAACCCGGTGCACATCAATGCTGAATTTGCCAAAAACTCCATGTTCAAGGAACGCATTGCTCATGGTATGCTGTCTGCCGCTTTTATTTCAGCGCTGCTTGGCACAACCCTGCCAGGCGCTAATACCATTTATCTTGCCCAGGAATTAGCCTTTAAAGCTCCGGTGAAGATTGGTGACACCGTTACTGCCACAGTAGAAGTTATAGAAAAAATCGAAGCCAAAAACCGCCTGATTTTAAAAACAACCGTAACCAATCAGGAAGGCATTGTCGTAATTGACGGCAAAGCCACTGTGATGAAGAAAGACTAACCCCTATAGCAACAAACAGCCTGAGTTCAAACTAAGTTTGAACTCAGGCTGTTTAATTATACCTACAAGGTACAGTCTGCACCTTAGCCAGCAGTAGCCAGCTCAAGCTTAGATTGAATAGCTTCATATACTTCTTCCCATACCACAATTTGCGTTTTGGCAAACCCGTTAAACACGGTTGCCGAAGCCGATGTATAGGCGCCACAGTTAGGCACCAGGATTAAGTCGCCAAGTTCCAGGGGCACAGTTTCTTTGTCGCGAAACATAATATCGAGCGAATCACAGCTCGGACCGGCAAAAGTAGCTGAAATCTTTTTACCGGTTTTGAAGGTTTCCAGCTCAAAGTCCCAGTGATCAAAAATTACCCCTGAGAAAGTGCCGTATAAGCCGTCATCCAAAAAGTACCATTGTTGATTGTTGCGCATTTTAGTGCCAATAACTTGGGTAATCAGATTGACTGCCGTACCACAGATATACCGGCCAGGTTCTGCCCAAATCTCGGTATCGGGGAAATATTGTTTTATAACCTTATAAATAGCGGCCGACATTGCTGCAACATCAGGTTCTTCTGTCAGGGTGGGGATCGGAAAACCGCCGCCAATATCAAGGATATGCAGATTCATACCACGTAAAGCTGCTTCGTCAAACAACCGACGGCAGATTTTAAGGGCCTCAAGATACGCCTCGTCACTGGTAGATTGGCTGCCAACATGGAAGCACAAGCCAGCCACATCAAGGCCAGCTGCCTGGGCTTTACTCAACAAGTCAAGCGCCTCATCAGGATGTGCGCCGAATTTTTTATTAAGATCGACCAACGCGTGAGGGTTGTCCACCCGGATACGCAATAAAACCGTGCCGCCGGGAATAGCCGTAGCCATTTTGTCGATTTCACTTTCACAATCAAAAGTAAACTTGTGAACCCCGACATCCTGCGCTACTGACAAACCGCTTGCGGTTTTCACCGGATTGGCATATACCATGCGGTCAGCTTCAATATTCATCTGCTGCAGCATACGCATCTCACCGTCAGAAGCGACGTCGAAATAACATCCCAGCTCACTGAGCTTCCGGACAAGTCGTTCATCCGGATTGGCTTTGACGGCATAATATATTTTTACATCTGGCATATTCTCAGCCAGTAGATTGTAATTAAGCTCAATTTGCTCTAAAGACAGCACCAATAACGGCGTGCTGTAGGTATCAGCCAGCGCCTTGACAGCATCCTGGGATAACCTAAAATATTTCACTTATCATCGCTCCTTTTAGGTCCGTTTTTTTATTAAAAAGTACTATATGATTGTAACATAATTGCCCCAAAGTGCAAGCAATTTTTTTATAAAAATAAAACCCGCGTACCACTATAGGATACGCGGGAAAATCGCATATTAATCCCAACCTTATTTTACCGCTGTTTTGCACTATTTTTACCCATAACTTTGCTGTCTTTTTACTCTTTTTATTTGGGATATCTTTACATAGCTATTGAGGTTACGGAAAATTCAAGATAAAATGTAATCAATGGTGCCAAACTACTACGAGACCAGTTGAAGGTTATTCATCATATCACCTAACACGAGGAGGTATTATTATGAAACAGGTAGATTTGGCTTATGGCAAAAACACTCTCTCGATTATGGTGCCTGATAGGACCGTAATTATTGAGCCCCGTCATCTGGATGGATTAGCCGATGACAAAGCCGCTGCGCAACAAGCCTTGCGGCAACCGCACGGAACTTTGCCTCTCAAAAACATGGTTACCCCTGAAGATACGGTTGCTATTGTTATTTCGGATATGACCCGCCCCACGCCCAACCACAAACTGGTGCCCTGGCTGTTGGAGGAACTTAATCATGTTCCCAGAGAAAACATTGTCGTTATTAATGGCCTTGGCAGTCATCGCGCCAATACCGAACAGGAACTTATCCAAATGCTTGGACAAGAAGTGGTTGATACCGTCCGGGTCATCAATCACAATGCTTTCGAACCGGACGAGCTTGTGCTTGTCGGCAAAAACAGCTATGGTTCTGATGTCTATCTTAACAAAACCTATGTAAACTGTACTTTCAAGATTGTCATCGGTTTTATCGAACCTCACTTTTTCGCCGGTTTTTCCGGCGGCCCCAAAGGCATCTGCCCTGGAATTGCCGGGATATCTACAATCCAAGACTTTCATAATGCGCAGATGATTGGCCATGCCAGCAGCACCTGGGGCATTATCGAAGGCAATATTGTCCAGGATGCAGCTACCCAAAACTGTTTGATGGCTAAGCCCGACTTTATGCTTAATGTCACACTTAACAGTCAAAAAGAGATTACCGCTGTATTTGCCGGTGACGTGCTCAGCGCCCACCGCGCCGGTTGTGCCTTTGTCAAAGAGCATGCCATGTATCCGGTTGATCAACCTTTTGACCTTGTTATTACTTCCAACTCAGGCTACCCGCTTGACCAAAACCTGTATCAAACGGTCAAGGGCATGAGCGCTGCCGCACAAATTGTCAAACAGGGCGGCACAATCCTGGCTTGCTCGGAATGCTCAGACGGAGTGCCTGAGCATGGCAACTACGGTAAAATCCTCAAAATGCGCACTACTCCCCAGGAATTGTTGGTTATGATCACCAATCCAGAGTTTCGCATATTTGACCAGTGGCAGGTTCAGACTCAAGCCCTGATTCAGCAAAAAGCCGACTGTTATCTGTATTCCAGCCTTGACGAACAAGTCGTCAAAGCTGCTATGCTAACTCCGGCCGTCACACCTTGCGCAGTTATAACCCAGGTGTTTGAAAAAACACCTGGCGCCAGTGTTGCCGTATTGCCGCAGGGACCTTTGTCAATCCCGTTTGTTAAATAGCCAACTACATAGATATTCACTTAGGAGGAGAAAACATGACAAACCAGCTCACTTATGAACAATTCTCGGCAGAGGCCGCCAGCCTTATGCCGAAAAACGCCTTTATGACTACCGCCCATAACGATAAAACCAATACCATGACAATTGGTTGGGGCAGTGTTGGCATTATGTGGGGCAAACCGATATTTACCGCCATGGTGCGCCAATCTCGCTATACCAAAGAGCTTGTGGAAGCAAGCGGTGAATTCACAATTACCCTGCCACTTGCCGAGATGAAGGAAGCCCTAGCACTGTGCGGCTCAAAATCCGGACGTGACCTTGACAAGATTGCTGCCGCCAAACTCACACTGTCTGCCGGCCAGGTTATCGCCACCCCGGTTATTGAGACTCCTGGTTTACAGCTAGAATGCAAAGTAGTATTTAAGCAAACCATGGAACAACAAAACCTAGATTCGGCCAACCAGACAAAATGGTACGCTAACGGCGACTATCACACTCTGTATTTTGGTGAAATTGTCGCTGCTTATAAGACTAACTAACACCATATACCATGTAAAAAAGCAAGGATGTACTTCCTTGCTTTTTTGTCTATACTTCACCTACAGGGGAGGCTTGACCTAATTGCTCACACCGGAAGCACCAGCGATCTTTGCCGTAATCTTTTTCTCGAGCTTTCTGCAAACCATCACCGGTTTTGGTTATGCTTTGTCGGCGACTCCTCTGCTGGCACTCATTCTTGATCCTAAAGACGCCGTTATGTTTGTCCTGTTTACTGGTATTATCACTAAGCTGGCTTTGCTCTGCCGCCTCTGGCATCAAAGCAGTTTTTCCGCTATTCGCCTTCTGTTTGCCGCCAGTTTAGCAGGTGCACTGCCTGGTGCTTATGTGCTTAAAATAGTCAGCAATGCTACTTTAAAACTTACTATTGGTCTGGTGCTTATTATCATTACTGTTGCCATGGCCCGTGATTTTCGTGTGACCATTCGTGAGCCGCGGCTGGCCCAGAGTGTTGTGGGCGTTGTGAGCGGCTTTTTAGCAACAACCACCAGCCTAAGTGGTCCGCCTGTTGTTATGTATTATCTTAACGAACAACTGACTAAAGAAACTATCCGCGCCAATTTGACACGGTATTTTATTTTAAGCAATACCGCCTCACTGGTTCTCTCCTATTTCTTTGGGACCTTAAAGCCGGAACTGCTGGCCGCCAATACCCTGATTTGTTTACCTGCGATTGTGCTCGGGGTAGGGCTTGGCGAAAAATTATTTGCTAAATTCAACGCCAACATTTTTAAAAAATTAGCGCTGGCAGTCATCGCCGCCAGCGCAATTATCAGTATTTTCTCAGGTCTGCGTCACTAATTGGCTTTTGCCGCCTCTTTTTCTCTGTCCCGGTCAGCCTTGGCTTCATGCCAGGCATCCCGTGCCATGCTGTATACCCGTGGTTCCAGTTTGGCAGTCGGACTGCCAACAACCTTGCCCAAGTACAGCAGCGCCTTTTCGGTTTGCCCTGTTCGACGCGCCAGCTCGCCAATCAAATAGCTAACTGCCGCCTCACTCAGTGTGCCTATTGGCAGCCGCTCACGGAATAAAGCCTGTTCATAATGCTCACAAGCTTTGGTGAGTGAGGTTTTTTCTTCTTCCTCATGTTCACCTTCCCGATACAACCATGCAAGTTTAAGCTGTAAGTCGGCAAGTTTGCTGGTCGGTGCCGCAATAAGCTCGGCAAAAAAGATAGCCAGCTTGTAGGTCGCAATCGCTTGTTCCCGGGTACGAATCCCGCTATAATTTACATTTACCGTTCTATTTGCTAAAAATTTAGATATTTTATCTTGAGCAGCTACCGTTAACTCCTCAAAACAGGTGTCCGGAGCTGCATAGCCGCAGTGAGAACACACCCAAATAGTATAATAGTAAGGATTGATACTTTGAAAATGAGAACAAAAGTCACTATCCTGCTTTATTAATACCTGTCTACCACGTGTACGGGTAACATCAAATTTGTTCTTACATATTGGGCACTCTTTTTCTACTGAGTAAGTTGGCTCTGCCATTGTATCGCCTCCATATATACCTTACCACTATACCAGTTCGGTTTCAAGAAATATTTAACATATCGAGTTGCAGTGTCCACATTTGATAAAATAAACCGCGTGCTGCCAGTAATTGCTGGCAGGTTCCCTGTTCTGCGACTTTGCCATTTTCAAGCACGATGATTTCATCCATAACTTCTAAGCCTGTTAGCCGGTGGGTTATCAAAAGCATCGACGAGCCAACCGCCGCCTGCAAAATATGGTTCATCACTACCTGCTCGGCTTCGGCGTCAAGTCCGGCAGTCGGCTCATCCAGAAGCCATACCGGCGCAGTCTTAAGCAATGCCCGTGCCAAGGCAATTCGCTGCCGCTCACCGCCAGACAGCGCCAGTCCGTTTTGACCTGTCAGCGTGTTAAGTCCTTGTGGCAACTTGGCGAGAAAATCATTTAACCCGGCAGCCTCGACTGCAGCCATAAGTTCAGCAGGTGCAGCGTTCGGCTTAGCCACTAAAATATTATCCCTGATACTGGCATTGAACAAATAGGTATCCTGGCTTACCACGCTGATCAGCTTACGAACTTGCTCTGGCGCATACTGTCTGATATCCTTGCCGTTAAGCAACAGACGCCCCTGACTGCTATCCCAGAAACGCAAGATCAGTCCGGCAATTGTACTTTTACCTGCCCCGCTAGCGCCTACTACCGCCAGTTTCTTTCCAGGCGGCAGACAAAAGCTGATATCTGTTAAAACCTGCTCCTGACCCGGCAAATAGGAAAAAACCTGCTCCTGACCCGGCAAATAGGAAAATGACAGCTTATCAGCCGCCAACGTCAGCGGTTCCTTAGGAGCTATACCTTGAACCGCAACAGCAGACACCTTGCTGGCAATCTGCTTAAGCCGCGCCACGGCAGCGGCACTTTCCCGCAGATAGCTGACAACTGCCGTCAACGGCAAAACAGCCTCAAAACTCCCTTGCACCGCCAGCGCCACAACTGCCAAATACACCCCATTTAGCTGTCCGTCCGCAACCTGCCGGGCCGCCAGCCCAATTACAATCAGAACTGTAAAATTTAGCCCTAAAACCCCAACAGTATCAGCCAACACTGTCATAGTGTTGGCTTTTTTCTGGCTGCTTTGCAGGCTGGCCGCCGCGATCAGCACTTTGTCCGCTTGGGTTTTTGCCTGACCAAATGCCGCTAATTCGGTAATTCCCTCAATACTGTCAGCTAGCAGCTCCTGAAAGCCTGCTCTTGCTGCTATAGCGGCACTGCCGGCTTTAGATCCCAGATAATACATGCCAATCGGTACTATGCAGCCTGTCAACACAATAAGTCCCAATACCGGCCAAATCAGCCAGTCAGCAAGCCACGCTAGTAATATTACTACCGTTGTAACCACTAATACAGCAATAAGCACCGGAAATACTGCACGCAAATAGAAAAACTGTAGTGTCTCGACATCGGCTACCAACCGGCTAAATATGTCGCCTTTGGCAAAGGCGGTGAGTTCACGCATAGTTAGCTGCTCAACCCGGCTGTATAGCCATACTCTAAGATCAGCCAGCAACCGGAAAGTAACATTATGGCTTACATAGCGTTCACCATAGCGGCAAATAGCCCGTGCCAAACCAAAAAACCGAACCCCGACAATAGCTACCGACAATTCACTGACCGGCGGATGCAAGGCAGCCGCAGAAATCAGCCAGGCAGAAGCCGCCAATAAACCGACATTGGCGCAAACCGTAAAAGCGCCAAGCATACAGGCAACCGCAGCCAACAAAACAGTCATCCGGCTGCCGATCAACATGCTAAGCATGAGCCACCCCTCCTGACTGGATAGCCATCAGCAGTTTGCTGTACATGCCCTTTTCCGCTAACAATTCAGCAGGTGTACCAACCTCAACAATTTTTCCGTCTTTTAATACAATGATTTTATCAGCCTGCCTGATGGTTGTCAGACGATGCGCAATGATTATGGCTGTCCGCCCGGCAAGCAGCCGAGCCAAGGCTTCATCCAGAACAGCCTGGTTTTTGACATCAAGCCCCCGCGCAACCTCATCCAAGATGATTAGCGGCGCATTTTGCAAAAAAGCCCTGGCAATGGCAATCCGCTGACGCTCACCGCCACTTAATTGATAACAGCTGCCCTCCCCAATTGGCGTGTCATAACCGTCTGGCAAACGCATAATAAACTCATGCGCTCCGGCCGCTTTAGCGGCAGCCATGATTTCTGCCGGCAAAGCAGCTTGGCGCGCCAATTTGATATTGTCGGCCACCGTTCCCTGAAACAAATGCGGCCGTTGCGGCACAAAGGCCACCTGCGCCAGCCAATCACCGATGCGTAGTGTCTGCAAGGGTACACCGTTTACCAAAATATCGCCGGCAGACGGTGCCAAAAAATGCAACAGCAAAGAAGCCAGCGTACTTTTTCCCGCACCGCTGGGTCCCACCACCGCCAAGTGCTGACCAGTCTCCACGGCAAAAGATACTCCTTGCAAAGCCGGCCTCTCGCCTTGCTGGTAATCGGCATAGACATTCCGAAACTCGATAGCAATCTGCTCCTGCCGTCCAAGCAAAGCTGATCCGCTATTTGCGTTCGGCCTTTGCAGTGCCAGCAAATCGCAAATACCGGCTGCTGCCGTTTTTCCCTCCATGCCGGCATGAAACTGACTGCCCAGCATTCGCAGCGGCTGATAAAACTCAGGTGCCAGCAATAGCACAAATAACGCCTGGTTAAAGGTAACCTCACCATATAACAGCCTTAACCCAACCGTTACTGCTACCAGAGCAGTACTGATCGTAGCCAATAGTTCTAAGGCCAGCGCCGACAAAAATGCTACCTTAAGCACTTCCAGGGTTGCACTGCGAAACTTATTACTTATCCGCCTGATAACTTCTGCCTGTTCGCGGCTCCGACCAAATATTTTCAGGGTTGTCAACCCTGATAACACATCTAAAAAATGCGCGCTTAATAAGGTAAGCGTCTCCCATTGCCGCTGGTTGCGTCTTTCAGCCATTTTGCCAATGAGCACCATGAACACCGGAATTAACGGTGCAGTCACAACCATAATAAATGCCGTGGTACTATCAAGCGGCCCTACAACCGTTAAAATAAATACCGGAATAATAGCGGCCTTGAGTAGCTGAGGCAAATATTTGGCAAAATAGCCCTCCAGTTTTTCTACGCCCTCGCCGATAATCGCAATGGTTTCACCGGCAGGCTGATAAGCCATTGCCACTGGCCCCAAATTCAATACATGCTCAATCAGCCGCTGCCGGAGAGAAGCTTTTACTTCTGCCGCCAGCGCGAAGGCCAATACGCCTTCGCCATACATAAAGATTGCTCTTGCCAGCACAATTCCCACCAGCAGCCATAAGGTCGGCCAAACATCATTAGGGTCCTGTTTGCCTAAAAATATCTTGTCAATGACCTGGGTAAGATAATAGGCCTGGGCAACAATCATCGCCCCGCCGCCAATCCCCGAGCAAGTAACAACCGCCAGTAAACCGCGCTGACGTTTAGCCTCTTTTGCTAACTCTTTATCAATCAGTAGTATCACCTGCCCTTATCTGATGACCAACCCGTTCTAATACTCCCGTCCTCTAAAGATGGAGTAAAGAACGGCTAAATCCCTGGATAATTTCGACTAGAATTCAGGCGTCAAAACGCCATCTGAATTGAGACTCCATTTATCTGCCTGGCTAACCCTCATTACTCTCTTTATTAGGTACTACAGCAACTATCAAGATTCCTTCCCTTTTGTTTTTTCAGACTTCCCAGCCGTTTTTTTTCAACAAAAAACGAGACTCCCACCTGCATCCCCGTTGACCGTAAGTCTTTAGCTTTCCGGTCATGTCAGGCACCAGCGTGACAATCTCGTTGTTATTCTTGTTTAATGCAACTGTTTCATGGGACCTGTTTCTTCAAGCTGGTCAATATCAACATGAACAGTATTGCGTTCTTCCAGATAGGTTACATGAGCCGTATTCCGGCCTTTATCCACATCTTCAATCCAGACATAATTATTTCGGTACTTAACCCCAATAACATCCGGCGACTTCATAATTTGTTCGGCTCGCGATGCATTCATGAAAACCACTCCTTTTTACAAGTAGTATTTCACCTGACACCGCTAGATTATTCCGAGCCTGGAAAAAGCCTCCGTTCTGTCAACCTAAACGTCAGTGCCGCTATAGTTTAGCGGCGGACAATCTTCCCGGATTAATCCAAGCAATTCAAGATCAACATACTTACCTGCGAGAAAAGCCGCTTTACGCAGTGTACCTTCATAACGGTACCCGCATTTTTCGGCAACCCGGCGGCTGGCATCATTGCCTGCAACAACAGTCAGTTGCAGGCGGGGAATCGGCTTAGATTCAAACAAAAAGGCTGAAAACAGCGCTAGTGCTTCAGACACATAGCCTTTCCCTCTGTCATCACGCCGGAAAATTTGATAACCGATCTCATACCCTGCCCGGTAATCGGCATTGCGAAAATAGAGAATCTCACCAACAATCCGGCCATCTTCTTCATGATCGATAATCAACAGCCGGCCAAAGTGGTCATGCCAAAAGCCTCTGTCGGCAAACCCGCGGCGAAATCCCGGTTCAGCCGGAATATCGATCAGCCAAAACTCTCCTTTTTGCGACACATCAGTCATTAACCTATAAATTAACTCAAGATCAGACTCACGTACTGTCCTGAGGCACACTTTCTTTCCTTGAAGTACACAACCACAATCCACGCAACCAACGCCCTCCGTTTTAGCTTCTGTATGCACTGACATACCTATAGTATTCCTTATTATCTAATATTATCATAAAAAAGTAAACCGTGGCGTCAGTATATTTATAGTAATTTAAAAAATTTTGTCAAAACCTGTAACTATTACCTTGCCGGCGGCATCAACGATGATTTCAGCGGTTTGCCCCTGGTAACCAGCAATATCAGGATGCCGTTTCAGTTTGTCAGATAAAAACAGCAATTGCTGATTCGCCGATGTTCTCAGATAGTCCTGTGCCGGCAAAGTCTTCTCATACGGCCCGGCAACCAGCAAATCAGTAACTGCCAGCAGCCGCTGCCAGTCCGAATTATTGCCAGCCGCAAGTTCATCAAAAGTATATCCTGTAAAAAGTACAACGGTTAATCCGCTGTCAGCCAGCTTTTCGGCCAGTTCAGCCAGGGATTTTGCCTGCTCAAACGGCTCACCGCCTGAAAATGTCACGCCCTCAATACCCTCAATAGCCAAAATACGCCCAGCCAGTTCCCGGACTGCAATTAACTCTTTGTCCGCAAAATGACGCATCTCTTGGTTAAAACAACCGGGGCAGTTACGGTTACACCCCTGCACCCAGACCACCGCCCGCCGTCCGGGACCATTACTGTGTGAAACCGGCAAAAAAGCTGCCATATTAAGCAGGCTGTCTTTTGGGGGTTCTGCCTTGCTCATCGCCGGTTATCTCGCACCTTGGCAACATCGGCCGGCTGTTCATAAAATTCCGGTGACATTTCCCGCACCTTGACCTGCCCTAAGGCTTCTTCAATGGGTTTCGTGATATCCAGACATTTGCCACCTTTGGCGCCGGCCACTTTGATACTGACCTGTCCAGTGGCATCAATAGTGATCTCGAGTTCTTCCTTCTCCATAATACCGCCCCCCCTTATGTTAGTCTGCATTGATCTCAAGCATCACCTGGCCTGAACCTGTTTCACCGGCAACCTCGCCGGGGTAAGAAGCCGACTGGGCACGGCCTTCCTGGAGCCACTGCCTGAGATACTGAATATTTTCCCGCTGTGAAACCGATAATGGCACTTGGCGTTTTAGTGATATTACAATATCTTCAGTGGTAATTTCCCGCATCTGGTCACTAAACGCCAAATACATAGCATCAATAACAGCCTGTTCAATTTCGGCACCTACATAGCCATCCGATTCTTTAACAAGGCGCTTAAGATCAAAATCCCGCGGATTGCGGTTACGTCGTTTAAGATGGGTGATAAAAATTTCGTGCCGTTCCAACATATGAGGCAAATCCAGAAAGAAGATTTCGTCAAACCGGCCTTTGCGCATAAGCTCAGGTGGCAACGCAGCAATGTTGTTGGCGGTGGCGACAACAAAACACGGCGCTTTTTTATCCTGCATCCAGGTCAGCAATGTGGCAAACACACGCTGACTGGTGCCGCCGTCACCGCCGCCAAAAGCAAACGCTTTTTCAATCTCATCCACCCATAAAATACAAGGAGCAATAGTCTCGGCAATATGCAGTGCTCGCCGACAGCGGTCCTCAGATTCACCAACATAGGAACCAAACAAAGCGCCAACATCAAGTCGCAGCAAAGGTAGTTGCCACAAGCTGCTGATCATTTTTGCCGTCAAACTTTTGCCGGTGCCGGGAATCCCCACCATAGCAATACCTTTAGGTGCCGGCAAGCCATAGTCGCGGGCATCTTTGGTAAAGGCCTGCTCCCTAAGCCGCAGCCAGTCTTTAAGCACACCCAAACCTCCGACACTTTCCGAGGTCTCGGTAGTACTTAAAAATTCAAGAGCTTCACTCTGCCGCACAAGCTGTGCCTTTTCTTCGGTAATCATGGCAATACTGCGATCATCCAGACAGCCGCAGGTAACAATCGCTTTGGAAAATACCCGGCGTGCCTGCCCGGCAGTCATGCCCATAGCGGCCTGCACTACCTTTTCGCGACCAGTTTCAGTCAAATTCATTTTGACATTGGCGCCTTTTAAGAGGCCATCCAGCACGCCATCAAGTTCTTCGCCATTAGGACGCCGCAGCTGAATCACCACAGCTTCGTCCTGCAGCTCATCAGGAATCTGGCCTGTAGGCGTGGTAATAACAATCGAGGTTCTGGTCTGGGTCAAGCGCTGGACAACACTGCGCAGCTTGCGCCTGACCGGCGCATTGGTCCAAAAGTCATGGAAGTCCTTACAGACAAAAATATCCCCTTGATTGTCCATACCGGTCTTTTCCATAAGGTCAAGCGCAACTAACGGATCCCGGCACTTAAGATCAATGGCCGACTTGCCTGTCAACACCACAAAGGCATCAGCCACATCCCAGGATAAACAGGTGCGGTTTTTTTGCTCGCACACTGCTTTGACGTGTTCAATGGCACGTTCCTCTTCCGGAGTTACAATGACAATTAGCGTAACCCTCGCTCTGATATAGGTATCAAACTGTTCGGCAAAGTTATCCATGTTTTTCCCCTCCCCCCTATACCCACCGGCGTACAACCAAGCGGATTTCACCGTTGTCAGCTCGCTGCTGCTCCACCACATTAAACCCCTGTTGGCCGATCTTGTTCATAACTGTTGTTAACGCATACTGCTGCTGTACTTTTTGTGTAAACTGGTGTTCATTGGTTCCCTGAACACCAAACCAGTCGGCAATATAACTGTATGTGCCGTCAGGGCCCAGGACAAAACCAATATCATAACCTTGCTGCATTCTCACCGCAATATCAACCGTTGTCTCCTGTCCCCGATATCCTTTTATCGTCATATTCTCTTCTACATCATAGCCCAACTCCTTCAGGCAGGCCAACAGCATTTCCTTGTTGGTAATCTGGGTTGTTACCTGAGTAAAATGCGACATGCTTTTTCCCCCTTCATACAAGCTTGGCTATCGCTATATTCTCCACAATAATCACATCACTTTTTATATCATAAGCCGTTATTAGCAAATGCCCCGCGCCATCCAGAACTGCATTAATCCTAATCACAGGCTGCTGCGCAAACGACGGTTGCTCTAGAGTAAGCAATAACGGATTATCTGCATTAATACATTGTTCTTGATTGCGATACACTAAAATTGCAAACTCCTGTTGGCCGTCATAACTGGCTTTAATAATTAGTTCACCAACAGGATCGTCACTGGGATAAAACAGCCCCTGCGGCACAAGCTCCCGGTAATGATAACCGTCTTTTCCCCAATAGCGTACAGTGTAACTGTGCTGTATACAGCCGCAGCCGGCAATACCGCCACTTAGCATGGCCGCGCCGCAGGCAGCGGCAGCCATAGGCTCGCGTTCATAGCAGGCAATACCGGTAAAACCGTCCTGGATAACAGCCAACAGATCAGAAGGGATCACCCAACCGGTTATAATAATGCCAGCTAGGCTGTCTGCCGGATATCCTTTCACGGTTGCGGTGCGCAGCACTTGCCTGATGGTGTCTGTTAACGCCGCAGCCGGTTCTTCCGCTCCCAGCCAGGCTGCATTATAACTTATTACCCGGACATGACGGCTGCTGCCGCCTTCCCCGGCCTCAGGCCTGACCTGGACCACCGCTGTTTCCACATACCCAGCACTTATATCAAAAATAATAAAAAGGTCTTCCGGCTTTAGCTGCATACCGGCGCCCCACGCAGCCGCCCAGGGTTGTTCAATCAAATCCAGACGACAAAATCCTGCCTTCGCGGCTGTTCCTTCCAGCCAATGCCGGTACCGCCGCCATGCTAGATCTGAAGAACAGACTGCCAGTGGCATGGCAAATGCCAGCATGGCTTCGCTGCCCAGGCCCAGCACCTGGCTGGACTTAGTAATAAAAGCAGCCAGATACTCTTTCGCCAGGTCTTGATTGGTTAAGAGACCGCTCTTTGTCAGCTGTTTTATCAACTTGCCTGTTACGACACCATATTGCAAATCATGAAACGTTTTTTCTGCGCAATCGCTTTCCACTGCTTCAAGCCCAATTAACCAGGCTTGGGTTTCTTGGTCATAGGCAACCAGTGACGGCGCAGCAAATACTCGCTTGCCTGCACCGCCTGTCACTGGCCGCGTCACCCCTGGCAAATACAATGTTTCAGCCTGATGAGATGACTCTCGCCAATAAGCAGCTACCGTATATGTATTGCCAAAATCAATTGCTAGCCGCCCGGCCATCACCATCACCTCACAGTTACAACATAATATCATACCGGAATTTTGCCGTAAGCAAACTATGCAAAAAACAACTGGCCTGCCATGTCTCAGGTTCCAGTGCGGACGCAGCCTTCATGGCTGCCGCAAACTGCCAGTCCTCATGGCTTGCCAAGGCCAACGGCTTACTTAACCGGAGCTGCCTAAGAACCACTCTCCCTGCGGGCGATTGTACAATTATCCTTGCACCGCTGTGGCTGACTGCCAACACCCTGCCGTCTTGCTGCATACTCCATAACAGTTTATTAGTAGCTGACTGCCACACTTTGATGGTGTTATCAGCAGCACTGCTTACCAGCAGCCGCCCATCACCGCTATATTTTAATCCCTGGACCTGATTACTGTGCGCCGCCCAAAGCTTATTGCCGCCGTCAGCACCTGTCAGTGCGTAGGTTCGAAGCCTGCCATCTCTTGCGCTGCCGGTGATAAGCCGCTGCCTGGGGTTAACTGCCGCTGCGCAAAAGAAACTGCCAGGATACTGCGCCTCAATATTCATGACCAAACCATCCCAGGACCAGACTTTGGCAGGTAAGAGTCCGCCGGCGCCGGCCAGCGCCAGCAGCTTGCCGGTCTCATCTGCCGCCAGTGCCGACACCTGCCCGCTCTGACCTTTTACGCTGCTGACCCATTTTACATCAGGCAGCTGCCAGATATGAGTTTTTGCATCTTGACCGGCAGTTACCAGATAGCGGCCGTCAGAAGTAAAAGTCAGTGCCGTAATAGCTTCTGTATGCAGATTAACCGTCCGCCATAATGTACCGTCAGTTGTCTGCCATAATCGCAACCGGCCATCGCTGCCGCCGCCGGCCACCAGCCATCCGTTAGGATGAAAAGCGGCGCAGACAATACTTACTGAAGTTTCTGGGCTTTCCAGCACAGCCAGCTGCCGCCCATCAGGTACAAACATAGACTGGCCGTCACGCGGACAAGTTGCGAGAATGTTTTTCCAGTCACCACGCTGCCAGAGCTTAGGAATCCAGGCTGCGCCGGTCAAAGTTAACACAATTTCGGCTGCCCAGTTTGCCGGCACAAGCAAGATTAACCGGTATAATTCCTCCCAGCGTTCCTGACTTGCTAATGTATCCAGCATAACCGCCCAATCTTGGTCTGTTAGCTCCTCATATTCAGCCCGGCGACCTGCTTTTAGCAGCAACCCGGCCAACAACAAACTATGCCCGCTTTGCCGAGTCGCCGCCAAAAATTGCTGTCGCTCAGCTGCTGATGCCTGGCTGTAGCCTTTGGCCAGTAACGGCCTTGTATCCTGCCAGTCGAGAGCATAGTACTTTTCCCACTGCCCGGTTATACAATAATACAGGGCAGCCTTATCATCAGCAGTTGGCGCATAATTAGCCACTACCACCCAGTTTCTCAGACGTTCCTGACCTTGGCTGAGTACGGTTTCACATAAGGCATCAATAGCCTGTTTGTCTGTTAAGGTCAACAGCAGCCGCCTGGCCCGGCCGGCGATTACCCGGTCAGCATCATCGACTGCCGCCAGCAGTGCAGAAGTAAGTTCTGCCCCTTCCGGCAGCATAACCCGGTCAGCCCCGGTCTTAAGGACTGTCAACAGGCGTAAACTAAGCGGTTTAGCAGCCAGATAACCGACCTCAACCAAAATTTGCTCCAGTTCCGGCCGGCGGCTCTCGGCCCAAAGACGGCATAATTCATCAATAGCGCTGCCATCAGTTAAACTGTTCAGTGCCCGCTGAGCCTCACCGGCAATTACCGCATCCTCACTAACTAAGGCCTCAAGCAATGGCGCAATGACTTCAGCCCCCATTCCTGCCGGAATAAACGACTTGCCGCCAGCCAGCGCCGCAACTACTTTCTTCCGTATTTCGTCAGCTACCGCCGCCTGTAGGGCAGCAGCTTCAGCAGTTTTCTCAGGTGATAATCCGCCCTCGGCTTCAAGCTGGAACTTGGCCATGATCGTACTTACAATTTCACGGATATTCTGGCGTTCACCCACAGCTAACTGTTTCGCTATCAAAGTCTCTGCCAGTTGCATAATTTCCGCCACAAAATCAGAGGGATACACCCAAGCCAGCTGCCGCAAAAATTCTTTGTCCTCATCACCAAGTCCCATGCTCTCACCACCTGTCTATATGCAACGCGGGATCTCTATTCCTTGCTAGAAATTAATACTCCAAATCTTTGGCAGTTACCCGTTTGCGGAATATCCAGTATACCCAGCCTTGATACACTAACACAACCGGTACCAACGCCAAGGCGGCAATCGTCATAATTGACAGCGTATAGGGAGTAGAAGCGGCATTGGCAATCGTCAGGCTCCAGGCCGGATTAAGACTGGAAACCATAAGCCGGGGAAACAATCCCCAGAAAAAGGCAATTGTCGTAAACGCCACTGTGAGGCTGCTTAAAATAAAGCCTGCACCATACCGCTCACTGTATACCGCACCATAAGCTCCGACAAACAAGGCAACCGCTCCCCATAGCGCAACTCCGGCACCGGTACTGGCAAATAAATCAGTATTGATATAAGTCAGGCCAACAAGAGTTAGGCAGAATATCGCTGTTAATATCCCGGTTCTTACGGCAACTGCACGCGCCCGTTTCACCATTTCACCCTCGGTTTTAAGCGTGAGATATAAGGCTCCATGAAAAATAAACACCAGCAGAAAGGCAACCCCACCGACCAGAGTATAGGGGCTGAGCAAATCAAAGAATGTGCCAACATATTGCATCTTAGCATTAATGGGCACTCCTTGGATTAAATTGGTTACAGCCACACCCCAAAGTACTGCCGGGATTACACTGCCAATAAAGATCAGCCAATCCCAGGTATTGCGCCAAGTCGGATTTTCATCCTTGCTCCTAAACTCAAAAGCAACACCCCGGCCAATGAGCGCCATCAGCATCAAAAACAACGCCAGATAAAATCCACTGAACAGCGTGGCATACACATGAGGAAAAGCAGCAAACATTGCGCCGCCGGCGGTAATCATCCAAACCTCATTACCATCCCAAACCGGCCCAATTGTATTAATAATTATCCGGCGTTCGGTATCGTTTTTCCCCAAGAAAGGCAGTAAAATTCCTACCCCATAATCAAACCCTTCGAGGAAAAAGAAGCCAATAAACAGGACTGTCAACAAAATAAACCACAATACACTTAGTTCCATAATGTCGCCCCCTTTGCTGCCGGTTTACTCATTTGCGCTTGCGCCGGTGTTTCTACAGGTCCCTGCCGGACAAACTTCTGCACAAGATAAATTGCCGCAGCCGCCAGCACTGCATATACCAACGTAAAGCCAATCAGCGAAATCCAGATACTAATCGTTCCCACAGACGGCGACACAGCCTGCTCCACCTTTTGCAAACCAAATACAATCCACGGCTGACGCCCGCCTTCAGCAACAAACCAACCCGTGGAATTTGCAATATAGGGAAGTGGCAAACTCCATAACACAGCCTTAAGCAGCCATGGTTTTGTTTCCAACTGGCCGCGCCACCAGAAAAAGCCTGTGGCCGCAACCACCAACAGCATAACGCTGCCGGCAGCTACCATAATACGAAAGCTCCAAAACACCGGCGTTACCGCCGGCACATAATTTCCCGGTCCGTAAACAGCTATATACTCTTTCTCAATATCCTTAATTCCCCTGATGGGTGTATTAGGGTTGTTATTCGCTAATATCGACAACATGGCCGGGATTTTTATTTCCATCGAATTAGTTTTATTCTGTTCATCAATAATGGCAGCTACCGCAAAAGGTGCCGGATTTGCCGTCTCCCATAGGGCCTCTGCCGCCGCCAGTTTCATAGGCTGCGCCTTGGCAATAAACTGTGTCTGCGCATGGCCACTTCCCATCAGCAAAAACAGGCTCACTGCTGTCCAGATTATCCCCAGCTTGAATGAAGCTCGGAAAAACTCAACATGGGTTTTGCCGATAAGATGGTATGCGCTAATCGCCAGCACGAAAAAACCCGCCGTTACCAGGCCTGACAACACCGTGTGAGGGAATTGGTAAAATACATATGGATTCGTAATCAGCGCGACAAAATCGGTCATTTCGGCCCGGCCATTATTAATAACATACCCCACCGGGGACTGCATAAAAGAATTGGCCGTCAGAATCCAAAAGGCCGACAAATTAGTTGCCAACGCCACAATCCACATACTGGCCGCATGCATTCTTTTAGACAGGCGATCCCAGCCAAAAATCCACAGTCCCAAAAATACCGATTCCAGATAAAAAGCCGTAAGCGCTTCCATAGCCAACGGCGCACCGAAAATATCCCCCATAAAACGGGCATATTCCGACCAGTTCATACCAAAATGAAACTCCTGAACAATACCTGTGACCACACCCATAGCAAAGTTAATGAGAAATAGTTTCCCCCAAAATTTCGTCTGCTCCTTATACATTTCATTACCGGTGCGGACATAGATAGTTTCCAGAATGGCTACAATCAGCGACAACCCTAATGTTAAAGGAACAAACAAAAAATGATAGATTGTTGTTATCCCGAATTGCCACCGGGATAAAAGTAATTCTTCCATGCTTCTACCTCCTGCCAGAATTATTTATTTTACCTGCCATTGCGGCAAACGTAACACTGGATAAATCGGCTGCCAACTTGTTCTGAATAGCTGCCAACGCCTGATGCACTGGACATTCCTGTTTACAATGCCGGTTGCAACTGCTGCGATCAGCCAGACAGCGGTGAATGCCCAGCGGCCCCTCCATGGCATTAATAACATCATACAGAGTAATTTCTTCAGGCGGTTTCGCCAATGCAAATCCACCGACAACACCGCGGTAAGACCTTACCAGGCCGGCTGCCGCCAGCTGCCTCATAATCTTTTGCAAAAACCGCGGCGGAATGTTTTGCCGCTCGGCAATAGTTAACCCTCTCGCCACCTCCCCAAATGGCAGCCCAGACAAATATAACACTACGCGAAAAGCATAATCGGTAGCCTGATTAAGCTGCACAGCCTCACCACCTTTTTGTTGTTAAAGCCAAAGTATACTGCACCAGTATGGTATTAATTTCATTGTATTTCTCTAGTTAATTTTTGTCAATATCTATTTGTTAGAAAAATATATCAATGGATAATAGTTACTAAATTAACATTGTTGTATTGTGTATACGCAATAATAAAAAAGCAAGAAACACACCTTGCAGCATGTTTCTTGCTTATCCCTTTAACCATATAATGCAGTTATCTTATAAGGTCTTATAAACTAAACTTGCCTACAGCCACTTGCAAATTCTCTGCCATAATGGCCAAAGCCTTACTGGCTGCCGTAATTTCTTCCATCGATGCCGAGGTCTCTTCTGTTGCCGCCGAAATGCTCTGGGTTTGACCGGCGGTATCTTTGCTTACCCTGTCAATATCTCTCACCGATGCCACAATCTGCTGACTCCTGGTTGACATTTGCTGAATTGCAGCCGATATTTCCCGAACTTGCACTGACACTTCTCCCACCAGAGAAACAATTTCCTTGAAAGCTTTGCCTGCGGTGTTAACCACTTCCCCGCCAAGTTTGACTTCGTGTGATCCTTCATTGATGGCATTTACCGAGTCGGTAGTATCTGTCTGAATTTCTGTGATAAGATTGGCAATTTGTTTAGCGGCTTCCTGAGATTGCTCGGCCAGTTTGCGCACTTCTTCCGCAACTACAGCAAAGCCTCTTCCCTGCTCACCGGCACGGGCAGCTTCAATGGCGGCATTAAGAGCCAACAAATTGGTTTGACCGGCAATTCCGGAAATGGTATCAACAATCTGTCCAATTTCCTTAGAGCGTTCACCTAATTTTGTCACAACCTCTGCCGACCCGGCAACTGTTTTTTCAATGCTTGCCATTTGATTTATGGCCGCATCTACGGCATGGCCCCCCTGATTGGCCGTGTCGGTTGCCTTGTCAGCCATCAGAGCCACCTCGCCAGCATTAACCGCAATTTGACGGATATCTTCCGATATTTCCTCGACTACCGAAACGGTTGCCGCAACCGCCGTAACTTGTTTGGCCGCACCTTCAGCCACCTCAGTGATAACAATAGCCACCTGCTCGGTTGCCTGGGCCGACTGCTCTGCCCCAGCTGTCAATTCTTCTGACGAAGCAGCTACCTGTTCGGTTGTGCTGGCAATCTGCTGAACCAACTGCCGCAAGTTGCCTTTCATAATATTGAAAGCCCTGGCGACTTGCCCGGTCTCATCGGAAGAGTTGATTACAAGCTCAGCATAATTCAGATTGCCTTTGGCAATCTCATCGGCCGCCAAGGTAATCTGCTGAATGGGTTTAGAAATACGCCGGCTGATGAAGTAGCCAATACCAAGCGACAACCCTGCCACAATAACATTAACAATAAGCAGCACTTGCTGAATACTGCCGGCTCTAGCTGCCTGCGCTTTTTGATCGGCCTCAACCAGTTTGTTAATTCCCGTAACCAATTCCTCGGCAGCACCCATCGCAGCTTTGTAAGGCGCACCGGCATCCCGCATATACTGGGCAACCAGTTCTGCATTGCCAGCTTTTTTAGCGGCAAACGATTTTTGCGCGATTTCTTCATAAATATCTTTTTGCGCTTTCATGGTTTCCATAACTTTTTTGCCTTGTTCACTTTGAATAATTTCGCGTAAATCAGTCAGCTTTGCTTCGGAATCTTTGCGATAGTTGTCAAAAATCGGAATGTCTGCCGCATCACCGGTAAAATTAAAGCGTCTCATGGCTACGGCCTCATTTGCCAAATCAGTAGCGAACCCCTGAGTCAAAGCCACTCTGCGCAAATTGTTCTGCATTGCCTTTTCATAGGATGAGTTTATCTGCCCAATCTCATAATAAGTAAATCCACTCATAATTACTACCAGCGCAATAACAATAAAAAAACCGCCGGTGATTTTCTTGCCAATTGTCAAATTCAAGATTCCCATCTCCCTAATTAACACATAAGTGCTTTCCCTCCTAGTTATGCAAAATACATGCCAATTTCTCTATACCCATAAAAATATTCCGTAAACCTGCATAGAATCTACGCGCTTAATCCCTGACACTTTTGTCCCCTGCTAAATTCTGCATGGGCCAATTCTGTACACTTGACGAAAATTGCACACTTATCCTTTAATTTCTGTGCAAATTTTGTTATGGTTAACCTGTTATCACTACTGTAACCACCTACAAAAATGCCTCTGGCAGGTCAACCCTGCCAGAGGCATAAAAGTATTTATTGCCGGTTACGCATTTGTTCCAAGCGGTAACATAAGGCTCTAAGCGACATATCAAGATATTTTGCCGTTGCCGTCTGATTGCCATTATGTGCATCAAGTACGGCCTGAATGATAAGATCGTTATATTCTTTGATAGATAAACCGCCTGCCGGCATAGGTAATACTACCTGTTTTTCCTTGGTACTTGCCGGCTTATCAGCCGCTACCGACAGAGTCGCAGCCGGGGACACCACTTTTGCCAGATGCTCTGCCTGCAGTTCGGCATCATCATACATAAAAGCAACCCACTCCATGGCGTTACGCAATTCCCGTACATTACCAGGCCAGTCATACTGTTTCAAGAGTTGCTGCGCCTCAGAGCCTATACCGGCAAACTGCTTTTTCTTGGTTTGCGCAAACTCTCGCAAAAACAGCTCGGCTAACGGCACAATCTCTTCTCGTCGTTTTCTAAGCGGCGGAATGACAATATGGCCGACTTTCAGGCGATAATAAAGATCTCGCCGGAATAATCCCTCTTCCATTCTTTTTTCCAAATCAACATTGGTGGCACAGACAATGCGGACATCGGCTTTAATTTTTTTTAAGCCGCCGACCCGGTAATACTCTCTGGCTTCCAGCAGTCTAAGCAGTTTAGCCTGCATTTCCTGCGGCATCTCTGCAATCTCATCCAAAAACAGCGTTCCTCCTGCCGCGGCGTCAAGTTTGCCCTTTTGCCCTTTGCTCAAACTGCCGCTGAAGGCGCCTCCTTCATAACCAAACAATTCGGTTTCAAACAGATTATGGGGAATGGCCGCACAGTTAAGTTCAACCAGCGGACCTGCTACCGTTTTAAGGTTAGAACCATAGTGAATAATACGGGCAACCACTTCTTTACCGGTACCGGTTTCTCCTTGTATGAGGACTGTCAGTGTCCTGTCAGTATGAAAGCGCTGCGCAAGTTCAGCCACCTGCTGCATGCCTGTAGAAAAAATCCCCACATTACCAATAACAGTCTCAGCCATCATTTTGCGCATACGGTTTAGTTCAAGCTCGGTATTCTGGGTTGCCGACTGCAGCTTATCGTCAAAATGCTCGGTGAGCTCTTTGTTCTCACGGAGCAGCGCCTGATGTTCAGACACCCGCAAGGCAATTGCCGCTAACTCCTGGGCATCAACCGGCTTGAGCAGGTAGTCATAGGCGCCGGCCCGCAGGGCAGCTACCGCTGTTTTCATATCTCCAAAACCAGTAAATAACACAACATCAGTCCGCCAGCTGTCTGGTTGTTCGGTAATGGCCTTAGCCAGTTCAATGCCGGACATACCTGGCATTTGAATATCAGACAAAACAAACGGATAATCCGCCTGTTTCCACATAGCCAGCGCCTCTGTAGCATTGTCGCACTCGGTTACCATATGTTCCTGTTCCCTCAAGAACCAGGCTACCGCTTCACGGCTGTGACGATCGTCATCTACCAGTAAAATCTCCATAACTAACCTCCTAAATGGCTTCTTTGCTTCTTCCAGGCAACGTAATTAAAAATGCAGCGCCCTCATTTTCCCTGGAAACAACACTAATGGTTCCCTGGCAAGAGGTAACTATGGATTGTACAATTGATAATCCCAGTCCAAGATTTTCACTGCCTGATTTGGTGGAAAAAAAGGGCTCAAATATTTTGGTTCGCTGGGTATCACGGATTCCCGGGCCGGTATCGGCAACTTTAATATACACATTGCTTTTGCTTGACCAGGTTCGGATAAATAGCTGCTTCTCCTGACAACCGCCGGCATCCATCGCCTGCATGGCATTTGATGCCAAGTTAACAATAAGTTCTTCCAATGCTGTAGGCATTGCATACACAGCAGGCAAAGCCTCGGCAAGCTCTTTATTGACTGTGACGCCATGGGCAGTTAACTGGCTGCCTATTATTTTGAGAGACTGCTCAACCGCTTCGTTTACCTGGCAAAAGGTTGCCTGGCTTTCATCACGCCGGATAAAGCTGCGCATATGTAAAATAATATTATTGATGCGGTCAGCCTGATGAGATATCTCTTCCACATTCTTTATGACATCAGCAACCGGCCGTTCTTTGCCGTTATGATATGCGTAAACCATGCCGCTGGCTATCATTTTAATAGAGTTGAGCGGTTGATTAATTTCATGCGACAACCCGGCCGCCATAGTGCCAAGTGAAGATAATTTTTCGGCCTGGGCTCTTACCTCATTGGCCTTGGCCATAGCCTGGGCTGCCATCTTTTGTTCGGTAATATCTTCTTTTATGACAATAAAGTTCGTAGTTTCTCCTTCACTGTTATGCACAGGTGTAATGGACATCACTTCATCATAAAAGCTTCCGTCCTTCCGGGACTGAGAAAATTCCCCCCGCCAAGCTTCATCGGCAGAATTAAGCTGCTGCCAGAAACGCTGGCAAAAGCCCTCATCCTCATAGCCTGACAGCAGCATCAGGTTTTGCCCGAACGCTTCTTCTTCCGCATAACCCGTCAAGGTCGAAAAAGCCGGATTTATCCATTCAACTTTGCCGTCTTTGCCGGTAATGACAATAGCATTAGCAGCAGCTTGTAAGCCGGTCATTAAAAGAGTAAGCTGCTGACGGCTTGTGGCGGCACTGATAGCAATAGCTAACTGCTGGGCAAAATTTTGCAACCGTTCCACAATGCGTTCATCCCAATAGGCCGGCTTATTACTGACAAGATAAAAAGCACCCACTGTCTTGCCCTTAAGAGTAAGCGGCAGCGCAATTTCAGACTGAATATCTTCCTTGTCAGCCTGCAATTCTGCTATTAGCTTTTCCTGCCAGTGTAATAACTGTTCCTTGCACTGCACAATCTGAATCTCACCGGTCGCAATCGCCTTTCCGCTTAACACCCCGATAGCATTGCACCGCAGCGCAGTATTCCCGTTCTTTATTGCCAGTTTGCCAGCAGCTGCGGTTATCCGGGCAGTTCCCTCGTCTTCCAGCACCACCCGGGCAAGCGTTACTTCAAAAACCTGGCATAACTGCTGACAAACATAGTTTAGGATTTCTTCGATACTTTGCTCTGCCAGCACCCTGGCAGAAGTCTGCGTTAAAATGCGGTCACAGGCTTCATCCTGTTTCTTTTCCGTGATATCACGTATAATGGCTACGATTTCTTCATTGGCACCGGCCGCTAAGCGAGCTTCAAACTCCCGGGGGCTTCCATTTATCGGCAACTGGTATTCCACGGTTGCGATTTCACCGGAGGCAACCACGGTCTTAACCATAGTCTCAAATTTTTTGTACAAGGCCGGCGGCAGCACAGTAGCCATATTCTGATTGAGCAGTTCATGACGGGGCAAATAAAGATCCTGATGTTTTGACTGGACATCTAACACCTTGCCCTCCCGGTTTAACCGATACAGCTTATCAGGCACAGCCGCCAGCAGGGCAGCTAACCGTTGCTCACTCTCCAGCAACGCCTTCTCGGTATCTTTGTGTTCCTGGATTTCCAGCTCTAATTCCTGGTTTTTCAGGCGAAGCTCTGCTGTTTTTTCGCCAACAGCCTGGGCAAGCCATTTTTGTCTAAGGAACAAATTATTAAGGAACATCAGCAGCAAGCAAAGAACTAAGCCACCTATTCCCCAGATAAGCCCGTGCACATAAAAATTATGTGCCGGCAGGCGGCTCCAGCCTACCGTTACCTCCCAATCGGTATCAGCAACCTTAAGCACAAACTTTCGTACAGGCGACTGGGGCGACATCTGATTAAGTGTATACAACACGCTGTTATCTGCCGACCGCACTTCAACATAATAGTCATAATCTATATCATCAGGCTCGGTAGTTACCTGTTTTACCACATCCTGCAGCACTTTTTCCGCTACAAAGGAGGCCCAGACCAAGCCGTGAAAACGCTCTCCGTAAAACAGCGGCGCCCTTATACCAAAAACGGCAACCCCGTTAGGCAGCTCGACCGGTGCCTTATTAACGGTAATTATCCTCTCTTGTGCCGCTTTGAGGGTTACTGTTGAAAAATCAGGATATTTGCTGGTATCAGCCAAATTAATATCAATAAAGCGCTGCTCCGGATCATTGGGATACCAGTAGCGTGAAATATGATTTTCATCCGAATAACCTACCCCAATAATATCGGGAAACTCCCGCAGCGTTGCAATTGCCAGTTGTTCAAAAACAGCTTTGTCCGGAACCGCTGGCAAGAGCTGCATAAAAAGTCCCATATCCTCCGCTGCATCCAGGTTATGCGCCAGCTTGGCCGCCATTCGCTGTTCCAGTTCTTCGGTAAATCGCTCTAAAATTACGATATTATGCTCGGTCTCCTGCTTGTAATAGATCCGATCAATGCCAAAGATACAGAGCAGCCCAACACACAAAACCACCACAAATGCCCAGCGTCTTTTCACGGTTCACACCAGCCCCATTATTTCATCATTTTATGTAGTATAATATTAACTTCGGTATACAACTAAAAATCCCTGTAGTTTTGACAAATGTCATGCAAAAAAACGATGTTTTGCCGTTCCAGTCGCAACTTTCTTATTGCCGCTTTGCCAAGTCCGACCGCAAAGCAAAAATAAGCGGAACCTTTCGTCCGCTTATTTTCTATATAAAAATTCGTTACAACCCTTAGCTGTTCCCCGCCTCTGACTGCTTTTTATCGATGGCCTGCAATGCCCGGAAGAACTCGTCTCCCAGAGGCTTTTTCAAAAAGAGAAATGGCAAATTAGCGGGTTTTGCTTTGATGGTAATACATCCTGATATAATAATAGCCTCAAGCTCAGGGTTTTTCAGTCTCATCCTTCGCAGTACCTCAAACCCATCTAATCCCGGCATTTGATAGTCAATCACAGCCATGTCATGCACTGCAGGTGAATATTTTTCAATGGCTTCTGCCGGCGATAAATATTCATCACATTCATAACCCATCATTTCAATTGCAAATTTCATGCCCATTAAAGAGCCATTATCATCATCAACAAGCAATATCATCATAAATTATTCACGCTCTCCAGTTTTTCTCGCTTACATTTATCCGATAACTAACCCGTTCTAGTACTCCCGTCCTCTATAGGCGGAGTAATACCCCTACGGGCACAGGAGAACGGCTAAGTTCCTGGATAATTCGACTAAGATTCAGATAGGGTTAAACCCCCATCTGAATCAAGTCTCATTTATGTCCTATGCAAAAATCGCGCCAATTGCAAAAAACCTGCAAAATCAAGGTTTTTGCAGTAATAATTACATTTTTTGGGTGATAAATACAAACAAAAATTGCATAGGTATGCAATTTTTGTTTGGCAAATTTTGCATAGTTTCATAATTGCTTACATGCGACCGCTTTGTTTTGTCCATTCTAGCAGCCGCATGGCGAGTTCGGGAGTGAGCTTACCTGGCGTTAGGCACCAGTTCCAATTATCGCCGACTGTCCCTGGAGTGTTCATCCTGGCCTCGCTATCTAAGCCCAGCACATCCTGAAGCGGCAAAATAACAGTCTCTGCCTGACTCTGGTATGTCAGGCGAACAAGTTGTTGACAGATACCGCGTTCACTTTGATCATTTGTTACCTGCAGCCTGCTAAGATATTCTGTAATCCTGCACTCTAGCTGCGGCTCAGTAACAGCCAGCTTGCGATACCAGCCAAGCAAAGTGTCATTATCATGTGTACCTGTATAGGCAATGGTATTCCAGCCGGTATTATGAGGAAAATCCGGCGCAGTCCGATCATCACCAAAGCTAAATTGCAGTACTTTCATGCCCGGATAGCCAAATCTATGCTTTAGTCGGTTAACAGCCGGAGTAATTACACCCAGATCTTCAGCCACCAGCGGAAGTTTTCCCAATTGACTCTCCAAAGCGGCAAAAAATGCGACACCTGGACCAGCTACCCAGCGCCCGTTGATGGCAGTAGTTTCACCGCTAGGAATTTCCCAGTAAGCCTCAAAGCCCCGGAAATGATCAATGCGAACCTTGTCGACAAAAGTCAGCAGCCAGGCCAGCCGCTGTTGCCACCAGCGGTAATTATCATCGGCCATTTTATCCCACCGGTACAGAGGATTGCCCCATAGCTGGCCAGTAGCACTGAAATAGTCTGGCGGCACCCCGGCCACCTTAGTCGGCTTGCCGACTGCATCAAGCTGAAATAACTCCGGGTTGGCCCAAACATCAGCGCTGTCATGAGCAACAAAGATCGGCAGATCGCCGAGAAGGCCAATCCCCCTGTTGTTAGCATAAGTCTTTAATTCCTGCCATTGTTGCCAAAAGGTGAATTGCAGAAAACACTGATAAGCAATTTCCTTGTTAAGCGTCTTCCGGTACTCTTTAATCACAGCTGGTTGCCGCATCCTGACAGCATTGTCCCACTCTGTCCAAGGCAAGTCTTTATATTTGGTTTTTAAGGCAGTAAATAAGGCATAGTCAGGCAGCCACCCTTCGGAAGCCTCGATAAAGCTTTGGTATTCGTCCGGTTGATCGGTCTTGCAAAACCCTTCAAAGGCCTTGCGCAACAGCTTTTCTTTACAGCGCTTAACCAGCTGGAAGTCAATATAGTTACCCTGTTGTCGATCAGCGGCTTTGCACGACAGTTCCTTTTCAGCTAACCAACCGGCAACTGCCAACTTTGCCGGTGAAATCAACCATTGATTGCCGGCAAAGGCCGACAAACACTGATAGGGAGAATCACTAAACCCAACCGGATTAAGGGGTAGAAACTGCCACCACCGCTGTTTTGCCGCTGCCAGAAAATCAATAAATTCATAAGCCGCCGGTCCCAGGTCGCCAATCCCAAACTCAGTAGCTAGAGAGGTCGGATGCAGCAAAATACCACTTGACCGCTTAGACTTGCCCTGTTGCCTATCGGGCTGAGCGACAAGCAGTCTGCCGCGCAGCGGCTCTATTACCATTGCCAATTCGCCGTCTTCTGGCAGATCAAATTTTTCACCTGTCAGCACATCAACAACGGCAACCTGATCGGCAAACCAATTTTGCAGCTTAAGCTGGACTCCCGCAGACTGCTCCTTACTCCGATTAAAGACAATCACCGCCGCATTATCGGCTGCCAGTTCGCCAAAAACATCTTGTCCACCGGCAATACGTCGCACATAACCGTATACATCGCCCTCAGCCAGCAGCAGGCACCACTCGCCTGTCCGCAGCACCTGATATTGACGGCGGAGTCCGACCAAAAGTTTGTACCAGGCCAAAAGGTCTTGCTGCTGCTGTTGCCATGGATAGGGACGGCGGTTTAAAGGATCACTATAGCCCTCCACCCCTGCTTCATCGCCATAATATATGCTAGGAACCCCCGGAAAAGTCATTTGCCACAATACGGCCAGTTTGAGACGGGCAATCCCGAGATCGCGCTGCGCCGGTAAAAGCTTGTATTTAATTGCGCCAAGCTTGCTCAGACTTTCCTCAGGCGGCGCTTCGGCCAATAAGGTCAGGATGCGCGGCACATCATGACTGCCGATAATATTCATATTGGCATAAAAGTTTTCTTGGGGGTAATTTTCGTACAAACTGAAGAGTTCCTGATGCACCGTCTGAGCCGGGTTCCAGCCCAGCAAAAAATCTAGCACAAGCTTGCGGAAGGGATAATTCATAACCCCGTCAAGCTCTGTGCCGTCAAAATACTGCCGCAGCTGTCCATACGCCACCTTGCGCGAGGCATCTTCCCATACCTCGCCGATAACTACAGCCTCCGGCTTAGTCTGTTTAAGGGTTTTATAAAATTTTTTCAAAAAGCTTTCCGGCAATTCGTCAGCCACATCCAACCGCCAGCCTTTGGCGCCGGCCTTAAGCCAATAGCTAAGTACACTATCATCATCTTCAATAATATAGCGCTGGTAGGAGGCATCGTCTTCATTGACATTGGGCAAATTGTCAACACCCCACCAGGACTCATATTCTTTCGGATAATTACTGAATTTGTACCAGGAGTAATAGGGGGATTGTGGCGACTGGTATGCACCAAGCCCAGGATATGTCTCCTCTTTATTAAAGTAAATACTATCGCTGCCGGTATGGCTGAATACCCCGTCAAGGATAACGGCAATCCCCAGTTCTTCCGCCTTAGCACATAGTTCGCTAAAGAAGCTATTGTCGCCAAACATGGGGTCAATGGTTTTATAATCGCCGGTATCATATTTGTGATTGGAGGGAGCGTCAAAGAGTGGATTAAAGTATATTGCTGTTATGCCGAGCTCGGCCAGATAGGGGAGTTTAGCCATAACTCCGGCCAAATTGCCGCCAAAGAAATCATAGGCCAAAATGTCGCCGGTATCCGTATCCCGGGTATACACAGGGCTATCCTGCCAATTGGCATGTAGCAAACTGCCTGGGCGGGGGTTGAGGATTTTCCCGTCTGGTAAACCGTTAAAGAACCGGTCAACAAAGATCTGATACACAATCGCATGTTTAAACCACCCCGGGGTCACCGACCCTGGAAGGTAGGTACTGATTTGATAAGAAGGGGGCGGCGTATTGGCGATTTGCCCAATGCCGCCTGCTTCACTTGTATTGTTGCCATAATAATAAATCTGCCCGCCCTGCCTGATAATAAAGTAATACCAAAGAACACCTGGTTCGTCCGGGATGGTAAAGACGGCTTCATACCAATGCTTGTCGGCATTCTCCTCCACACAGCGCATATTGATGAGGGTTTCGCCAAAACCGTCCTGCCATAAGCGCAGCTGCACGGCATCACCCAGCGTTTTATCCGGACACTGCGGCGCAGCAACAAGCAGTCTGAGCATTATCTCAGAGTGACAAGAAGCAGCCCCAAAAGGGCTGCGAAAATCCTTGTTATGAGAATTATGCAGTATCCAGCCTTCATTCATACCGGTTTACCTCCAGATCTATTTTTCATCAGATAAATAGAGAACAGTTAGACATCGGATAAATAGAGATTTAATTAAGGGTGTTTTAACGCCGCCTTAATTCTAGTCGAAATTATCCCAACGTCTAGCCGCTCTTTACTCACTGCCATTAATGCATGAGTTTTAGAGCGGCTTAGTCATCGGATAACTGTCGGCTTAACCTGCCAAATGTCAATTGCATATTCTGCTACCGTACGATCACTGGCAAATCGTCCGGAAAAAGCGATATTGTTAATGGCCATGGACAGCCAGTCACGCTGCCTGCTATACAGGTTATTAATACGTTCCTGGGCGGCAGCATATTCTGCAAAATCCTTTAAGACGAAATACTCATCATTGGTACGCATGAGTGAATGGTGAATGCTGTCAAATTCATCAGAACTGACAGGCAAAAAGCCGTTTACAAGCTGATCAACCACCAATTTAATCCGGGGGTTGTCATTATATATATCAAGCACATTATAACCGCCATACTTATAATAGTTCAGCACCTGCTCGGCAGTCAGTCCAAAGATCACAATATTGGCGTCGCCGACTTCATCTTTAATTTCAATATTGGCGCCATCTAAGGTGCCGATGGTAACTGCCCCATTCATCATCAGCTTCATATTACCGGTGCCGGAAGCTTCCTTACTGGCTGTTGATATCTGCTCACTGACATCGGCAGCCGGAATGATAATTTCTGCCAACGAAACACTGTAGTTTTCCAAAAAGACCACTTTAATTTTTCCGCCGATATCAGGATCATTATTAATAACCTGCGCCAGCGTATTAATAAACTTAATGATGCGTTTGGCCAGATAGTAGCCGGTGGCCGACTTACCGGCAAAAATAAAGGTGCGCGGTTCTATAGCCAGGGTGGGATCGGCTTTCAGCCGGTTATACAAATCAAGAATATGCAAGGCATTTAAGGTCTGGCGCTTATACGCATGAATCCGCTTTACCTGCACGTCAAAAACAGAGTTAACATCAACATCAATGCCCATGGTTTTCCGGATATAGTCTGCCATGCGTCCTTTATTAGCTTGTTTAACAGCCTTTACTTTGCTCTGGAAAGCAGCATCCTGTGCAAAACGGTGCAAATTTGCCAGTTCATCAGGATGTGCCAGCCAGCTCTGGCCGATCGCCTCGCTAATGAGCGCGGCAAGTCCGGGGTTAGCCTTTGCCAGCCAACGGCGATGGGTAACGCCGTTGGTTTTATTGTTAAACCGATAGGGAAAAAACTCGTGGAAAGGCGCCATAACCTCATTTTTCAGGATATTACTGTGCACTTCAGCCACACCGTTGATACTGTAACTGCCGGCCACAGCCAGATTGGCCATGCGTACATCACCGTCGCCGATAATGGCCATCTTGCTGATTCGATCCCAGTCACCGGGGTATTTTTTCCAAAGCTCCGCACAAAAACGTTCATTGATCTCATAAATAATCATATACATTCGCGGCAACAAGGTCTTAACCATTTCAATCGGCCATTTTTCCAGCGCCTCAGGCAATATGGTGTGATTGGTATAAGAGATAGTGTGCCTGGTTATGTGCCAGGCCTGGTCCCACCCCAGCCCCTCTTCATCCATGAGAATGCGCATAAGCTCGGGTATCGCCAGCGCCGGATGGGTATCATTAATATGAATGGCAATTTTTTTATGGAATTTGGCTAGATCAGCCGGCGCTTGGCCGTGAGTGCGCTTAAAGCGTCTGATAATACTCTGAATACCGGCTGATACAAAAAAGTATTGTTGTTTAAGCCTGAGCGTTTTTCCTTCGGGATAATTATCATCAGGATAAAGAATTTGGGAGGTAGCCTCCAGTGAATACTTTTCTTCCACCGCTTTCAAAAAATCACCTTTGCTGAAAGACGAAAAGTCAAAGGTATTGGTTTCGGCACTCCATAGCCGAAGTGTATTCACAGTACTACAGTTGGCGCCGACAACAGGCACATCATAAGGCACAGCCAGCACAGGCTCATACTCTTCATGGCTGGCAACAAGACGCCCGCCCTGTGGCTCCATGCGAACAGTGCCGCCAAACTTAACGGTAACAGCCCGGTCAGCTTTGCGCACTTCCCATACATAGCCGTCTCTAAGCCAGTTATCAGGCAGCTCAACCTGGTAACCGTCAATAATTTTTTGTTCAAACATTCCATGACGAAAACGGATACCGGTGCCATGGCCGGGCAAATGCAAGGACGCCATCGAGTCCAGAAAACAGGCAGCTAAGCGTCCTAAGCCGCCATTACCCAGCCCGGCATCATGTTCCACAGCCTCCAGTTCGTTTAGATCAATGCCTAACTCCTTAAGCCCCTGGCTGCATATGTCGGTTATGCCCAGATTAAATAGATTGCTGCCCAGCAGTCTCCCCAGTAAAAACTCCATGGAAAAGTAATAGACCTGTTTCTCCTTACTTGTCTGATACTGCTGATTGGATTGATACCACCGCTTGCTGATAATGTCGCGGATCAGCGTGCTTAATGCAACATACTTGTCTGCAACTGACGATTCCTCAAGGCTTTGTCCAAACATAGTCTGTACTTTCTCGGTGAAAGCTTCCTTAAACTGCTCTTTAGACGTAAACATCGATTCATCCCCTCCATCCGCACATTTGGTACTAATCAATCCTCTGTAGGTGGGGTTCCTCCCCAATCTGAAGCAAGTCTCATTTAGCAACCAGCTTATCATAAAGCCGGCAGTACTCGGCGGCTGACTGCCGCCAGCTATGCTCTGCCTGCATGGCATTTTTTATTAAGGTATTCCAGACTTTTTTGTCTGGGTATAAGTCCACAGCCTGCTCGATTACCCTAAGCATCTCATGAGCATTATAATTGACAAACGTAAAGCCGTTACCCTGACCTGTTGTTATATTAAAGGGTTCAATGGTATCCCTCAGTCCGCCTACTTCCCGCACAATGGGAATACTGCCATACCTGAGGGCAATTAGCTGCCCAATACCGCATGGTTCAAAGCGGGACGGCATAAGAAACAAATCAGAACCGGCGTAAATCCAGTGAGCCAATTCCTCAGAAAATCCAATATTGGTCGATACTTTGTCAGGATGATGGTGCTCTGCTTCCCGAAACATATGCTCATAGCGGCCTTCGCCTGTTCCCAGCACAACCAACTGGACATTAAGCGACAAAATTTCTTCCATAACATGGGCAATGAGGTTAAGCCCCTTAGAGCCGACCAGCCGAGATACAATCCCAATCACCGGAATCTCTTTGTTTACCGGCAAGCCCAGTTCACTTTGCAAGGCAAGTTTATTTTCCAGGCGTTTATTGGTGGCTTGCCAGGTATATGGTTGGGATATCACTGGGTCATCAGCCGGATTATAAACTTCATAGTCAATACCGTTCACAATACCGTAAAGATCATTCTGACGCCTGACCAGCATGCCATCAAGTTTTTCGCCAAAATACGGCTGCTGAATCTCTTCTGCATAGGATTTGCTGACAGTCGTGATAATATCATTAAAAGCCAAGCCGCCTTTGAGAAAATTGACCTGCCCAAAAAACTCCAAACCGTCAGCGGTAAAAACACTATTTGGCAAACTTAACAAATCACCAAGAATATCCCCAGGGAAAATACCTTGGTACATCAAGTTGTGAATGGTAAATACCGTTTTGATATCAGCATACCTATCTCTGACCTGGTATTGCAGCTTGAGCATGGCGGCCAGCGGCCCTGTTTGCCAGTCATGACAGTGAATAACATCAGGCACGAAGTCCATATGCGGCAACGCTTCCAGTACTGCCCGGCAAAAATAGGCAAACCGCTCGGCTTCATCATAATGGCCGTACAGGCCATCTCGTTTAAAATAGTATTCATTATCGAGAAAATACCAGGTAATCCCCTGATAAGACAGTTCAAACAACCCGGAGTATTGTTTACGCCAGCCCACAGGTACGATAAATGTCGCTTTTTGCACCATCTGTCCGGAAAATTCAAGCGGGATTTCACTGTATTTGGGGATAATTACCCGCACATCCAACTCCTGTTTTCTAAGCGCTTTGGGAAGCGAGCCAATCACATCGCCCAAGCCGCCTGTTTTGGCAAACGGCGCGGCTTCAGAAGCCACAAATAGTACCTTTAGCATCTCAAATCACAATTCCCTTCTCAATCACAATAGGGTGATTGGGTTCTCCCTTGAGTTTTTTGCCTGCGGTAATTCTCACATCTTTATCGCAAATTACATTCTCAAGGACAACCCCTGGCTCAATTTCCCCTTTTTGCATAATAATACTGTTACTTACCCGGGCATCTTTATGGATCTTGACCCCGCGGAACAAAATGCTATTTTCGACCTTACCGGCAATAACTGAGCCATTGGCTACCAACGAAGAAGTCACCAGTGCGTCGCACTGGTATTTTGCCGGTGCTTCGTCTTTTACCTTGGTATAAATTGATCCATTGGCAAAAAAGATTTCTTGCCAAACTTCCGACGTTAAGAGTTTCATGCTATGGTCAAAATAATTTTGCATAGAATCTATACGCGCCAGATATCCACCAAAGGCAAAGCCGTAAACCTTGAGGTTTGCCAGGTTTCTCACAATGCAGTCACGGGCAAAATTGGTACCTCCCCGCGACACACTGGCATCAATTAACTCTGCCAGCAATTGCCGATCCAACAGATACATTTCCATCGACACTTTGTTGCGCCTGGGTTGTACCGGACAGATCTCGATATCAATAACCCGGCCATCAGCAGCTGTTTCAAACATGGTAGCACATGACAACGTCTTAAGCTCGCTATCGCTGTACTCCTTATACAAGACGGTGATATCGGCCGCTTTCTCAAGATGGTAATTATATGCGGCTTCATAATTTATGTTACAAACTGCCCGGCTGCCCGAAATTAAGGCAAAACGCTGGCGGCTGCTTTTAATATAATCAAGATTGCTGAAAAAATCGGTTAAATCGTTGGGAAAGGCACCTTGCACATTGCCGGTTTGCCAAGAGGGCAATAAGAACAAGCCATCTCTTTTCCGCGCCAAATCCCACTCTTTGCCGGAACGAATATGGTCGGCAAGCGCGCGCGAATTGCCTGCAGACAAAATTCCTACATTGGTTATGCCGGAATTAATAAAATTCGATAAAACAAAATCAATCAGCCGATACCGGCCAGCAAAAGGAATTGCGGCAAGCGGCCGATGCTTGGTTATCTCCCCGAGCGAATCTTGACTTTCGTGCAAATTAATAAGCCCCATCATGTTTTTCAACAAGCATATCCTCCCCTGTTCAGATCTCACCTTTCCTGCCGTCTGCTAAGCTGCAGACATCTGCCTGCCAGTCAGGGTGAGCCCAGCAATGCATTGCGCCTGATTTTGGTTTCACTGTTAATGGTCAGATTTTCGCCAATCAGTGTTATGCCGGAAAACCAGTGGCTGATTTCTTTTTGCGCCTCTTCGCCGCTGCCCACTTGTGCATCGGCTTCCACTACTGATTTGCGTCCAACTATCGCTTTGGTAATTTGGGCATTGGCTCCGATAGATGCATAGGGCATAATTATAGAATCCTTTACCTTGGCACCTTCACCAATATAGACGCCCGGAAACAGAACAGAATTTTCAACTTGCCCAAAGACCTGGCAGCCTTCGCTGATTAACGAGCAGCTTACGTGCGCCGTACCAGCAATAACATGTGGCGGCTGTGTCGGGGTTACCGAATAAATACGCCAATCTAAATCATATAAGTCCAAGGCCGGTTCATCACTCAATAGATCCATATTGGCTTCCCAGAAGCTTTCCACTGTCCCAACATCTTTCCAGTAGCCGTCAAACCGATAGGCATATAAACACTCATTACCGGCCAGCATTTGCGGAATAACGTCTTTGCCAAAATCATGACTGGATTTCATATCAATAGCATCTGCTGCCAGATAGGCCCGCAGCGCCGGCCAGCTAAAAACGTATATTCCCATCGACGCCAGATTATTCTTGGGCTTTCTGGGTTTTTCCTCAAACTCGGCAATCCGGTCGTCCGCATCAGTATTCATAATGCCAAACCGGCTGGCTTCTTCCCATGGCACCTCAATAACAGCAATGGTAACATCAGCCTGTTTGGCTTTGTGATAATCAAGCATGAGAGAATAATCCATTTTGTAGATATGATCACCTGACAATATCAAGACACATTCAGGATTAAACATTTCAATAAAGTTAAAGTTTTGAAAGATCGCATCAGCTGTCCCTTTATACCATTCCCCACCCTTTTCCCGGACATAAGGCGGCAATACATACACACCGCCGTCTCGCCGGTCAAGATCCCAGGCGCTACCAATACCAATATACGAATGAAGCGCCAGCGGCTGATACTGGGTAAGTACGCCAACCGTATTAATCCCGGAATTATAACAATTACTCAGAGGAAAATCAATGATCCGGTATTTACCGCCAAAGGGCACTGCCGGTTTGGCCAGTTTTTTTGTCAAAGCCCCTAGACGTGTTCCCTGACCGCCAGCCAAAATCATAGCTACACATTCTTTGCTTCGCAAAATGCTTCACTCCCTCCGGTATTTTTATTTATTGCCAGAAAGTTTACTTAGTTCGCGAACTCCCGCCGGTTTGAAATATAGCACCGCCAGCGGCGGCAAGGTAATCACTAGCGAATGTTGCTGATTGTGCCAAGGTACAGCCTCAGACTGACAATTGCCGGGATTACTCTGGCCAGAGCCGCCGAACAACGCAGAATCACTGTTATAAACCTCCAAATACACCTGGTCTTCCGGTACACCGATCCGGTAGTTTTGCCTGACTTCAGGCGTAAAATTGACAACCACAATTATATAGTCCCGCGCAATTTGACTTTGCCGTTTAAATACCAGCACACTATGCTGCCAATCCTGGCAATCAATCCAGGAAAACCCCTGCCAATCCCGATCATTTTGCCACATGGCCGGGTTTTCCAGATAAAAATGATTAAGCTCCCGGACATAGGTATGCAGCTTGTTATGCATTTCATAGTTAAGCAAATGCCAGTCCAGGCCGTCCTGGTATTTCCATTCAATAAACTGGCCGAATTCGCCTCCCATAAACAGCAATTTCTTGCCGGGATGAGCCATCATATAGCCGTAAAAAGCCCGTAGATTGGCAAATTTCTGCCAATAATCCCCCGGCATTTTATCAAGCAGAGAGCGCTTGCCGTGAACCACCTCGTCATGCGACAACGGCAGAACAAAGTTTTCGGAGAATGTATACATAAAAGAAAACGTAACTAGCTTGTGCTGGTGTTTGCGATACACGGGATCAAGCTCCATATAGCGCAGCATATCATTCATCCAGCCCATATTCCATTTGAAGTTAAAGCCAAGGCCGCCCAGATGGATAGGATGAGTAACCAGCGGCCAAGCGGTTGAATCTTCGGCGATAACCAATGCAGCCGGATAGCTGGCAAAGATGGCGGCATTAAGCTTTTGCAAAAAATGAACGGCCTCAAGATTTTCGGTGCCTCCCTGGCAATTCGGCGTCCATTCGCCAGCCTCCTTGCCATAATTCAAATACAGCATATTGGCTACGGCATCAATCCGTATGCCGTCAATATGATAAACATCTAACCAAAACAAGGCATTGGAAATGAGAAAACTCATGACCTCAGGCCGGCCAAGGTCAAAATTAAGAGTGCCCCAGCCGCGGTTTTCACGGCGGTTAACATCCGCGTATTCATAAAGTGTTGTCCCGTCAAAAGCGGCCAGACCATGGGCATCTTTGCAAAAATGCCCCGGAACCCAGTCTAGAATAACGCCAATTCCCTGCTGATGGCAAGAGTCCACCAGATACATAAACTCCTGCGGTGAGCCATAACGGCTGGTAACCGCATAATAACCGGTAGCCTGATAACCCCATGAGCCGTCAAACGGATGCTCCGCCACCGGCAATAATTCAATATGGGTATAGCCCATTTCCGCGGCATACCCGGCTAAATCCTGCGCTAACTCCCGGTAAGAAAGATGTTGGCACTCATTGCCGCGTTTCCATGAACCCAGATCGACCTCATATATATTCATAGGACGATCATAGGGTGAATATCCGGCTTTTGCCGCCTGCCAGTCACCATCCTGCCACGGATACCCTTCCAGGCAGACTACCTGTGATGCTGTCTTGGGCCTGACCTCGGCGGCAAAAGCATAGGGATCGGCCTTATGCAGTATCTCACCCTGTGTTGTAACAATCTCATATTTATAAAAATTACCGGCTTTAGCTTCCGGAACAAATAAGCCCCAGATGCCGCCGCTGCTATTTCTCTGCATGGCATGTCTACTGCCATGCCAGTTATTAAAGTCACCAATAACCCGGACTTCCCTGGCATGAGGCGCCCAGACGGCAAACTGTACGCCTTTGCCGCCTGCAGTTGCCTGGGCACCTAAAAGGTGATAGCCTTGTTGCAGGCTCCCCTCATGAAACAAGTACAAATCTTGATCACTAAAACAAGCAGCTGACATTGCTATCACCCTTTATTTTTGAATTAAATTAAACAGGTTTTCTGATGATTATGGATTCTCTATCAGTATAGAAAATTCCTGTTAAATGTTGGTACTTTGAATACTTTTCTCAGGCCTGCATCTTCAGTAGTTCCTGTTGATACATCATTACACAGCCAGTTCCATCTGTGCGGGCGCCGTATCAGCCACGGTCTCAGGCAGAACCTGAATAATGCCGGCCTCTTCCCGGGCAGCCTGACCGGCAGTTACTACCGCGTGCGGGGAAACAATAGCGTTGTCAATAACAACTCCCGGCTCCAGTCTGGCATATGGCATCACAATACTGTTTTTGACGGTAGCGCCGCTGCCAATATACGCTCCCGGGAATATAACCGATCTGTCCACCTCACCCAAAACAACGGCGCCACCACCAACAAGTGAGCCACTGACTTTGGCTGCTCTGCCATGATAATGCGGCGGCATACTAATCCCTGGCGAATATATCGGCCAGGAACAATCATCAAGCACTACTTTAGGTATGTCACCTAATAAATCCATATTGGCTTGCCAGTAGCCAAACACTGTCCCCACATCTTTCCAATAGTCAGCAAACCGGTAGGCATACAAACGCCGACCGCCTTCCAGCATGGCCGGAATAATATTTTTCCCGAAATCATGGGCTGATCCCGTCTGAGCTGCGTCCTTTATCAAAAATTGGTTTAACACATTCCAGCTAAAAATATACACACCCATGGAAGCCTGATTACTTTTGGGACAGCCGGGCTTTTCGATAAAATTCGCGATCTTGCCGTCAGGCATTGTCTCCATAATGCCAAAACGACTGGCTTCACTCCAAGGCACCTCTCGCACGCCGATAGTAACATCGGCCTGGCGGCGCTTATGCTGCTCAAGCATCAGGCTGTAATCCATCTTATAGATGTGATCACCTGACAAAATGACTACATACTGCGGTCGATACCGGGCAATAAATTCTCGGTTTTGATAAACCGCATCAGCCGTTCCCACATACCATTTACCGCCTTCTTCACGCGCGTAAGGCGGCAAAATATGAATCCCACCGCCTTTACGGTCAAGATCCCAGGCAGCACCATTTCCCACATAGGCATGCAAAGTAAGTGGTTGATACTGAGTCAAAATACCTACTGTATCAAGTCCTGAGTTACTGCAGTTACTTAAGGTAAAATCAATGATCCGGTATTGACCGCCAAACGGCACTGCCGGTTTGGCGATCTCCTTGGTTAATGCTCCCAGCCGGGTTCCCTGCCCCCCAGCCAACACCATGGCAATCCACTCTTTTTGTTCCAATATATTCCCTCCCTGCAAGTTGGCTCTGCGGCAGATACAACCAGTATATGCTTGAGGGAAAAAATATAGACCTCTCAATATACAAAGCGCCTGTTCGCATTATCGCGAACAGGCGCTTTTAGTTCTTGGTTTAGAATCCGGCAGCTTTAACTAATTCAACAGCTTGCTGCGGCAAATATACTTTGCCGTTCCGCGGTTCCCAAACGGCAATACCCTTCATTTCGTAACTTTTACCGTTTATTTTTATGACATTTTTGCTAATGGGAATCTCCGCTCTTTTGAAGCCTTTACTCACAATCAGCACTTTATTTTCTTTATCTGCGTCATCCACTCTAACGCTGGCGCCGATACTACTAAAAGCCTGAGCGGCTTCCGCAAACAGCTTGCTGTCCACTTCTTTGAGGTCAAAGCCTAAGGCTTTGGCGCTAATACGGGCAAGATCAGTATTTTCAATAATTCCCACAGGATGATTAGGACCATAGGCATATAAAAAGACATCTTCGCCAGTATGGCCGGTTGTCGTCCAACCGATAACAGAGCGCTTACTCAGCATCGGGCCGACAACGGCACTCAGAGTGCCTTTTTTTGCGGTTTGTATTGCCTTTACTTCATCAGCAGTCAATTCATCTATCCCATAATACTCACTCATAACCTGGCGAATAACACTTTCGTCTTTGCTGCCTTTTAACACACCTTCAATTCCTTCGCCAGTCAAAACAGCCTTTTTCAGCGGTACTAACAGTGATTCCAGCGAAGTTTTCGAATATGTTGCATCTGTGGCCTTACTGCCAATGCTCATGCCGCCATTACTATGATCAGCAAAAGCCATTACCAAGGTATGGCCATCTTTTTTGGCAAAGTTTAATGCTGTCTGTACTGCGGCGTCATACGCCAGCACATCGCTGACAATGCCTTTAGGATCATTAGCATGAGATGCCCAATCAATTTTACTGGCTTCAACAAACAGGAAGAATCCTTTTTTATTTTGTGACAAAATTTCAATGGCTTTGTTGGTCATTTCAGCCAGTGACGGCTCTTGCGGAGCTAACTGCTGACGGTCAGCATCATAGGCCATAGCATCAGTCGCAAACATACCCCAAAGTTTTTTGCCTTTAAACCCGGCCATTTCTTCCTTGTTCTCGATAAATCCATACCCTTTGGCTTTTAACACGTCTATCAGATTTTCACCGTCACCACGCTTGCCACCTTGTTCCTTAGGCAACAGGTATTGCCGCCCGCCGCTTAATACAACATCTATATCAAGATATACCTGCTGCTCAGCAATTTCGTTGTAGTTATTTCTGTCCGGCCAGTGAGCAGAATAACTGGCCGGACTGGCGTGTTGAATGTTCGAGGTAGCAACGAGGCCTGTTGCCTTGCCAACTAATTCGGCACCTTCCAGCACACTGGGCACAGGCTTGGTTTTTAATGCCTCCTCTAGTTCCGGAATACCGGGAATTGTAACTTTGTCCGGCAATATGCCAATAAATTTGTCGCTTGTTTTATATCCGGTTGCAAAAGCGGTTGCCGCCGGCGCCGAGTCGGTAATAATCGATTCTGCCCCATAAGTTCTGACACCGCCTGCTAGTATTTCATCAAGAGAAAGAGGTGCGCCCTTATACCAGCGCGCAATCGTAGTATGAGTAGATCCTGTACCATCTGACATCAAGATAATGACATTTTTTACCGGAGTGGGTTCGGCATAAACCACCCTCGGGAGAACTGCAGTAACAAGTAAAACCAAGAGCCAACTTGTCACCTTTTTAAGGGAAAATGTTTTTTTCAACCCATAACCCCCTTTTTTTATTTGGTAAATTTTACAAGAAAATTATACCATGTATAATTCTTACTGTCATTATTTTCTCTTACTCTTGACTTTTGTCTTTTTCGGTGTCTGCCTGTTGCGACTGCACCTCTTCCTGCATATTCCTGACAAACACATGGCCATTCTCATAGTCAATTTCAATTTCATCACCTACAATATTGGCCCATCGGTACTTATCATACTTTGCGTCCCACCACTGTTCACAAGCTGTCGACACTTCACCGATTTCCTGAATGATTTTATCATACAGCGTACAGTATAACTCTTCCTTATCCATGTCAATAAGCCTTTTGAGTTGGCGCTTAAGCTCCGTTTTCCGGGTTGTCAAATGCTTAATAGATGCGGCCTCTTCGGCAGTGACCTTCCCGATCATCAGCTTTTCCCGCACTTTAGCAACCGGCTCATAAGCCTCCTCGACCACAGTCTGTGACTGCTCCTGCTTTCTTACCGTGTTTAGAGCCTCCCGAACTTTTTCCGGCAAAATAGTTTGCAATTCCTGCGGTTTCAGCGGTTTAACCAGATAATCACAGGCTCCCAGTTCAAGCGCCTGTTTGATACTGGCCGCATCAGACACGGCAGAGTAAACAATTACGGGAATATGCTTATAAAGCACGCTTGCCTTAACTTCACGCAATATGTCAAAGCCTGCTTCTTCACCAGGCATGACAATATCTAAAATAATCAAATCAATCGGTTGGCTGTGAATGAGCTCCAAAGCATTAACTCCGTCTGCCGCTTCCAGAAAAGTAACATCAGGCAAGCCGCTGAGCGCCACTTTGACCACTTTTCGGTTTAAGAGAACATCATCCACCAACAATATCTGGTACGCCATATTCTCACCATACCCTTTACATTATAATAATCTGGCGGCATTTCTCAAAGCTGCTGCCACCTGTATGCATTCCCTATCGATCTGGCTAATAAGCCGTCTTGCATCATTATAAGCTTCCTGCGCACTCGCTCTTTGCTCCAAGCTGCCGAATATTTCATACAGCCGCTTGGCGCCAATTGTGCCACTCATTGACTTTAGGCTGTGAGCCACCTCTTTTACCAATCCGGCATCACCGTCAAGTAGCGCCTGGCGTAGTTTATCGGTAAGCTGGGGCAACTCTTCCAGATACGCATCAATAAACATATCCAGTGTTGCCTGACCACTGTCTGCTAATACTTTTAATTCTTTAAGCACTTGCATTTCAATAATTTCTGCTTTTTCTTCCGGTAGCCAGCGTGCTAGCATGTTGGCAATATCCTGAATAGAGACCGGCTTAACCAAACAATCATCCATACCAGTTGCCAAACACTGCTCCTGCTCTTGTGCCAGCGCCCTGCCTGTCAGCGCAATAATCGGCGTATGTTGTCCTGCAGCCATCTCCTGCTCCCGAATAAGCCGGGTAGCAGCCATTCCATCCAACAGCGGCAAACCACAGTCCATAAAAATAAGCTTGTACATTGATTTTCTGGCTTTTTTCACGGCTTCCTGTCCATTGCCAGCCAACTCAGTTGTTAAACCAAGATGTTTGAGCTGAGAGGTTATTACCTGCTGAATTACCGGATTATCTTCAACAATCAGCACATCACCCGGATTATCCTGTTCATCCATAGTTCCTGACCGGAGCAACCAATCAGGAACTACGGGCATTGGTCGCCCAGTATTTGCCGCCGCCATAACCACAGGTTCATTATCTGCGTGGTCAATCGCCAGCGGCAAAGTAAACCAGAAAGCAGACCCTTGGCCTTTGCGGCTGACAACTCCAATCTCACCGCCCATTAGCTTAATCAGACTGGCTGCTATAGATAGACCCAGACCGGTTCCCGTATATTTGCGAACATTGACTCCATCAACCTGAGAAAAGGGCTGGAACAACTTATTGATTTCCGCCTGATCTAAACCAATCCCGGTATCGGTAACCGTTATCTTAGCCTGCAGGCTGTCACCTTCCTGACTCAGACATTCAACCGTGATTTCCACTTTTCCGGTTTCGGTAAATTTTATGGCATTGGCAACAAGATTTAGCAGAATCTGCTGTAACCGCATCGGGTCACCAATTACTGCCGTCGGAATGTTCTTATCTATGACTAGCGTTAATGCCAGACCTTTGCTCAACGCAGTTGCCCGCAGCATATTGATAGCCCCCTCAACCAGGGGATAAAAAGCAAAATTTATCTTCTCAACTGTCATTTTATTGGCTTCAATTTTGGAAAAGTCCAAAACCTCGTTCAGCACGGTTAACAAAGACTGGGCCGAATAACCGATAGCACTTATATAGTCACGCTGACGCCGATCCAACAAGGTGGTTTCCAAGAGCTCGCCCAAACCCAAAATACCATTAACCGGAGTGCGGATTTCATGGCTCAAATAAGCTATGAAATCACTTTTGGCCTGACTGACAGCTACGACCGCCTCTTTGGCCTGCTTCTCTGCCAGGTATATCCTGCCGGCAGCTTTAGATGAGACATGCTGTGCATACAGCAGAGCATAGATAACCAGCAGTACGGCCAGTGTAACTCCACCCACAATCAGGCGTGTAGTGTTTACCGCACTCTCCCAGTCACGGCCAGCAATATCCATCCCCAGTACGGCAACCACTTTTCCGTCTGCCGGATTGCGCACACTTGCTAGCCCTGATACCCAAACCCCATAGGCATCAGCCAGCGGCCCCTCCACAAAGGCTTGTCCATCAGAAAAAATCTGAACCAATTCGTCAGATGCCTCACTGTATTCATGCCCAGGCGGCGAATACGCTTCTGATGACACCGGCTCGGAGTCTAACAAAAACACGATCCTGTCATCTACTTTTTTCATTAAATATATAAAGCGGCAATCGGTATTAAGCGCCCGGGTCGCTATCAATTGCTCCCGCAAATAGGCAAAGTCGGGCGAATGACTGTCAGCTTCCGTTGCCGTCAGGCGCTCTACCCGTTCATAACTAATCATCGTTGCGGCTGTTATTGCCCGCAGCATGAGCTTGCTCCGCAATTCCTCTTGGGTTTGTTTTACTGCCAGGGTCATCCCTAGCCAGCCAGCCAATAATACCAGCACTGTAAGTAGTATCAGCAAACGCCGGTAGTTGCTCAAATCCTGCCCTCCCCATACCCATGAACATACTATATCGTATTTGGAAAATTCGCCATGATTTGGAGTTTTTCCTGTTAAGTGTTAATTTTCCCTTACGATTATACTTAGTCTTTTTTTCGGATACACTAGCGGCGGAGGGATGTAACATGAATAACATTATTTGTATGAGCTGCCATAACTACTTGCCGGCAGAAGTAACCGCTTGTCCCGGCTGCGGCACCGAAATTATTTACGACGGAGAACACAAAAACATTATTGACCGCCTGCAACCCAACTGCCTGATTCATCGCTACGAAGGTTCCGACCTTCTGGAGCCGGCAGTCCTTATCAAAGAAACTAAGGCCAACTGCAAAGTAGCCACTAAGCTTAAAGAATATGCCCACCCGGTTACTCTGCCAAAAAATAAAGTGTTTAGCTTTGATTCCAAAATTCTAGGCTCGGTCCAGGCTTTGCGCAATGAACGGACAGCCACCATGTACCGGTATGACCAGCTAATTCAATCCCACTGGCAAAATCTAAAGCCCTATAATAATCAGTAACAGCTATTCCCGTTCTTCGTAATAGCGCATCAGGTCACTCATAATCAGAAACTGATAGCCCTGACTTTGCAGTTTGTCAATAATAATGGCTGCTGCCTGCGCAGTAGGCAGCGGATATTGCCCATCATGCATCAGGATAATTGCGCCAGGCTTGACTTGTTTCAGCACATTCTGCACCACAGTGTCAACCGGCGGCTGCCGCCAGTCACCGGCATCAACCGACCATAACACCGTAATATAGCCACGCTGACGGGCAAGTGCTACCAGCGCATCATTGTAAGCCCCATCCGGCGGTCTAAAGAAACCAGGGCTAGGTGCCGCCAGTTTCTGCAGCAAGCTTTCAAATCGGTCAAATTCTCCATTTACTTCGGCTTGTGTCAATCTATTTAACCGTTGATGACTAAAGGCATGGCAAGCTATTTCATGGCCATCGCCCACCGCTTGGACAATAATTTCCGGATGTGCTTCGGCATTGATTCCCAGTACAAAAAAAGTGGCTTTAACTTGCTTTGCCTTTAACACTGCCAACAATTCAGGCGTTGTTTTATTATGAGGCCCATCATCAATGGTAAGCGCTACAACCTTGTGAGCGGTAGGAATACTTTTGATCACTTGGTTTTTGTCTTCAAGCCCAGCGGTAACTTCATATAACAAACTACACGCAGCACCAATAACAAGTACAGCAATACTAAACAGATTACGTCTCAGCCGACTTTGCAAATTCATCCTCTCCCCTGTTAAAATGTTCTGATTGATACTACGCCAATAAGAGATTAGATATGACCGAGACAGTATTTTTCACCAACAATCATAAGGAGGCTTTCCATGTCCCGCAGCTTACCACGCTATATTCTTTTGTTAGTTGCCTGCCTACTGCTGATAACTGATACCGTTTGGGCCGCACCGCCGGCACTGTCTGCCCAGGGAGCAGTTTTAATGGATGCCAAAACCGGTCAAATCCTCGTTGACCGCAACATGAACAAAAAACTAGCACCTGCCAGCACTACCAAAATCATGACTGCCATTATTGCCATCGAAAGCGGCCGCCTGGACGAAATCACGCGCGTGAGCGCCCATGCCGCTGCCACCCGCGGGTCTTCTCTTGATCTGTATCCCGGCCAACTTATATCACTGCGCGAATTGGTTACAGGCTTACTGCTTCGCTCAGGCAACGATGCCGCTGTTGCTATTGCCGAACACCTTGCTGGCTCAGTTGATGGTTTTGTCAGCCTTATGAACCAGAAAGCCATAAGTATGGGTGCCATTCATACCCACTTTGAAAATCCCCATGGCCTCAGCGCCCCCAATCATCTGTCAACCGCCTATGATTTGGCCGCAATAACCCGCTATGCCCTGATAAACCCAACTTTTTCCCAGTTGGTCAGTACCAAGGAAACTGCTATTGAATGGCTTGACCGCAAAGGCAACAGCCACAACCGCAATCTCCGCAATACCAATAAACTCTTATGGATGCTGGCAGATGCCGACGGCGTAAAAACCGGCACAACCAACCAAGCCGGACCCTGCCTAATATCAAGCGCGACCCGCGATAATCAAAAATTAATTGCCGTTGTCCTGCATGACCATTCTCGCTGGTATGATTCTATGCAATTGTTAACATACGGCTTTGCTACTTATGAATTGTATGATTATGCCGAAGACGGCACCATATTTACTTCACTGCCAATTGAAAATGGATTGAGCGACATGCTGGATGTGTGGGTAGCCGGTCCTGCTTCATTGGTGGTTGCCGCAGCAGATCGCGAATCCGTAACCGTAGAAGTTGATTTGCCGGAAAAAATTAAGGCCCCGGTATACCAGGGCCAAAAAATTGGTGAAATCATATTTTATTCCCAAGACAAGGCCGTTAAAACCGTCGATCTGGTCGCTGGCAATGCTGTTGAAGAAAGCACGCTGAATAAACTCCTGCTCCGGCACTGGCTAACTACCCTGCGGCATTTGTCAAGCTGGGGCCTGTTATAGAGTTTTTTTAAAAAGGCTTCCGATAGAAAAACGGCAAATAATGCGCAAAGCCAATATCGCGGAAATTCAAAATAGCCTCTGTACCACCGACAAACAATACTCCGCCCGGTTTCAGCGAAGCGAAGAAACGACGATAAAGACCGTCTTTAGCTTCTTCGGTAAAGTAAATAACAACATTACGGCACAAGATAAGATCAAAGCCGGTTTCAAACTTATCGACAAGCAAATTATGCTGCTTAAATTCTACTCTTGCTCTGATGTCATCCTGAACAGTAGATTGACCGTCTGCCTGCGCAAAATACTTTTTAAGCCGGGCAGGCGGTATATTTTTTAGTTCATTAGCCGTATATGTCCCCTGTCTGGCCTTAGCCAGCATTTCCACATCAAGATCTGTTGCCAAAATCCGATGTTTGGTCTGCGGTGTAAGCTCGTTGAGCATAATGGCCAGTGAATATGGTTCAGCACCAATTGAACAGCCGGCACTCCAGATTGACAGTTTGCTACTCTGCTTTAACAAGTCCGGGATTACCTTTTTTTCAAGCTCGTCAAACTTCTCGGGTGTCCGGAAAAATTCAGTTACATTAATTGTTAAAAAGTCAATGAAATCCTTATATAGCTTCGGGTTAGTTTCCAGTTTTCCAAAAAAATCAAGATATCCGCTTGCCCCGTGGCGACTCATCATATTGCCAATACGCCGCTGCATCTGCGCTGGTTTATAATCATTCAGATTAATTCCTGATTTGGCGTGAAGCTTTTGCTTAAACTGCTCCCAGTCTTTATCGCTCATGGTAACCCCCTGTTGTTACTATCAATATTCTCTAACTTGTTTTGGTGAATTCGACACAAGACGTCATTTTTCCTACTTGGTTCCCGGCTTTTTTTAACTACCTACCATTAAAGCAAAAAAGCAGCCGGCATTGCGACTGCTTTTTTGTTTTAAAATTCCTGTTATGCCAAAACTTCTTCTACCGGCGTAAACGGAAGATTGTGAGCTTCCGCTACCCCCTTAAATGTGACTTTGCCATCATAAACATTGAGGCCTTTAGCCAGACCAGGATCGGCCTTAAGTGCCTCTTTCCAGCCTTTATCGGCTATTTTCAAAGCATAGTTGATAGTAGCATTGGTCAGTGCAAAGGTTGAAGTCCGGGCAACCGCCCCCGGCATATTGGCCACAGAATAATGAACAACACCATATTTCACATACGTAGGCTCACTGTGGGTAGTGACCCGGTCAATAGTCTCAACCGAACCGCCCTGGTCGATAGCCACGTCAACAATAACCGAACCTGGTTCCATGGTTTTAACCATTTCCTCACTAACCAGCTTAGGCGCTTTTTCTCCAGGCAGTAACACAGCACCGACCAACAAATCGGCCTGCTTAACCCAGTTGGCAATATTGTAGCTATTGGACATTACCGTTGTCACCCGTCCGCCGAAAATGTCGTCCAAATAGACCAGCCGCTCACCTGACTTATCAATAACAGTTACGCGCGCACCCATGCCTACTGCCATTTTGGCCGCATTAGTGCCTACAATACCGCCACCGATAATAACAACTTGCGCCGATTCAACCCCAGGTACACCGCCAAGCAAAATGCCTTTGCCGCCAAATGGTTTTTCAAGACAGTGCGCCCCCACTTGCACTGCCATTCTTCCTGCCACTTCGCTCATAGGTGCTAGCAAAGGCAGCGTATGATTATGTTCGATAGTCTCATAGGCAATACCAATAACCTTCTTCGCCAGCAACGCCTCAGTCAGTTCCGGTTCGGGAGCTAAATGCAGATAAGTAAACAGAATTTGTCCCTCATGGAACAAATCATATTCCGGCGCCAAAGGTTCTTTCACCTTAATAATCATTTCGGACTTATCAAATAGCGCTTTTTTATCGGCAATAATCTCTCCGCCGGCTTTTACATAGCTTTCATCGGAAAAACCACTGCCAATACCGGCGTTTTGTTCAACAAGCACGATATGTCCGGCTTTTTTCAATGTCTCTGTTCCTGCCGGAGTTAGTCCCACCCTGTTCTCGTTGTTTTTAATTTCTTTTGCTACACCAATAATCATACTCTTAGCCTCCTCATCAGTATCCGCTGCTGCACAGCACAACTTATCTTATTACACATATTGCAAAATTCATGCCAACCTATTTGTAATATGTGAAATATCTACTGATGCTTCAAAGCCTTGTATTTAGGCATCCCGGTATTTAACAGCTGGCTATTAACTGACTATTTTGCATGATTGGAAACCTTAGTTTCCACTGATTTGGAAATTATAGGAACCAGTTGGAATCTTTTGTTTCCACCCTAACACAACACCTTAGTTTTTCTTATTTATCATTAAGTCATGCTTTCGCTAATGAAAAAAATCGGGGGACATTCCTTACAGAACGCCCCTCCCGACTTTTCCTCAACCTACTCGCCAATCTTTCTAGTATATTGTTGGCTGGCTTCCCGTTCAATCCCGCCCTCTTCCCACAGATATTGCTTAGTGTCTGCAACAATTACACCACTAAGCGCAATAAGTGACACCAGGTTAGGAATTGCCATTAAGGCGTTCATAGCATCAGCAAGATCCCATACCAGCGAAAGCGAGGTAACTGATCCCAAGAATACGGCAATAACCCAGGCAACACGGTAAGGAGTAATAGATTTTTTACCAAATAAATATTCTACTGCCCGTTCGCCATAATAAGACCAACCAAGGATGGTAGAAAACACGAAGGTCAATAAACCAACACTAAGTACAATCGGCCCGACAACTGGTATTTGAGCAAATGCACCTTTTGTCAAGGCTGCGCCAGATAACTGATTAAGCGCTACCGGATTTTCGATAACACTGCTGACAAGCACCAAACCTGTCATCGCACACACCACAACAGTATCCCAAAAGGTTCCTGTCATGGATACCAGCGCCTGCCGCACTGGGTTCTTGGTCTGCGCTGCCGCAGCCACAATCGGTGCCGATCCTAAGCCTGATTCATTGGAAAACAAGCCACGAGCAATCCCATAACGCATCGCCATCATAACACTGGCACCAACAAAGCCGCCACCTGCTGCCTGAGGCGTAAAGGCGGACTGCACGATTATGGAAAACGTGGCCGGCAGGTAAGCCGCATTCATGGCAAGAATAATTGCACAGCCGACTACATAAAAAATAGCCATAAACGGAACCAGTTTCTCACAAACACTGGCAATGGATTTTACCCCGCCTAAAATGACCACAGCAGTCAGCACCGCCATAACTCCGCCTGATATATATGGATTTATTCCCATAGTCTCCTGCAACATAACCGAAATGGAATTGGCCTGCACCATATTGCCAATACCAAATGCGGCAATAGAAGTAAATATACAAAACAGCACAGCAAGCCACTTCATATTTAACCCGTTTTCCAGTGCGTACATGGGTCCACCAAGCATTGTACCGTCTGAAGTCTTAACGCGGTAACGGACTGAGAGCAAGGCTTCAGCATATTTGGTTGCCATGCCAAAAACCCCAGTCAGCCAGCACCATAATACCGCCCCCGGCCCGCCAAGGCCGACGGCTGTTGCCACCCCGACAATATTCCCGGTACCGATGGTAGCGGCAAGTGCGGTTGTCAACGCGCCAAATTGACTGACATCACCTTCCCCGGATCTGTCTTTGCTTACCGACAGCTTAATGGCTTTCCAGACATATTTTTGAATAAATCTTAGACGAAATGTCAGAAAAAGATGAGTTCCAAATAATAAAATCAGCATGGGTGCTCCCCAGAGGTAACCATTGGCCCAGTTAATTAAGTCATGAAATCCTTGCATACATATCCCCCTCATTTATCTTTTGGGTACGAGTTTTGTAAGCCAGCTCCCCTCCTCCACCGTTTTTATTGCAGCCAATCAAGACTGCCATCCCCTGCGGTGCTCAAACACCCTTGTGTTATGTATTAAGATATGTACGGGGCACCCGTTTGCCGATCATACATACCAATTCATAATTTATCGTCCCTAGCATTGCGGCAACTTCATCTGTCGATATCTCCGGCACACCAAACAAGGTTGCGGTATCGCCGACTTTAACATCAGGTATATCACTGATATCTGCCATACATTGATCCATGCAGATTCTCCCCACTAATGGAGCACGATTACCCTTAATAAGAATACTGGTCTTGCCTGATAAGAGTCGCGACCACCCGTCAGCATAGCCGATAGGTAAAGTTGCAATTTTGCTGTGGTTCCCGGCTGTATATGTCCGCCCGTAACTAATGGTGGTACCTGGATCCACTTCTTTTATATGCGCAATCTGGGCTTTTAGCTGCATCGCCGGGATCAGTGTAATATTTCGTTTTACGTCTCCAGACGGCCACAACCCATATAAAATAATGCCGGGACGCACCATGTCCAGATGAGTTTCCGGCAACTCGAGCGTAGCGGCACTATTAGCAATATGTTTTATAGGAATGTCAATTCCTCTGCCACTTATTCGCCGTAATGCCTCCTCAAATTTTGCATACTGAACCAAAGCATATGTCTTATCCACATCATCGGCAGTAGCAAAATGTGAAAATACCCCTTCAAATTCAATACCCGGCATTGCGGCTGCGGCTTCAGCAAAATCGCCAGCATCTTCCGGCAAAATACCAATCCGTCCCATACCAGTATCAATCTTAATATGAATTTTTACTTTTTTTCCAGTATCAAGTCCGGCTGCTGAGAGTGCACGCACAGCTTCAAGCGAGTACACAGTCTGCGTAATATCATAAGCAGCTACTTTCCGGGCCTGATATTCCGGCGTATACCCCAAGATCAAAATAGGAACCTGGAATCCAGCTTCCCGAAGTGCGATAGCTTCGTTCAAAATAGCCACAGCCAAACGGTCTGCCCCTGAGGCTAGTGCGGCGCGCGCCACAGCTACCGCGCCATGCCCATAGGCATCTGCCTTAACCACTGCACAAAATTTTACTCCTGCCCTTAAGCCTTTTTTTATTTCCCTGACATTACGCTTAATGGCCTCCAAATTAATTTCTGCCCACACCGGACGTTCAAACATAACCTCAACCCCTTATACCCAATCAATCTTGCTGTCAGGCTTACCAGCCACCTTTTAAAACCGGCAGCGAGCCCGGCCATAATAGCAAGCAAGTAATCCTAATAGCCATAGTGGTCCAATAACAAGTGCCAATCGGGTATCTGTATCCTGGCTCATAATAACAGCAACCAATAGCAGCATCAACAGACAAAGTATCCCGGAAAAAGGATAGCCAGGCATCGGATAAACCAGTTTATTGGTTTCGGCTGGAGACAAGTTCCTGCGAAAGATCAGTTGAATAATAAAAATAACCGCCCATACCCATAAACACGCAAAAGTACCGATACTGGTCACATAGACAAACACTTTGGCCGGTACGATATAATTTAAGACGACTCCAGCCAGTAGGCAAGCCGCCGAAACCAATACCGCATATACCGGAACCTGATTTTTATTCAATCTTCCCAGAAATGCCGGAGCCTCACCCTGAACAGCCAGCGTATACAGCATGCGGCCAGTACTGAAAATACCACTATTACAAGACGACAACGCCGCCGATAATACAACAAAATTCATGATACCGGCTGCGTTGGCAATACCCAACTTTTCAAAAATAGATACAAACGGACTGCCTGCTTTAGCAATATCAGACCATGGGCAAATCGACATAATTACATATAATGAACCAATATAAAATAATATGATCCGCCAAAACACCTTATCAATTGCTGCCGGTAATGTCTTTGCCGGATCTTTTGCTTCGCCAGCAGTGATACCGACAACCTCAATGCCCACATAGGAAAACAACACCATAACAAGTGCAGTAATTGTCCCGGTAGCCCCCTGCGGAAAAAAACCGCCATACAACCAGAGATTACTTATTCCTACAGGAATGCCACTATTGCCAATGCCAAATAAAATCATGGCCAGACCGCCCAAAATCAGCGCAACAATGGCAATGACCTTTATTAACGCAAACCAAAATTCAAATTCACCATAAATAGCTACTGCAGCCAGGTTAGCACCTGCCATAATTATTACCGCCAGCAAGGCGGGTATCCATTGCGGCAGTGCCGGCAGCCAATAATGAACATATATCCCAATTGCAGTAATCTCGGCCATGCCTGTCACAACCCACATGAACCAATAGGTCCAACCAGTTAAATACCCTGCCAGCGGACCTATATAGGTATGAGCATGAGCACTGAATGAACCGGCTACCGGATAGGCAACAGCCACCTCGCCCAGTGCCCGCAATAGATAGAATACCACAATTCCACCGATAAAATAAGAAATAAGCAGCGATGGACCGGCAATCTGAATGGCTGATGCCGACCCCAAAAACAAGCCGACCCCCACCGAGCCGCCCAGCGCAATAAGACCAATATGTCGCTCTTTAAGACCCCGCCTGAGTTGCTGCTGTTTTTCCCATTTACGCAAAAGCACTTCCCTCCGCCACACAACTATACCAAAGCAAAGGGAGACTTCTCCCCTTACCAATGTATACTTGCCGACACAGGACTAGAACCTTTTTATTTAAAAGCCGCCAGATTATCTGCTTGCTTCTGACGGATACAGGCAGCTTCATATTCAACAATAAGTTGATCTAAATGACGGCTGAGAGCGGCTACTTCCACATCGGTAAAATTACCAAGTTTTTGTTCAACTAACCGATGCAGCTGTTCCCGTGTAATCTCAATTTCCCGTTCTTTTTCCGTCAAAATGACCACATTACCCCCCCTAATCACTTTTTTGTTTTCTGAGCATAATCACCTGCTTCTTTAGCCATTCCAGCCAACCGGCTAGACTTGACGCAGTTTTGCAGGACACGTTGAATAAATTCGCGTTCGGATTTAGACCACGAATATCGCCGATAGCGGCGTCAATAGCAAAATCGGTATAAGGAAGCAAATCCACCTTATTGATAAGAACCGCTGCTGATTGCTGAAATACAGCAGGATATTTCAGCGGCTTGTCTTCCCCTTCGGTAACACTGAGAATTACCACCTTGGCATGCTCGCCAACGGCAAACTCGGCCGGACAAACAAGATTGCCCACATTTTCGACAATAAGAATATCTATTTGCTCCAAATCCAGTTGGGAAATTGCCGCCTTAACCATAGCCGCATCTAAATGGCAACCCCCATGGGTATTAATTTGGACAACTGGCGCGCCGCAGGCAGCAATGCGATCAGCATCTTTGGAGGTATATAGATCACCTTCGATAATAGCAAGTGAAAAATCATTGTTAAGCAAACGTACTGTCTGCTCAACAAGTGAAGTTTTGCCGCAGCCTGGTGATCCCAGCAAATTAACGACAAAAATACCCCGCTTACTAAACCTGGCATTTAGCTCGGCTGCAATTTCCTCGTTTTTTTCCAAAATATTGCTCATTACGGTGATTTCCAAGAGTTACTCCACCTCCACACTTTCCACCAGCAGCTCGCGTCCGGTTATAATTTCTATGGCATGAGAACCACAAGCTTGACAAACAAAACTATGCTTGTCAATATCGGTTGTGCTGCCACAATCCCGGCAATGCCCAGTTGCCGGGGCCAGTTGAATCAAAAGTCGGGCATTTTCGGCTATTGTGCCTTTAGCCAACGCCGCAAAACCCATTTCTAGCGCCTCCGGCACAGTTCCTGTAAGTTCACCTGCTATAACTTTAACGCCGGCGACACGGACAGCGTTATTGCCGACGGCCGTAGATAAAACTATATCTAGTACTCCTTGTGCAAGGGCCAGCTCATGCATAGCAATACTCCTATCAAAAATTGTGTGCTATTCTCTATATAAACATTCTCCGTTCATTTGTAAATTCCTTCCATGAAATTTCCAGTATTTTTGTGGGATTATTTTACTTAATTAACATAATATTTATCGCATATCATATATTCCAGCCGCAAATACTAGCATCAGTACAGAGAAACACGGCTGTGGCCGACTTGACAAAACATAAGGCTGCAGTCGCACTTATCCAGACGAAAGATCTGCTTTCAACTGGAAAAAAATCAGGAGGTGCATTCATGTCCAGAAGTAACAAACCCGTTAACCCCGGTGCAGAAAATGCGCTTGATCGCATGAAGATGGAAGTCGCTAATGAGCTTGGCATTAGTGACCGAGTCCGTAGCCAAGGCTGGTCGACTATGACATCAGCTGATTGCGGACGGGTAGGCGGCCAAATGGTTCGCCGAATGATTCAGCAATATGAATCTTCAATGGGCGGTCAAACCACCGCACAACCAACCACCACTGGCACACTTACTTCGCAATTCGATGTAAATAGCAAATAATACAAAAGGCGGCCCAGCCGCCTTTTGTGTGTTATTGGGGTTCTATTTAGTATACTCTCCGCTTTACGGCCTGGTATTCACTGATTCAAAATAAACAATAATTTCAGCACCCGGTTTTACCGGCGTATAAGGCGTAATACTTTGTTTTACCGCCACCCCGGTACCAATCGGCACATAAGAAAGTCCCAGACTTTGCAAGGCTTCTCCGGCTTCCCGGATGGAACAGCCGGTAAGCGCAGGCACCAGAACATGCCCTGGCGGCACTTCCGTCGGTGCCACAGGCTTAGCCTGAGCCGGCACCGGCTGTTCGTTCCCCGGTTTCGGCGGCGGCAATACATAACTATTGTCATCTGGACGAATATTCAGTACCCTCATAACCTGCGACATAATATCACTGAATACCGGCGCGGCAATTGTGCCACCATAATACATGCCGCTGGGATCATCAAGCACAATCAGAGCAGCCACCTGCGGATCTTCAACCGGACCAAAGCCGGCAAAAGACGCAATATAATGTCCTTCCGAATAGCCGCGGCCATCAGCATTTAATTTTTCAGCCGTACCTGTTTTCCCGGCAAACCGGTACCCCTTAACTGCTGCCAGTTTACCGCCGCCTTCACTTACGACCTTTTCCAGCATTCCTGCCAGCACTTTGGCCGTTTCCGGACTGATAGCCTGTCTAACTGCAACAGGATCAAAAACCTCAGCCAATGTTCCGTCTTCATTTCGGTACTCTTTAATAATTCGGGGTTTTAGCAGAACACCGTCATTGGCAATTGCGGCAATTGCGGCGGTAAGCTGTAGTGGCGTAACAGCGATACTCTGGCCGATTGACATGGTAGCCGTATCGCTGTCCCGCATTTCCTTAGGCTCAAACAACAGTCCCTCTTCTTCTCCTGGCAGCTCCACCCCGGTGGCTTTGCCAAAACCAAATGCCCGTGCAAAATTAGTAAGTTTGGCTGCGCCAAGACGCAAACCAATTTCAACAAAACCGGTATTAATGGAGTTTTTTATGATATCAAGAAATGATATTGCACCATAACTTTCACCACTCCAGTTTTTAATCCGTCTGCCGGAGATCTCGACATATCCTTTATCCACAAACCGTTCATCCGGCCGCACCACACCTTCTTGCAACGCAGCCGCTGCAACAACAGCTTTAAACGTTGAACCAGGCTCATATACAATAGACACAGCGCGATTTTTCATTGCCTCTGTACCATAACGTTCAAATTGATTGGGATTATAGGTAGGACGGCTGGCCATAGCCAGAATTTCCCCGGTCTTGGGCTGCATAATAATCACGGTTCCGGCCTTGGCACCTGTGGCCGCCATTGCCGCATCAAGCGACCGCTCGACAACAAACTGAATATTACTGTCGATGGTAAGATAAATAGATCGTCCCCTTTTTTCCGGCAAAAACGCAAAAATCGACTGAAATATTGGTATACCATAACTGTCAGTATTAATAGCCTGTTTGCGTTTTTCTCCCTTAATTACTTTATCAAGCGACATTTCAAGGCCTTCCAGGCCAACATCATCAGTGCCGACAAACCCCAGCACCTGGGCCGCAAGCGTATCATTGGGATAATAGCGTTTGCTTTCCTCAATAAAGCCTAGGCCTGTGAGCTCACGCTCCTTAATAAGTGCCGTCACCGCTTTGGCCGCTTCCGGCTCAAGTGTCCGCTTAATCCAGACAAAGCGCGCACCGCCTGACAGGCGTTCCTTAATAGCTGCCGGCGAAACACCGACAATTGGCGCCAGTAAGGAAGCGGTTTCATCAATATCCTTTATTTCCTGTGGATCAGCATAAAGAGATTTATTCAAACTACTTACCGCTAATTGCTGACCATTTCTATCATATATTGTGCCACGCGGTGATTGGATAACCCAATTTTCCCGAAGCTGTTCCTGCACTCTGGCACTCAAATGCTGCCCTTCACCAAATTGAATCCAGGCGATCCTTCCTGCCAAAACAATCAGTACCAGCATGGTTAATGTCAAAAACCAGGCCAAGCGTTTTTGCATACTACCAGGCAATGCCATCTATCTTCAACCCTTCCTTGGATACAAATTCATTTATCCAATGACTAACGCTTTCTAATACGCCCGTCCTCTGTAGGGAGTAATTACCCCTACAGGCACAGACGAACGGCTAGACGTTAGGATAATTCGACTAAGCTTCAGGTGAGCCCCCCCCCCATCTGAAGCAAGTTTGATTTATAAATTATTCTGCACAAACCGGCAATACCCTGCTTGTCTTCCCACCTAGGCTGCCACTTCTTCAATTTAAAGATATCCGGACATCTGCCTTTATCCGGCAAGTATTGATGCTACCTCTGCACCTTCTGGTTTTCTGTTATATTCGTTATTTTTGCTGTTAGGAAAAAAGAAAACACCGCAGCAATGCGGTGTTCATTATCGGTATTTGCACTATTGTACCGGATGGCCTTCTTTAGCACAAGCTTCGCCGGTTGCTTCTTTGTGTGACTTCTTCCACCAGTAACCAAGAGCCAAAACGCCAAGCGTAACGGCTAATGGCAACAACCATTCGGGAATAACGGCATGAATGGCTGAGCCGATTTTATGGTCATCCATCATCATTTCGCCGGCGGTCCAGGCAATAAGCCCTGCACCGACATACACAATTATCGGGAATTTATCCATAAGTTTTATTATGATTTGACTGCCGAAAATAATCAAAGGTATGCTAAGAGCCAGTCCTAGTCCTAGCAGCAGATAATCACCTTTAGCCACAGCGGCAATCGCCAGCGTGTTATCAAGGCTCATAACCAAATCTGCAATAATAATGGTTTTAACTGCCGCCACAAACGAGGTTCCGGCTTCAATATCTTCTTCGCCCTTGTCTTCCATTAATAACTTCGCCGCAATCCAAACAAGAAGAATACCACCGATAAACTGTACATAGGGGATTTGCAAGAGTACAACTGCTACGAGTGTTAAAATAACCCGCAGCCCTATTGCTCCGGCGCTACCCCACAGAATGGCCATCTTTTGCTGCTTTTGTGGCAAACAACGGCTAGCCATGGCAATGACTACTGCATTGTCGCCGCTAAGCACGATGTTAACCATCATGATACTAGCTAGCGCTACTAAAAACTCCATTTTCCTGCACTCCTTTTCTGTTATTATTGCTATGCAGCATTGTCTGGTGCCATTACAAAATCATTATGCCCTGGTTTTAGTACCAGATATCAAGATGTGCTGCTTTAATTTATTGTACTCCTCTCTATCAAAATTCGCAAGTACTTGAACAACAAAATACTGTATACACAGACCCTAGTTTTTAATTAAATTTCACCATCTGAAACAAATCGTATTATTTCTTATAAAAATAGGTATTAATAGCTATATTATCCGAATTAGCATATGCACAATCACTTTCTAAGATGATATATGTTTGCATAAATATTCACAACAACAATAACACTTAATATTATTATCAGGTCTTATTACCTTGCGGCTTTCGCAGGTAATATTTATTAGTTTCTTCAGACAATTGTATTTTTCTTGCAACCTGATATTTTTTACCGCAGAGTATCTTTAATCACTCTCAGCGCATTTTTCCAGCAAATTTTTTCAATTTCGTCTTGATGAAACCCACTTGCTTCCAAAGCAGTGACCAGTTTTTCCATTTGTCCGGCATGTGCCAACTCTAGTTCGGGACTAATTCCGTCAAAATCTGAGCCAATCGCAAGGACGTCACAGCCTCCGACATTATAGATATATTTTATATGGCAAACCATATCTTCAATCCGGCTAATCGGAGCATTTCCCAAAAAAGACTTCTCGAAGTTAATCCCGACAACGCCGCCTTTAGCTGCTACTAACTTAAGCATATCATCTGTCAGATTGCGGCAATGGGCGGTAACCGACCAGGCATTGGAGTGCGAGGCCACAAATGGACTCTTCGACAAGTCAGCAACATCATAAAACCCCTGATTGGAAAGATGTGACACGTCAATAAGCATTCCGAGCCTGTTCATCTCTTCTATAACTTCTTTACCAAAAGGAGTAAGCCCTTTATTCCGGCACTCCGTCAAAGCATTAGGGTAGCCAATTTCGTTAGGATAATTCCAGGTAAGCGTAATCAGCCTAACACCCAGTCGATAAAAATTACGCAGGTTGGCTAGATCGCCTTTAAGCACGCCGCCTTCTTCGATTGTCAAAAAGGCTGATAGTTTGCCAGCCTTTTTATTTTGCAGAAAATCGTTATAATTTCTGGCTATTGCCATATGCCGGTCATTGGTTTCCAGCTCCTGATAAAAACGGTCAATCATAGCCTGTGCTCTAAGGAGCGGATCACCGTCTTTTTGCAAATCAACAAACATGGCAAAAAACTGCGCTTGCGCCTTTCCCTGCTGCAATTTCTGAATATCTACGTTAAATGAGTTATGATAAAGATTCCCTGTCTCGCCTTCTTCCATTAAACGCAGAATGGTATCACAATGTAAATCAATACAGTTCACCTGACTGTTTCCCTCCTCTGCCTTGCGGCCCCACACAACTTTCTATCTATAGTGTAATACTATGAAGCATCGCTAGCGGCAATACTAGTTTAATCATCCTTGTACATTGTCTACGCTACAACTGCCGTCAACTTGCTGGCTAAATTCATCATATTCGGCCTCGCTCAGTATGCCAGCCTTACTTAGTTCTTTTTTTAGTTCAGAAGGTTCCAGACCTCTCCAAGCTTCATACTGACGGCTGTCGATCAAAAAATTATTAATAAGGTATCCCAACACATTGCCTGTCACAACTCTTCCTCCTATTAATTATAACTACATACAGCTATAATTAGTATATCCAAAAATTTTGACCTTACCGCTACTCCTTTTAAGAGGTGCACTATGGAAAAATTCCTTATTCAGTTGGCACAGACTGAGTTACCCTGCGTTTTCCACCCCGCTTGCCAGCCTTCGGCTGCAACCTTGATTATTTCCCACGGTTTTCGCGGCAGCAAAGACGGCGGCGGCCGAGCAGTCCGCCTGGCAGAAACCCTTGCCGCGGCCTCGTTCAATGTACTTCGGTTTGACTTTACTCCCCAGCAAAATATCTCACGCCAACTTGCTGAACTCACTGCAATTATTGCTTACTGCCGCCAAACAATTGGCGGACAATTATTCCTTGTGGGACGCAGCCTTGGCGGCAGTACCTCGCTGGCGGCAGTTGCCCATGACAAATCCATAGACGGTCTGATTCTCTGGGCAACCCCCTGGAATTTGACTGCAACCTTTAAGCTGGCATTAGGAGTACATTATGACCAACTGGCCGCAGGCAACACGCTGCAGCTAGCTGATGAGTACGGCGAGCTGCTGCTTACGCCTGATTTTATCCATGATTTTACTAAGCATGATATGTTAGCCTATGTAAAACAGTTAGGACAACGGCCGTTGCTCCTCCTCCACGGTACAGAAGATACCCTGGTTTCGGTTAACCAGGCGCAAACCATTTACAGACAAGCCACCGGCCCCAAGAAACTTATCCTTTATCCAAGCGGCGATCATCATCTGACAGAACACTCCGAACTGGCCAGCAGCGATATTTTGAGTTGGCTTAGCACGGTTGCGCCCAATTAACCCATTCGCTAATTCTCTTCCTGCCAAACGAACGCGAGTCTCCACGTTTAAAACTTAGTGGTGACAGCTTTTTTTGTAAAAAACAATCCTCGAACTTCGAAAAGTCCGAGGAAAGATATAGCATTAATTTATAAAACTAAGTAGGACAAGAAACCTGCCCCCCTGTCCCACTTTTGGTTTTTCATAAAATAATTATCGCTATTGCAATAACCCATTGTCTAGGCATTATACTGCTGCAGCCAGTTTTTCTCCCAGCTTTTTGCAGTTATCTAAAGCTGCTTGGTCGGGAAAGTTTTTAGCAATTAATCCTTCAGCCACTAATTGTCCCCCGCACGCTTTCATTCTGTCGTCCCACTCACGCATCCACTGTCCGTCGCCCCAATCATAAGAACCAAACAGGGCTATTGGTTTGCCGTTTAAGCCTGCGCCTTCAACAGAAGTGACAAAGGGTTCCATTTCGCCTTCTTCCAAAACCTCGTCACCCATAGCCGGGCAACCCAGTGCAACCGCATCGGCAGTCAGGACATTCTCTGCGGTAGCTTCATCAACCGCAAGCAATGCCACCTCCGCGCCGGCACTTCCGGCACCTGCAGCAACAGCCTCAGCCATCTCTTTGGTATTGCCGCTTCCACTCCAATAGATTACGGTGATTTTTTTCATTACTATCCCTCCAAACACACTAAGCATTATTTATTTGAGAATAATTCTCAATCTCAAATAAATAATACCATTTCCCTCTTTTCCTGTCAACTCAGGGAAAGTGGTTCTGGCGAACACACGAAAAATAAGGACTCGGGAACGCTTCCCAAGTCCTTTAGTCTTTATGTATGGCGGAGTGGCAGGGATTTGAACCCTGGCAGGCCTCACGACCTCTAACGATTTAGCAAACCGTCCTCTTCAGCCACTTGAGTACCACTCCGTGTCAATAAATTGTTTAGATTATACCAAATGCCCTACCGTAAGTCAATTATAGAGATGTTCCTCACTACCGCTCGGAACTAAGCAACTCACACAGGTTCTCATTTTGCTTATCGCTCGTAAGAACTTGGTTCGCTTATGGCGGAGGGGGTGGGATTCGAACCCACGGTCCCTTTCAGGATCACTGGTTTTCAAGACCAGCTCCATAAACCGCTCGGACACCCCTCCGTTATAGCACAGTTAGTATTATAACAAACGGCAAGATGGCTTGTCAATAAACATGATTTGGTATTTTCTATCTGCTGCTTTTTTTGTCAATAATAGCTTGCCAAGTATTTTTCTTACCTCTATTTCATATATTATAAGGTATCGCCAGTTCATTGCAAAAATATACTTCCTGTTAGTATCACTCAGTTTTCCAGGTAAAAAACAAGTTAATTTTTTATAAAAGGGTTGACTATTACTGTAAACAGAATTATATTCTTTATAGAGATATTTAAAGATAATCATTAATATTTCAAAGGCAGGTGAGATATATGGACGTAGGCCGACCTAGTTGGCTTCATTTGTTTAATTTAATTAAAATTAGGGGAATATTCCATTTTTCTCGCCAAATTTATCTGTGTACACACCTTGGCAGCTTCGGCTGAGTGTTACCTAATTTATGAGGCATATATTTGCGTTCCCCTAACATCAGAAACACGGCAGACGCTAAAGCTTTTCAAAAGCGCTGCCCATACCACACTATCTTGTCATCAAGAAAGTTTACTTTCCGGCAAGACAACAAGAGAGGGGGAGCATTTATGCTGAAAATATATCGCAGCAACTGCACAAAATTATATGAACTTACTTTTCAGACACTGGAACGAGGCGCTTGGTTTAACCTGATTAATCCAACACCGGATGAACTTGAGAAAGTAGCCGCCATAACCGGTAGCCCGCTTGACTTCCTTAAGTCTGCTTTGGACGAAGAGGAACGTTCCCGTATTGAACTTGAAGAAAATCACATGCTTGTCATCACCAATATTCCGATTACCCGCGGTCACGACAGTTATGATGCCTTACCACTTGGCATTGTACTCACCCCTGATTATATAATTACGGTTTGTTTAGAGCCTAACGAAGTCTTAGCCGACTTTAGCTCTGAAAACCATCGGATATTCAGCACTTTTAAAAAGACCAGATTTCTTTTTCAGATTCTCTATAAATCGGCGACTCTATATTTGCGGTACTTACGACAAATTAACCGTCGCACAGACGAAATTGAACGTTATATGCGCCGAGCCATGCAAAATGAAGAAATCTTTCAGCTCTTGGAATTGCAAAAAGGTTTAACCTACTTTGCCGCCTCTCTTCGTTCTAACGGCATAGTTTTGGAAAAACTCTTGCGGCTTCGTTCTACCAGCCAGGTTCAGCACTTAATCAAAATGTATGAGGAAGACGAAGACCTGCTGGAAGATGTTATTATTGAAAATAAACAGGCAATTGAAATGGTAGAGATGTACAGCCGAATTATGAGCGGGATGATGGACACCTTTACTTCCATTATCTCCAACAATCTCAACCGAGTTATGAAGTTCCTGGCTTCCATGACCATTATTCTGGCCATTCCCACAATGGTTGCCAGCTTCATGGGAATGAACGTGGATGTGCCTTTTGGTACCGGCGGCGGCTTCCTAATAACTTTGTTATTTGCGCTCGGAGTTACTGCGCTTAGCGCTTTTGGCCTGTGGCGCAAAGGCATGTTTTAATGTAACGTAACCAACCACCAACGGCAAAATCTGCCTGCTTTTCAGATTTTGCCGTTTTCTTTTGCTGTTTTATAGGTTACGGGCAGGAAACCAGTCTTGCGACACGAATTAATTGTATAGAATAAACAGCAAGAATACGGAGGAATTACATATGTTTAAAAAGACTTTAGTCTGCTTGACTATCTGCATAATGGTTATTGCCGGGCTGCCACTGGGTGCCGGTGCCGCTCCTGTTATAACTGCCGCCGAAACTACTTCAGCAGCAACTGCTCTTGATCCAGTAGGCAGCAACGGTTCTATCGACTGGGATAAAAGAACAATTGAAGCCGTAGGTTACGGCCTGCCTTCCTCACTGTCCAAGTCACCGGCTCATGCCCAGCTTATGGCAAGACGGGCTGCCATTGCCGATGCTTACCGCAACCTGCTTGAAGCCATCCAAGGTGTCAAAGTTGATTCCGAAACCACCGTACAAAATTTTGAGACTGTTAATGATACCGTAAAAGTTAAGATTTCCGGCCTGGTTAGCGGCGCCAGAATTGTCACCGAGCAACCTCTTGCCGACGGCTCTTACCAGGTAACCATGAGTGTTAATCTGTACGGCCGCAGCAGTCTTTCCGAAATAATTGCCGATACCACTAAATCTGCCGGCCAGCAGCCACTGCCTGATCCTTCTCTGGCATACATACCCAAAGCGCTGCCAGCCTATACCGGACTGGTTATTGACACCACCGGCCTGCCGCTGGTTAGAGCAATGTCACCGGTAATCTACGACGAAACCGGCCGCCCGATTTATGGTCATACCAACCTGATCCCCGATTATGTCGTATCGAAGGGTATGGTGGATTATATGTGCACCCCCGAAGATCTCAGAGACCTCGACCTCGGCCAATCCCGCGCCGGCATCAATCCGATTTCCGTAAAAGCTATTGGCCTGCGCGACCACAATGTAAATATCGTAATCAGCCAAGCTGACGCCGACCTAATTCTAGCGGCCAATGCCCAAGCCAACTTCCTTCCTAAAGCTACGGTCTGTGTAAAACAAAATTAATAGACAAAGAGGCCATCGCATTAAGTAATGAATTGACCCTAAATTAGTGCGATGGCTTTTTTCATACCTTTTGAATTTATAAGTTTGTGGGAGTATTGGAAGCCTTATATAAAGTGCTTTCCCCGGTAACCCTCGTAACTACCGTAGCCCCTTGGCCTTTGCCGGAAAAAGCGTTCCGAAGGAGAAAAGCCGGGTGGTATTCCGTTAAGCAATCCGTACTGTTTGAGCGTAGCGAGTTTACGGATTGTAGGAATATCACCTGGCTTTTCAGGTCCGCGCATTGAAATGGAGACTATATCATATAGCTATGAAAGCAGATCTCCAGTGGAACAGGTTAGCGTGGAGGCTTTGGGCCTAGAATTTTTGGTACTTTTGTTTCATGACAAAAGTACACCCCGTCCACTTGGTTTCCATTAATTTTATTAATAGCGCAAATTGAATTTTCCATCAAAGCGGACAATAGTGCAAAAACCTTTAACCAGAGTGTATCGAAACTTTTTTTGTTTCAGTACACTCTGTCTTTTCCTACCCTAACGCAGTTAATTTAATTTCGCACCCCAGCTTAAAAGCATAAATATACTGCTCTTTTACCGGCCTGCCAAGGATACGCTCAATTGCCAGTGCATACATACTAAGCTGCGCCGCATATCTATCGGCCAATTCCTCTACGCAATCAACATAATCAGTCTTATAATCAACCAGCACTAACCCGTCCTCTTCGGCAAACAAACAGTCAATTATGCCCTGCACAAAAATTTGCTCGCCACAGCCATGCAGCTCAGGATAAAACTTTTCGGCAGGCAGCAGCAAGCTAAATGGCATTTCTCGCCACACTTCCTTCGCTTTTACCAGACGCTCGCCCAGCGGCGTAGCAAAAAAAGCACTGATTAAACCGGCGTCAACCTCGGCCGCCTGGCCTGCTGGCAAAATCTCGCGAGCTTCCAGCGCCGCAGTTTGCTCAACTATCGCCTGCTTTGTAAAGTCACTTCGTAACTCAATATGCTGCATCACCGTATGCAAAAGTACGCCATATTCCACCGGCGTCAGACGTGATGCCGCCTGCAAGAACCGTGGACGGGCATGGACGGTTGACGGTTTGGGAGCAAACATGGCTTCCGCCTCATCCCTTTCGACAAGCTCAAGACGGCGTTTGATTTCGGACACCGACAGCTTCGCTGGTTTACCAATAGCTGAACCGCAGGGATATTGCCAGTTTAACAGCTTATCCACCCACGTGTTGTCTGAACTGCATTCCACAGGTTCTAACCGCCGGACAGTAGCCAGCAGCCTGTCATCGGCCTGTCCAAGCCCAGCTGCCTGGTTAATATCACCGGCCTTAATGATCGTAATATCCCAGGCTGAATTCCCGCCTGGCAGTTGACCCACAGGTGCTTCGTCACATTCGCCATACTGCCTGATACCAGTGCCGTCAGCATGTCTGGCAACTGCCATTCCCACCCAGTCCAGATAACTCTTGGCTTTTAGAATCTGGCTGGCCGGCAGCTTTACTGCCTCATCTGCTACCGCCCGGCACCAACCGGTACATTTTTGTGCAAGTTTTTTGGTTGATCCAATTAAAATCAGCTTTTCTCTGGCCCGCGTCAAGGCTACATACAAAATCCGCTGCTCTTCAGCCTTGGTTTCCAATTCAAGTTTATGCGCAATTCCCCAGCGTGCCGGCGTCGGATAGCGAAATCTAAGCTCAGGCAAGGTGACATAAGGGCCAACGCCCAGTTCTTTGTGGCATAATACCAGACCGCTAGAGTCCATGAGATTAAAGTTTTTCCCCATATCGGCAACAATCACTACCGGAAACTCTAAGCCTTTACTTTTATGAATGCTCATAACCCGGACAACATCTTCACTTTCGCCTAGTGCTCGGGCTACTGATAAATCTGAGTCTTTGTTTTTCAGCCGTTCAATAAACCGCAGGAAGCGGAACAGCCCGCGGAAATTTGTCGCCTCATACTGACGCGCCCGGTCATACAACGCCCGCAGGTTGGCCTGGCGCAGAACACCGCCCGGCATGCCGCCGACATAATCATAATAGCCGGTATCCTGATATATTCGCCAGATAAGTTCAGCTACGCCTTTACGTCTGGCTAAATTACGCCACGCTGTCAGTTTATCTAAAAACAGTTGCATTTGAGGAACAGCGTCTGGCGTCTGGCTGCAGGCTTCTACTGCCGCCCACAAACTGCCTTGTTCCTGACACAATCGCAGTTCGGCAAGCTGATCGCCGGTCAGGCCAAACAGCGGCGACCGCAGTACCGCCGCCAGCGGAATATCCTGTTGTGGATTGTCAATAACCTGCAAAAGTGCCAGCATAATCGCTATTTCAGTTTCCGAGAAATAGCCGGAATCCAGTTCGGCATAACAGGGAATCCCGGTTTGCCGCAGTCTGTCCTGCAGTACCTGAGCCTTTCCCCGAACCGAACGCAGCAAAATAACAATATCTCGATACAGCAGCGGCCGGTAACCGCCTGCCTGTTTATCAAATGCCAGATAGCCACCACTCATCAATTGCTGAATGCGCCGGGCAATAAGGACTCCTTCCTGCTCAAAAGCGCTTAATTCTTCTTCCGGCAGGCTGTCACTTTGCTCTACAGTGAGTTCAGCGTCAGTCTCTGTCGTTGCCGGCTCTTCACCTTCGCCACTTTCTTCGTTTTTTTCCCGGTCGATCATAATGAGTTCTACCGGCCCTGCCAAGCTGGTACCGACAGCTGCCGGATAATCAGGCCCGGGATTGAGCTGTTCTGCCAAACCATACTCCAGCTCGGCTGTGCGCTCAGTCATAAGCTGTCCAAATAAAAAGTTGGCAGCAGACAACACCCCGTCCCGGCTGCGGAAGTTTTTACTCAAATCAATGCGTTTGCAGCCTGGCATCGCCCCGTTTTGATAACCGTGATATTTGCCCATAAACAGGGCCGGTTCGGCTAGACGAAACCGATAAATGCTTTGTTTGACATCCCCGACCAAAAATAAGTTAGGTTGCTCGTCGTTGGCAACAAGCCTGATAATTTCTTCCTGTACGCGGTTAATATCCTGGTACTCATCCACCATAATCTCACTGAATCTGGTTTTTAACGCCAGCGCTACCGCAGAAGGTTGCCCCTCTCCCTCATTGTCTTTGTCAGCGCGCAACACTGCCAGACATAAATGTTCCAGGTCATTAAAATCAACAATACCTTTTTCTTGTTTTGCCTGGGAGAATTTTTCGGCAAAACTTCTGACAAGTTGCACTAAGGCGGCTACCAGCGGCTCAACCTGACGCAAATCAGCCAAAAGCTCTGCACCGCTGCGTTCAAAATAGGCGTTCTTGGCATCGGCAACCTTCTTTTTAACCTTATTGCGCTGTGCTTGGAAGTAGTCTTTAATCTCTTTAGGAACCTCTTTACCAACCGCCGCGATTCGCGGAAACTCTGCTTCCGCTAACGCGCCGGCCAGAGCTGTCCAGGAGGAACAGGCTGACCGCAGCAGATCATCAATAATCTGAAGATCTTCGGCAAAGCTCTGGGTATAAGCTGCCGGATTGCCAGGCTTGCCAGCCTCCGCCATTAGCGCCAGCAGCGATTGGCGCCCCTCTTCCCAGTCAAGCTGAATTTTATCGCGCACCAGCTCTGACCAGGGAGTATCATCAAACCCCGCCTCTGCCGGCAGTGCAAAATTACCGTGCAAACTTGCAAGCCATTGATCAGGCCGGGGGTGACTGCGGGAAAACTCATACAGCTTAAGCACTAAGCTGGCCAACGAATTATCACTGTCCTCATCGCCGTAATGCTCGATAAGTGTCATAAACCCCGGTTCTGCCTGTTCATAGTTTTCTTCAAACACCGTCTCAAGCACATCGCTTTTAATCAGGGTTATCTCGGTATCATTGGCCACCCGGAAATTGGGCTCAATCCCCAGCAGGTAAAAATACTGCCTGACAATGCTTTGGCAAAATGCGTGCAAGGTTGAAATATTGGCGGCATTCAAAAGCACCAGTTGGCGCTCAACATGACGTCTGAGCTCAGCATCAATGTGTTCTGGCCGATTAACCACCGCCGTTAAGGCTTCACCAATACGGCTGCGCATTTCATTGGCCGCCGCATTGGTGAAGGTAACCACCAGCAAACGATCAACACTTAAGCGTTCAGCCGGATCAGTAATCCGGCTGATAATCCGTTCCACCAGCACCCAGGTCTTGCCTGAACCGGCAGCAGCCGCTACTAACAAATTATGATTACGGGTTTCAATCGCAGCTTGTTGCTCAGGAGAGCATTGCATCATTTTTCGCCTCCCTTCCGTTGGCGCAATTCAGCCATAATAGCATCATCATCCAGATTGGTTAACGCCAAATAGTCATTTTCCGGAAGATTGCCGTCAAACTGACATACCGCCCGAAAAGCGCAATAGCCACAAGGCGTGGCTTTTGCCAACCGGTACGGCCTGATAGCGGTTTCACCGGCAAGAATAGCTTGCGCCACCGCGATAAGTTCCTGCTCCACATGTCCTAGTAACAGGGTGAACTCTTCGCTGGTCTTAAGTTTATCCCTACAACTTTCATAAAAGCCATTTTTGCCTAACGCAATTCTAAAAAATTCCGACCAGCCATTAATACTCTGGTCAAGCAAAGCGGCAATATCAGTATTATCCAGCAACCAGCCCGGCATTTTTAGCTTGCCGTTAATTTCCTTTTCAATCTGCTCCGGCGGTTTTAAGGTCGAGCCAGAGATAACCGGGTTTTTCAAAAAATAGTACAGTATTCCGGCTGGCAGATAAGTTTTACTACCCTGCTGGGCACTAATAGCTACCAGCAGGTATGTCAGCAGTTGCAGCTTAATGCCATAATATACTTCTGTCAAATCAAGCCAGGCTCCGCCCGATTTATAATCAATTACCAGCACATAGTTTTGACCGTTGTATTCGCCCATATCTAGGCGGTCAATCTGGCCAGCCACCTCCAATACCGATCCCGGCAGGGTCAGTCTAAGCGGCGGCAAAGCATCCGGCCCACGCCCAAAGCCTTGTTCCAGCGCGACCGGCCGGAAAGCGGTAACCTGCGCCCAGGCAGCCAGACGGCTAACCGCCCGGATGGCCCGCCGTATCAGCCTTGTAACCAAATGCTCATGCTGTTTGCTGCTAAGCAGGATTTCATTTTGCAGCTTAGGCGCTAATTGCGCAACAATCTCACCGCACCTGGCACTAATCTGATTGGGGGTAAGTTCGCCCCAGCTTTGGTTATCAGCAACCAGTCTATCGCCAAAGTTTTTTAACACCGCATGCAAAAACTGTCCTAAATCAGGAGCAGCCAGCTGGTATACCGGCCGTTCCTTGAGCTGTAAGCCATATTGGGCAAAATGCTTGAACGGACAGGCGCGAAAAGCCTCAAACCGGGTAACACTACCGCGCAGTACTCCGTTTTTCATATATAAACGTTTGGGCAAGCCAGTAGGCAGTGCCTCCACCTGATTATAATGAAACAACCCGGCCAGACTTACGCGCAGGACTTCGCGCCACTGCGTCTGACCAAGCCCCCAGTTATAAATCTCCCACCAAACCGGTCTGATATCTCCGGTCTCCCGGTACAGCCGGAGAGCTCCGGCCAACGTGGCAAACGCCCGCCTGGGCCTGGCAATATATTCGGCTTCCCGGCCAGGAGGCGGCTCGACAGGTAAGGCCACCGGCAGAGCGCCGGTAAGCTCTTTTAACCGCCGGATGATCGGCGACGGGGCTAACGCTTTGCCTTCGGCATCTGCCAGCGGATAGCTGATCCATAAATATCGACTGGCTCGTGATAATGCCGTATATACCAAAAACTGCTCGGCAAAAACATCGGCTACTGCCCCGCCGGCAAGTTCAAGCCCTAACAGCTTAAGCTGCGCCCTGTCCCCATCATTTAACAGACCTTCGTCCCGGCGGCGGCGAGGCAGTACACCATCACTCACCCCTGGCACAAACGCCGCCTTTATCTTTAGCCGACGCGTCCGTTCTAACGCCGCAATAGTAACATAATCAAGCCCTGGCGGAATCAAACTAAGCGTAGTGCCTTCCAGACCCTCGTCGATAATCGCAACAAATTCTGCCACTGTCAGAGGCTGCTCAGCAAAGGTGTCCACAATCTGGTCCAATAGTTCTATGAGTTTCGGCCACATCTGCTGATGTTCTCTGGCCTGCTCCACATCGCCGGCGGCCTCGGCTTCAGCCGCCCAGCCGGCCAGTGTGTCAGCTACCTGCAGATTCTCCAAAAATTCATAAACAGCCTGTACCAGTTTTAGCGGCGGCAAACCTTGCCGCGTGGCCGGCGTCAGCCGTTCTGTCAGCACAAGTAACGCCGCCGTGCCATTGCGGCGGATAGTATTAATCTGCTCCAAATATTCCTGCTCTTTGGCATCAGGCTCATTATTTACCCACTCATCTTCAGCCAGTGAGTATCGCCGGCGAAAGGCCCAGTCTTCCGGCTTAGTCCATCGAGTACCACGAATACCAAACTCCAGGCAATAGTTCTCCAAAACATCAACCTGATCACGACTTACCGGCAATAGATCGGTTTTTAAGCAGCGGAAAACCGGTTCATAACTCCAGCGCTCTTTGACAACATCAAGTGCCGAGCGCACCAGCTCTGCCAGCGGATGATGCACAGCCGGCCGACTGTTGTCACTGAAAAAAGGAATATCATAATCAGTAAACACGGTTGCCATTAAGTCGGCATAACTCTCCGTATCACGAATAAGCACAGCCATATCCCGCCAGCGCAGCCCTTCATCCCGGCTCAGCCTAATAATTTCCCGGGCAATGGCTTCGGCTTCTGTCCGGCGGTTAGCGGCTTCAGCCAGTGTTACGCTGTCGTCACTTGCATCTTGTTTATTAGGCTTACCGCCTGAAAAAAATAGCCGCTCAATTGCCGCCAGCTTGGCACTATCGAACCGTTGGGGCAAAACTAATTCCTGCAGTTTAACCTCAGCCTGTAGCTCTCCCGCCATTTTTTTCAGCTTGCGAAAAGTCTCCCACTGCCGGTGAAACAAGGACTCTTCCCGCGCATGGAGCTCATTGTCAGGCTGACTGAGACACAACGTCACCGTCACCTCCTGCGCGGTTGATAGCACGGCTGATAGTACCGCATACTCCTGCGGTGTAAAGAAGGTAAAGCCGTCTACCCACACCTCAGCCTGCTTCACCAAGGAAGCTTGTGGAACTTTTTCCGCAAGCAAAGTAAGATAATCCTCAGGGTCAATATAGCGACTGGCCAAAAAATCCTCAAAGCCCTGGTACAAGAGTGCCAAGTCCTGCATTTTTGCGGTTAAAGCCTGATTATCCCCGCAGTCTTGCTCACCGACAATCGCCGTCAGCTTGTCAGGGGTAATTCCATAGGTTTTAAACTCTTTTACCAAATCTGCAATGGTCGCGGCAAAGCTTTTTTCCGCAGATGCCCGCCCTAGCAGCTTAAGATTACTCGCATTCTCCATCAACAGCCGACTGAAAACCATCCGTTTTCCCAGCTCGGAAATATGTGGTTTGGCGGCACCACCGGTTTCACTCAGCACCCGGTGAGCCAGACGACGAAAGCCCAGCACATGGGCACGCATAAAGCCGGCATTGGGACAGGCCGCAGCCAATGCCTGCTCAACCTCATAGGTAGCCTGCTCAGGCACAATAAAAAGAAGCGGCCGGCCATCAGGCGCTTCCGTCAAACGGGCCACTATCTCATCAAAACATTGCCAGGTCTTACCATAGCCAGCCTGTCCCAAAATAAAATTAAGCTTCAACCGCCATCCCCTCCTATACACCATACAGACAGGCAGCCTTTTTCCACCTGTCTGCACACACACTACGGTTATTAGGCCTTGCGGCCAAGTTATTTACCGGGAAAGTTTAGCCTACATACATGGCCTTAAGGATGATCTCCACTTGTGCCTGCGATACCGGCACCGGATTAACGCGGGTAGAGCCCTTCAGACAATTAGCTGCCAGTTCGGCAAACCCCTCTTTAAAATCAGCCTGGCGGATACCGGTCTCGGCCAAACCCTTGGGAATTCCCACCTGTTTATTAAGTTCCTTGACTGCGTCTATAAATTCACGCCGGCCGCTGCGACCGATGCTGCGGGCCAATTCATCCAAGCGTTCACCAACAAACTCATCCTGGACATTATAGTCAAGCACATGCGGCAACGCTATCGCATTTATCAGTCCATGCCCCAAATCGAACTTGCCACCAATGGCATGGGCAATGCCATGCGCCATCCCTAAGCCGGTATTGCCAAAAGCAAGACCTGCCATGCATTGATAATGATGCACTTTTTCCCGGCTTTCCTTGGTTTTCTCGGCATATGAAATTGGCAGCCATTTTAGTAAGCCGGCAACTGCCCCTTTGGCCAGTACCTCGCAAAAATCATCGAGATTGCGGTTAGTATAGGCTTCAACCGCATGGGTAAGCGCATCCATACCGGTTTCAGCCACCACATTTGGCGGCATCGTCAGGGTAATATCCGGATCAAGGATGGCCAAATCCGGCATAAAGGCCGGCGTTTTTAAGCCAATCTTAATATTGCTTTCATGGAAGGTAATAACGGCAACCTGGGTCACCTCGGTTCCAGTCCCTGAAGTAGAAGGAATAGCCACAAAGATTAAGTTTTTACGAGCAGGCGGCAGCTCGCCTGCCTGCGCCTTTTCAAAGTCAAGTTCCGGATATTCATAAAAGAGCGCCATTACCTTGGCCGCATCAATAGGTGATCCGCCGCCGACGGCAATTAGCGCATCAGGCTTAAACTCCCGCATTTTCGCCAGTCCGCTGAGCACCGCCTGGGTGTCCGGATTTTTGCCAATGCCGCCATAAACACAAGTTTTACAGCCTTTAGCAGCAAAAACAGCTTCTATTTTAGCAATTACGCCACTTGTCTGCATAGCACTGCCACCGGTTGCAATAAACACCCGCTGTGCTTTGATAGTACCAAGTTCAGCTATCGAACCGCTGCCTGTAATAACAGCCTGACCACCTAATATTAGCTTTTTCATGTAGTATACCGCTCCTTTTACGCCCTGTCAGGACGAGTTTCTCTCTTTAATCATATATAAGAATGCATTAAACTGCAACCTGTCCAAAAGAAAAGACCCATCAACAGATGAGCCTTCCTGACTAACATTATTGTGGTTTTTTACCAAACCATTTTTCGTAGATTTTGGCATATTCGCCATTTTGTCTAATTTCATCTAATGCCTTATTGATTTTGCCGGCTAATTCTGTGTTCTTCTTAGCTACAGCAATTCCATATTCTTCGGCATCTAATACATCGCCAACCAGTTTGGCTTCTTTGCTGCCGGCTTTGGCCAGATAATATTCATTTACCGGCAAGTCATTTACTACAGCGTCAGCGCCGCCGGCTTTCAGCTCAAGGAAGGCTTCAGACGCGCTGTTATACTCGCGTACTTGAGCATCTTTAATCTTCTTGGCAGCTTCTGCACCGGTAGTACCAATCTGTACGGCAATCCGCTTGCCTTCCAGGTCTTTAAAATCCTTAATAGTGGTATTGTCCGCCTTGACTACCATCGACAAACCTGATTTGTAGTATGGCTTGGAGAAGTTAACTTTCTTGGCGCGTTCATCAGTAATGGTCATCGCCGAGGCAATAACATCAATCTGACTGCCCTCTAATGCCGGAATCAAACCATCAAAACCGGTGTTGACGATTTGCACTTCCATGCCCATTTGTTTGCCGATTGCTTTCATGATGTCCACATCAAACCCGACATACTCTTTAGTTTTTTCGTCCTGGAACTCAAATGGCGCAAAGGTAGCCTCCGCTCCTACCTTGAGCACCTTGGCGCTTTGCTGATTGCCGCCACAGCCCATGAGGCCCAAGGTCAAAACCAGCAGCAAGCTTGCATAAACCATCCATCTTTTTGTCATAATGCATCCCTCATTCTTACACATAATCCTTTATAAATTATACACTGTTTTGGCCAGGCTGCAACGCAAATCCTGCGACAAAATTTAACAAAATTAAAGCGCCTGCTTACGCAAGCGCCTGTTTTATCAACTTTCCATTGTCTTTCACTCAGATACATTTTCTTTCAGTTCCTGATAGTAGGCCAACTGATCAACAAACAATATTCGTGTCAGCCCGCTCGGTGACGGCACAACAAAATCGGCCACGCCGGTCACCACATTCTCGGTCTGCCAGCCACAGACAACCTTTGCCTGCCGCGCAAATTCACGATATACACCAACACCGGCATAACAGGCGACCAGTGGTTTATGGAAAGCCAATTTTTCCTGCAGAAGCAGCCTCCCGGCCTGAAACTCTGCCTTGGTTATCTCGGCTGCGGTGCGACTGGGCCGCGCCACGATATTGGTAATCCCCAACCCTAAATCCAGCAGCTTGCAGTCTTCTTCCGGTGTAAACTGATAAGGTGTGAGCCCAGAGGCCGCAAGCAGCTTCCAAAACTTATTAGAATAACCGGCAAAATGATGTCCGGTTTGTGCCGACCGGCTGCCAGGGTTAAACCCGATAAAAAGTATTTTTAAATTGGGCGCAATAATATCTGACACAGGTTTCATACTTAACCTCGCTGTAAAGTAAAAAAACTAACTTCTGCCGGACAGCCAATCCGCAACGGCAGCCAGTGCCCGGTACCGGCACTGACATAGCCGCGACAGTTATTGTGTTCATACATGCCTTTCATGTATTTATATTTTACCGGCAGCAGCGATGTGCCGCCAACCACTACCTGGCCGCCATGGGTATGTCCGGCTATAGCCAGCGGCACGCCGGCCGCAAACGCATTGTCAAAAAAATCGGGATGGTGGGTCAGCAAAACAGTAAATTCATCATTGGGTATACCACTCATAGCCTGGGAAAAATAACGCTGGCGCTTGTCCTCTAGCTCGGCTTTATCTTTACCCCAGGGATAATCTACACCAGCCAGATATAAGCCTGCCGTTACTGCTTTATGGCTATTTTCCAAAACAGCAACTGGGCTGCGATTAAGCGCCGTACGAATACGGCTGATATCCCGGAAGTATTCATGATTGCCCCAACAATAATAAATACCATACGGCAGCTCTGCCTGAAAAGCAGTCAGTCGCTCCATCGTTGGTGATAAAAGCTCCAAGTCGTCCACTAAATCGCCGGTAACTGCCAGCAGGTGCGGCTGCTCTTGTTTAACCATGGCCAGCACGCGCTCAAGCTTATCCATACCGAAAAAAGATCCTATATGGGTATCACTTATTTGCGCAATAGTAAAACCATGTAGACTTGCCGGCAACTGCGGAAACGCTAAATTGTACTTATGAATTACAATCGCAGTATCGCCGCCAATTACACCATAGCTGCTAAACATAAAGGGAACTGCCGGCACCACGGCCACCGCCCCCTGCAGAAATTGCCGCCTGGTTAGCCCCGCGCCACTGCTTTGCCCAGTTTGTGCCACGGCCGTTTGTTCCTCGGTCTCCCGACTGGTCCGCAGCTTCGTAAGCTTCGCGGCAAACAGACGTATCACATACCCGGCCAACAGCAGCACCAGCATAAAAACAATGCCTGATAGCCATATATAGGCGGCATAAATAAAATATCGGAACCATTCTCCGGGAAACCCGCCTGACGGTCGCAGCCAGCGGCTGAAGATAAGAATAACCACCGTCAAACCAGTGATCAGCCAGTAGGCCCTGCGGATTTTTTTCACGGCATAAGCCTGATGCCATTTCGCTAAAATCCGTCCTCCCAACCAGGTTATTCCGCATAAAATCAAAAAAACAATCAACATCGCGACCAGCGACGGACCATGCTGCATATGTGCCTCCATATCTATTTCTTTGCTACTGACATTATACCCCAAAACAGCTTTAGTATAGTAGCAAGAAATCAAAAAGAAAAGTGTCTTCTCATTAGTCTTGTTGTTGCAAATATTATTAGCCGCTCAATGCCATACGGCATATAGTATAAGTAGCAATTAGGGGAGGAGGCTCCTATATGGCCGACGCGACACAACAAACCATTATTAACACTATCTTAGGGGACATCATCGGCGTTATCCCCAATTTCAGTTCGTTGGTCAGTTCCTACCGGTTGTTAGTTGGCGCAGCAGAAGAAGTCCGTCGAACACCAGGCGTACCCTTTGAAATATTTGAACGGGCTGTTATCCGCTTTGATCGCACCGGAACATTAATTGATATTCTACTGGAAGTGTTATGTTGCAAAATAGCCTTTAGCAGCCAGTTCCTGGCGGTAACCTGTGCGCCTGTCGACATTATCCGGCTGTTAGCCAACTGCAACTCACTCAACGATAAATCCTTCCAAACAGCAGAACAGATTATTATTCTCGAAGCGCTACGCCAGCTCCTGGACAACAATTGCCAGTCTTCCTGTTTTGGACCGCCGCCGGAAGGAATAACACCGCCGGTTCCGCCGCCACTACCAAAACCAGTGCCTCCGCCGATCAAACCACCTTGTCCTCCTGGGTTTATTCAAAGTGACTTAGAATCAACAAAAGAGCTGGAAACCGAGGTTACGCCGCCAGTTACCACGCGCAGTCAAAAATATGCCAGCCCACTGCGGCGCCGGCATATCTAAATAAATGCATAAAAGACTGAAACGCAGACGGCATTTTAACGCTGTCTGTATTCCAGTCATCAGCTGAACTATTGTCTTTTCCCCACCGCTTATTACTAGCTGGAGCTATTACTCATCAAGCAGTCCGGCCTTTTTATACAGATCATAAAAATGGTGGGTCGGCCCTACCCCTTTGCCAATCGCCAGCGAATGTTCAATCGCAGTTGTAATATACTCCTTGGCTTTGGCAACAGCCTCGGCTACCGGTAAACCTCTTCCTAAATTAGCAGCAATCGCCGAGGACAGTGTGCAGCCGGTACCATGCGTATTCTTAGTGGCAATCCGCGGGGATTTAAAGTAGGTAAAGTTTTCACCGTCAAATAAAATATCGGTTGAGTCGCCGGCCAAATGACCGCCTTTAATTAATACATGCTTAGGTCCCATCGCCCAAATAGTGCGGGCCGCAGCTTCCATGTCCGCCAAGGTTGCAATCGGTCTGCCGGTAATGACCTCAGCCTCAGGAATGTTAGGCGTAACAATCATGGCCAGCGGCAATAACTCCTGGGCCAGCGTAGTCTCGGCCGAAGTGTTTAACAGATGATAGCCGCTTTTAGACACCATAACCGGATCAACTACAACGTTTACAGCCTGATACTCTTTTAGTTTGGCTGCGATTGTTTTAATTGTGGCAATTTGCGATACCATACCGATTTTGACAGAGGCAACCGCAATATCCTCAAAGATAGCCTCAATTTGCTTTGCTATTATCTCTGGCTCAATATCCTGAACAGCCAATACCTCCTGCGTATTTTGCGCAGTAACCGCGGTAATGACACTCATACCAAACACGCCGTGAGCAGCAAATGTTTTGATATCTGCCTGAATACCTGCACCGCCGCTCGAATCAGAACCGGCAATTGTCAACACGTTTTTCACATTATCACCCCTGCAGTTTTGCTGTAAATTCATCGCTAGACAATGGCTGGCTAATCAAATATCCCTGAATAATATCACAGCCCTTTTGCTTAAGATAAGCAAATTGTTCCTCAGTTTCAACACCCTCAGCCACCACAACCAGCCCCAGTTCGTGCGCCATTTCAATAATGCTGCCGGTAATGGTGACATTATTATCGCCAATAGCAATATCATCAATAAAAGTCTTGTCCATTTTTAACGCAGTAATTGGCAGCTTTTTTAGATAGGTCAGCGACGAATAACCACTGCCGAAATCATCAAGTGCAATCCTTACACCCATAGCTCTTACGTTTTGGAGCTTCCGGGTATTGTCCTCAAACTGTTCCATTAAGACACTCTCGGTAAGTTCTAGTTCCAGATATTCAGGCGGCAAGCCGGTTTCGTCCAGTACCTCTTTAACGCTCTGGACAAGATCTTCCTGCATAAGCTGTACTACCGAGATATTTACCGAGGTCCGCAACCGTTTTTGGCAGATTTTATACAGCTCCTGGTTGAAAGCGCAGGCCGTCTTTAATACCCAGTTGCCGATACCGACAATAAGCCCCATTTCTTCAGCCAGCGGAATAAATTTCAGCGGCGGCACCATACCATAATCAGGACTTTGCCAGCGCACCAAGGCCTCAAAGCCGTCAATCTGCCCGGTAGTGAGATTATATTCTGGCTGGTAATACAGCCGCAGCTCATTATTTTGGATAGCTTTACGCAGCCGTGCTTCCAGCAGTGTCTTTTCCACAACTGTATCATGCATCGATTTATCAAAAAAACGATAGGTGTGTTTACCTGATGTTTTAGCTGAATACATCGCCATATCGGCATTGCGTAAAAGTTCTTCGACATTATCGCCATGCTCGGGAAAAACAGCAATACCGGCACTAGCCGTAATATGAAAAACATGTCCGTTGACGGTGGTGGGCTGCTCAAGCACTCGCATGATCTTATCGGCATAACCAGTTATTTCTTCATAACTCTCCATCTCTGGTAGCAAGATAACGATTTCGTCACCCCCAAGGCGGGCAGCCAAACCAACCTTGTTCGCCAGGGCCCCTAACCTGCTGCCCAAAGAGATAAGCAGCTTGTCCCCCCAGGAATGTCCATAGGTATCATTAATTAGCTTAAAATTGTCAATATCAATAAAAATTAAAGCCCCTTGACCACCTTTTTGGCGATTGGCTTCTAAAGTCAGCTTCACGCTCTCGGTAAGCCGCTCCCGGTTGGCAAGACCTGTCAACGCGTCATAATAGGCCATATGGCGAATTCTTTCTTCTTTAAATTTGCTGTCAGTAATATCAGTATACGAGCCGGCCATATGCAGCGGTTGTCCATTACCGTCAAAGGCAGCCTTGCCTCGCGATAAAATCCAGCGGTACCCTCCTTTTGCCGTTTTCGCCCGGTATTCCACTTGATAAAAAGGCGTCTGCCCGCTAAAATGCCGCTTCATTTCAGCTAACATCTGCGGCAAATCTTCAGGATGGACAATCTCTCTTTTCCAGCTTTCCTTGGTCGTTACCGGCTGTTCCGAAAGCCCCAGCATATTCCAGCCGCGTTCAGACACAGTCTTACTATCGGTCGCAATATCCCACACCCACAAACCATCATTGGCGCCTTCTCTGACAAGCCTGTGGATTTCATCGTTTTGCCTAATAATTTCTTCACTTAAATATAGTTCCTTAAAATTCTGCCTAAGTTCTTCCTCCTGGGCTGCCAATTCCTCATGAACAGTCAAATATTCTTCATTCTGCCGCTGCAACAACCGGATAGTCTGTTTGTGCTGATAAATTGCTGCCGATAAAAACACAATAATACCAACAGTCGCAACAATTGCAATATATATATACACTGATAATCGCCTGCTATCAGTTATACTGTCGAAAATTACATCCAACGTACTTCACCTGCTTTTAGCTAAGTTAACTGGCCTAAAAAGCCAAGTCTATTTTTCCTAATTAATATATTATACACTAAAAAGATCATTGTTTAGCAAAAATTAATCCTGACAACTAAATAATTTATGTACAGACATCGCTGCTCAAGCAGGCAAAACTTAGTTCAGATGAGTTTGCGCCGCAACCGGCTACTAAGCCGTTTTTAAGGTCAGCAAAAGTCAAAAAGTCAGCAAAAGTTAGAGCGAGTGCGGCCGAGAGAATTTTTTACGATAAATCAGGCTACTTGCCCTAAAATCGCTCACTACGCCTTATTTTTCTTCTCCAATTAATAACCTTTTTCTGCTACTATTTAATTATAAATGGAAACTTAAAATACTATCTATGAATATCTCTATCGGGAGTATGACATAATTTTTAAGGAGGCATCGATTATGAACAACGAAAAATATACCCAAAAAGCGGCAGCCGCTCTGCAAGAGGCCCAACAACAGGCAGCTCTGCAGTACCATCAGGAGCTGACCTCCAAACACCTTGCCCTCGCACTTGTAAAAAACGCCGAAGGTATTATGGCTTATTTATTAAGCCAGCTAGCCATTGATGCCCGCCTGCTTACCGCTAAGTTAGAGCAGCTACTGGCAAAACTGCCTTCTGTGCATGGTCAGGAGAGTGGGCTGCGCATGAACACCGCCATGATGCGAGTTCTGGCTATGGCTGAAAAACATGCCACAGCTATGAAAGATGAATATATCAGTGTGGAACATTTACTTATGGCCCTTGTTGAAGATGGCGACAGCGATTTGGTAACCGCCTGCCGGGATTTTGGCTTAACCCGCAGCAAAATTCAGGAAGTAATCAGCCAATTCCGTCAAGGTCAGCCGCTTACCTCTGACAATCCTGACGAAAACCTACAGGCCTTAAGCAAATATGGCCGCGATTTGACCGAACTTGCCAAAGCTGGCAAACTTGATCCGGTAATCGGACGAGATGAAGAAATCCGTCGGGTTATTGAAATATTATCCCGCCGCACCAAAAACAATCCTGTCCTCATCGGCGAGCCAGGCGTCGGCAAAACAGCCATTGTAGAAGGACTGGCCAGACGCATCATTGCCGGTGATGTACCGGAAAGCCTGAAAAACAAGACAGTTTATTCCCTTGATCTTAGTGCGCTGGTCGCAGGCGCTAAATTCCGCGGCGAATTTGAGGAACGCCTCAAAACTGTACTAGTCGAAATCACCAAAGCCGAAGGCAAGATTATTCTCTTTATCGATGAACTACATACGGTTGTCGGTGCCGGCGCTGCTGAAGGCGCCATGGATGCCGGCAATATTTTAAAACCTATGCTGGCAAGAGGTGAACTGCGTTGTGTTGGCGCTACTACCTTAAACGAGTATCGCAAGCATATTGAAAAAGATACTGCCCTAGAGCGCCGTTTCCAGCCAGTAATAGTCGATCAGCCCAGCGCTGAGGACACCATCTCCATTCTCCGCGGCTTACGGGAGCGCTATGAAGTCCATCATGGCGTAAAAATTAAAGATGCGGCTTTAGTTGCCGCCGCCATTCTATCTGACCGCTATATTGCCGACCGGTTCTTACCAGACAAAGCCATTGACTTGGTGGATGAAGCTGCTGCTAAACTACGCACGGAAATCGACTCCATGCCCAGCGAATTAGATGAAATTCTACGCCGCATCATGCAGCTGGAAATTGAAGAGCAGGCTCTCAAAAAAGAGACCGATTCTTCTTCTAAAGATAAATTAGATCGTCTACACCAGGAACTGGCCGGCCTCAAAGAACAGGCCGACACCCTAAAAGCCCAATGGCAGCTGGAAAAACAGGCTATTGTCGAGCAGCGCAGCGTTAAAGAAGCAATTGAACAAGTTCGCACCCAGATGGAAGCAGCCGAGCGGGCCTATGATTTAAACCGCCTGGCCGAGCTTAAATATGGGAAATTACCTGAACTTGAGAAAAAGCTTAAGGCTCAGGAAGAAAAACTCAGCCAAAACCGTTCGCATAAAACCATGCTCAAAGAAGAAGTGGATGAAGATGACATTGCTAAAGTTGTCAGCCGCTGGACAGGAGTTCCGGTAACTAAGCTCCTGACAGGCGAACGGGAAAAACTAGTTAATCTGGAGTCCATTCTCCACCAGCGGGTAGTCGGTCAGGAAACTGCGGTCACAGCCATCAGCGAAGCCATTATTCGCGCCCGCGCCGGGATCAAAGACCCTAACCGGCCAATCGGTTCCTTTATCTTCTTGGGACCGACAGGCGTTGGTAAAACCGAGCTGGCCAAGACACTGGCCGAAGTGCTGTTTGATGATGAGCGCAGTATGATTCGCCTAGACATGAGCGAATATATGGAAAAACATGCGGTAGCCCGTCTCATTGGCGCACCGCCGGGTTATGTCGGCTATGATGAAGGCGGCCAACTAACTGAAGCCGTACGGCGCCGCCCCTATAGTGTTATTCTCCTGGATGAAGTCGAAAAAGCGCACCATGATGTATTTAACATCTTGCTGCAAATTCTTGATGATGGACGCCTGACTGACAGCAAAGGCCGAACCGTCGATTTCAAAAATGCCATCATTATTATGACTTCCAACCTGGGTTCCCACGAAATCTTACACAGCGATTCCAGCCTTGCCCAGGAAAAAGTGTTGGAACTGTTAAAAATGCATTTCCGTCCGGAGTTTCTCAATCGCATTGATGATATTGTCGTATTTAAAGCGCTTACTATTGAGCAGGTTGCAGCCATTGCGGCCATCATGCTGGAAAACTTAAATAAGCGCCTGCAAAAACAGCTGAGCATCTCACTATTGTGGGATGACAAAGCACTTGCCCAGCTTGCTAAAGCCGGCTATGATCCCCAATTTGGGGCCCGGCCGCTTAAACGGGTCATCAGCCGTCTGGTAGAAACCGAACTCAGTAAAATGATTGTTCGCGGCGAAATTCCTGAAGGCAGCACGGCTCAGCTAAGCGCCGCATCTGACCAGATATTGGTAACTTCCATTCCCCTCGCATCAGTATAGTTCTCAATATTTCTCGCTAATCACCAAATCCTTCCAGCACAGAACCTTCCTTTGCTGGAAGGATTTTTGTGCTTTTTCGTAGAAATTTAATTGTAATTCTGAGATTTTTTCACTAGATAGGACCATAGTACTAACGGCTTGCGACTTTTGACTGATTGTTTCCCAGTTAGATCTACTTTATACTAATGTTACCAATCTATGTGAATTTATCATTAAAGGAGCTGGTTTTGTGGCAACCAGGATGATCGCCGTAAAAGATTTGGTTCCCGGCATGGCAATCGGCGAACCAGTCCTGTCAGCGACCGGCAAAGTACTGCTCGGCAAAGACGTAGTAATTGTTCCCCGTACAATCTCACTGTTAACCATGTGGAATGTCAGCCATGTATTTGTGTCTGGCGAAGCTAATGACAGCACAGCCCCTGAGACTACGGCTGAGCCCGAAAGCAGTGCGACAGAACAAGCCTCTTCAAGCACAAATAACATGCCTGAAGAATTCAATACTTTTTTTAAAGAATACGATAGTCTCGTAACCTCTTCTGTCAGCTCTTTTGATTTTATCCGCAACAATAAACAAGTCCCTGTACAGGAATTAAAAGAGACTTCTTTTAGCATCTACTCTACCGTACTGTCAACAGGACCTGCTATTATGGACTATTTGCTGGTCAGCGACTATAATCTGGCCGACAATGTTACGCGTCACTCGGTTATGGTAGCTTTTATCAGCAGTATTATCGGACGAAAACTCAAGCTTTCTGATGATCAAATCCATATCCTCTGTTTAGCTGGTCTGTTACATGATATCGGCAAACTGGTAATTCCCAAAGAAACCGACGCAGAGCCCCGGGCTCATGTGCTACATGGCGGCAAACTGCTGCAACATGTACCGTCTATACCACAGGAAGTACTGCTAACTGTTCTGCAGCATCACGAAGCAATGGATGGCGGCGGTTTTCCGATGGGCGTATCCAATGAACGAATTCATCTTTTTGCCCGCATCATTGCCGTTGCCGACATTTTTCATCAACAAGCTTATTCCGGCGACGAAGCCAATCCCTTCCCAGTTTTGGAATATATGTCCAAGGAATTATTTGATAAACTTGACCAAGCTGTGTGCCAGCCATTTATCAGGCATGTACGCGACTGCCTTGTTAACTCACCTGTGCTTTTAAGTGACGGACGTACCGGACAGGTTATCTTCTTTAACCCCAACCACCTGGATAAACCGGTTATCAAAACCCATAGCGGCACAATTGTTGACCTGGCTACAACCAGAGATATTACCATTAAGCGACTTATCAACCAGGAATACTTGGCAACCGCCAATTAATACTACTGTTTTAACAAGAAAACTGAGGCCATCGCACTAAGTAATAATTAGCGCGATGGCTTTTTGTCATTCGTTAGAATTTATAACCTTGGGGAGTTGCAGAGACCCCGACCACCTTATCTTACAGAAGTAATGCCCGATAAGATGATGCCCACGGTAACCCTCGTATCTCTCGTAACCCTTCGGCCTTTGCTGGAAAAAGCGTTCCGCAGGAGAAAATCCGGGTGATATTCCGTTAAGAAATTCGTACTGTTTGAGCGCAGCGAGTTTACGAATTTTAGGAATATCGCCCGGATTTTCAGGTCCGTGCATTGCTATGGAGACTTTATCATAAAGCAATGAAAGCTGCTCTCTGGTGGAACAGGTTAGCGTGGAGGCTTCAGGCCTAGACCTTTTGGTTACTTTTAGGGCGATGCTAAAAGCAACACCCATCCCCTTGTATACCCAAACAGTTATCTGCAATCAATTTTCTTTCTGTTTAGCGGCAAAACCACCGAGCAGCGCTGTTACCGGATAATACAGCAGCTGCGCAACAACCGTATTAGCAACAGACATTGTCACTACAACAGGCAGCATACCATAAAGATAAACATTAAGCGGCAAACCCAAAATAAGTTTTGCCAAGGTAGTAAAGGTCAGACCGCTGGCCAGAGTGCCAAACAAGGCGCCCAGTGCCGGCCGAAGATCTAATTTCCCCAATTTCATACGGAAAGGTAAACCCACTATCAGTGCACATACCAGCGCCCCCACTGGTTCACTGATTAAATTACCATAAGGAAACATCGATTTGGAGGTAGCCAGACACAGCGCCCCGGCAACTAAACCAATACCAAGCGCCCGGCTCGGTGGCAGGCGGAACAATACGATTGCCAAACAATACATTGAAATAATCCAGTTCGGTGAAATCCCCGCAATACTCGGACTAACCAGCCGCAAAATGGCGCCAATCGCCAGCAACATCGCCGAAACAGCCGCCCAACGGAACCGGCCCTCTTGCCCGGTAGTAACATCAACCAACTTACGCTCTTTGTTTTCCATTTTTCAATAACCTCCCCAAAATTTTATAATATCAAAAGCGTACCGGACGTACGCTGGAGTGAAGCCCGGAAGAGATGCAACACCGTCGCCTATGAAACTGCTAATAAGAAGGTAGTTGTTTAGCAAGACCAAGATTAATAGCATCGCACAGATGGCGGCTTATCGCCAATTCTAAAATATGAGCCACAAAATACAAAAACCCCGTCCCTGGATATATGCATATACATACATATATCCAAGGGACGGGGTATAACCCGCGGTGCCACCCTCATTGACCACACCAAAGTGCGATCCGGCTCATCAAAGTACGAGACAATGTCCGATACTCGCTTCCTGATAACGGCGGAAGAATCCCGTCAGCGCCTACCCCGCTCACGCGGCTCAGACTGCATCTCCCAGGCCCATTCAACACACCGGTCGGCACCAACCTCTCACTACCGTTGGCTCGCTGCAGCTTCCTTTGTATGTTTACTCTTCCTGGTCATTGATATTGTTATTATGCACTGATTGTGTATATAGGATACCAAGGGACACGTACAGTTGTCAATACACAAATTACTTGGGAGGTATTTTTATTTTAGCAGCGAAACTTCTCTGTATGTGCAGACCACAAAAATTACTGCCAGATTATTAGTGAGGTGTATGTATGCCAGGTTTTGCGTTTTCTATTGGTTTGTTTTTTAGTTTATTACTGCTGTTTTCCCCAGCATTTGCCTCAGCCGCTCACCAGCCAACAGCCACCCCCACAATACCTGCCGTTAAAATCTTTTCGCTTAACCATAAAGATGTTGTTGCCGTAGCGGTAGAGGTTCGACTGCCGGCAGGCAGTATTGCCGATCCGTTAACCTATAGCTTTGACCCGCAGTATCAGCTAACCCAAAAGGCTGACAGCATTACACTTACAATTGACGCCGATCCTGATCTTGCCAGTACTTCGGCTGTTCCTCCGGTAAACTCTTCACGTTTATTACAATTGACAACAGCTGCCACCACCAATACCTTTACACTTACCGCCACCTATCACCCGCAAGCCGGCAAGCCATCACTGACGCTCGTAAAACGCAAGCGGGTACTGCAGCCTGACAACACCCTCGCTTTTAGAACTTACCTTGTCCTGAGCTTTGCCGATGCAGCCATATCCCCGCCCAAGACCATCGTGCTTGATGCCGGTCATGGCGGCTCGGCCTTGGGAGCAACCAGCAATACACTTGTGGAAAAGGACCTCAATCTTGACATTGCCCTCTTAAGCCGTGATCTTTTCCGACAACATGGTTATGATGTATATATGACCCGAACCGACGACAGTAATCCCGGCTTGCTTGACCGCGCGGACGCCGCCAACATTCTGCAGGCTGACGTTTTCTTGTCCATTCATAACAATTCTATTCCTACCGATATGCCTGATGCTGCAAAAAAACTGTACCGGGGGACTACAGCCCTTTATAATGCTGCTGCCCCTAAGCCAGCTAAGGAATTGGCTCAACTATTGGCCGATGAATTATCAGGTACACTCCGCATCCATCAATATCCGTTGCAAGACCGGCCTAATTTAGTTGTTCTCAACTCAACCTGGGTGCCGGCAGTCATTGCCGAAGTTGCGATGATGCCTCATCCTCAGGATGCCAAAATGCTATCACAACGGGTATATCGCCAGCAGGCTGCTGAGGCAGTTTTTCGTGCTGTCGAAAACTTTTTTTCCTTGATGCCTGCAAAAGACGGGAGGAGATTTTAGTATGCTGCTCACTGTCCTTTATAAACACCTTGTCATCACTGCTCTAACCCTCTGGTTAACACTCAGTCCTCTCCACAGCGAAGCAACTCAGCTTGCCGCAAACGGCGCAGCCAATAGTGCCAATAACGGCCTGGCTGCTGCGGCTGATGACGGCACATTATATTACCTTGATCTTACCGGCGACATCTATGCCGGTGGTCAGGAAAATATCTATCGACTGCGGCCTGGCGCTGCGTCCCCTGAGCTCATCTGTGCCGATGAAGCCTGGAATCTGACTATTTCCGGGAAATATTTATATTACAGCAACTGGTCAGATCAACATTATCTCTATCGTATAAAACCGGACGGCAGCGAAAAAACCAAACTCAGCAGTCAGCCGGTCAGTGCCTTGACCGCCGCCAACCGCTTGTTGATTTATGCCACCCGCGGTAACAACGGCGAGGCTGTAGGCATCTATACATTATCTGCAGATAATCCCACAACTCCGCAAAAGCTTGCCGATGACCTGGCCGAAAATCTTATAGTCAACGCAGACTGGATTTATTACCTTAATGCCGCTGACCAATACCGGATATATAAAATTAAGACTGACGGAACCGGTCGCTGTAAACTTGCCGACGAGCAGGCTGTTTTTATGGCAGTCGCCCAGGATACCATCTATTACAGTAATGCCGCCGACAACCAAAAACTCTATGCCATGTCGCTTGACGGCCGCCAGATCACTAAGTTGACCGATAATAGTGTTGGTTTTATTAACATTATTGATAACTGGATTTACTATACTGATAGTTCCGCCCATCATGCCTTATACCGGATGAACACCACCAACCTCAGCCAACAGCAGCTTTGCGATTTAGGCATTGGCCCACAACCCATTCTCCTTGTTAATAATTTAGTTTATTATAACCGCCTGTTTTTTAAACGCTAGTCCCTGTTTTGCACCAGCAGTCTCGTTTTTTGCCTTTTCCCCTGTCTCAGCTTACCTGATAGGAGGCCATATTTGTGTTAAACCGTCTGCCCTTCCTCCGCTTTTTGACACTGGCAAGCCTGCTTTGTGCCCTTACCCTGTCATTACCATCTGCTTGGGCCAACCAGACTGAACCGCAGCCTGGTTATTACATACTGCCACCTTATAAACTCCCCGCCAAATCTTCACCCCTTGATAAGCAATTGCTAAAAATCATGGAGACCTACAAGATTGTCGGCTTATCAGCCGCCATTTTTAATGATAACAAGCTTATCTGGAAAGGCGGCTATGGTTGGGCTAATCTGGAAGCGACTCTACCAGTAACCCCTGGCACCATCTTCCGTGCGGCTTCATTATCCAAAATGGTCACCGCAACCGCCCTGATGCAGCTATATGATCAGGGTAAATTTGCTCTTGACGATGATATCAGTTTATATCTTGGTTACCAAGTTCGAAACCCGCTTTATCCAGATGACAAAATCACGTTTCGCCACCTATTAACTCACACCTCAAGCATTTTGGACGATGGAGCCTATGCAGCGATTTTGGAAACACCGTCGCAGCTTTTTGAAACCGCTGTCAAAGAACTCCTAGTTCCTGATGGCGCCTATTATGACCCTGCCACTTTTGGCGATTATGCCCCAGGCTCACAGTTCAGTTATTCTAACTTTGGCACCGGCATTGTTGGCGCGCTTGTCGAAAAACTCTCCGGCTTGTCTTTTGACCAATACTGCACCCGGTATATCTTTAAACCGCTGGCTATGGATGCCAGTTTTGAACCTGCCACCATCAAGAACTGGCAAAATATCGCCGTATTATATCGCCCCGATACAGATCTGGCAAGTTTCCGACCAACTAAAGACAATTATCAGGGACAAAAGCCGCTGCCACCTGAGCCCCATCCCCTTGGCACATTGGCCCATTCTCCGGCCGGCGGCTTACGGGTAAACGCAACCGATTTCGCCAAATTTATTCAGGCCCATATGAATGGCGGCGTATATAGCGGAACTCGTATTCTCAAAAACGATACGGCTGATCTTATGCATAACATGCATTGGGCCGGGTTCGGTCTTAGCGGTTTTTATAGACAAAAAGGCTTAAATTTTCATATTACCGACGACTTGGTTCCAGGAAAACGCCTAGTGGGTCATGCCGGCGAAGCCTACGGCCTAGTCAGCGACGCCTACTATAATCCTGTCAGTAAACAGGGTATCGTTTTTTTCCTGAACGGCGCCGATCTCTCAGCTGAATCTAATCCTTATCATCCGGTAGAAACAGACATTGCCACTGCACTATTTTCTGCTTTTCCCGCCAAAGACAGCAAGAAAGCCACTCAGCTAACTGCCAAAGCAGGCGCAAAATTTATTATGGTAAATGATCGCAAAATTTTCCTGCAGACCCCTGTCCAATTTACGAAAATCGGCAAATCACAATACCTGTTTTTGCCGCCGCTGGCAGCAGCCGATGTTCTTAATGCCACACTTGAGCAAACGGTAAATTCCGTTACATTTACTAGCGGTCCTAATCAGGTTACCCTCACTTCCGGCCAAACAGCCATGCAGGTTAACGGCAAAACGATGCGGCTGCAGTCCCCCCCTTACTTGCATAACCAGCAACTGCTGATCCCTGTTCGCGAGCTGGCCGAAGCGCTAAACAGCAATATTAAAATACGACTGCAATTATCTGATGACTAACCCGTTCTAATACTCCCGTCCGCTGTAGGCGGGAGTATTCCCCCTCGGGCACAGGCGAACGGCTAGACGTTAGGATAATTCGACTAAGATTCAGGTGGGGTTAAAACCCCATCTGAATCAAGTCTCATTTATAGCGAAAACAAAACGCCGCCACCCGCAGTTGTAAGTTTTGGCAAAAAGTCATCATTACTGCCAAGTCCAATACACAAAAAACCGCAGTTTTCTTTTCTTAGCTCATCAGCCGCTGACAGCGCTTCTGCCAGCGGCTGAATATTTTCATCATACCGTTTGCTGGGCATACCGTCAGTGATTAACACCAAGAGCGGTTTTCCGGCCTGTTGTTCCTTTACATAGGCCAAGGCATATTTGATACCTGCCGCAAGCGGCGTAGCTCCCCTCGGAACAATCTCGGCAAATCCCGCTAGTACCACTTGCCTGCTAGTAGTAAAGGAACGCAAAATAACAGCGCGTTTATCCTGGAAGATCACCAAACTGATCCGACCGCAGCCAAAACGGCTGATTTTACTGGCTAGCTGCCTGGCTGTTTGTATGCGATTACCGGCCATACTGCCACTGCTGTCCACTATCAGGCAAATATCCGTGCCCGGCCGCTGCCGGTAGCCGGAATACCTAAGATCTTGTGCCGTAATCCGCAAGCTTCCAGTCAACTCTTCTGTAACCAAGCGTTTAGCAGCCGCGCTGACAGTTGCTGTTACATCAAACCCGGACGAGCCCGGCTGACAGGTAAAGGCAATCGTCTTACTTCCTAGCTGCTGATATTTCCGGATGTTTTTTTTGTAGGTTGTTTTGCCAGCTCTCTGCCTCCCCTGGCCAAGTGCTTGCTTATAACAGTCATAGAGCGCTTTGACTGAAAAAGCTGCGGCGGTCCCAGGAGCTTGGCAAGTGACTTGCTGCGGTTTTCTTAATTCACTAACTTTAAGAAAACCATCTCCCCCGACATAGGTCTGGGCCCCGCCCTGATTTGCCGACACTAGCCCCGTAGTAACCGAGCTGACCGAATCCTCGCACACCGGCGCAACTTTTAGCGGGCTGTCTCCTGTTGCGTCAGGCATTAGCCAAACTTGCTGCCCTGATTTTTGTACCGCCTGGCCGGTAAGCAACGAATCGGTTTTGTCGGCATACGGGCTAAGATCTGCCAGACCATCAGCACCTTTCACATAAGAAATGCCTTCATTACACCTAAGTTCCAGCCCCAGATCCATTATGGCGGTTTCAACGGCGGCCACAATATAAAATAAGCACGCCAGATTATCCTGCGGCAAGAGCAAAGCCACATGTACATGGTTTTCGTGCACCCGCTGTACTGACGGCTTTTGCCCGTTTTGCAAGTTCCCGGTTATCTTGCCGCCGCCGGTGGCTGTCTGAATATCGACATAATCAGGATTTACCTGGCAGTTGCCGGTAAGTAAATTCTGCTCCCCGGCAAGATTTTGATAAACTTCCAGCGCCACGCAAATATATCGTGCCGCAAGTTGATGATCCACTCTGCCACATTCATGAAAAATATCCAAATGTCCAATCCGACCACGGTCCTGGCGATAATAAAAAACTTGTCCGGCGTCGGCATTAACTAGAATCTGCACATACTCAGGCTTATGTGCGTCAAAGGCATGTACGTTATTGCTCACAACAGTACTCTGCCCCAAACGTATCCCGTGCCCCTTGCAAAGCTCCTCACCAATAACCGCCGCGGCTTCACGCAACCTTACTATCGCTAGAGGCATAAGATTAGTTTTCAGGCTTTCAACCATGTGGCTGAGAATCTCTTGTCACTAACTGCTCGTCAGGCAATCGACTAAGCGGCATAGCCGATTTAGGCGGGGCAATAATCTTAGTATGCAAAGGATCAATAAATTGGGCGCCACCACCATTTGCCTGGCTGCTCCGCCCACAGCCAGGCAGACGCGACTGGCTGTGTCGTAAACTTGCCAGCTTATTTTTAATGCTGCTCCATAACAGACTCCAATATGTTGCCTTCTTTTGGTTAACTACCACAATCGATTCGGAGGCAGGCAGCATTACTGCCGGTTGGTTAGAGAGCAAACCCGCTAAGTACGCCATAATAGCCGCAAGTATATCCTCCCCGACACGATGCTTCAAAGTCCAGGGCGCAACCTGCACAAGGTCAATAAGTCCGGCAACATTCCGCCCAGCCTGCAGGGCGTTAAGGCGCGCGGCTGTTTCCATGGCAATAACCGTTCGCAGGCTTTCCAGCTTATAGATAATATACAGCTTGGCCAATAACCGTCTTACCTCTTCACCTATAGAAACAGTATCCAAATCCAGGCTTATACCGTTGCTGCTACCGACCACAGGCCTGCTGCCGGTATCCCCAGCCAGAATATGTATGACAGCCTGCTCAGAAACTGGCCGACCCATTGCTACCGTTACATCAAACCGGTCTGCCAGCTGTTTTCTGATAGTGCATAACGCCCCCGGATCTTCATCAGGATTGGCGGCTGCCCACACGCACACAGTAACAGGCAGTTCAACCACCGGCAATCCAGCCTCTTCGATCTGCACCCGTCCCGGCCGGGTGCCCATCACATCTAACAGTACATCGGCAAGCTCTGGAGCAGTATCCACAAGGCGGTTTATTTCATCAATAAAAATAATACCCCGGTGCGCCTGCGGAATAGTGCCTGGCAGTAATGCCGCCAGCGGGTTATGGGTATCTGTCAGTTTTGCCAGATCAATACTGCCAACAACCGTGCCGGGCTTGGCCGCCTGGGATATTTCGAGAAAAGGCCTGGGAACCTGTTCAGTTCCTAAAGCCGCAATTTCTGCCAAAGATAACTGGCGGTGAAGCGGACAATGCGGCTTAGCCGGATCACAATTATATACACAGTTCTTTATCCTGGTAATCGGCGGCAACAATGCTCTCGCCGCCCGCATAATGGTTGTTTTTCCTGTGCCGCGTAAGCCTTCGGCCTGAATATGAAACGCCTGCTCATTTACAAGTGACGTCACCGACATCTCCACTACCTGAAATAGGCTTTGGTTGCCTTGGTGACGAATAAGCCGGTAATATTCGCTCATAACACATCGTCACTTCCTAAATTGATTTCTGCTATGTATTGTTCCCCGATAAATGGCGACTTAATTCAGACAGCATTTTTATCCCACTGATACATATTTTATTACCTTACGATCAATTGATTTCAAAATAAATAAAAATTTCTAATAATTCAACTAGACAATTCAAGAAAACCGAGCTATACTTGTATAGACAACTAGTCAAAAATTGCTATCATAGGAGATAAGTGGAGTTTCTGAGCTAACACTTATAGTCTTGTCAGTTTTAGCACCCTCACCATCTCCGCAATAAGTTGGGCATACTTGTCGAAAGGCAAGGACGCAAAGCTATGGGTCTAACGGCTGTTTACGCCTATGATTGCCAGGTTGCACATTCGATTTCTCTGAATCGAAAGAACAGACTGCCCATGGCAGTCTGTTCTTTATAATCCCTGTTTTATCTGTGATATTGCGGAGTTCAAAGACGGAAGGAGGAACCTCAAAGCAAAAAACAGTAAGAAGCCTTTGCCCCTATAAACGATCACTAACTATATAATTCAGTCGCTATCGAGTATTTGCAACAGCATATAGCTTATTCAAAAATACGGGCACGGTAAATATTTGACAAAAATATCGAATGGAGAGTTAATTGTGAAAAGTATACGAGCAAAGCTTTCAGTAATAGTAATATCTTTGTTTGTTGTAGCACTCGGCATTTTGGCAAGCCTTAACTATTGGCAATCACAAAAAATGTTGACACAGGATGTTGAAAAAGAACTTTCCCTCATAGCGGAAAATAACGGCGATGCCATCGGCAAATGGCTTGACGGCCACAAAATAGAATTGGCGGCTATCGCCCGTTCTCCGGTTATGAGCAGCGGCAATCCTAATGCCATGGGTTCTTATATTGCCTCAGAAATAAACAATAATAAACTATACGAAAATATTTTTTGGACTGACACTAAAGGCGATTATGTCGATACACACGGCATAGTTGGAAATATTGGTCCCCGCCCTTACTTTAAGGCCGCAATGACCGGAAATACAGTTGTAACCGATCCAATAGTATCCCCCAAAAGCGGCAAACTGGCAGTAATTATTGCCACCCCTATCAAGGCTAATGGACATATCATCGGGGTTTTAGCAGGATCCATTAGTATCGAAGATGTTGAGCAGCGTGTTCTTGGGATTAAGGTGGCGCAAACAGGCTATGCCTATGTGTTACGAACAGACGGCACCATAATCGTTCATCCAAACAAAGAATTAATAAATAAACCCAATACAGTTAGCAATGATCCTAATGCAACACCGGCGTTAAAGGCCGCCATCGAAAAAATGCAGAACGGGGAAAAGGGGATTGCCAGCTACCAATACTTAAACGCAGAAAAATATCTGGCATATGCACCGATTACGGGAACCCCTTGGTCCATTGGGGTAAACGTTCCTACCAGCGAGGCCATGGCACAATTAAAAACCTTTACCTGGATTTCATTAGTCACTATTGTTTCGGTACTTGTTTTTGCAACTTTAATTATTTTGCTGACAGCTTCCCGCATTGCTAAGCCGCTTGAGTTGTTGGAAAAGATGGCTGGCCGTATTGCCGATGGCGACCTTAGCATAACTAGCATTAATATAACCTCACAGGACGAACTGGGACGTTTAGCAAAAACTTTTGAAACAATGGTTGCTAATCTGCGCAATCTTGTGCGCAAGATTGACAGCTCCTCAGAAATGGTAGCAGCATCAGCCGAAGAATTGACCGCCAGTGCCGATCAGTCTTCACAGGCTGCCAATCAGATAGCCATTTCTATTTCCGATGTATCTAAGGGTCTTGAAACACAACTAAGTGCAGCTAACGATACTTCAGCCGTAGTCCAGCAAATGTCAGCCAGCATCCAGCAGATTGCCGCAAATATTAATGAAGTGGCTGCACAATCAACGCAGGCCACAACCAAAGCTACTAGCGGTAACAAATCGGTTGATAAAGCAGTACACCAAATGGCGAATATTGAACAAACTGTTATTAATTCAGCAGAAGTTGTAACCACTCTGGGTGAACGCTCTAAAGAAATTGGTCAAATTGTAGATACCATTTCCGGGATTGCCGGACAAACCAATCTGCTGGCACTCAATGCTGCTATTGAAGCAGCTCGGGCAGGTGAACAAGGACGGGGTTTTGCCGTGGTGGCAGAAGAGGTTCGTAAATTAGCTGAGCAATCTCAGGAAGCAGCAAAAAAAATCGCTGTATTAATCAGTGAAATCCAAGATGATACTAATAAGGCTGTAATTGCCATGAACGAAGGCACTCGAGAAGTAAAGCTTGGTGCAGAAGTAGTCAATACATCCGGCCAAGCCTTTCAGGAAATTACTTCGCTAGTATCCCAAGTCTCAAATCAAATCAGCGAAAGCTCTTCGGCTATTGAACAGATGGCAATCGGTAGCCAACAAATTGTCAGCTCGGTAAAAAGAATTGATGATTTAAGTAAGCAGGCAACCAGCGAAACCCAAACAGTATCTGCTGCAACAGAAGAACAATCTGCAACCATGGAAGAAATCGCAGCTTCCAGTCAAGTTTTAGCCAACTTAGCAACAGATCTCCGTGAAGCAGTTAGCAAATTCCGCCTTTAAAAAGACACTTATCAACAAATACATTAACTAGACTTAGCTAGACAAAGACATGCCAATTAACACAGCCGTATTACTGCTAAATAACAAGGAAGCTTCTCTCGCAGAGCAGCTTCCTTGTTGTTTTCTGGGAATTATATTTTTTATTTACAAATTTCTAGCTACTATAAAAGCTTCTAAAAGGCATAACTAAGTGTAGCTTCAAAAGATTGATTATTTTTTCCTTCGCTGATAGTTTTTTGATCTTTATAAACAAACTCCAGCGAAGCAGCATCATTAAGCGCATAACCTAACGTGTAATGAACCCCGCGGTTATCATAATCAAAATCGCTTTGCTGTCCCATTGAGCCAAACTCTTCCACCCGGAAGCCGGTTATAGCCGCAGAAACTTTGTCGTCAAAATCATAGCCAACGCCTACCGCATATGCGCTATTCTTGCTGTTGCTGCTTGACTTTGTATACTCTGCCGTAATATGACTCTTACCCATTTTATAGGTTCCGTCTACCGCCCAGTGGTTGGTGCTGTCATCACTGCTATACCGCCCCAGCGTAACACCATAATTAAAGGCTTCTACCGGACTGTAGCCTGCCCGGATTGCATACAGTTTGTTTTCAGGCTCATCATCTGCGTTATCTTCCCGAGCCGCAACAGCGGCTATGTCCATAGCACCAATAGTACCGGCAACACTAAGTCCGTCAACAAAGGCTTTTTTGCCGACATTCGAGTCAGGCCGGCTATACAGTAACGCAGTGGTTCCCACTGTAACATCCTGACGGCCAAGTTTGTAGGTCAGTTTTTCGGTTTTGTAATTGACGCCAAATTGATCGAACGCAACTACCCATTTTTTATCTTCGCCATACACTGACGGCGAAACATTAAAATCAGCTAAGCCTGAATCAGAAACCTTTTGTGCTGCCAAACGGGTATATAGTGACCAACCATCTCCCAAATCGGCCTCACCTTTAAGCTTTATCGTAAACACCGAACCTGATGTTGCTGCCTCACCATCAGCGGAATCCCGCTGATATTTTATCGCGGCGTCACCGGTAATGGTAATGGGTTCAGCCGACGCTGATGCGTTTGTTACAATCAGACCGGCGGCCAGCGCTAACATTAATTTTTTCATTTATTGCACCTCTCCTGCATACCTTTCTTTTTTAGGGCAGTTTTTGCGAAGACTTTTTTGACGAACAACAATTTTCCCCACTCGGGCAAGAACCGCCGCTGCCGCAACTGCAGCCGTTTTTGCCGTTAACATTTCGCCATACCAGATAGCCAGCGTAGCCAATTGCAGCCACACCAATACCATTTACCAACAGACTTTCCATTTTTCTAACCTCCCTTGTTTCAGTAAAACCGTGCCGGATTCCCGCAAACACCGTCTGAAATAAGTCTCTATTTATGCCAGCGCCTTCACGGCGCTACTTGGTTCATGATCAACCAATGTAGTCTTAGCAGCTAAATCAACCAATACTGCTACAATTTCCGGATCAAATTGCGTTCCCTGACAACGCCGGGTTTCTGTAATGGCTTGCTCAAGCGTGAAGGCTTTGCGATATGCCCTGGCACTTGTCATGGCATCAAAAGCATCGGCAACAGCGACAATCCTGGCTCCTAACGAAATATCATGTCCTCGCAAACCATCCGGATAACCTTTACCGTCAAAGCGTTCATGATGATGGCGGACTATGTCGGCAACTGAGTGGAACACTCGCAGTTTGCCGACAATATTATCGCCGATAGCAGGATGCTGACGGATAATGGCAAATTCTTCCTCTGTCAGCTTACCTTGTTTATTAAGGATAGCATCAGGAATACCAATTTTCCCGATATCATGCAAATGTGCCCCGATATGGATTCGATTTTGTTCTGCCGATGACAATCCCATATGGGTTGCCAATCGTAGTGCCAGCTCGGCTACCCGTTCAGAGTGTCCGCACATATAAGAATTTTTGGCATCAAGCGCAGCGCTTAGCGCATCAACCATTTCATGCAAGTCATCTATCGCAATTTGATGCAGCAAATTATCATGCCCTCTCTTACAGCAGCAGCGTACCGACCTGATAAACCACCAACGTTACGATCCAGGCCAGCACTGTAGAATAACAAAAACTAAAAGCCGTCCATTTCCAAGAGTTGGTTTCCCGCCGTAATACAGCCAGCGCCGCCAGGCAAGGTGAGTAAATAAGTGTGAAAATCATCAGGCAATAAGCAACCAGCGGATTAAAGGCCGGGTCGGCAGCTAACGCATCTTGCAGGCTTGTTGGATCCTCTTCGTCAACCTCACCTACACTGTAGATGGTTCCAAGAGTACTAACCAAAACTTCCTTAGCAGCCATCGCCGATACTAAGCCTACGCCAATCTTCCAGTCAAATCCTAACGGTCTAATAATGGGTTCCATTGTCTTGCCCAGTTGTCCGGCATAACTTTGCGCCAACTTTTCGCCAGCCTGCTGTTTGTCAAGGCTATCGGTTTGTTCTTGTTTTTTCTGTTCAAATTCGTAGTACTGCAAAGCAAATGGATATAGTGTATTATTGGCTTGGGCAAGCTGATCAAGCTGCTCGGTTTTTACAGCATCGTCCAAGTCTTCTCCGTCTTCATCTTTTGCTTCATTAATTGCCGCAATATCGCCGACAAGAGCGCCCAGCTCTTCATTGTCTTCCAGTTTTTCTATTTGCAGCGGCAGAAAGACCTGTTCTGCAACCTGAGCATTAAAACTTTCTTCAACCTGGGTTTTCTCTTGATCGTAATCCACACTATACTCGACATTTGCCGGATAATTAGTGGCAAACCAAACCAGAATGGAGGCAACCAGAATCAAAGTGCCTGCTTTTTTCAAGTACAGTATGCTGCGTTCCCACATGTGCGTAACAATACTGCGCAATGTAGGCAAATGATATGACGGCATCTCCATAACAAAAGCTTCAGCTTCACCCGGAAAAAGGAACTTCCGAAAAATAAGTGCCATTAGGATAGCTAATACAATTCCTACAGCATAAACAGAAAATAAAACGGTGCCTGCCATTTCCATCGAGAAGAAAGCCGCTGTAAGCAGGGTATAGACAGGTAAGCGGGCACTACAACTCATTAGCGGCGCTACCAGAATAGTAACCATCCGGTCTCTGGGATTTTCCAGACTACGCGTTCCCATAATAGCGGGGACACTACAGCCAAAACCTAACAGCAGTGGTATAAACGACTTACCATGCAAACCAACCGCACGCATTACCCGGTCGATAACAAAAGCAGCCCTGGCCATATAACCGGTGTCTTCAAGTAAAGCAATTCCTAAAAAGAGCAGTAAAATATTAGGTAAAAAGACAATAACACTGCCTACACCGCCGATAATACCATCAACCAGCAGTGACTTGAGCTCACCATCCGGCAAAAAGTCGCCAAGCAGCGTCCCAATCAAACCAACCCCTTGATCCAGCCAGTCCTGCGGATACGCACCAACTGTAAAAACAATATTAAATAACAACCACATAATACCAAAAAAGATTGGCAGCCCGAGCACACGATGCGTCAAAATATCGTCAATCTTATCAGAAGTGGTTTTTCCCAAATCATTATTAGCAGGTACTACCTGCCGATATATTTCGCCGACAAAGCGGTAACGAATCTCGGCAATAACAAGTTCAAGTTCATCATTAAAAATAACCGCTAATTCTGTTCTGGCCTTTTCCACCAGGTTTAAAATCCTGGTTCCGCCGACGACCTGCGACATTAGCGTTTTGGCATCCTGATCATTTTCCAAAAGTTTAATCGCCAGCCATCGCAGCGGGTACTTAACTTCAGTTACTGATGCCAATGCCTCAGTGATCTGGGTAATCTGCGCTTCAATATCCTGACCATAATCCAGCCGGAAAGGCGCGTGTTCATTTGCTGCCGCTGCCACGACCACAGTCTCGAGAAGCTCATCGGTACCCCGGTTGCGGTTACCAACCATGCGGACTACCGAAATACCCATTTTACGGCTTAAGGCTTCATCATTGATTTTCAGCCCGCGCTGTTCTGCCACATCAGTCATATTGAGTGCCAATACAACCGGTCGTTCAAGCTCCAACAGCTGTACTGCCAAATATAAATTGCGCTCCAGATTAGAGGCATCCAGGATATTCACAATAATATCCGGCTTTTCGTTGACAATTACGTTACGCGCCACCAATTCATCAAGCGAATGGGCTGTCAAGCTATAGGTTCCCGGCAAATCTACCAGTAGTAATTCCTTACCCTGATAGCGGCGAAACCCTTCGCGCCGCTCTACTGTAACCCCCGGATAATTACCAACATGCTGGCGCGCTCCGGTAATGTTGTTAAAAATTGTGGTTTTGCCGGAATTTGGATTTCCTGCTAAAGCCACTGTCAAATTTCTGGCTGACATGTTAACCCTCCTCATACAACTTAATTCTGCTGCTTTGCTATCACTGGGTGCGCACTTCAATCAACGCCGCTTCTGACTTACGCAGCGACAGGTTGAAGTTTTTCACCTTAATTTCCATAGGATCACCAAGCGGTGCCAATTTTTGCACCTGAATACGGGTTTCACCAACAATCCCCATATCTACAATCCGGCGTTTGACCGAACCACTGCCTTGTACTTTTGTAACTACACCAGTTTCACCTGGCGCCAAACAGTCAAGTGTCTTTATCATAGTAGCCTCCTTATTTTTATTGATTCCGGGAATCATTATCATTAGGCGAGTAAAAGAAAAATCCTTAGGCAAGGACACCATTTGTTCTCACTACATAAACATTTTTAACTAAGAAACTTGCTTTCCTTAAGTTTCTCTTCGACTGCCCGCCAGGATCTTTTGGCAAACACCAACGGAATTGCTTGCGCTTTCGCTATCTGTTTAACATTCTTAGCAGTCCCATGATTTACATAGTCGGTCAATACCAATACAAAAGCAGCATCTTTGGGCACATTTATTTTATTTTTGTCTGCGGTTTTTCTTCCTGAAATATGTACCAATTCCGTAACACCCATAGAGTATAAATTTTTTTCGATATTACCTAAATAATCGCCACCAATAACAACTACCGACATGCCGCTTTACCTCCTTTCCGCTTGTTCTTACTACTCTTTGCAGAAATACACCCATCATTTTTCTTATATTGTTTACAGCATTTTCAGCTGACTTTTTCTATTGTCTGGATAGCAGGATCAAAAATCGATATACTGTTTCTTCCATTTTTTTTAGAATAATACAAAGCCTGATCAGCGTAATTATACAACTTTTCTCTGTCAAGGCACGGCGTTTGCGATAACGTGCACAAACCAATAGAAAGCGTAACCGCAACCGGTTGTTTGCCTCCCAGGTCAAAATTTCGGCAGGCAATTGCCGTTTGGATTCTGCGGGCAATCATCGTTGCCTCCTGTGAACACGTTCCCGGCAATAGCACAGTAAATTCTTCTCCCCCGATACGCGCGGCTAAATCATTTTCCCGGCTATACCGTTTGATAATCCCGGCAATTTCCATCAAAACCTTGTCCCCAGCCTCATGCCCGAAAGTATCGTTTATATCTTTAAATCTGTCAATATCAATCATAACCAGTGAAATCGGGCGGCACACACACACTAGTGAAGCAAACTGTTTTTCCATGGTGTCAAAAAAGCAACGCCGATTGGCTATTGTTGTGAGCGGATCAGTCAACGCCATTACCTGCATTTTAGTGAACGCCTCTTCGAGTTCGGTTGTTCGTTCCTGCAACCGTTTCTGCGCAACAAGCAGTTCTTCATTGGTTTCGGCCAGCGACTGATTTTGTTCTTCAATCTGTTTGCGGGATTGTGCCAAATTATCTACAGCCTGTTTGAGTTCCTGGTCCCGCAGTGCAATCCGCCTTGCCATCCAGTTCATATCCCGCATTAAGAGCGTTATGTCATCCTCATCATTGCTGTCTCTGGCTTCATTAGGCAAATACAGCCTTGTCTGGTAATCCCCCTGCTTTACTAATAAGCAAAAATCTCGTATTTTGGCCAAAGGCCTGCCAATTAGCCATGCCAGGATTAATCCCGGCATTATCAGAGCTAACAGCAAGGCACTTACCATCGTAACTGCTTGTATTTGCGTAAACCATTTAACGGTTTCCAGTACTGTTCCACGAGCTAATCCAAACAGAATCCCTTGGGGAATAAGCAGCATCACCAGAAAGATTAAACGCAGTCTCCACTGCAAATAGCTCCCCCCTCAAAACGCATCATCACACAGCTATCCCTCTAGTGTTAGGCCAGACACGCCAACTGCTTTATTTTCATGCCGACACAGCGGCAACTGAATTTCGCCGGCAAATTTGCTGCATAACTTTATATCTGGCCAAATCATATCTGCGGAACAAATTATAGGCTTCATACGGCTTATGATAGACTTTCCAGTAGCCACAAAACAAACATTTGCCACCTTGATTGCGGATAAAACCATCCACATCTTCTTTGGCTATCCCTAGAAACAAACCGATTTCATGTGGACAGTAGCCTGCAAACCGTTCTTGGAGAATAGACAATATTTGTGGCAGCGCAAGTCCGTCCGGATAACCCATGCTATGCAGGAAGCTCCTGTTTTCATTATTGTCCAGGACATCGGCCAATAAGTCCGGATTATAAAATAACACCAATATGTATTGCTTTGATTTTCTCAGTTCATAGTAGTGCAGGTTAAGTCTTGCACAACACTCGGCTTTACAGAATTCCCATCGTTGGTATGAGTTGCGGGAATCTTTACTAAAGGTCATTAAGGCCGAAGGTTTTAGCCCAGCTAGTATCGGAGCCACCTCTACCTCGATTTTAGCCAGAAGGTGTTCATTGTCATCCAGGGTAGTCAGTGCAGCCACAAAATCACGCAACAAAAAATTCTTCAAACCTTCACCTCATCACGCAACCCAAAATTATTTTTTGATATTGGGAATCATTCTCAATATCAATATTATTACGTTCCCTGCTCTTTGTCAATCTTTTTTTGTTATATTTTTCTGTGCCGACCTGCAGTCGCTGTTTATTACCATGCCTCTTAGGCCGTAAAAACACCACGGCTTACGCCGATCTTTAGGATAAGCGCAAATCGATGTTGATCCGGCTCTTAAGAAAGCATATTTTCTGTTAGGGCAAAACAAACCAGCAGGACAATCTTTGGGGCTTCACAACGAAGCCGTAAGAGTGCCCTGCTGGTTTTATATTTTCTATAAACTTAATTTAGTTTTGATACGTTCGATTGCTTCCTTAGTGCTCTGCTGGCTGCCAAAGGCAGTCAAGCGGAAGTACCCTTCACCTGACGGTCCAAAGCCCACACCCGGAGTGCCGACAATATTAACCTCATTGAGCAGTTTATCAAAGAAAGACCAGGAATCATAACCCTGTGGTGTTTTGAGCCAAATATATGGTGCATTAACCCCGCCAAATACATCCAGGCCCACGCTTTTTAGGCCCTCACGAATAGTTTTTGCATTTGCCATATAGTAACTGACAAGTTCTTTAATCTGCGCTTGGCCCTCTGGAGTATATACTGCCTCAGCCCCCCGCTGGATAACATACGGCACACCATTAAATTTTGTGGTCTGACGACGGTTCCACAGTTTGTTTAAAGGGTGTTTACTGCCGTCCTTAGCTGCCGCCATAACGGTTTTCGGTACTACGGTAAAGGCGCAGCGTGTACCGGTAAACCCGGCATTTTTGGAAAATGACCTAAATTCAATGGCAACTTCTTTAGCGCCTTCAACCTCATAAATACTATGAGGAATATCTTTTTCCTGAATGTAGGCTTCATAAGCAGCATCATAAAGAATGATCGCCTCATTGGCCTTTGCATAGTCCACCCATTTTTTCAGTTCTTCTTTTGACAAAGTAGTTCCTGTCGGGTTATTCGGAACGCATAAATAGATGAGATCTACCTTTTCTTCTGGCAATGCCGGGGTAAAATTGTTCTCGGCATTGCAGGTCAGGTAAGTCACACCGGCAAACTTGTTATTGACCAGTTCGCCAGTACGGCCAGCCATAACATTGGTATCTAGATAAACCGGATATACCGGGTCAGTAATAGCAACTTTATTGTTAACACCGAAAATTTCCTGAATGTTGCCGACATCGCTCTTGGAACCGTCACTGACAAATACTTCATCTACATCCAGTTTTACACCCAACGATTGATAGTCGGTAGCAATGATTCTTTCAATAAGAAACTGGTAGCCTTGTTCCGGACCATAGCCGCGGAAAGTTGCAGAATCAGCCATCTCATCAACCGCGGTGTGCAAGCCTTTGATTACAGCTTCCGGCAACGGTCTGGTAACATCACCAATTCCCAGTCGGATAATATCGGCACTGGGCTTTTCCTCCTTGAATTTAGCTACACGTCGTGCTATTTCAGCAAATAAATAGCTTCCTGGCAATTTAAGATAATTTTCGTTAATCAGGGCCATAGCTTCATACTCCTCTCTGATTTGAATATTTTGGTATTTTTTAATTGTGCCCCAAAAAGGCGGGGTCAATGCAATCAACCGTGTTTGATATTTGGTATTATATTCTGCTAGATGTACATTTTTCCTTCATGTCTGTGTAAAAAAAATGGCTGCTACCCTAAATTGCAGACAGCAACCTGCCATTTCCCTTTCAGCAAACTTGTTAGTAAACTCCCAGCCGCACAACCGCCAAAAAAATTGTCAGTACAAGCATAAGTGCCATCGCGGCATAGTCGCAGCCTCTAATCGCCACATCGCTGGTGAACTGGCGTTGTCCTCGCCTGCCAAACCCTCTGAGTTCAAGGCTCATCGCCATTGTTTCCGAACGAGAAATAGCCCGTAAAACCAGCGGCTCAACAATGGCAACATAATCCATCAGGCGTTTTAGCGGATTACCGCGAAAAACATAGCCCCGGCAAGCTTGCGCCTCGCGTACGGCTTTACTTTCTTCCAAAAAGTCCGGCACAAACCTAAGGGCAGACGTAAACATAAAAGCATATTCATACGGTATCCGGCACTGACTGACTAGCGCTGCGGTTAAATCCTGCAACCGCGTTGTCGCCAGCAAAAATACAAACACCTCGGACATCGCAAACATCTTGAGTCCGGACATCAAAGAAAACTCCAAGCTGCTGCCAAAAACACACTGAATTACCGCCAGAAAACCGGCAAAAATCAAGAGCACGCCAACAGCCTTTACTTGTTTGCCGGTCGGCCGGTATAACAGCAGCAGCAGTATTTGCCCACAGGCCAGCGCTACCAGCCCTGACAAGGTAGGAATGAAGAGAGCCCATACCGATACGGCAGCCGTCAATATAAGTTTGGTAAGCGGAGCAAGTTTAGGCATGATCTTCTTTCCTCCTGTTGATTACTGTTGTCACTTGTTTGATTAATTCTTCCGCATTATCTGCGGTTATGCCAGCTAGCTGGCGGCCAAGCGCAACGGTGGTTGGTGGCAATAGGCCCCAGGCGTTAATAGTATGATTGCCGTTAAACAGTTCTGACGGTTTGCCGTCAAAAACCTTATTACCGCTGTCCAGCACAGTAACTCTGTCCACATACTTAGCGATAAGCTCCATATCATGAGTAACCAGCAAAATTGTTATTCCCTGCTGATTAAGCTCAGTTAAAAGTTCCATCAGGTTCTGCGCATCCCACGGGTCCTGTCCGCTGGTAGGCTCATCTAAAATAAGCATTTTCGGGCGCATAGCAATTGCCGATGCAATTGCTACCTTTTGCTTCTGGCCCCGACTGAGCAGACGCGGAAAGCTGCCGGCCAGTTCGGTTAGTCCAGTCACCCGCAAGGCCCAAGCTACCGACTGGTTAATTTCCTCTGGAGTGAAAGCCAGCTGTTCCGGCCCATAAGCCACTTCTTTAGCAACCGTGTCCCGAAAAATCTGCCTATCGGGATTTTGAAAAACATAACCAATACTGCGCGCCATGTCGGCCGGCGTCAGTTTGGCCGTATCTTGCCCGCCAAAACTAATTGTCCCGCTGGCCGGCTTTATCAGTGACATCGCCATGCGTGTAAGAGTGGTCTTACCACTGCCGTTTCGCCCCACAATGGCGGCAAACGCTCCGGCTTCAACGGCAAAATCCACTCCTGCCAATGCTTGCCCACCGCTATTATAGGCAAACATTACTTTTTTCATATCTAATAATATATCAGGCACTTTTGGCCACTCCCTCTTCACATGTTGGCAGCAGTTTATTTAGTTCACTTGCTGCCTGCTCTGCTGTCTTCCATCCTTCAAAAACCAATCCGGTTTGTTCTTCCAATGTCAATTTGACAGCCCACAGCGGCGGTACTCCTAACTTAAGATCAGGCTGCTGCCACATAAAGGCCAGTGTTTGTTTCAAGCTGCCGGCAAACTTAAGACAACCAGCCTGTAAAACCATAACCTGACTGGCATAAGGCAGCACACGCTCAAGCTGATGTTCTACCACAACAATTGTTTTGCCCTGGCAGTTCAGGTTATATAATAATTCGTAAATCCCGGCAGCGCCTTCAGGGTCAAGCGCCGAAGCCGGTTCGTCAAGCACCAGAATCTCCGGTTCAGTAACAAGCACAGCCGCAATAGCCAGTCGCTGCTTCTGCCCACCGGATAAAGCGGCTACTTCCCGCTCTTCCAGCCCTGTCAACCCCACCATAGCTAGCGCCTGACTAACCAGCTCGGCAATCTGACTGCGGTTCAGTCCGGAAGTCTCCAGACCAAAAGCAACTTCTTCGGCTACCGTTAACGCTACAAGCTGGCTCTCGTAGTCAGCCAGCACGGTTCCTACTTGTTCTGCCAGTTCGCCCATATTGCTTTGTGCGGTAACCACATTGCCAACCCGTACGGTTCCCGCCTGCCGCCCACCGAAATAATGCGGTACAACCCCGGCAATCGCCAAGGCCAAGCTGGTTTTTCCCGCGCTGCTCGGCCCGGTAATTACACTAAAAGATCCCCTCGGAATGGTTAGCGTAATATCGTCAAGAACTATGCCACTGTTCGGATAAGCATAAGAAAAATTTTCAAATTGAATGGCCATAATATAATTTCCTCCTCGATTTTGTGTCCTTATTATACTGGACTGCCGGAATTGTCGAGAAGTCGTCAGCTGCTAAGCTTCTCTGAGGACTGGAACTCCAGCGTACCGGTCGTACGCTGGAGTGAAGCCCACAGGAGCAACGACACCGGCGCCTACGAAACTACTAATATGGTAATTGTTGCGCAGAACCAAAATTAACAGTATCGTACAGATGGCGTCTTATCGGCAATTCCACTGTATTTGTCACCAAAACAACAAAAAACCCGTCCCTTAAACCATACACACTAAAGTGTATGATTTAAGGGACGGGGTATCATTAACCCGCGGTGCCACCCTCATTGGCCTAAACTAGGCCCGGCTTATAGGTACGGGATATAATCCGATACCTGCTTCCTGATAACGGCGGAAGAAACCCGACAGCGCCTACCCCGGCAAAGCCGGCTCAGACTGTATCTCCCAGGCCCATTCGATATGCTGAGCGGCGCCAAACTCCCACTAACGTTGGCTCTCTGTGGCTCTCTAACATATGTACTCTTCCTGGTCATTGACAATACCGATATCTATTTGTGCAAAGTATAGCAAACCCTTACACCGTCTGTCAATTATTTTTTTCAATATATATAGGGCGGTGGGTTTTGCAGGCTTGTGGTGTGTTGACAAAAGTAAGCCACAATGTCAGTGCTACTTATTGACAATACACTACAAGCTTGCAAGCTTACTATCAATTGGTCTTTATTCTGTGCGAATAGTTATGGCATCCACCGTTTCATTGTCATCGGCGAAATATACCTCACCGCAGACCTTTTTGCCTTTAAGCACGGCCGGCAGCCAATAGCTGTCATCAGCCCACATTTCGTCATAAGGAATGTCTGCAACCGCAAACCACATCGGCTTCATTTCCGCAGTTTCTTGCGGCTGTCCCTGCCATTCTTCAATTAGGTATAACTGCACATCATGGTTTAACTCGGGATTAGCCGGAAACAAAAAAGTCAACTCACCTGCCACCTTGAGCTCGCTTTCCTTAGCAATAATTCCGCACTCTTCGGCCAGCTCCCGCACTGCTGCCGCCGCAGGCGTTTCCCCATTTTCCAGTTTGCCGCCAAAGCCATTGTATTTACCACGGCCAAAGCCAGTTTTTTTCATACCCAGCAAAATTTTCTCTACAGGATTACCCTTTACAGGCAGACATAATGTTGTTGAGCGCATAGTAGTCCCTCCTTTACTATAGTTGCCTTGTTGTGATTATTATGGCAGTTTAAACACTTTCAGCTTATTGGTAACCGTTGTTATCGAAAGTGGCAGCTTTGGCCCTAATTCCCCATCCAGGTCACTCTCCACCGCCTGATCACACTCGATATGAATTTCGCTGGCCTGCAAATGCCGAATGTGGCTGCTTGAGGTATGGCGACCGGCAAAAATACTGATAAACAGGCCCATTAACTCAGAAATACTGCATCTATTAACAATTAATAAATCCAGTTTGCCATCATCTATTTTGGCCTCCGGTGCCAAGGTCGGAAAACTGCCTACCATGCCACTGTTCATTACCAGAAACATTAAAATATCGTCTTTGATTATCTGACCGTCTGCCGTTATTTTTACATGCAAGAACTGAAAGTTGGGCAACTCGCCCAACCCCCTAAGATAATAAGCCATCCGCCCTAAGGTATTTTTAAGCGTGGTATCTACACTGTGAGCCACCGAGGTTAACAGTCCGGCACTGGCCACATTTAAAAAATACTCTTCATTTACCCTGCCTACATCGACCATTCGCCAATGTCCGCCAGTAACAGCCTTGAGGCAGCTTGACAAATTCTTGCCAAAGTTTACATGGCTGGCAAAGTCATTGCAAGTCCCGCTGGGAATAATGCCAAGAGGTACATCAACGTCTTCTGTGAGCATAGCATTAATTACTTCATGTACCGTACCGTCCCCACCGGCCACAATTACCCCGTCAGTCGCAAACGCTTTAATCTGACTGATAAACGGGCGAACATCTCCCTTGTATTTTGTGCGAAATGGCAGGACTATTCCATCAGCCTGTTGCAAGAATTCGACAACGGCATCAAGTCTGAATTTAAACTTAGCATCGCCGGAAACCGGATTGTATATTAACACATATTTCTTCATCTGCTACCTCTCCCACCTACGCTGCTACCTGTCTTATCCAAACTATTTGCAAATTCTATCCAGATTATACCACAATCCCTTGTATCCTTACAGACAAAGAATCGATTTTAAGAATAGATTTTATCAAGAAAAAATAGAAACGAACCCAAGCTGCCGGAAATCCATCTCATTGCTTGGGTTCTGCACCTTATTTGTATAGATAATATTTCTGTGATAACGCTTTAAACTTGGCTGCCTCTTCGTTCCACTGTCGCTCCACCTCAGCCAGCGGCACTCCAAGTCGGACATTGGTGTCGCCAGTATAGATATCAATGGTCGGCGCCGCCGCAGTTGATGACTTATTAAAAGAAAACTTTCCATCACTCAATTCATTGATAATATACAGCAGTGTCAGGCCGGTTTGCACCGGACGAAACGCCTGCTTGTCGGTAATATGCAGCTGGACACCACCGCACAGGCGTCCCTGGTATTTAACGTCCACTTGTCTTGGCGTAAAATACACCGGCCGGAATACCACACCAGGCAAATTAACAGCATTCATGCGCTCTGCCAATTGAGCGGCATTAATCCAGGGTGCTCCAACAAGCTCAAACGGCCGGGTAGTACCGATACCTTCTGATACATTGGTTCCCCCAAAGATTCCTGTACCGCTGTATACCAGCGCCGTATCTGGTGTTGGTATATTAGGAGAAGTCATGACCCAAGGCAGGCCGGTATCGCCAAAATGCATACTGCGCTGCCAACCGGTCATCGGAATAACCACAAGGTCACAGTTAATATTATATTCACTATTCATCAGCTTCGCCAGCTCGCCGATTGTCAGGCCATGCCTCGCCGGCATAGGATACATGCCGATAAAGGACTCAAAACCCGGATGAATAATATTGCCTTCCACCACTTGGCCTCCTACCGGATTTGGACGGTCAAATACGACAAAAGTCTTGCCTTGTTCCTTGGCACTCTGCATAGCATAAGCCATCGTATACATATACGTATAAAACCGCGCGCCAATGTCCTGCATGTCAAAAGCGACAACGTCAACATTAGCAAGCATCTCCGCTGTTGGCTTCTTGGTTTCACCATACAAACTATAAACAGGTACACCGGTATTTTCGTCTGTATATGTGCCTACGGCAGCACCTGCCGGTACATGACCGCGAATTCCGTGTTCCGGCGAAAATAAAGCTACCAGGTTAGTTTTAGCCTTAAGCACATCAATTGTGCTTTGAAAATCACTGGTCATGCCTGTCGGGTTGGTTATCAAACCTACCCGCTTTCCGGTAAATACCGCTAGATGTTTGTCAATATTGTCAATCCCCAGCTTCACTTTAACAGGCGCAGGCTTTTCTGCTTTTGGCGCAACTTGCACCGGTGCCGCACTGCAACTGACAGTTGCCAGTAGAAATACCAGCAGCAAGCAAACACACACAACTTGTTTAAGCTTCATTATTATGCCTCCTCTATTTGTACTCTGCTACCACGGCCTGCCGGTTCCGCCGGTTCAACCAGCAGGCGGCGAGGCATACGCTGTTTTAATTCAGCGACATGACTGATAATCCCGATTGTCAGATTCGCAACATGCAATTTTTCCAGTGTTGCCATGGCAACATCCAGTGCCTGCTGATCAAGCGAACCAAAGCCTTCATCCAAAAAGAAAAATTCAAGCGGATACTTACCCTTAAGCTGAATTTGAGCCGAAAGCGCAAGTGCTAGTGCCAGCGAAGCCTGGAAGGTTTCCCCGCCTGACAATGTGGCAACAGGCCGTTTAACCCCGCCGTTGGCATCGTCACGAATCAGGAAACCGCCGTCTGAACTCATCTCTAGTGCATAGCGCTCTTGGGTAATCGCCTTTAACCGTTCAGACGCCTGCCACGCCACCAGCTCCATCTGCTCCTGTGCCAAAAATTCAACAAACACATTGCCTCTTAGCAAGGTCTTAAGCGCCAGTAAGCAATCTCTGCGGTCTTTAAGCGCCAGGCGCCGTTCCTCAAGCTGCGACCACCGCTGGTATTTTTCCGTCAGGTCGCGACAGTCCTTATCACTTTCTACCCGCCGCTCGGCAGCCGCGTTTTTATCGCTCTCCAGTTTGACAATCTCTTGGCTGCGCGCTTGCCATTCAGACTCCATAATACTGCGTCCCCTGAGTTTATCAGCCAGCTGCTCACACTGGGCAGCCAACCGCTGCCCGTTCTCGGCATAAACCTTAAGCCGGACGCGATACTCTTCCTGACGCACAGCCGGCAGCAGCGCACCTGTAACAGCTTCGACAGCAACAAAGCCCTCTTCTTTTAGCTTGGCTGCAAGTCGTACCTCCAGATTCTCCCGCTGCCTGACAGCTTCCTGCCACCTAGTCTCTAAACCAATACGTGTTTGTTCAGCCTCTGCCAACGCCTCAGTCACTTGCTCATACGTAGCCTTGGCTTGATGTTCTTCCCGGCGAACAGTCTCCAGGCTTTGCGCGTTACGGGCTAACAACTGGCTGACCGGCACGTTGCCTGTAAGGACAACCAATTCTTGCTGCTTGGCGGTCACTACTTCTTCCTGACTGTGTAGGCGGGCAGTCAGTGCAGAAAGCTCCGCCTGACCTCTTTGCACCTGCTGCTGAAGATCGTTAATTTCTTCCTGATAAGCAATTTGTTCTTGCCGATATTGCTGCAATTTTTTTGCCAGATTTTCTGCAAGTTGATCTTGCTTATGGACAGTTGCCTGCAATGTTTCTGTCTGTACCAGTGTCTCTGTAACATTCTTACCGGCGCCAGTAATGCCGTACACCTGCAGCGCAGCTGCAAGCTGCTTGCATTCGGCGGTAACAGCCAGCTGCGCTTCTTCATATTCCGCTCTGGTCTTGTCAAGTTCAGTTTGCGCGCTGACGGCTGCCTGCGTTAGCGTAGCCGCCGCCGCGCGCTGCTCATTAAGCGCCTGCCTTTCGCCAGCAATTTTTTTGCCGGCTTCTGACAATTCTTGTGTGAGTTTGGCAATTTGCTCCCTAACTGCGATAATCTCCTGCTCGAAGTTAACCTGCTCGTGAATAGTTCCCGTCTGTTGCCCAGCGTTAGCCGGGTGAGGATGCTCAACTGAACCGCAAACCGGACAGGGACTGCCTACCGCCAACTCTCCGGCCAGTCTGATGGCCGCAAACTGCCTTTCACTACTAAGCAATTGATCAAGCTTAGCTCCCGCTAACGCTAATTGCTCTTCCACCGCCTTGGTTTCTGCCGCTTCCCTTTCACTAAGACGCAGTTCATCCTGTCGCAGCTTTTCGTCAGACTTTCCAGCCGCTATCTTGGCTATTTCATATTGTTGCTTGCGAGTTATGCCGGCTGTTTTAATTTTTTCAAGAGCTACGCTATTTTGCTTTACCGTCTGCGCTATTGCTAGCAGAGTTTGCAGCTGATTACGCTGTTCGACACTGACAGTTGCGGTTATCAATTGCTGTTCCAACTTGCCGATGTCTTCTGCCAATCGCTGGCTGGCTGTTGTCTTTTGACTCATAGCCTGACTAACATGTTGTGCGGCTTGCTGCGCGGCTTGCTGCTGTTTGGTTAAAGCGGCCGCTTCTTGCGCCAACTGTGACAATTCTTCTTCCAAAACTGCCGCCGCCATTAATTTTGTCCGCCGTTCAATCAATTCCGGTTCATTTTTACCTCTGGTCTGCTGAGCAATTGTATACGCCTCACCCAACAACTTACTGTCATTGGTTAATTGCACGACCTTTTCCACTGCATGCCGTTTATCTTGTTCGGCAGTTTGTTCCGTTTTTTGGCTGACAAAAAAATCCTCAACCAGCCCAACCGCCCGTGCCGCTTTTTCTGCCATACTGAGTATAGCCGCAAGAGCAGTCATTTCTCTTTCCTGCTCTTGATGCGATGCCTGTTCAAGCTGCTTTGCCGCCAGCTCCTTTTGTAGACTAAACACTTCGGCAGCTTCTTTATACACTTGTTCAGCCGCTTTAAACTGGGTAAACACTACTGCTTCTTCCTGTTTGGCAGCTACCAAGGCCGCCTGTGCGGCAATAACGGCATCTGGTGAGGCATCTCCCAGTCCTTTTTGTTCACTTTCTATTTCAATATAACTGATTTCCACTGTCCTATGCTGTTCATTGACCTTATTTAACAGCACATTACCATACTGTTCCAGTGAAAACAGCCGCTGCAGCATCTCCCTTCGTTCTTTGCCGCCAAGATTAAGAAACTCGGCAAACTTGCCTTGCGGCAACACTACCGCCCGGGTAAAGTCTTCTTCCCGCAGGCCAAGCAACTCTGTAATCTGTTCTGTGACCTCACGGTCTTTGTCGGCAATAACAATTTCCTGCTCAGCAGTGGTTTCCACTAAGCGGCTGTAACTGTTGGTTACCGCCAATTGATCTTTACGGACATATCGCCGTTCTACCCGGTAATAGTGGCGTTCCCCTCCCTGTCCCAGAGCAAAGCTAAACGCTACTTTTACCTGCTTCTCTGCATGGTTTAATATTCCCTGGGTCCGCCGTCCAGCTCTAACAACCGTTCCGTATAACGCTAAGGTCATGGCATCTAGTATTGAGGATTTGCCACTTCCTGTCGGCCCGAAAATACCAAACACCCCAAGTTCACTTAGTTGTTCAAAGGCTATCTCCTGTTCCTCGCGAAAGCTGTGAAGACCGGCAATCTTAAGCGTAATTGGTTTCACTCTGTTACCTCCCCATCTTCTGGAATTTGGGGTTCAGTCACCACACTCTGACTTATGTCCAGAAACAATTCGACAAGCTTATCGTCTGGTGGTAGCCCACCGTTTTGCTGTTTATAAAATCGGATAAAAATTTCCTGAAGCGGCAGGCTATTAAGTCGTACCGGTTCACGACTGCCGACTTCCTCTAACACATTAATTACCGGACGGATAACCACAAAACCGGAGTGTAATGACCTGAGCTCGTGAATCTCGTCCATTGCCAAGGCCTTATTAATCTCAAGTTCCAGCTCAATCCAGGCATCTTTATCCCGCCCGCCCTCAATCCATTCCCGCACCTGAGCCAAGCCACCGGCCGCCCGCCACTTGACCAAAGGTTTGCCGGCGGCCAAAGGCAGTTCCCGAATAGCCGCCGGTTTCCCCGGTTCAAGCTCTACCAAAGTTACTGATTTAGCATACCCTACCTCAGAAAAGCTGTATGCCAAGGGTGAACCGGCATACCGACATGGCGTCGCAGTCCCGCCGACTACCTGCGGTCGATGCAAATGCCCCAGCGCAATATACTGGGCGTCTGTTGGGAAAACCTTCGGATCGACAGCATAGGCCCCGCCGATTTGAATCTGTTGTTCTGAATCAGACTCAAGCCCGCCACGCACATATAGATGGCTTACTGCCAAATTAACGGTATCTGGCCGGTATTTACTGTTAAACTGGCCAAACAGATGAGTCAATTTGTCATTATACCCTTGCCGCAAATCCTTATCTTCCAGCGACTGTGACAGTACTTCCTTAAGGCGTCCTTCAGAGGGATAAGGCAGTGCCGCAATAACTGCCGAATGCGCAGCGCCAGGGACCGCCAATTCCAACCAAGCCCGTCCGCCCTTTACACGTTGCACTTTCCCTGCCACGAAAATCGTGGGGGTAAGCTCTTCTTTCGGCAGGCCTACTAACGTAATACCCAACCGGCCTGCCAGCGGCGAAGCCGCACATAACCTGTCAGGATTATCATGGTTTCCGGCTACGATAACCACACCCCGCTTCCCGTTATCGGCCAGCTTATCCATGGCATAGTAAAATAGCTCTTCTGCCGCAGCGCTGGGATTAGGACTTTGGAAGACATCGCCGGCAATCAGTACCAGATCGATTTTTTCTGCTGTGCAAATATCACATAATTCTTCCACAAACGCCGTTTGCTCAGGAGTCCGGTCTCGACCCTCAATTGTCTTGCCAAAATGCCAGTCTGCCGTATGTAAAATGCGCATAGGTATTTCTCCTTCAGCTCAATATCCAAAACCGCGTTGATCTCCTGAGGTTTTTTCGCTTTTTTTCAAAGAAACTCCTGCAAAAATACCTGGTGGAAGTAATCCCCTTTTGTCTGACTGTATATTCTTTAACAATCCCAATGGAGGAATTTCCTCGTTTTTTGTTGAATGGTGAATTATCAGAAAAATATTCTTATCCAAGGAGAGACAGTATGAGCGGTAAGATAATATTATTGGTTGAAGACAACCCTGATGATGAGGCCCTGACCCTTAGAGCTCTCAAAAAAAATAATATTATGAACCAAGTAGTAGTTGCCCATGATGGAGAAGAGGCGCTAAACTATCTGCTAGGCCCTGATTCCGCCAACAACCTGACTCCCCAGGTAGTTCTCCTGGACTTAAAGCTGCCAAAACTTGATGGTTTGGAAGTTCTTAAACGGATACGCACCAATGAACAGACCAAGCTGTTACCTGTAATTGTGCTAACCTCATCAAATGAAGAGCAGGATTTATTAAATAGTTATGACTCCGGGGCCAACAGTTATATCCGCAAGCCGGTTGACTTTACGCAATTTATCGCTGCCGTTCAGCAACTGGGACTATATTGGCTGGTATTAAACCAGTTTCCGCCAGTAAGGAGGTAGCTTATGCCTAATTTGCTGCAAGTATTATTGATTGAAGATTCCGAAGATGATGTTTTACTGTTAAAGCGCACCCTCCAAAAAGGCGGTTTTACCCCTAACATCCGCCAGGTAGATCAGCCTGCTGCTATGGCAGCGGCCTTAGTCGAACAACCTTGGGATATTGTCATTGCCGACTATTCCTTGCCGAATTTTAGCGGCTTGGCCGCTCTCGAAATGCTCAAAGCCAGCGGTCTTGATATTCCCTTCATTATCGTATCAGGTGCTATTGGCGAAGATGTAGCTGTTTCCGCCATGAAAGCCGGCGCTCACGATTATATTCTAAAAGGCAACCTTGCCCGTCTTGTGCCTGCCATCTGCCGCGAACTGCAGGAAGCCGCCGTGCGCCGTGAACGGAGCAAGTTGGAAGAACGACTTAAGTACTTAAGCATCCATGACCCATTAACCGGTCTTTATAATCGAACACACTTTTCTCTGGAGCTAGAACGCCTGCACCAGGTGCAATATGCACCGGTGGGCATTATTGTTGGCGATTTGGACGGACTTAAACTTATCAATGATACTTGGGGCCATCAAAGCGGTGACCGTCTCCTCAAAGCGGCTGCCAACATTTTAAAGACCTGTTGTCCGCCAGATGCGACTCTAACCCGCATAGGCGGTGATGAGTTCGTTCTGCTGCTGCCAGGCACAACACTTGCCACCCTCGAAAAACTATGCCAGACAATTACCTTAGCGATAAATTCCTACAATCAAAACAGCCCGCTGGCTGAGGGCATTGTTCTCAGCATTTCCCTTGGCTTTGCGCTGGCAGACAGCGGTCACGCCGATTTACAGCAAGTATTTAAAGTGGCCGACAATAATATGTACCGGGAAAAACTCCACAAAAGCCAAAGCAACCGGAGTGCTATTGTTCAGACAGCCATGAAGCTTCTGGAGGCCAGAGACTTTATTACCGAAGGTCATGGTGACCGCCTGCAGTTATTAGTCGCCCGCCTGGGCGCAGCTATTGGCTTGCCGGAAAATCGCATCACCGACCTAAAATTATTGGCCCAATTTCACGATATCGGTAAAGTTGGTATTCCGGACAAAATCCTATTTAAGCCAGCTAAGCTTACACCTGAAGAATACACCGAAATGAAACGTCATTCTGAGATTGGCTTTCGCATTGCCCAATCGTCACCAGACTTAAGCCATATTGCCGATTATATCCTCAAACATCATGAGTGGTGGGATGGCAGCGGCTATCCAATAGGCTTAGCCGGTAAAGACATTCCGTTAGAATGCCGGATACTCTCGATTGCCGATAGCTATGATGCGATGACCAGTGACCGCCCTTACCGCAAAGCGCTGAGCGCTCAGCAAGCCTTCAATGAAATTCGCCGTTGTGCCGCTATTCAATTTGACCCCCAATTAGTTGAAACGTTTCTTGAAGTGGTGGACAACAATAATAAAAAGCAGGGAATCAATTAAACTATTCCACGTTATCAAATACATTGATAAAGAAAAAATAGGTGCCTGATAGGCACCTATTTTTGTCTTTATTACCAGGCTACAACTACCGAGCCTTTGAAATGTTCATTAACAAATTTCTTAATTTCTTCGGACTGATATACTTTTATAAACTTGGCAATCACCGGATTGTCTTTGTCTTTAGCTTTGACTGCAATAATATTGGCATATGGTGAATCACCAGACTCAATGGCAATAGAGTCTTTGTTTGGCACCAAGCCTGCAGTCATGGCATAGTTGGTATTAATCGCTGCCAAATCTACATCTTCAAGTGAACGAGGAACCTGTGCGGCATCTAATTCTTTTATCTTGAAGTTTTTAGGATTCTCTGCAACATCGGCTGCGGTGGCTTTAAGACCAGTACCTGGTTTGAGTTTGATCAGCCCTTGCTTTTCCAGGAGCAATAATGCCCGGCCGCCATTGGTGGGGTCATTGGGAATCGCAATAGTCGCGCCGGCTTTAAGTTCGCTTAGCGTTTTAACCTTTTTGGAGTATATGGCCATCGGAAAAATTACAGTTTTGGCAACATTAACAAGATCATACTGACGGTCTTTCACCATGTTATCAAGATACGGGGCATGCTGGAAGCTGTTAGCGTCAATATCGCCCTGGCTTAAGGCCACATTAGGCTGAACATAATCGTTAAATTCAACTACTTCAATTTTAAGCCCCTCTTTTGCGGCTAGCTTTTTAACCTCATCCATAATTTCTGCATGCGGTCCGGCGGTAACCCCTATCTTCAGCGGTTTATCAGCTGCTGCCGGTGCGGCAGGCTGCTGTTTACCGCAGCCAATCAAGCCCACAACTGTAAATGCTAGAAGTAACAGTATTGACAGTAACTTTGTGTATCTTTTCATTTTTTTCTCCCCTTTATATTACATTAATTATTTTTTTACTGTCTTAAGCTTTTGCAAGCGTTCAGCCGCTGCTTGCAACGTCTCAAATTTTTTGCAGAAGCAGAATCGTATCAGTTTTTTGCCAGCTGCACTTTCCGGTCGGAAAAAGCTTGACCCTGGCACAACGGCAACCCCAATTTCACTGGCCATATATTTGGAAAAAGCAACATCATCATCCCAGCCAAACGGTGTAATATCGGCCATAATGTAGTATGCACCCTGCGGCCGCATGCAGGTAAAGCCCACTTTTTCCAGGACATTAAGGAAATAATCCCGGCGTTCACTATAAAAGCCTGATAACTCTTCATAATACTCTGTACCAAAGTTAAATGCCTCCGCAGCAGCCACTTGCAGCGGTGCCGCCGCCCCAACAGTCAGGAAATCATGAACTTTACGGACAGAAGCCGTAATCTCCGGCGAAGCCTGCACATAACCAATACGCCAGCCGGTAACACTAAAGGTTTTGGAAACACTGTTTACGGCAATTGTGCGATCAGCCATACCTGGTAATGTCCATAAAGGAATATGTTCGGTATTATCATACAGAATATGCTCATAAATTTCATCATTAATGGCCAGTACATCATGTTTAATGCATAACTCGGCAATTAATTCGAGTTCTTCACGGTTAAACACCTTACCAGTCGGATTATTAGGAGTATTAATAATGATCGCTCTGGTTTTATCGGAAAATGCAGAAGTTAATTCCTCCCGGCTAAAGCTAAAGGCCGGCGGTTTTAAACTTACATATTTGGGCACTGCCCCGCAGAGAATAACATCTGCACCATAATTTTCATAAAAAGGTTCAAAGATAATAACCTCATCACCAGGATTAATGGTTGCCAGCAGTGTTGCGATCATGCCTTCTGTAGCACCGCAGCAGACAGTAAGCTGCCTCTCCGGGTCAATAGTTACCCCGTAATCGCGCTTAACTTTGGCAGCAATGGCATCACGCAGGCTCTTGGTACCCCAGGTTATCGCATATTGATTATGATCGTCCATAACAGCTTTTACAGCTGCCTGCTTAATGGCTTCCGGTGCCGGAAAATCCGGAAACCCCTGCGCCAAATTTATAGCATTATGAGCAGCCGCGATCCGGCTCATTTCCCGGATAACTGACTCGGTAAACTGTCTGGCTTTAGCTGAAGCATAACCGCCTTCACGAATGGCATTAATAGCATTTTGCATGTAATTCTATCCCCCAATTACCGTTTATTAAGCTTGTGCGCAAAATAGTCGCCACTTGACTGTACAATCTGCACCATCGCAATCAGAATAACAACTGTTGCCAGCATAACATCAGCCCGGAAGCGTTGATAACCATAACGAATGGCTAGGTCTCCCAAACCGCCGCCGCCAATGGCCCCTGCCATTGCCGAGTAGCCAATGAGACTAATCACCGTTAACGTCATGCCAAGTATAATAGAAGGCATTGCTTCCGGAATAAGTACCTTCATGATAATCTGCCGAGGCGTAGCTCCCATGGACTGCGCTGCTTCAATTAAACCGGCATCCACTTCCTTCAGCGCGGATTCAACAACCCGGCCGACAAACGGAATAGCTGCAATGCTAAGCGGAACAATTGCTGCGTTTGTACCAATTGATGTACCAACAATAATCCGGGTGAACGGAATAATAGCTACCATTAAAATAATAAACGGGGTTGACCGTGCCGCATTGACAATAGCACCTAACGTTTGATTAAATACCTGACTTTCTTTAATACCGCCCTTGCCGGTTATTACTAGAATAACCCCCAGCGGAATCCCTAGTAACGCCGAAACCAGCGAGGAAATCGCCACCATATAAAAAGTTTCTCCTAAACCCTCAATTAGCAGCATGAGCATGTCTTGCGACATAACCAATCACCTCTGTTTTTAAATCTTGAACCTTCAAGTAGTTCAGTGCGTTTTGAATAGCTTCGTCTGTGCCGGAAAGCTCAATTAATAAGGTACCATAGGGAATATCCTGCAGATGGTCAATATTGCCGGATATAATATTTACATCTATGGCAAAGCGGCGGATAAGGCCGGCAATGAAAGGTTCGTTAGTAGTTTCACCAAAGAAAGATAACCGCAAAACCAAGTTTCCACCGGCAATCGGCGCAGCCGATAAGGCTTCCACCAAGGAATCAGGCACTTTGTTATTTACAACTGCCTTAATAAAGTCTTGTGCTGTTGTTGATTGTGGATTAGTAAACACATCATATACTTTGCCAGTCTCAACCAAGTGTCCGCCTTCAATAACGGCAACCTTGTCGCAAATTGCCTTAATTACATGCATCTCATGGGTAATTAAAACAATGGTCAGGCCTAATTTCTTATTAATATCCTTGAGCAGTGCCAGAATAGATTCCGTAGTCTGCGGATCAAGCGCCGAAGTAGCTTCATCACATAACAGTACTTTAGGCTGGCTGGCTAATGCTCTAGCAATACCCACCCGCTGCTTTTGGCCGCCGCTAAGCTGGGCCGGATAAACATCCCGCTTGTCAGCTAGTCCAACCAGTTCCAACAGCGGCAATACTTTGCGTTCGCGTTCTGCCTGATTGATACCGGCAATTTCCAAAGGAAAACAAACATTTTCCAAAACAGTGCGCGAGGAAAGTAAATTAAAATGCTGAAAAATCATCCCCATACTTTTCCGGGCATCCCGTAGTTCAGCCTCAGATAAGGCTAGCATGTCCTGACCATCTACCACTACACTGCCGGCAGTCGGCCGCTCCAAGAGGTTGATACATCTGATAAGTGTACTTTTACCGGCACCGCTTTTTCCAATAATCCCAAAAATTTCGCCTTGTTCTATTTCCAGAGATACATTATCAAGAGCATTTACCGCTCCCGACTCTCCCTGATATACTTTCTGCAAATTACTTAGTGTGATCATACTATATATGTTCCTCCTTTTCTGGCAATAAGAAAAGCCTCTTCACAGAAGAAGAGGCATAATTCACTAACTATGCTATTCTTCATCTGCCAGGCTCTTGCGAGCTTTCTGCAGGAATTGGCACCGTTTCGCAGTTGCGATGGTTGCCGCGGCTTCATAGGGCCAGTCCCTCAGCCAACTCTTGATGAAAAATACTGTATTTAGTTCATGGAGTTATATTAGCATAGGGTCGAAACACTGTCAAGGAAATTTGTAAAGTAAACAACAAATCAAGTTATTAATGTACTATCAGGGGAGACGGTATTACTTTTGTGATAAAACAAAAGTAATAAAAGTTCTAGGCCCGAAGCTTTCAAAAGCTGAAATGCCAGTCTATATCCCTAAAGATAGTATCGTCTTATAGTTGAATTAGCGTGCAACTACATTATTTACAAAGATTCACAGATACATCCTCATTACCCTGAACTAAAATGCAAGGAGAAAGATGGTTTTACTTTTGTCATGAAACAAAAGTAACAAAATTTCTAGGCCAAAAGCCTCCATACGCTAACCTGTCCCGGTAGAGATTTGCTTTCATAGCTGTATGATATACTCTCCTTTTCAATGTACGGACCTGAAAAGCCAGGCGATATTCCTAAAACCCGTAAACTCGCTACGTGAACAGTACGGGTTTCTTAACGGAATACCACCCGACTTTTCTCCTGCGGAACGCTTTTTCCGGCAAAGGCCGAGAGGTTACGAGGGTTGCCGTGGGCACCGCACAACTTCTTTAAGGCCTGAGGATAGACCATCTTATAGTTGAGTGAACAAACCGACAACAGTCTCTTTGTTCAAAGCCGGCGTAACCATTCAGAGGCACAAGCGGCCGTTATGCATAAGCGGAGGTTAAGCGCCAGCGGCATAGCGTTGTATGACGGCCGCTTGTGCCGGGTCTTATGTTTGACACTCTATGTGTTATAAGGCCTCCAATATCCAATACTCTCAAAACATATAAATTCTGATAGATAACAAAAAAGCACTCATAACTGAGTGCTTTTTCAAACCAGCAACTTCCTAATCTCCCAGGCCGTTTCCAGCCAAGTACCTTCGGCGTTTGTGGGCTTAACTACTGTGTTCGGTATGGGAACAGGTGGAACCCCACAGCCATCGTCACTGGATATGTAGTTAGGTGACCATCCCTTACGGGTATGTTCCCTAAAAACTGAACAGAAAGAAAGCTTGCCATTAGTTACTGATGTTTGCACTTTATGCAAACGAGGTTGTTAAGTCAAGTCCTCGGCCTATTAGTACCAGTCAGCTGCATGGATTACTCCACTTCCACATCTGGCCTATCTACCTTGTAATCTGCAAGGGGCCTTACTTCTTTCGAATGA
>Ga0316604_10000047_pt1 | contig 213445 bp, 200 predicted proteins | sample OWC_soil_day20_C_FD_207650 | JGI IMG/M metagenome (GOLD analysis project Ga0316604, IMG submission 207650) | Wetland soil microbial communities from Old Woman Creek delta, Ohio, United States - OWC_soil_day20_CT | ecosystem: Environmental > Terrestrial > Soil > Wetlands | place: USA: Ohio... | reverse complement strand
ACCCAAGAGCCGGTTTCGCCACCGGCAGCAGATATCAGTGGCCGCACCAGCCACGCCGGTCGCCACGGCCGAATGCATCGCGCGAGCGTTCGGTCGAGGCCAGCGTCGACCGAACGCGCTTCGAGGTGCCATCGAACAGCACATCGAAACGGGCCGGCTCGTTCCAGTCGTCGCAATAGCGCCACTCCCAGACCAGCTCGTCACGGGCCTTGAAATAGACAGTCCATTCCGGAACGGGGGGACCGATGGTGCGAACGACATCCTCCTGCGTCATGCCAGCCTGGATGCGGGCGAAATGCTTCATGGTCAGCACATTTTCGCGGGACAGAAAGCGGCCATTGGCATCGCCGCGCACGAAGAAGGTGTGGTAACCCATCGCTCCGAAGGGATAGACGAGGGTTTCACCCCCGTCGGCCTCCCGCCAGCGCAGGGAAGGCACGCCCATGGTGCGTTCCACGTCGATCAGGCCGGCATCGGCGGGGATTCGGCCGGCGCCATCGTAGCTGGCACAACTGCTCAACAGGCCACCGACCAGAAGCAAGACTGAAAGGCGGCCTGCCATGGTGAGCATTTACTCGCGTTCTGCCGTCAGCAGGCGCTCGCAATAACGGGCGATCAGATCCACTTCCAGATTGACCTTGCTGCCTGGCTTCAGACGATTCAGTGTGGTGTTTTCCAGTGTGTGCGGGATCAGGTTGATGGTGAAATCGGTGCCGTTGACTGCATTGGTCGTCAGACTGGTGCCATCGATGACGATCGAACCCTTGCGGGCGATGTACTTGGCGATTTCCTTCGGAGCGCGGATTTCGAGCAGGCGGTTGTCGCCAATCGCGTCAAAGCGCAACACTTCGCCGACCCCATCGACGTGGCCGGAGACCAGGTGGCCGCCAATCACGTCTGACAGGCGCAGCGCCTTTTCCAGGTTCACCGGCCCAAGCTCGGCCAGGCCGACGGTGCAGGACAGCGTTTCCGGCGAGACGTCGACGGCAAAGGTGTTGCCTTCCCGGGCCACGACGGTCAGGCAGACGCCGTTGTGGGCGATCGAATCGCCAAGTGCGACATCGTCGAGCTTGAGTTTGCCGGCATCGACATGCAGGCGGCAGCCGACTTCACGGGGGGTAATTTCAATAATGCGGCCAACCGCCGCGATGATTCCAGAAAACATGGCAGACCCTGTTTTACGCATAAAAGAGGACTTTATCACGCCCGGTTGACCACTCGGCTTGCGCAAAAGCAGGTTTGGCCATAGGTTTTCACCTTTGCGTAATCGATTTACCTGGAGGAGACAATAAATGAAAAAAACCATGCTTGCCTCGCTGCTGGCAACGCTTGCCGCGACAGCCATGGCGGACATCAATGTCGGCGTGACCTTATCGGCCACCGGCCCGGCCGCTTCACTCGGCATCCCGGAAAAGAACACGATCGATCTGCTGCCGAAGACCATTGCCGGTCAGAAGGTCAATTACATCGTGCTCGACGATGCCTCGGACACCACAACCGCCGTCAAGAACACCAAGAAGTTGATCAGCGAGAGCAATGTCGACCTGATCATCGGCTCGACGACCACCCCAAACTCGCTCGCCATGGTCGACGTGGCCGCCGAAGCGGAAACGCCGATGATCGCCATGGCCGCCTCGGCCCGCATCGTCGAACCGATGGACGCCAAGCGCAAATGGGTGTTCAAGACGCCACAGAACGATGCCCAGATGTCGACCGCCATCGTCGAGCACATGACCAACAACAACGTGAAGACCGTGGCCTACATCGGCTTCTCGGATGCCTACGGCGAAGGCTGGTGGAACGAATTTTCCAAGCTGGCCGAGGTACGCAAGATCAAGCTCGTTGCCAACGAGCGCTTCAATCGCGTCGATACCTCGGTCACCGGCCAGGTGCTCAAGGTGATGTCCGCCAAGCCGGATGCCGTGCTGATCGGCGGCGCCGGCACGCCAGCCGCCCTGCCGCAGAAATCGCTGAAGGAAAAGGGCTACAAGGGCATCATCTACCAGACGCACGGCGTCGCCAACAACGACTTCCTGCGCGTCTGCGGCAAGGATTGCGAGGACACCGTGCTGCCGACCGGCCCGGTCCTCGTTGCAGCACAACTGCCGACTGACAACCCGGTCAAGAAATCGGCCATGGACTATGTCGGCAAGTACGAAGCCGTCCATGGCAAGGGCAGCGTCAACGCCTTCGGCGGCTATGCCTGGGATGCCGGCATCCTGCTCGCCAACGCCGCCCCCGTCGCCCTGAAGAAGGCCCAGCCGGGCAGCAAGGAATTCCGCGCTGCCTTGCGCGATGCGCTGGAAGCCACCAGGAATGTCGCCGGTTCGCACGGCGTCTACAACATGAGCGCCAACGACCATCTCGGCCTCGATCAGCGCGCCCGTGTCATGGTCAATATCAAAGACGGCGCCTGGAAGCTAGCCAAGTAACACCAACGAACCACACCGCCCGGCCCGGATGCGGCCGGGCGCTGCGTGGTAGACTTCCCCCCTTTCCTTTTCCGGGATGAAATCATGATCAAGAAGCTGACCCTCGCCGTACTCGCCACCATCTCCACCGCGGCGCTGGCCGACATCAATGTTGGCGTTTCCGTCGCCGCCACCGGTCCGGCCGCCTCGCTCGGCATTCCGGAAAAGAACACCTTCGCCCTGTTGCCGACCACCATCGGCGGCCAGAAGGTCAATTACATCATCCTCGATGACGCGACCGATCCGACCGCGGCGACCAAGAACATCAAGAAGCTGATCAGCGAAAACAAGGTCGACGTCGTCGTCGGCTCGTCGACCACGCCGAGTTCGCTGGCCATGATGGATGTCGCCGTCGAGAACGAAACCCCGCTGATTTCCATGGCCGGTTCCGCCATCGTCGTCGAACCGATGGACGACAAGCGCAAATGGGTATTCAAGACGGCCCAGAACGATGCCCACATGGCCACCGCGCTGGTCCAGCACATGACCGACAAGAACGTGCAGACCGTCGCCTTCATCGGCTTTGCCGACGCCTACGGCGAAGGCTGGTACAAGGAATTCGCCAAGATCGCCGAAGTCCGCAAGCTGAAGATCGTCGCCAGCGAGCGTTACCAGCGCAACGATACCTCGGTGACCGGTCAGATTCTCAAGATCATGTCCGCCAAGCCGGATGCCGTTCTGGTTGGCGGTGCCGGCACCCCGGCCGCCCTGCCACAGAAGGTGCTCAAGGAAAAAGGCTACAAGGGCCTGATCTACCAGACGCACGGCGTGGCCAACAATGATTTCCTGCGCGTCGGCGGCAAGGATGTCGAAGGCGCTTTCCTGCCGGTCGGTCCGATGGTCGTTGCAGCGCAGCTGTCGAATGACAACCCGGTCAAGAAATCGGCACTGGAGTATGTGACCAAGTACGAAGCTGCCCACGGCAAGGGCAGCGTCAGCTCCTTCGGCGGCCACGCCTGGGATGCCGGCGTACTGCTCGGCAGCGCCATTCCGGTTGCCCTGAAGAAAGCCAAGCCGGGTACGGTCGAATTCCGTCGTGCCCTGCGCGACGCGTTGGAGAACACCAAGAACGTCGCCGGCGCCCACGGCATCTTCAACCTGACGCCGAACGACCACCAGGGTTTCGACCAGCGCGCCCGCGTCATGGTGACCATCGAAAACAACACCTGGAAACTGCTGAAATAACCGGGCTGGCGACCGCGGCGTTACCCCTCGCAGTACCTGCGACGGTAGCGCCAGGCGGTCGCTTCGCTTGACCCACCTGCCAATTCGAATGGCTATCCAGCGCGTATAACGCGCTTTTTCTCTTTTTATTAGGTCGCAGATGGACCTCCAGATTCTCCTTCTTCTCGGCCAGGATGGCATCACCAACGGTGCCATCTATGCCTTGCTCGCCCTCGCGCTGGTGCTCGTTTTTGCCGTCACCCGCGTCATCTTCATTCCTCAGGGCGAATTCGTCGCCTTCGGCGCGCTGACGCTGGCGTCACTGCAAGCCGGAAAGGTGCCGGGCACGGTCTGGCTGCTGCTCGGCCTGGGTACCACCGTCGCCATCCTCGACGGTTACCGCCTGTTGCGTGAAGGCCGCTACGCCAAGCTGCCGCCGCTGCTCATCGTCAATGTCGGTATCCCGCTGCTCTTCGCCGCCGGACTGTTCGCCATGCCGCCGACCCAGTTGCCACTGTGGACGCAGGTGGTCATCGCCATGCTGCTGGTCGTACCGCTCGGCCCGATGATCTACCGCATCGCGTTCCAACCCCTGGCCAGCGCGCCGGTACTGGTGCTGCTGATCGTCGCGGTGGCCGTCCATCTGGCGCTGATCGGCCTCGGCCTGCTCTTCTTCGGTGCCGAAGGCTGGCGCACCCCGGCCTTTACCGATCTCAGCTTCGAACTGGCCGGCGCCCCGCTGCAGGGGCAAACCATCCTGGTCGTCGTCGCCTCGGCGCTACTGATCATCGGGCTGTATTTCTTCTTCGAACGCACCATCTACGGCAAGGCGCTGCGTGCCACCGCGATGAATCGCACCGGCGCCCGCCTGATGGGCATTCCGCCCGTGCTGGCCGGCAAGCTGTGCTTCACGCTGGCCGCCGCCATCGGCGCCTTCTCCGGCATCCTGATCGCCCCGATCACCACCATCTACTACGACTCCGGCTTCCTGATCGGCCTCAAGGGTTTCGTCGGCGCCATCATCGGCGGCCTGGCCTCCTATCCGCTGGCGGCACTGGGCGCCATCCTGGTCGGCCTGCTTGAATCCTATTCGTCCTTCTACGCCAGCGCCTTCAAGGAAGTCATCGTTTTCACGCTGATCATCCCGGTGCTGTTGTGGCGCTCGCTGACCGCACACCACATTGAGGAAGAGGAAGAAAAGGGCGACGAGGCACCGGCTGGCAAGATCACCACCGGCAAGCGCAGCGCCAGCCTGATCCGTCACCTGCCGATGCTGGCCTTCGTTGCCGTGCTCGGCATCAGTCCGCTGCTGCTGCCTGAATTCACCATCACGCTGCTCAACTACATCGGCCTCTACGCCGTCGTCGCCGTCGGTCTCGTCCTGCTGACCGGTGTCGGCGGTCTGACTTCGTTCGGGCAAGCGGCTTTCGTTGGCCTCGGTGCCTACACGACGGCCTGGCTGACCACGGTTTATGGCCTGTCGCCGTGGCTGACGCTGTTCATCGGCATGGCCATCACGGCCGCCGTCGCCCTGTCGCTCGGCTTCATCACGCTGCGCATGGGCGGCCACTATCTGCCGCTGGGTACCATCGCCTGGGGCATTAGCCTGTATTTCCTGTTTGGCAACGTCGAATTTCTCGGCGGCCACACCGGCATCACCGGCATCCCGGCCGTCTCGCTGTTCGGCTGGGAGCTAAAATCGGGCCGGGAATTCTTCTACCTGATCTGGCTGGTCGTGCTGCTGGCCATCATCAGCATCCGCAACCTGCTCGATTCCCGCGTCGGCCGGGCCATCCGGGCACTCAAGGGCGGCACGGTGATGGCCGAGGCGATGGGCGTCAATACGGCCCGCGAGAAGATCATCATCTTCCTGATCGCCGCCCTGCTGGCCAGCATTTCCGGCTGGCTGTATGCCCACCTGCAGCGCTTCGTCAATCCGACGCCGTTCGCGCTGAACCAGGGTATCGAATACCTGTTCATGGCGGTGGTCGGTGGCATCGGCCACGTCTGGGGCGCCGTGCTCGGCGCCGGCGTGATCACCATCCTCAAGCAGTGGCTGCAGGACTTGCTGCCGCAATTGCTCGGCCAAAGCGGCAATTTCGAGGTCATCGTCTTCGGCATCGCCATGGTGTTGATCCTGCAGAAGGCGAGGGCAGGCTTGTGGCCCGTCATCCTGCGTCTGTTGCCTTCGCGCAGCATCATCCGCGAAGTGCCGCAGGCCGAGGCGCTGCCCAAGCGCCAGCCGACCGCTGCCGGCAGCTTGTTGCTGGAAGCCAGCGAGGTGACCAAGCGTTTCGGCGGACTGGTCGCCAACAACAACATGAGCCTGACCGTGCAGGCCGGCGAAGTGATGGCGCTGATCGGCCCGAATGGCGCCGGCAAGAGCACGATGTTCAATTGTATCTCGGCAGTCAATCCGGCCACCGAGGGCAAGATCGCCTTCCTCGGCGAATCGACGGCCGCATTGGCCGCCCGTGACATCGCCCGGCGCGGCATGAGCCGGACTTTTCAGCACGTGCGGCTGCTCGGCAACATGAGCGTGCTGGAAAACGTCGCCATCGGCGCCCATCTGCGCGGCAGCAAGGGCGTGCTGGCCGCCGCGCTACGCCTCGACCGGGCCGAAGAAAACCGGCTGCTCGCCGAAGCCGCCCGCCAGATCGAGCGTGTCGGCCTGGCCGAGCACATGTTCGACGCCGCCGGCAGCCTGGCCCTTGGCCAGCAGCGCATCGTCGAAATCGCCCGCGCCCTGGCGTCCGATCCCTGCCTGCTGCTCCTTGACGAACCGGCCGCCGGTCTGCGCTACAAGGAAAAGCAGGCGCTGGCCGAACTGCTGCGCAAGCTGCGCGCCGAAGGCATGGGCATCCTGCTCGTCGAACACGACATGGACTTCGTCATGGGACTGGCCGATCGGGTCGTCGTCATGGAATTCGGCGAAAAGATCGCCGAAGGTCTGCCGGAGCAAGTCCAGCAGGATCCGAAGGTACTTGAAGCTTATCTGGGAGGGGTCGAATAATGAGCATGACCCACCTGCACGACAACGAGGTCATTCTCGACGTCAAAAATCTGCGCGTCGCCTACGGCAAGGTCGAGGCGCTGCACGAGGTCAGCCTGACCATCCGCCGCGGCGAGATCGTCACTGTCATTGGCCCGAACGGCGCCGGCAAGACCACCTTGCTTTCGGCCCTGATGGGCTTGCTGCCCTCGGATGGCGACATCGTCTACATGGGCCAGCCGCAAAAGCATGAGCGCTCGGTCGAGCATCTGGTCCGCCATGGCATGACGCTGGTCCCCGAAAAACGCGAGCTGTTCGCCGAAATGAGCGTCGAGGACAATCTGTTGCTCGGTGCCTTCGACCGTTACCGCACCGGCCATCGCGACCAGATGGAAACGATGGACGAGGTTTTCGAACTCTTCCCGCGTCTGGAAGAACGGCGCGCCCAGCTGGCCGGCACGCTGTCCGGCGGCGAACGCCAGATGCTGGCCATGGGCCGCGCCCTGATGGCCAAGCCCAAGCTGCTGATGCTCGACGAACCCAGCCTGGGTCTGGCGCCGCTGATCATCAAGGAAATCTTCCGCACCATCTCGGCGCTGAAGGAAACCGGCGTCGCCATCCTGCTCGTTGAGCAGAATGCCCGGGCCGCGCTGCAGATATCCGACTACGGCTACGTGCTGGAAACCGGCGAGATTTCACTCGCCGGGCCGAGCGCCGAACTGGCCGCCGACCCGCGTGTGATCGAGGCCTATCTCGGCCTCGGCCAGAAACACTAGCGCGAACTCAACGCGGCCCGCGCTCGTCGTCATGACGGCGACGCGGGTCGTTGTTCTGCCCGCCACCCGCCGGCGGAGCCGGTGGCTGTCGCGGCGGCTCGACCCGTTGAGGCTGCACTGCCTGAGGCATCGGCTGCGGCGCCGGCGCCCGGACCTCCGGAGGCGGCGCCGGGCGCGGCATTTCCGGCTGACGCTGCATCGGCTGCGGCATGCTTTCCCGCTGCATCGGTCGTTCCATGCGCTGGAAGTCACCGGCATCACGGCGCTGTTCCGGCGGACGCATCGTTGGTTGCGGCTGACGCGGTTCACTCCGCACTTCCGGTGGCGGCATCTCGCGGCGCATGGGGACCGGCGCCGGCGCTGCCTCAAACGAGCGACCCCGTGGCTCGACGCTGGGTGCCGTTTCGGCCGGCCGACGCAGAATTTCGCGACGCGGTTCGGCCGCCGGCTCACGGGGTGCCTCCGGTACCGCCTGGCGAACTTCCGGGGGCGGCATTTCCCGACGCTGCGGAATCTGCATAGGCAAAGGCTCTGGCGAACGTCCACGCAGCTCACCTTCTACTCGCCCGTCACCAGGCCGACGGAAATTCTCGCGGCGCAATTCGGGCCCGGCCTCACGACTGGCCTCCGGCTGCGCCTGGCGTCTTTCCGGCGATGGCAAGCCACGCCGCATCGACTCCGGGGCTGGCGCTGCCTCGATTGGCCGGCCACGGTTTTCATATTCTTGACGACGTTCAGGCATGGGGCGCAAGACTTCGGGGCGCGACTCACTCCCGCGACCATTGATTGCCTCTGGCGTCGGCGAGCGGAATGCCGGGCGATCCGTATTACGTGGCATCACCTCGCCGCGGGGAGCCCCACGTTCCGGGCCATTCGGCCTTGGCGCATCGAAATCGCGACGCGGCTGGCGGTTCTCAAGGGGGCGCCGCTCGCCATCATGCGACCGAACCGCCCCCGGTGCCGGCGCCAGCCAATCGGCGTTGGGGGCGCGGCTGGCCAGCGGTGCGCGACCCAATTCCTGACGCTGCTGCGGAGTAATCTCGCGGGCCGTGATCGGCCGCCCTTCACGAACCAGATGGGCGGGAACCACCGTCACCGCACGTGGCAAACCGTTATAAGCAAACGGCTGGCGCGGTCCGGGACGCATTGCCCGATCGATCAAGTTCACATCGCGAACATTGGCCATATTAATCTGCCGGACATACTGGGGACTGTAACGATGCCCCGGCACATAGACCTCGCGCGGCGCCAGCGGGAACCAGCCCACGGCCGGGGCGGCGCCAAAGCCGAAACTGACGTTCCAGCCTGGATTGCCGATCCAGGCAACCAGCGCCGGCGCATAGACCGGGCGCGGCACAAGACGCCCCGGCACCCAACCCCAGCGGCCCTGAATCATCGCCCAGCGGCCGTAATGGAAGGGGGCAAAGCCCCAGGGAGCCTGGTCAACCCAGGTCCATCCCCACGGCGCAACCCAGGCCCAACGCCCATAGCGGTAGGGGGCCCAGTCATCGGCCACTGCCCGTGGATACCAGACTGTGCCGTAGTCGGGCGCCGTCCGCCAGTCGCCATAGGCATCCAGATCCTGATAGCCGGTCATGTGGGGCGATACATGGCGACGCGCCATACCCGCCAGCGTGGCATTTTCGCGGTTGGCCACCCATTGATCGAAGGCATCCTGATCCCAGTCACCATCGAGTTGCTCGCGACCGTCGCGCCAGCGACTCGCCTTCTGGCCCGCAGCCACCGGCGTTACCCGCTGGCGATCCTCGAAGGTCGCCCGGCCGGCCTGCACGCTCAGTTCGGAGTGATCGGCCAGGACGTCGATGCGGTAACGCCCCGGCGTCTGGAAACGCACTTGGCCATCCGGCGTCACCACCATGACATCGTCGGCCTGATCACGATCGAGTACGGTGACGGCCAGGCTTCCCTCGTTCAGGCGAACATCGACCAGCCTGTCGTCTACTCGCGAAAACTCGATCTGGCTCTCATCGGCCAGCCGATAGGCAGTTGATCCGACCCAGACCTCGGCCCGGCCACGCCGCCCGGTTTCCAGGATGGCTCCGCTGCTGATTGGCCAGTTGATCGTAGCCGCGCCCCCCTGATCGTTACGGTCTACACGAAAAAAGACCTCATTCTCGATATGGGCCAAGCGGCCGACGCGGGCTGGCGGATCGTTCTGCGCCAAGGCAGGCAGCGCGATCATCAAGACCGCCGCGGCAAAAATTCGATGCAGTGATTGCAGCATCTGGTACTCCCGTTGAAAAGGCAGGCCCTGCGCGATCTGGCGGGCCGATAGACAATCAACGCTTGATCGTGCCAAACGGATGATCGCCAGGCGAGACAAATGGTTTCAAAATGTTGCCGGGGCGGCCAAATCAGGTGTTGTCGGTCGCAATACCGTACTTCTTGGCTACCGTAACATAGAGCTCGCGTGCCGAGGCCACCTTGGCACTCTTGCGATCCTTGCGCTGCGCCCGCTGCAAATAATCCACCGCCCGGGCCGCCAGTTCGCTGTCCCACCCCTTCTTGTCCATCAGCGTAAAGATCGCCTTGGCGGCATTCACCAGAAACTGCAGGTTGGGCACCTGCTCAGCTGCCTGGATCAGCAGTTTTACCGCACCTTCCAGATCGCCGCTGCGCGCTGCCATGACGCCCCTGTTGTTCAGATCGATGATTTGCTTGCTGACCTGATCGAGCAGTGCCTTGCCGGCATCGGGTTGGCCGGTTTTCTCGAAAACGCTGGTGATATGGTCGATCAGGTGCGGGTCTTCGTGATTCTCCGCGGCCACCTGGCGCATGATCCGGCCCGCATCGTCTTCCTTCCCGGCGGCGTAACAGGCATGCGCCAGATCGACGGCCAGCCGCTGCGAGGTATGGCGATCCTTCCCGGCCGCCTCGGCAACGATGGTTTTCTGCAGCGCCAGCGCCTGATCGACCAAATTCCTGGCTTTCTCGGTCGCGCCTTCGGCATGCAGACACAGGCTTTCAGTCACCATGGCGGCCAACTCGGCCTGCTTGTCACCGCGCCACTCCCGCTTCATCTCCGTGGCAATCTTGCGCGAAGCTGCCACATCACCGCGCTCGACCAGCACCCGTGAAAGATTGGCAAAATCGTCCACCGTCCGCAGGCTGGAGCCCCGACTGCGCTCGATCACCTTGCCATAAGCCTTTTCAGCCGCCAGTAGGTCCTTGTTGCGGGCGGCGACATCGCCGACCAGGCGTTGCCGTACCGTGTTGTGCGGCGAAGCATCGGCGCCCCGCTGCAGCGTTTTCTGGGCTTCATGCAGGCGCCCCTGGGCCTCGTGCACCGAGGCCAGAAAATCGTAAGCCGACAGGTACTCCGGCGTGTCCTGCGTCACCTGCTCGGCCAGTTGTTCGGCTTCATCCAATGCGCCACGATCGCGCAAGGCCATCGCCAGTCCCATCTTGGCCCACGGCACGACTCGCCCTTCGAGCACCCGCCTGAACACTTCTTCGGCTTCGCTGGTTCGCCCAAGCTGGTGCAGCAATTCCCCCTTGAAGCGCAGCGCGTCGTACATGTAAACCGGTTGCTGCTGGATGACGCGATCACAGGCCGCAATCGCTTCCTGCAGCGCACCGTTTTCGATCTGCTCATAAATCTTGCGCAGCACATGCTTCTTGTAGACGGCCTTGACCAACCTGGCCTGCAACTGGTCCGCCGTAAACGGTTTGATCAGGTAATCGTCCGGCGCCAGTTCGGCCAGCGCCACGACATTGGTGTAGCTACGTTCGCTGGTGATGATCAGATAGACCGTGGACAGCGGAATCAGGTGCGCGTGGCGCAGTTCTTCCAGGAGTTGTTGGCCATCCCGCCCATCGTCGAGGACAAAATCCGACAGGATGATGTCGAAGCGATTACCCTTGACCTGACGGATCACTTCCGCCGAATTGCCCGCCCCATGCACCATCGTGACACCCAGCGCCCCGAGCATCAGGCGCATCGAATCCCGCGCCGGCGAATGGCGGTCGACAATCAGGACACGTTTCTTGGACAACGACTGCTGCAGGATGAGCAGCATCTCTTCGTTGTCCAGCGGGCTCCCCCCGCCGGTTGGGCTGGCGTTCATTGTCATCAAGTTACTTGAGAACGCCAGACAGGGCAACCGTCTCGGGCAGGGCAACGCCTATACTGGGCGACTCTTTCTGCTGAGCATTCCACTTCCCGGAGAAATCGATGATGAAAGACCTGTACCACGCACTTGTCTTCCCGTTTTGCGCTGCTTTTGCTGGCCTCGCCCACAGTCAATCCGTCATCGACATTCCGACCCGCCCGGGCGTCACCCAACGCCTGCTGGTCATCAAGCCCAGCAACCCGAGGGCCACCGTCATCCTTTTCGCCGGCGGTCACGGCGGGCTGGGCATCTTCCCGAATGGTTCGTTCAAATGGGGCGACGGCAACTTCCTGATTCGCAGCCGCCAGTATTTTGCTGAACGCAACCTGAATGTCGTCATCGTCGATGCCCCCTCGGACCGCCAGAACCTGGCCGGATTCCGACAGACGCCCGAGCACCTGGCCGACCTCAAGGCCGTCATCAGCTGGGCCCGCGAACAGGACAAAATACCCGTCTGGCTGGTCGGCACCAGCCGGGGAACGCAGTCCGCCGCCTTCGTGGCCACGCAGTTGCGCCAGCCAGACGGTCCGGACGGACTGGTTCTGACGTCAACCATCCTCAAGGACGACAAAGGACGCCCCGTGCCTGCCATGCCACTGGAGCAGCTTGCCATCCCGACCCTGGTCGTCCATCACGAACAGGACGGCTGCTCGCACTGCTTCTACGCCGATATCGGCCCGCTCAAGGACAAGCTGGCTCATCTGCCACGCCATGAGCTGCTCACCATCAAGGGCGGCGCCAACCGCGGCGACCCCTGCGATGCCTTCGCCTACCACGGCTACAACGGCCTGGAAAAAGAAGTCGTCGGACAAATTGCCGACTGGATTCTGGCCTCCGGAAAATAGCTGACCGCCTTAGCTGGCCTTGCCGCTGAGACGCCGACAATTCTGTGATTTTTCAGCGACCTGACGTAAAATCCGCGGTCCGATACTGCGCTGCAACAAACCCATCCCGATGCTCTACCCCACCCGTTTCGATGTCATCGTCGTCGGCGGCGGTCACGCCGGCACCGAGGCCGCGCTCGCCGCAGCGCGGGCAGGTGCGAACACGCTGCTGCTGACGCACAACCTCGACACCCTCGGGGCGATGAGCTGCAACCCGTCGATCGGCGGCATCGGCAAGGGCCATCTGGTCCGCGAGGTCGATGCCTTGGGCGGCGCCATGGCTGCCGCGACTGACGAAGCGGGCATCCAGTTTCGCATTCTGAATGCCTCGAAAGGCCCGGCCGTTCGCGCCACCCGCGCCCAGGCCGACCGTGTGCTGTACAAGCAGGCCATTCGCACGCGCCTGGAGAACCAGCCCAACCTGACCATCTTCGCCGAAGCCTGCGACGACCTCATCGTCGAGGGCGACAAGGTCTGCGGCGCGGTGACCCAGCTCGGTATCCGCTTCATGGCGGAAGCCGTCGTCCTCACCGCCGGCACCTTCCTGAACGGCAAGATCCACGTCGGGCTGGAAAATTACACCGGTGGCCGCATGGGCGATCCACCGTCCGTGTCGCTGGCCAGCCGTCTGAAGGAACTGAAGCTACCGCAAGGTCGCCTGAAAACCGGTACGCCGCCGCGCCTCGACGGCAAGACCATCGACTTCTCGGTGATGGAAGAGCAGCATTCGGATGATCCGCTGCCGGTATTCTCCTTCCTCGGCAACGCCGCGCAGCACCCGAAACAGCTGCCGTGCTGGATCACCGAAACCAACGAACGCACCCACGACATCATCCGCAGCGGCCTCGACCGTTCGCCGATGTACACCGGCGTCATCGAAGGCGTCGGCCCCCGCTACTGCCCGTCGATCGAGGACAAGATCCACCGCTTCGCCGACAAGAACCAGCACAACGTCTTCCTCGAACCGGAAGGCCTGACCACGCACGAGATTTACCCCAACGGCGTGTCGACCAGCCTGCCCTTCGACATCCAGCTGGCCCTGGTCCGCTCGATCCGCGGCATGGAAAACTGCCACATCCTGCGCCCCGGCTACGCCATCGAATACGACTTCTACGATCCGCGCGGCCTCAAGGATACGCTGGAAACCAAGGCCATCCACGGCCTGTTCTTCGCTGGCCAGATCAACGGCACCACCGGCTACGAAGAAGCGGCCGCTCAGGGCCTGCTCGCCGGCATCAATGCCGTCCGTTACGTCCGCGGCGAATCCGGCTGGTGCCCGAAACGCAACGAGGCCTACCTTGGCGTGCTGGTCGACGACCTGATCACCCGCGGCGTTTCCGACCCTTACCGGATGTTCACCAGCCGCGCCGAATATCGGCTGAGCCTGCGCGAAGACAACGCCGATCTGCGTCTGACCGAACAAGGCCGCGAACTCGGCCTGGTCGACGATGTGCGCTGGGCCGCCTTCTGCCAGAAACGCGACGCCATCGCCGCCGAACAGGAACGCCTGAAGTCCACGTGGGTCAATCCGAAGATCACCCCGGCCGATGACTGCATCCGCGTCCTCGGCAAGGCCATCGACCACGAGTACAACCTGTTCGAACTGCTACGCCGGCCCGAGGTGACCTACACTTCGCTGCTCACCCTGCCCGGTGCCGGTGAGGCCCAGACCAACCCACTGGTCGTCGAGCAACTCGAGATTTCCGCCAAGTACCAAGGCTACATCGACCGCCAGGCGGAAGAAGTCGCCAAGTCTTCGTCGTACGAAAACACCGTACTGCCAAGCGAACTCGATTACAGCTCGGTAGCCGGCCTGTCCAACGAAGTCAGACAAAAACTGGCCCAGCACAAGCCGCAGACCATCGGCCAGGCCTCGCGCATTCAGGGCATCACCCCGGCCGCGATTTCGCTGCTGCTGATCCACCTGAAACGCCATAACCTGTCGCAAGCCGCATGACCCGGAAAGCACTCGCGGCGGGGTTCGCCGACCTCGGAATCGACTTGCCCGACGAGGCGCAGCAGAAACTGCTCGCCTTCCGCGACCTGCTGCTCAAGTGGAACAAGACCTACAACCTGACCGCACTGCGTGATCCAGCCCAGGCCATTTCGCACCACCTGCTCGATTCGCTGGCCATCCTGCCGCATGTCGGCAGCGGCAATCTGCTCGACGTCGGCAGCGGCGGCGGCCTGCCCGGCATCCCTTTGGCTATCGCCCGCCCCGATCTTTCAGTCAGCATGGTCGATACCGTGCAAAAGAAAACCACCTTTCTGCAGCAAGCTGTCATCGAACTGGCGCTCAGGAATGTTACGGTGCACCACGCCCGGGTTGAAGAAATGCAGGGACAGTATGCCCAGATCAGCTCGCGCGCCTTTGCCGAAATCGGCCTGTTCATCAGCCTGACCCGCCACCTGCTGGCCCCGAACGGCCGCTGGCTGGCCATGAAAGGTGTGCGGCCGGACGAGGAGCTCAAGGCCTTGCCGGCCGATATCGCGGTCGAAGCGATCATCCCGCTGACCGTGCCGGGGCTGGATGCCGAACGACATTTGATCATTTTGAAAGCCGGGTCATGAAAGTACTCGCCATTACCAACCAGAAAGGCGGCGTCGGCAAAACGACGACGGCGGTCAATCTGGCCGCCTCCTTGGCGGCCGAGGGCAAGCGCGTCCTGTTGATCGACATGGATCCGCAGGGCAACGCGACAACCGGGTCCGGCATCACCAAGAAAGAAGCGCTGCCCACGGTTTATCAGCTACTGATCGGCGCCGCAACGCTGATCGATGTCTGCATCAAGACTGATTTCTACTTCGACATCCTTCCCGCCAACCGCGAACTGGCCGGTGCCGAAGTCGAAATGATCGAGCTCGAGCAGCGCGAATACCGCCTGAAAAAAGCCCTGGCGCAAAACCATGCCGAATATGATTTCGTGCTGATCGACTGTCCACCGGCCCTCAACATGCTGACCGTCAACGCCCTGGTCGCCGCTGACTCCGTGCTGATTCCGATGCAGTGCGAGTACTACGCGCTGGAAGGCCTGTCCGACCTGGTGGAAACCCTGCGCAAGGTGCGCCAGCACCTCAATTCACGACTCGAAATCGAGGGGCTGCTGCGCACCATGTACAACAGCCAGAGCACACTGACCCAACAAGTCTCCAGCGAACTCGAAAGCCACTTCGGCGACAAGGTCTACAAGACCATCGTGCCGCGCAATGTTCGCCTGGCCGAAGCGCCGTCCTATGGCAAGCCGGTCATCGCCTTTGACAAAAACTCGAAGGGTGCGCAGGCCTATTCCGCACTCGCCCAGGAAATTCTTGAAAGGGTCGCCCAATGATCAAGATGAAAGGACTCGGCCGCGGCCTCGACGCACTGCTTTCCGGCAGCGACAAACCGCAGGGTGACGAGCAACGCAACCTGCCCGTTGAACGCCTGAGACCCGGCAAGTACCAGCCACGCACCCATATGGACCAGGAGTCGCTGGCCGAACTGGCCGCCTCGATCAGGACCCAGGGTGTCATGCAGCCGATCCTGGTCCGCGCCGTCGACCACACGCCGGGCGCCGAACGCTACGAAATCGTCGCCGGCGAACGCCGCTGGCGCGCCTCGCAACTGGCTGGCCTGAGCGAAGTTCCGGTCCTGGTACGCAGCATTCCCGACGAACAGGCGCTGGCCATGGCGCTGATCGAGAATATCCAGCGCGAAAACCTCAATCCGCTCGAGGAAGCTCAGGGCTTGCAACGCCTGATCGACGAATTCGGCCTGACCCACCAGCAGGCCGCCGATGCCGTCGGCCGCTCACGCCCCGCTGCCACCAACCTGCTACGCCTGCTACAACTAAGCACACCGGTTCAGGAAATGCTGATGACCGGCAAACTGGATATGGGCCATGCTCGTGCTCTGCTGCCGCTGACCGGCGCCCAGCAAGTCGCCGTCGCCCAGCGCATCGTGCAGAAGGGGCTATCGGTCCGGGAAGCTGAACGCCTCGTTCAGCAAATCACCAACCCACCGAAAAAGTCCGATGAAACTCCCATTGACCGAGACTTGCTGCGCCTACAGGAAAACCTCGCAGACGGTCTCGGCGCCAACGTCCAGATTCGCGCAAACAAGAAAGGGGCCGGCAAAGTCACCATCGAGTTCGGCAGCCTCGACCAACTCGACGGCCTAATTTCCCGGCTATCCGTTTAACGAATGGTACTAATCGTAACCACTTGTCTTTCAGGGAAAACCCTTAATTTGTGCGCCGCGGAAATTGACTCATTTATAAGAGTTGTTTACACTTGCGAGGTTTTTGACCGAGGTATGTTTTGCATCCGCAGGTAAGCTGGATTATCAGTCGCCAAGCGGCATTGACAATTGTCTTGGGAATTTTGGCCTGGGTGATTTTCAGTGTAAATGCAGCCATCTCGGTCTTGATCGGGGGATCAATCGGCGTCATCGCAAATATCGGCTACGTACTGAGAGCCATGCGAATGAATGCCGGCCTTGACCCGGTAAAGGCTTACCGGGCGCAGACAGCGGGCGAGGGGTTCAAGTTTCTTCTCACGCTCATTGGCTTCGCTCTTGTGTTTTTGAAGTTCAAGGAAGTGGCAGTCTTTCCGCTCTTCCTTGGTTACGCATCAACATTGGTCATCTTCTGGATGGCACTCTTGAAGCAACGCTAGGTCTGGAGAAATCATGAGCGCTGAAGGCGGTACCGCAGGTTACATACAACACCACCTCACCAATCTGGCTGTCTGCGCAGACAGCGCAAAAGTAGATGGTGTGTGTACGGGTTTCTGGACATTCCACCTTGACACCCTGCTGGTGTCCGGCATTCTTGGTCTGGTTGTTTTCGGCCTGATGGCCAAATTTGCCAGCAAGGCAACCGCCGGCATTCCTTCCGGCGGCCAGAACTTCGTCGAAATGGTCGTCGGCCTCGTCGACCAGCAGGTTCGCGACACTTTCCACGGCCGTAGCGCCCTGGTTACCCCGCTGGCCATCACCATTTTCGTCTGGGTGTTCGTCATGAACGCCATGGACTTGATCCCGGTTGATTTCCTGCCGGTCGCACTGCAAGCTGCCACCGGCAATCACCACCTGCCGTTCAAGTTTGTCCCGACCACCGACCCCAACCTGACCTTCGGCATGTCGATCACTGTGTTCCTGATCTCGCTGTTCATGGGTCTGAAGGTCAAGGGTTTCGGCCACTTCATGCACGAAGTATTCGCGGTCCCGTTTGGCATCAAACTGGCTCCAATCAACTTCCTGTTCCGTGTCGTTGAAGAAATCGCCCGCCCGATCTCGCTGTCCCTGCGTCTTTTCGGCAACATGTATGCCGGCGAAATGGTCTTCATCCTGATCGCACTGCTCGGCCTGTATCAGTTGCCGCTAGCCCTGCCTTGGGAACTGTTCCATATCCTGATCATCACCTTGCAAGCCTTCGTGTTCATGATGTTGACCATCGTGTATATGTCGATGGCAGCAGAATCGCACTAAGTCGTACCTGTTTTCTTGTAGTTTTTACTTTTAACCCCGCATTAACCTACCTTACTGAGGAGTAAACATGGAACTCGCAACCGTTCTCTCCAACACCGCTATTGCTGTAGCCATCCTGATCGGCGCCGGCGCTCTCGGTACCGCTATCGGCTTCGGTATTCTCGGCGGCCGTTTCCTGGAAGGCGCTGCCCGTCAGCCGGAAATGATCCCCACCCTGCAAGTCAAGATGTTCATCGTCGCCGGTCTGCTCGACGCCGTGACCATGATCGGTGTTGGTATCGCCCTGTTCCTGCTCTTCGCCAATCCGTTCCTGGCCCTGCTGCACTAATAGACCCCGCCTGAAACTCTAATTACCAGGAGGTTGGCGTGAACATCAACGCTACACTGATTGGCCAGGCAATCTGGTTTGCTCTCTTCATCTGGATCACGATGAAGTACGTCTGGCCGCCACTGCAAAAGGCAATGGCGGACCGTCAGGCACAGATCGCTGAAGGCCTGGCTGCGGCCGAACGTGGCAAGCACGAGCAAGAGCTCGCCGCAAAACGTTCCGCCGATGCGCTTCGCGAAGCTAAAGAGAAATCTGCAGACTTCGTAGCACAAGCCGAAAAGCGTGCGCAGCAGATCGTCGAAGAAGCCAAGGGTACCGCCAAGATCGAAGCCGACAAGGTTGTCGCTGGCGCCAAAGCCGAAATCGAACAGGAAGTCGAACGTGCCAAGCAACAACTGCGTGAGCGCGTTGCTGAACTGGCCGTTGCCGGCGCCGAAAAGATCCTGCGCAAGGAAATCAATGCGTCCGCGCATGCTGACATGCTGGCCGCTCTGAAACAGGACCTGTAAGCAAATGGCTGAATCCGTCACTATCGCCCGCCCTTACGCCGAAGCCCTGTTCCGCACGGCCAAGGAAAGCGGCAATCTGGCCAAGTGGTCCGAGCAGGTCTCCCTGCTTGGACAGGTGGCTGCCAATCCCGATGTCTCTTCTGCCATCGGTGATCCCAACGTGGCAGCCCCGCAACTGGTCGACCTCTTCCGGTCTGCCTGCGGTACGGCGGTAGATGCGGAGCTGTCGAACTTCATCCAGCTGCTGTCCAACAATGACCGTCTGGGGCTGTTGCCGGAAATCGCCGGCTTGTACGAAACCTACAAGCGCGCCGAAGAAGGCACCAAACAAGCCGATATCGTTTCGGCTTTCCCGATCGATGACAATCAGGTGAAAGCCCTGATACCCCAACTCGAAGCCGTCTTCAAGACCAAGCTCGAGGCCGCAGTGTCGGTTGATCCGACCCTGATCGGCGGTATCAAGGTAATCGTTGGCGACCAGATGCTGGATGCTTCAGTCCGCGGCAAGCTTGACGCCATGGCTACGGCGCTGAACAACTAGGAGAATTTCATGCAGTTGAATCCTTCCGAAATTTCTGAACTGATCAAGAGCAAGATCCAGAACCTGCAAGGCGCATCGGAAGTGCGCACGCAGGGCACGGTAGTTTCCGTTACTGACGGTATCTGTCGTGTGCACGGCCTGCAAGACGTTATGCAGGGCGAAATGCTGGAATTCCCCGGCAACACCTTCGGCATGGCGCTCAACCTCGAGCGTGACTCCGTCGGCGCCGTGGTTCTTGGTGAATACGAGCACATTTCCGAAGGCGACATCGTCAAGACGACCGGTCGCATTCTGGAAGTCCCCGTCGGCCCGGAACTGCTCGGCCGCGTGGTTAACTCTCTCGGCCAGCCGATCGACGGCAAGGGTCCGATCAACGCCAAGCTGACCGACAAGATCGAAAAGGTCGCGCCGGGCGTTATTTGGCGTCAGTCCGTTTCCCAGCCGGTGCAAACCGGTCTGAAGTGTGTGGACTCCATGGTTCCGGTCGGTCGTGGCCAGCGCGAGCTGATCATTGGCGACCGCCAGACCGGTAAGACCGCCGTCGCCGTCGACGCCATCATCAACCAGAAGGGCAAGGGCCTGTTCTGCGTTTATGTCGCTATCGGCCAGAAGGCTTCCACCATCGCCAACGTCGTGCGCAAGCTCGAAGAGCATGGTGCGATGGAATACACCATCGTCGTCGCTGCCCCGGCTTCCGAATCCGCTGCGCTGCAGTACCTGGCTCCCTACGCCGGCTGCACGATGGGCGAATACTTCCGCGATACCGGCGAAGACGCACTGATCATTTATGATGACTTGACCAAGCAAGCTTGGGGCTACCGCCAGGTTTCCCTGCTGCTGCGCCGTCCGCCGGGCCGTGAAGCCTATCCGGGCGACGTGTTCTATCTCCACTCCCGTCTGCTCGAACGCGCTGCTCGCGTTTCCGCCGCCTGGGTCGAGAAGCTCAGCAATGGCGCCATCAAGGGCAAGACCGGTTCGCTGACCGCTCTGCCGGTGATCGAAACGCAAGCTGGTGACGTTTCCGCCTTCGTTCCGACCAACGTGATCTCCATTACCGACGGCCAGATCTTCCTGGAAACCGACTTGTTCAACGCCGGTATCCGTCCTGCGATCAACGCCGGTATCTCCGTGTCCCGCGTCGGTGGCGCCGCCCAGACCAAGCTGATCAAGAAGCTCGGTGGTGGTGTCCGTCTGGCCCTGGCCCAGTACCGCGAACTCGCTGCTTTCGCCCAGTTTGCTTCCGATCTCGACGAAGCGACCCGCAAGCAGCTGGAACGTGGCCGCCTGGTCACCGAGCTGATGAAGCAGCCGCAGTACTCTCCGATGAGCATCTCTGAAATGGCCGTCACGCTGTACGCAGCTGACAAGGGTTATTTCGATGATGTCGAAGTCAAGCGTGCTCTGGAATGCGAAAAGGCCATGATCGGTTATCTCAAGACCAACTGTGCCGACCTCATGAAGACCATGGAGTCGACCGCTGATCTGAGCGCTGATTCCGAGAAGCAACTTGCCGCCGGCATCGCCGCTTTCAAGAGCAGCTGGGTCTGATCTAGGAGAACGCCATGCCTAGCGGCAAGGAAATTCGCAACAAGATCAAGAGCGTCGAAAACACGCGCAAGATCACCAAGGCCATGGAAATGGTGGCCGCATCCAAAATGCGCAAGGCGCAGGACCGGATGCGGGCTGCCCGTCCTTACGGCGAGAAGATCCGGCGCGTTGCAGGCAACCTGTCTCATGCTCTGACCGAGTACCGTCACCCGTTCCTGGTGAATCGCGAACAGGCTGCTGTCGGCCTGATTCTCGTCACCTCGGACAAGGGACTGTGCGGCGGTCTGAACTCCAACCTCCTTCGTGTTGCAGTCAGCAAGATGAAGGAGTTCGAGTCCCAGGGCAAGAAACTGCAGGCTACCTGCATCGGCAACAAGGGCTTCGGCTTCATGCAGCGCTCCGGCGCCAAGATCGTCTCGCACGTGACCGGATTGGGCGACACGCCCCATCTGGAAAAGCTGATCGGGGCAGTCAAGGTTCAGCTAGACGCTTACATGAACGGCGAAATTGACGCGCTATATATCGGCTACACCCGCTTCATCAACACGATGAAACAGGAGCCGGTGTTCGAAAAGCTGCTTCCGCTGTCCGGCGATGCCGTCGGGTCTGCCAAGACCAAGTGGGATTATGTCTACGAACCGGAAGCCAAGTCGGTCATTGATGATCTGCTGATCCGTTACGTCGAAGCATTGATTTATCAAGCCGTCGCAGAAAACATGGCCTCCGAGCAGTCCGCTCGGATGGTTGCCATGAAATCTGCTTCGGACAACGCCAAGACCGTTATCGGCGACTTGAAGCTGGTTTACAACAAGGCCCGTCAGGCTGCGATTACCAAGGAACTCTCGGAAATCGTCAGCGGCGCCGCCGCGGTGTGACGCGTAGATTTTTATTTTTGGGGATTTGAATATGAGTCAAGGTTCAATCGTTCAGTGCATCGGCGCCGTTGTGGACATCCACTTCCCGCGCGACGCGATGCCGAAGGTCTACGACGCTCTCAAGCTGGATGCTTCCGAAGCAAACGGCATGGCAGAAGATGGCCTGACCTTCGAAGTGCAACAACAACTGGGTGACGGCGTCGTCCGCACCATCGCCATGGGTTCGTCCGACGGTCTGCGTCGTGGCATGAAGGTGAACAACACCGGCGCCGGCATTTCCGTGCCTGTCGGTATGGGCACCCTGGGCCGCATCATGGACGTGCTGGGTCGCCCGATCGACGAAGCCGGTCCGATCGATTCCACCGAGCTGCGCGTTATTCACCAGCCGGCTCCGAAGTTTGACGAACTGTCGTCTTCCGTCGATCTGCTGGAAACCGGCATCAAGGTTATCGATCTGATCTGCCCGTTCGCCAAGGGCGGCAAGGTTGGCCTGTTCGGTGGCGCCGGCGTCGGCAAGACCGTTAACATGATGGAACTGATCAACAACATCGCGAAGCAGCACGCCGGCTTGTCCGTGTTTGCTGGCGTGGGCGAGCGTACCCGTGAAGGTAACGACTTCTACCACGAAATGAAGGACTCCAACGTTCTCGACAAGGTCGCGATGGTGTTCGGTCAGATGAACGAGCCGCCGGGCAACCGTCTGCGCGTCGCGCTGACCGGCCTGACCATGGCTGAGCGTTTCCGTGACGACGGTCGTGACATTCTGTTCTTCGTCGACAACATTTACCGCTACACGCTGGCTGGTACGGAAGTTTCCGCACTGCTTGGCCGTATGCCTTCCGCCGTGGGCTATCAGCCGACGCTGGCTGAAGAAATGGGTCGTCTGCAAGAGCGTATCACCTCGACCAAGGTTGGCTCGATCACCTCCATCCAGGCCGTTTACGTGCCTGCCGATGACTTGACCGACCCGTCCCCGGCTACCACATTCCTGCACTTGGACTCCACGGTTGTGTTGTCGCGTGACATCGCCTCGCTGGGTATCTACCCGGCTGTCGATCCGCTTGACTCCACTTCCCGCCAGCTCGACCCGCAGGTCGTTGGTGAAGAGCATTACTCCGTTGCCCGTGCCGTGCAGATGAATCTGCAGCGCTACAAGGAACTGCGTGACATCATCGCGATTCTGGGTATGGACGAACTGTCTCCGGAAGACAAGCTGGCCGTGTCCCGCGCCCGCAAGATTCAGCGCTTCCTGTCGCAGCCGTTCCACGTTGCTGAAGTCTTCACCGGCTCGCCGGGCAAGTTCGTTTCCCTGAAAGAAACGATCAAGGGCTTCAAGGGCATTTGTGCCGGCGAATACGATCACCTGCCGGAACAAGCGTTCTACATGGTGGGCGGTATCGAGGAAGTCATCGAGAAGGCCAAGACGCTGTAATCATCCGCGTCTGCAAAGGAGCTAGTAATGGCTATGACTGTTCATTGTGATGTCGTCAGTGCTGAAGAATCGATCTTCTCCGGCCTGGTGGAAATCGCAGTGTTCCCCGGCGAAGCCGGGGAACTGGGCATCCTGCCGCGTCACACGCCGCTGCTGACTCGTATCAAGCCGGGCACCATTCGTTTGAAGGTGCCCGACCAGAGCGAGTTTGAGCTGGTGTATGTGTCCGGTGGCATGCTGGAGGTTCAGCCCGACATGATTACTGTGTTGGCTGATACCGCGATTCGCGCCCACGATCTGGACGAAGCCAAAGCACTGGAAGCCAAGAAGCGTGCCGAAGAAGCCCTGGCCAATCGGAATGCAGAAATGGACTATGCCGCAGCCGAAGCCGAATTGGCTCAAGCTGTCGCCCAGTTGCAAGCAATCCAGCGTTTGCGCAAACATACGCACTAATCCGGAAAAGTACCCCGGACAAAAAAGGCAGCCTAGGCTGCCTTTTTTATTGCTCCAATTGTCCGGCAAGGCATACTGCTAAAGCTTAAGGATCCGTTTTTCGAGGCGAGCGATGTCATCCCTCAAGCGATTTACTTCAGCGCCAAACGATGAAATTTCGCGTGGAGGAGCGAGCAGAGCCGAATCCTCGACTGCATATTCCTTGATGTTTTCGGCGAGATTGCGAAGGCTATCCCGAACGCCCTTGAACAAGGAAAGTCCCAGCAAATTAAGGCGGCGAGCGGGTATATCGCCTAACACCTTTGCCAAATCTGCCTCCACGTCCCACCGCAGATTGCGGAGTACGAAGGCAAAACTTTCGGCCACATCGGCCGATCCTTCGAGCTTGGCGGAGGCGAACAATTTATCCCGTTCAAACAAGGCACGAGCAAGCGAATCCGAGGGCAGTGTTACCGTGACATCGGGCTGGCTTGCCGAGTCGATGCCGAAAAACTGACCCTGATTATCAATCTCCAGGCAGATAGTTATTGCACCGGCTTCGATAAATATTCTCGCGCCGGCATGCTGACGCAACCTTTCCTGCGCCCATGCCTCGCCCTGAATCAGATGATTGAGACTACGAAGCGCAAAAGCGTTGAGCGCATTCATATGTCTGAAAGCCTAGAACTTGAATCCGCGGTGCAAGGCAACAACCCCGAGGGCAAGGTTGAAGTACTCGACTTTTTCCATGCCGGCTTTTTCCATCATCGATTTCAATTCTTCCTGCCCCGGATGCACCCGGATCGATTCGGACAAGTAGCGATAGCTATCGGCGTCGTTGGTGACGAGTTTTCCAACTTGAGGAATTACCTTGAAGGAGTAGAAGTCGTAGAGTGGTGCCAACGGCTTCCAGATCTGCGAGAACTCGAGGACCAGCAAGCGACCACCCGGACGCAGCACACGGTACATCTCGGCCAGCGCAGCATCCTTATGGGTCATGTTGCGCAGGCCGAAAGCCACGGTGACGCAATCGAACCAATTGTCGGGGAAGGGAAGTTTTTCCGCGTCACACTGAGCAACCGGCAGCATGTAGCCTTTGTCGAGCAGGCGATCACGGCCCCGGGCCAGCATGGCATTGTTGATGTCGGTCAGCCAGACTTGGCCGCTCTTGCCGACCTTCTTGGAGAAGGCCAGAGACAGATCCCCGGTGCCGCCGGCGACGTCCAGTACGCGGGAGCCTTCCCGCACTCCGCTGCGCTGTATGGTGAATGCCTTCCACAAGCGGTGCATGCCGCCGGACATCAGGTCGTTCATCAGGTCATATCGACTCGCCACGGAGTCGAATACGTCGGCGACCCGGCGGGCCTTTTCCTGCTCGGCAACGGTTTCGTAGCCGAAATGTGTTTTGTCGTCGTTCATGATTTCAGTGGTGATGACCGCAGCCACCACTGGCGGCGGGGCGTGAGGAGGTATCGATATCGCGCGACAGGCCCTGGCTTTCGATCTGCTTCAGGTATTCCTGCCACAGCTCGTCGTGATGCTTGCCGAGGTTGTAGAGCATGTCCCATGAGTACAGACCGCTGTCATGGCCATCGGAAAATATCAGGCGCAGCGCGTAGGTACCAACTGGCTCGATTCGATCGATAGCGACGTTACGCTTGCCGGTCTGCAGCGTTTCCTGTCCCGGGCCATGCCCCCGCGCCTCGGCCGAGGGGGTATAGACGCGCAGGTATTCGAAGTCGAGCGAATATGCCTCGCCACTATCGTAAATCAGTTCGAGACGGCGGGATTTCTGGTGCAACTTGATCTCGCTCGGTATCGGCGTATCGCGGTCAATACCAGCCATGGTGTCCTCCGGGGGATAAGACCGCTAGTTTAGCGCACTCATCCCGTGTCAGGCTCAAGATAGGTCAAAGTACCTGATAGCTGATTCGGTCGAAATCAGTTCCACGCTGCAGCATGTGGTTCATCCGCAATTGCCAGCTCTTGCCATCCTCGGAATAGACGTCAAGGATACGACTTGCCTGATACATGCCAGGCGGCAAGACAATGGAACCCTCTTCCCTGATCGCAGGCAGCGCTGGCAGCATGAATGCCTGCACATAACGTTCATTATTGCCGCTGGTTTGAGTCGCCATCCGTACGCCGATGCCGACCGGCATACCAGGCAGGGTAGCGACGCCGACGATCAGTCCACCTGCATCTTCCTGCATCAGCCAGGTTGCCTGGACCAACAGAAAACGATCGCCATCGTGCGGGCAAATCACCATTAGCTGGCCATGCGAGATTTTCATGCCGGCACAACTTCTGGCCAGACGGAAACCATTGGCCGAGTGGTTGATGACAGTCCATTCATCCACCGGAAAACTGATTTTCGGCTTGATTGCCAGCGTCTGCCCGGGTTCTGCGCGTTCCCCGAAAGTGAACAACTCGTCGCATTCGCCACGCGAGTAGGTCGCCGCCGAATCGGGTTGCTCGAACGCCTTGCTGGTCACGCAAAAGTGCATCGCCTCGAAACCGACGGCCACCCGCGCCACGCCTTCCGTGGCAAAACGCCGGAAACGACGCGGCGAAGCCGACTGCGTCCAGGGCCGGGAAAGGTGATCCAGCAAAGCGATCACATGGGCTGACGTTTCTTCACCCAGCCCTAGTTGGGATGGCGTTATGCGCTGCCGCAGCTGACTCAGCATGTGATTGATCTGCAAACCTAGCCGCGAGGTATCGAGACGCCTCGTATCCGGTCCGGATTCATCGGCGACCGAGGAGGGATGGAGCGGAAAATCCTTCATCAGCTCGATGACATAGGGTGGAACTTCAAGGTCATCGTCCAGTTTGTGGATGGAGACGAGCGGCGCCCACATGCCCGCCCACCGGCGGATCAGGTTCAGGTTGCGGACACTGTTGCTGTACGGGCTGGCAATGTCGATCAACATCAGCGTCGTATAGGCGGCGGCGCAATGGGTCGCCTGCAGATTGCTCTCCAGCACATCCTCCACTGGCGTGTAAGCCACCCCCCACTCCTCGGCGCTCTCGTAATAACCGTGCAGTTCGAGCCAGATGCCCGGTGGCAGTTCGCGTCGCGCCCGGAAATGCTCAAGAATGACCATGCCGGTGTAGTAGAGGCAGCGATGAAGAATGGTCGCAACCAACGAAACATACTGGGCATTTTGTGCATCCGGCTCTTCCAGACGGGCACACAAGGCATAGGCCTTACCCATTTTGCGCCAGGCAGCAACCACCTGCTGGAAATAGGATTCTTCTTCATCCGCCAGGGGCAGGGACTTGTTGTGGTAGCGTCGAGACATTTCCTCTTCGACGAAGCAGATCGGTGCCCGGGCCTGCTCCAGCAAGGCCAGCAAAACGCCTGGATCAGGCGGGGCCAAGAGCAATCCATCGAGAAAACGCATCAACTGACGCTCGGCAACGACCGGATTGGCCAGGGACAGCTGGGAGAGATAATCCATCCCTGCTCGCAAATCTGGAATCTCCAGCGGCATTTCTGTGGCGATTGTGTTCATGTTCAATCCTGCCTTATTCGTTTTTTGCCAGGACACGGCCCAATACCAGGGCTATTTCTTCATTGCTCACCACGGCTCGTGGCGCGACCCCATCACGGTGCACTGCCCCCCAGACCGGCTCGGGAAAATGCCGGTCATCCTCCCAACGGGGAATGATATGCCAATGGACGTGCGGAACGACATTGCCAAAGCTGGCCAGATTGATCTTGTCCGGAGAAAACAACTGACGGACGACCGTTTCGACAGCGTAGACGATACGCATCAGCGCATCCCGAGCGGCCGGATCGAGATCGGTCATCTCGCGAACGTGGTCGTTCCAGATGACGCGGCAGAACCCCGGGTAATAGGGGTCATCAACCCGGATGACTCGGCATTCCGCCGATTGCCAGAGGACGGCACCCCCGGGATTGTTGCAAAGTTCGCAGGTTTGACGGCCGATTTCCACGCTATGAGGCTCCGGTGAGCTAAAAGGGACTACTCCGGAGTTTAAATAGCATGGGCCGCCGCCGCAAACGAAAGAACAATTTCACGGTCGGCGGCCGAAAGCCGCGCAGGTCAGAGCAGGACGCGTTCGATGCCGCCGCTGTTCGCCTTGCCGACGTAATCCGCCATCCAGTTGTCTCCAAGCAGGTGTTTGGCCAGTTCGACCACGATGTAGTCCGCCTTGGTGTCGGCATCGTCATCGTAGCGGGACAGGCCCTGCAGGCAGGCCGGGCAGGAGGTCAATATCTTGACGTCCCCCTTGAAGCCATCTGCCCGCAACTTGGCGGCGCCCTTTTCGACTTCTTCCTGCTTGCGGAATTTCACCTGGGTAGCGACGTCCGGGCGGGAATAGGCAAACGATCCGGAATCGCCGCAACAGCGGTCGGTTAGCGGCACTTCCTGGCCCATCAGCGCCTTGGTCACCGCCAGCGGGGCATAGGCCTTCATCGGCGTGTGGCAGGGATCGTGATACATGTAGCGAGTGCCATTCACGCCCTCCAGCTTGACTCCCTTTTCCATCAGGTACTCATGGATATCGAGCAGGCGACAACCCGGGAAGATCTTCTCGAACTGGTATTTCTGCAGCTGATCCATGCACGTGCCACAGGAAACGATCACCGTCTTGATGTCGAGATAATTCAGTGTATTGGCGACACGGTGGAAGAGCACCCGGTTGTCGGTCGTGATTTTGACGCCCTTGTCCTCGTCACCGGAGGCAGTCTGCGGATAACCGCAGCACAGATAGCCCGGCGGCAGCACGGTGGTCACACCAACTTCATAGAGCATCGCCTGCGTGGCCAGGCCAACCTGTGAGAACAGTCGTTCCGAACCGCAGCCCGGGAAATAAAAGACGGCATCCGATTCCTCGGTCGTCTTGCGCGGATTGCGGATGACCGGGATCACCTTGTCGTCCTCGATATCGAGCAGCGCGCGCGAGGTCCGCTTGGGCAGATTGCCCGGCATCGGCCGATTCAAGAAGTGGATGACTTGCGCCTTGACCGTCGGGGCACCTACTGTGGCCGGCGGGTGGGCCCGGGTGTCCTGGACCAGACCAATAGCCTTGGCCACCTTGTGTGCCAGGCGCTGGGCCTTGAACCCGAAATCCATCATGACGCCCCGCATCAGCTTGATGGTCGCCGGGTCCTTCAGGTTCAGGTAGGTCATTGCCGCGACGGTGCCTGGGCTGAAGCGCTTCTTGTCCTGCTTGCGCAGGAAATTGCGCATGGCGACCGAGACATCGCCAAAGTCGATATCAACTGGGCAGGGCTTCAGGCAGCGGTGGCAGACCGTGCAATGGTCAGCCACGTCGTTGAATTCGTCGAAATGTTTGAGCGAAATGCCGCGCCGGGTCTGCTCTTCATACAAGAAGGCCTCAACCAGCAGCGAAGTACCGAGAATCTTGTTGCGCGGGCTGTAGAGCAAATTGGCCCGCGGCACGTGGGTTGAGCAGACCGGCTTGCACTTGCCGCAGCGCAGGCAGTTCTTGATCATGTCGGAAATCTTGCCGATCTCGGATTGTTCCATGATCAGCGACTCGGTACCGAGCAGGCTGAACGACGGCGTATAGGCGTTGCCCATGTCGCCGCCGGGCATCAGCTTGCCCTTGTTGAAGCGGCCTTCCGGATCGACCTTCTGCTTGTAGGCACGGAAGGGCCCCAGTTCTTCCTCGGTCAGGAATTCCAGCTTGGTGATACCGATACCGTGCTCGCCGGAAATGACCCCATCCAGCCCCCGGGCAATGTGCATGATGCGTTCGACGGCCTTGTGCGCCGTTTGCAGCATGTCGTAGTTGTCGGAGTTAACCGGGATGTTGGTGTGCACGTTGCCATCACCGGCGTGCATGTGCAGTGCCACGAAGACCCGGCCGCGCAGCACTTCCTTGTGAATGACCTCGACACGCTCGATGATCGGGCGATAGACAGCGCCATCGAATATCTTGTCGAAGCGCGCCTTCAACTCCAGCTTCCACGACGTGCGAACGGAGTAGTCCTGCAGGCGGTGGAACAGCTTCGGATTGGCCGCCTTGTTGGTCAGCTCGCCGGCATGGACGCCGTATTCAGCAAACAGCGCCTCGGCTTCGGCCAGCGGCATGTCCAGGTTTTCGAGCAGCCAGGCCCAGCGGCGGCGAACCGATGCCACATAGTCAAGCGCGGCCTGGCGACGGTCGCCGAGCAGCACCGTCTTGTCGACGTTGGAATCGCCTTCATGCAGCGGCAGTTCGCCTTGCAGGAAATCGGCCAGCGCGTCGCATAGGGCCAGCTTGTTCTGCGTGGACAGCTCGATGTTGATGCGCTCGATACCATCACAGTACTCGCCCATGCGCGGCAAGGGGATAACCACGTCTTCATTGACCTTGAAGGCGTTGGTATGGCGCGAGATGGCAGCGGTACGCGAACGGTCGAGCCAGAATTTCTTGCGCGTTTCGGCGTCGACGGCGATGAAGCCCTCGGCGGCGCGCAGGTTGCACATGCGGACGACTTCGGACGCGGCGGCCATCACGGCCTTTTCGTCATGGCCGACGATGTCGCCGATCAGCACCATTTTCGGGCGACCGTGGCGCTTGGCCTTGGTCGCGTAGCCGACGGCCTTCACGTAGCGCTCATCGAGGTGCTCCAGACCTGCCAGCAGCACGCCGGCGGCATTACCGGCACCACCCGGCTTGAAGTAGTCGGTGATCTCGACGATGGCCGGCACGGCTTCGCGCACCTGACCGAAAAACTCCAAACAGACAGTCCGCGAGACCGGCGGCATCTTGTGCAGCACCCAGCGGGCGGCCACGATGATGCCGTCAGTGCCTTCCTTCTGCACGCCCGGCACGCCGCCGAGGAACTTGTCGGTAACGTCCTTGCCGAGGCCGACCTTGCGGCAGGCGGCACCCGGCATGGTCAGCACTTCCTCGCCGAGCAGCTTCTTGCCGCTCGGATCGAAGCGCTTGAGACGGAATTCGACGTTTTCCTGCTCGTGGATCTTGCCGTAGTTGTGATTGACCCGTTCGACTTCCAGCCAGTTGCCGTCCGGATCAACCATCTTCCACCAAGCCAGGTTGTCGAGCGCGGTACCCCACAGCACAGCCTTCTTGCCGCCGGCATTCATGGCGATGTTGCCGCCAATACAGGACGCAGAAGCGGACGTCGGATCGACCGCAAAGACGCGGCCGGCCAGCGAGGCGGCTTCGGAAACGCGGTCGGTCACCACCCCGGCACCAGTACGAATGGTGGCATACGGCGTTTCATGACCGGCCAGCACCAGGTCTTCGACCGGACCGATATCGATCAGCTTTTCGGTATTGATCACGGCCGAGTAAGGTGTCAGCGGCACGGCGCCGCCGGTATAGCCGGTGCCGCCCCCACGCGGAATGATCGTCAGGCCGGCTTCGATACAACCGCGCACCAGATGGCCGATTTCCTCTTCGGTGTCCGGATAGAGGACGACGAAGGGGTATTCGACACGCCAGTCGGTCGCATCGGTCACGTGCGAAACACGGGCCAATCCGTCGAAGGCGATATTGTCCTTGCGGGTGTGTTTGCCGAGAACCTTCAGCACCTTGCGACGCAGGTCGTAGGTCTTTTCGAAATGCAGGGCAAACTGGTTAACCGCAGACTGAGCGGCCTCGACCAGCTGTTTGACCTTGGCGGAGCGGAGCGGGTCTTCCTGCTCGCTCTCGGCCCGGCGCTTTTCGACTTCCTTCAGGCGATGGCGCAAAGCATTGACCAACGCATCACGGCGGTCGCGATTGTCGAGCAGATCGTCTTCCAGATAAGGATTGCGCTGAACAACCCAGATGTCACCGAGCACCTCGTAGAGCATGCGTGCCGAGCGACCGGTAACGCGTTCGGCCCTCAGCTCGTCGAGCACCGCCCAATTGTCGGCGCCGAGCAGGCGGATAACGATCTCGCGATCGGAAAACGAAGTGTAGTTGTAGGGGATTTCGCGCAGGCGGGCAGTCATGGGAGCAGCCGGGGGTCCGTCAAAAGGGTGATTTTAGCGTATTGCGGCGCAACACGCGGGGCAGGTAGACCCCAAAGCAGAACACGGGTTCAGTTTGGTAACGCGCTTTGGGCCACCAGCCAGTAGCGGACAAGCTTGCCGAGGGCCATGAACAAGCAGCAAGGCAGCCAGTGCAAACGCAACCAGCCAGCGGCAACACACAGCGCGTCGCCGATCAGCGGCACCCAGGCCAGCAGCAAGGCCGGACTACCCCAGCGCTCCAGCTTGTCCTTGTGCGGCAGGTTTTTAACCCTTTGCCCGCGGGGCAGGGCATAGCCACACCACCAGGACGTCATGCCGCCAAGGGTGTTGCCCAGCGTGGCCAAAGCCAGCGCCGGGCCATATTCGGCCGGATGCAGGCGCAAAAATCCCCACAAAAGCGCTTCCGAACCGCCGGGCAGCACGGTAGCCGAGAGAAAACTGCTCACCAGCAGGCCCCAAAGCCCACTTTCCGCCGTGACGTTTAGCCACTCCACCCGTAGAATCTCCCTTTTGCCTTAATGAGTTGCGCCCAATGCACCCGGATTATCTCGAAAAAGTTCTCAACGCACAGGTTTACGACGTGGCAATCGAAACGCCGCTCGACCTGGCCAGCAACCTTTCCGCCCGGGTCGGCAACAAGATTATCCTGAAGCGCGAAGACATGCAGCCTGTCTTTTCCTTCAAGCTGCGTGGCGCCTACAACAAGATTGCCAGCCTGTCGGCCGAAAAGCTGAAGCGCGGTGTCATCTGTGCCTCGGCCGGCAACCACGCCCAAGGGGTCGCCCTGTCGGCCAGCAAGCTCGGTTGCCGGGCGATCATCGTCATGCCGACCTCGACGCCGGGCATCAAGATCAACGCCGTCAAATCGCGGGGCGGCGAAGTGGTGCTGCATGGCGACTCCTTCGACGAAGCCTACGCCCACGCGGTCGAGCTGGAAAAAACCGAAAAGCTGACCTTCGTTCATCCCTTCGACGACCCGGAGGTGATCGCCGGACAGGGCACGGTCGCCATGGAAATCCTGCGCCAGCATTCGCGCCACAACGGCCCGATCACCGCCGTCTTCTGCGCCATCGGCGGCGGCGGGCTGGCTGCTGGCGTGGCCGCCTACATCAAGCGCCTGCGTCCGGAAATCAAAGTGATCGGTGTCGAAACCTTCGACGCCGACGCCATGAAGCAGTCGCTGGCCGCCGGCAAGCGCGTTCGCGTCGATCAGGTCGGGTTGTTCTCCGACGGCACCGCCGTCAAGCTGGTCGGCGAAGAAACCTTCCGGCTGTGCAAGGAATACCTGGACGAGGTCATCCTGGTCGACACCGATGCCATCTGTGCCGCCATCAAGGATGTTTTCGAGGACACCCGTTCGATTCTGGAACCGGCCGGGGCGCTGGCCGTCGCCGGCGCCAAGGAATATGCCCGTCAGCACAAACTGAAGGACAAGAACCTGATCGCCATCACCTCCGGCGCCAACATGAATTTCGACCGCCTGCGCTTCGTTGCCGAGCGGGCCGAATTCGGCGAACAGCGTGAAGCCGTCTTCGCGGTCACGCTGCCCGAGAAGCCGGGTGCCTACAAGAAATTCCTTGGGCTGATCGGTCACCGCAATGTGACCGAATTCAACTACCGCTTCCACACTGCCAGCGAAGCTCACGTCTTCGTCGGCGTTCAGGTAGCCGACCGCAAGGAATCGCTGAAGCTGGTCGACAGCCTGCAGAAACACGGTTACCCGACGCTCGACCTGACCGATGACGAAATGGCCAAGAACCATATCCGTCACATGGTCGGCGGCCACGCCCCGGCAGTTTGCGAAAAGGGCATGCGCGAGCTGCTCTATCGCTTCGAATTCCCGGAAAAGCCGGGTGCCCTGATGAACTTCCTGACCCAGATGAGCGCCGGCTGGAACATCAGCCTGTTCCACTACCGCAACCATGGCGCCGACTATGGTCGCGTGCTGGTCGGCATGCAGGTTCCGCCGGACGACATGGGGAAATTCAAGGAATTCCTGACCAATCTCGGCTACGCCCACTGGGACGAGAGCCAAAACCCGGCATACAAGCTGTTCCTGGGTTAAAAACCGCGTTCCGGATTGGCAGACGGCGTCAAAGAACCATCTGCCAATCTATTTTGGCCTGCCGGAGAAATGCGGCCAAATATCAAATCCTGGCGACCAGGATTTCAGCCCACCCAGCCCTGTATCGCCCACAGCGCGGCCATGCCTGCCGCAATCGTTGCCAGCACACTGCGCGTCAGCCAGGCGACCAGCAGTGCGGCCTGCGCCGCCCAGAGGCGCGGATTATCCGGCGGCAGCAACAGGCCATTGGCTCCCGTAAAAATCTCTGGTGCGATCAAGGCGCCGAGGATGGCGGGTGGTACGTAGCGCAACACCGCTTCAATGCGTGGGTCGTCCGGCAAATGATGACCGAAAGCGATGAACGAAAGCCGGATCAGGAAAGTCACCAGTCCGCAGACCGCCATCGTCAGTAGCAGAAGCGGCGTGCTCATCGGTTTTTCCTGTCGAAACGACGCATGGCCAAACCGAAAGCGATGCCCGCCCCCGCTGCCACCAGCAGACCGAGCTTGTGTGGTAAAGCCAGCGCAGGCAACACCACCACCGCGGCCACCATCGCCGCCCATGCATCGCTGCGACGATGCACCGATAGCACCAGCAATGCGATGAAAGTCAGCGCAATCGAAAAATCCAGCGACCAGCTTGCCGGAATCGCCGTCCCAAGCAGCACCCCGGTCAGTGTGGACAACTGCCAGCCAGTCCACAAGGTAAGGCCGGTACCGCACAAAAACCAGTGGCGATACGGCGTTACCGGTCCGTCACGCAAGCGACCGATTGCTGCGGCGAACGCCTCGTCGGTCAGCAAATAGGCCAGCAACAATTTCCAGCGCCAGGGCAGGGCGCGCAAATAATCAGCCACCGCCGCGCTGTACAGCAGGTGGCGCAAATTGACCACCCCGACCGTCGTCACCATGACCGGAGGCGGCGTTCCACTGCCCCACAACTGGGCAAACACCACCTGCGACGAACCGCCAAACACCAGCGACGAGCTCAGCACCACCGCCCAGCCCGGCATTCCCACGGCCAGGCCGAGGACCCCAAAAATCAGCCCGAACGGCACCACGCCGAGCAGCAGCGGCAACTCGGCGCGAACACCGCCAAAAAATTCGGCACGAGGAGAATCATCAAACATCGAATCGGGTAGGGGAGGCCAGCAAAGGCGCTATGCTAATCGATCGCTACCGGAGTATTCGACCAGAGCCTCAAGAACCTGATCGGCCAAGAAAGCAGCTCCGCCAGACTGGCCACAGAAAAACGCTCTTCTCCGCGAACAATTACCCTATAAATTAAAATTTCGTTGGGTAATTATTGCGCAGGCACTACACTTACCCAACGAATATCGTATTTATTGGGTAAGCCATGAAACCCGCGGCACTTTTTTGCCCCAACCAGCCCGCTTTCCGCCAGCAATACGCGGCCGTCAAAGAGCAATCACTCACTGCCGGCGCCTTGCTGCCAGGAACTCCTGGCACGCTACAACTGCGTCGTGGCACCGGCTACGCCTACTGGTACCGGGTTTATTACCCGGTGCCGGGCAAGCAGGCCGAAACGCTGGTCGGGCGCGAAAGCGATAGCGCCGCCGAAAAAGCCATGCGTGCCCAGATGGAATTCGCTGAATCGATGACTCGGCAGGTCGGCATGCTCCGCAAGCTGGGCTTTCAAGTCGCTGATAAGACCAGCGCCCGCGTGATGGTCGAACTGCACAAGCTCGGCGCTTTTGAAGGCGGACTGCTACTCGCCGGCAAGCTCGGCTGCATCGCCTGGCTCAATGAACTCGGCGCCCGCCTCCGTCTGCCGGCGGGCAAGCCAGCTAGCTCACCGCGTCTTGAACTGGTCGCGCCGGCGAGCTTCCTCAGCCAACCGCTGGCTGCAACGCTACCGCTGGTCACTGCCAGCGAATCTACCGGCGCCCCCACCACCCAGACTGCCTTCACCTTGCCCGGCCAGGTACTCATGCTGACCGACATTCTCGTTGCCGGCAGTTGCTTCGGCAGCGCCGTGCAGGGGCCGGGCTGGTCGGCCATCAGCATTCCCGATCACGACTACCTGATCGCCGGCCCCGCACCCGGCGCGCTGCTTGCCGGCGGCCAGTGCATTCCCGTTCGCCTGCCACAAGCCGCCCGGCTCGTCTGGCACCAGCTCGCCGCACCACATGCAGCGTCGGAACGCCGGCTGGCGCTCACGCTCGCCGCCGTCGTGCTTGCCCAGGACCCTTGGGCCTTGCTTACCGCCTGGGAGACTGCGCCGGCAACCATCACCGAGCCGATTCGTCCGTTGCACGATGATTTGCTGGCCGATACCGCCGCACACCCGGATTTGCAGGATCTGATCACCGACTGCCTGGGCAGCACCGCGCCAACTGCCTGAAGCTGCGGCGGATTGCAGTTTTGGCGACTTCTTCTGCCTGCTCCAAGGGCCGTGCTGGTCGGGGCTTTCCCGGCGCCATACCCCGGTTTCTCTGATGTCTATTGATAGCGATTCAATATAAGCATTTAAGAAATCATTCTTTTTCAGAATACGCAGTGACCGGCAGACTCTAGCGTTCACCAGTCCATTGTCGAAGCCGCCCGATTGGCATTTGGGCCAGCTGTTGTGATTGAGGATACCTGCAGGGTGCCCCAGTCGCGGCTTCGATCCGTTTACGCGCCGCAGGAGTAGGCCATGCCCGTCGAAGATCTGATCCGCTATTTCAACGCTGCCGACACGGCGGGTGACAACATGCTGTACGTAGCCGGCGAGCGGGTCGAGGCATGGCATGACGGGCTGCGTTTTGCTTCGCTGTTCCAGCCCATCGTCGATCTGCCCAGCGAGCGCGTCGTCGGCCATCAGGCAAGCTTGGCGGCACGCCGGGACGATGGCACCGCAATCAGCAGCGAAACCGCCTATGCCTTGTGCGACACCGGACAAGCCGTCGTGCAATTCGACCGCTTGTGCCGAACCTTGCATGCGCTGAACTTTCTCGCCCAGCGAAGAAGTACCGGTGGCTATCTGCAATTGTCAGTTCACCCGCGCCACCTGCAGGCAGTGCAGAACCAGCATGGTCTGGTCTATGAAGCGATTTTGAAGCGCTGCGGGCTGGCCCCGGTCGATATCGTGCTCGATATCGACGCCAGGAGCATAGCGCCGGACGGGCATCTGGCCCACGCGCTGGAAAGCTACCGCCGGCGCGGCTACCGGCTGGCGATCAGTTCGCCGCCTGACTGGCAGCCGCCTGTCGATGCCCTTCTCGCCCTGCGCCCGGACATTTTGCGTCTGCCGGCCCGCCATGCCGGGCTGGAACAGGCAGCACGATTGGCTGGCCTGCCTGTCGAACTGACAGGCATCGACAATGGCGCCGATTTCCTTGCTGCTCAGCTCGACGGCATCGAACTTGCCCAGGGTGCCTTGTTCGGCAATCCGGCAGCAGATTGTCGGCCTACCCACAGCTCGCTGAGAAACCCCTACAATTCGCTTTCCTCGAACGGAGTACGCCAATGAAAATCGCCAACAATGTGACCGAACTGGTCGGCAACACGCCGCTGGTCAAGCTCAACCGCGTCACCGCAGGCGCTGGTGCCACCATCGCCGCCAAGCTCGAATTCTTCAACCCCGGCCACAGCGTCAAGGACCGGATTGCCGTATCCATGCTCGATGCGGCCATCGCCGCCGGCAAGGTCGGTCCGGATACCGTCATTCTCGAGCCGACTTCCGGCAATACCGGCATCGGCCTGGCGATGGTCTGCGCGGCGCGCGGCATCAAGTGCGCTTTCGTCATGCCGGAAACGATGAGCCGCGAGCGCAAGCTGCTGCTCAAGGCCTATGGCGCTGAACTGATTCTGACCCCCGGCCCCGAAGGCATGGGCGGTGCGATTGCCAAGGCCAAGGCGCTGGCCGAAAGCGACCCGAAATATTTCGTGCCGCAACAGTTCGAAAATCCGGCCAATCCGGAAGTGCACCGCAACACAACAGCCGAGGAAATCTGGCGGGATACCGATGGCCAGGTCGACATTTTCGTTTCCGGTGTCGGCACCGGTGGCACGATCACTGGCGTCGGCGAAGTGCTCAAGGCGAAGAAGCCGGGCATCAAGATCGTCGCCGTCGAGCCGGATGCCTCGCCGGTGCTGTCTGGCGGCCAGAAGGGCCCGCACCCGATCCAGGGCATTGGCGCCGGGTTCGTGCCTGGCGTGCTGAACACGGCGGTTTACGATGAGGTGATTCGCGTCAAGAACGACGACGCCTTCACCATCGCCCGCCGCATGGCCACCGAAGAGGGGCTGCTGGTCGGCATTTCCTCCGGCGCCGCCACCTGGGCTGCGCTGGAACTGGCCAAGCGCCCCGAAAACGCCGGCAAGCTGATCGTCGTGATCATTCCGTCTTTTGGCGAACGCTATCTGTCCACCCCCTTGTATCAGCACCTCGAAGTTTGAGTCGCTTCGACACGCCGATCGACCGGCGACATTCCGACTCCTACAAATGGGGTAAGTACGCCGGTCGCGATATCCTGCCGCTGTGGGTGGCCGACATGGATTTCGCTGCACCGCCGGCCGTGCTGGCGGCTCTGCATCGCCGTATCGATCATGGCGTCTTCGGCTATGGCGGCCCCTGGCCATCACTGACGGAGTCAGTACTCACTCACCTTGAAAGCGAATACGAATGGCGCATCGCGCCGGAATGGATCGTATGGCTGCCGGGGCTGGTCACTGGCCTGAACGTCGCCTGCCGGGCCGTCGACGGCGACGTGCTGACCGCCACGCCGATCTACCCGCCCTTCCTGTCGGCCCCGCATTTTTCCGGCCGCAAGCTGAATCGCGTCGAACTGGCTTGCACGGACGAGCATTGGCACTGGGACAAGAATGCCCTCCAACAGGCGGCGACTGCGGCGACCAAACTGTTCCTGCTCTGCCACCCGCACAACCCCGTCGGCCGCTGCTGGAGCCGCGATGAACTGCATGATCTCGCCGCCTTTGCCGAGCAGAACGACCTGATCGTCTGCTCCGACGAAATCCACTGCGGCCTGATCCTCGACGCCGACAAGCAGCACATTCCGTTTGCCAGCCTGTCGCCGGAAGCGGCCAAACGCAGCATCACGTTGATGGCGCCTTCGAAGACCTTCAACATCCCCGGCCTGGGCTGCGCCTTCGCGGTCATTCCCGATGCCGCGCTGCGTCACCGCTTTGAGCAAGCCATGCATGGCATTGTGCCGCATGTGAATGTACTCGGCCTGGCCGCCTGCGAGGCGGCCTACCGCGATTGCACCGACTGGCACCGCGAACTGATTGCTTACCTGGCCGGTAACCGCGACCGGGTGCTGGCCACGGTTAACGCGGCCAGCGGCGCAAAGATGCAACCGGTCGAAGCCACTTATCTGGCCTGGATCGATGTCCGTGAACTCGGGCTGAGCAAACCGGCAGCGCATCTCGAGGCACATGGCCTCGGCCTCTCCGATGGCGCCGATTTTGGTGCACCGGGCTGGCTACGCCTCAATTTTGGCTGCCCGCGCAGCACGCTGGACGAGGCCTTGCAACGCTTCGCTACCGCCTGTCGAACCGCATGAACGCCTACACGCTCACCTTGCTGGTCCTGCTCGGCGCCATGGTCATCCAGATCTTTGTGCTCGCCCTCGCCATTGAGGGCTATCTGCGCAATACGCACGACCGCGCTCTGCGCTGGTCGTGGCTCTCGATTGCCATCGGCTCGATGCCGCTGGCGCTGCACCACGGCTACTCGCTTGAGTTGGCCTTTCGCACCGGCCTGTACGATACCCGGCAGGGCGTGCTCGTCGCCCTGGCCTCGCTGTTCTTTGCGCTGGGAATCTACGGTTTCAGGCAGCGAGCCTGACTGCCCCCGCTTCGGTGACGATCCAGTCCAGCCGCTGATCGTGAACTTCCGGACGAATGCTCGCCAGGCGGTTCACCTCGAACCCGACACCAACCGCCAGCGGTCGAGGGGAAAGGGCGGCCAGTGTCCGGTCGAAATAGCCGCCACCGTAGCCCAGCCGATAACCAGCGGCGTCAAAGCCATTGAGTGGCAACAGCATCATGTCGGGCACCACGAAATCACCGCTTGTCGGGGTCGGAATGCCGTAGCGATCCATCTCCAGCACCATTTCAGGCGTCCACAGGCGGAAGGCAAGGGGGGTGTCCTCGGCCATGACGACCGGCAACGCCGCCTGCGCACCGCGCACCGCCCAGGACTCGACCACTGCACGGACATCCGGCTCATGCTTGATCGGCCAGCAAAAAGCGAACACGCGGGGCGTCGGCAAAGCCGCCAGCAATTGTTCGACGATGCGTGCCGACAAGCCGGCATGCTCGGCATCGCTCAACGCCGCACGACGCGCCACCATCTCGCGCCGCAATACCCGGCGCCAGGCCGTGTTATCCTCGTTCGGTTCAACCATGGCAATAATCTAGCATGAAGTTTCACGTCCTCCTCGCCAGCCTTGTGCTTTCGTCCTCCCTGTTCGCCCAAGTCAACGACACAGCCTTCCTGACCGCCCGTGACGCCTTCCGGGCCGGCGACATCAACAAGCTGGAGCGCGCCATAGGCCAGCTCGGCAACCACGAGCTGGCACCGTATGCCGAGAGCTACCGCCTGCGCATGTGGATGGACAAGGGCGACCCGAACAACCTGCGCGACTTCCTGCAGCGCAACGATGGCAGCTACGTGGCCGAAAAGCTGCGCGCCGACTGGATCCGCTTTCTTGGCAAGCGTTCCGCCTGGAACGAGGTGGAAAGCGAATTTCCCAAGCTGCTAGCCCCCGAACCCGATGTCACCTGCTACAACCAGCAAGCCCGACTGGCTCGTGATGACCGCAGCGTGCTGGCCGAAGCCGAGAAACTCTGGCTGACCATGCTTGAACCGCCGGAACCCTGCCGGCCGATTCTTGATGCGCTGGTCGCCAGCCAGAAAATGACTGCCGACGATGTCTGGGCCCGCGCCCGTCGCCAGCTGGAAGCCAATCGCCCCAGCTGGACGAAAACCACATTGAATTATCTGCCGGATAGCCAGATGCCGGACAGCCGCTCGCTCGACAGCGCGATCAGCAGTGCGATGAGCTACCTTGTCCGCCAGCCGGCCAACTGGAACAGCAACCGGGCAGGGCGTGAACTCGCCGCCTTTGCCATCCAGCGCCTGGCTGTCAACGACCCGCGCGTTGCTGCCGACGAACTGGAAAAGATCAAAAGCAAATTGCAGGACTCCGAGCGTCAGTGGGCCTGGAGCCAGATCGCCCTGCAGGGTGCCAAGAAGCACATGACCGAAGCCAGTGGCTGGTACGCCAGCGCCGGCAAGACACCGTTGTCGGATGAAGTCGCCCAGTGGAAAGTTCGCGCCGCCTTGCGCGCCCAGGAGTGGGGTACTGTCCGCGACACCATCCAGGCCATGCCGCCCGCTTTGGCTGCGCAGCCGGAATGGATTTACTGGCTTGGCCGTTCCCTGCATGCCGGCGGACGGACAACCGAAGGCAACGCCCTGTTCGAAAAGATCGCCGGCCAAGCCAGTTTCTACGGCAACCTGGCCGATGAAGAACTCGGCCGCACGGTAGCGCCGCCGCCCAAGGCCAAGGCCACCACCGCCGAAGAGCAAAAAGCCGCCCAGGATAATCCGGGCATCCGCCGCGCCCTGGCCTTCTTCCGTGTTGATCTGCGAACCGAAGCGGTCAAGGAGTGGAACTGGGCACTGCGTGGCATGGAAGATCGCGAACTGCTCGCCGTGGCCAATCTCGCCAAGCGCAACCAGATCTGGGACCGCGCCATCAACACGGCCGACCGGACCAAGAACGAACACGATTTCACGCTGCGCTTCCTCTCGCCCTACGGTGAGACGGTTCGGCCCGCCGCCCAGAACCAGTCGCTGGACGACGCCTGGGTCTATGGTCTGATGCGTCAGGAGAGCCGTTTCATTACCAGTGCCAAATCCAATGTCGGCGCTTCCGGCCTGATGCAGCTGATGCCGGCGACCGCCAAATGGGTGGCCAAGAAGATCGGCCTGCGCGACTTCAGCCATGGTCGCGTCAATGACACCGAAACCAATGTGCTGCTCGGCACCAGCTACATGCGACTGGTCATGGAAAACCTCGACAACCACCCGGTGCTGGCTTCCGCCGCCTACAACGCCGGCCCCGGCCGAGCCAAGAAATGGCGCGCTGACCGACCGCTGGAAGGCGCCATCTACGCCGAAACCATTCCGTTCAGCGAAACCCGGGACTACGTCAAAAAGGTCATGAGCAATGCGGTTTATTATTCGGCCATCTTCAACGGCAAGCCCGATTCGTTGAAGGCTCGTCTCGGTACCGTCGGAGCGAAAACCTCCGATACCATGAAAGATGCTGATCTTCCTTGAATTCCACTATGTCACTACGCTCTGATTCCTTCGAAATCCTCCGTGACTGTCGGGCCCTCTTCCTGAAGCACCTGGGCGCCCTGCTGCTGGACAGCGGAATCATTTCCGGTAGTGCCATCCGCGCCATCCAGGAGGGAGCAGGGGCCTATTTCGACGAAATGGTATCAACTACCCGGCGCGGCAGTTTTTCTGAGGAAGCTCATGGTCTGACCTCTTCGCGTATCACGCTGGTCGGTGAAGATGACCTGGAACTGGGTATCCGTCTCGACAACCTGAGTGCCCGGCTGTTCGAAACAACCGGCGGTAGTCTGTGGCGAACCCACCTGCGCTTCGTCACCCTGCTCAGGCGCCCGGACCTGCCGAAAAGCGCCAACCCGATCGGCCCCAAAGGCATCTGCCAGGGGTTGACCACCATGTTCGCCGCCTCGGGAGCAAGCAGTATCGAGCAAAAGCTGGCACTACTTGATCGCATCGAAGTCTACCTGTTGGCAAATCTGCCCGGCCTCTATGCCGAAATCAACGACTTCCTCGATCGCGGCGGCATAGAAGCGGCCCAGGCGACGATCCTAGGCTCTCCGGACGGCCCGAAACAAGCCGATCAATCTTCGGCAAATCCCTTGCTCGCCTTGCAGCAGCAGCTGCTGGCCCGACTACCCGGTGGAATTGCATCAATCCAGCCGCCAACGGGCACAGGCGGGGCTGCAGCCTCTCTGCTCAGCCAGGCAAGCCTGGAGCAACTGATCTTTCGCCTCAACGAACTCGATCGCCAGGGCGCCTTCAGGGCGCAGTTCAAACCGGGCACCAGCCTGTCCACGGAGAGCCTGATTCCCGAGCTATTCTCCGGTAGCACGGCCAAGGCATCACTACCAAAAGCGCTGAACTCGGCTGAACTCGGCATTCCGAGCACGGCCACCGAAGGTTTGGCCATCGACACGCTGGCGATAATCTTCGAAGCAATCTTCAGCGAACCCACACTTCCGGACACCCTGAAGGCAGCCATTTCCAGCCTGCAGATCACCTTGCTCAAAATGGCGATGAAGGATGCTTCGCTATTTACCGATGACAAGCATCCGGCCAGACTGGTGATCGATCGAATGGGGCAGGCGGTCCTCGGTTTGCCCACTGACGTTCCCGCCCGCCATCCGGTGTGTACCCGCCTGTTCGAAATCGCCTCGCAGCTCCGCAGCGGGAATGGCGATATCAGCGCCTTTCAATCAGCACTGACTCAACTCGACGCACTGGTCGCCGAGCGCAATAACGAGCTGGCCAAATCCGCTGCAGCCTACCTGCCGCTCTTGCGCCAGCTCGACCGACGCGACGAAGCGAGCATTCAGACCAGGCACATTCTCGACAAGCTGATCGAGCAAAAGCCACCAGAAGCCGTTCAGGCATTCCTCAACGAATCGTGGCGCAAGGTACTGCAACTCGTCTGGCTTGAAAACGGCCCGGACAGCAGCCAATGGCAAGCACACGTCACGGCCATCGAAGAACTGCTCTGGTCTTTCCAGCCAAAGACCGACCCGGCGGAACGCAAGTCCCTGGCTCATCGCTTGCCCAATATCCTGAAACTGCTCAAGACGGGCATGGAACGCATCGGCTTGCCTACGGAAGCCCAGGAAGCTTTTCTGGATGATTGCTTCACGCTGCAAACCCAAGCCCTGCGCGCTGCGCCGGCAGCAGAGACGGGAGCCACTTCCGTGATCGCTGCCACCGGTCTGCACGCCTCGGGAAGCGAAACAGTTTACGGCGACGTGCAGTCAGGCCAGTTCGTCCTGAACACCCTGGATTTCTCGGACTATCAGCCAGGTCCGGCCCGTTCGCTGCCCTGCGCAATTGGCGACTGGCTGGAGTTACGTATCGACGACAGCACTACACGGGTCGCCCGCATCTGCTACATCAGCCCCAACAGCCAGCGAACTTTGCTGCTCAACCCGGATTTCGGCCTTGCTTTGGCTATCCATCCGGTCATTCTGGATCGACAGCTACGCGCCGGTGAAGCGCGTATCCGTTCTGCCAGTTCGCTGTTCGACATTGCCGCCAGCCGGGCCTTGCAGAAAACGACAACGAACTAAGACTGGCGGACACTGCAAGTTAGGCCACAGGCCCGCCCGAAAACCCTCAAATTGCCTTAAAATCCGAGTTTTACGAATCAAGTTTCCGGGGTTCAACATGGACATCAAGAAAGTCTTGCTGCTGGGGGGTAGCGGTTTCGTCGGTACCTACATCGTCAACCGCCTGTCGCAGCGCGGTATCGAAGTAACCGTACCGACGCGTCGCCGCGAACGGACCAAGGCGCTGATCATGCAGCCGGGTGTCGAAATGCCGGAAGCTGATATCAGCTGCGAAAAGACACTGACTGAACTGATGCGTGGTCATGATGCCGTGATCAATCTGGTCGGCGTCCTGCACAGCCGCGATGTCGTGCTGCCCTACAGCCGCGATTTTGCTGAAGCCCATGTCGAGCTGCCGAAAAAGATCATCGCCGCCTGCAAGGCGAGCGGCGTCCGTCGCCTCGTGCACATGAGCGCCCTCCACGCCGACCCCAAGGGCCCGTCCGAATACCTGCGCTCCAAGGGCGATGGCGAAGCCCTCGTCATGGCCGCTCAGGGCGAGCTGGATGTCACCGTTTTCCGTCCGTCGGTCATTTTTGGCCTCGGCGACTCCTTCCTGTCCACGTTTGCCTCAGTCTTGAAGAAACTTCCTTTCTTCCCGCTCGGCTTCGGTCATGCCCGCTTCCAGCCGGTATGGGCCGCCGATGTGGCCGATGCTTTCGTCGAAAGCCTGGGAGATTCCGCCACCTACGGCCAGGCCTACGAACTGGTCGGCCCGAAGATCTACACCTTGCGCGAACTGGTCGACTACACCAAGGAACTGACCGGTAGCACCGCCACGATCATCCCGCTCTCTGAAGGCTGGGCCTACCTGCAGGCCGGACTGATGTGGCTGGCCCCGCACCCGATGATGTCGCCGGACAACCTGCGCTCGATGGAAATCGACAGCGTCTGCGAAGGTAGCTGGAATGCCCCGACCAACTGGCGCCCGACGGCGCTGGAAGCCATCGCACCGACCTACATCGCGCTCAATACGCCGAAGGGCAAGCTCGACAGCTTCCGCTTCCGCGCCGGCCGCTGAGGCCGCGCCAACCGGCCGTGCAGATATATATCGTCGGCGGCGCCGTCCGTGACGAACTGCTCGGCCGGCCCAATGCCGACTGCGACTACGTAGTTGTCGGCGCCACCCCGGAAACCATGCTGGCGCAAGGTTTCCGGCCGGTCGGCAAGGATTTCCCGGTTTTTCTGCACCCCAATACGCACGACGAATATGCGCTGGCCCGTACCGAGCGCAAGACCGGTCACGGTTACCACGGCTTCACCTTTCACGCCGCCGCCGACGTTACGCTTGAAGAAGACCTCGCTCGCCGCGACCTGACCATCAATGCGATGGCCAAAGCGGCCGATGGCACGCTGGTAGACCCCTTCAACGGCCAGCAAGACCTGGCCAGCAAAACGCTCCGCCATGTCGGCCCGGCCTTTGCTGAAGACCCGGTCCGTATCCTGCGTATCGCCCGTTTTGCCGCACGCTTCAGCGACTTCTCGGTGGCACCCGAAACTTTGGCCCTGATGCGCAGCATGGTGGCCTGCGGCGAGGTCGATCATCTGGTCGCCGAACGGGTCTGGCAGGAACTGGCCAAGGGACTGATGGAGCAGAAACCGTCACGGATGTTCGAGGTGCTGCGCGACTGCGGTGCCCTGGCTCGCCTGCTGCCGGAAGTGGACAAGTTGTTCGGCGTGCCACAACGGGCCGATTACCACCCGGAAATCGATACCGGCATCCACACGATGATGGTCGTCGACCAGTCGGCACGACGCGCTTTCACGCTGCCGGTGCGCTTCGCTGCGCTGACCCATGATCTCGGCAAGGCGGAAACGCCGGCCGACATCCTGCCACGCCACATCGGCCACGAGGAACGCAGCGTCCGCCTGACCGAGCAACTGTGCGCCCGTCTGCGGGTTCCCAACGACTGTCGCGATCTCGCCCTGCTGACGGCCCGCTACCACGGCAACATCCATCGTGCCGCCGACCTGAAGGCGAGCACCATCGTCACCCTGTTTGAAAAAACCGATGCGCTGCGCCGGCCGGAACGCTTCCGGCAGTTGCTCGATGCCTGCCTGTGCGACTTCACCGGCCGCCTGGGCTGGGAAAACCGCCCTTACGACAGTCCGCAGTATCTTTTAGGGGCCCTGGCCGCAGTCGCTAGCCTGAATGCCGGCGAAATCGCCGTCGCCTGTGCCGACAAGACCAAAATTCCCGAGCGCATCCACGCCGCGCGCGTTCATGCCATCAAACAGCTGCTAGATAATCCGGGAGAGCAGCCAGAGCAACAATGAGAAAATGATCGTGGTCGCGATCGGAAACGTGTAGTCTCGACCGCGAAACCGAAAAGCGAAATCGCCCGGCAATTTGCCGAAACGAATGAAACGCGCCAGATGCGGGCCCATGATGCCCAGCAGGAAAATCGCCACCACCAGCGTCAAAATCCACTTCAGCATTTGCCTTGCACCGCAGGGTGAAAGCCGCATTAAATCACGCCTCGCCCCGAACAGACCCTCATGCTAAAAACTCAGATCGTCGAAGGCCTCGAAGTCTTCTCCTGCCTGCCGGCCCGCAAGTCCGCCAAACCCGCGCTGCTGTTCGTGCATGGTGCCTTCGCCGGCGGCTGGATGTGGACCGAAACCTTCATGCCTTTCCTCGCCAAGGCCGGCTACCCCTGTTACGCCCTATCGCTGCGCGGCCATGGTTGCAGCGCGGGCAGGGAACACATGGATGCGCATTCGGTGGCCGATTACGTCGATGACGTCAAAACCGTCGTCGACTGGCTGGGCGAGCCGCCTATCCTGATCGGCCATTCGATGGGTGGTTTCGTCGTCCAAAAATACCTGGAACACCGCAAAGCGCCGGCCGTCGCCTTGATTTGCTCGGTCCCGCCGCAAGGCCTGATTGCCTCGCAATTCCATCTGATGTTCAACAAGCCGCAACTGTTCCAGGAAATCAATCAGATCATGGACGGCAAATACACCGACACCGGCACGCTGCGTGAAACCCTGTTTGCTGGCGAAGTCGACGAAACGATGCTCGCCGCCTGGCTAAGCCGCATGCAACCGGAATCGCATCGCGCCCTGTGGGACATGTCGATGTTCAGCCTGCCCAATCTCTACGCCATGCACAAGCCGCCAATGCTGATCCTCGGCGCCGAAGATGACGTTCTGGTCCCCGCCTTCCTGGTCCAGACCACGGCAAACACCTATGGTCAGCATGCCCACATCTTCCGGAACATGGGCCATGCCGTCACCCACGAAAAGGAATGGCCGCTCGTGGCGGCCACCTTGCGGGACTGGTTGGAAGAAGTCAGGCCTTGACGTCGATGCTGTTGCCCAGATTTGGCGGGTTATTCGCCACCTGCGGCAATGCCTGCAACAACTGCATCGCATTTTGAGCCTGAATGTCGATCGCCTTCTTGAGCACCAAGGTGCCAACAGCATCGCCGGTCTTTGCCTGAGACAGGGCGGTCGTCAAACTGCTTACAGAAGCAACATCCATCTTGCGCTAGCTCCAATTAGGACACATTATTAGTCCAGTGTAGTCCACCTATCTGCCAGATCAATGAGTCATTCTGAAAAGTCCGGCCCGCTGTCCTCCATAGCCGAAGCGATCCGCGCCAAGCGGGAACGCAAGACCGGCACGGCTCAGGACATCGCGGAGCTTGAAGCGGCCTTGCTTGCCGACATCGAGAATTTCGATCTGGATGCGGCCGAGCGCCGGGCGAAACGCGAATACCTGGCCAACTCGGAGGTTGGCATGGCCGATCCGACGCTGGTTTTTCCGGAGATCGCTCCCGGCAGGCCCGCAGCTACCTCGCCCGAAAAACAGCTTCAAGCCGTAGAAAACTTCGATGCCGCACCACCGACGCCAAGACCCGAAGCTGGTACCAGCCTGCTCGATCAGCTACGCCAGCAGGCCGAGGTTCGCCAGCGCGAAATCCATAGCGCGCTGGCTGAACGCACGTCAACCAACGAGGCCATCGACCAGGCCCTGAAGCATCTGTTTTTCTACCTGCACGAGCTGGTCCAGCAACTCAATATTGTCAAACCGGGCATCCCACGCGACTACCCGCTGATTGAGCAGTACGTCCTGAACCGACTGGAGTGGCAGGAGGGGTTTTCCGATTACCGCACGCAAAGCCAAAGTGCCGGTGCGCTGGTCGAACTGGTTACCTTCTCCTACCACCTAAAAGGTCCAAAATCCCTGTGCATCGAGCGCGACGGCCCGTCGGTCGAGCGATTCCGCACCACCCTGTTCGACTTCGGTCTGCCATGTACCTGCAAGGAATTCAAGAACGAGCGCAGCTACGTCGAACGCGCTGAATTCGACATTCGCTGCGACGTCAGCGTCAGTGCCCGCTGGCGCGCTGATTTTGCCAAAGGGGTCATCCTGCTCGAAACGCGCAACCTAGAACGACTGGGCAGTGCGCTCTATACGGTTCGTCCACACGCGGTTGACCAAGCGCTGCTCGACGATTTCGGCCGGCTTGTCCTCGCTCAACCCAACCATTTTCGCGAACTGGCCAAGCGCTGATTATTACAGGCGCCAGCCCTGATCACCGTTGGCAAAACCACATAGCGGCTCATCAATGCCGCGACCAACTGCGATCACCTTGAATAGTTCGCCCATCTCGTGCGGCATCAGCAGCATGTTAACTGCCCCGGCCGCCCGGATATATTCTGGAGTTCCATTGGGAATTTCGGCCAACTGATCCAATATTCCACAATTGAGCAGGAACTGCCCCTGGTTTGTATAGCCGAGCAGATCCAGCCCAGCCGCATGCGCCGCCGCAATGACTGCGGTGAAATCGACGTGGACCGTGACATCCTGCAAGCCTGGCAGGTAAAACGGATCGGGATGAGCATGGTGGCGGTAATGACACATCAACGTCCCACGACCACGTTGCTGATGATAGAACTCGCGGCGGGGAAAACCATAGTCGATCAGTAACAGGGCGCCTTTTTCCAGGCGACGCCCCCATTCCGAAAGCCAGGCCCGGACAGTCAGACTGATCTCACTCTCGAAACCGGGTGGCAGACTACATTGCGCGCCAATTTCCTCGGCCGCTGCGAGCAAGGTTCCCGTGGCCGGACGTTCGTTCCACATGAAACTCCCGGCGTCATCAACGACAACCCCCCGGTCGAAAATGCCATTCTCTCGCCAGGCAACGATATTCGCCGGCATCGCGTCGAGCAACTCGTTTGCCACGACCACCCCGGAGAAAGTCTCGGGCAATCGATCCAGCCATTCGACCCGGCTCAGCAGATGCGGTGCAGCCTCGGCGATCGTCTGTCTCTGGCGTTGTCGCAGGTCGGCGGAAAGATCGAGAATGAAATAGTGTTCGGGCAGTTCCCCCATCCGCTCAAGAGCAAGCAACAGGTCGGCGGCAAGGCGCCCGGAGCCAGCCCCGACCTCCAGCACTACCGGCGCTGATTCAGCCATGACCTGAGCCACCTGACGGGTCAATACCTGTCCGAACAAGGGGGTCATTTCCGGTGATGTGACAAAATCTCCAGCCGCCCCGAACTTTCGTGCCCCGGCTGTGTAATAGCCGAGACCAGGTGCGTAGAGCACCAGCTCCATGAAGCGGGCAAACGACACCCAGCCGTCGGCTGCGGCAATTTCGTCCGCAATGGCCTGATGCAAGCGCTGGCTGTGCGCCAGGGCCTCCGGAGCGGGAATCGGCAGATTGTTCATGGCAAGTTCAAAAAGTGTCAATTTTACGACCGGAATGAGAATTCCGTCGCACCCTATGCTATTTTTCCATACTGCGTCCAAGGAGGAGATCAAACTTGCGCATCAAACAAATTACTTGTCGCAAGCCGGCGGACCTCGCCGTCGCAATGACCGCACTACAAGGGCTGGAGGCCGATTTTCTGCTGATTTTTGGCAGTATCGATCATTTCAACGCTCCAGGCATGAGCCAAACCCTTAATGAGGCTTTTCCCCGCGCCATTCTGCTCGGCTGTTCAACCGCTGGCGAAATTACGCCTGATGGTGTTGATGATGGCACCTGCACCGTTACTGCGATCGATTTTGAACAAACCCGCCTGACACATGGCAGCACCCGCTTGACTGGCATGGACGACTCCTTTGCCGCCGGAGAACGAGTGGGCCGCCAAATTGGCTCAACAGATCTCAAGGCAGTGCTCGTGTTCGGCCCTGGCGTCAAGATCAATGGTAGCGCCTTGGTCAGTGGCATTGCCAGCGCCATCGGTAACGGAATCCCCATTACCGGGGGCCTCGCGGGGGATGGCGGCGCCTTCAGGGAAACCTTCACCATCGGCCCCGAGGGGGTCGCCAACGATAAAATTGTGGCAATGGGCCTTTGTGGCGAAGGGCTCCGCTTCGGCCACGGCTCCTTCGGCGGCTGGGAGTCTTTTGGCCCGGCCCGCAAGGTAACACGCTGCACAGGCAATATTCTGCATGAACTGGATGGCGAACCGGCACTGGAAATTTACCGGCGTTATCTAGGCGATCATGCCAGGAACCTGCCGGCCTCTGGCCTGCTTTTCCCGTTTGCCATGCTCGGCGAAGACCATAATGCCATCGGTCTGATCCGGACCATTCTTGGTATTGATGAAGAGACGGGCAGCCTTATCCTGGCCGGCGAAATCGATCCCGACGGCTACCTTCGACTGATGCACGCCAGCACCGACAAGCTGGTCAATGGCGCCGAGGCCGCTGCGGAAGCGGCCGCAGCCATGCTGCAATCAAGCGGTACCACTTTGGCCATTCTGGTCAGTTGCGTTGGTCGCAAGTTGGTCATGGGCAACCGCGTAGATGAGGAAGTAGAGGCCGTTGGCGAAGTTTTTGGCAACAAGGCGGTCCTGACCGGCTTCTATTCTTATGGCGAGATCAGCCCTTTCACACCGGGCGCATCCTGCAAGCTACATAACCAAACCATGACCATTACCTGCCTCAGCGAGAACCAAGCTTAAAGCAATGCAGAAAACCCTTTTGCGCCAGCTCAAACGCAGTATCAGTGTCGGTAGCGAAGCCGAACTGGCAGACTTGCTCGCGTCGATGCGGACTGCTGGCACGACGCTAGAGCCGGCTTTCCGGGGGATTCTTGAAGGCCTGGGCGACCTCCTGAGCCGGGTCGATGCCAGTTACGAACAGTACGAACGTGATCTTGAACTGCGCACGCGCAGCCTGGAGATTTCGTCGGCCGAACTTTCAGCCGCCAACGAAAAACTCCGCCAGTCCCTTGCCGGGCGGGATAACGCACTGCGCTCGCTCCGAAAAACCATCCGTGACCATCTGCCGGAAGCCAATGAAGATGCCGAGACACTGGCCGAAGAGGATATCGCGGTACTTTCCAGGCGCGTCGCGGCCATGGTCGCCGAAAGCGAACATGGCTTACGGGAACTGGCCAACCAGAAGTTTGCTCTCGACCAGCATGCCATCGTCAGCATCACCGATACGGCCGGCATTATCACCTATGCCAATGACCGCTTCTGCGCCATCAGTGGCTACGCACGGGAAGAACTGATCGGGCAGAACCACCGGATCGTCAACTCCGGCATCCATCCGCCTGAGTTGTTTCGCGATATGTGGCACACCATCGTACTGGGCAAGGTTTGGCACGGTGAAGTTTGCAACCGCGCACGCGATGGGCACCTTTATTGGGTCAATGCGACGGTCGTGCCGCTGCTCGATGCCAAGGGTGAGCCTGAGCGATATATCGCCATTCGTACCGAGATCACCGACCGCAAGCGCATGGAGGCGCAATTGTCGGAACAATTGCACCTGGTTGAAGAACTAATCGAAAACATTCCCCTGCCGATCTACCTGAAAGACAGCAGCGGGCGCTATATCAGACTCAACCGCGCTTTCGAACAGTTCTTTCAGGTTCGCCGGGAAGCCTTCATCGGGCGCACGCTGCACGATCTTTTGCCAGCAGAAGACGCTCGTCAGCATGCAGAAATGGATGCCGATCTTTTTGCCGCCAAGGGCACGCAAACCTACGAAGCCACAGTCCATAGCCGGGACGGCATCGCTCACGAGACAATTTACCGCAAAGCGGTATTGACCCGCCGCGACGGCAGCGTTTCGGGATTGCTCGGCATTATTGTCGACATCACTGACCGGAAACGAGCAGAGATCGAGGTGCTGCGGGCCAAGGAAGCGGCGGAAGCGGCCAACCGGGCAAAGAGTGATTTTCTGGCCAACATGAGCCACGAAATCAGGACACCGATGAACGGGGTCATCGGCATGACGGATCTCGCCCTCGAAACCGCACTGACCGCAGAACAACGTGAATATCTGAACATCGCAAAGTCTTCAGCCGAATCCTTGCTCACCGTCATCAACGACATCCTCGATTTTTCGAAGATTGAAGCCGGGAAGCTACAGGTCGAAGACATCCCCTTTGACCTGCATCGGCTGATTGCCGACACACTGAAACCGCTGGCGCTGCGGGCCCATGAGAAAAACATCGAGATACTCAGTGACGTAGTGCATGACGTTCCCCGGTTTGTTAAGGGCGACCCCAGCCGGATCCGACAGGTACTCGTTAACCTGGTCGGCAATGCCATCAAATTCACCGAACAGGGCGAGATTGCCCTCCAAGCTGACTTGATGCAGCTTCAGAACGGCCACGCTGTCATCCACTTCGCAGTGCGCGATACGGGGATTGGCATCTCGGCCGACAAACAGGTGCTGATTTTCGATGCCTTTGCCCAGGAAGACTCGTCGACCACCCGGAAATATGGAGGCACCGGCCTGGGTCTCTCGATTTGTCGCCGCCTGGTCGAGTTGATGGGCGGTACGTTGTGGCTACATAGCGAGCCGGGCAAGGGGAGTACCTTTCATTTTTCAGTCCAGTTACAGATCTCGGAAAACGCTATTCCGCTCGTGATTCACCCTGTCGACGTGACGGGCCGTCACATGCTTATCGTTGATGACAACGCCACTAACCGGCGCATTCTCCGCGGCATGCTGGCCACCTTGCATGTCACTTGCCTGGAAGCTGACTCAGGAAAGACAGCGCTAGCGCTGATGCGTGAGCAAGGCAGCCAGTTCGATTGCATCCTGCTCGATGCCCAGATGCCTGAGATGGATGGTTATGAGCTTGCCCGCCATCTGCACGCTGAGCATCCCGCTTTGCCCCCAATGCTGATGCTCTCCTCCGGCGCCCTGCGGGGGGATGCGCTACGTTGCCAGGAAGCAGGCATTGCCGGATTCTTCGCCAAGCCGATCTCATCAGACGAATTGCTCGCCGCCCTTGGCCGCCTGTTCGATAACAGCCCAAAGGAATCCTCACCGGAACCCAGCCCGCTACTGACACGCCACTCCCTGCGCGAGGCGCAACGCGCCCTGAACATCCTGTTGGTCGAAGATCATCCGACCAACCAGAAGTTGGCGCTCGGCCTCCTCAACAAATGGGGACACCATGGAACATTGGCCCAAAATGGACAGGAAGCCCTCGATATCCTTACCAGCCAATCCTTTGACATCATCCTGATGGACATGCAAATGCCCGTCATGAGTGGTGTCGAGGCGACCCAGCGCATTCGGGCGCGCGAAGCGGCCATGCAACTACCGCGCACCCCCATCATCGCGATGACTGCCGCAGCCATGCAAGACGACCGGGATGCTTGCCTGGCTGCCGGAATGGATGACTATCTGGCAAAACCAATCAAGGTCAAGGAGTTGCAAGCACTGCTGCTTGCCTACACTTCCGCCCCATAATCAGCGGGCTGAAAATCCACTAACTTGCCAAGCACACAAGGTAAACTCGCTATTTTTCCGAGTGGCCGGATTGTGTCCACATCGAAAGCACTTCTCTTGGCATCATGACACCCTCGAACACCCTGCAAAAGCTGCGCAAATATCTCGAAGGCCGGACCGGCAAAGCGATCATCGACTACAACATGATCGAAGATGGCGATACCGTTCTTGTCTGTGTCTCCGGCGGCAAGGATTCCTACACGCTGCTCGCCATGCTGATGGCGCTTCAGCAGCGTGCTCCGGTCAAATTCCGTTTGATCGCGATGAACCTCGACCAGAAGCAACCCGGTTTTCCGGCCGATATCTTGCCGCGCTATTTCGAATCGATCGGTATCGAATACCGCATCGTCGAGGCCGACACCTATTCCGTCGTCAAGGAAAAGATCCCCGAAGGCAAGACGACCTGCTCGCTCTGCTCGAGACTGCGACGCGGCATCATCTACCGGACCGCCAAGGAGCTCGGCGCCAACAAGATCGCGCTGGGACACCATCGCGACGACATGGTGCATACACTTTTCCTGAATCTGCTCTTTGGCGGGAAACTCAAGGCCATGCCGCCGAAGCTGGTGACCGATGACAAGTCACATGTCGTGATCCGTCCGCTCGCCTATTGCGCGGAAGCGGATATTGCCAAATTCGCCCGCGGCATGGAATTCCCGATCATTCCGTGCAACCTTTGCGGCTCGCAGGACAACCTGCAGCGCCAGAAAATCCGGGAGATGATGCAGGAATGGGATAAACGCTACCCCGGTCGCACGGAATCCGTTTTCACCGCCATGCAAAATGTCGTCCCATCGCATCTCGCTGATGCCGACCTGTTCGATTTCCGGGGTTTGACGCTGGACACTCCGGTCGACGAGGGCGATATCGCCTTTGACGCACCGGAGATGCCAATCAGCGGCATGATCCCGATAAGCCAGACTGCATAATGGGCTTTACAAGCGAGTCGTCATATAATGCAAGTCCGATACAATATTAAATCCCAACCTCAGGTTGTCGGCAGCCCATGAGCTCCACCCAACGCAAATTGATCGTCATGTTTGCCGATGTTTCCGGCAGCACAGCTCTATTCGAGCGGCTCGGGGACAAGGAGGCGATGCATGCGGTTGAGCGTTGCCTGAAGCGCATGAAGCGTTCCATCGATGGTTATAAGGGACGAACAATCCAGATTGTCGGTGACGAGTTGCTGGCCGCCTTCGAGTCGGGCGAAGAAGCTTGCCAGGCCGCCATCGACATGCAGCAGCGGATTGCCGACCTGCCGCCGGTTTCCGGGCTCAAGCTAACCATTCGTATTGGTCTGCACTGCGGCATGGTTACCGAAAATGGCGACAAGCTGAATGGCCCGGCAGTCGCCACGGCGGCACGAATTGCGGGCATTGCCCGGCGGGACCAGATTTTGTGCAGTTCTGTTCTGGTCGAGGAAATCCCGCAGCCAGGCGTCATCACCGCCGATGCCATGCCGGATCTGGGTACCGTCACTGAAAATGCAATTGCACTTCCATTATTCCAGATTCACTGGCCCAGCTATCAGGGTGGAGGATCCTACCCGCACTCCACTTTTGGACAAAGCAGCCAACTGCCGGTCGAACGCCTGTGCGTCCGCCACCACGGCAAGGCCTTCTTGGTCGATGATAAAACACCGGTGCTGACCATTGGCCGAGACCTCAACTGCAAACTGATCGTTGATGATCGCAAAGCTTCGCGCCAGCATGCCCGCATCGAACGGCGTGGTGACGGATTTTATCTGGTGGATTCGAGCACCAATGGCACCTTCGTCTCACTGACTGGCCGCCAGGAAGTGATGGTGCGCCGCCATGAGCTACAACTCGACGGCAAGGGCCGCATCAGCTTCGGTAACTCCGGTAACGACCCGGTGGCCGACACGGCGGAATTCGAGCACCTGTAAACGAAAACCGGCCATCCGCAGATGGCCGATATAACGAATTCCTAGTAAATCACTTGGCGGCAGCGTCAGCCGTGCACTTCTTCATGAAGCTGTTCTTGGCAGCGCCAGCCAGCTTCTTTTCCTTGGCGGTTGCAGCACAGGCAGAATTTTCAGCCGGCGCCGCGTCGGCCGTACACTTCTTCATGAAGCTGTTCTTGGCAGCTCCGGCCAGCTTCTTTTCGGCGGCACGGGCAGCGCAATCGTCAGCGGCGTAAACGGCAGTGGCGGAGAATGTAACGAGCAGCAGAGCGATCAGTTTCTTCATTGAATGTCCCCTTGGTCGAATGGAAAAAGCCAACGTACTATCGGTTATTCATGCATCATCGTCAAGCATCGTGCGCTGCTGGCGATCCATGAAATCCTGAAGGCTATCAATGCCGCGTAATTGCAGGATCGTGTTACGAACCGCGGCCTCCAGCAAGACGGCCAAATTGCGCCCGGCTGCCACCGGGATAACCACTTTGCGAACCGGTACGCCAAGGACTTCCTGCGTTTGCGCATCCAGCGGCAACCTCGGCGCATCTGCCGCAGCGACAGTTTTCTGCAAATGCACGATCAATTTGAGCTTCATTTTCCGACGTGAAGCGGTTTCACCGAAAATGGTCCGAATGTTGAGCAAGCCGAGGCCGCGCACTTCGAGAAAATCGCGCAACATTCCCGGGCAACGCCCCTCTATGGTCGTTGGTGCGATCCGGGCCATCTCGACCACATCGTCGGCGACCAGGCCATGGCCCCGCGAGATCAGTTCGAGCGCTAATTCGGACTTGCCCACACCGGAATCACCGGTGATCAAAACCCCCATGCCGAGGACATCCATGAATACACCATGGAGGCTGACGGTATCGGCCAAACGGGCCGATAGATAGATGCGGAGCAGATCAATCACCGCCGAGCAGGGCTTCGGTGAAAAGATCAGCGGCGTCGAAAACTGCATGCAGGTTTCTTCAACCAGCGGCGGCGGCGTCAGACCATCGGCGACAATCAGTGCTGGAGGCTGCGCACCGAGCAGATCAGAAAGCATCTGGGCAAAACGCCGCTCACCAATGCGCATCGCCCATTCGTATTCGGCCAGGCCCAGGACCTGCAGACGTTCCGGATGAATGATGTTGATGTGGCCGACCAGATCTGCGCCGTAGTTGTTCGACCCCTTGATTTCAATCCGGCGATCAGCCTGGTGGCCAATGTGCCAGTTCAATAGCAGTTTGTCGCGGTTGTCCTCATAGAGCTGTACAAGGTTAACGTGACGCACTGATGTTTCTCAGGACTGAAACAGTGCAAGGACGGCCGCAGAATCAGGGGCAACTTGCAGCTTTTCGCGAAATGCCCGATCGGAAAAACGCTGGGCAAGTTCGGAAAGAATCTGCAGATGCTGCTCGGTAGCCTGCTCGGGAACGAGCAGGACGAAAAGAAGATCGACCGGACGACCATCCGGCGAATCGAAGGGAACAGGTGTCGCCAGGCGCATAAATGCACCGGCTGCCTGCTTGAGACCTTTAATCCGGCCATGGGGAATCGCTACCCCCTGACCCAGCCCGGTAGAGCCCAGTTTTTCGCGGGCGAAGAGGCTGTCAAAGATTGTTGAGCGCGCCAGTCCGAGTCGAGTTTCGAAGAGAATTCCCGCCTGTTCGAAAACCCGTTTTTTGCTGCTCGCTTCAAGATCGAGCAATACCTGGTCAGCGGTCAGAAGATTGATAAGAGGGTTCATAGGGAAGGGTAATAAAGCAAGGCCGCAGCCATGGCTGCGGCCTGTCGGCGCTTATTCAGCAGCGTCAATCAGTCCCGGCTTGTCACCGCGATGGTGATCCTGAACCTTTTGCTTGTATTTCTGAACTTGGCGGTCCAGCTTGTCAAACAGCGCATCAATGGCAGCGTACAGGTCGTCGCCGGACTCTTCGGCATGCATGTCCTTGCCTGGCACGTGCACAGTCACTTCCGCTTTCTGCTTCAGCTTTTCGACGGACAAAACGACGCTAACGCCGGTTACCTTGTCGAAATGACGGACCACGGGATCCAGCTTGTTTTCGACGTATTCGCGCAGGGCGGGGGTAACTTCGATGTGGTGACCACTAATCTGCAGATTCACTTTTTTCTCCTCTCTCTACAGGGTCTTGCGTAAATTGACCGGGGGGATGTTGAGCGACTCGCGGTATTTGGCAACCGTCCGTCGGGCAACTACGATTCCCTGCTGGCCTAGTATTTCGGATAATTGGCTATCCGACAAGGGCTTCTTGCCATCCTCAGCCGCAATCAATTGCTTGATCAGGGCGCGGATGGCCGTAGCAGAACAAGCACCACCGCTATCGGTGGAGACATGGCTGCCAAAGAAGTATTTCAGTTCGAAGATACCGCGCGGTGTCGCCATGTATTTCTGGCTGGTCACCCGCGATACAGTCGACTCGTGCAGGCCGAGAATATCGGCGATTTCACGCAGCACTAGCGGCCGCATGGCCACTTCGCCGTGTTCGAAGAACTGGCGCTGGCGATCGACAATGGTCTGCGTGACACGGTGTATGGTTTCGAAGCGCTGCTGGACATTCTTGATCAGCCAGCGCGCCTCCTGCAACTGCGTAGATAGATTGCCGTTGCCCCGCCGCTGCTTGGCGAGAATTTCGGCATACAGACGGTTGATGCGCAACCGAGGGTAGGCATCCGGATTGATGTAGGCGGTCCACTTGCCCTTTAGCTTCTTCACGATCACATCCGGCGTGATGTAGCGCGCTTCAATCTGGGCATACCCGGCAGCTGGCCGTGGGTTGAGGCTGGTGATCAGGCTGTGCGCCGCCTTCAAAGCCTCGTCATCGCAACCGGTCAGACGACGAATCTTGGCGAAATCACGGGCTGCGAGCAGTTCGAGATGCTTGTCGACAATAGCCAGGGCCAGTGTACGTTCGGCGCATACCGGCAAAACCTTGAGCTGAAGCTGCAGGCATTCCTGAAGACTGCGGGCACCAATGCCGATCGGGTCGAAATTCTGGATATGGCGCAGCGCAATTTCCAGCTCTTCGATTTCAATTTCGTATTCCGGCGGCAGGGTTTCCCACAACTCGACCAGCGGCGCCGAGAGATAGCCATCATCATCGAGTGCTTCGATCAGGAAACGCACCAGACTGCGGTCGCGCTCCGATAGCTGGGTCATGCCCAGTTGCCAGCCCAGATGGTCACGCAGGCTGACGTTGGCCGCATGGATGTCGCGGGAATCGCTATCGTCGTCTTCATCGCGACCGGCGCCGGTAAAGGTCCCGGCATCGGAGGCCCAGCGGTCATCGTCCACCTCCGACGGAGCCGATGGCACATCCTGCTCGCGTTCCTCGCGAGCATCCCGTTCTTCCCGCTCAACCTTTTGCTCGCGCTCACCTTCGTTGCTTTGGGGCGCGTCGAACTGCTGGGCGGCTGAGAAATTCTCCCCGCCATGCTCGTCTTCGCGTTCCAGCATGGGATTTTCGAGCAGATAACGCTCGATTTCCTGTTGCATCTCGACTGTCGACAACTGAAGTAGCTTGATCGACTGCTGGAGCTGAGGGGTCAGCGCCAGATGCTGGGATAGTTTTAGCTGGAGAGCGGGCTTCATCGGATAGTGTCGGGTGGGGTCTGTCGGTTAGAGCCTGAAATGCTCGCCGAGATAAACCTTCCGTACGCTTTCATTCTCCACGATTTCGGCCGGCCGTCCAGCGGCCAATACATTTCCGGCGTTGATAATGTAGGCGTGGTCGCAGATACCAAGGGTTTCGCGGACATTGTGGTCAGTGATCAGGACACCAATGCCACGCTCTTTCAGAAAGCGAATGATCTTCTGGATTTCGAGCACGGCAATCGGGTCGACCCCGGCAAAAGGCTCATCGAGCAGGATAAAACGTGGATTGGTGGCCAGGGCGCGGGCAATTTCAACCCGCCGACGCTCACCGCCGGATAATGCAGAGGCATTGACGTGGCGGACATGTCCAACGTGCAGTTCGTTGAGCAACCCTTCCAGCCGGTCATTTAATTCGGCCTCAGGCAGCTTGAGCAATTCGAGAACGGCACGGATGTTTTCCTCGACGTTCAGCTTGCGGAAAACAGAGGCTTCCTGCGGCAGGTAGGACAAACCGAGACGGGCCCGACTGTGCATCGGCAGATGGGTCAGTCGGTTGTCGTCGATGTAGACCTCGCCACCATCGGCAGCCACCAAACCGACGATCATGTAGAAACAGGTGGTCTTGCCGGCGCCATTCGGGCCGAGAAGGCCGACAACCTCGCCGGATTTGACCTCGAAGGAAACATCTTCGACGACCGTCCGCGTCTTGTAGCGTTTTTTCAGGTTGTTGGCCGAAAGTTTGGCGACTGGGCTATTCATTGATCGACTCCGCGCATCACCCGGCGAATGGCATCACCGGAAAAACCGCGATATTGCAGGAAACGCATCTGTTTGGCACGCTCTTCGGCAGATTCCGGCAGATGGCCGAATTTCTTTGCCCAAATGGCCCGGCAGCGATCCGTCTCGTCGCCGGCTTCCGGCAGGGCGGTGGCGATGTCATCATCACCGACGCCTTTTTGCCGAAGCTCCTGCTTCAGGCGGGCATTTCCGTAGCGACCGGCTCGCGCCACGACACGCTGGGTGGCGTAGCGGTGATCGGAAAGCAGGCGTTCGGCCTGCAGGGTGTCAAGTACGCCGTCGAGTTCCTCCTCGAACTCGGCGTGCGCCGCGAGCTTGGCCTTCAACTCGGCCCGGCAGTAATCACGCCGGGTCAGGAGTTGCAGGGCGCGCACGCGCAACTGCGTCGCGCCGGACTGCAGCCCGGCGCTTCCTCGCCCCGACTTTGAGCGGCGCTCGACAGCGCCAGAGTCGGGCTCTGTCTCGCGAAGCCCGTCATTAACGACGGGACTTCCGCTCGACGCCTGGTCAGGCATCCGCTGCCTTGGCCGCCTTGACCGGCTTGATCACGTTGGTGCTGGCAGCCTCGCGGATGCCGGCTTCGATTTCCTGGGCGATTTCCGGATTGGCTTTCAGGAATTCACGGGCATTGTCCTTGCCCTGGCCGATCTTTTCGCCCTTGTAGGCATACCAGGCACCGGACTTGTCGACCAGTTTGTGGGCAACACCCATTTCGACGATTTCGCCCTGGCGGGAAATGCCCTCGCCGTAGAGGATGTCGAAAATGGCTTCGCGGAAGGGTGGGGCGACCTTGTTCTTGACGACCTTGACCTTGGTTTCGCTACCGATGACTTCGTCACCCTTCTTGATCGCGCCGATACGGCGGATGTCGAGGCGGACGGAGGCGTAGAACTTGAGCGCATTGCCACCGGTCGTGGTTTCCGGCGAGCCGAACATGACGCCGATCTTCATCCGGATCTGGTTGATGAAGATGACCAGCGTGTTGGTCTTCTTGATATTGGCAGTCAGCTTGCGCAGGGCCTGCGACATCAGGCGGGCATGCAGGCCGACCATCTGGTCGCCCATTTCGCCTTCGATTTCGGCGCGCGGGGTAAGGGCGGCGACCGAGTCGACGACGATGATGTCGACTGAGCCGGAACGCACCAGCATGTCAGCAATTTCGAGGGCCTGTTCGCCGGTATCCGGCTGCGAGATCAGCAGGTCGCCGACATTGACGCCGAGCTTCTGGGCATATTGCGGATCGAGCGCGTGTTCGGCGTCGATGAAGGCGGCAACGCCACCGAGCTTCTGCATTTCGGCCACGACCTGCAGACAGAGCGTGGTCTTGCCGGAGGATTCCGGACCATAGATTTCAACGACACGGCCGCGTGGCAGACCGCCAACGCCCAGCGCGATGTCCAGACCGAGCGAACCGGTCGACACGACCTGAATGCCTTCGTCGATTTCGGCATCGCCCATCTTCATGATGGAGCCTTTGCCGAATTGCTTTTCGATCTGTTGCAGTGCTGCGGCGAGCGCTTTTGCCTTGTTGTCGTCCATGGTGTTACCTCGAAAATTTGAGCGGATTATGGCACAGGGGCCGAAGATGGAATAGAAATTGCAGGAATCGTTTTGTTTCGCCGGGCGACGAACGCGGTATATTTCTCGCCGAGCCGAATTCAGAATTACTGTGTATAAATACAGTACATTGTTCCACCTTTTCTTGGCAAGAAAATTCTTCATGCTGATCAGATGCTTATCCATTTTTGCCCTGTTTTTTGCGTCTGCCGTGGCAATTGCTGAACCGGCCCCCTGGTATTGGTGGGTCAGCCAGCTGGACGGCACACGGGTCTGCAACCAGACCTCGCTTGGTAGCGGCTGGACCTGGGAGCCGACGCCTTTCAAGGACGCCCGCTGCCGCGTTCGGCTCTGAGCGTGGCGATCGCTTATTTGCCGCCACCGGCCGGTATTTCGCCGGTCATTTTTGCCGATGAGTGGCTGATTGTTGCCGACAAGCCTGCCGAGCTTCTGTCCGTGCCCGGTCGGGGTGCGGGCATGGACGATTGCCTGGTGACACGCGTCCAGAACGAATACCCGGATGCGCTCAGCGTCCATCGACTGGATATGTCCACCTCCGGCCTGCTGGTCCTGGCCCGCGGCAAGGAAATACACCGGCAGCTGTCACGTCTGTTTCAGGACAGGCAGGTCAGCAAGCGGTATATCGCTGTCGTCGATGGGCTGCTGGCCGAGGAGGTCGGCGAGATTGATCTGCCTCTGATCTGTGACTGGCCGAACCGCCCCCGGCAAATGGTGGATTTCACGATCGGCAAACCCTCGCTGACGCGCTTTCGCGTCAACGGCCACGACACGGTCGCCAATACGACACGCCTTGAACTGGAACCGATCACTGGCCGCTCGCACCAATTACGTGTTCATATGGCCTCGCTCGGCCACCCAATCCTGGGCGACGACCTCTATGGCGGCGAGGCCCATGGCAAGGCCGGGCGTCTGTTGTTGCACGCCATGGATCTGGCCTTTGTCCACCCGGCAACCGGCAGCCCCGTGCAATTTCACAGTGACGCGCCGTTTTGACGCTGTGAAAACACACAATAACCTTATAATCCTCGCGTTTTCAACCTCTTACCATCATTGATCGCACGATCATGCTGATCTGGTTCGTCGTTCTCTACCTGCTCATTTCCATCGGTATCGGGCTGTTCGCCGCGACCCGCGTCCATAGTGCCAAGGATTTCGCGGTCGCTGGCCGCCATCTGCCGCTGCCGGTCGTTACGGCGACCGTGTTTGCCACCTGGTTTGGTGCCGAAGCGGTGTTCGGCGTGTCCGCCACCTTCGTCAAGGATGGCCTGCGCGGCGTCGTCGCCGATCCGTTCGGTTCCTCGATGTGCCTGATCATTGCCGGCGTCTTTTTCTCGCGCAAGCTGTACAAGCTCAACATCCTGACGCTCGGCGACTATTTCCGGATGCGCTACAACCGGACAGTCGAAGTGCTGACCACGCTGTGCATCGTGGCCAGCTATCTCGGCTGGGTATCGGCCCAGATCAAGGCCCTCGGACTCGTCTTCAATGTCGTCACCAATGACGGCATCAGCCAGACAGCCGGCATGATCCTCGGCGCCGCCATCGTCCTCACCTACACCACCTTCGGCGGCATGCTCTCGGTCGCCATCCTCGATTTCGTTCAGATGGGCGTCATCATGGGTGGCATGCTGTTCATTGCCTGGATCATTTCCGGCCCGGCCGGCGGCATCGAAACGGTGATCCAGCATGCCTCGAGCGCCGGCAAGCTCGACTTTTTCCCGCCGCCCGACCCATGGCAGTGGCTGACCTTCCTCGGCGCCTGGATCACCATGATGCTCGGTTCAATTCCGCAGCAGGACGTCTTCCAGCGAATCACCTCAGCCAAGAGCCAGAAAATTGCGCTGTGGGGCTCCTTCCTCGGTGCCTCGATCTACTTCTGCTTCACTTTCGTGCCGATGTTCATCGCCTACTCGGCCACGCTGATCGACCCCGATCTGTTCAAGGGCCTGCTCGAGACCGACTCGCAACTGGTCCTGCCAACACTGGTTCTGCAACACACGCCCGTCTTCGCCCAGGCCATTTTTTTTGGCGCCGTGCTGTCGGCGATCATGAGTTGTTCCTCGGCTACCTTGCTCGCTCCGTCGGTCGCCTTCTCGGAAAACATCGTCCGCGGCTTGTTCCCGCACATGGGTGATCACGAATTTCTGCGCGTCATGCGCGCTTCCATCGTGGTTTTTGCCGGCATCGTGCTCGGCTTCGCGCTGTATTCCAACGCCAGCATTTTCAAGATGGTGGAAAACGCCTACAAGATCACGCTGGCCGGCGCATTCGTGCCACTTTTCTTTGGCGCTTTCTGGAAACGGGCGACCACGCAAGGAGCGTTGGCGGCAATCCTCGGCGGCCTGTCATCGTGGATATTGGTCGAAGTGCTGGTTAGCGTAAGCGGCGAGGCTGCTGGTCGCAGCGATTATGCTTATGCGCTGGCCAATGCCGGGCAGCTGGTACCGCCACAACTGATCGGACTTGGCGTCAGCATTCTCGGTATGGTTGCCGGCTCACTGTTGCCACAATGGGTCGGCCATCCACTGCCGCAACAGGACATTCACGAAGCACTGCGCCATCGCGCTGCAGCTGAAACTCACCACGCAACGGAACACCAGCATCATCGCTAATCGCCGCCGGGCAGGTGACCCGGCGTCGAATTCCACTGACAATGTAACGGAGCAAAGTGCGGCAAGACCAGCCGGTGCAATCATTGTTACCAAACATAAGGGCTGACGGACTGGCGGATAGCCCCTAAAATCAGCTTCATGCCCCATCACGGTCGTGGCCCCATCCTGCTTTCCCGCTATTTGGCTCTCGCCTGGTTCGGGCTGGTTGTCTATGGCAGCCTGCATCCTTTCTCGGGCTGGCGCGATACCGGAGTTTCTCCGATCGCCTTTCTCGAAGGCGGCTGGCCACGTTACTGGACCGTTTTTGATCTGGTGGCCAACGTCGCCGTCTATCTGCCGCTGGGCTTCTTCCTGACCCTGGCGCTCAGCGGCGTTCCTGGCCGATTCACCGCGCTGCTGCTGGCCACGCTGCTTGCCGGTGGGGTCAGCTTCAGCCTGGAAACCCTGCAGACCTGGCTGCCTTCCCGCGTGCCCTCCAACCTGGACCTCGCCTGCAACACGCTTGGCGGCCTGCTTGGTGCCCTGTGGGCCCAGTCAGTCGGACCACGGATCTTTGCCCGGATCGCCGCCCTTGAACACAAGCTGATCGCGCCCATTCCACACGCCGAACTCGGCCTGACGCTGCTCGGGCTGTGGCTGCTCGTGCCCTTGTCGCCGGAAACCCTGCTCTTCGGCGCCGGGGATTTGCGCCAGATGCTCGGGCTGACCGGCACCATGCCTTTCGCTGCCGAGAGTTTCGTCCTGATCGAAGCCTGCATCACGGCCTTCAATGCCGTCGCCGTCGGCCTGATTGTCCGTATGCTGTGCGCCCGCCTGCTGGTCGCCTATCTGATCGTGCCGCTGTTCATGCTTCTCTGTCTGACCGTGGCCACCTTGGCGGCCGCCATTCTGATCAGCCCGGCCGATGCGCTGGCCTGGCTAACCCCGGGCGTGCGACTGGGGCTGATGGTCGGCATCGCCATCCTTGCCGGGGCGCTGGCGCTGCCCGCCACCCCACGCCTGATGATTGCCGCACTAGCCTTGATGGCCGGCACGGTCCTCGTCAACCTGGCCCCACCCAACCCCTACTCGGCAGCGGCGCTGGCCACCTGGCGACAGGGGCATTTCCTCAACTTCAATGGTCTGACCCGTCTGGTTGCCACACTATGGCCCTTCCTGACCCTGCCATTCCTGCTCCTGACGTCACGCCGCTAGCCTGGCATGCCCAGACCGGCGAGCAGGTCGCGCAGGCACTGGCGGTTAACTGCCTGAGCGGCCTGAGCGAGGCCGACGTCGCTGAACGTCTGAGCCGCCACGGCCCGAATCTGATGACCGAAAAGCCGGGCAAGCCAGCCTGGCGGCGCTTTCTCGAACAATTGATGCAGCCGCTGGTGCTGGTCCTGATCGGCGCCGGCATGATCACCGCTGCGCTTGGCGAATGGACCGACAGCAGCGTGATTTTCGGCGTCGTGCTGGCCAACGCCATCATCGGCTACTGGCAGGAGGCCAAGGCGGAGGGGGCCCTGGCCGCGCTGGCGCGCAGCGTGGTCACGCCGGTCACCGTTCGGCGCGGCGGCCATCGGCGGCAACTTGACGCCAGCCAGCTGGTTCCCGGTGATGTCGTAATCCTCGCCGCCGGCGACCGCATCCCGGCTGACCTACGCCTCTTCCATCAGCGTGAGCTGCATACCGATGACTCGATGCTGACCGGTGAATCCCTGCCGGTCAGCAAGCACACCGACACCATGGCAACCGATACGCTGCTCGCCGAACGCAGCAACATGGCCTATGCCGGTACCACGGTAGTCGCCGGGCAGGGAGCCGGGCTGGTCATCGCCACCGGCGATGCCACGGAAACCGGGCGTATCGCCGGCCTGATCGCCGCCGCCCCCGATCTGGCAACACCACTGACCCGCAAGATGGCGACCTTTTCCAACTGGTTGCTGTGGGCCATCGGCGGACTGGCGCTGCTCACGGTCTGCGTCGGGCTGGCCCGCGGCGGCTCGGCTTTCGACATGTTCATCGCAGCGGTGGCACTGGCCGTCGGCGCCATTCCGGAAGGCCTGCCGGCCGCCGTCACGGTCACGCTGGCCATCGGCGTCGCCCGCATGGCCAGGCGCCGGGCCATCATCCGCCACTTGCCGGCGGTCGAGACGCTGGGCAGCACGACGGTCATCTGTTCCGACAAGACCGGGACACTGACTGAAAACGCAATGACCGTCCGCGTCCTGTGGTGCGGCGGGGAAGGCTATGCGCTCGGCGGTCATGGCTATAACCCGGAAGGTGAGATCAGCCATGACGAAATGCCCGCCGTCATCGACGGCGCCGTACGTGAATGCCTGGTTGCCGGCGCGCTGTGCAACGATGCCAGCCTGAGCCGCGAAGGCCAGCACTGGAAGATTACCGGCGACCCGACCGAAGCCGCGCTGCTGGTCGCGGCCCGCAAGGGGGGGCTGGACGAGCACACCTTGCTGGCGATTTTCCCGCGTCATGACGTATTGCCTTTCGATGCCAGCCAGCAGTTCATGGCAACGGTACATGGCGGCGATGGCGAGGGGGTTGTTTACGTCAAGGGCGCCCTGGAACGGCTGCTGCCACTCTGCGTCGATCAACTGTCGGCCAGTGGCCAGCCGGTTCCGATCGACCATAGACTCATCGAGAAGGCGGCAAGCGCCTATGCGGTGCAGGGTATGCGCGTGCTGCTACTGGCGCGGCGGAATATGCGTTTTGGTCAAAGTGCCGGGTTGAGCACGGAATCCATCGAAAAGCTGACGCTGATCGGCCTGGTCGGCATGATCGATCCACCCCGCAAGGCGGCGATCTCAGCCATTCGCAACTGCCATTCGGCCGGCATCCGGGTCAAGATGATCACCGGCGACCACGCGGCCACGGCACTGGCAATTGCCCGGCAGATCGGCCTGAACGCCGAGCACGCACTGACTGGCAGGGAACTGAGCCGCCTCGACGACAGCGCGCTGGCCGAAGCTGCACACACCGTCGACGTCTTCGCCCGTGTCGAGCCGGAACAAAAGCTGCGCCTCGTTCGCGCCCTGCAGACCCGTGGCGAAGTGGTCGCGATGACCGGCGACGGCGTCAATGATGCCCCGGCCCTGAAGCAGGCCGACATCGGCATTGCCATGGGGCTGGCCGGCACCGAAGTCGCCAAGGAGGCAGCCGACATGGTGCTGACCGACGACAACTTCGCCAGCATCGAGGCGGCAGTCGAGGAGGGCAGGGGCGTCTGGGACAACCTGATCAAGTTCATCACCTGGACGCTACCGACCAACTTCGGCGAAGGCTTGGTCATCGTCGCCGCCATCCTGTTTGGCGCCACGCTGCCGATCACCCCACTGCAGATTTTGTGGATCAACATGACCACCGCCGTACTGCTCGGCCTGCCGCTTGCCTTCGAGCCGATCGAGCGCGGCATCATGCACCGGCAACCCCGCCGACTCGATATGCCGGTCCTCGACGCCCACCTGATCCGCCGCATCGTGCTCGTTTCGCTGCTGCTGCTGGCCGGCGCCTTCGGCCTCTTCCTGCTCGAACTCAAGCAAGGCCATACGCTGGCCGAAGCGCGTACCGTCGCCGTCAACGTTTTCGTCATGGTTGAAATGACCTACCTGTTCAACTGCCGCTCGCTCACTCGCGGATTCTGGAGCCAAGGCCTGTTTTCGAATCCATGGATCTGGGCCGGCGTCGGTACGATGCTCTGCCTGCAAATGGCGCTGACCTACCTGCCGGTAATGAACCAGCTATTCCAGACGGCACCGATCGGTCCGACAGAATGGCTGGAAATTGTCGCCGTGGCCTTCTCATGTTCGCTGGTGATCGGGATCGAGAAGCAACTAAGCGCACACTGAACCCTGCCAAACAGTCTGCCTTGCCGCCCCCCCAAACAACCGCCAATATTCGAAATATCCCCAGCGCACTCCACGTGAAAGCGCCTCGCCTATAATGCGACTCTGCACAGGAGACCCCGCATGAGCTATTTCAAACACCACGTTTTCGTCTGCACCAACCAGCGCGAAGGCGGCGACCAATGCTGCAACAACGTCGGCGGTTCCGACATGTTTGCCTACGCCAAGGACCGCATCGGCGCGCTGAAACTGAACGGTGCCGGCGCTGTCCGTATCAACAAAGCCGGCTGTCTCGGCCGCTGTGACAACGGGCCGGTCATGGTCGTGTACCCGGAAGAAACCTGGTATTCCTTCATCGACAAGGAAGACGTCGAGGAAATCATCCAGGAACACCTGATCGGCGGCAAAGTCGTCGACCGCCTGAAGATCTGAACCATGCGCGTCGTTGAAGAGAAAATTTTCGTCGATGGCCCGGTCGGCAAGATCGAAGTCATCATGGAGCGCCCGGATGCCCCGAAAGGCATCGCGCTGATCGCCCACCCGCACCCGATCGGTGGCGGCGCCAATACCAACAAGGTTGCCTACACGCTGGCCCGCACCTTCGTCGCGCTCGGCTATGCCGCTTTCCGCCCGAATTTCCGGGGCGTGGGCGGCACTGAAGGCGTGCATGACGAAGGCAACGGCGAAGTCGATGACCTGCTGGCCGTGCTCGAAGACGCCAAGTGCCGCTGCGGCAACCTGCCCGTCGCGCTGGCCGGATTCTCCTTTGGCGCCTTCTGCCAGACCCGCGTCGCCAAGCGGCTGGCCGAAGCCAGTCACCCGGCCCAGCGCCTGGTGCTGGTTGGTACGGCTGCCGGTTTCGTCGAAGGCACCCGCAGCTACGACACCGAAGCCGTGCCGCACGACACCATCGTCATCCACGGCTCGGCCGACGAAACCGTGCCGCTGGCCAACGTGCTGGACTGGGCGCAGCCGAACGACCTGCCGGTCGTCGTCGTGCCCGGTGCCGACCACTTCTTCCACCGTCGCCTGCACCTGATCCGCGACATCGTGACCCGCGCATGGCGGCACTAAACGCGGCCAATCTCCGCAAGACATACGGTGGCACCGAAGTCGTCGCCGGCCTGTCGTTCGCCGTCGAACCCGGCACCTGCTTCGGCCTGCTCGGCCCCAACGGCGCCGGCAAGACGACGACGCTGCGGCTGTGCCTCGGGCTGACCGCGCCGGACAGCGGCGACATCACGCTCGGCGGCCACCGCATTCCGGCCGACGCTCAGTCGGCCCGGGCGCGGGTCGGCGTCGTACCGCAATTCGACAACCTCGACCCCGACTTCACCTGCGCCGAAAACCTGCTCGTCTTCGGCCGCTACTTCGGCATCCCGGACGCCGAGATCAAGGCCCGCATCCCGCAACTGCTCGAATTCGCCGGCCTGACCGGCAAGGCCGACGCCCGGATTGCTACCCTCTCCGGCGGCATGAAGCGCCGCTTGACCCTGGCCCGCGCCCTGGTCAACAACCCCGACATCATCTTCCTCGACGAGCCGACCACCGGTCTCGACCCGCAAGCCCGCCACCTGATCTGGGACCGCCTCAAGCAACTCAAGTCAGCCGGCAAGACACTGATCCTGACCACCCACTTCATGGACGAAGCCGAACGCCTGTGCGACACGCTGATCGTCATCGACCACGGCCGCAAGATCGCCGAAGGCAGCCCGCGCCAACTGATCGCCGAGCAGATCGAACCGCAGGTGGTGGAGGTTTTCGACGAAGCGCACGGCCAACTGGCCGAATTTGTGGAGAGCCACCGGCAACTCGCCGAGCGCGTCGAAACCAGCGGCGAAACCGCCTTCTTCTACTGCCGCGAACCGCGCCCGCTACTCGCCCAACTGGCCGACGCCGACGGCCTGCGCTACGTCCACCGCGCCTCCAACCTCGAAGACGTCTTCATCAAGCTGACCGGCAGGGAACTGCGCGACTAAGGTCTTTCAGCCAATCAGTCCGTCGACCGCTGCGGCAAAGTCATCGTAAACAGCGGCCGGGCGAATGTCCGGATGCGCATCGTCGCCAGCCCGATATTTCCCGGTCCTCACCAGAATGCCTGGGATACCCGCCGCCTGCGCACCGCCGATATCGTCGGCCAGATCGTCACCGATCAGCACCGCCTCAGCGGGAGCCACACCGAGTTCAGCCAGCGCTGCATCGAAGAAGCAGGGCGCCGGCTTGCCGGTAATCTCGGCCTTGATCCCAGCCGAATACTCCAGCCCGGCGACGAAGGCCCCCATGTCCAGCGACAGGCCGTCCGGCTCCATGAAATAGCGATTACGCGCCATGGCCATCAGCGGCAGCCCCTGCATCAGGAGCCGGAAGGCATGGTTCAGGATCGGGTAGGTGGTGTGCGTTCCCATGTCGCCCAGCACGACGATATCCGGATCGGCGTCGCTGTCACCCATTTCACTGGCGATATCCGGGTGAACCAGCCATAGCGGGTGCAAACCCCGGCTACGCACCAGCGTTCGGGCAGCCAGGGCAGCCGTCTGGATTTCGTTGGCGGCCAGCGTGAAACCCATGCGCTGCAACTTGGCAAACAGGATGGTGCTGGGCGTCCGCGTCGTATTGGTCAGGAAACGCAGGGACAAACCCGAAGCACGCAGGCGGTCCAACGCTCGCACCGCCCCCGGCAATGCTTCATCCCCGGTATGCAGCACGCCGGCCAGATCGATCAATACGGCCTTTGGTGAGATTATTGGCGCCATTTCCGCTCCCTTGAAGAACCTCGACAGAGATTCGATTACCGTTCGTCACTAAAGTTTAGGCGATGGCGATCCAGCCTTGGCGGAGTCCTGATCGAACCCAAGTTGCGCCTCAGCGAATGACCAGATGTTCCTGTTCGCACCGCACCGGCATGGCAAAGTCGAAAAGATCGGCCTGGGCCGCGAGATCAAGATCGGCCCGAGGAAGATTCGGCCAGCTACCGGCCATGAAGCGCCGCCCGAAGTCCGACACCCGTATCCGCTGCGCGAACGCTTCCGGCGCGGTTGGATCGCCGCGTAACAGAGATTCGATGTAGTCGGCACAGGCGACGTCTTCGTCGCCATCCCGATCGACCCATTCACCTGTGATGACGAAACAAACTTCGTCCGCCCCCGCCGTCCGAATCGCCTCGGCCGTGGCTCGCGCACAAACGAAGCTGGCGGCATAAAGCCGCTGCGCCTGGCGAAAACGCTGCAGGCCGCGCACACCGGCCGCCGTACTCATCACGATATTCTTCCCGGTCAGATCGACCTGCATCAGATGGGAAGGCGAATTGCCAAAGTCGAATCCCGGCGCCGGATCGCCCCCACCAATGGCACCTATCGAGACCGGGTCCGGAATTCCGCCCTGCAAGGCTAGCGCCTGGGACAGGCCTTCGACCGGATAGATTGCCCGCGCGCCCTTGGCGAGCGCCACCGCCGCGGTGGTAAATGAGCGCAGGACATCGATCACGACGACGGTGTCGGTGGCTGGCGGCTGATTCTGCAGACGGTTCAGGAAGAGGCGAGAAAATTTCATGGCAATAATTGTCACTCACCGGCGCTGACATGGCGATCCTGGCGTTGTGCCAGGGCCCTTGCCATGCGAGGCATCGGTTTCTCACGATCCTTCAACAGCCCCTGCAGGCAGGCCGGATTGGCCCGGGCGCCGCTGGACCGGTAGTCGGCCAGCAGCGTTTGACGGATGCTTTCCTTTTCCCGGCCGCTGACGCCGGTCAGGTAATCGAACAGATGGTCGACCAGCTTTTCCGGCGTCAGGCGGCTGGTCTGGCTGGTGCTTTGCCATAGCCAGTCAGCGAAGGCGAGGAAGGCAGCGAAAGGCGAGGGGCCGCCAAGGAGTACGGACAGGGTCTGGGGAAAGCGGCCGGAGTTGGCGAGCAGGTCCCAGTAGCGGGCCAGACGGGTGAAACGCTGCATGGTCAGGGCATCGACGACAGCTGTTTGCTTGACGGTATAGGGCGGTTCGGCATCGTAGACCATGCCGTGGACCGCGCTGTGGCGGGCGATTGGCGTGCCGCGCAGGCGTTTGAGGACACCGAGCTGGATTTCGTGCGGCCCCAGAGCGTATAGCCGGTCAAAGCCGGCGGCGAAACTGCTCAGCGTTTCACCAGGCAGGCCGAAGATCAGGTCGGTGTGCAGATGGGCATGGCTGTGATTGACCAGCCAGGCGAGGTTTTCACAGGTCTTGTCGTTGTCCTGACGGCGCGAGATGGCTTGCTGCACATCGGGATTGAAGGTCTGGATGCCGACTTCGAACTGCAGCACGCCGGGCGGGAAGCGGGCGATCATTGCCTTCAGGCGCTCCGGCAGGTGATCCGGGATGACCTCGAAATGCAGGAAGAGGTCTGGCGTCAAGCGGTCGAGGAAGAACTGCAAGATGGTCAGCGAGCTGTCGATCTTGAGATTGAAAGTGCGGTCGACAAACTTGAAGTTGCGCGCCCCGCGCTGGTAAAGGCCGTCCAGCGCGGCAAGGAAGGGCGCTTGCTCGAACGCCCAGGCGGTCTTGTCGAGTGAACTGAGGCAGAACTCGCATTTGAACGGGCAACCGCGTGAGGCTTCGACGTAGAGCAGGCGATGAGCCAGATCGTCGGCGCTGAATTCGGCGTAGGGCAGGTCGATCTCGGCCAGCGTCGGCTGCTCGCCAACAATCACCTTCATCAGCGGTTTTGGCCCATGGAGCAGGGCGCGGCACAGCTTGGGGAAACTGACGTCGCCCCAGCCGGTAATCAGATGGTCCGCCAGCCGGACGATTTCCTGATCGTCCCACTCGTAACTGACCTCTGGCCCGCCAAGAACGATCTTCAACCCCGGGCGCGCTGCCTTGAGTCGGCGGACGACCTCGGTGGTCGGCACGACATTCCAGATATAGACACCGAAGCCGATGATTTGCGGCACTCCATCGACCGGCTCGCCCAGTTCAGCCAGCAACGCGTCGACGATCTCCTGAACCGGCCGGGCAATCGTGAACTCACGCAACACCGTGCTCGCGCGGAGATCGGCCCCGCCGTGCCGCTCCATGTTGGCCAGCAGATAGCGCAGGCCGAGTGAGGCATGGATGTACTTGGCGTTGAGGGTGCAGAGAATGATAGCGGGTCGCGACATGTCACTATTTTGACAGTTTCCTGGCCTTTGGCCGCAGGCTGAATCGCGATCCGGCGATTGCTAAGGCAACCTGAATTACAGGCCAGTAATCAAATCGTGCAACCGCTCTCGAAGTCCTAAACGTTCGGGATAACCAATCCAAGTATTGACAAAGATCAATATTCGAAAATAAGGAAAAGCTAATCTTTTAGGCAGAACTGTAGCGCCGGCGGGGCCGCCACAGTCCGGAGCCATTTGGCTCGTAACAGGGGGAATCATGAGAATGATCAAGCACGCACTGGTCATGATCGCCGCCTTGGCGTTCATGGCACCGGCCTATACGGCCAATTCGTCGGAAAGTCCGCAACCCAATCCCAAACTGCTGAAATCGACTGCAGACCACAGCAAATTCAAGGAGCTCCAGAAAGAATTCGCTTCCGGACCTGAAGTCACCAAGGTCTGCCTGAGCTGTCATACCGAAGCGGCCAAACAGGTTCACCTGACCCAGCACTGGAAATGGGAATTCCGTAATCCCGACACCAACCAGCTGCTCGGCAAGAAGCACATTGTCAACAACTTCTGCACCTCGGTCACTTCGAACTACAAGGCCTGCGCCAGTTGCCACATCGGCTACAACACCGACGGGCCGCAATTCGACATGGCGTCGGAAAACAATGTCGACTGCCTGGTCTGTCACGACCAGACCGGCAAGTACAAGAAACCGTCCGGTTTTGCCGGCAACCCGGTGACCAAGGACACCGAATTCCCGCCCGGCTCCGGCAAGATCATTCGCGGCATCAACCTGAGCGAAATCTCGCAGAAGGTTGGCAAGACCCGCCGCCAGACCTGCGGCGCCTGCCACTTCTATGGCGGCGGCGGCGACGGCGTCAAGCACGGCGATCTCGACAGCTCGCTGGACAATCCCGAGAAATCGCTCGATGTACACATGGGCACCGATGGCCAGAATTTCACCTGTGCCACCTGCCACAAGACCGATGGCCATCAGGTGCCGGGCAGCCGCTACGCACCGACCGCCCAGGACAAGGAAGGCGCCCACATGCGCGGCAAGGCTGACAGCACCAACCCGGCCACCTGCCAGGCCTGCCATGGCCAGACGCCACACAAGAAGGAAGCCAAGCTCAACGACCACACCGACAAGCTGGCCTGCCAGACTTGCCACATCCCGGCCTTCGCCCGCGGCGACGTGCCGACCAAGATGTCCTGGGACTGGTCGACCGCTGGCAAGCGCGGCAAGGACGGTAAGCCGCTGGTCGTCAAGAACGATGAAGGCCACGATATCTATCTCGGCATCAAGGGCGATTTCGTTTATGAAGAAAACGTCAAGCCGGAATACGTCTGGTTCAACGGCAAGGTCAAATACACGCTGGCCGACGAAAAGATCGACAAGGCCAACCAGCCGATCTACATCAATAAGTTCGAAGGCAGTGCCACTGACGGCAAATCGATGATCTGGCCGATCAAGCTGTTCCGCGGCAAGCAGCCGTTCGACGCCGAGAACAAGACGCTAACCATCAATCACCTGGCCGGCGCCGACGATACTGCCTACTGGACCAACCTGAACTGGGACAAGGCCATCGCTGCCGGCATGGCCGCCGCAGGCAAGCCGTTCTCCGGCAAGTACGACTTCATCGAGACCATCGGCATGTGGCCGATCACCCACATGGTTGCGCCAAAGGACAAGGCGCTGGGCTGCGCCGACTGCCACAGCAGCAACGGTCGACTCGAAAAGGTCGACGGCATCTACATCCCGGGCCGCGGACGTGACCACCTGGCGCTGCTCGACACCGCCGGCTGGACACTCGCTGCACTCTCGCTACTTGGCGTCATCGGCCACGGCATCGGTCGCATCGTCGCTGCCAAGCGCAAGCAATAAAGGGGAAGAACATGGCACGCGTATACGTCTTCAAACGCTTTGAACGCTTCTGGCACTGGGCTCAGGCCCTGCTGATCATCACCATGCTGGTCAGCGGCTTCGAAGTCCACGGCACCTACAAACTGCTCAGCTGGCACAAGGCGGCTGAACTGCACACCACGGCCGCCTGGGCCCTGATGGGGCTGTGGGTCTTCGCCATCTTCTGGCACTTCACGACCGGCGAATGGCGGCAGTACATCCCGACGACGAACAAGATGATCGACGTCGCGCTGTTCTACGCCTTCGGCATCTTCAGGGGCGAGCATCACCCCTACCTGAAGACCAAGAACCACAAGCACAACCCGCTGCAACGGGTCGCCTATCTCGGCGTCAAGCTGTTCATCAACCCGCTGATCTGGTGCACCGGGCTGTTCTATCTGTTCTACAACCAGCTCGGCGCCATCGGCCTGGGCGGGGTGTCGCTCGGCCTGATCGCCCTGGCCCATACCTTCGGTGCCTTCCTGATGCTGCTCTTTCTGATTGCTCACGTCTATCTGGGTACCGCCGGCCATACGCCGACCGCCCACTTCACCGCCATGATCACCGGCTGGGACGACGATGTGCACGAAGAACCGCAAGGCGCCCAGGCGCAATGAACAGACGAAACACGAGGGGAAAATAATCATGAGTCACAGAAACATCACGCGAAACCTGCTGGCCAGCCTGATCGCCGGCCTGTTCATCCCGCTCGGCGCCCAGGCTGCCGATGCCGAGTTGATGAAAAAAATCGAGGCGATGGCCAAGGAAATCGAGTCGTTGAGAGCCCAGGTCCAGGCCAATCAGGAAGCCAACAAGCAGGCTATCGCCGATGTCCGGGAAGTGAAGGAAAAGGTCCAGAAGAACGAGGACAAGGCGCTCGACAAATGGCTGACGATAGGCGGCGACTACCAGTTCCGCGTCGATAGCCTGAGAGGCGAGACCAAGCCATTTACCGATGTTCAGGGCACCTTCCAGGCTGCTCAGTATTCCGCGATGACGACCGGTACGCCGGCCCTGAGCACGCTGATGACCTTCTCGCAGAACATGTCGGCCGTGCAGACCTACCAGCAGGCACGCGCCTTCATGGGCAATGCGACCAACCAGGCCATCATGGGCGGCCTGAATAACTTTGCTGCGTCGGTTCCGGCCTACAAGCCGGAGAACGCCAGCCTCTATACCAACCGCTTCGGTCTGGACCTGAATGCAAAAGCGACGCAGGACGTTACCGTCACCGCCCGTCTGCTGATGTACAAGACCTTCGGCGCCAACGACGACAGCGCCATCACCAATGGCGGCGCGACGCCGTTCTTCTCCGATCGCGTCGGCGTCTTCGACGGCACGCTCGGCCACATCCCATCGAGCAGCTACCTGAACGTCGATCGGGTCTATGCCACGTGGAGCAACATCGCCGATCAGGACATCTGGTTCTCCGTCGGTCGCCGGCCGTCCACGCACGGCGCCCCGAGCAACCTGCGCAACAACACGCCACGTCCCGGCACCGGCGGAACGCCGGCCCTGCTGGTCGATTACGCCTTCGACGGCATGACCATCGGCTGGGCGCCGGATATCGATGCGCTGCCCGGCGCCTACGGCAAGATCTGCTACGGCCGTGGCTACGAGGCGGGATTCAGCAAGGCGTTGACCAATTCGCTGGAAGATACCGACATGGTCGGCCTCTCCATCGTGCCGATCGACACCGATGCGCTGCGCGTCTGGGCCCAGTACAACCGGGGCATGAATATCTTCGACGCACCGAAGATGGCCAACACCTACTTCGGCACCACCATGCCCAAGACCAACCTGGGCGACATCGACTGGTACGGCCTGGGCGCCATGGGCACCATCAAGCGCGTCGGCCCCGGCGAACTGAACTGGTTCGCCGACGCCGGCCTGAGCGTCACCCACCCGAACGAAAACGTCTCGTCGCAGTTCGGCTTCCAGGGCCTGATGACCGGCGCCTTCTTCAACCCGGAAGCACCGTCCAGCAAGACCGGCAGCGCCATTTACCTCGGCCTGCGCTACGACCTGCCGTCGAAGACCAAGCTCGGTCTGGAATACAACCACGGCTCGAAGAACTGGATCACCTTCGCCCCGGCCTCCGGCGACTCCTGGACCTCCAAGGTCGGCACCCGCGGCAACGTGTATGAGGTTTACGCCATACAGGAACTGGACAGCAAGCCGATTTCATCGCGCTTCGCCAAATCCTTCTTCCGCCTTGGCTTCCAATACTATGATTTCAAATATACGGGTAGCAACAACTGGGTCGGCGCCCCGGTCCGCATGTCTGACGTGAATGGCCAGATGATGACCATGGCACCGCTATCCAAGGCCTACAACGCCTATGCAACCTTCGAAGTGAAATTCTGACCACACCCAATTTAAAGGAGTAACTCATGCGTAAAAGCCTTATCCAACTGATCGTTTCCATCGCACTCGCCGTCGGGGCACTGACCGTTGCCCCGATCGCTTCCGCCGACGACGTGAAGATGGTTGGTGTCGTCACCAAGATCAAGCTGGCCACCGATGGCAAGTCGGCCCAGGCCACTCTGAAGGACGGCAAGAGCGGCGAGTCCGTCACCATCAACATCACCGATGACGAAACCCTGGACAAGTTCAAGGACAAACGTATCCAGGAAGGCGATGAAATCCGCGCCAAGTACGACAACGCCGGCAACAAGAGCAAGTCTTTCAAGAAGACGGCTGGCTGCTGATTCCCCCTGACAGTCAGCCTCAGTGGCGGAGAGGAAACTCTCCGCCACTTCTTTTTTGGTCAGCATCAATTTAATTCTCTGACCAAAGTAATATATTGGCATCTTTCTTTACGCATCCGAAATGCTCGAAATGACCCAGCCACAGGCCTCCTCAGCCACCGAAGCAGCGCAGACTCAACCGGATGAGATGGAAAAACGGATGAAGATCGAGATCCGCGAGATCGGTATTCCACCGCGGCCAACCATCCTCAGCCAGATTGAGCAGGAGACCGCCAAGGAAGAACCGGATTTCATCAATCTGGCCAAGCTGCTCAGCCAGGATGTCGGTCTCTCGGCCAGCCTGATCAAGGTCGCCAACTCCCCCTATTTTTCCTTCGGCAAGAAAGTACCGACCGTCCAGGAAGCCATGCTCGTCCTCGGTCTCAAGCTTGTCGTCCAGACCGTGGCCGGGCTCGCGCTGCAGCAAGTCTTCAAGCACCTCCCCAACATGGAACGCTTCTGGGACAGTTCGGCGACCAATGCCCAGATATCCGGCTGGCTGGCTCGCCAACTCGGCAAGAAATGGGCTATCCGCCTGGAGGATGCCTACACTTTTGCCCTGTTCCGGGACTGTGGCATTCCCGTTCTGTTGAGCCCGTTTCCGGAATACCAGGCGATCCTGGCCCAAGCCAACAATGAGCGGGAGCGCTCCTTCACCGATGTTGAAGATCAGGCGATAGGCCTCAACCATGCAAACGTTGGCGCCGATCTGGCTGAAAACTGGCTGCTACCGGAAGAAACCTGCCTGGCGATTCGTCATCACCACGACGCCAGTATCTTTGCCGATGGATCTGCGCTCATCCCCGAACGCACCAAGGTGCTGATCGCCATCGCCCACCTGGCCGAATATTTGATGCAACAGGAAGCCGGACGTGGCCAGAGCAGCGAGTGGGAAAAACTGGGCCCGGCCTGCCTGACCTGCCTCGACATCGGAAGCGATCAACTCCAGACGCTCTGCGACGAATTCCACATCTCCCGCCAGGACAATTAAGACCGCCGCGCAGACGGCAGCGCGGCCAACACAAGCAGGCGCTAGAATGCTGCCTCACCCCTGCATTCTGTCCGCACCCAATGCTGCTTCAATTCTCGATCACCGGCTGGCTGCCCGTCTGGCAACGCAATTTCCTGGTCTGGCGCAAGCTGGCCCTGCCGTCCATTCTCGGCAATCTGGCTGACCCGCTGATCTACATGCTCGGCCTCGGCTACGGCCTGGGCGCCATGCTGCCGAGCATCGAAGGCCAGCCCTACGTCGCCTTCCTGGCGGCCGGTACCGTTTGCGCCTCGACCATGAACGCCGCCACCTTCGAGGCCCTCTACTCGGCCTTTTCACGCATGCATGTCCAGAAAACCTGGGAAGCCATCCTCAACACGCCGCTCGGGCTGGGCGATGTCGTCGCCGGTGAATTGTTCTGGGCGGCGACCAAATCGCTCTTCTCCGGCGCCGCCATTCTGGTCGTCATCACCGGCATGGGCCTGACCAACGGCCCGCTGATGCTGTGGGCGCTGCCGGCCATCGTGCTGACCGGCCTGGCCTTTGCCGCGCTCGGCCTGATCTGGAACGCGCTGGCACCGAGCTACGATTTCTTCATGTACTACTTCACGCTGTTCATCACGCCGATGACACTGATTTCCGGTGTCTTCTTCCCGACTAACCAGCTGCCCGGCTGGCTGGCCTTCATCGGCCAGTGGCTGCCGCTGGCCCAGGGTGTCGCACTGGTCCGCCCGCTACTGGCCGGGCAGGTGCCGGCCAACGCCCTGATCCACATCATGGCACTGCTCGGCACCGCCGCCGTAGCCTTCACCATCGCGCTGCACCTGACCCGCCGCCGCCTGCTCAAGTAGAATTCGCTAATGGACACCTTGCTCATCATCACCAACTGCCCCGATGAAGAAACCGCCAACGCCATCGCCTTGGCGCTGGTCGAGGCGAAGCTGGCTGCCTGCGTCAATATCCTGCCGCGCGTCCAGTCGATCTTTCGCTGGCAAGGCGTCGTTGAATCGGCAGCGGAAATTCCTCTGTTCATCAAGGCGACCAGTGCCAATTACCCGGCCCTCGAAGCGAAGATTCGCCAACTCCACCCTTATGAAGTACCGGAAATCATCGCCCTGCCGGTTACCCACGGCTTGCCCGCCTATTTGAACTGGGTGACGGCTGAAACGATCCAATGACCATGCGCCTCCTTTTTCTCGTCTTTGCCTTTTTCATCTCGCTGGCCCACGCCGACGAGTTCCTCGATCCGGCCGTCGCCTTCAAGCCGTCAGTGCGCGCCCTTGATGGCCAGACCATCGAGGTCAGCTACGAAATCGCCAAGGGCTATTACCTTTACCGTGACAAATTCCGGGTTCGCGTCGAGGGTGAATCCGTCACGCTCGGTACGCCAAGCTTCCCCAAAGGCAAAGAGCACAACGACGAGAATTTCGGCAAGGTCGAGGTCTATTACAAGACGGTCGCCATCCGCGTGCCGGTCGAACGCGCCCCGAAGGAAGTCCCCTTGGGGGGCATGTCCTCCGGCCCCTTGCCGCTGAAGCTCAATGTGACGGCACAGGGCTGCGCCGATGCCGGTGTCTGCTACCCGCCGCAAACCCAGCCGCTCAGCGTCGAACTGCCTGATCCGGCCAGTGCGCCCGCTTTGGCCCCCGCGGCCACCGAGGGCGACGAAAGCGGCCAGATCGCCTCGACGCTGAAACACGCCGGCTTCTGGGCCAATCTCGCTTTCTTCTTCCTGGCCGGGCTGGGCCTGTCGCTGACCCCCTGCGTCTTCCCGATGATTCCCATCCTGTCCGGCATCATCGCCGGGCAGGGCCACAAGAACTCGCATGCCCGTGGTTTTGCGCTGTCGCTGGCCTACGTGCTGGGCATGGCCGTGACTTATGCCGCCGCGGGTGTCGCCGCCGGCATGACCGGTACGCTGATCTCCAGCGCCCTGCAGAATTCGTGGGTACTCGGCAGCTTCGCGCTGGTCTTCGTCGTGCTGTCATTCTCGATGTTCGGCTTCTATGAACTGCAGTTGCCGACCTCGCTACAGAGCAAACTGTCCGAGGAGTCCGGCCACCTGCAGGGCGGACGCGGCATTGGCGTGTTCCTGATGGGCGCACTGTCGGCGCTGATCGTCGGGCCCTGTGTCGCCGCACCGTTGGCCGGCGCGCTGCTCTACATCGGCCAGACCGGCGACGCCGTACTCGGCGGTACGGCGCTGTTCGTCATGGCACTCGGCATGGGTGCCCCGCTGATCGCCGTCGGTATTGCCGGTGGTTCTCTGCTCCCCAAGACCGGCGCCTGGATGGAAGGCGTCAAGAAAGCTTTCGGCGTATTGCTGCTGGCCACCGCCGTCTGGCTGGTTTCGCCTGTCATGCCGCCCGTGGTGTCGATGCTGGCCTGGTCGATGCTGCTGATCATCCCGGCCATCTACCTGCATGCCCTCGACCCGCTGCCGCCGCACGCCAAGGGCTGGTCGCGTTTCTGGAAAGGCATCGGTATCGTCATGCTGCTGACCGGCGCCGCGCTGCTGATCGGCGCCCTGTCCGGCAGCCGCAACCCGCTGCAGCCGCTGGCCGGCCTGCGCGGCCAGGCCATGGCAGCCGAAGAGAAGCGCCTGCCGTTCGAGCGCGTCGCCTCACTGCAGGCGCTGGAAGAAAAACTGAAGGCCGCCGGCCAACCGGTCATGCTCGATTTCTACGCCGACTGGTGTGTGTCGTGCAAGGAGATGGAGCAGCTCACCTTCACCGACCCCGCTGTGCAGGCCAAACTCGCCGGCTTCAAGCTGCTGCAGGCCGACGTCACGGCCAACAGCGAAGACGACAAGGCGCTGCTCGCCCGTTTCGGCCTGTTCGGGCCGCCGGGCATCATCTTTTTCGATGCCAATGGGCAGGAAACCAGGAAAGTACGCATTGTCGGCTTCCAGGATGCCGCCCAGTTCCTGAAATCGGTGCAGCAGGCAGCCAGCGCCGGCTAAAGCTCCCGCGACGGCGCACTGCGAATCGCGTGGCGCAGGCTGACAATGCCGAATACGGCGCCGACCACCGAACCAGCCAGCACATCGAGCGCCACATGCTGACGCGTCGCCACCGTTGACCACAGAATCGCCAGGCAATGCAGCCAGATCAGCCAGCGTGCCACCTGCGGTACGCCGATCGCCCTGATCAGCCGATCAAGCCAGATGGCGGCAAATACCGCCGCGGCGACATGCAGGGAAGGGCAGGCGTTGCCACTGGCATCGACATCCTTGATCATCGCCATTTGCGGATAAAGGCGCCAGTCGATGCCGGCCGGTGGCACCCCGGTCGGAAACAGCCAGAAAATGCCAAGGCAAAACAGGCACATCGCCGCCATCCACAAACCGAACATGATCAGTGGCCGGAATTCCTTGAGCAAAGCCGCTGGCAACGAAACGTAAATCCACAGCGAAGCGTAAACCGGGAAAGCCTGCGCCGTCACCGGAATCCACCGGTCAAGCATGGTCAGAGGCATGACCGTCGGTGGAAACAGCGGACTACGCAATACCCCGAAATAGGCCCAGAAAAAGAGCATCATGAAGGCGGCCGTACCGACGGCCTTGAGCGGCATCAGATAGACCATGCGGGACGCGATCTGGCGTGTCCAGTGCGTTCTGGAGAGTGGGCGCATCGATAATTCGAACAGCCTGGAGGAATGAATGAGCAGCATGGTAGCAAATCACTTCGCCATGACCGAAATTTGCCATGAATGGACAAGACGTTTCGGGCAAATCTTTGGAAAACATGGGCTTTCAGCTAAAATTGGCAAGCTATGGATTCGATTGGCCTGATTCGCGATTTTCTCAAGGACCGCCTTGGTGTCGAGCCGGAAAACGTTGTTTCCGGTGCGGTGCTGGCCGACCTGGGCGTCGACTCGCTAATGATGCTTGAACTGATGTTCGAATTCGAAGATCGTTTTGGCATCAAGCTTTCCAGTGACCTGAAAACCCCCCGGACGGTTGGCGAGATGGTCACGCTGATGGACGGGTTGTATTCCCAGTCGAAGAGTTAAGGCATGAGCCAGCGGCGGGTTGCGATCACTGGCCTCGGGCTGGTCAGTCCTTATGGCGGTAACACCGACGATTTCTTTACGCGCCTGTGCGCCGGCCAGTCGGCGGTCGGCCATCTGCTGACCGACGATGTGCCACGCCCGCTCTCCATCCCCTTTGTCAGCTGTTCTGGCTTCGATCCCGATGTCGCGCTCGGCAAGCCGCTGGCCAGCATGATGGACCGCTTCGCCCAGCTTGGCATGGCGGCGGCCTTTGAGGCCTGGGACAACGCCGGCCTGGCGCGCCAGGCGGACGGCGAATCCCGCGACGACTGGGGTGTCGCCTGGGGGACGGCGCTGGGCGGCACACTGGCTTACGAAAAAGGCTACCGCGAGCTGTGGCAGCAAGGCCGTGAACGCCTGTCGCCACTGACGGTCATACTCGGCATGAACAATGCGGCAAATGCCCACATGTCGATCCAGCTCGGGCTGGGTGGCGTCAGCATGAGCCATACCGTGGCCTGTGCCTCATCGGCCATCGCCATCGGCGAAGCTTTCCGTCGCGTCCGTAGCGGCGAGGCGACGATCATGCTCACCGGCGGCTCCGACGTGCCGCAGGCCTACGGCGTTGCCCGCGCCTGGGAAGCCTTGCGCGTCATGGCGCCTGGCGACGCCGAGACTTCTGCTGTCGCCTGCCGGCCGTTCTCGGTCGACCGGCGCGGCCTGGTGCTGGGCGAGGGCGGCGCTGCCTTGGTGCTCGAAGACTGGGAGCACGCCATTGCTCGCGGCGCCCGGATTCATGGTGAGATTGTGGGCTATGGCACCAGTTGCGACCACAGTCATCTGGTTCGTCCGGAAGCGGCTGGCCAGGTGCGCGCCCTGCAACTGACGCTGGCCGATGCCGGTCTGAACCCCGGCGAAATCGACTACGTGAATGCCCACGGCACCGCGACGACCGAGGGCGACCCGGTTGAAATCACCGCGCTGAAGACAGTTTTCGGTAATCATGCCGAGCGTCTGGCAGTCAGTGCAACCAAGTCGATGCACGGCCATTCGCTGGGCGCTGCTGCCGCCATCGAAGCCATTGCGACCGTGCTTGCGCTGCGTGAGCAGACTGTTCCACCCACCGCCCATCTGGCGCAACTGGATCCGGCGTGCACTGGCGTCGACCACGTCACCACTGCCCGGACCGGCCAGCCGCTGCGGGCAGCATTATCCAACTCCTTCGCCTTTGGCGGCAGCAACGCGGTGCTCGCGTTCCGTGCCGTCGTCCAGTAAAACCACGGAAGCACCACCATGTCTGAAGCCTTTACCCCGGAAGCTGTCGAAGCCCTGTTGCCGGAAGTCGCTGCACTGATCATTTCGGCGCTCAATCTCGACATGGCACCGGGTGAAATCGAGGCTGACGCGCCCCTGTTCGGAGATGGCCTCGGCCTCGATTCGATCGACGTGCTCGAAATCGCGCTGGTCATTTCCAAGCAGTATGGCTTCCAGTTGAAGTCCGACAACGAGGACAACATCCGTATCTTTTCCTCGCTGCGCGCCCTGACTGCTCACATCGCTAGCCAGCGAACCAAATGACCATCACCACGGGCCAGTTGTTGCGCGGCCTGGCCGTGGTCGTCTTTCTCGTGCTGTGGGCCGTGCTGGCCCATTTCGGCAGCGCTGGCGAGAGCTCGGCCGATCTCTCCGTGCTGCTTGGCGTCGCCCCCATTGTTACCGCCCTCGGCCTGATGCTCTGGCGCACCACCCATCCTGTCTTGATCGGCAGCGGCATCGTGCTCATGCTCGGCGGACTGACCTGGCTATGGCCGACGATGCGTCAGAACATCCCGCTACTTTTCTTCATCCAGCACCTGGGCACCAATCTGGCGCTCGGCACGCTGTTTGGTCGCAGCCTGCTGGGTAGCGGCGAAGCCTTGATCACCCAACTGGCCAAAGCCGTGCATCACGGTGAAATTTCCGAGCACAAACGGCGTTACACGCGCAAGGCTACGTTAGCCTGGACGCTGTTTTTCCTCGGCAACGCGCTGATCTCCACCATCCTCTGGTTGCTGGCGTCGCAATCCGCCTGGTCAGTCTTCGCCAACCTGCTGTCGATGCCGTTGCTGGCAGCCATGTTTATCGCCGAGCACTTCTGGCGGGTAGTCGCTTTGCCGCCGGAAGAGCGGCCAAGCATTGCCCAAGTGGCCCGCGCCTATCGCATGCACGGCAAGCAGACACCGCCGGCCAAGCCGTCATGACCAGCGCGCCGCTGCTCGCCCACAAAGATCCCGAGGCAGTCTTCGCCTGGCGCCCGGACGGCCCGGTCAGCGTTGGCGAATATCTGGCCGATGCTGCGGCGCTGGCCGGTCAACTGCCAGCCACCGGCTACCTGCTCAACCTGTGCCACGACCGTTACCGCTTCGCGGTTGGCTTTGCCGCCGGCCTGCTGCGCGGCATGACCAGCCTGCAACCCTCATCGCAATCGGCCGAGACTCTGCGCCGCCTGCAGGCCGATTATCCGGGCCTCGTCTGCCTGTGCGACGGGGATACAGAAACGCTGGATCTGCCCTGCCTCGACTTTCCCGACCTGGCCGTTCCCCGGGGGGAATTCCTGCAGGGTGCAGGCAACCGGAAAAACGAGCCAAAAACGGAATTTTCTGCCCCGCAGATTCCGGCCGACCACGTTGCCGCCATCCTGTTTACCTCCGGTTCAACCGGCCTGCCGCAAGCCCAGCCCAAGACCTGGAAAAAGTTAGTACAGAACGGCCGGGCCGAGGCCATCGCGCTTGGCCTTGACCGCCAGCCGCACGCCATCGTCGGCACCGTGCCGGTCCAGCACAGCTACGGTTTTGAATCGACCTTCCTGCTCGCCCTGCACGGTGGCGGGGCTTTCTGGGCCGGCAAACCCTTCTTCCCGCAGGACATCGCCACGGCGCTCGACGCCGTGCCGCAGCCGCGCCTGCTGGTCACCACGCCTTTCCATTTGTCGACCCTGCTCGCCGCCGGCCTCGACCTGCCACCGGTCGACCTGCTGCTCTCGGCCACCGCACCACTGTCGACGACACTGGCCGCCGAAGCCGAAGCCCGCACCGGCGCTCCCTTGCTGGAAATCTATGGCTCGACCGAATCCGGCCAGCTGGCCAGTCGACGCACCACCGACGGTCCGGTCTGGACGCTGCTGCCTGGCGTCCGCCTGGAAACGGAGGACGACAGGACCATTGCCTGCGGTAACCATGTCGAAGGACGTGTCGCGCTTTCCGATCTGATCGAACTGCTGCCCGAGCACCGCTTCCTGCTGCATGGGCGCCACGCCGACCTGATCAACATCGCCGGCAAACGCACCTCGCTGGCCTATCTGAACCACCAGCTCGGCGCCGTGCCCGGTGTCATCGATGGCACCTTCTTCCTGCCCGACGAGGCAGGTCCGGATGGCATTACCCGCCTCACGGCCTTCGTCGTGGCCCCAGGGCTGAGCGCGCGGCAAGTCACCGTCGCCCTGCGCGAACGGATCGACGCCATTTTCCTGCCGCGACCGCTGGTGCTGGTCGACGAACTGCCGCGCAACAGCACCGGCAAGCTGCCGCGCGGCGAACTGCAGGCGCTGTATGCCGAAAAGGTCAGCCATGGCTGATTTTCACTGGATCGTCCCGGACAACCACCCGGCCTTCGCCGGCCATTTCCCCGGCAAACCCATCGTGCCGGGCGTCGTGTTACTCGACCGGGCCATTCTGTTCGCCGAACAACTGCTCGGCCAGCCCAATCTGGCCTGGCAGGTCGGCAATGCCAAATTCTTCAGTCCGGTCGGCCCGGGCGAAAACCTGATTTTCGCACTGGAAGCGAAGGCCAGCGGCAGCATCGCCTTCACCGTTCGCGCCGCCGATCGCGATGTGGCCTCGGGCAGCCTGAAACCGCCAACGCCATGAGCGAGAAAAGCGAGTCCGACTGGTTACGTCAGCAGGAGCGCAGCAATCTGGTCATCCTGAAGCTGATGGTGTGGATTTCGCTGACCTTCGGCCGGGCCATCGGGCGCATCGTGCTCTACGGGATCGCCGCCTATTTCGTGCTGTTCTCACCCAAGGCCCGCCGTTTCAGCCGCGACTACCTGCACCTGGCGCTGAATCGCTGGGCCGAATGGGCGGACGGCTTTCGCCATGTGTTCAGCTTCGCGAGCACGATCCACGACCGCATCTACCTGCTCAATGATCGTTTCGACCTGTTCGATATTGAGGTGATCGGCGCCGAAGCAATCAATGAAGCCGCCCGCAGCCATCCTGGCGCCTTGCTGATCGGCGCTCATCTCGGTAGTTTCGAGGTATTGCGCGCCGTCGGCCGCGGCAGGGAAGGGCTGAAGGTGGCGATGGTGATGTATGAGGAAAACGCCCGCAAGATCAACGCCACGCTGGAAGCGATCAACCCGGCGGCCAGCCAGGACATCATCCCGCTTGGCCGCATGGACTCGATGTTGCAGGCGCGCGACCGACTGGACGAGGGCTACGTCGTCGGCATGCTGGCTGATCGCGGGCTCGGCGGCGACCCAACGGTCGACTGCGAGTTTCTCGGCAAACCGGCCCCGTTTCCACTCGGCCCTTTCCGCATGGCCGCCATGCTGCGCCGACCCGTTTTCTTCATGACCGGCCTCTACCTTGGCGGCAACCGCTACCAGCTGCACTTCGAGCCTCTGGCCGATTTTTCGCAGACCCCGCGTGAAGAGCGCGAGGCGGCAATCCGCAGCGCCATGCAGCACTACGCCGACCGGCTGACCCATTTTTGCCATCTGGCGCCGTACAACTGGTTTAATTTCTTCGATTTCTGGCAGAAAAAATGATCAAACGACTACTTGGCGGTCTGTTTATATGCGCCCTCGCCTTGCCGGCCAGCGCCGCATTCGATGTTGGCCAGCTGATGAGCGACCTGGCCAAACACAAGGGTGGCAAGGCTAAATTCGTAGAGAAAAAATACATTTCGCTACTCGACAAGCCCGTCGTCTCGACCGGCGAAATGACCTACACCGCGCCCGACCGTCTGGAAAAACGGACGCTGACGCCCAAAGTCGAAACCCTGCTGCTCGACAAGGACATCCTGTCCATCGAACGCGAGAAGCAGAAACTGAGCATCAACCTGGCCAATCAGCCGGAGGCACTGGCCTTCGTGGACAGCATCCGCGGCACTCTCGCCGGCAACCGGGCGGCGCTGGAAAAAAATTATGCGCTCTATCTGTCTGGCAACTCGGACAAGTGGGTGCTGACGCTGCTGCCCAGCGAGCAAAAAATCGCCGCCATGGTCCAGCGCATCACGGTCAGCGGCAGCAAGAATCAAGTCCGCAATATCGAATATCTGCAGGCCGACGGTGACCGCTCAGTGCTGAGCATCGATCCGATCGAAACCCAATGACCCGACCGGCCGGCCGTGCTCTGCTGATCTGGCTGTTGGCCATGCTGGCCGGGGGGCTGGTCGTCTGGAACAGCCATTTCTCGGCCGACATGTCCTTCTTCCTGCCAGCCAAGCCAAGTGCTGAACAGCAGGTACTGGTCGACCAGCTCAAGGAAGGGGTCGTTTCCCGCCTGCTGATGGTTGCTATCGAAGGCGGCGATGCAGGGCAACGGGCGACTGCCTCGCGCGACCTGCGCGGTCGACTGCAAAAACTGCCCGATTTCGCTTCGGTGCAGAACGGCGAGACCGCCAGCCTGGATGCCGACCGCGATTTTCTGTTCCACCACCGCTACCTGCTCAGCCCGGCCGTCAAGCCGGAGCGTTTCACGGTAGACGGCCTCCACGACGCTGTGGCCAACAGCATCGACCTGCTCGCCTCACCGGCTGGCATGATGCTGAAGCCCTTCTTGGCGCGCGACCCGACCGGCGAACTGGTCGAGATGCTGTCCGGCCTCAACGCCGGCGCCCAACCGAATGTCAGTGATGGCGTCTGGGCCTCGCGCGATGGCGAACGCGCCATGCTGCTGATCCAGACGACCGCCCTCGGCTCCGATACTGACGGTCAGGAAAAGGCCATCGACCTGATCCGCAGCCAGTTCTCGGCAGGCACGCCCGGTGGCGAACTGAAGGTGCAGCTCTCCGGCCCCGGCCTGTTCGCGGTCAAATCGCGGGAAACCATCAAGGCGGAAGTCAGCCGGCTATCCACGATCAGCACATTGGCCATCATCGCAGTGCTCTTCTTCGTCTATCGCTCGGCTCGCCTGATGACGCTCGGCCTGTTGCCGGTCGTCAGCGGCGCACTGGCCGGCATCGTCGCGGTCAGCCTGGCTTATGGCACGGTCTTCGGCATCACCGTCGGCTTCGGCTCGGCGTTGATCGGTGAGGCAGTCGATTACTCGATCTACTATTTCGTCCAGTCCAGCCGGCTCGGCGTCGATCAATGGCGTGAACGCTTCTGGCCAACCATCCGGCTCGGCGTACTGGCCTCGATTTTTGGTTTCGCCGCGCTGCTTTTTTCCGGCTTCCCCGGCCTTTCACAGCTCGGACTCTATTCGCTGAGCGGCGTTCTCACTGCCGCGCTGGTCACCCGTTTCATCCTGCCGCCGCTGGCCGGACAAAATTTTGCCATGCGTGACCTCAGTCATCTCGGCCCGGTGCTCAAGCGCAGCATCACCATGCTGCAAGCGCTGCGCTGGCCAGTACTCCTCCTGACCCTGGTTGCGACGGCCTTTCTCGCCGCCAACCACGATCACCTGTGGCACCCGAACCTGTCGGCGCTAAGTACGGTCAGCGCCGAAGATGGCGCCGTCGACCAGGCCCTGCGCGCCGACATTGCCGCCCCGGATTCCCGCTACATGGCAGTCATCACTACTGAAAACCGCGAAGCCGCGCTGCAGGCAGCCGAACGCGCCGGGCATCAACTCGACGGCCTGATCGCCCAAGGCATTATCGGTGGCTACGACAGCCCGGCTCGCTTCCTGCCCAGCCAGGCCATGCAGACCAGTCGCCGCGCCAGCCTGCCGACAAGCGACGAACTGCAATCCCGCCTGCAAGCGGCACTGACCGATTCGCCACTGGCTGCCAACAAGCTGGGGGGCTTCATTGAAGACGTGGCCAAAGCCAGGGAGCAAGGCAGCCTGAGCCGCGAAACGCTGAATGGCACCAGCCTGGCCTTGGTGGTCGATTCGCTGCTGCTCCAACGCCCGAACGGCTGGAGCGTACTGCTACCGCTGCGCCCGCCCGGTGGCGACAAGGGGATCGATATCGCCATCGAACCGGTACGTGCCGCGCTGGCCGGCAGCGGCGCCTTGTTCATCGACATGAAAAACGAGTTCGACACGCTGTACAACGACTACCTGCACGAGGCGACACTGCTCTCGCTGGCCGGTTTCGCCGCTATCGTCGTGCTGCTGGCGGTCACGCTGCGCTCCCCCCGGCGGCTGGCCACCGTGCTGTTGCCGCTGCTGATTGCCGTCGTGCTGGTCATCGCCGGCCTGCATCTGGCTGGCGAGCGACTACACCTGCTGCACCTGATCGGTATGCTGCTGATCGTCGCCGTCGGCTCCAACTATGCACTGTTCTTCGACCGGGCCGCCAACGGGGAAGGGCTGGACAGCCCGACGCTGGTCTCGATGACCGTCGCCAACCTGACCACGGCCATCGGCTTCGGCACCCTGGCCTTGTCCAACGTGCCGGTACTGCACGCCGTCGGCGCCACGGTCGGGCCGGGTGCGGTACTCGCCTTGCTGCTCTCGGCCTGCTTTGTCGGGAAAAAACAGCCAGGCGTTTCACGTGGAACCGAGGCATGAGCCTGCGCAGCGTGACCCGACAAAGCGGTGCCGACACGCTGCTCGTCCTGCTCCCCGGCGCCTACATGACGCCCGAGCACTACGCCGAACACTTCTTCCCGGTCATTGAACAACGGGGCGTACGGCTCGATCTGCTCGCCGTTGATCTCGGCCTCGATGCGGTGTCCGCTGGCGAAGCCATACCGGCCATCATCGAGCAAATCCTCCGTCCGGCCCGCCAGACCTACCGACGCGTCTGGCTCGGCGGCATTTCGCTCGGCGGCCTGCTGGCGCTCAGCCTGAACGCCGACCACCCCGGTGAAATCGACGGCCTGTGCCTGATCGCCCCCTATCCGGGCAGCCGGCTGACGACCAACGCCATCGCCCGGGCCGGCGGCCTCGACGCCTGGCAACCGACGCCGGCCGAACAGGGCGACCCCGAATTCCGCCTGTACCACTGGCTCAAGGCACCGCCGGCCGACCTGCCTGTCTTTGTCGGCCACGGCAGCGAAGACCGTTTCGCCGCTGGCATGCAAGCCATCGCCGAACGCTTCCCGGTTGCCGCCCGTGACCTCGTGGCCGGCGAACACGACTGGCCGGCCTGGCGCCGTTTGTGGGAACATTTCCTCGATCGCGGCCACTTTACTGCCTGACCATGCCGACACCCTGGAAGCCGACTCCTGCCATTCAAGCCACCCTGGCCATCCACGCCGGGGCTGCCGTCGGCTGCCTGATCGCGCCGGCCGTCTGGCCGTGGGCACTCGGCGCACTGGTCATCAACCACGCGGTGATCACCACGGCTGGCCTGCTGCCGCGCTCTACGCTGCTCGGTCCCAATCTCACCCGCCTGCCGGCCGCCGCCATCGCTCATCGCGAAGTAGCGATCACCATCGACGACGGCCCCGATCCGGAAGTCACGCCGCAGGTGCTCGACCTGCTCGACGCCGCCGGCGCCAAGGCCACCTTTTTCTGCATCGGCTGGCGGGCCCGCGAAAATCCGGCGCTGTGTCGCGAAATCGTCGCCCGCGGCCATCAGGTCGAAAACCACGGCGACAGCCATTCCAAGGTCTTCGCCTTTTTCGGCCCGCGCCGCATGAAAGCCGACGTCGCCGCCGGGCAGGCCACGCTGGCCGGCATCACCGGCCAGACACCACGCTACTTCCGCGCCACGGCCGGCCTGCGCAATCCCTTCCTCGACCCGGTGCTACACCAGCTCGGGATAAAGCTCGCCGCCTGGACGCGCCGCCCCTACGACACCCGCTGCGGCGACCCGGATACGGTGTTCGAACGCCTGACCCGCGACCTCGGCCCCGGCGACATCCTGCTCATGCACGATGGCCATGCCGCCCGCACAGCGGACGGCCAGCCGGTTATCCTTGCCGTCTTGCCGCGCCTGCTTGCCACGCTGCGCGAAAGACAACTCAACCCCGTCACGCTGAACGACGCCACCTCATGACCAAGCGTTTCCTCAGAACCCTGCTCGACGATGCCAGTCGCCCCTTCATCGGCGGCGGTCATTTCGCCTACCACTACGCGCGCGGCAAGCTGTCCTCCGACAGCATCTTCCGCGAAATCCTCAAGCGCGGCCTGTTCCCTACCGAAGGCCGTTACCTCGACCTCGGCTGCGGCCAAGGCAGCCTGTTCGCCTGGCTGCTCGCCGCCCGCAAGCAGTACGATGCCGGCAACTGGCCGAAGGACTGGCCGGCGGCGCCGAAAGCGCTGCGCCTGCGCGGCATCGAACTGATGCAGAAGGACGTCGATCGCGCCGCCCGCGCTTTCGGCGCCGATCATCCGGTCGTCCGCATAGAACAAGGCGACATGACCACGGCCGATTTCGGCCAGGCCGACGTGATCACCATCCTCGACGCCCTGCATTACTTCGATCATGCCCACCAGAAGGACGTGCTGAAGCGTATCCGCGCCGCACTGCCGCCCGGCGGCCTGTTCCTCACCCGCGTCGGCGACGCCTCGGCCGGGCTGCCGTACCACCTGTGCAACTGGGTCGACCACGCCGTCACCTTCGCCCGGGGCCACCGCCTGCCGCGCCTCTATTGCCGGCCGCTGGCCGAATGGATCGCGCTGCTGCAAAGCCTGGGCTTCACGGTGGAAACCGACCCGATGAACGACATCAAGCCCTTCGCCAACGTCATGCTGGTCTGCCGCGTACCTGCCTGATCCAATGCGCCGTATCGTCGTTCCCGCCCTGTTGACGGCCGTCCTGCTGGCCGGCTGTTCGACCTTCGAGGAAGGCGAGGGCGAAGGCCCGGCGCTGCCCCCCGACATGGCCCGCCGGGCCGACGGCAAGACCGCCACCGCCTGGCCGACCTCGCTCGGCGAGGCCGAAGTCCGCAAGCGCATCACGCGCCTGATGCCGGCCTCCGCCAAGGACAAGGCCGGCTGGGCCGAAGACCTGCACACCGCCTTCAAGACGCTGGAGGTACCCCACGCGACACAGACCTACTGCGCGGCAATGGCCATCATTGAGCAGGAATCCAGTTTCCAGGCCGACCCGGTGGTGCCCGGCCTGCCCAACATCGTGCGCCGCGAGCTGGAAACACGGGCCGGGCGCTACGGCGTGCCGTCACTGATCGTCACCGCCGCGCTGAGCAAGAACTCACCAAGCGGCAAGAGCTACAACGATCGCATCGACGCGCTGAAGACCGAAACCCAGCTCAACGACCTGTTCGAGGACATGATCGGCGAACTGCCTTTCGGCCGCCAGCTGTTCGCCGACTACAACCCGGTGCGCACCGGCGGCCCGATGCAGGTCAGCGTCGAATTCGCCAGCCAGCATGTCAAGGAACGCAGCTACCCGTACCCGATCGCCAAAAAGCTGCGCAACGAGGTATTCACCCGGCGCGGCGGCGTCTATTTCGGCAGCGCCATCCTGCTTGACTACGAAGTGCCCTACGACGCCATCGTCTATCGCTTCGCCGATTTCAATGCCGGCCGCTACAGCAGCCGCAACGCCGCCTTCCAGCTGGCACTCGGCAAGGTCAGCGGCAAAGCGCTGATCCCGGACGGCGACTTGCTGCGCTACGAAAACGGCCAGCCGGCCGCTGTCCCGAGTAGCGTCGAAGAAGCCGCCATCGGCCTGGCCGCCAAGCTCGACATGAGCCGCCCGCAAATCCGCCGCGACCTGCTGCTGGAAAAAACCGCCGCCTTCAGCCGTAGCCCGTTGTTCAACCGCCTCTTCGAACTTGCCGAAAAGCAGGGCAAACCCATGCCCCGCCAGGCCATCCCCCAGATCGACTTGAAGAGCCCGAAAATCACCCGCAAGCTGACGACCGAATGGTTCGCCCGGCGGGTCGAAGGACGCTACAAGGCCTGTTTGGCGCGTGGCGTCTGGTAGACCGCCGCTCCCGCTTCAAAAATAAACCTGGGCCAGCCCGTAGGCCACGATGGTTGAGGTAATCACGCCGATCCAGCCGGGAATCATGAAGCTGTGGTTGAGCAGGTACTTGCCGATGCGCGTCGTGCCGCTGCGGTCCATGTTGATTGCCGCCAGATCGCTTGGGTAGAAGGCAAAGAAGAAGTAGGCGTAGCAGGAGGGCATCAGGCCAAGCAGGAGCTGAGGACTCAAGCCGAGGGCGAGGCCGAAGGGCAGCATGATGGTCAGCGTCGCCGCCTGGCTCTTGACGAAGGCCGACACCGCGAACATGGCCAGCGCAAAAGTCCATGGTGCGTACTCGACCATGTGCTTGATGTTATCGACCAGGAAGGCCTCGTTGGCCTTGACGAAGGTGTCGCTCATCCAGGCGATCCCGAAGATCGACACGACAGCGATCATGCCGGCAGTGAATACTTCCGACCTGGCAATAGCCGCCGCCTTGACGTCGGCCGCGAACAGGATGAAAGCGCCAAAGGCCAGCATGACCAGTTGAACCACCGTCGTCATCGGGATTGGCTTGCCCTTGGCCAGCGGCAAGACGGCCGGGTAAAGCGCGAGCGCCACGATGGTCAGGATGCCGGTGAAGAACAGCACCACCGACAGACGGGCCGATTTGGGCAGCGTCTTGTCTAGCGTCGTCACCGACATTTCGACCGAGGCGCGGAAATCAGGGTCCTTCATGCGCTCCTGAAATTCCGGATCCTTGTCCAGATCGAGACCACGATTCATGCTCCAGAAGGCCGCGGCCAGCACGCCGATGATGCCAGCCGGCAAGGTCACCATCAGGATTTGCGCCAGCGTCACCGGCGCATCGGTCTTCGCCGTCATGGCCAGAAAGGTCGTCACGGCCGCCGCCACCGGGCTGGCCGTGATGCCCATCTGCGACGCCACGCTGGAAATCGCCATCGGCCGTTCCGGGCGGATTTTGGTCTTCAGCGCGACATCGGCAATCACCGGCAGCAGCGAATAAACGGCGTGGCCGGTGCCGACGCACACCGTCAGCAAGAACGTGGACAGCGGCGCGAGAATGGTGATCTGCTGCGGATGCTTGCGCATCAGACGCTCTGCCTGCTGGACCAGCCAGTCCAGTCCGCCAGCCACCTGCAAGGTCGCCGAGGCGGTCACCACGGCGAGAATGATCAGCATCACCGTAATCGGCGGCTCCGATGGTGCAACCCGGAAGCCGAAGCTCAGCACCGCGACGCCCAGCCCGCCAATCAGACCCAAGGCCACCCCGCCACGACGGATACCGATCAGGATCGCCGTCAATACCAGCGCAAACTGAATCCAGAAATCAAACATGATGTTCCCCTTAAGCAAACGCTTATATGTTGCAGCGCAACATTTTCAAGCCACTATGCCACAGGGGAAAAGGCCGCAACAGGCAGGCCGGGGGGAAAATCTGCAGGTCGGTTGACCTGGATCAGGCAAAGCAGGCGATCCAGAGGCCAAGCGGGGAATAGCGCGAAAACTGCAGGATTTTTCAGGCACGCCACAATCCATTCGCCAAATCATTGATGGCGATATCGCGTGAATAGTTTCAAACCTACTTGAACTTGACCCCCACACTCGGCATGCCGGGTAGACCTTCGTAGCTGACCTGGATATGCATGCCCGGCCTGGGCGGCATCAAGGGGGTGAAGGACCCGAGACTGAGCAGGTCGCCGGCCTTGAGTTTGCCGCCGTCGCGGGCAATGTCGCGGGCCAGCCAGATCACGGCATTCAGCGGGTGATCGAGGATGGCAGTCCCCGGCCCGCGGGCGAGTTCCTTGTTGCCGTCGGCCGCATCACGAACGACGACCGACATGCTGGCCAGCGCCTCGAGGTGGGCTGCCGTGGGTGTCACCGGCTGGCCAAGAACGCCGAGGCGGGTACCGGCATTGATGGCGGTCAGGGTGGCCCCGTTGATGGTCTCCTTGGGGTCGAGCAGCAGGTCGGGCAGTTCGATGAACGGAATGATCCTGCTGATGTGTTGCAGCACCTCAGCCGGCGTCTGCGCCTGATTGATGCCTTCATCCTTGACCTCGACCACGAGGTCCGCTTCGAACACCGGCCGGGTACCGAATTTGGCCGGCAGTTCGACACCGTCACTGACCAGCATTTTCTCGAACAGGGTGCCGCGTACCGGGGCGTCGGTGCCGAAGCGTTTCTGCACGGCAGTGTTGGTCAGACCGGCCTTGTAGCCGACGACCCGGCCCTGGGTCCTGGCGAATTCACCGATCAGCAGTTGCCGCCCGCAGGCAGCGTCGGCCATGCTCATGTCCTTGTCCAGGCCGCTGGCCGGAGTCATCTCCTGCCATTGGCGGGCAATACCCGACATGGTTTCGGGCGAGGGACAGGCGGCATGGGCGCTGCCGATGACCACCGAGATCAGGGAAAAACAGAGAGCATGGCGCATGGGGAATCTCCTGTGCGATGGCCGGGGCAGGGTACCGACCGTAGCTTCATCATAATCGACTGTTGTAGCTATCGCCGGCAAGCCTTCAGCGCATCAGCCGCCCGGCGCTGCCGACGATGGTCACCTCGACAAAATGTGATCCCAGATGACTGCCTTTGCCGTAATCAACGACAAAGCCGCCGCTATCGTAATTGCGCAGCCCACCAAGGGCGGCGACCAGTTTTTCCCTGGTCGGCTGCGGACCGGCCTGCCGTAGTGCCTCCGCCATGACCTTGGCTGCGATGTAGCCTTCAAGCGAAGTGTAGGTCGTTCCGCTTTTCGGCGCCGCATCGGCCGGCAAGGCCAGAAACTCCCGAGCAACAGGCGTTATGCCGTTCCATGGATAAGGCATGACCTGGGCAATCGCGACGCCAGCAGCCGACTGGCCCAATTCGGCCTGCAAGGCCTTGTAACCGACGACCGACAAAGCAAAGAACTGCGACTGCTTGCCGGCCTGGCGCATCTCGCGCACAAAAGCGGCGGTCGGCTTGTAAGTGCTGATCATCACGACCCCCTGTGGATCGACCGCACCGATTGCGCGCACCGCTTCGTGAACATCGTTCTTCGTCTTGTCGAACGACCCAACGGCAACCGTCTTCAGGTTGCGCTTGGCCAACGCCTTTTCCACGCCAGCCAGGCCGGACCGCCCGAAGGCGTCATCCTGATAGAAAACCGCAATCCGGTTGATGCCCAGCGTGGTCAGCTGATCGATGATTTTCTCCGTTTCATCGCCATAACTGGCGCGCAGCCAGAAAGTCGTCGGCGACTTCTGTGCCCGCAGTTCGTCCGAACCGGAATAGGGCGCCAGCGACGGAATACCGCGTTCGTTGATCAGCGGCATCAAAGCGCCGTAATTGGCTGATCCGAACATGCCGATGAAAGCAAAAACGTCTTCCTGATCGAGCAGCTTTTTCGCGTTCTCGACACTGCGCTCGACCACATAGCCGTCATCCAGCGTCACCAACTCGATACGTCGACCGTGGATGCCGCCCCGCGCATTCAGCACCTTGAAATAAGCCAGCATGCCGTCCCGGTATTCGGTACCCAGCTCTGCCAGCGCACCGCTTAGCGGCAATGACTGGCCTAGGCGAAGTGACGTGGACTGAGCCTGAGTCGCACCGCTGAAAAGCATTGCCAGCAAAAACAGGGGGGTAAGAATGTATTTCAGTAACTTGGGCATGCTGTCTCCTGATGATTATTGAATATGCCCGGCAGTCTGGACCTTAACCAGCCGGAATATTGTCGTTTGGATGACAGTCGGCGGCATTTCCGGGGCCTCTGTTAAAATCTATGCTTCCCGTATCGGACCTGACCGTGAACCCGCTGCTTCTTTCCGCTTACACCGTCACTACCAGCCTCGGCCGGGGGCTTGAAGCCACGCGCGAAGCACTGCGCAATGGGCGAAGCGGGCTGGTCCCGTGTGCTTTCGAAACGGTACAGCTCGCCACCTGGATCGGCGAAGTCGCTGCGGTCGACGACGAAAAACTGCCGGCAGCGCTGGCCGATTACGATTGCCGCAACAATCGGCTGACGCAGATGGGGCTGGAAACGGACGGTTTCGCCGACCGCGTCCGCGAGGCCATCGCCCGTTACGGCAAGACCCGGGTTGGCATCTTCCTCGGTACCAGCACGGCCGGCATCCTGCAGACCGAACTGGCCTATCGCCGCCGCGACCCGGAAACCGGCGCGCTGCCAGACGATTTCCATTACCGTACGACGCACAACTCCTTTTCGCTGGCCGAATTCACACGCGAATATTTCGGGCTGGAAGGCATGGCAATGGCCATTTCAACGGCCTGTTCGTCGAGCGCCAAGGTCTTTGCCGCCGCCGCCCGCCAACTGGAACTCGGCACCATTGATGCCGCCATCGTCGGCGGCGTCGATACGCTGTGTTTGACCACCCTGTACGGCTTTGCCTCGCTGCAACTAACCTCAGCCCAGCCTTGCCGCCCCTACGATGCGGCCCGCAACGGTATTTCGGTTGGCGAGGGCGCCGCTTTCGCGCTGCTTGAACGCTGCGACCAACCCGCCGCCGGTTCGGTGCTGCTGCTCGGCACCGGCGAATCGAGCGACGCTTATCACATGTCCTCGCCGCACCCGGAAGGGCTGGGCGCCAAGATGGCCATGGAAGCGGCGCTACGCTCGGCCGGGCTGACCACGAACGACATCGACTACATCAACCTGCATGGCACCTCGACGCCAGCCAACGATGCGGCCGAGGGCAAAGCGGTCAGCACACTGTTCGGCAATACGGTGCCATGCAGTTCGACCAAGGGTGCCACTGGTCACACGCTCGGTGCGGCCGGTGCCGTCGAGGCGATCATCTGCGCTCTGGCGCTGACGGACGGCTTCCTGCCCGGCAGTCCGGGTACCGAACATCTCGATCCGGCCATTCCGGTCGATTACCTGCTGCAATCCCGCACCGGCCAGCCACACCGCGCCCTGACCAATTCCTTTGGTTTTGGCGGCAGCAATTGCAGCCTGATTCTGGGAGTCGCGAAATGAGCGCCAAGCCGCTGACCGCCTGGATCGAAGGCATCGGTTTCCTCGCCCCCGGCCTGCCGGACTGGCCGACTGCGCGTGCCGTTTTACGTGGTGAAACCGCGTTGACTGAGGCCCCTTCCATCCTGCCGGCACCGAGCATCCTGCCACCGGCCGAACGTCGTCGGGCCAGCCGCGTCGTCAAACTGACACTGGCCCTTGGTCTCGAAGCCGCTGCCCACGCCGGAGCCGATGTCGCCACGCTGGCCACCGTCTTTTCCGCCTCGGGCGCCGACGGCCACAACTGCCACGCGCTGTGCGAGCAATTGGCCACCGACGACCGCCAGATTTCGCCGACCCGTTTTCATAATTCGGTCCATAACGCGGCTGCCGGCTACTGGGGTATTGCCACCGGGGCGATGGCACCTTGCCAAGTCCTCTGCGCCTACGACGGCAGCTTCGGGGCTGGCCTGATCGACGCGCTGGGGCAGGTCGTTCTCGACCGCCAACCGACACTTTTGATCGCCTACGACAGCGAATACCCGGAACCGCTGTTCGCCAAACGCCCGGTGCCGGATGTCGCCGGGGTGGCTCTGCTGCTGACCCCGGAACGCAGCCAGCGCTCGCTGGCCAGCATTACCGTCACGCCAAGTACCGAACCGGCCGATGCGCTGGCCGACACCGGACTGGAAGCCCTGCGCGTCGCGATCCCGGCCCTGCGCGTTCTGCCGCTGTTACAAAAACTGGCGCGTCAGGAGGCTGGCAATGTGTATCTCGATTACCTGCCACCGATGCAGTTAAAGATCGAAATCGGATCGTGCTAGACCGCACCTGGATCGCCGCCCACATCCCGCATCAGGGCAGCATGTGTCTGCTCGATTCGGTCAATGATTGGTCAGAAAACAGCATCGCCTGCCGGGCGACCAACCATACCGACCCAACCAATCCGCTCCGTGCCGAAGGACGGCTGGGTGCCGCCAACGGCATCGAATACGCCGCCCAGGCCATGGCTATCCACGGTGCCCTGTTGGCCAACGCAGACGACCAGCCACGCCAGGGCTACCTGACCAGCGTACGCAGTGTCAGTCTGCATGTCGCCCGCCTTGATGACCTGCCGGGCGAACTTAGCGTGCAGGCCGAACGCCTGTCCGGTGACGCCAACCACATCCTCTACCAGTTTTCGCTCGGCCACCAAGGCCACTGCCTGCTCGAAGGCCGTGCCGCCGTCGTGCTCGATGCCAGTATCCTGAAGGAAAATCCATGAAACGCGCGCTCGTCACCGGCGGCAGTGGCGGCATCGGTGCCGCGATCTGCAAGCGCCTTGCCGCCGATGGCCATCACGTCATCGTCCATGCCAACCGCAGTCGTGAAAAGGCCGAGGCCGTAGTCGCCGAGATCGTTGCCGCCGGCGGCAGTGCCGAAGCGCTAGCGTTCGATGTCACCGAGCGCGCTGCAACCGCCGCTGCGCTGGAAGGCCTGCTCGAAGCCGGCCCGATCCAGATTCTGGTCAACAACGCCGGCATCCACGCCGATGCGGTGTTCCCCGGCATGAGCGCCGAGCAGTGGCATTCCGTACTCGACGTCTCGCTGAATGGCTTTTTCAACGTCACCCAACCGCTGACCATGCCGATGATCCGCACCCGCTGGGGCCGCATCGTCAATATTTCATCGATCGCCGGCATCACCGGCAACCGCGGCCAGGTCAATTACTCGGCCGCCAAGGGCGCCCTGCACGCCGCCAGCAAGTCGCTGGCGCTAGAACTGGCCAGCCGCGGCATTACGGTCAATGCCGTGGCCCCGGGCATCATCGCCACCGACATGATCGAAGGCGCCTTCGACGCAGAGACCATCAAGCATCTGGTACCGATGAAACGGGCCGGCAAGCCGGAAGAAGTGGCCGATCTGGTGGCGTTCCTTGCCTCCGATAGTGCTGCCTACATCTCCGGGCAGGTCATTTCGATCAACGGCGGGATGATTTAACTGAAAAGATTGCTGGCAAACCCCTCAAAACTACAATTTCAACATTTCCCTGCGTTACAACTCAAATTCCTTGGTATATTCCATAGGAATTTGATACAGCGATATAAGACCATTACTGGCAAGGGGGAAGCTTGAGTCTAGCAATCAGATTGGTGTCTCTATTGATGCTAGTTCATATCTCTGTGGAGGTTGTTGCAGACACCTATCGATGTTCTGTGGCAGGAAAGACCGTCATATCCGATATCCCTTGTGCTTCCGGGGCGAGTAAAGTCGATCAGAGTTCCGACCACGTCAGTCGAAGTCAGAAACTTCAGGCCGAATTGGTTAATCAGCGAAATAATACCCAGCTAACTGAACTCGAATACAAGGCGGCGCGAGATCGAAATATTCGCGGAGGCATTTTGATTCTCCCTGGCGAACCGACGAGTCAGCCAACCTCAACCCGACGCAGCCGCTAACTTGCGGCTAGGTATATTTTCATGTCGATTACACTTTATGACATTCTGGAAGTCAGTAAGCTCGCCAGTCCTGAAGCTATTTCCGAGAATTACAAAAGGCTATATGCCAATTATTCAGGAGAAAGCGCCAAAGGAAACGAAGATGCGACCAATCGATTGATCGCCCTGCGCGAGGCCTACAACACGCTAAGCAATCCGGAAAAGAGGAAGACCTACGACCAACGTCTGACAGCCACCGAAATCGAAGTGGCTTACGAGGAAATTCCGTCACCCTTTTCGTTCTTCAAGGTGCTTATCGTTATCTCCGTCCTTGCCGTATGCAGTGTTGTTTACTCAAAACACAAGGCGTCAGAAGAGCAAGCACGACTGCAACGAGAAGAAACGGCTGCAGCCGTACGGTTTGCTGAAATTGAAGCCGAAAAGGCTAGGGAAGAAAAACTGGCGGAAGAAAAAGCTGAATATCAGCGGCGCCGTCACGAAGCCTATGAACGCGCCAATCTCGAACGCGAGCGTAGCTACGGGGCCCAAGTTTCCCGCGACATTCAAAGAGCAGAGGCACAAGCTCGCTGGGAAAAAGAACAGCAAGCACGACAACAAGAAAAAGAAGAACGACAGAAGCAATTTGACGCCGAGCGCCAATTGGCCAGAGAAAAGGCCTACCTCCGGAGAGTCGAGGCAGAAAATGCCCGGTACCCACGCTATTGATCAGTCGTCGGCAGCTAATAGCTGCCACGATGCAAGCATTCTGATGGTTAGGCAGTGATTTGGCGGATTAAAAATAATTCACCTTGCACTCCCGCCGAATGGTCGGATTTAGTCCTTCCCAGGAGGATCCGCCATGCCGAATTTCCATCCCCGTGTTTCCGCGAAAGCGTCGTCTGAAGCAAAGAGATCGACGCCGCTCGCCTTTGTCCAGAATCCGCTAGCAGCCCGGCAATCGTTCCAGATGCCGCTCTCCGGCGACGTCATGCAGGACATCAATCCGTGCTCATAGACCTTAGGTTCGCTGACCAAGCAGCTCGGGCTGGTCAGCGAACCGAAGGCAATGCGCTGGCAGTACTGATCAAGCACGTCAAGGAAGACGAACTCGCGCCGGCGGAACGCGACGCCATCACCAGGTTGCGCTTCCAGCTTGAGGAAATCGACAAGATCAAGGCCGGGCACCGGATGGCGAAAAAGGTCAGCAAACACTGCCTGACAGCCACCCGGCAGGGCTAGAATGAGCTGCCAATTGATTGGAGGAGGAAAGCCATGAAGCCAGCTAAAGACAGCCTGAGCCTGCATGACGCCGCGCAACATCTGGCCAGCGAGCCGGATTTCCAGCACGAGATAGAAGTCGCATTGGCCCATGCGATCGAACATGGCGAGTTGCATGCCAACGTTAAGCGCTGGGCGACCGAACAGTGGGAAGGCAAGCAGTTGCCGGGCAACATCAACCGCCTGGAGACCTTCATCGAGCGTTCTGCGCTTGACGCTTGGCTGCAGCGCCGCCAACCGGCCTGACTCAGCAGGCGGTCAGCCCGGCGAGCACTTCGCTTATTTCCTTTTCACCGGTCGGCCGAACGACACGGCCGACTTCCTGGCCATCCTGCAAAACAATCAAGGTCGGCCACAGCTTGACGCGGAAGCTGCGCCCAAGTCGCCGGCCCGGGCCATCCTCGATTTTCAGGTGGGGTAGATCGGGATGGCGGCGCAAGGCGGCCTCGATCAAGGCTTGTGCCCCCTGGCAATGGCCACACCAGCCGGTGCCGAATTCGATCAGCAAGGCCCCGGGCAGGGCATCGATTTCTGCTCTTTCCGGAGCGTCGACCGCATAAATCGGGGTGTAGGCCATGACTATCTCCTCAGGCCGAACGCTGGATCAGCGATTTCAGCCGCGCCAGCTTGGGTGCGACAATTGGCACCGTCAGCATGGTGCTGGCCACCGCCATCAGCAGCAAGGCCGTGAAGGTTTCACTGGTGATGATTTTCTTGTCGAGCAGGATGTTGGCGAAAATGATCATGATCAGCGCCTTGGTCTGCAGCAGCCAGCCAATGATGCTCGCTTCGCCTGGCGCCCATTTGAGTATCCTGCCGGCGACGTGAACACCGATCAGCTTGCCGGCCACAGAAACAACGAGCAGCAGCGCGGCGGCGATGAAGACAGCGGCCCCCCCGACATCCCAGTTGGTGCGCAGGCCGGTGGACAGGAAGAAAACCGGCATGATGACCAGCAACACGTGGTGACGTAGCAGATCCATTTTTTCCTGATCGAACCACACCGCCTCCATGCTCGCGCCGGCCAGGAAGGCCCCGACCATGAAATGCAGCCCGGCCCAGTCGGCGCCGAAGGAAACCACGGCCAGCCAGATCAGCGCAGCATACCAGCGGTCGCTCTCGCCAAGGCGCGACATCAGCTTGTGGAACAGCCAGGCGGCGATGGCAAAGGTGAGCAGGAAGGCACCTTGCCGGCCAATGCGTTCCCAGTCCATCAGGATCAATGCCAGCACACCCCAGATCGCAATATCGTCGAGGCTGGCGTAGCGCAGGATGCGCTGGCCGATGGGCTGACGCAGGACTTCGAGCTTTTCCATGAGCAGGATGAGGATGGGCAAGGCGGTCACCGCGCAGGCCATGCCGACGCCGACGACGAACTGCCAGGTCAGCGCCTTCGGCCCCATCCATCCGTCAAAACCGAGCATCAGTGCCGCCGCCGCACAGCCGAAAAGCAGCGGTGTGCCCAAGGCCAGGCCGGCCGTGATGCCGCTTTCCCGGCGATGTACCCAGGCCTTCTTGAGGTCGAGTTCAACGCCGGCAATCATCACGAACAACATGACTGCCCACCAGGCAATGCCGTTGAGCGACTGGACGACCGTCGGGTTGAAGACAAACTGGTAGTACTCCGGGAAGACCCGGCCAAGAATGCCCGGCCCGAGCAGGATGCCGGTGATGATCTGGACCACCACCAGCGGCGCGAAATAGTCAGTCTTGCCGAGGCGCCAGATCAGGTAGGGCACCGTAAAGATGATCGTCATCGCGATCAGGAAAACTTCGGTCGTATTCATTTGAGTTTTTCGAGAGAAAACCAGGTCTGGGCCGCCGCCGCCGCCTGCCGCTTGTAGATCGCTGCCAGCAGGTCGGTCTGGGTCAGCACCCCAGCCAGCCGCTGGCGCTGGTCGACGACCGGGATGATGCTTGGGTGTTCGTCAGCAAGCAGCGAGACGGCCACTTCACCGAGCGGCGTATCGGTCTGCACCTTCATGAAACGTTCGCTCATGATCTGGCCGACCACCTCGGGCTTGTCCGAGTAGATGGATGGCGTCTTTCGCAGCAGCCGGCGGATGTTGTCACCGATGCCCTGGACGCCATCCGGCTCGACATGGCGGAGAAAGTTTTCCAGCGTCAGCACGCCGATCACCCGTTGCCCGGCATCGATCACCGGTACGCCGTGCAGGTGCCGGGTCTGCAGCAGGGCCCATGCCTCGTTCAACTCGGTGCCGAAATTCACGCTGATCACATCGGTCGTCATGATGTCAGCGCAGACTCGCCGTTCATGGCGCCGGTGGGCATGGTTGGTGGCCAGATCATAGATTTGCACCAGATCTTCCTCGCTGATGTCGAGATAAGTATCGAGTTTCTCCAGCGCGTATTGAATATCTTCGTGACGAATGCTGCGGCGCACCGGCCGGTCCTTTTTGGCGACCTGCGTGGGTGGCAGACATTGCGGATAACGCCGGCCGGGAATCAGGTTATTGATGACCAGCACCGCCATCATCGCTGCCCCGACGTTGAGCAAGGCGGTCAGCAAGGAAGTTGAATGCTGCTGGGCGCTCAGCGCAAACACCACGGCCATGGCACCACCCGGCGGGTGGATGCAGCGCAGCCAGGCGGTCATCCAGATGGCCAGACCAAGCGCGACGCCGACTGCGAGGAAGGCCGGCGTGATCCATAGCCCGCAAAAATGCCCGATCAGTGCCGAGATGAACAAACCGCCAGCCAACGACCACGGCTGAGCCAGCGGGCTATGCGGCAGGGCGAAGAGAATGACTGAACTGGCCCCAAGCGGCGCCAGCAGATAGCTGATCCCTGGCCCGACCGGCAGCACTGTGAGTATGCCCTGCATCAGCAGAATACCGAGCAGGCCAGCCAGCGCGCTTAGCCAGCGTTCTCGCGGTGAAAGCGGCGCCGCATCGGCAATCAGGTAGCGCAGCGCAAACTGGTGCAGGTTTTTCATGGTCTTGGCACTCAGCCAAACAAGCGGCGCAGCAGCAGCCAGGGCAGACGCAGCACAAAACCAAGAAATAGCCGGGTATGCATCCAGGTCAGCAAGGTATTGTCGCGCAGGTAGCGGAAGTGCGAGACGCCGCCCTGATCGGCCCGGAAGTAGCGCACTGGCGCATCGATATTGACCGGTTTGACCCCTGCCCAGCACAGCCTGACCACGGCTTCGGGGTCAAAATCGAAACGACGCATGAAACGATTGGCCCGCATGATTTTCATCAGCGGCTGGACGGGATAGACGCGAAAGCCATAAAGCGAATCACCAATCCCCATCCACAAGGTTTCCAGATTGGCCCAGCCATTCGATACCTTGCGACCATTGACGCGCAGGGCCGGCGCATCGGCATCGAAGACCGGCTTGCCGAGCACCATGCTGGCAGGCTCTGCCTGAGAGGCGGCCATGAAAGCCGGGATCAGGTCGGCCGGGTGCTGGCCGTCGGAATCCATGGTCAGCACATGGCTGAAGCCAGCGGCGGCAGCGTTGGAGATGCCTTCGAGCACGGCCGCGCCCTTGCCCCGGTTTTCCGGTAGAACGATGACTTTCAGGCCGTCATTGGTCGCCGCCAGGGCCTGCAATTTTTCGGCGCTGCCATCGGTGCTGCCATCGACGACCACCCAGACCGGCGTCCATTGCGCCAAGGCGGCACGCACGGTATCGAGTACCTTGGGGCCGGGGTTGTAGCTGGGAATCAGGACGAGATGGGTGTTTGAAGCGGCGGGCATGACGAAATGGGTTCAGGCAGCGCAGGCTGCAGTCGATGGGGATTCCCGGCCTAATTCCGAACGGAAGTAGGTTTCGAGTTCACTGGTAAAAACCTGGAGATTGGCCTGCGGCGGAAAGCTGCGGCCAAGGCGGATACGGCAACGCAGCGGCAGGGAAGGGCGGCGGAACAGCGGCCAGGCCTTGCCGAGATAGGGTGTCGAGAATTCAATCAACAGCGTCTGAACCGGCGACTTGCTCCGACTGGCAATCAGGCCAACACTTGGTGAGCAGGCATCGACCGGAAAATTCAGCGTACGCGAACCTTCCGGAAAAATGACCAGATGAGCACCTTGTTCCAGAGCTTCGCGTGAATTGAGGATCATCTCGAGCCCCACGTCATTACGGATATAGCGCGCCAGCCGGGCAGCAGCACCGAACAGCAGGTTATCCATCAGCGAAGCCTTCATGACGCAGACCGCGTTGGGCAACCGGGAAACGATCATCACTGCATCGAGCAGGGAAGGATGGTTGGCCGCGACAATCAGCGGCCCTTTATCGCGCAGCAGGTCGATTTCTTTCAGGTCAAAGCGGCAGGCGCAGAACAGCGAAAGAAGGCGCAGATAAACGCGAAAGCCAAAGGAGATCATGGCACGCCCCAGTGGCTGGCCCAGACGTCGGGGCAGCAGGGGATTCAGGATCAGCGCACAAGGCAGCCAGAGCAGGCAAACCAGTGCCAGCCCGCCCAAACCGATGATCATGGCGACGTATTCGTAGGCCATCCACAACGGATTGCCTGCGCCGCTACGATCAGTCATCGGCCTGCACGCGGGTCGAGGATTCCCCAAGTATCCAGGTGATGGCGATGCCCCCAGCGACATAATTTTTCTGACGAACCAGCGGGCTGTCCTCGAAAGTCGAACCGCTCAGATTGTCGTAGCGCACGAATCCGCCGACCCAGTATTTCGGAAAACGCTTCGACAGGGCGACCAGATATTGCATGCCGGCATAGCCGGACTTCGCCTCATAGACCGGACGATCAGCCGTCGCATATTGCGGGGCGACCGAATAATAGTAGGCGTGCTGCCGCTTGTCGCCGAACAACGGGCCGGCCAGCATGCCGAGATTCCAGCCGCCCATGCCGGGAATGTCCGTGATGTCCATGTTCAGCTTGGGATGGAAGACCCAGCCGATATCCTTGGGCGAACCCTCAACCGTGAAAGCGGCCCGCAAGGGCAGCAGCAGCTTGACGAAACGGGCACGATTTTCTGAACGCCAGAAGGTAACGTCCATTTGCGGGCCAATCTCGAAGGTCGCCTCAAGATCCGGCATCCCGGCGCGGGCCCGGATGTCGTCGCTACTACCAGGCGGCGAAAGCGCCATGCTCACCGTCAGGTCGAGGCGGTCCGAATCGAAGAAACTGCCGCGGATACCATGTCGGTCAGCCTTGAAAAAGTCACCGTGATAGGTGAAATGCGGGACCGGCATCAGGAAGTTATTGGTCTGGTCGGAACCGCGATAGGACGGAAAGCTGAAAGCCGCAACACCAGCCCCCAGCTCCCACAGCGGCTTGTCTTCAGCCGCCGGCGCACCGGAAACGACCAGCGTCATGCCGAGAGCAGACAGCGCACCGGTCCAGAACTTGTTCGACTTGGCCATCAACGATTCCCCAAGGTATGCGAGGCCATCGCCTCGATTTCGAGCAACAAATCCTGCCGGCAGATATCCGCCTGCACATAGACGATTTCCGCCTGGCCGATCAGTAATGCCAGTGTCTCCCGGATCGCCGGGAAGTCACCGGCCTGACGCACGTAAACGCGATACGACAACTCACCCAGCTCGAACGGTTGCGAACGACACTGCCGCTTGGATTCGGCCAGCACCGCCTCGATATTGGCCATCGCTTCCCGACACTGGCCGACCGCATCACCGGGGTGCACGGTCTGGTGACCGACAATACTGGCCGTGCCGGAAATAAACAGTAACTCCTGATCCGGCAAGTAGGCGAGGGCTGCCCGCGAAAATGTCGGGCTCCGCGGACCGTAGTCCGCCGGGTAGTTGTACGCGCTGACCTGGCGAGGGTTTTCGACCGGCGCAGCCGGCGTCTCGCCGGCCATGAAGGCGATGCTCAACGGCCCGCCAACCAGCCCGATCGCACAAGCGGCCGGCACATTGCCGGTCGCGCCACGATGAAATTCGAGGAAGGCATCCTGGCGACCAATGTTGAACTGCCGATAGCGCTCCAGCCCCTGAGTATCCAGATTGATCTCGGCCAGGTAATTCCAGACCCGCCACAGATGCGGCACCTGCTCGGTATCCAGCAGACGGAATATACGGCGGTAGGCTTCTGCGCTGGCTGCCTGCAGCGATGAACAATCAGGCGAAGCCTTGAAATCGGCCTCGTCCAGTTCGATCACGCCAAACAGCAGCCCTCCCGCCTTGCGCCAGACAATGCCTTCGCAATGCCCCGACATGACAGGCATGTCCACCCGCCATGTCTCATGAACGACCGCTGAAGTTGCCCCGAGCAAAGGGGCAAAAATGCGCTGCACCGGCCAGACCGGGATGGCGCCATTGGGCGGTTCGCCAACCAGGGCACCACCAAGTTCGCCGCCGGTTTCACGTGAAACCACGGACTGTGAAGAAAGGAACTGAAGCACCACTATGCGTTGTAAACGACGGCGTCGTCGACCTTGCGAATGTTGAACTTGCGGCGTTTCCAGCCCATGAAGGCCTTCTTTGGCTGCGTGATGTTGGCGATGTAATAGAGCATTTTGAAGGCGAAGATCGACGACCAGATCGGTGTCTTGCCGAAAATGTCACCGGCCAGCATCGAAAGCACAGCTTCCTTGGCTCGGAACAGGTTGCGCGGCCCCATGAAGAATTCGCGCATGATCGGGTTGGTCACGCGGTAGATGAACCATGAGAATTCCTTCGGTCCATGCTTCATCAGCGCATCGAATTTCTTCAGCGCAGCCGGTGCCTTGGCCGGGGTTTTCAGGCAGGTATCGATGGCTTCGGCCGCGATCACCCCACTGTTCATGGCCAGCAGAACGCCCGAAGAGAACACCGGATCAATGAAGGCATAGGCATCGCCGAGCATCACGTAGTTGGTGCCGTGATTGCGCTCGGAGACATAGGAGAAGTTGCCGGTCGCCTCGATCTCGTTGATCAGCTTTGCATCCTTCAGACGCTCGGTCAGCTTTGGGCACTGGGCAAACCCATCGCGCAGGAACTGCTCGAGGCTGCGCTCGCCCTTGGTTTTCATGTAATACGGCCAGGTCACCATGCCGATACTGGTAATGTCGTTCTGCATCGGGATGAACCAGAACCAGCCATGTTCAAACCAGAAAATGGTGATGTTGCCTTCAGCCTGCCCCTCATGACGCTGGGCGCCAGTGAAGTGACCGTAGATCGCCGAACTGTTGTGCTTGGGATTACGGTGCTTGATCTGGAAACGATTGGCCAGGAAAGTGTCGCGGCCTGAAGCATCGACGACGAAGCGGGCCTGCCATTCAATTTCCCGGCCATCGTCGGACACAGCACGGATGGCGGCCGTGTTGTCAGGCAGGAAATCGACCGCCTTTGCTTTACAGCCCTCATGAACCTCAACACCCTTTTTCTCGGCGTTACGGATCAGGATAGTGTCGAATTGATCGCGCTTGACCTGGTAGGCGTAGGGCATGCTTTTGTCCCAGGCCTCGGCGAAGTTGAAGACCGATGACATGTCATGGTGCGGCGAAACAAACTCGGCACCTGGCTTGAGCATGCCGATCGCCTTCACTTCCTCGGCGATACCCATCCGCTCGAACAGTGGCAGATTGGCCGGCAATAGCGATTCGCCGATGTGAAAACGCGGGTGGTGTGCCTTTTCCAGCATTACCACCTTGTAACCTTTTTCGGCCAACATCGGGGCAACCGTCGAACCGGCTGGCCCGCCGCCGATCACCAGAACATCGCACTGCCGACGCTCTACACCCTGTGCTTGCTGTTCCATCGTTGCTACCCTTTACTCATTCTCTGTGGCGGCGATCAGTATTCTTATTTGCCCTTGTAGGTCATGTAGACGACGGTTTCGGAGTGACCGTCGATCTTGCTGACGCTTCCCTTGGTCCAATACACGTAATACGGACCAAAGCTCGACCACCAGTAACGCCAGTACGGGCCATCCAGACGCTGATTCTCGTTGGTCTGCGGATGGCCGACCGAGATGATGACCTGTTCCTTCGTCATCCCCTTCATCAACTGACCCTTGGCAATCGCATTGCGCACGGCCGGGGAATACTTGGCCATTTTCACTTTCGGATCATCGAGCACGACCAACTTGTTCACCCATTGCTCGGTTGTTTCTTCGGCTCGACCATAATCGTGACCAAGGCGCATCGGCTTGCCATCCACCTCGACATAGGCACGGTAGCCATCAATTCTCAGCACCTTGATCGGTGTTCCTGCCGCAATGAATGGCAGCTGGGCCAGATTGGAATCACTGATCCAATCGCCGGAATAATGCAGGTTGCAGCACGCGTAACCACTACGAATACCGGTTTCCTTTTTGGCCTCGACCACCGGCTTGCCTTCCTCTGGCTTTGTATCGCTCCCTTTGCAGGCAGAAAGCAAGGCAATCACGCAGAAGACAGCGCCAAGCACTGAAAAGCGGCTAAAAACGAATTTTTCCTTCATGACCGGTTTTCCCTTTTGCCCGCAACGAAAGACCGGCGATTATACCGCCGGCTGGGGTGCTGGCGGCGAGCAACAGGTGCTTCCTTCATAAACCAACGGGATAATGGCCTTCATCGCCTCGCGGCGCGACAGCTTTACCCGCGACATCGCAACAATATTATCGATCTGCAGATCGGTGGACAGTTGCGGCTTGAGTCCGACCGGCTGACGCGGGTGGAGCTTGAATTCTCGCTTGGCTTTTTCCAGCTGTTCCTTGTTCGAGCTGAAATAGCGAGCCGCCGCAATGGTTTCCGGCAGGTGCTTGAGGACATGCCACAGGCTCCAGCGATGCGCCCACAGGCGCTTGGCGAAACGGTGACGATAGCCTTTGCTGTCATAGAAGCGCTTGACGTGCCAGTTGTACAGCGCGTCCATTTCCTCCCGCGACTTGAAGCCTTCGGGCAGGTAGACAAAGTTCAGACAGTTCATCAGCCGCCAGTCTTCAATCATCTCGCCGCCGATACCGGCCGCGCATTCATCCCAGATCGGCGCGCCGTGTAGCGGGCTGAACTTGGTCATATTCATTTCGTCGAGATCCAGCGACAGAATGAAGTCGCTGGTCACCTTGACGGTTTCCGGCGTTTCACCCGGCATGCCGAAGATGAACAAGCCCTTCGCACGCAGGCCGGCGGCGTGGATCTGGCGAACGGTATCGCGCACCGCATCGAGCGTGACTCCGGCCTTGTGGCGTTCCATCATGCCCGGATCAGCCGACTCGATGCCCATCGACACCATCAATGCCCCGGCCTGCTTCAATTTGGCCAGCATTTCATCCGAGGTATGGCCGGTGCGAATGGCGCAGTTCCACTGGATGCCCAGCGGCTTTTCGATCAGTAAATCGCACAAGTCGAAAACCCGTTGCTTCTTGGCCGTGAACAGGTCGTCGTACATGTTGATGTGATAGACCCCGAAGTTGTCCCGCAGGTACTTCATGTGGTCGTAGGTGTATTGCGCCGAATTGGTCTTGTACAGACGTTCGAATACCGTCCGGTCACAGAAGGAACAGGTGTAAGGACAGCCGCGCGACGTGATCATCGTTGCGCCAAAGCGCTTTTCATAAGCGAACAACGGCAGATGATAAGCATGCGGAAAACCGGCCAGCTTTTCGTAGGCTGGGAAAGGCAGTTCGTCGAGATCAAGAATACGATCGCGGCGCGGATTGACCACAATCCGGCCATTTTCATTGCGCCAGACCAGATTGCCAATTTCGTTCAGCGGCTTGCCATCAGCCAGATCGAGGAACGATCCTTCACCTTCGCCGATGACCAGATAGTCAATTTCCGGAAAGTGTTCGAGGATAGGCGCGCCGAGCGATGAAACATGGACGTTTCCGAAGACAATCCTGATCTCGGGGCGACGCTCGCGGATATAAGCGGCTATCTCGAAAGCATCCATGAACCCCGAGGTGGTCGCCGAAAAGCCGACCATTTCCGGATCAGTCGCCAGCACAATTTCAGCATTTTCGGCAATTGTCGGTGGCGCGTAAGGCCCCAGGCAGTCATGCAGCTGAACGCTATGCCCAAATTTTTCCAGCCAGGAAGCCAGTTGCATGATGCCGATCGGCGGCATCCGGTTAGCCAGCACCGAAAAATCGGGTTGGCCGGGGACAAAATTGAAACCAGCAGGGTGGACAAGCGTAATGCGCATGAATCCTCCTCAGACGAAGTGGCTGGATTCTATTAGAAAAACCCGACCCGCTCAGGTTCCGGAGAAAGTATTACCAGAGTCTGAATCCATCCCGGGAAAACAGGGTGATCACTACGTCAAGCATGGCCAGAAACAACTTTTTGATAAACCCGCTGCCATGCTTCCGGAGCAGGCAAGGTAGCCATGATCAACCCGTTGATATTGGCGGCTAGCATCGCCATGGCAAGAACTGCCAGATTGGCCACTACTTTGACCACATTGAAATTCTGATGCTGTGGTTTGACGTAACTGACTTGTAGCGAAGCGTTACTGATCAGCTTTGTTTTTCAGAATGTCCAAGTACTTGAGCCAGGTCGAACGTTGTCTACAGCTTTTAATAATAACTATATGTAAACCTACTACTGATAATAACTCAGCAACAACTCTGTGGATAAGTACAAATAAACAATTTAAATCATTGCGTTAAGTACCAGTAAACCACCTCGACAACCTACTGAATAGCCTGTGGATGAATTCCGGATAGTTTTGAGATATCCGGAAATAGACAAGTTGCCCACAATTGCTGGACAGCTTGTGCACAGGGTTATGGACAGGCTAAATAATGCCTATTTCCCGATGCAGAACCGGCTGAAAATCACACCTAGAAGGTCATCAGCCGTGAATTCACCGGTGATTTCACCCAAAGACTGCTGGGCAAGCCGTAGTTCTTCGGCAAATAGTTCGAGTGCTGGCAAAGCACCTTCTACGACGTTTCGGGCTGCTGCGACATGATCCTGAGCCGCAGATAGGGCCCTCAAATGACGTTCTCGGGCAATGAAAACATCTTCAGCCTGGTGCCAGCCGGCAATGCGCAGTAATTCCTGGCGCAATAGTTCTATGCCCTGATTGGCCTTGGCAGAGAGTGAAATGGCGGTGCCGTTAGCCTCATCATGGCGCTCGGCGGCCCGGTGAGTAAGATCAATCTTGTTATAAACGGTGATCCTTTGCAGACGATCCGGCAAACGGGCCAGAATTTCCCGGTCGGATTCGCTGACGCCGGTTCGGGCATCCACCAGCAACAAGACGACGTCGGAGCGTTCAATCTCCTTCCAGCTACGCTCGATGCCGATTTTTTCAACCTCGTCATCGGTCTCGCGCAAGCCAGCAGTATCGATGATGTGTAGCGGTATGCCCTCGATCTGGATGGTCGAGCGCAGGGCATCGCGGGTCGTGCCAGCAATTGGCGTGACGATGGCCAGATCATCTCCAGCCAGCCGGTTGAGCAGGGAGGATTTGCCGACGTTCGGTTGCCCAGCCAGCACGACATGAAGGCCGGATTGCAGCAGTTTGCCTTGCCCGGCCCGGTCGAAAATCTCGGCCAATTTCAATTGCAGGCGTTCCAGACGGCCAAAAGCGTTGGCGGCTTTAAGAAAGTCGATGTCCTCTTCCGGGAAATCCAGCGTGGCCTCGACCAGCATGCGCAGGTTGATCAATTCATCATTGAGTTCGCCAATCGCCCGCGAGAACTCGCCCTGCAACGAACGGACGGCTGAACGGGCCGCGCTGGCAGTTGCCGCGTCGATCAGGTCGGCGACGGCTTCCGCCTGGGCCAGATCCATCTTGCCATTCAGAAAGGCGCGGCGGCTGAATTCACCGGGTTCGGCCAGTCTGGCCCCAAGATCCAGGCATCGGGCAAGCAGCATCTGCATGACCACCGGGCCGCCGTGGCCCTGCAGTTCGAGCACATCCTCGCCAGTGAAGGATTGCGGATTCGGGAAATAGAGCAGCAGGCCGGTATCGATGGTGCTGCCATCGGCTGCCTTGAAGTCAGCCAGCGAGGCATAGCGCGGCTTCGGTGTCTTTTCGGTCAGCGCAAAAGCAAAGGGCAGCAAATTGCTGCCCGAGATGCGGATCACGCCGACACCGCCACGGCCTGGGGCCGTAGCGATGGCAGCAATGGTGTCGGATTTCACACGTCAGGCCTTGGCGTCGTTCGCTGCCTTGCCACCGGCATCGATCAAGCGGGTGATCTGCCACTGCTGGGCAATCGACAATACGTTATTGACGACCCAGTAGAGCACCAGACCGGCCGGGAACCAGAAGAACATGAAACCGAAGATCAGCGGCATCATCATCATGACCTTGGCCTGGATCGGGTCCGGCGGGGTCGGGTTCAGCTTGGTCTGGACGAACATCGAAACCATCATGATGACCGGCAGGATGTAATACGGGTCGGCCGAGGCCAAGTCCTTGATCCACAGGATCCACGGTGCGCCGCGCATTTCGACAGCACCGAGCAGCACCCAGTAAAGTGCAATGAAAACCGGAATCTGGACCAGGATCGGCAGGCAGCCGCCAAGCGGATTGACCTTTTCTGTCTGGTACAGCTTCATCATTTCCTGGTTCAGGCGCTGCTTGTCGTCGCCAAAACGTTCCTTCAGTTGGGCAAGACGCGGTGTCAGCATCTTCATCTTGGCCATCGACTTGTAGGATGCAGCAGATAGCGGGAAGAAGACCGCCTTGATCATGATGGTCAGCACAACAATCGCCCAGCCCCAGTTGCCAACCAGCTTGTGGATGGCTTCCAGTGCCCAGAAGATCGGTGCGGCAACAACGGTCAACCAACCGTAGTCGACAACCAGATCGAGACCGGGAGCAACCTGTTTGAGCGCCGACTGCATCTGCGGACCGGCATACAGGCTGACCGATGCCTCGCCTTTGGCCCCCGGGGCAATTTCAGCCACTGGAACGATTACGCCGGCCTGGAAGACATTGCTGCCCTCAACCTTGCGCATGTAGAACTCGCGCTGGGTCTTGTCCTTCGGTACCCAGGCCGACACGAAATAGTGCTGGACCATGGCCAGCCAGCCGTTATCGGCGGTCTTGGTGAATTTGGCCTTGTTGTCGGCAATATGGCCGAAATCGACCTTCTGATACTTGTCGGCATCGGTAAATACGGCCGGACCGGTAAAGGTCGAAACCATCTTGGTTTCACCGGCCGGGGCCAAATCGTCGCGCTGCAGCTGATAGTAAGCATGCGGTGCAATGGCCTTGTCGCTGCCGTTGGCAACTTCCCAGGCGATGTCGATCAGATAGGAGCCACGCTTGAAGGTCAGGATCTTGGCGACTTTGATGCCATTCTGGTCGGCCGATTCCAGACGAACCTTCAGTTCATCCGTGCCGTCAGCCAGTTTCGTCGCACCGCCAACATGCTTGAAAGTCGTGCGGTGTGTTGGCAAACCTTCGCCGATCAGACCAGCCTGCGCCAGATACTGATGCTTGGCATCGAACAGGTCGAAATTCTTCTGAATGTCGTCGTGCTCTTTGTAATTGAGCAATTCGAGACTGACCAGATCGCCGCCTTGGGCAGAAATGGTTGCCTTCAGCAGATCGGTAGTGATCGAGAAGGTCTCGGCGGTAGACACTGGCGTGGCAACCGGCAGCGTGCCGGGAGTAGCCTTGGCCTGCAAAGCGGCAGACGGCGTTGGTGCAGCACCAGAGACAGGCGCTGCAGCGACAGCATCTGCAGGCTTCGGCTGGTTGTACTTCTGCCAGTTTTCCCACAGCATGAAGCTGGAGAACGTGAAGATCAAAACCAGTATCAGGCGTCGAGTATCCATAACAGCCTACAAAAAAATTCTTGATTCAGGGTACAGGATCATACCCGCCGGGATGCCAGGGGTGACAGCGGCAGACGCGCTTGACGCCCAGCCAGCCACCCCGGAAGGCACCATGTTTTTGTACAGCATCCACCATATATTCCGAGCAAGTCGGAACATAACGGCAGCTACGCCCGAGAAACGGGCTGATTGCATACTGATAACCGCGAACCAGCGCGATCAACAAGTATTTCATTGTCCATCCCGCTTGTTGCGCGGTCGTTGCAGCTTGTCCAGCAGGGCAACGAAATCATCGGCGACTTGTTTGCGGTCGAGCGGCGCCGGCTTGCAGGCAAGCCTGACCACCAGGTCGACCGGCGGCAAGGCAGCCCGGCGTAAACGGAACTGCTCGCGGACGATACGTTTGACCAGGTTGCGGTCTACCGCTCGCTTGAGCAGTTTCTTGCCGACCACCAAGCCAAGTCGTGCCTCGGTGTTACTTTCGGGGCGTGGCTGATAGTGCAGCATCAGCAACTTGCCTCGAATTGCCTTTCTGAAACCAAAAACGGATGAGAACTCATCCGTTTTTGTCAGGCGATAGCGTCGGGCGAAGGTTTGTTCCACCTCGCCGAACGTCCGGTTTATACGGCCAGACGCGTGCGACCCTTGGCGCGGCGAGCAGCAATGACTGCACGGCCACCCTTGGTGCGCATACGAACCAAGAAGCCATGGGTGCGCTTGCGGCGCACGACCGACGGTTGATACGTGCGTTTCATGTTGTAATCCCTTGATGTGCGAAGAAAAACGCGTGATTACACCCTGTTTGATGGTGTTCTGTCAAGATCAATTATTTCGCAAAGCTGTGGATAACTTTTCGGTTGGGGGGTAGAATCGTGCCTTCGCCGGCCTCTGAGCGTCCGCCGATATATTCAAAAATTATTAATTAAATCAAATATCTAATAACCGCCATCGAAATAAATATCGAATGCGCGGGGAGGAGTGTTGTCGTCGATGTCTGGTTTCTGGGAATCCTGTTTGCAGCGCTTCGAGCAGGAATTGCCCGCGCAACAATTCAATACCTGGATCAAGCCGCTCCGGCTCGAAGGTGAAACCACAGCCCTGGAAGATGGCCTGCGCCTGATTGCGCCCAATGGTTTCATCCTGAAGTGGGTGCGCGACCGTTACCTGACACGGATCGAAGACTACAGTCGCACCTTCTTTGAAGGTCCGGTCACCATTGCGCTGGTCATCGGCAGTGGCAAGGCGACAGCCGCCAGAATTCAAGCAACAACGACTGATTCAGGCCAAAATGCACCGGCCAATCCGGCGACTACCTCGGAAAAACGGACTGCCGCCTCGGAGAAGGCGCGGGGCAAGGGCAGCAATTACGAAAAATCCCGGCTCTTTCCGTCATTCACCTTTGACAATCTGGTGGTTGGCAAGGCCAACGACCTGGCCCGTGCCGCAGCCGTCCAGGTCGCCAATAATCCGGGTGGGGCCTACAACCCGCTGTTTATCTATGGCGGGGCTGGCCTCGGCAAGACTCACCTGATTCACGCGATTGGCAACACCATCGCCACCGAGAATCCGGAAAAGATCGTCCGCTATGTACACGCAGAAGATTATTATTCCGATGTCGTTCGGGCCTATCAGCAGAAGTCTTTCGATAGTTTCAAGCGGACTTACCGCTCGCTCGATGTACTGCTGCTGGATGATGTGCAGTTCTTCAATGGCAAGAACCGTTCTCAGGAGGAGTTCTTTTTCCTGTTCAACGCGCTGATTGAGGCCCGCAAGCAGATCATCATCACCTGCGATACCTATCCCAAGGACATCAACGGCCTTGACGACCGTCTGGTCACCCGTTTCGACTGGGGTCTGACGGTACAGATCGAACCGCCGGAACTGGAAATGCGGGTCGCCATTCTGAAAAAGAAGGCGGAAGCCGAAGGTATCCAGCTCGATGACGAAGTTGCCTTCTTTATTGCCAAGCACCTGCGTTCCAATGTTCGCGAGCTGGAAGGCGCCCTGAAGAAGGTGCTGGCCTATTCTTCCTTCCATGGCCGCGTCATTGCGCTGGACCTGGCCAAGGAAGCCTTGAAGGATGTCATCGGCTCCGTGCGCAATGTGGGCATGGACAACATCCAGAAGACCGTTGCCGACTATTACAAGATCAAGGTCGCCGAACTGTTCTCCAAGAAGCGTACGCGCGCCATTGCCCGGCCACGTCAGGTTGCCATGTGGCTATGCCGCGAAGTGACCTCGCACAGCTTTCCGGAAATCGGCGATGCCTTCGGTGGGCGTGATCACACCACGGTCATTCACGCAGTAAAAACGATCGATTCCCTGCGTATCAAGGAAAACGAACTCAATCACGACCTGCATGTTTTGCTGCAAGTATTGAAAGGATGAGTCTGTAGATAACTCTGTGTACAAGTTGTCGATCAATTGTGAGTCATCTGTTGATTCCCGCTTTGTGGGAAAATTATCCGGATTTCATCCACAGGCAATTCAGGCACTTTCGCAGATGCAAAAATCTGACTCATAACATTGAAATTTAAAGTAATTTTTCAGTTATCCACAGAATTGTTCCCGATATAGTCTATTAAGGAATTTAATATATGATTCTTATTAAAACCCAAAGAGACACGCTTCTGGCCCCGCTGCAGTCTGTGTCGGGAATTGTCGAACGTCGTCATACGCTGCCTATCCTGTCCAACGTACTGCTGGAGAAGAAGGGCGACCGCCTGACCTTGTTGGCGACCGACATTGAGATCCAGATCACCACGTCCACGGAATGTGCCGGTGGTGAGGGTGATGGCGCGGTCACTGTGGGTGCTCGCAAGATGCAGGAAATCCTGCGTTCGCTGCCGGATACTTCTGAAGTCAGCCTGGTCCTGGAAGACAAGCGTTTGCAGGTGCGTGCCGGCAAGAGCCGTTTCAGCCTGCAGACCCTGCCGGCCGACGACTTCCCGCGCATGACCATGAGCGAAGGCGAAACCAAACAGTTTTCGATTTCGCAAAAGGCGTTCCGTCAGCTGATCAGCAAGACTCAGTATTCGATGGCAGCGCAGGACGTACGCTACTACCTGAACGGCTTGCTGCTACTGGTCGAAGGCAAGGAACTGCGTGCTGTCGCTACCGACGGTCACCGTCTGGCCTACGCCAGTGTCGAGATCGATACCGACCTGCCGCGCCAGGAAATGATCCTGCCGCGCAAGACGGTGCTCGAACTGAACCGTCTGCTGGTCGATACCGATGATCTGCTGAACATTACGCTGACGCCGAATCAGGTTCGCTTCTCGTTCGGGTCCGTGGTGCTGGTTTCCAAGCTGATCGATGGCAAGTTCCCGGACTATGAGCGCGTCGTGCCGGCCACCTTGAAGAACCACATGAAGGTTGGCCGCCAGACGTTGATGCAGGCCATGCAGCGCGCCGCCATTCTGACCAACGAAAAATTCCGTGGCGTTCGCGTCGTGCTCGGCGACAACAGCCTGAAGTTGATCGCGGCCAATGCCGAACAGGAAGAAGCCGTAGAAGAAATCGAAGTTGATTACACCGGTGATGTCATCGATGTTGGCTTCAATGTCGGTTATCTGTTGGACGTGTTGAACAACATCCACGCCGATGAAATCCAGTGGAGTTTCAACGACGCCAATTCCAGTGCCCTGATCACCTTGCCTGGCAACGACCGCTTCAAATACGTCGTGATGCCGATGCGTATCTGACCATCACAGCAGCAATTGAAGGAAGGTCAGCCCGCCGGGCTGACCTTTTGCAGTTTCACGTGGAACACAAAGCATGAGCGAAGAAAACACGCCAATGAGCAGCCCGCAAGACGCCGGATCACCGGCCTACGGTGAATCCAGTATCCAGATCCTCGAAGGCCTGGAGGCTGTCCGCAAGCGTCCGGGCATGTACATTGGCGATACCTCGGACGGTACTGGCTTGCACCATCTGGTCTTCGAAGTGGTGGATAACTCCATCGACGAAGCGCTAGCTGGGCATTGCAACGACATCATTGTCACCATTCATACCGACAACTCGATCAGTGTCATCGACAACGGCCGGGGCATCCCGACCGGCGTCAAGATGGATGACAAACACGAGCCGAAGCGCTCGGCAGCTGAAATTGCGCTGACCGAGTTGCACGCCGGCGGCAAGTTCAACCAAAACTCGTACAAGGTATCCGGTGGTCTGCACGGGGTTGGTGTTTCCTGCGTCAATGCCCTGTCCAAGTTCCTGCGCCTGACCATTCGCCGCGATGGCAAGAAGCACTTCATGGAATTCTGCCGTGGCGTGCCGGTTGACCGCAGTATTGAAGTCCGCAATGGCCTTGAAGTGTCGCCGATGAAGATTCTTGGCGATACCGAGAAGCGCGGCACCGAAGTCCATTTCCTGGCCGACGAGGAAATCTTTGGCCACATTGAATTCCACTACGAAATTCTTGCCAAGCGCCTGCGCGAACTCTCCTTCCTGAACAACGGCGTCAGCATCAAGCTGGTCGACCAGCGTACCGGCAAGGAAGAACTCTTTGCTTTTGCTGGTGGCGTACAGAGCTTTGTCGAGTACATCAACCGTACCAAATCGGTCCTTCACCCGAGCATTTTCTACTCGGCCGGCGAAGCCAAGGTCGGGCAGGGCGCAGCCGACACTGGCATCATCATCGGCGTTGAAGTGGCGATGCAGTGGAACGATTCCTATCAGGAACAGGTGCTCTGCTTCACCAACAACATTCCGCAGTCGGACGGCGGCACCCACCTGACCGGCCTGCGCGCCGCGATGACCCGCGTCATCAACAAATACATCGACGAAAACGAGATCGCCAAGAAGGCCAAGGTCGATATCGCCGGCGACGACATGCGCGAAGGCCTGGCCTGCGTGCTGTCGGTCAAGATGCCTGATCCGAAGTTCGCGTCGCAGACCAAGATGAAGCTGGTTTCCTCCGAAGCCCGCGCTGCGGTCGAGGAAGTCGTCGCCCAGAAACTTGCCGATTTCCTGCTTGAGCGACCGGTTGACGCCAAGATGATCTGCGGCAAGATCGTTGAAGCCTCGCGGGCTCGCGAAGCCGCCCGTCGTGCGCGTGAAATGACGCGCCGCAAGGGGGTTCTGGACGGCGTCGGCTTGCCCGGCAAGCTGGCCGACTGTCAGGAAAAAGACCCGGCACTGTGCGAAATCTACATCGTCGAGGGTGACTCCGCCGGCGGCTCCGCCAAGCAGGGCCGTGACCGCAAGTTCCAGGCCATCCTGCCGCTGCGCGGCAAGGTGCTCAACGTCGAGAAAGCGCGTTTCGACAAGCTGATCTCGTCCGAACAGATCGTCACGCTGATCACGGCGCTCGGCACCGGTATTGGCAAGGACGACTTCAACGTCGAAAAATTGCGTTACCACCGCATCATCATCATGACTGACGCGGACGTTGATGGCGCCCACATCCGCACCCTGCTACTGACGCTGCTCTACCGCCAGATGCCCGAGTTGATCGACCGCGGTTACGTCTATATCGCCCAGCCGCCGCTCTACAAGGTCAAGCACGGCAAGACCGAGCGTTACCTGAAGGACGATCAGGAATATCACCAGTTCCTGCTCAACATGGCGCTCGACGAAGCTGTGCTGACGCCCCGTGCCGGCGCCGAAGGCATCACCGGCCCGGCCCTCGAAGGGCTGGCCCGCTCGTGGCTGGCCACCGAGGCCGTGATCGACCGCCTGTCCCACCTGATCAATCCGGAAGTGCTGCAGTCCATCGTTCGCCACAACATCGCGATTGACCTGTCCAGCGAAGAAAATGCGCGCGCCAGTGCCGAGCGGATTGCTGGGTTCATTCCGGCCGGAACCCGCATGGTGCCGAAGTTTGACGATATCCAGGAGCGCTGGATACTGCGTGTCGAGCGCATGCACCACGGCAACCTGAAGGTCGGCCTGATCGATGAGGATTTGCTGCTCTCCGGTGACTTCACGCAGTTGCGCCGCACGGCCGAAACACTGGCTGATATGTTCGGCGCTGGTGCCACCATGGCCCGTGGCGAGAAGAAACAGGTGGTGACCAACTTCGCCGACGCCATGAAGTGGCTGCTCAATGAAGTCGAACGCGGCATTGCCAAGCAGCGCTACAAAGGTCTGGGCGAAATGAACCCCGAGCAGTTGTGGGAAACGACCATGGACCCGAAGGTTCGCCGCCTGTTGCGCGTGCAGATCGACGACGCCATTGCGGCTGACGAAATCTTCACGACGCTGATGGGTGAGGATGTCGAGCCGCGTCGGGCATTCATCGAAACGAACGCCTTGAGTGCTCGGGTCGATATTTGACCGTTTCCGCCACGTACCGCCAAAATGAAGGCCAGCCGATATCCGGCTGGCCTTTTTCTTGACTTGCGGACATGCCAAAATTTGTTGATACCTCGCCACCCGGCCAATGTATTTTCTGTCGCCTGATTGCCGGTGAAATCCCTGCCGCCAAGGTTTATGAGGATGAGCAGACACTGGCTTTCATGGACCTCGGACAGGTCAATCCCGGCCATACGCTGGTCACCGTCAAGCGCCACGCCGCGACCTTGCTCGATCTGACGCCGGACGAAGCGGCAGCAGCGATGCGCACGGCGCAGCGGGTGGCGCAGGCGGTCAAGGATAGCTTTGATCCACCCGGACTGACCTTGCTGCAGGCCAATGGCAAGGAAGGCGATCAGACTGTTTTCCACTTTCACCTGCACGTCGTTCCACGCCATGGTGATGATGGTATTGCCCTGTCCTGGCCACGCAAGAATCCGTCGCGCGAAACGCTGGAGGGCTATGCCTTGCGTCTGCGTCAGGCCATGCTGACGGTCGGCTGAGCGGAGAACGGCATGCGTGTGGTGGTCCAGCGTGTTCGTGCGGCGTCGGTCGCGGTGGATGGGGACATTGTCGGGAAAATAGGCACTGGCCTGCTGGTCCTGGCCGGTTTCGAGGAGGCTGACAGTGAGACCGATCTCGACTGGATGGCCGGGAAGATCATTCGCCTGCGGCTCTTTGCCGACGAGAACGGGGTAATGAACCGGAGTGTGCTCGATGCCGGCAGCGAAGTTCTTGCCGTGTCGCAGTTCACGCTTTATGCCTCGGTGAAGAAGGGCAACCGGCCGTCGTGGAGTCGAGCCGCACGGGGCGAGGTGTCACAGCCCTTGTTCGAGCGTTTCGTCACCAAGCTGTCGGCGGCACTGGGCAAGGCAGTACCGACCGGGGTGTTTGGTGCCGATATGCAGGTCAGCCTGATTAACGATGGTCCGGTAACGCTGACGATCGACTCCAAAGCGCCGGAATAGGCACTATAGCGCCTGACTCAGCAGGGTGAGGCCGGCCAGGCCGCCCAGCGCCAGGCCAATGCCGGCCGCCGGATTGGGTACATCGGGTTCGCCAGGGTTAATGCGGATCAGCTTGCCGCCACAGTCTTCGGAGAAATGCCGGACGGTCGGAATGTTGGTGCCGGCGCCGATTTCTATGCAGACCAGCCGCTCAACCGTGGTCAGCCACTGTCGCAGGCCTTGGTATTGCGATGTTGTGCGCCGCTCCAGCCAGCCCCAGTCGTTGAACATCAGGATATTGGGCCGGGCGAGGGCGCCGCAGTGTGGGCAAATGGGCAGATCGCCGAGCAGGCGACAGTTCTCGGCATCGACTTCCGGCCGGAAGTCATTGGCTGGCCAGATGCGCTCACGGCAACCGGTGGTGCATTGGAGATGATGGATGGAGCCGTGGATTTCGCAGACCTGGTCGGCGGCAAAACCGGCTTTCTGGAACTGGCCATCGACGTTGCTGGTGAAGGCCCGGATGCCATGTTGCATCCCTTGTGCCATGTCGAGCAGCATCCGAAACCCGGCATGAGGTGTGGTGTGGCGGTAGAGATCGAGCCGATGGCCGTAGAAGCCCCAGGCCAGCCGCGGGTCGCATTCGAAGGCCGCCGGGTTGGCGATGGACTCAAAGGCGATTCTGGCCCGCCCCAGCGCAGGATAAACCGACCAGAAGCCGCCCGGCCCACGAAAGTCAGGCAGCCCGGAGTCGATGCCCATACCGGCTCCGGCGGTAACCAACAAAGCATCTGCGGCGCGCAGCCATGCCACGGCTTGTTCAAGAGCGGGATCGGTCATCGACAAATGGCTATTTCCGTCGCCGGGAGGGCTGTCGTGTCCAATTGGGAGATCAGTTTTCCCCGTGGGTGAGTTTCAGGACGAGCCGGCTTACTCGAAACCGCCATTCGTACTGGCCAGATTTTCCGGATAGCCTTGCGGATCGTCCTTGTGATCGTAGATTTCCTTGATGTGGAATTCCAAATCGGTCAGGGCGCCGTTTTCGTCGGCGTAGATTTCCTTGATGCGGAGGATTTCAGGCAGGGCTTTTCGGAAAGCATCCATCAGGCTGGGGTCGAAATGAAGGCCGCTTTGGGATTCCAGATATTGCATCGCTTCATTGAGTGGAACGGCTGCTTTGTAGGGGCGGACGGAAACGAGGGCATCGAAGACGTCGGCAATGGCAACGATGCGGCCTTCGAGCGGGATGGCCTCGCCCTTGAGGCCTTGCGGATAGCCGGTGCCATCCCATTTTTCGTGATGGGTCAGGGCAATGATCCGTGCGGTTTCCAGCAGCTCGTTATCGTGCTTGCCGATGATTTCGGCCCCCATGATCGGGTGCTGGTACATCACTTTCCATTCCTCGGCGTCCAGCTTGGCCGGCTTGAGCAGGATGGAATCCGGAATGCCGATCTTGCCGATGTCGTGCATCGGGGCGGTGTTGAAAATGACATTGGAGGCTTCTTCACCCAGGCCGTGCGCATGCGCGATCAGTCGGGCGTAGTGGCTCATGCGCAGGACGTGGTTGCCGGTTTCGTTGTCCTTGAACTCGGCTGCCCGACCGAGGCGGCGGATGATCTGTTGGCGAGTGGTCAGCAATTCGTGGGTGCGTTGCTGCACCATGTGTTCGAGTTCGCGCGACTGGTCGTAGAGGGCGAGGTGCGTGCGGACGCGCGCCTTGACGATGGGCGGGCTGATTGGTTTGGTGATGTAGTCGACGGCACCGGTTTCCAGACCCCGCTTTTCATCTTCCATGCTGCTCATGGCCGTAACGAAAATGACCGGAATCCGCCGGCGGTCCGGATTGGCCTTCAGGCGTCGGCAGATCTCCAGTCCGCTGAGTCCCGGCATCATGATGTCGAGCAGGATCAGGTCCGGCGGCTCATCCGAGTAGACAATTTTCAGCGCCTTTTCGCCAGAGGTGGCAACGCGGATGCGATATTCGTCGCGCAGCACTTCACTCAGCAAGTCGATGTTCTCGGGGCTGTCGTCGACGACCAGGATGCTTTGTTTGGGCAGGAGGGGGGACATGGCTTGGCGACTCTCGATTAGGTGTCTCAGACTTGTTGCCGGTTGATGGTCATTTGCTGCAATGTTTCCATGGCTACATCGAATTCATACTGATTGATCTGGCGGGCTAGTTGATCAACCAGACGAGGCTCGAACTCCTGTTTGAGCCAGGCAGATATTTGCTCGAAATACCGCACGGCGGCCGCATCGTCATTATCTAGAAGGTGTTGCAGTTCGGATAGGGTGCCTTGCTGTGCTTCATGCAGCGGCGCTGGCGTGATCTGCGGCGTTTCCTGGCGCAGCTTTTCGGCGGCGCCCAGAACCTTGGGCAGGCTTTCAGCCAAGCTGCCCAGCAGGTTTTCGATGCCGGCCTCCTCCACAGAGGCATTCTGTTTGAGGCGCTCCTCGAGGTCGCCAGCCAGCCGGGAGAGGCCGGTCGCCCCGATATTGCCGGCCAGGCCGCGTAGGGTGTGGGCGCGCAGAATCATGGCAGCGCTATCGCCTCTGGTTCGGTCGGCCGCCAGGCATTCGATTGCGCTGCCCTGATTTTCCTGGAAGCGCAAAAGCAGGCGGTCATACAGGCTGCGGTTGCCACCCAGTCGGGCGAGGGCCGTGGCCGTATCAATTTCCCCGGCCGGCAACGTCAGGTCGCGGCTTGCTGCTGGCAGAAGCGATGGGCTTGCCCGCTCGCCAGCCTGACTGAGCCAGCGCAGCAGGGTGGCATGGAGGACTGCCACGTCGATGGGTTTCGGAATATGGTCGTCCATGCCGACGGCCAGACAATGCTCCCGATCGCTGTGCAGAGCATTGGCTGTCATGGCGATGATGGGTAGCTGAGGCAACTTCAACTGGTGGCGGATGTATTCGGTCGCGGTATAGCCATCCATGACCGGCATGTGGCAGTCCATCAGCACCAGGTCGTAGGCGTTTTGGCGAATGCGGTCGATCGCCTGCTGGCCGTTTTCGGCCGTGTCGACGAGCAAGCCGATGTTGCCCAGCATTTCCTCGGCCAATTCCCGGTTGACCTCGTTGTCCTCGACCAACAGGATGTGCCGGCCGGCAAATTGCTCTGAAAGCATGGTTGGAGTGATGTTGGGCACTACCTGCGTGGTCGGCTCACGATGCAACGCGACCATGATGCTGTCGAACAGCGAGGAGGGCGTCGCCGGCTTGCTGAGGATGGCACCGACGGGGTGCTTGCCGAGTGCGGCCAGCAGTTCCTCATGGTCATAGGCGGTCGCCATGACGATGGCGGCTGATCTTTCTGGTCCATTGCGCTGACTGATCTTCTCGACCAGTTCGACGCCATCCATGTCGGGCATTTTCCAGTCGATGATGAGCAGGCCATAGGCTTGACCGGTTTCAGCCGCAGCAGCCAGTTCGAGCAGCGCTGCCGGTGCGCTGCGGACGGCATGGCAGTCGATCCCGAAGACGGTGAGCATGTGCAGGAAGACTTCACAGGCACCGTGACTGTCGTCGACGATCAGGGCGCGCAGGTTGTTGGGCAAGCCGATGCGCCGTGGTGTTCCCGTTTGCTCCGTCGCTCTTCCAAACTGCAGCTGGAAGGTAAAGCGGCTACCGATCCCCGGCTGGCTACTGACGCCGATGCTGCCACCCTGCAGCTCGACGATGCGTTTGCAGATGGAAAGACCAAGTCCGGTACCACCATATTTTCGGGTGGTCGATGTATCGGCCTGGGTAAAAGCGGAAAACAGTTGCGACTGCTGCTCAACATTCATGCCGATACCGGTGTCGATGACTTCAAAGCCGAGGTCGACCTCGTTTTCACGGTTGGCGAGCAGTTTTACCGTGACCGTGATTTCACCGGTTTCGGTGAATTTGATCGCATTGCCGACCAGATTGAGCAACACCTGGCCGAGACGCAGCGAATCACCGATCAGTTGATCCGGTACCCCTGGCGCAATGTCGTAGAGCAGTTCCAGCCCTCGCTCGCGGGCTTTCAGGGAGCACATGTCGCTGAGGCGCTCCAGGCTGGCATCCAGGCTGAACGGCGCATGTTCGAAATGCATCATGCCGGCCTCGATCTTGGACAGGTCGAGGATGTCGTTGATGATGCCGAGCAAGCCCTTGGCTGCGTTGTCGACCTTGGTCAGGTAATTTTTCTGGCGGGAATTCAGATCGGTCTGCAAGGCCAGATGGGTCATGCCGATGATGGCATTCATCGGGGTACGAATCTCGTGGCTCATGTTGGCCAGGAAATCCGCCTTGGCTGCCGCGGCGGATTCTGCCGTGGCGCGTGCCCGGTCGGCCTCGCGTTCGGCTTCCTTCAGGGCCGTGATATCGACGATGACGCCGATCAGGCCATCCGGTCGGCCGTCGGGGGAGTGGAAGCCGCTGACCGAGTAGAGCACGTCATGCAGTTTGCCGTCCGCGCCCGGCAAGCTCACTTCGCGACTAATCCGGCTTCCCGCCTCGATGACTTGCTCGTCTTCAGTTTGGTAAGCCTGACGGGTATCTTCCGGGAGGTATTCGAGATCGACTACCCGTTTGCCAACGAACTCGCGCCGATTGATCCCGAAAAACGCTTCGTAGGCCTGATTGCAGCCCAGGAAATGGGTGTTCGCGCCCTTGTAGAAGATGGGGTTGGGGATGGTATCGAGCAGTGCCTGCAGGAAGGAAAACTGCCGGATCAGCTCGGCTTCGATCTCGCGACGGTCGGAAACGTCCAGCACGGTGATCAGCAGGGAATCGAGCTCGCCATTTTCATCGCGGACGGCGGCAATCTGGACGTCGCCCCAGTGGGAGTCGCCGTTTTTGTCGATGAATTCGAATTCATTGCGCAGGCTCTGCTGCTGGGCGCTACCCGTTTGACCGAGCAGATCATTGATCCGCCCCAGTACCTCCTTGGGCAGGGCGATGTTTTCCAGGTGCGAAAGCAGTGTATCGATCGGCTGGTCGATAAATTTTGCGAAGGCCGGGTTGACCAGTACCGGCTTGCGCTCCGGGTCCAGACTGATGATGCCGACCGCTGCATTGTCGAATATGGCACGGAAAAATGCCTCACGTTTCTGCAGGATTTCCTGGTTTTGCCGCAAGGCGAGGGTGCGCTTGGCCACCTTGAGTTCAAGCTCGATGTTGGTGTCTTCAAGCGTCCGCCGGGAACTTTGCAGATGCTGCCGCATTTCCTCGAGGGCGGCAGCAAGCTGGATCACCTCCCGCCAAGGGGCGTCGGTGGTCACGGGTTTATCCAGATTCATGCTGCCGATTTGCGAACTGTCTTCGGCCAGTGCAATGAGTGGTTCACCGAAGCGATTGGCAATGCGAATGGCGACTGCCATGCCCAGAGCGAGTGCGGAGAGGGTGATCAATCCGAGCAGTATCAGATCCTGGCTGGATATCGGGACAAAATCGCTTTCCGGGGCCACGACACCCAGCGAAATCCCGCTGGTGTTGCCGGAGATCGGCTGGAAGAAGCTGATCCAGCGGCCATCGGGTCGATCGAAGCTGTGCAGTCGCTTGAGCGGATGAGGGTCCATCTGCCACAGCCTGAAGGCTTCGGCAAACTCCGGAAGTTCCAGCTCTTCGGAGGTTTTCAGCAATGCCTGGTTAATCGCGTTACGGTCCGCAAAGCGCGGATCGCGGGGTGGCGCGATCAGCTTGCCTTCCTTCAGAAACAGCCCGGCCTTGCCATGCGATCCGACCGTCATGCGGGTGGTAAATTCGGCGATGTCGATCAGCCGGACATCGTGGCCAATGACGTAGCTGGAGCCATCTTCTGCCTGCCAGCGCATGGCCGCCGTGATCCCCGGCTCCTTGGTCGTGAAAAAGATATAGGGCTCGGTCCAGAATACGCTCTGCTCATCGGGCAGCCCTATCGCCCCCTTGAACCATGGCCGTTCGCGGGCATCGTAATTGCGCTCCCGCATTTCGACGCTTTCGATCTGGCGGTTTTTATCCCAGGTGATCCAGTAGGTCTGGTTGCCCCAGTCGGCCGGGTTGCTGATCCGGTTGATCCAGCGACCGTCGTCAGTCATCAACAGGAGAATTTCCCGGCCCGATTCGTGGGCGAATATGACCGAGGTGATTTCGCCATGGTTGGCGATGATGGGGAAGAAAAACTCGTTGAAATGCAGCAGACGGGTCTGATCGATATCGCTGTTTTTTCCCCAGCCCTGGCTGCTGCGCAGCGTGATCTCAACCGTTTTCAACAGGCGGGTATAGCGGGCTTCCAACTGCTCAGCTGCCAGCAGCATCTGGGTTTCTGCCAACCGATCGACGGTTGGCCGGCCGATCAGGTAGTAAAGGCTGATCGTGAAGGCGGCGAGTGAAAGCAGAATCAGCAGGCCGATACGCAGTACCAGGCTGCTGGCGAATCCCGGCTTTCTGAAGGATATTCCTCGCGGCATTCCCCCTCCCTTGGTTGGCTGGCTAGTCGACGATAACCCTTGTTGTCGCTGGGATTTTTATTCTGGCATCAATGTGGCGAGATATACGTTTCCGGCATACAAGTGTCAAGGAAACACTCGCCCGAGTTATTGGACAACGTTGAGTTTCGGGGGGGCGCCGATGAATTCAAGACGCTGGCGCAGTGCCTCGGTGACGAAAATCTGATTGTTATGGTCGACGCGCAAAACGAGGCTGGTTCCCATTTTTCGCGCCATATCGCGCCAGCCATCCGGTCCTGCAATGAAAATCGGCTTGGAGGCCGCATCGGACAAGGTGCCTGCTTTTGGCCCCTTGGGGATGAGCACCGTGACAGCCTGCGTGTGTTCCACCGGGTAGCCGGTGCGAGGATCGAGCAGGTGGGCGTAACGTCGTCCGTCGACCTCGAAGAAGCGTTGATAGTCGCCGGAGGTGCCGATCGCTTCGCCGTCATCGAGCGTGACTGTGGCCATCGGACCCGGCTGACGTGGATGCTGGATGCCGACGCGCCACTTCTTGCCTTCCTTGCTGCCCAGCGCCATGACATTGCCGCCGATGTTGATCAGTGCGTTGTGGATACCTTGAGCATGGAGGATGGCCGAGGCGTGATCAAGGGCGACACCCTTCAGGTAGCCGCCGAAATCGAGGGCAACGTTGCGATTGCGGCTGCGGATATTGGTGCCGTCGATCACGATGTCGGCAATGGATGGCTTGCTGGCCAACCAGGCCTTGATATCGGCTGCAGCAGGTAGTTCTGCCTTGAATTCGTCGGCCTGGAAGCCCCACAGCTTGATCAACTGACCAATGCCGGGATCGAACAGGGTGTCGCCCTGTTGGGAAAGGGCTTGTGCTTCCTGAACGAAGGCGGCGAGTTCAGGGCTGACCTGTCGGGTTTTTCCCAGGGCGAATGCCGTGTTCAGGGCCATCAGTTCCGAGTCCTGCCAGGCGTGGTAGGCGCGGTGCAGGCGGTCGAATTCGCGCAAGACGGCGGCAATCGCTTTGCGGCCCTGTTCCGGATCCTCGCTGACGACCAGCACCTCTACACGGGTACCAAAGACGTAGGCCTGCTGCTCTTGCAGCTGCGTCCGACCACAGCTGGCAAGCAGCAGTACGCAAACGCCGGACAGGAAAAGATTCAGGACAGCCCGCATGCGTGCTCGATGGCGGTGATGAAGGCGCCGGCCGCATCAAAGCCCGACTGCTGGCGGATTTCGACCATGCAGGTTGGACTGGTGACGTTGATTTCGGTCAGGAAGTTGCCAATGACGTCGATGCCGACCAGCATCAGCCCGCGCTTGAACAGAATGGGGCCCAGCGTTTCGGCAATTTCCAGGTCACGGGCCGACAGTTCCTGAGCGACGCCGGTGCCACCGACGGCCAGGTTGCCACGCGTCTCACCGGCCTTGGGGATACGCGCCAGGCACCACGGCACTGGCTTGCCGGCGATGAGCAGAATACGTTTGTCGCCCTGGCTGATTTCCGGCACGTAGCGCTGCGCCATGATGGTCCTGGCCCCTTCGTGGGTCAGTGTTTCGACGATCACGTTGCGGTTCGGGTCATTGCGATGCACACGGAAAATCTGGCTGCCACCCATGCCGTCAAGCGGCTTGAGGATAACGTCTCGCTGCTCGTCGATGAAGTGGTGGATTTGCGCCATGTCACGACTGATCGCAGTCGCCGGCGCAAAGTGGGCGAACTCCATGATCGCCAGCTTTTCCGAATGATCGCGCAGGGCCCGTGGCCGGTTGAAAATCCGTACGCCGTCGGCCTCGGCTCGTTCAAGCAGCCAGGTGGCGGTCAGGTATTCGAAATCGAAGGGCGGATCCTTGCGCATGATCACGGCGTCGAAGGCCTTCAATGGCATCCATTCGCGGCCGGTTTCGCGATACCAGTCGTGGTCGTCCGGGCGCAGATGCAGGTGCAGCGCCTCGCCGGAGATGCCTCCGGCGTGGGCATCGTCCGGTTTGCGCCAGCCGAGCGTCGCGGCGTCGATGGCGAATACATCGTGGCCATGCTTTTCGGCAGCCCGCATCATCGCCACCGACGAATCTTTCCAAGCCTTCAGATGGTCCAGCGGATCGAGCACAAAAGCCAGTTTCAGGGACTGGCTGCTACCGCCGAGCAGGTGTTTTTCAAAGTGCAGTTGCTGAGCCATGCCGACTCAGACGTCTTCCGGCGCAGTGCGTTCCAGCTCGATGGCAGCGGCCAGGCAGGCCAGGCGGCCGACGACGCCATAAGCGTAGAAGCGGTTGGGCGGTGCGTCCGGATTGCCACAGCCGTAGTCGGGCATGTTGCAGCCGGTCTCGAAGGCCAGCGGCTCGAAGTGCATGCCCGGCGCGTTGAGGTTCTCGTCCTTGCCGCGCCCGGTATGGACACGGTAGAAGCCGCCGACGACATAGCGGTCGATCATGTAGATCACCGGTTCAGCGACGGCCTCGTTCAGGGTCTCAAACGAATGCACGCCTTCCTGGATCAGTACCTCGCTGACTTCCAGACCTTCCTTGACGACGCTCATCTTGTTGCGCTGCTTGCGGTTCAGCGCGATGACCTCATCGACGTTGCGCACCGTCATCACGCCCATGCCGTAGGTGCCGGCATCGGCTTTGACGACGACATAGGGCGTCTCTTCGATGTCGTATTCGCGGTACTTTTCCTTGACGATGTCGAGCACGGCCGAGACATTGGCGGCCAGGCATTCCTCGCCTTGGCGTTCGTGGAAATTGACGCTACGGCAGACCGAGAAGGCCGGGTTGATACGCCACGGATCGATGCCGATGGCCTTGGCAAAGTCGTTGGCGACCTGATCGTAGGCAGCGAAGTGGTTGGACTTGCGACGTACCGCCCAGCCGGCATGCACCGGCGGCAGAACGACCTGCTCGTGGAGGCCTTGCAGGATGGCCGGAATGCCAGCCGACAGGTCGTTGTTGAGCAGGATGGCGCAGGGGTCGAAACCGTCCAGCCCAAGGCGGTTCTTGGTGCGAACCAGTGGTTCGAGCAGCAGGCTCTGGCCGTTGGGCAGCTCGATAGTCGTCGGCTGGGTGACTTCCGGGTTGAGCGAACCGAGGCGCACATTCAGTCCGGTCTGCTTGAGAATGGCGGCGATCTGCGCGACGTTCTGCAGGTAGAACTGGTTGCGCGTGTGGTTTTCCGGGATCAGCAGCAAGCTGCGGGCTTCCGGACAGAATTTTTCGATCGCGCTCATCGCCGCCTGCACGCAAAGTGGCAGGAAGGCGGGGTTCAGGTTGTTGAAACCGCCCGGGAACAGGTTGGTATCGACCGGTGCCAGCTTGAAGCCGGAATTGCGCAGGTCGCACGACGAGTAGAACGGCGGCGTGTGTTCCAGCCACTGGCCGCGCAGCCAGTGTTCAATTTGCGGACTGGCGGCGATGAAGCGACGCTCCAGTTCGAGCAGGGGGCCAGTGAGGGCTGTGGTGAGGTGTGGAACCATATGCTGTGTCTCAATCCGAGGTTTTTGTTATCGCCGCAAATCTTACACTGCGGTGCAACAAAAGGGACTATAGCCGGTAGTCGGCTTGTGCGAGGCGTTCCAGGCGGCTGAACACATCGGCGAAGTCGCTTTCGCTTTGCGCGACGTCGTCGAAGTAATGCTGGGATTCCTCCAGAATGTGGCGGATCAGATCATCGAGATACTCCACTTGAACGGCGGTCAGCCCGAGGGTATGAGTGGTCCTGCCCAGTTGTTCGATGGATTCGAGCATGGTTGCCTGCTGTCTCGGGTGACTGGTGGCGGAATGATGCGTTGCCTGCTGCATGGCTGCCCGGAGTTCGTCCAGGGCTGCTTCGATGCCCTGTTTCTGCAGGTCGCGTTCGATGGCAGAATCCAGCGCGGCCATGCGCATGTCGGCGCTTTCGGCCAGGACGGCGAGATGATCACGCAGGCGGCCGACCTTGTTCGGGTCGTCTACCGGCAGGTTTTCAACCAGCAGGGAAACGTGGTCGAAATTGATCACGGCACGCGAACCCATTTCGAAAATACGTCCGATATCGCGCAGTTTTTCCAACACGGCCGCCTGCATGGCCGTCATCGGTCCCTCGGCATTCAGCGCTACCTGTTCATGCCGGCCACGGACTTGAACAGCGCCTTGCAGGCCCCAGGCTTTCATCGCTGCGACCAGGCGGGCGGCAATGGCCGAATAGGTGGTGGCCTGGGCCGATTTGCGCAGGAATTCGATGACCACTCCGAGGTCGCCCATGCTGGTCATGGCGGTGAAGGCAACGCGTTGCGCATCGGTCGTCTGGCTGGACAGGGTGCGGACCTTTTCCCGCAACTCGATGGCGTTGCCCAATTTGTGACGCAATTCGTGCGCGGCGATCGGTTTGGTCAGGAAATCGTCGCCACCCGCGTCGTAGGAGGCGACACGCTCCGGTGTGGTGTCGTGGGCCGAAACGAAAATGACCGGCACATCGGCGCCGCGCGTCTGTTCCCGGAAGCGCCGGCAGGTGTCGTAGCCGCTGAGTTCAGGCATTTCGATGTCGAGCAGTACGGCGTCGAAAAGACCATCGCTCGCCAGGAAAATCGGGCCACTTTCGAACGATTCGATCTGGTAATCCTTCTCCAGCAGGCGGGTCAGTATCATGCGCTGGGGCGGATTGTCCTCGACAATGGCAACGCGAAAACGGTGGGTCATACCGACGCTCCTGAGTGAATGACAATTGTGGCAAAAGTATCACAACAAGCAGCCATTGTCACCGCAAGTGCTTGAAAAAAGGTAGAATTCGACCCCTTGTTTTGCAGCTTTTGTAGAGATCGGAATTCAAGTGCTCGTCGCCGCCAATATCACCATGCAGTTCGGGGTCAAACCCCTTTTTGAAAATGTTAACGTCAAGTTTGGCGAGGGTTATCGCTACGGCCTGATCGGTGCCAACGGCGCCGGAAAATCAACCTTCATGAAGATCCTGTGCGGCGCGCTGGAACCTTCTGCCGGCAATGTCTCGAAAGACAAGCACGAGCGCATGGCCTACCTGAAGCAGGACCAGTTCGCCTACGAAGATATGCGCGTCCTCGACGTTGTGCTGATGGGCCATGAGGAAATGTGGGCCTGCATGAGTGAGTGCGACGCCATCTACGCCAATCCGGAAGCCACGGAAGACGACTACATGAAGGCGGCCGATCTCGAGCATCAGTTCGGCGAACTGGATGGCTACACGGCCGAATCCCGCGCTGGCGAATTGCTGCTTGGCGTCGGCATCCCGACTGAACAGCACAACGGTCCGATGAGCGAAGTGGCCCCCGGCTGGAAGCTGCGTGTGCTGCTCTGTCAGGCCCTATTCGCCAATCCGGATATCCTGTTGCTCGACGAACCGACCAACAACCTCGACATCAACACCATTCGCTGGCTGGAAGACGTGCTGAACAATCGTGATTCGACGATGATCATCATCTCGCACGACCGTCACTTCCTGAACCAGGTCTGTACTCACATGGCTGACCTGGACTACGGCAAGATCACGACCTACGCCGGCAACTACGACGATTTCATGGAGGCCGCCCAGCAGGCCCGCGAACGTCTGTCCAACGCCAACGCCAAGGCCAAGGAACGCATCGCTGAATTGCAGACTTTCGTCCGCCGCTTCTCGGCCAACGCTTCCAAGGCCAAGCAGGCAACCAGCCGGATGAAGCTGATCGACAAGCTGAAGCCGGAAGACGTCAAGCCGTCGTCGCGTCAGTACCCGTGGATTCGTTTCGACTACGACGAAAAGGCCAAGCTGCACCGTCAGGCGGTCGAGATCGAGAATGTTTCCTTCACCTACGAAGGTGGCGAGCGCAAGATCTTCAATAACCTGACGCTGACCATCAACGCCGGCGAGAAGATTGCCGTGATCGGTGAGAACGGCGTCGGTAAGACCACGCTATTGAAGCTGCTGATGGGAGAAGTGACGCCGCAGTTCGGCACGATCAAATGGGCTGAAAAGGCTTACCCAGGCTACTACGCTCAGGACCACAGTGCCCAGTTCGCCGGCACCGAAAGTCTGACTGAATGGATCGCCGGCTACGCCCGCGCCACCATCGAGGACGGCGGCGACCTCGAAACCCTGATCCGTGGCACCCTCGGCCGCCTGTTGTTCTCCGGCGACGAAGTGAAGAAGCCGGTCAACGTCATCTCCGGCGGTGAGCAGGGTCGCATGCTGTTCGGCAAGCTGATGCTATCGAAACATAACGTGCTGCTGATGGACGAGCCGACCAACCACCTCGACATGGAATCGATCGAAGCCCTGAACAGTGGCCTGGAAAAATTCCCCGGCACGCTGGTCTTCGTCTCCCATGACCGGGAGTTCGTCTCTTCGCTGTCCACCCGTGTGCTCGAGGTGAAGAGCGATGGCCGTATCGTCGATTACCTTGGTGGCTACGAGGATTATCTGGCTACGTGCGTGTTGAAGGGTGGAGACGAATAAGGATGCAAGTACATTGTGTGGACTTTCGGCCATTCCAGATTAAGCTGGATAATTGATTCCAATTAGGGGTAACAAGCTCGTTGGTTCTTGCCGGCCGGGCAGAGATTTTTGGGGCCCCTATTTTTATATGCGGGGTTCTGCCTGAATGCAGTCTGGATTTGTTCCGCATAGCGGAGCAAGTCAGAAGGCAAGCGGAGCGCGGCAGTTGGGGCGGCGACTTGTACCACTAAGGTTTGAGACGTGTCACGTCCAAAGCTGGCCGGGATTCTTTCGAAGGTCACGAAATAACGCCAACAGTTCAGATAACTTAGAATGGTCGCGCCCATCTTTGCCCACGCAATAGCGAATTACATTTACGTTTATGTCCCGCAGTTGCGCGTCGAAAAGGGATTCAAGCATCTCTGCTTTGTCGTCGTTTTTTGTTGATGCTGGAAGCAGGGCATAGTGTTGTGCTCCACCACATCCCTTTGCGACCCAAAGTAACCGTCTAACTTGTGGATCAGTCAATGAAAAGCCGAGAAATAGACAGGTGGTACTGGAGAACTGACGCAGTTGTATCGAGTTTTTCCACCCGTACTGGTCAATAGCGTATTGGCTGTAATCGTCTTCACCCAAAACGATGGAAACTTTCGGCCCTCCGCCATATTTGAGATACCCGTGCGGATAGTAAATTGGTATGGTACCTAGCCGATTGGATACCATTGGTTCCCATATACAATTTGCCCTAACTCCCAGTTTTTGCAATGCCGTCTCGGCAAGATTATCGTAGTTGTAGCTGAGTATTTCCGTGTTTGGGGTGTCATCCGCGCACAGTTTTGCAATTTCGTCGAGCAACGCGGACGGGTTTGGAATTGGCTCATCGCCATATAGCGATTTACGTACCAAATAGATCCAGTCCTTTGGACGTACTCGTGCCTTGATCATTTGGGCCAACCGCAACGCATCTTCTTGTGTCACAAGTTCGTCCGCGATCTGCCTTGTGATATCGCTCCAGTGAAATTCATTCCAAAAAACGATTGAAAGGTCTCGAGGTGGATGATTATTGGTTGCTTTGCCTCGCTCTTTCTCAAATTCCCAATGCGTCCAGTAAGTTGAAGCAATTCGGCGAAGCAAGACTATCCACGAAGGAAGACCGGCAGACATTGAAACGCCAGCTCCCAAGGCTAGAGTTAACTTCTTCTGATGAGCGGCTTTCGCTAGTGAAGCATAAGCAACCATGCTATTTCTAGGTAAATCCAGAACGAGGTCAGGGCGAAACTGATTTTTCATCATGGAGTAATGTGCGCCTATAAGGGCAACGAGGCACCGCATAGAGCTGACAAGTGCCGCACGGCTTTATCGCACGTTGTCCTGCAACAAATTGGAGCGAGGTTTAGTGATAGCTTGTCATTCTTGAGTAACAAGGTATCCCCCTTTTCCAAGTGAAAGTCCGAGGTTCCCCAGTACTGCGGCAAGTACTTGGTTGAAAACTTCCGTAGAAACGTCTATCCCGTGCTGTGCTTGTTCAAGAGTAACTGCTTGGCCTTGATGAATTACAGTGTTTCGTAGTTCTTGAATTTCAGCCGATTCTCGAAGTAATGGCTTCCCCGCAGCTTTTCGACGTAGCGTGGCCAGTTCAATGCCCGCCAATTCCATAAACAATTTCGTAAGAAGTTTTTCATACCGCATTAGCCCAGTTTGCGAGAGTGCGGCCGCAACTACAAGTTCGGCCAGAGATTCGTTATGAATGAGCCCGTAGACGACCGGTCTGAGCAAGGATGACTTGAGAAACAACTCGGTAGCCGATGCGGCGAATACCAACGCGGCACTGTGATGGCCATTCGCTTGAAGCGCCTTGGCTTCTTTGAATGCTCTGACCGCCGGCACGAGAACTTCCGGGTGTGCAACATAGTAAGAGCGCAGGCGTTCGCTAGTGAATTCGGCAATCGCTTGTTCTTTGTGTTCGGGATATAGATCACGAGACATGCTCTCGTAAGCTTCGTCCCACGCCGCATCTTCGGGGGAGTAGCTCATGACAATTTAACTTAATGTCAAAGCGGCCGTTGCCAAGCGACGTTTGCCAAAGGCCGTATTCGGCGACATGTTATGCGGCGAGGTAGATAAATGCACTGAATCCACCATAGGCGGCCAAAAGAAATCCCAAAACACGGACAAAGCCCTCATGTTTACGTTCTCTAGCTGAAAACTCGGAGATCTTCTTTACAGTGAGTTCCGCTGCATTAGCTCCATAGAGCATGGCCGAGCACATAAGTAGGAATAGCCCGAGAAGTAGGAAACCGGAAAACGGTGCATTCGGCCAACTACCAAGCAATGCGCCGAAACCCCAACCAACAATTGCGCCAACGATACCAACATAAATTGGCAACAGAAAACGGCCAATGCCACAGAAAATACTAGCAGGGAGTCGCCACGATCTTGATGCCGTAGCAACGGCCAATCCTTGGAAAATCATGAGCATATACACATACAACTCGAAGTGCTTAGGTTGAAGTTGCTCAGACAAAAACTCTTTCGCTATGAGGCTACCTTTAGCTGACAAAAACGACAGGTAGGAAACCACCACAAGTGAAAAAACAAATGCGCTTAGTTGGATGTGTCTATTCATAATAGCTATTCAATGAACCAGCAGGTCCGCATACCGATAAGCCCAGAACAGGTCGATTTACCTAGGCTTAATCAGCGATCAAGGACTACAGTTTTGCCTCCGCAAAAATCTCAGCCACAGAGATGTCCATGCCCTTTGCAATGCGAATTATGGTCATGACCCCCGGATTCTGAATCCCGCGCTCTATGCTACTCATGTAGGCACGATCTACCTGACTTCGATGCGCTAACTCTTCTTGAGATATCCCGCGCGCTTTACGCATCGATCTGATCGCTTCTCCCAGGGCAACAAGAACTGGGGCATTGGCATATTTCGGAGAGGGGGTCGGCATGGGACAAATCGTCCCGCTGCGAGTACGATTAGACCACGGTTGATCATACACATTTAGGAGCCGGTGATGCTTCGCGGAGAACTGGAGAACGAACTGGTGATGCCCCGTCGTTGGGCTTTCCCCCATACGCGGAACTATCTGTTTATTGAACAGGTTTTCAACGTCCCCCTTTGGTACATTGAAACTCTTTCCTCCGAAAACATAGAGGAGTCGCGTCATTTATGGAGCAGATATATTGCTAGTAGTCCCAATGCGACCCTCGAAGCTCTTCAAGTTCACGGCACTGCAAATGCAATTGTCCATGTATTACTGCCCGGATATATGCTTCGACAAAGCGAACCCGTTTTGACCCGCTGTCGGATGCTGTGGCGATGTCGCGTGAGCGATAACAAGGCACATGAAGCAATTTCGTTTGTCACTGATCACGGAGAGTTCGTCGACTGCCAAGATGCCGTCGAACTTAACGAGTTGGAGAAAATCGAGCTAGTTTGGGGTGAGCAATTGCCCAATAACCAAATCTAGGTACAGGTTGTTAATCCTTGCCATCAACGGGGAGGACAGCTAGGGTTGTCTCCGCTAACGCCCGCTTACTAGCCATATGCCAACGATATACAATGGTTGTGGACACGCTGCGAAATGGTCAGCCAATTCGGAGTCTTAGCTGCACTTTTGAGGCATAGCTACCTGGACGAGCTTTCATAAGGACGTGGATGGCATCGCTACGGAAACGATGGTACATGGGTGAGGACGGGCGGCTGAAGTCGAGCGGAATGTACGTTCGAACTGAGGCCGAGAGCTAATGGCCCGCCTGGAATACATCCACTACCGGCCGCATCGGCCTGAAATAGCCAATCAATCCGTTCATTGGGTACAGGAGACTTCTGTTCGGCCGGTTGAAAGGTTGCCACAAATTTTCTGGCAGGACGCGCAACCATGGAACGAAGCCAACTTGTGGGCGTTGGAAATGAGCCGTTGCCATGACCTAAAAGGTAAGACCGTTCAGAGCCTGATGGAGCATCTCCATAAATATGCCGTTTGGCTTGAAGGCGAGCGGGTCGACTGGCGCCACTTTCCCAAAAATAAGGCGGAGCGCGTATTGGTGCGCTATCGGGGTGCCTTGATTGATGCGCGGAGCCGAGGTGAACTTAGCCCCTCCACGACGACAGCCCGGATGCGCGCCGTAATTCGCTTCTATCGCTTTAGCGCCGGCCATAACTTCGTTAGCCGTGACGCGCCCAAGTGGCAGGACAAGGTTGCTGTTGTGCGCTATTTCGACAACGTAGGTTTTGAGCGAACGCTGCAGCGAATCACCACCGACTTATCCATTCCTAACCGTACAAGGTTGGGGGTTACATTAGAGGATGGCCTGCAGCCCATCATGTCCGAGCACATGCAGGAACTGCTGCGTTTCACCAGCGAAAATGTCAGCGATGAACTGCACCTGATGCTGTTAATTGGATTTTTCACTGGCGCTCGCTTGGGCACCATCACTTCGCTGCGAGTACCGGCAATAGAGCAAGCCGTGCGCGATCCAAATGTGTCGGGCATGTGGGTAATTCCGATTGGTCCGGGAACGGGCATTGCAACAAAATTCGACGTGTCTGGAGACCTTCTGGTGCCCGACGAACTGATGCAACTGTTGAGGAAGTACGCGGGTTCAATTCGCCATATGGACCGGGTGATCAAGGCCGGGAAGGCAGATAGGTTATGCCTCTTCCTTACTCGTCATGGCAATCCATTTCAACCTGCGGCTGTAGATCGCGAAATGGTCGAACTGAGGCGTAGCGCCACCGGCGCGGGGCTCAAGTTCATGCAATGCTTCAAATTTCACCAGACCCGTGCCACCTATGGCACTTGGCTGATGTCAATCTCATTAAAAGTGTCCAACGTCAAGGCGGCCATTGAGTTCGTAAAACGGGCCATGCATCATCGGCACGAGGCCACAACTTTTCGTTACATCACTTTCATAGAGCATACCCAGGCCAAGATCGAGATCGCCAACGCTTTTACTCAGGCATTCCTCGGTATTCTTGTTCGGATCGGGGAAGCCTGACATGCTCGAATTGCACCTACCAGACCTGACATTCCCGATGGTCAAGTATGGGAGGGTAGAAACGCCGTGGGACCTTCGGCCCTTGCTCTACCAAGGCGCAGCCGGGGCGAATGTAAGAGATGTCGCAAAGCAGATTGCATCCGGAAAGTTTGGGCGTCCCATCCTAGAGCGGATCGAATTAGTCACGAGCATTCACACAGTTCTGGTGGCTAGCTTGATTGCTGGAGGCTCAAGTTGTACTGTTTTCAGCAAGATCAGGAACCTTAGGACGTTTTGGTCGTGGGCGGAGCAGGCGATGAAAGATCGGCCGATCTGTCGGGAATTCATCGAGGCGACCTACCGTCACTGGACAGATTTTCTGTTGCATCGGGTTCGCCTCAAAAGTATCGGAGCGGAAACGGCACATTCGCTTGCTTGCACGGTTTCATCGGTGCTCGATGAGGTTCTGGATCGCAATACGCGACTGTTGGAAAGTACGCGAATCAGGCGCCCAAAAAAAGGAAAGCGTGCCGCTGGTGGAGTCGAAGCAGATAAGCAAAACCTTGCTGATACCTTCGCTTTTGGCCACCTGCTGCTCGACATAATCAACGGATTGTCAGGGCAGGCAATCTGGGGGCCGTTGCCGGTACGCATTCCATTGCGTTCCGGATTGGAGTTACGAGAATGGTCTGGCTTGAGATCATCAGAGAACCTCGTCATCCTGAAGCCTGGATATAAGCCTAAGAGCGCCACAAACAATCTTGTAGCTAAACGCACTAACTATGAAAGGGATTGCACGCTGCGCACGCGCTTTCCACTTGCAAATCTGAGGCTTGAGGCCGAGTTGCTAGTGTTTATTTCGCAGACGGGGATGAATTTGGCGCAAGCGCATCAGCTAAAGCTGAGCCAATACAGTTACAAAAGCACCATTGATGGCTATGAAGTTCGCGATTACAAGGCACGAAAGCAGGGGGCTGTGCTCTTCGAGATTTTTGCAGAGTACAGGTCAGTATTCGAGAATTATCTGGCATGGCGTAAATCAGTCTTCTCGGATAGCCAGGAATTGTTTCCCTTTGTTCGTAGGGGAGGCCGAGCAGAATTAACTCCTCCGGGGTTTGACAAGTTACGGAAGTATATTTGCCCCAAAACTGGGGTCCGGTTCTTCCCACCTAGGAATTTGCGCAAGACGCGTATTAACTGGTTGTTGCGGCAATCACGCAATCCTGATCTGACAGCAGAGCTGGCGCAGCACACCAAAGAAACCCTGATGCGCGTTTATGAGCAGCCGAGTCTGCAAGTGGCGATGAGCGAGATTATCCAGTTCTGGCCTTCTTTCGATCCTGCGTTACGTGGCGATCCTAAGCTCTGTCTAGCGCCGGGAGTATGCGACGGGATTCCTCAGCCAACGCCAGATCTGCCGGTCGAAGCGCCAAAGCCTGATTGCAGAACTCCGGCAGGCTGCCTGTTCTGCGCTCATCACCGGGACATTGATAGCCAAGATTATGTGTGGTCGGTTGCCTGTATGCGCCACCTGAAAACCATTGTATTGCAAGGATTTAGACCCATAAAAAAGGGTGGGGCAGATGCAGCAAGGCATGTCGAATTAGCTCTTGAGGTGCTGTCTGCAAAGCTCAAATGGTTCCGAGAGTCAAATGAGCAGCGGAAAAGCTGGGTGAATGAAGCACTGGAGCGTGTGGAGGAAAGTGACTTTCATCCTCACTGGCGCTACCTGATCGAAAGCGCGCAGGGAGTGTGACATGAACATTGGTCTCGATCAGTTTGGATTGGCGCTTGACCTGCCGTTGGCGGCCTCTACGTCGCGTTGCTACCGTCCGCCGAGCTGGCCACCTCCTCGGGATTGGGTGTGTGTTGAAGATGAGCACGGCAATCCAGTTTCTCGCTGGGGCGATCCCTTGTGGAACTTGTCGTTATGGAAAGGGAAAAGGACGTTATTGAATTTTGGTGACGGTCAGAAACTGAACAAAAATTCGCCCTCTATTGACGTTGCGAACGCGGACGATCTCAGGCTGCTCGTCACTTGGAAAATCTGGGGACCGCGAGGGATCAGAACACTCGGATCAACGACTGAAAATTTCTTCAAACCTCTCAGGAAGATATTTGCGCATTGCAGTCAGCGGGGGATCCTTGCCCGAGACCTAATGAATTTCCCCATGATCGCGGATGAGGTCACTCAGACAATCACCTCAAGCAAATTTGCCCAATTTGTCGCGGAATTAGATCGCCTCATCGATGCACGTGACTTCCTAGGATTCACTCTCTTTGATCGGAATGGCATCAAGCGGTTGATGGCGGCACAACCAGAGCATGCGCGAGACCAAACACCATACATTCCGCCAAGAATCTGGACCTATCAGGTTACGCGACTTAGAGAGTGCTTAGACGACTATCTGGCTCACCGACTTCAAATCGAGGAGTGCTTCAGGTTTTGCGCGGATGCCTACCGGCATAACCAAGGCGGTTCAATGAAGTTATCTCCTAATCGGGCGCCTTTTCAAACTCATCTAGAAGGGGAGGGTAAAAGAAGCGGCTTGATCTACTTTGGCCCCTTCGGTCTCACAGCAGAACGATTCGGCATCAAGACATTATTTGAAAGATGGCTAGGTGGTGATTTGAAGGAAACTAGTATCCAGTCATTCACCAGGTATCTCAACCTGATCCAATCCGCCAGCTTGGCCTACGTCCTGAATTTTTCGCTGATGCGCGTTTCGGAAGGCAGTTCCATCCGCGAGGACTGCCTCGAATGGCACGAAGACGATGGGTGGGGCCGGGTCCCATTGATCCGTGGTGAAACCACTAAGACCGATCCAGACTCCGATGCCCGCTGGACCATTAGCCCAAGTGTCGAAGTAGCGATTCAGGCGATGCGCTCCATCGCTTCCCTGCGTGTAAGTTATTCTGATGCAGCTGACCAAAATAATCCTTATCTTATTGATTGGAATAACGAGCCATGGGCCGGGGGGCCCGGAAAAGTGAGCCATAGGCGAGATGCTTCAATTCGGCCAAGCATACGGCCCTATAGCGAGGTGCAGCGCCTGTTCCCGCTGCTGTTTGAGCCCGAACTATTGGCCATTACGAAGGACGACCTCAAGATTGCGCGGGCGGTTAGTCCGACGCTCGATCCCGAGCGTTTCAGGATCGGCGAACCTTGGCCATTAACCTGGCACCAACTTCGGCGCACTGGGGCGGTGAACATGTTTGCGTCTGGAACAATCAGTGATTCATCGATTCAGTTGCAATTGAAGCATCTCACCCGTCTGATGCCTTTGTATTACGGACGTGGAAATTCAAGCCTTCGTTTCAACGATGAGACCCGCGTCATGTTGGTTACTGCTCAATATGAGGCAATGGGGCGCGAGCTTGCCGAGATCCAGACGAGTCGGTTTGTAAGCCCTCACGGTGAGGAGCACAAGAATGCACTATTGTCCGTGGTCAGTACTGAGGACCCGATCAATCTGATCAGCGAGAAGGATGTGCAGCGCTATGAACAAGCAGCACGTCGGCAACAAATCAGCTTTCGCAGAACCGTCCTTGGTGGCTGTATGAAGAACGGGCAATGCGATGGAGATTGCATCGAAAGTGTTGGAGACTGTGCCGGCGGCGATGGCAAGGCCCCCTGTGCCCATGTACTTTTTGATAGAGAGCGGAGCAGCGCCAACAATATTCGGCTGGAAGCGGTCAAGGCGCAGTTGGCAGCGATCCCATCCGATACGCCACGGCACCGTGCTCTACAGCAGGAACGACGTGGATTGGAGAACTATTTTGCCTATATCAGCCGAAACTAGCCGAGGAGCCAGCGCTGCTGAACAGCGTTTCCGCGAGGCCTTCGAGCGCTTGAAGCTCGGGCAGCCTCAGGTGTTGCCCAAGGGCTCGCCAGTCAGCCAGAACAACGTCGCGAAAGAGGCCGGATGCGACCCGAGTGCTTTGCGCAAAGCGCGCTTCCCGTTGCTTGTGATGGCGATTCAGGAATGGATCGAGACACACCAAGGGGAGCAAGTTGATTCTGCCCGCCAGAAACTGCTCAAGCAGCGCCTTAGGAACCGCGATACCCGTGAGACCATCGCGGACCTCAAGCGGCAGCGTGATATCGCTGCCGGACTGCTGGCCGATGCGAATCTATGGATCGTGGAACTCACCGAACAGGTCGCCGATATGCGTGCAAGGCTAGACGTCCTTCAACCATCTGCCACTGTCCTAACGCTGCCTGGGGAGTCTAATTAATTTTATGCCGCGTTTATTCACTTATACGATCCCTGTCGATGATGGAGCAGCCCCGAATCCATTTCATGGAATGTGTTCTCTCGCTATCTGTAAGCCGGGTATTCGTCGAGTAGCAAGGCCTGACGATTGGGTGGCTGGCCTTGGCTCCAAAAATGCACCAAGTGGGGATTTGAGCGGCCACTTGGTATATGCCATGCGTGTGGAAGAGGTTTTGTCTTTGCGAGACTACGATCTTGCCGCTAGGTCACGCTGGCCGCACCGCATCCCCAATATTCATAGCACTTCGCTTCAGGAACGTCTTGGTGACTGCATTTACGACTTTTCGAACGGCACACCTATTCAAAGATTAAGCGTCCACGGAAGCGACAACGTTGCAACTGACCTCGGTGGCGAAAACGTACTGTTGTCGAGAGATTTTTACTACTTCGGCAGCCGGGCAAGAATGCTTCCCGATTACCTTCGCCCAATTTGCCATCAGACTCAAGGTCACCGAAGTAATTCAAATGCACCGTACTTCGATCAATTTATTTCTTGGGTGCGCGCCCTCGTTCCCGTTCCCGGACAACTCTACGGGTGGCCCGACCACATAGTGGAATGGAGCACCGTTTCTGCATGTGGCGGTTGCACACCCAGAAAGCTCGATGATGAATATGATCCGGACTGCTAACCCTGTGTTCGAGACGCTCTGCGCGAAAACTGTGCAGGTGCCTTGGTTCCAGGAAATGCATACTGGTATCTCCAATCCATTTGGAATTCAGGTTCGGCAAGACGTTGAGATAGACTAGCGCTCTCTAATGGCACAGGGCCTCACGATATCTGCTCAGCAGAAAGCGGGGCTCAAGAACAGCGCGGGGAGCGTACAAAATGGCTGCTAAGGAAGCCAAGGCACGAATCAAGATCAACAAGCTTCTGGAAGAATCCGGCTGGCGCTTCTTCGATGACGCCACGGGTAAGGCCAACATTGTTCTTGAACCCAAGGTCAAGCTGACCAAGGCGGTCGTTGATGCGCTCGGTGACAACTTCGAGCAATCAAGCAATGGATTTATCGATTTCCTGTTGCTCGATGATGTTGGCTTCCCCCTCGTCGTGCTTGAAGCCAAGTCGGAAGACAAGAATCCCCTGGTCGGCAAGGAGCAGGCGCGCAAATACGCCAAGTCGCAAAACTGCCGCTTCGTCATCCTTTCCAATGGCAACCTGCATTATTTCTGGGATCTGGAGCAGGGCAATCCGCACATCATCACGCGTTTCCCATCGCCCGATTCGATCAAAGGCTATCACCGCTTCCAACCCAATCCGCAGCGTCTGATAACCGAGCCCGTCGGCAAGGACTACATTGCGCTGACGCAAATGCCAGGCTATGCCGTCGAAGCCGGTTGGAACAATGCCGGTGAGCGCGATGCCTTCATCCAGAAAAATCGTCTGCGCTTCATGCGCGATTACCAGAAGCGCGCCGTGCAGGCGATACAGGACGCCGTCGCCGAAGGAGATAGCCGCTTTCTGTTCGAGATGGCCACCGGCACCGGCAAGACGCTCACCTCTGCCGCCGTTATCAAGCTATTCCTGCGAACTGGCAATGCGCGCCGAGTGCTTTTTCTTGTTGATCGCCTGGAACTTGAAGATCAAGCCAACAAGGCTTTCGTTGCCTACCTGAAAAACGATTACACCTCGGTGATTTACAAGGAACGCCGTGACGAATGGCGGAAGGCAGAGATTGTCGTCACCACCGTGCAATCGCTTCTCTTTAACGACAAATACCGTCGGCTGTTCTCGCCGACCGACTTCGATCTGGTGATTTCCGACGAAGCTCACCGCTCCATCGGCGGGAACGCGCGGGCCGTATTCGAGTATTTCGTTGGCTACAAGCTGGGCCTGACCGCGACGCCACGCGACTACTTGAAGAAATTCGACGCCTCCAAGCCGAGCACCCGCGACCCGCGTGAAGCCGAACGTCGGCTGCTGCTCGATACTTATCGCACCTTTGGCTGTGAATCCGGCCAGCCGACTTTCCGTTATTCGCTACTGGATGGCGTGCGCGAAGGCTTCCTGATCAACCCGGTCGTTGTCGATGCGCGTACCGAGATCACCACGCAATTGCTGTCAGACAAAGGTTATGCCGTCGCCAATGTTGGCGAAAACGGTGAAAAAAGCGGCGAAGACAGCTTTTTCCAGAAAGATTTCGAGAAAAAGTTCTTTTCCGAAGCCACCAATCGCATTTTCTGTCAGACCTTCCTCAACAATGGCCTGCGTGACCCAATCAGTCACGAGTTCGGCAAATCCATTGTTTTCGCAGTCAGCCAGAACCATGCGGCCAAGTTGACCCAGCTCCTCAACGAACTGGCCGACGCTATTTGGCCGGGCAAGTACCAATCCGATTTCGCGGTGCAGGTCACTTCGCTGATTCCTGACGCCCAGCAATACACGATCAATTTCACCAACAACAACCTGCTCGGCTCGGCCAACTTTCTCGACGCCTACAAAACCAGCAAGGCGCGCATCTGCGTTACCGTTGGAATGATGACCACCGGCTACGATTGCCCGGATATTCTCAATCTCGCGCTGATGCGGCCGGTGTTCTCACCGTCGGATTTTGTCCAGATCAAGGGACGTGGCACGCGCAAGCACGGATTTCTCGAACAGCTTTTCGACAAACAGCTCAAGGAACAGATCGGCAAACAAGAGAAGACACAATTCAAGTTCTTCGACTTCTTCGCCAACTGCGAGTATTTCGAAGAGAAATTCGATTACGACGAAGTGCTTAAGTTGCCCAGGCCGGGCGCCGGTGAAGGCAACGGGGAGGGCGGCGGAACGACCATCGGCCCGAACGGTGAATACATCCACGGCGGCACTGACAACATCCAGCAGGTTCGTGAGGAAGCCGTCGGCCCTCAAGGCATGAAGATCGACCGCATGTTCTTCGAAGGCTTCGAAAACGTGGTCAAGGCCGATCCGGTTTTGCAGCGCCAGGTCGATAACGAATTGTGGGACCAGGCCATCGACTATGTCACCACTCATCTGCTCGACAAACCAGCCGAGTTCTACACCCTCGACAAGCTGCGTCGCGCCGCTGGGGTGGATCGGCGCCTCACCCTGCGCGAGATTCTGGAAAAGATTTTCGGCCTCATCCCTTACTTCAAGGGCAAGGACGAACTGCTCGAAGACGAATTCCAGAAATTCCTGCTCGACCAGCCGCCCGAAGCACTGAGCCAGCACGCCGACGCTGTCGTCGCTATGAAGTATTTCTTCAAGGCCTACGCGACCGACGGGCACCTGCGCGACATCATCGAAAAGAAACGGCTGACCGATCTCAACGTCAATCCAGCCTTCAGCATGGCCGACTTCAAGGCCGTGCCGAAGGAGTGGCGCGAACGTATTCCTGAATACGTGAAGGATTATGTGTCGCTCAACCAGTTTATGTAGGTCGCCAAAATGAAGCGGCATCGACTACAATCGAAGCGTTAATAGCTACATTAATACTCCGTGCTTCTCGACCTTCTTTTTGGCACCTACCGGCAACGGGCACTGGCGCAACTGCTCTTGCATCCCGAGAGCAGTTACCACGTCCGCGAACTGGCGCGCCTGACCGGCACCACCGCCGGCACTCTGCACAAGGAATTGGCCAAACTGGCCGAAGTCGGCCTGTTGAAGCGCGAAAAGCAGGGGAATCAAGTGCGTTACCAGGCCAACCGGGAGTGCCCGGTTTTCGCCGAGCTGGCTGGTCTGTTTCGCAAGACCAGCGGGCTGGTCGACGTGCTGGCCGAGGCGCTTCGTTCGCTGCAGCCGGTACCCGAACTGGCGCTGGTCTTCGGTTCGCTGGCGCGTGGCGACGAAAATGCCCGCAGCGACGTCGATCTGCTGCTTATTGCCGACTGCAGTTTTGGCGACGCCATCAAGGCACTGCACCCGGCCCAGGCCATCCTGCAACGCGAAATCAACCCGGTGCTCTACACCGCCGCCGAGTTCGCTCGGCGCATCGAGGCAAAGGATGGCTTAGCGCTGAACATCCTCGCCAAACCCAAACTCTTCGTGATCGGAACAGCCAATGACCTTGGAAAATTTGCTGGCGATTCATCGCCTGCAAGCGTTTGAAGCGACGTCGAGCGGCGTGCTGCGCCTGCTGGCCTCGGCCGAGCGCAATCTGGCCGACGCACGCCTGACTGAACTCAGCAACGACAATCGTTTCGACACTGCCTACAAGACCATCATGCAATGCGCCATGATCGGGTTGTGGGCCAATGGCTTTCGTACCGCCACCAGCCAGCCTGGCCACCATCAGACAGCACTTCAAACCTTACCCAAAACGCTCGGGATGGCCGCTGATACGGTAATCATCCTCGATGCCCTGCGCAAACAGCGCAACCTCAATGACTACGAAGGCGACTCCGTCGCCGATGCCGCCGTCCGGGAATGCCTGGCCCAGGCCGACGCAATCCTCGCTCACACCCGGCAATGGCTGCAAAGCCATCGCCCCGACCTGCTTAACGAGAACCACTAAGCCCATGCTCGACAGCAACACTAAACGCCGTATTGATTCCTGCCGCGACATCCTCGTCGGCAAAGTGCCGGACCCAAAATCGCAGGTCGAACAGATCACCATCGCGCTGATCTACAAGTTCATGGACGATATGGACGCCGAAGCCGAAGAGCTGGGCGGCAAGCGCAGCTTCTTTGCCGGCGAATATGGTAAATACGGCTGGGCCAGGCTAATGGCCCCCAACATGGGCGGCTTCGATGTGCTGGCGCTCTATTCCGAAGCCATCGGAAAGATGAACGAGAACCCCGGCATCCCGGCCCTGTTTCGCGACATCTTCAAGAACGCCTACCTGCCTTACCGCGACCCGGAAACTCTGCGCGCCTTCCTCAAGGAAATTGACGGCTTCACCTACGACCATTCCGAACGCCTCGGCGATGCCTTTGAATACCTGCTCTCCGTGCTCGGCAGCCAGGGCGACGCCGGCCAGTTCCGCACGCCGCGCCACATTATCGACTTCATGGTTGAGGTTATCGACCCGAAGAAAAACGAAAGTGTGCTCGACCCCGCCTGTGGCACGGCGGGCTTCCTAATTTCAGCGTGGAAGCACATCCTCCAGCAGAACACCAAGGAGCGCGCTGGCGACCAACTCACGCCCGAAGAACGCGCCAACTTGGTAGCCAACATCCACGGCTACGACATCTCACCTGACATGGTTCGGCTGTCGCTGGTTAATCTATACCTGCACGGCTTCACCGATCCGCACATCGTCGAATACGACACACTGACCAGCGAAGAACGTTGGAACGAAACCGCCGATGTAATCCTGGCTAACCCGCCTTTCATGTCGCCGAAAGGCGGCATCAAGCCGCATAAGCGTTTCTCAGTTCAGGCAACGCGCTCGGAAGTACTGTTCGTCGATTACATGGCCGAACACCTCAGTTCGCAAGGCCGTGCTGCCATTGTCGTGCCCGAAGGTATCATTTTCCAGAGCGGGACTGCCTACAAGCAGTTGCGCGAAATGCTGGTGAGAAACTCGCTGGTCGCCGTGGTATCGCTGCCGGCGGGTGTCTTCAACCCGTATTCAGGAGTCAAGACGTCGATCCTGATCCTTGACAAACGCCTGGCAAAAAACTGCGACTCGGTGCTCTTCGTAAAGGTAGAAAACGATGGCTTCGGACTTGGTGCTCAGCGACGGGCGGTCGCGGGCAGCGGGCTACCCGAGGCGCTGCGCCGGCTGCGCGAATTTTCAGCGGATCCGAAGGCGTTCGAAAATTCGGCGGTGGCACATAAGGTGAAGCGGGCGCAGATTGGGGAGGGTGGGGAGTGGAATTTGAGTGGGGATAGGTACCGGACTCCTTCGGAAAAGACCAACGCCTCTTTGCCATTTGTTTCCTTGGGGGAGCTATGTAGCTTTATGACCGGAGGCACGCCAACATCTAGCGTCCACGAGTACTACGAAAATGGCACCGTACCCTGGCTAGTCTCAGGTGATATTCACAAGAAACAAATTTTTGATTGCGGAAATCGAATTACAGAGATCGGTGTTGCAAATTCGAACGCTAAGGTTTTGCCAGAAAATAGCGTGCTAATCGCGCTAAATGGGCAAGGGAAAACGCGCGGTACGGTTGCCTTGCTACGTATGAGGAACGCAACGTGCAATCAGTCGTTGGTCGCTATTTGTCCCGACCAGTCAAAGCTGTTACCCGAATATCTATTCAGCGTATTGGATTCGATGTATCAGGAGATTCGAAATCTAACAGGAGATAACCAAAGAAGTGGGCTGAATATCCCCATTATTAAAACCATTCGGATTCCACTTCCACCGCTAGCGATCCAGCAAGAAATCGTCGCTGAAATTGGCGGCTACCAGAAGATCATCGACGGCGCTCGCCAGGTGGTCGAGAACTACCAGCCACGAATCGACGTGCATCCCGATTGGCCCCTTGTGCCGCTCAGCGAACTGTTCAGTACAAAATCGGGAACAACTCCAAGGCGTGACAACCCCGCTTATTTTTCCGGCGGGCTAATTCCGTGGGTAAAGACTCTCGATTTAAACGATGGGCCAATCCACAACACCGACGAGCGCGTAACCGACCTCGCCCTCGCTGAAACTCACTTGGATATTTTACCCAAGGGTACGGTACTGATTGCGATGTACGGTGGATACAACCAAATCGGGCGAACTGGTGTTTTGGAAATTCAGGCCGTCCACAACCAAGCGATGACTGCGCTGCTACCGACCCCAAAGGTCGAACCTTATTACCTCAATGCAGTATTCGTGTCGTTCAGGGGCTATTGGAAAACTGTCGCCAACAGCACAAGAAAAGACCCGAACATCACCAAAAGCGATGTAATCAATTTCCGCCTGCCACTCCCCGATATCGAAACTCAACGTGCGCTCGTCGCTGAAATCAAGGCCGAGCAAGCGCTCGTCAATGCCAACAAGCAATTGATCGAGCGCTTTGAGGCCAAGGTCAATACCGCCATCAATCGTGTCTGGGGTAGCAGCGAGTAACCAATGGATGAAGCTCAGGCAATCCGGGAATTCCTCCCGAACTCATTCAAGAATCGAAATGACGACGATTACATCGCGTTTCTATGGGATGCTTTCGAGAGCAACTACAGGAACGAGAAATACCAGTTTGCAATGCTGGCTTGCCACATGCTCTACATGAGCTTCGTCTATTTTTCCGTGTGGCAAATTAAACTAAGTCGGCCTGACGACTACAAACAGGCAGCAGTCTTTCTGGCAAATAGGAAGTTGGGGGAGAACGACTTGCTTGCTGCATCTTCCCCCTTCACGCTGAGCAAAATTGAAGAACGCACAATCTTTCGGCTGCTGCGCTTGACGGGTTGCGAAAGCGATGACATCAAACCTTTTGCACGCCTAGTCGATGAACGTAATGAAATTGCGCATTCGAACGGGAATATTTTCTACAGCGACCAGGCCGCTGCAGACCGGAAAATTTCGGAATTTCTGCAACAGATGGCGGCGATTCAAAATCACATGCTACCCGTACTGCATGATTGCTTCGAAAGGTTTCTGATCGATAGCCGGGACCCGGAAAATCGTCAATATATCGATGACGCCGACCAGATTCGCGAAGCTTTGATTCACGAAAACTATTTCTCGCAGAAGGACATTGAGGCATGCATGTGTTTCAACGTGAACAAACTTGCCACCGACGAAAATTTTCCGAATATCGAGGCGCTTTTTGACGCCTTCGTCGAATCCTACGAGTCGTGAAAACGTCCGCTACTAATTATCCTAGCAACCCCATCTGGAATTGAGCCGAACGCGGAAGATACCATCTTGCCATTGAGACTTCGATTCTTGCTCGACACCAACATCCTGATCCCGCTTCAGGACTCGCTTCAGGTGTTGACCCCCAACTTGGCTAATTTTGTTCGCCTGGCTAACGTCGGCGGTCATCAGCTGCTCTATCACCCGGCGACGATTACCGACTTCCAGCGCGATCCAAACGAAGCGCGGCGCTCACGGAATTTGCAGCGGATTGGCCAGTACTCCCATCTGGATAATCCAGCGCCGTGTCCCTGGAATACGCCTGCGATATCAAGTAATGAGGCCTGCGACAACGAAATCCTCTATGCGCTGGCGTGTGATGCTGTCCATGCCTTGGTTACTGAAGATCGCGGCATCCATGGCAAGGCACGCGCGCTGGGGCTTCGGGATCGTGTCTATACGATCCAGATGGCAGAAGACTGGCTGCGGCGATTGCATGAACCTCGACAGGTCGTTCTTCCCAATATTGAAGATGTCCCCTTGCACAGCCTGACGCCAGGACTGCCTGGGGAATTTTTCAACAGCTTGCGTCATGGGTATGTAGGCTTTGACGATTGGTTTCGGAAAAAGGCGAGGGAGGATCGGCGCGCTTGGGTTTATCGCGGGGACGACGGACAGATCGCGGCACTTTGCATCTACGCGGTGCAAACCGATGAGGCAATCAATGATGCTCAGGAGCGGCTTGCCGGCGATGCATTGAAGCTCTGCACCTTTAAGGTTGGAGAGCAGGTTCGCGGCCGAAAAATCGGCGAGCTTTTTCTCAAAGCTGCCTTCAGGTATGCCAGTGAATGCGCCTGCGAACATGTATTTACGCATACGGATGCGTCAGAACACGATTACCTCACACGCTTGCTGGAAGACTTCGGTTTCAGCCCGAGAGGGACTTATGGCAACGATGCGGTTCTCGTAAAAGCACATCCGCGAGTGGCCCCAGAAGCCGGAGATACAGCCCCGCTTGAATACGCGCGCCGGTACTTTCCTCACTACCGCCGGGATAACACGGTGCAGAAATTTATCGTGCCGATTCGGCCGCAGTATCACGACATTCTGCTGCCGGATTACAACCCGCATCAGGGCAGGTTGTTTGCCGTTCAAAACAACGCCGGCAATGCCATCAAGCTCGCTTACCTTTGCCATGCTCCAACTAGTTCGATTGTGCCCGGAGATGTGTTGCTGTTTTACCGAACCATCGACGAAAAGGCTGTAACCAGCGTGGGTGTCGTCGATAACTTCAAGACGCTTCAAGATGCGGCCGAAATTGCCAGCCTTGTTAGTCGCCGGACGGTGTATAGCCTGAGCGAAATCGAGGAAATGGCCGCCACGGCGACGAAAGTGATCCTCTTCCGTCTGGTTGAGCATTTGCCCAGACAAGTCAGTTACGCCCAACTACAACAGGCCTGCGGTGTCGCAGGCCCGATTCAATCCATTCGAAAAATTCAGGATGACCAGTTCAGTAAAATCCTCAGCGCCGCCGGTCGGTAAAGCTATTGTTCTATCGATCAAGCCCAAATATGCGGAGCTGATTCTCGCCGGCACAAAAACGGTGGAATTCCGACGCGCGTGGGCGGCAGAAAAGGTGGACATGATTGCCATCTACGCCAGTTCCCCCATCCAGAAGCTGGTCGGTATCGTTCAAGTATCTGACATCGTTCGGGCAAAACCGGCAACGCTCTGGGGCTATTGTTCCAAGCGAGGCGGCGGCTTGTCAAAAAGCGAGCTCACTGCCTATTTCAATGGCAAGGAATCCGGTGTAGCCGTATTGCTTCAGGATGCCAAGCGATTCGGCCAGGGCGTTGACCCACAAAAAGTGATCAAGAATTTCTCTCCCCCGCAGTCGTTCCGTTACATGACCGCTGCAGAAATGCGAAAGCTCAATAAGCTCGTACTCCAGCTTGAGGCGACTCCATGATCATTTTTATCGGTGGAATCCACGGTGTCGGTAAAACCTATCTAGGTGCGCCCGCAGCCCAGAGTTTTGGCCTTCGACATGCCACTGCAAGCCAGTTGATTCGCGAAGAGCGTGGTTTGCAATCTTGGGGAGCAGACAAGCGGGTAGAGGGCATTGACGAAAACCAAGCTGCTCTGATTGCAGCGACAAGGCGGGTTCGATCGGAGGGCGAAAAGCTGTTGCTTGACGGGCATTTCGTTTTGCGCGGAACTAATGGTGAGATCAATGAGATCGAGCCCTCGGTATTTCAAGACTTGCAGATCGGGGCGGTCTTGCTGCTTCATGCAGATGTCGATGTTGTCTTTGAGCGGCTACAGGCGAGAGGAGATACCTCGTGGACGGAATCGGAACTTCGACTGCTTGCGGAAAAAGAAGAGGCTCACGCCCGCCGAGTTGTCGGTGAGCTTGGAATCTCATTCACATATTTGAGCAATCCGAATTCAACCGAATTTGGCGCTGCGCTTGCGAAAATTCTTGGTGCCTAAACAGGATCACCGAACCAGCCAGCCGTTTGGTTTTAAGTGTGGACATGAACACCAAAAACGCCCGGAAAACTCCCATGTCTATGGACATTTTGCTGGTTGCCTGAAAACCCAGTGTTTGCCGGCTATTCACCATATGTCCATAGATGTGCAACTCGCGCTTAGGTCGCCAGCCAGGGCGTCGAATAAGTCCTTTTGTCCTTTCGGGGGCAAACAAAAGGCCGAAGCACAATGTGCTTCGGCCTTTTTCAATTCTGCCTCGCGATTTCTTATCCTAGGCGGTTACCGATCACGTCCATGGCCGTGACCATGATCGTGGCCCCCCTCACGGTCATCGCCGCGGCGGTCGTCACCACGCCGATCTCGGCGGTCATCCCGGTAGTTGTCACGATAGCCATCGCGGCGGCCATCGTCCCAGCGATCACGGTCACCCCGACCACGCTGCTGATAGCGCGGCGCATATTCACGTTCGTACCACTGGTCCTGAACAAAATAGACACGCTCGCCACAGGCGCGGTATTCGTGGCAGTGCTTGCGCCAGTGCTTGGCATGGCCGGGCGGGACGCGCAGGTAGATCGGCGGACGACTGTACGGAACAGGCTCGACCAGGATCGGCTGGCCATAGATGACCGGGGGACGCGGATAACCGCCGATGTCGATCTGGCCGTAGAAGCCGGGTTGGCCGATGCTGACCGAGACGCCCACATCAGCGGCGTGAGCCGTCGCGGTTAATGAGGCAGCCACGATGGCTGCCACAGTCAGAATACGTTTCATGATTCCACTTTACGGGTTGTATGTTTCAAATAACGCAGGAACGAGCGTTTCGATGACACCGGGCCGGACGCAGGGGGATTATTGCAGCGGGACGCCGGCGGCCAGGCTGCGGATCAAGCGCACGCAATCGACGTCGGACTGGTGGTAGGCCGATTTCACGTAGTCGATATAGGCGCGGTCTTCTGAATTCGGGTTGTTGGCCAGGGTGGTCTCGTAGGCAAAGCGCAGGAACAGGAAGCTGGGCTCTGGCTCCTCGATGGTGATGGTCAGGCTGCCGCCCGGGTGGGCTTCGGAAGGCTGGATGTCGAAGCGTACCCAATGCCGCTCAGTCATCGTGACGCGATCCTGGATCACGGCCGGGCCGAAATCGAGCTCACGGAGCAGGGCATCCGCCGTGCGTTCGAGGATGGTGCAGGACTCCAGGCCAGGCAGGAAGGGAAGGGGATTCTCGACGCGGTGCAACAGTCCCAGCCACAGCTGGTCGCGGGTCAATGATTCGACCAGCGGGTTTTCCGGGTCGTTGATTTGGATAAGGTGTTCGAAATTCATGGCGATATTGTATTTCATCACTGGCCGCCCATTGTCTTGTCGATCGCGCCTTGCCGCGATGCTCACGCTGTCGGTGGCGCGTCTTCGCGCACAGCTCAGCCGGGTAACGAAATTATGGGGTCGTGTTAACATCCCTCCCATGCAACTAGAACGTATCCTCCAAAAGCATGGTTTCGGTTCCCGCAGGGAATGCCGAGGCCTCATCCGCCGTGATCGTGTCGCGGTTAACGGCCAGGTTTGCGACGATCCTTTTGTCGAACTCGACACCGAAGGACTGGTATTCACGGTCGATGGCGTCGATTGGCCTTACGCCGAATTCGCCACGCTGATGCTCCACAAGCCGGCCGGCTACGAATGCTCGCGCAAGCCAAAACATCACGCCGGCGTCCTTGAACTGCTGCCCATTCCGTTGCGCGAACGCGATGTTCAGCCGATCGGCCGTCTCGACGAAGACACGACCGGCTTGCTCCTGATCACCAATGACGGGCAGTTGAACCACCAGCTTTCATCGGCCAAGCGCAAGGTGCCAAAAGTCTATCTGGCAACCACCAAGCATCCGCTCGATCAGGCGCAGATCGATCAGTTGCTGGCAGGCGTGCTCCTTGCCGACGAATACGAACCGATTAGCGCTGCTGCCGCTGAAATCGTTGGTGAAAAACTGCTGCGCCTGACCCTGACCGAAGGCAAGTACCACCAAGTCAAACGGATGGTCGCTGCTGTCAGCAACCGTGTCGAGGCCCTGCATCGTGAAGCCGTCGGCGAACTGACGCTGCCGCCTGACCTCAAACCCGGCGAGTGGCGTTGGTTGTCAGCGGCCGACCTGCAAAAACTGGGCTATTCCAAATGACCCTGACCGAAATGCGCTACATCGTGGCCTTGGCTCGTGAGCGGCATTTCGGCAAGGCGGCCGATGCCTGCCACGTCAGCCAGCCGACGCTGTCGGTGGCGCTGAAGAAGGTCGAAGGCCAGATCGGTGCCCCGCTTTTCGAGCGCGGCACCAACGATGTTCGCATCACGCCGCTGGGCGAGCGCATCGTTGCCCAGGCCACGCGCGTGCTGGATGAGGCGGTCAAGCTGGAAGAAATCGCCGAAGCAACCGGCGATCCGATGACCGGTCAGTTGCGCGTCGGTATCATCTACACCATTGCACCGTACTTGCTGCCGCAACTGATCCCGGCGCTCAATCGCGAGGCGCCGAAAATGCCGCTCTTCCTCAAGGAAGACTTCACCGGCAACCTGATCCCCGCGCTGAAGGCCGGTGAGCTTGACGTTATCGTCATTGCGCTGCCCTTTGCCGAGCCCGGACTGGTTGCCCAGCCGGTTTACGATGAACCGTTCAGGGTGGTTGTTCCGGCTACCCATCCATGGTCGTCTCGCACTGATGTCAATGGCGATGAGCTGGATGGCCAGAACCTGCTGCTGCTCGGCCAAGGCAATTGCTTCCGCGATCAGGTGCTCGAATCCTGCCCCCGCCTGAATGCGCCGGATGCCCTGGAGCACTCGCTCGAAGGCAGTTCGCTTGAAACCATCCGCTACATGGTGGCCAGCGGTGCCGGCGTGGCGGTCATGCCCAGTACCGCCGCCGATCCACTGATTACCAAGGAACCGCTGGTCAAGGTCTTGCCTTTTGCCGGAACCCAACCCAAACGCACCGTCGGCCTAGTTTGGCGCGTCACCTTCCCGCGGCCGCAAGCGATCGATGCCGTCCGCGCCGCGCTGTTGTCCTGCCAGCTACCGGGGGCCTTGGCCGTGCGTTGAGGTTTCACGTGGAACGCGTACGGAGCGTGTATTCCGGCGCCTGAAATGAAAAAGCCCTCGATTTTGTCGAGGGCTTTTTGCTTCAAGCAGCAGACCAATCAGGCTTCTGTCTTCTTTTTGGCAGGAGCCTTGGGTTTGGCCACTTTCTTTTCAAACTCGAACCCGACTTTGCCGCCCTGATTGACCAGATAGGCCGAGAACTTGCGGCGGGTGCGGTTGGACACGAATTCCTTCAGCAGGTCGGTTTTACCATCGGCCAGCAGCTTCTTCATCTGGGCGGCATCGATCGGCTGCTGCAGGATGATCTTGCCGGAGCGGAAATCGCAGGTCTTGGCCGGGCCGACCGATTTTTCGCAGACGTAGGAAGTGCCGTGCTCGAAGACATTGGCCGCGCACTTCGGGCACTTGCCCAGGCTTTCCTGCGCGGAGAAATCGACGGGTTCGGCATCGGCGGCATCCGCCTTGTCCTGGCCGAAGTCGAATTCCGGCTGCAATTCATCATTGAGCTTGATGGCAGCGGCAAAGCTGCGGCCCATTTTGTTGCGGAAACCGGTCAGTGGGCCGACCTGCTTTTCGGTCAGCAATTGCTCGATTTCAGCCGGTTCGTACTGACGGCCGGCGACGATCTTCCACAGTGCGTAGTCGCAACTGCCGCACTGGAACTTCTTGTAGGTTTCGCGAATCTGGCCGCCGCACTTGGGGCAGGGCGCCGTCAGCACACCGAAGTCGCCGGGGATGGTGTCGGCTTCGTATTGCTTGGCGCGTTCGACCATGTGACGGGTCATTTCGGCGATTTCCCGCATGAACTCGTCGCGCGTGAATTCGCCCTTCTCGATACGGCCAAGCTTCCATTCCCAGTCGCCGGTCAGTTCCGGCTGGGTCAATTCCTTGATGCCGAGGCCGTTGAGCAGCGTCATCAGGGTAAAAGCCTTGGCGGTCGGGATCAGTTCCCGGCCTTCGCGATGCATGTATTGCTCGCCGATCAGGTTCTCAATGATCTGGGCGCGGGTGGCCGGGGTGCCGAGGCCGCGGCCGGCCATGGCCGCCTTCAGTTCTTCGTCATCGACCATCTTGCCGGCGCCTTCCATGGCGGAGAGCAGGGTGGCTTCCGAGTAGCGCGGTGGCGGCTTGGTGGCGTTGGCCTTGACGGTGACTTCGTCGGTCTTGACCTTTTCCTTGGCATCGACGGCAACCAGATTACCTTCGTCGCCGTCCTGGCCTTCCTTACCGTAGACGGCGAGCCAGCCCGGATTGACCAGCACCTTGCCCTCGGTCTTGAAGGGGTGGCCTTCGACCCGGGTGATGCGGGTGGTGACCATGTATTCGGCGGCCGGGAAGAAGACGGACAGGAAGCGGCGAACGACGAAGTCGTACAGCTTCTGTTCCATTTCATTCAGGCTCTTGGGCGCCTGCGGCGTCGGGATGATGGCGAAGTGATCGCTGATCTTGGCGTTATTGAAGATGCGCTTGTTGGGTAGCACCCAGTTGCGCGCCAGGATCTGGTGGGCAAACGGTGAATAGCGGGCAAGCAGAACTTCGTCGTGCCCCTTGCCGGCGCCTTCGCCGGTCAGGATGGTCAAGGTTTCCTTGACGGTTGGCAGGTAGTCTTCCGGCAGGCAGCGGGAGTCGGTTCGTGGATAGGTCAGAACCTTGTGTTTTTCGTACAGGGCCTGGGCCAGCGATAGCGTGGTCTTGGCCGAGAAGCCGAAGCGAGCGTTTGCTTCGCGCTGCAGGGTAGTCAGATCGAAGAGCGCCGGCGACAAACGGGTTTCCGGCTTGGCTTCTTCGGTCACTTCACCGGGCTTGCCTTCAGTGGCGGCGCGGATGGCTTCGGCGCGGGCAACTTCCCACAGGCGGTCGGCGCGGGCATGTTCGTCGTCGTTTTTGCCCTTGAAGGCTTCGTCGAACCATTTGCCCTTGTAGGAGCCGGCCTTGGCCGTGAAATCGGCTTCGACTTCCCAGTAGTCGCGTGACTTGAAGTCGCGAATCTTGCGTTCACGCTCGACAACGATGGCCAGCGTTGGGGTTTGCACGCGACCAACGGTGGTCAGGTGGAAGCCGCCGGTCTTTGAGTTGAAGGCAGTCATCGCCCGCGTGCCGTTGATGCCAACCAGCCAGTCGGATTCGGAGCGGCAGACGGCGGCATCGCCCAGGCCTTCCATTTCCTGCCCGGGACGCAGGCGGGAGAAGCCGTCGCGGATGGCGCCCTGGGTCATCGACTGCAGCCACAGGCGTTGGACCGGCTTGCCGGACTTGGCGTTCTGGGCGATGTAATTGAAGATCAACTCGCCTTCACGCCCCGCGTCACAGGCATTGATCAGGCCGGTAACGTCCTTGCGTTTGATCAGCTTGTTGAGCACCTTGAGGCGCGATTCCGTCTTTTCGATCGGCTTCAGGGCGAAGTGTGGCGGAATGACCGGAAGGTGGGCGAAGGACCATTTGCCGCGCTTGACCTCGAACTCTTCGGGGCAGGCCAGTTCCAGCAGGTGACCGACGGCCGAGGAGAGCACGAGCTCTTCGCTTTCGAAGTAATCGTCGTGTTTGGTGAAGCCCCCCAGCGCCCGAGCGATGTCGGCGGCGACGGAAGGTTTTTCGGCAATGATCAGCTTTTTGGACATGGTTTGGCCTGTTGGGTGCCGGGGCATGATAAGTGCCCGGCGAGCGGCTTGGCAAGCCGTCAATATATATAGGTGCCTAGTTCAGGCGCTGGTAGCGGTTACCGGGCAGGGTGGCAATCAGGCCGCAAAGCTCCAGTGTCAGGAGTTCCGGCAGTAACTGATCGGCGCTCATGGTGGTTCGTTCGACGAGGTCGTCAAGGCAGCATGGATCGTGGCCAAGCGCAGCGAGAATCGGACCTTCATCGGCCTTATCCGATGGGATGTCTGCTGCGGGAGCTGTGTTGAAACTGCCCAGTTCTTCCAGGATGTCGGCAGCGGTTTCAACCAGCTTGGCACCCTGCTTGATCAATTTGTGGCAACCACGAGCAACTGGTGAGTGGATCGAGCCGGGAATGGCGAAAACTTCACGCCCCTGCTCTGCGGCCAGCCGCGCCGTGATCAGCGAGCCACTTTCCGGCGCCGCTTCGACCACCAGTACGCCGTACGATAGTCCGGAAATGATCCGATTGCGCCTTGGGAAATTTGAAGCGATGGCCGGTGTGCCGAGCGGGAATTCGGAAACGATCGCACCGGATTCGACAATCGCCAAAGCCAGCTCCTTGTTGCGTGCCGGGTAGATGCGGTCGGGCCCGGTGCCGATCACCGCGATGGTTTCCCCCTTGGCAGCCAGGGCGCCACGGTGGGCGGCGGCATCAATGCCCAGTGCCAGTCCGCTGATGATCGTCAGGCCCTTGGCGGCCAGCGTTTTGGCGAAGTTTTCGGCGGTTTGCACGCCTTGCGGTGTTGCATTGCGGCTACCAACCATGGCCAGTCCGCGCTTCTGGAGCAGGGCTGGGTTGCCGCGTACGTAGAGCAGGCTGGGCGGGTCGGCTATTTCGAGCAGCGCTTTTGGGTAGGCTTCGTCGGCCAGCGAGATGATGTGTTGCCCCGGTTGGCTGGCCCACTCGAGACTGTGTGCTAGCGCTTCCGTCGGATCGAAATCGAACAGCAGATCAGCGCGGTTACCGATGACGCCACGTGCTTCCAGGCGGCCAGCCGAGAAAATGGCTTCGGGTAAACCGAAAGCGGCGAGAAGCTTTCTTTGCGTCTCGCCGCCGATGCCCGGGATCAGGGTCAGCCGCAACCAGGCGGCCAGACTGTCGTTATGGCTCACGGGTTCAGTGCGGAGTCCCCGATGATGACTGCCTTGGAGGACTCGACGACCAAGGCGTAGGCGACGCGGTCAAAGACGCGGAAGACGAAGGCAAGGCCATAACGTTCTTCAGGTACTGGAGTTGAAGTGCGACGGCCGTCTTCATCAATGCTGACCGAAACACGATTCCGGTAGAGCGCAACGACATGTCCCAGTTCGAGACCGCTATTCTTGCCGCGGCTGATGGAAATGACCGAATTGGCACCACCCTCTTGCACCCCGCCATAAATACCAAGCACTTTAGCCGAGACTTCCTGCTCCGGGCGGTGCGGTACGTAGGTCAGAATTTCCGGGGGAGGAGCGGGCAACAGATTGTCGCCGCGATTCATTTCTTCTTTGGCCAGCGTGACGCGTAGGGTTGCCGGTTCGCCTGGCTTGACCAAGCGGGCATTGCCGAGGAAAACGGCTTCGTAGGCAATAGTCTCGCCGGTATCCGGATCTTTCAGCGCCTTGCCCTTGCGGAATACATTCCATTTTTCGATGCTGGAGTCGGGAATGCCTTGGGCGTAGAAAGAATCACCCGTACCGACCAGCATGCGATCTTCCTGGGTTGCGACGATGCTGACTGTCGCGTTCTGATCCGTTGTCTCGATAATCAGTGGCTTGGAGAGGAACGGTTCAATGGCATTGGGGGGGATGCTCGGAATGACCTGCTGCACCGGGGTGCTATAGACGGTCGGCTGAACCTTGCCGCTTTGCCCGGAGACGGGTTTGCCAATCTTCAGGCGTGGGGTGCCGCTCGACATATCGAGCATGATGACGTCGCCCGGATAGATCCAGTGCGGGTTCTTGATCTGTTCCTTGTTCATCTGCCAGATTTCCGGCCAGCGCCACGGCTGCTTGAGGAACTTGCCGGAAATGCCCCACAACGTGTCGCCCTTGACGACGATATGACGATCAGGCGGATTGTCGACGAGTTGTAGCGGCTCGGCGGCCGATGCGCAGACGGCCGTCACGGCCAGGATGAGCGCGGATATAATGCGAACCATAGTCGTAACCTCACGTGCCGGTGGAACGCAATAACGTCGTCGCTGTCTCATTGGCGGCAATCAGTTTGCGTTCCATACCTCGGAATTGCTTTAGATTCTGCACGTAATAACCTAAGCGAGCAAGCTTTTATTCCGGTTTTCATATGGCCCTTTTACCCATTCTGCGTTTTCCAGACCCGCGCCTGAAGAAGGTTGCACTCCCCGTTGCCAAAGTTGACGACAGCATTCGAAAATTGGTCGCCGACATGGCAGAAACCATGTACGAAGCCCCTGGTATCGGGTTGGCGGCGACTCAGGTCGATGTACACAAACGTGTTGTGGTCATTGACGTTTCTGAAGACAAGAGTGAACTTCAGGCTTTCATCAATCCGGTGCTGAGCCGCTGCGAAGGCTCGCAGACTGGCGAAGAAGGGTGCCTGTCGGTACCCGGGATCTACGACAAGGTTGAGCGGGCCGAAAGCGTTGTCGTCACCTATCTTGACCTCGATGGTAATCAGCAGACCCTGGCGGCGGATGGTCTGCTGGCCGTCTGTCTGCAGCACGAGCTGGATCATCTGAACGGGACAGTATTTGTCGACCACCTGTCGTTATTGAAGCAGACCCGCATCAGGAACAAACTGGCCAAGCAGGCGCGGGTCACCGCATGAAGTTGATTTTTGCCGGAACGCCTGAGTTCGCTGCCCAAGCCTTGCAGGGAATTGTCGACGCTGGACACGAAGTCGCCTTGGTGCTGACCCAGCCGGACCGGCCGGCCGGCCGGGGCATGGCGCTGCAACCATCCGCAGTCAAGAAGGTGGCCCTGACGCACGGCATTGAGGTGTTTCAGCCGCTGACCCTGAAGGACGCCGAAGCGCAGGCGAGAATTGCGGCCGTTGGGGCCGAAATCATGGTCGTTGCTGCTTACGGCCTGATTCTGCCGCAGGTCGTGCTTGATATGCCGCGTTTCGGCTGTCTCAATATCCATGGTTCGCTACTGCCGCGCTGGCGTGGTGCGGCGCCAATCCAGCGTGCCTTGCTAGCCGGCGACGCCGAAACCGGCGTCTGCATCATGCAGATGGAGGCCGGGCTGGATACCGGACCGGTGCTGTTGCGCGGGGCTTTCCCTATTGCGGCTACAGATACCACCGCAACGCTGCACGACCGCTTGGCGGAACTGGGCGCAAGGCTGGTCGTCGAGGCGCTGGGCAAGCTGCCCTTGCCGGCCGAGCCGCAGCCTGCTGAGGGGGTAACCTACGCCCACAAGATCGAAAAGGCCGAGGCACTGATCGACTGGAGCAAAAGTGCCGCTGAACTGGATCGTCACATTCGCGCCTTCAACCCATTCCCCGGGGCGCAGGCCTTGTTTCGTGGGCAGACGGTCAAGCTTTGGCAGGCTTCGCCGGTCGCAGGGCGGGGCGAAACTGGCGCCATCCTGGCCGTTGATAAGAACAGCATCATCATCGCCTGCGGTGAGGGCGCGTTGGCAGTGACCGAGTTGCAGAAAGCGGGTGGCAAGCGCTTGCCGGTCCAGCAATTCCTGGCTGGTCACCCCTTGGCTGTTGGCGACCGTTTCGACATTCCGGCTTGAATTTTTGGCGGACGACTATAGTTAACTTCCCGGGTCAGACAGCCGCAAGGAGTTAAACATGTTCAACTGGGTGAAGACTGCCATTCTGATGGCCGCCATCATGGCGCTGTTCGGTATCGTTGGCGGCATGATCGGCGGCAAGTCCGGCATGCTGATGGCGTTAGTGTTCGGCGGTGCGATGAATCTGTTCTCGTACTGGTTCTCCGACACCATGGTGCTGAAGATGTACAACGCCCAGCCGGTGGACGAGACCAGTGCGCCGCAGTTCTATGCGATGGTGCGCGAACTGGCTCAGCGTGCGGGGTTGCCGATGCCCAAGGTGTACATCATCAACGAAGCCCAGCCCAATGCTTTTGCCACCGGCCGCAACCCGGAGCATGCGGCGGTGGCGGCGACCACCGGCATCATCCAGTTGCTGTCGGCGCGTGAATTGCGCGGGGTCATGGCGCATGAACTGGCCCACGTGAAGCATCGTGACATCCTGATCTCGACCATTTCGGCGACCATGGCCGGGGCGATTTCGGCGCTGGCCAATTTTGCGATGTTCTTCGGCGGGCGGGACGAAAACGGTCGTTCGGTAAATCCGCTGGTTGGCATTCTGGTGGCAATTCTGGCGCCGCTGGCCGCCAGCCTGATCCAGATGGCGATTTCCCGGGCTCGCGAATTCGAGGCTGATCAAGGTGGGGCGGAAATCAGCGGTACGCCGAATGCGCTCGCCGATGCGCTGGGCAAGATCCAGATGTATGCCGAAGGCCGCATTCCGATGGCGCCTGCCGAGGCGCATCCGGAAACGGCACAGATGATGATCCTGAACCCGCTTTCCGCTGGCGGTATTCGTGGTCTGTTCTCGACTCATCCGCCGACCGAGGAGCGCATTGCCCGGTTGCGGGCCATGTCCTGAGCTTCGCGATCAGGCGTTTCCGACGCTGCGTGGCAATTCCCGAATCGCCGGCGGCAGGGTGCCAACCACGGCCAGACTGGGGCGTTCCCCCGTTTTCTGGTGACGTAGCGTCAGGTAGCGCAGGCAGGTGACGCGCAGGAAGGAGGCGAAGTTCTCCACTTCGCCTCGATAGGCTTCGATTTCGTCATAGAGCTTGGCGATCAGCTGGTTGGTCGTCATGCCCTCGTTGCCCGCCAGTTCGGCCAGGATGTCCCAGAACAGATTTTCCAGCCGGATCTTGGTCACGAACCCATGAATCCGGATCGAACGGGCCCGTGACTCGTAGAGCATCGGGTCGGCCTTGACGTAGATTTCACACATGCAGCCTCCTGAACGAACGGGCAGCCGGCAAGCCAGCCGCCCTCGGTGCTTTAAAGGGTGATCTGCGTGCCGAGCAGGGGGAGGAATTTGGCCAGCCAGGCCGGATGCGCTGGCCAGGCCGGTGCCGTGACCAGATTACCGTCGACGTGCGCCTGGTCGACCGGGATGTCGGCGTACAGACCACCAGCCGCCCGGACTTCAGGGGCACAGGCGGGGTAGGCGCTGCATGAACGGCCATTCAGAACGCCGGCGGCGCTGAGCAGTTGGGCGCCATGGCAGATCGCTGCGATCGGTTTGCCGGTGTTGGCGAAGTGCTGGACCATGGCCAGCACTTGCGGGTTGAGGCGCAGATATTCCGGAGCACGGCCGCCCGGAATGACCAAGGCGTCGTACGACTCGACTGAAATGTCGGAAAAAGTGGCGTTGAGGGTGAAGTTATGACCGGGCTTTTCGCTATAGGTCTGGTCGCCTTCGAAATCGTGGATGGCGGTGCGCACGAAGTCGCCAGCCTTCTTGCCCGGGCAGACGGCATGTACTGTGTGGCCGACCATCAGCAGCGCTTGGAAGGGCACCATGGTCTCGTAATCTTCGGTGTAGTCACCGGTCAGCATCAGAATTTTCTTTGCAGCCATTGTTGTCTCCTTGGTTGGTGTGAACCCTCCGGCCATGCGGTCGGAAAAGGGTGGACCCATTGTGGAGAGAATGGTGCCCCGGCGGGTAGCAGCGGGCTGCTACTAAAGTTTGTCTTTGCTTGAGCCGAGTTGGCCACGGTGGACGGCGGATTGCTCGACCCGGTCCGGCTGGAAGGTGGCAATGACTTCGGCGAACAGCGCTTTAGCTTGCTGACTGTTGTCGCCACTGAAATTGCAGACATAGACATCCAGCGTGACGGCGGAGATTTCCGGCCAGGTATGGAGGGCAAGGTGCGATTCGGCCAGGACCACCGTGCCGGTGACGCCCGCGGGCTGGTCGGCGATGTCGCGGAAGGCATGGAACAGCCGGCCGACGACCGTCAGCCCGTGACGCTGGCAGGCATCGACGCAATAGCGCTCCAGTCGTGGCGCATCGAGCAGCAAGCCCGGAGTGCAGCGGCAGTCATGCAGGTCGGCGATCAGGTGCAGGCCATTCATGACGGAATTCTATTGCGTTTCACGTGAAACGCGCTCGCGGAAGATGCTTTCAAGCAGGTGTCCCAGCCGATAGCCAGCCTCGACGATGCGTCGATTGGCGATTTGGCGGGCATTGTCCTGAAAATCCTCGCTGATGATGGGAAGCAGGCTGCCGCTGGCTTTAGGGTAGGCGGCAGCAAGCAATTGATGGCTTTCATCCCGCCATAGCGCCACATTGCCCTGAACCGGTTTCGGGTAGCTGTCGAGCAATCGGGCGGCATTCTTTTCGAGGCGGTTGCCGCGCAACCACGGCGGCCCGGGCAGGTCGTCCCAGTAAAGATGCAGGCTGCTGAAGGGCAGGCGCTTATTGAACGGATTCTCGATTTCGACCTTGTTGCCACCTTCGTCGCCGTGTTGCCCGACATGCAATGGCTGATGGATGTCGGCCACGAGATGCAGCAGCCAGGGCAGGGCATAGGCAATCTGTTCGCTTTTTCGCGTGCCGGACGATGAGCCTTTGGCCTGGAGCAGTTGGCTCAGGCGTTCGATCTGCCGGTCGAGTTCGCCGTCACGAACCTTGCCCGTGACGTCCAGATCGACGTAGTGCCAGCGTTTGTGGCGTGCCGTCTCAGGGAGTCCGGGCACGGCCGGGGTGGCCGGTTCGCGATCCTCGTCATATAAGCGAGGGTCATTGCGAATATCGTCCGGCCAGGTTGAGGCTTCGGCGAAAACGGCTATCCCCTCGCGGGAGCGGGCTTTTTCGACCCAGCGCTCATGGTCCGGATGGTGGGCCAGCGCGGCCGAGATAGCGTCGCGTGTTGCTGGCGATAGTTGTTGCCAGGCGATAACGGCTACCAAGCGGTGGCCGGCTGCGTTCCAGGCGTAGGCCGGCAGGGCCAATGAAAAGAAAAGCAGGGCAGAGAAGATTTGGCGCATTGGCTCATTATGCCGCGTGCGATAATCGCGCACTATGTCCAGATTGCCCTTCAATTCACTCGCTTTTGCCCTGCTGCAGGCCGCTCGCATCGATGCGGCCGTCTTTGCCGGGCAGAGCCTGGCCGACGGCCTTCTTGCTCGAGTCGATCCGGCCGCCCGCCCTGCCGTCCAGGATCTCGTCTATGGCAGTCTGCGGGCTTACGGGCGGGGTGACTTTTTCCTTGGTCGCCTGCTCGACAAGCCGCTGGATGCCGAAGAAGTCCGCGCCCTGTTGCTGGTCTCGATTTATCGACTGGAAACCCGCCCGGATGCAGCACACACCGTGGTCGATCAGGCGGTTTCGGCCGCCGGCGAATTGGCGAATGGGCGTTTTCGTGGGTTGGTCAATGCCGTGCTGCGCAATTTTCTGCGCCAGCAAGAGGCCCTGGTTGCCGCACTGGCAGATGATGCGGTCGCCGCATCCCAGCACCCGGACTGGTGGCTGGCACAGTTGCAGGCCGCCTATCCGGATGACTGGCAGCGCATCGTTGCAGCCGGGAATGCCCCGCCGCCGATGGGGCTGCGGGTTAACGTCCGCCGCGCCTCGCGTGATGATTATCTGGCGCGATTGACCGACGCCGGGATAAGCGCCACGGCGGTTGGTGAATCCGGCCTGGCGTTGGCCAAGCCGGTGCCGGTCGAATCCCTGCTCGGTTTTGCCGCCGGGCTGCTCTCCGTGCAGGACCCGGGCGCCCAAATGGCGGCGTCGCTGCTCGATCCGGAACCGGGTAGCAGGGTGCTCGACGCCTGTGCCGCGCCTGGTGGCAAGACGGCGCATCTGCTGGAACGCGCCGATCTCGATTTGCTGGCGCTGGACTTGAAGCCTTCCCGTTGCCGCCGAATCGAGGAAAATTTGTCTCGACTCGGGCTGACCGCCAGCGTCAAGGCGGCTGATTGCGTCAAGCTGGACACCTGGTGGGATGGCCGGCCGTTCGATGCGGTGCTGGCCGATGTGCCCTGCACCGCCAGCGGCGTCGTCCGTCGTAATCCTGATACCAAGTGGTTGCGCCGTGAGGCCGATATCTTCAGTTTTGCCAAGACCCAGGCCCGCATACTCGACGCCTTGTGGCAGGTCGTTCGGCCCGGGGGTAAACTGCTTTACGTGACCTGTTCGGTTTTTCCGACCGAAAACGGTGTGCAGATTGCGCGCTTTCTGGAGCGCCAGCCGGAGGCCCGCCGCTGTCACGAAGAACAGCTTTTGCCAACAGCCGACCACGATGGCTTTTACTACTGCCTACTTGAAAAGCATGCTTAAACGACTGCGCCTCTGGCTGGCGCTGTTTGTTTTTGTACCGCTGGTGGTTTGGGCCGCAGAAATCGATATTACCAATCCCCAGTTGGTCGCGGGTGACGACAGCTATGTCCTGTCGGCGGATTTCAAATTTGATTTGACCCCGCGCCTTGAAGAGGCCGTGACGAAAGGCGTCGTGCTGTATTTCGTCGCCGATTTCGAGCTGACCAGAGCGCGCTGGTACTGGCTGGACGAAAAACTGGCCAGCCGCAGCCAGACCTATCGCCTTTCTTATCATGCGTTGACCCGGCAATACCGCTTGTCTACCGGTGGTTTGCACCAATCCTTCGCCACCCTGTCCGATGCGGTACAAGTGCTGTCCCGCCTGCGCAACTGGGGAGTCATCGAGCGTGGCGAGAAAGGCATTCGGGCTGGCGAGCCGTACGAAGCGGCACTGCGCCTGCGCCTTGATGTCACCCAGTTGCCACGCCCCTTCCAGATTTCGGCGCTCGGTAACAAGGACTGGAGTCTGGCTTCCGACTGGAAAACCTGGCAGGCCACCTTGCCGGCCATCGCTCCCCCAGCGGAGGCCAAGTGAAACGTTTCGTCGCTGCCGGCGGGGCCTTTGCTGCAGCCATTGGAGGCATCCTGTGGTTCCTGCTGCTGATGTCGACAGCCGCCGACACAGTGATCTTTTCGCGCAATTATCCGCTGCTCATTGCCTTGAACGTGGTCTTGGCGCTGGGTATGGTCGGTTTGGTCGGTTGGCAGTTGCGCACACTGTGGCGCGATTATCAGGCCCAGGTTTTCGGGGCGAGGCTGAAGCTGCGCCTGATGCTGATGTTCGGCTTCATTGCCGTATTGCCTGGTGCCTTGGTCTATGGGGTTTCGGTGCAGTTCGTGACGCGTTCGATCGAGAGCTGGTTTGATGTCCGGGTGGAAAAAGCCCTCGAATCAGGGCTGCAACTGGGGCGTTCGGCGCTGGACTCCCTGTTGGCCGACCTGGTCGACAAGGGGCGCAGCATGGCCAGCGAACTTTCTGACATCCAGGAAGTGTCACGTCGTTCGGCGCTGCTGCGCTTGCGCGAAGAGAAGGGCGTGCAGACGGCCGCGCTTTTTTCGGTGGGCGGACAGCTGCTGTCGAGCGCGACCAGCGAATTGTCCAGCCTGTTGCCTGATCTGCCGAACCAGTCCCAGCTCAAGCAGGCCCGTAGTACGCGGGCGGTAGGCACGGTCGAGGGTGATGGCGGCAAGCTCTATCTGCGTGTTCTGGTGCCGGTCTCGGCGCGCGACATGTTCGAAGAACCACGTATCCTGCAACTGACCCAGCCGGTGCCCTCCAGCCTGGCCCATGATGCGGATGCCGTGCAGGATGTTTATCGCGACTATCAGGAGCTGCAACTGGCGCGTGATGGGCTGACGCGAATCTACGCGCTGACGCTGACGCTGACCGTCCTCGTCGCGTTGTTTGGCGCTTTTGCGCTGGCTTATCTGATGGCGCGCCGGCTGGTGGCACCGCTCTACATTCTGGCCGAAGGCACGCAGGCGGTGGCGCAGGGCGACTTTTCGCCGCGTCAGGCCATTTATAGTGGCGATGAACTTGGGGTGCTGACCCAGTCCTTCAACCGGATGACCCGGCAACTCGATGATGCCCGGCGCGAAACGGAACGGCACCGGGCGGAACTGGAGTCGGCTCGGGGTTACCTGGAATCGATTCTGGCCAACCTGTCGACGGGGGTGCTGGTTTTTGACCGTCGTTTCGTCTTGCGCACAGTCAACGAAGGGGCGCTGACCATCCTGAATGATGATTTCATCGGCCTGATCGGTGCCTTGGTCGACGAATGGCCGCGTCAGCAGGCGCTCGGTACTTTCATTCGTGAGAATTTCGCAGCCACCGAAGAGATCGAGTGGCAGGCCCAGCTCGAAATGGAGCGGCCGAACGGCATGCCGCAGGTGCTGCTGTTGCGTGGATCGCGCCTGCCTGAAGCCAGTGGCGGTGGCGATGTGGTGGTGTTTGACGATGTCACCCGGCTGATCGCAGCCCAGCGCAGCGCCGCCTGGGGGGAAGTGGCGCGCCGGCTGGCCCATGAAATCAAGAATCCGCTGACGCCGATCCAGCTATCGGCCGAACGTCTGCAATTCAAGCTGGCCAGCAAGCTGACCAACGGCGATGCCGACATGCTGGCTCGCGGCACGCAGACCATCATCAATCAGGTGCAGGCCATGAAGCGCATGGTTGATGACTTCCGTGACTATGCCCGCCTGCCGGCGCCGGAAGTCGCCCCGCTCGACCTGAATGCCTTGATCGGCGAAGTGCTGGGGCTCTATGAAAGCTCTTCGGCCGTCATCGAGAACCGGCTCGATAGCGCTTTACCGCCGATACTCGGCGACGCCACACAGTTGCGGCAGATCATCCACAATCTGCTGCGCAATGCCGAAGATGCGCTGGAGAACCATGAGGGGGCTCGTATCCTGATCCAGACCGAGCCGCTTGGGCGTTATGCTCGGCTGCTGATCGCCGATAATGGCCCAGGCTTTCCAGTCGAGTTGCTGTCGCGCATCTTCGAACCTTATGTCACCACCAAGGCCCGCGGTACCGGCCTTGGCCTGCCCATCGTCAAGAAAATCGTCGAGGAACACCTGGGCTCTATCGAAATCAGCAATGCACCCGAGGGCGGAGCGCGGATCGACATCCGCCTGCCTCTGGTGAAGGAGGAGGAAGCCAAGCATGGCCATAGTTCTGGTCGTTGATGACGAAGTTGGTATTCGCGAGCTGTTGTCGGAAATCCTGATCGACGAAGGCTACGACGTGCGCCTGGCCGAAAATGCCACGGCGGCACGTCTGGTCCGCGAAGAGCTGCGTCCCGATCTGGTGCTGCTCGATATCTGGATGCCGGATACCGACGGTATTTCGCTGCTCAAGGAGTGGCATGCGGCCGGGCATCTCAACATGCCGGTCGTCATGATGTCGGGGCATGGCACGATCGATACGGCGGTCGAGGCCACGCGCTTCGGGGCGTTCGATTTTCTGGAAAAGCCGATTGCGCTGCAGAAACTGTTGTCGACAGTGCAAAAAGCGCTCAAGCACGACAAGCCGCCGGCGCGGCCGGCGCTGACGCTGGAAGCCTTTAGTCGCTCTGCCTTCGTCAAGGAATTCAAGCGGCGCCTTGAACAGGCTGCCGCCAAATCGCCGGTGCTGCTACTCAAGGGAGCCAATGGCGGCATGGCGGAAATCTGTGCCCGCACCTTGCAACCGCCGCGGGCGCCATGGCTGGATTTGTCCGGCATCAGTAGCGCACTGACTCAGGAAATGCTGGAAAAGGTCAGCGGCGGCATCCTGTTTGTGCCCGATCTGGCCGTGCTCGGCAAGATGCAGCAGATGAACCTGGCGTTTGCCATCGAGCGTCTGGAAAAACTGAATTTACAGTTGATTGCCGCCAGTGTGTCATCGATCACCGCGCTCAACGAGGCGGGCTGGGACAGCAAGCTGCTGACCAGGCTGAGTGAAATCTGGGTGGCCATGCCATCGCTGGCTGGGCATGGTGACGAATTGCCGGAAATTGCCAGCTTGCTGCTGAGCAACTTTGTCGAACGCGGCGAAGTGCCGCTGCGGCGCTTTTCAACGGCAGCGTTGAATGCCTTGCGTACCTTGTCGTGGAAAAGACAGCCGGAATCGAGCTGGAGCGATCTTTACGCCTTGGTCCGTAACCTGGCAGTGACCTCGCTCGACGAAGAAATCAGCGCCGACGATGTGGCACGGGTCATGCCAGATGACGGAGGGGAAAGTCCGGAAGTCCTTTCCTTGCTGCCCTTGTTCGACCAGCCCCTGCGCGAAGCCCGGGATGCCTTCGAAAAAATGTATTTTGAGCATCACCTGCGTCTGGAAGGCGGCAATATGACCAAGCTGGCCGAACGTTCGGGGCTGGAGCGTACGCATCTCTATCGCAAGTTGAAGCAATTGGACGTCAAACTCGGCAAGCGCGGCGAAGAGTAGGGCCGCATCACTCACCGAGCGAGCGCATTTTGATAGCGGGTATTCGGTATCAGTGACCCGGCGGTCGGAATGGCGGATAATTCCGCCTTTCCGATTTTCTGGCGGAGTCCGACGTGAGCCGACCCAAGAACGATACTTTCCTGCGTGCCCTTCTCAAAGAGCCGACCGAATACACACCGCTGTGGCTGATGCGCCAAGCGGGGCGTTATCTGCCCGAGTACTGCGAAACCCGTAAACGGGCTGGCAATTTCCTGAATTTGTGCAAATCGCCGACGATGGCCTGCGAGGTCACGCTGCAGCCGTTGGCCCGCTACGACCTCGATGCCGCCATCCTGTTCTCCGACATCCTGACCGTGCCCGATGCAATGGGGCTTGGGCTGTATTTCGCCGAAGGCGAGGGCCCCAAGTTCGAGCGCCCGCTGCGCGAAGAATGGGCGATCAACAACCTGACGGTGACCGATCCCTATGAGCATCTTGGCTACGTGATGGATGCCGTGTCAGAGATTCGTCGTGCGCTGGACAACTCCGTTCCGCTGATCGGCTTCTCCGGCAGCCCCTACACGCTGGCCTGTTACATGGTCGAAGGCGAGGGCTCCAGCGATTTCCGCAACATCAAGGCCATGCTCTACAACCGGCCGGACCTGCTGCACCGCATCCTGTCGGTGACCGCTGATTCCGTGATCGCCTATCTGAATGCCCAGATCGATAGCGGCGCGCAAGCGGTGATGATCTTCGATACCTGGGGCGGCTCGCTGTCCAATGCCGCCTACGAGGAGTTCTCGCTGCAATACATGCGTCGCATCGTGGCTGGCCTGAAGAAGGAAAAGGATGGTCAGCGCATTCCAAGCATCGTGTTCACCAAGAACGGTGGCCTGTGGCTGGAAAAGATTGCCGATATCGGCTGCGATGCTGTTGGCCTCGACTGGACGATCGACATTGGCGAAGCTCGCCGTCGCGTCGGTGACAAAGTGGCTTTGCAGGGCAACCTGGATCCGAACGTCTTGTTTGCTCAGCCGGAAATCGTTGCTGCCGAAGCGAAAAAAGTCCTCGACAGCTTTGGCCCGGCCAATACTGGCCACGTTTTCAACCTCGGCCACGGCATTTCGCAATTCACACCACCGGAAAGCGTGACTGCGCTGGTTGAAGCGGTTCATTCGCACAGTCGGCTATTACGTAAGTGATAGCATAAGTGAGCGGCAAAGCTTGACTTATGCACAGAGCTTTGCCGCCACCTGAAATAAATTGCTTGAAAACCCTTGACGCCAGTGTGTTTATTTAAAATATTGAATTAAAAGGGTTTTATCTGTTGCTCAATATTTCGGCAGAGTGACAAAAACCTTACCGCACCGTGACTTGGCGCCAATTCGCCAAAGAAATCCACAAAGTTACCCACAGTTTTTGTGGACAACTTTAAAAGCGGCCAAAATTGATCCTGACCAGCCAGTTTTTTCGGAGAAATGACGGTGTCAGCCGCTAAATCCATGCAAGTTTTGCGCGTTGCTCTCGATTTGCCGCTCCATCGACTTTTCGATTATGTCGTCGAGGCGGCGTCGACTGAGGATATCGGCTTGCGCGTCCGGGTGCCTTTCGGCCGTGGCGAAAAACTTGGGGTGATTGTCGAAGTGCTGGCCGAAAGCGACTGGCCACTCGAACAGCTGAAACCGGCCATTGAAGTGCTGCGCGATCTGCCGCCTTTGCCCGGCGATTTCTTCAGGCTTTGCCGGTTTGCCAGTGCTTACTATCAGGCGGCGCTCGGTGAAGTGATCATGCAGGCCCTGCCGGTTGGCCTCAAGCGCCTTGATCCGCCAACCCGTCGCAATGCCCGGGCGAGCCGTCCGTCGGTCGCAATAGCGCCACCCGCCCTGACCGAAGAGCAAACCATCGCCGTGGCTGCGGTGGATCCAGCCGCCGGGTTTTCAGCCCATCTGTTGCATGGAGTGACGGGCAGCGGCAAGACCGAGGTTTACCTGCGTCTGATCGAAAGAGCGCTGGCCGATGGCAAGCAGGTCTTGCTGCTGGTGCCGGAAATCAACCTGACGCCGCAGCTCGAGGGACGGGTGCGATCCCGGTTTCCTGAGGCGGGAGTGGTTTCCCTGCATAGCGAACTGGCCGAGGCGGCGCGTGAGCGGAACTGGCGGGCTGCCTTTTCCGGCGAGGCGAGCATTGTGCTCGGGACCCGCCTGTCGATCTTCACGCCCATGCCGCGTCTTGGCCTGATTGTCGTCGATGAGGAACACGATGCTTCGTTCAAGCAACAGGACGGCATGCGTTACTCGGCGCGCGATGTCGCGGTGTTTCGCGCCCACCAGCTAGGCATTCCTGTGCTGCTCGGTTCAGCGACCCCATCGCTGGAAACCTGGGCCAATGCCCAGAGCAAGCGATACAACCTGATCACCCTGCTCGAACGGGCCAACCCGGAAGCATCGTTGCCGGCCATCCATATCCTAGACACCCGCAAGATGGTGCTGCAGGAGGGCGTCGGTGAGCCGCTGATTGCCGCGATCAAGGAGCGCCTGGCCCGCGGTGAGCAGAGCCTGGTCTTCCTGAATCGCCGGGGGTATTCGCCGGTACTGGCTTGTCCGGCTTGTGGCTGGGTGTCGCGCTGCACGCGTTGTGCCGCCAATATGGTGCTGCATCTGGCTGATAAACGGCTGCGTTGCCATCACTGCGGTTGCGAGCATCGCATTCCCAAAGCCTGCCCGACCTGCGGTAACCAGGATATCCATCCCTTCGGACGCGGCACGCAGCGGCTGGAAGGTTGGTTGCAGGAAGCCTTTCCTGAGGCCCGTGTGCTCCGGGTCGACCGTGACTCGGTGAAGAGCCGCAAGCAATGGGAGGTCATGCTCGACCGCATCCACGGTGGTGAGGCCGACATTCTGGTCGGCACGCAGATGCTGGCCAAGGGGCATGATTTCCCCAAACTGACGCTGGTCGGCGTGCTGGGGGCCGATTCAGCACTGTTTGCCGCTGACTGGCGGGCTCCGGAGCGCCTGTTTGCCCAGTTGATGCAGGTCGCCGGGCGAGCCGGGCGGGCCGAACTGAAGGGCGAGGTGCAGATCCAGACGCAATACCCGGATCACCCCCTGTTCGCCTCGCTGGTCAAACACGACTATCCGGGTTTTGCCGCCCTGCAGCTCAAGGAGCGCGAACAGGCAGGCTTCCCGCCCTATGCCTTCCAGGCCGTCTTGCGCGCCGAGGCGCCGGAAATGGCTGATGCCATCGCCTTCCTGAAGACCGCCGCCGCCATGCCGCTGATCGGCGAACACGAGAACATCATGATCTACGACCCGGTGCCGATGAAGCTGGCCCGGCTGGCCAATCTGGAGCGTGGCCAATTGCTGGCCGAGTCGTATTCCCGCCCGGCGCTGCAGGTCTTTCTGCCGCTCTGGCGCGAAGCCATCGAGGGCATCAAGGCGCCGTCCAAACTGCGCTGGCACATCGAGGTCGATCCACTGGAGTTCTGACCGGCACGCACCTTGCAGTGGTGATGATTCATCAACCGCAAGGAGGGCATCATGAAAATCCTCGATTCAACGGTCCAACTCTCGGCCAGCCATGAGGCGAGCACTAGCCGGAGCATGGAAATCACTGGCAGCACGGGCTTTCGGCAGATGTTCGACACCTTGGCCACCAGCGCACCGGACGAGCAGATTGCTGTCCGGCAACGCGTCCAGAAGCTGCTGCAATCGCTGATCGATGCCATCCTCGCGGCCGTTGACGGCAAGAAGTGCGAGGAAAACATTGCCGCCGGCGTCACCTTGCCGCAGGAACTGCCGCCGGCGGCCCGCGGCCGTGCGATGACCTGGAGCAGGCATGTGACCGAGAAGCTGAGCGAGACGGAAAAGACCTCGGTCTGCGGTAAGGGCTGCGTCAAGACCAGCGATGGACGCGACATCGCCTTCGATTTCTCGCTCAATCTGGCGCGTGATTATCATCAAAGTTCAACACGGGATGAAAGCGGTACGGTCGAACTGCGTGACCCATTGATCATCAATTTTGATGGCAAATCGAGTGAACTGACGACGGAGCGAATTGCCTTCGACCTTAACGCCGATGGCCTACCGGAGGAAATTCCGGGCCTTGGCGCCGGTCGTGGATTTCTGGTCTTTGACCGCAATGGCAACGGCAAGGCAGATAACGGCAGCGAGTTGTTCGGCGCGGTCAGCGGCAATGGGTTTGCCGATCTCGCCAAGCTTGATGGTGACCACAATGGCTGGATTGACGAGGGCGACGCTGCGTTTAAACAACTGGCCATCTGGTCGGGTGATTCATACACCTCACTGAGCCAGCGCGGGGTTGGGGCGCTCTATACCGGTGCGGTCGAGGCGCCTTTTGCGCTAAAAACTGAAGACAACGAGTTGCTGGGGCAAATCCGGGCGGCCGGTGTCTATCTGACCGAAGCCGGTGAGGTCGGCCATCTGCAACAGGTCGACCTTGCCGTGTCAGTTGCGCCGGGCGGACAGCAGAAGCCAGCCGAGGGCCAGAGCCTGGCCGCCTAGCAGCGCGAAGAAGGCGCTACGGTAGGCCGTATCGCCAGCCCAGCCATTGGCCTGGAGGGCATCGACGGAACTGCCGATGCCCCATTGCAGGCCAAAGGCCCCGGCGAAGACCAGCAGATTGAGCGCGGTGTTGGCCCGACCGGAGACGGCGGGTGGAAATGCCTGGCTAACCAGCGAATAGGAAATATTGGATAGCGAAAAACAGATACCGAGTATCGGCCAAAACAGATTACCCGCGACGGTTGGCAAGCTGCTGATCAGCGCAAAGCAGGCCAGTGCAATGCTCATCGCGCCGAGATAAATTCGTTCCAGTTTGAATCCATGTCGAACGAGGGTGGTGGCGAAAAAGCCCATGAACAGGAAGCCAGCCAACATGGCGCCGCTGATCCAGGTCAGGCGGGTGGCAATGGCGGTGTGTTCCATGCCTTCCAGCACTGTCATCCAGCGCGAAACCCATAAGCCCTGCACTGCCAAGAAGCCTCCGGTGAAGAAGAAGCCCATCGGGGCATAGCGCCAGAAGTGGCGGCTGGCAAAGATCGTCCGGACTCCCGCCAACTGCTCGGCAAGGCCGGCGCCCTTCTGTTCCGTGACCTTGTCCGGTACTTTCAGCCACAGGATGCCCGCAACGAGCAGGGTAAGCACAGCGAGCGCAAAGGCGATTTCCCGCCAGCCGGTAAACCCCAGCAGCATTTCCAGAGGCTTGGTCGCCGCCAGCGCGCCCAGGCCGCCGGAGGCCATGACCCAGCCGGTCAGCGAGGCTTGGCGTTCAGGGGGGAACCATTGTGAAAAGGCTTTGAACGAGGCCATCAGACAGGCTGAAACACCCAGGCCGATCAGGGCCCGGCCGATGGCCAGCCCGCCCAGCCCATCCGATATTGAAAATACGGCGGCACCACTGGCGGCGATGACCAGCAGACCGGCTTCGACCCGACGGGGGCCGAAGCGGTCGAGCAGCATGCCGAGCGGCAACTGCGCCAGGCCGAAGGCCAGAAAGTAGGTGCTGGTCAGCAAGCCGAGGGCGTTGTCGCCAAGGCCAAGTTCGCGCGCCAGAACCGGTCCGATGATCGCGTTGACGGTGCGGAACAGGTAGGAGAGGAAGTAGCCGGCGGCAAAAGGCAGGAATAGCCTGATCCACAGGCTTCGGGTGTCGGGGTGAGTCACGGATTCTCCGGTTTCACGTGAAACGCCGGTGACTGTGGTGGCAATACTTGTGGATTTTTGCGGAGCCACTCGAGACGCGTCGTGATCTTTTGTTTCCAGTTTTCGGCAATACCCGGCGTGGCAGCCAGTCTTTCCAGATCGGCCAGTGCCGGGCGATGCACTTGCCAGCATCGCATCGCCTCGGCCAATGTGAAGGCCTCGGAGGCAGCCCGTTCGATTTCGAGGGTATCGCCCGGGGCAGCATTTCCGGGGGTGAGGACCCGCCAGTACCAGCCGGTCAGCCGTTCCCTGGCGATGAATTCCGCCATGCCATCACTGGCGAAGCGTTCGTCAATTTTCCAGCACGGGCTGCGAGGCTGGCAAAGTTGCAGGCGGGCCGTACCGAGGCGCCAGATGTCGCCGATGCGGACATCGTTTTCGTCAATATCGGCCGTCGAGATATTCTCACCCAGGCTACCGATGACCAGTTGGGCGGCAGCTTCAGGGAAGCGAGCCGCCAGTTTGGCATAGTGGCGGGCCGGGTAGAGATGTACGGCCTTGTCCGGCCCGCCATGGACACGCCGGTCGGCTTGCTGGTCGCCGATGAAGCCTTCCGGGCCGAGTATGAGTTCGGCGCTGACTGCCTGCTTGTACATGCCGGTTGGTCGGCCGGATTCAGGGAGCGGCCGGATGCCGCCGATAAATAGGGAAACGTTTGCCATGGTTTCCGGATTTTGCCATCAATTCCACAGCCACGCCGCCCCGCGGACCCCCGAGGAATCCCCATGGTTGGGCGGCAGGAATTTCGTGTAGATGACGTCCGAGAAAACGTACGGGGTGCAACGTTCAGGCAAGTTGCGATACAGCCGTTGCATGTTCGACAAGCCGCCACCGATGACGATGACCTGTGGGTCGAGGATGTTGATCACGCCGGCCAGGGCACGGCCCAGCCTGTCTTCGTAGCGCCGCAGCGTTTTTTCACAGGCCATGTCGCCGGCCCCGGCGCGCGTCTCGATCTCGGCTGCAGCCAGCGTTTCACCGGTATGGCGATAATGATCGGTCGTCAGCGCCGGGCCGCAAAGATAGGTTTCGATACAGCCCAGGCGGCCGCAATAACAGGTCGGCAAGGGCAGGTCGTCATCGCCAGGCAGGGGTAGGGGGTTGTGCCCCCATTCTCCGGCAATCGCATTGGCGCCAGATAGTACCTGCTGATTGACGACGATCCCACCACCGACACCGGTGCCGAGAATGATGCCGAAGACGATGCGGGCATCACGGCCGCTACCATCGATGGCTTCAGAAAGGGCAAAGCAGTTGGCGTCGTTGGCCAGCCTGACCTCTCGCTGCAACAGTGCCTGCAGGTCGCGCTTGAGCGGCTTGCCGATCAGACAGGTCGAGTTGGCATTCTTGATCAGCCCGGTGGCCAGCGATTCGGCGCCGGGAATTCCGACGCCGACGCTGCCTCGTTGGCCAAGTTTCGATTCGGTTGCCTCGACCAGCCCAGCCACGGCCATCAGGGTGGCCAGGTAATCACCTTGTGGCGTTGCAATACGCTGGCGCAGCAACTCGTGACCGTCGCTGGCCAGCGCGATGATCTCAATCTTGGTCCCACCAAGGTCGATGCCGAGGCGCATCAGACCCGGACAGCAATGCCCTTGACGTTGCCGTAGGTGGTGGTCAGGGTGCGCAGGACGCTGGCGCCGGCTTCGAGCAGGAGCATGAACAGGTTGCGCTCGGTGTACAGGCAGACGGGTTGGCGGATGTCGTATTTTTCGGCGAGGACAGGCGAAAGTTCGGCAAAGCGCTGGTCAATGCTCGCTTCTCCAGCGGTGTAGCCTTCGCTGAGTTCCGAGTGCAGGCCGAGAACGGAGAGATAGAATTTGCCGCCGATTTTTAGCTTGAGCAGTAGTTGGCGAACTACCTGGCGGGCTTGTTCATAGGGCATGGAGCACATGCCGCGGCGAATGATGATGATGTCGAATGGTTCGCCCGGTATCTCTTCCGGTAGCCTGGACAGGGCACAGGGGCTAAATGAAATTTCTTCGTTCAGTCCGGCGGCCAGTATTCGTCCCTCGATATCGGTCTGGAGGCTGGCATCATCCGCAACAACGACCTGCGCGCCGAGGCGGGCGAACTTGAGCGCCATCTCACAGCGCGTGTCCGACATGATCAGGACAGAGACGCGACGATCAACCCGTTGTCGTTTTACGCATTCTTCAAGAGCGAAGCGCTCCAGTTCGTCAGCCCCTGTCTCCAGAGGATTGGCGGTAATATTCATTGTCATGTGTTGTCTCCCCGCTTTGCTTCATTGTGCATGAAGGCTTGCCGATGTGACAACATGGATTCGGTGCAGTGAAAGGGAAAATCATGCTAGTCCGCTTTATATCCAGCGAAACCGGGGAAATTCTGATGTTTGCCGAGGCTGCCAGACCGCTTTTGCAGGCCATTGGCAAGGAAACCACGGCTCGTGGCGCTTTTACCCAGGCCGAAATGGCTGCTGCAGCTCAGGTCTTGCGCGAGGCAGTGCAACGGGCTGAGGCGCCGCCGCAGGATGACGAGTTCGATGAAACGGGAAAGAAGAAGGAGCCGGTGGTCGCACTCGGCCAGCGTGCCTGGCCATTGATCGATATGCTTGATCGAACAAGCCGGGGCGGGGCCAGGGCCAATATTGTCTGGGAGGCCTCGGCAGCGTTCTGACCGTGGATCAACCGGCCAGATCAATGCCGAAGGCGCGGGCGATACTGCCGATGACGATGCTCAGTTCGTTTTCGAACTGATCAAAAATGGATTCCAGCGCCGCCTCGCCATTGTGGAGTGCCTGTTCGAGGTTCAGGGCAGCATTTTGTAGTCCCACCGCGCCGATCGTGCCGGCTAGTCCCTTGGTGCTGTGGGCCCGGCGTTCAGCCGTCGAAAAATCACCAGACGAAATGGCTGCCCGGATGGCTTTGGCCTCGTCAGTGAAGCGGGCGTGGAAATCGCGCAATACCTTTTCGTAAAGCGAAGGCTTGTTCATCATGCGTCTGAGGCCTTCTGCGGTATTTATGCCAGGAAGATCCGGCAGTCCATCGGCGGGTGTCATGGGAATCGTCTCCTGTTTTCTTGTTGGTGCAGTTGTGTCTTGCCGGGGGCGCCAGCGGAAAAGCGTGTCTTGCAGCAAGCCTGGATCGATCGGTTTGGTCAGAAAATCATTCATGCCGGCCGCCAGGCAGCGTTGGCGTTCGGAATCTTGTGCATTTGCCGTCATGGCGATGATCGGCAGACTCTGGCTGCGCTCAACGGCACGTAAGCGGCGGGTGGCTTCCAGGCCGTCCATTTCCGGCATCTGGATGTCCATTAGCACGATATCGTAGTCGTTACCTTCATCGATTACTTTTTTCAAGGCAAGCACGCCATTGTCGGCAGTATCGACAGTGATGCCGAAGGATTCAAGCATTTCACCGGCGATCAGCAGATTGGTCGGCATGTCGTCGACCAGCAGGATACGGAGGCCGGCCAGTGGTGCCGGTGCATTTGGCTTGGCGTGATTCTGCAATTCCCGATCCCTGACCAGCTTGCCGATCTGGGCGGCCGTTACCGGCTTGCTGAGCACGGCATCGACGCAGTGCAGGCGTTCATCGCTATCCAGGGCGGCCGTATCGCTGGCGGTGACCATGACCAGTCGAGGGCATGGCGATATCTGGTTGCGGATGGCCTCGGCCAGTTCAAGGCCGTCCATGCCCGGCATATTGAAATCGATGGTGACGAATTCGAAGGGGGCTGTCCTCGTATCAGCGAGCAGGCTCAAGGCCTCTGCTCCGGATTCGGCTGGAATCGCCGAATAGCCGTGTTTTTCGAGTAGACGGATGAGGATGGCGCGCGCCAGCGGGCTATCGTCGACGACCAATGCGCGACGCATCGCGCTGAGCGGCGGGTTGGCTTCGAGCGTACTCAGGCCGAGGTTTACGGTGAACGTGAAGGTGCTGCCGACCCCTGAATGGCTGGTCACCCAGATATCGCCTTGCATCAGTTGGGCCAGCCGCTTGCAGATGGTCAGGCCAAGGCCCGTGCCGCCGTATTTTCGGGTAATTGACGAGTCGGCCTGGCTGAAGGCCTGAAACAGGACTTGCTGCTGCTCCTGTGACATGCCGACTCCGGTGTCCTGGACATCGATTTCCAGTTCGGCGCGCTCGGTATTTCCGGGCAGGCGGCGAACGAAAACGGTGATCGAGCCGCTGGCGGTGAATTTCAAGGCATTGCCGAGCAGGTTGATCAGGATCTGGGCGAGACGCAGCGGGTCGCCAAGCAGATTGGTCGGGACATCGGGTTCGACCACGTATTGCATGATCAGGCCTTTTTCCTGGGCCCGATGCAGCAGGACGCTGGTGACGTTATCGAGCACGTCGTCGAGCGTGAATTCAGTTTCCTCCAGCACCATCCGCCCGGCTTCGATCTTCGAGAAATCGAGGATGTCGTTGATCAGCCCAAGCAGCATTTGCCCGGAACCGTGGATGCGGGAAATGTAGTCGCGTTGCTTGCCCGAAAGGTCGCCCTTGAGCAGCAAGTGGGCGAGGCCGATGACGGCATTCATCGGCGTTCGGATTTCGTGGCTCATGTTGGCCAGGAATGCCGCTTTGGCTTCAGTGGCTGCTTCGGCTGCGTGCTTGGCTTCTGTCAGGGCAATTTCGGCCTGTTTGCGTTCCGTGATGTCCTGCAGGGTTTCGATGGCACCGACGATCCTGCCCTGCTTGTCGTACAAGGGGGCGGCGGTGAAGAATAGCCAGCGCTTGAACATGGGAAAGAAATCTTCTGCTTCGTAACCGCCCTGTACGAGCCTGGATCGCCGGTATTTATCGGAATACAGTGCCTGAATCTGTGCCATTTCACCAGTGAGCACGAGATCGGCCATGATCGGGCGCTGCGATGGATAGAAGGCCTTCCACTGGTTGCTTGTCCCGACGATATCGCCAGCCTTGACGCCGATGATTTGCTCGCAGGCTTTGTTCCAGTGCGTAATCTTGTGATTCTTGTCGAGCACCAGGGTGGGTACCGGACTGCCATCGATGATCTTGGCCAGGGTGTCGTGGGCATTTTCGAGGTCGTAGGTTCGCTCCTGAACCAGACGTTCAAGGTCTTCGCGATGCGCCTCCAGCTCGCGTTCAGCTTGCAGTTTTCCGGTAACGTCGCGGGCGAAGAGGACAATGCCGGTGGGCTGGCCGGTCGAGTCCATGATCGTGGTAAATGCTGTGTCAGCATCGAAGCGACCGCCATCTAGGCGTTGCATCGACAACTGGCGGGTGACGATGAAGCCGTTGAAATCTTCAGGGTCGTCGAGGAAGTGGTCGGTGCTTGCGTTATCTGGCAACAGATCGCGAACATTGGTTGAGTCGAGATCAAGCATTTCGTCGAGCCCGAACAGGCGGTGGGCCTGCTGGTTGACCGTTTTCAGGCCGCCATCGAGGCCGAGGAGCAGGATGGCATCGGGCGAGGTTTCCACCAGCGTCCGATAGATTTTCTCGCTTTTCTCGATGCGCTGGTGAGTCAGGCGCTCTTCGGTGATGTCGAGCAGCAGCGACAGGATGCCGAGCAACTTGCCTTGTGCTGTCCGCAAGGCAACGTTGTACCAGTTGCAGACAAGCCGCACGCCGTCCTTGCCATGCGCCGGGCCGGTAAATTTACCCGTACCGGTGCCGTGCATGACCGCGCGAACCGTATCGGCAAAGGCCTCGTGGTGTTCGGTTGATAGCAGAAGGTGGTGTACCTGCTTGCCGATGACTTCAGCGGCCTTCCAGCCGAACATCTGCTCGGCCCGGCGATTCCATTCGGTAATATGGCCCTGCCGGTCCCACAGAATGAAGGCGAGGGGAGAGGTGTTGTAGAGCGCCCGAAAGCGCAGTTGACTGTCGCGTAGCGCAGCCTCGGCCTGCTTTTGCTGGGTGATCTCGTTGAAGGTGACAACAAGCGGTGCGGCACCATCTCCCGTGCCAGTGCCCGGAACTCGTACCTCGAACCAGTGCCACAGGCCATTGGTATGCTTCAGGCGCAAGGTGAAGGGGGGGTGGCCGCGAGCGGTATTGGCGCTCAGTCTTGCGAACAGCGTGGTCAGTTGCGGCCGCTCATCGGCATGTGCCAGTGCTAGCCAGGCCTCCGGGGTTTCCGGCAGCGCATCCGGACTGTAGCCCAGCAGGCTGTGAAAATTGCGCGATATCCTCAACTGCCGGGTTTCGGTGTGCCATGACCAGCACCCCACCCCAGCGATCATTAGCGCTTCTTCCAGGGCTTCAGCCGGAATCTGGCTGGAAGGCGCCATGGTCAATGGGGTGGCGAGTCGGGATTAAAAGAGCTCAATATCGTCGCTCTTTTCCTTCATTTCGGCCATGTACTTGTCGACTGCTTCTTGAACCGGCATGCCGTTCATGACGGCATCAAACATGGCGATTTCTTCGCGGGTGGAATACTTGGTCTTGATCTTGTCCTGCAGGCCGACCCACTCGGCGGGATTGAACAGACGACGGCTGTCGGCAACGAGATCGCTCAGGTCGCCCAGGCTGAGCCCGACGTGGGCGAGGCGCTGAACCAGCTTGTCATAGAACTGGAAGGCGATGATGGCTTGATGAACCATGCCGGAGACGTGCTCGGAAACGCCGGTCAGATTCTGTTTGGCGACGCCGACTTCACCCTGGTCGGGCAGGGTCTGGACGGTATCGGAAATCATCCGCATGTAACCGGCCATGGTGGTGAACGAGTCGGTCAGCACTTCGACGGAAGCGTTGCTGTCTTTCATCGCGGCTTCGATCTGCACGGCAGAGAGCTCAAGCATCAGCACGGTCTCGCGGACCTGGCTCCAGTTGAGGTCCGGCATATGGGCGCTAGTACCGCGTGGTTGGTTTATCTCGACAGTCATGTATTCCCCTCTTTTTCCGCCAAACTATAGCGCAATTCATGTCCGCCGTTCTATCAGCACATAGTGTTTGCGGACGGCTTCGAGAACTTCGAAGGTGCCTGTGAAGCCGGCTGGAATGATGCAGGCATCCCCGGGGCCGAATTCGCTGGCTTGCTGGTCGCTGTCGGTGATCCGCAGACGGCCCTCGATGATGCAGAAGAATTCATCTTTTCCTGGGGCAAAGGCGATATTCCAGGCGCCGGGTTCGCAGGACCAGATGCCGGCCGACAGATCGCCGTTTTCGGTCAGGAAATGTTCCCAGGTGGTGCGCAGCGGATTGCCCTTGACCAGGCGGTCCGGCCTGGGCCGGTCATAGGATGGGGGTGGGGTGGTGGTCGAAAAAGCGGTGAGCTTGGGCATGGTCAGGAAATCAGGAGCAAGGCAGGGCTGGGGCAAATATCTTAATTTGCCGCGATAATTCGTGCATGAGTTTTGTCCGCTTCCTGATATCACCCTTCTTCCTGATGGCGACGGCAGTGATCGCCGCGCCACCGCTGGTTGCGGTGGATGTCGGCCATGGCGGCAAGGATACGGGGGCGATCAGCGCCCGTGGGCGAACAGAATTCGAGTTCAATCGGGACTTTGCCGGGCGACTGGCGGCAACGTTGCGCGAGCATGAGCTAGGTGTTCTGGAAGTCAATTTCGACGGCAAGATCGGCAGTCTGGCCGCTCGTCCGGCCGCGGCGATCGGCAGCGATTTCTTCATCGCCATTCATCACGACTCGGTCGGCGAGCCGTGGCTGCTTAACTGGGAGTGGAACGGTCAGCCGTTGCGCTATACCGAGGTCAAGCGCGGTTTCGGCCTCTTCGTTTCGGCGCAGAACCCGGATCTCGAAACCAGCCTGCGTTGCGCCTCGACGATCGGCGCCATGATGCGCCGCGCCGGCTTTGTGCCGTCCGACTGGCATGCCCGCAAGCATGTCCCGGCCGATGCCGAGAATGGTGTCTGGTATTACGACAATCTGGTCGTGCTTTACCGGACGACCTTGCCGGCCGTGCTGTTCGAGGCCGGGGTCATCAAGCATCGCGACGAAGAGCTGGAGTTGCTTGATCCTGCGCGCCAGGCGCGCATGGCCGATGCCGTGGCCACCGGCATCGCGGCCTGCCTGTTCGTCAAGGCAAGCGACACACCCGCTGAATAAGTTGCTTCAGAGAAATATCGGTTCCGGCGTCAGCTCGACCGCGAATTTCTCCCGCACGGCAGCCTGTACGGCAGCCATGGTTCGCACCACATCCTGGCCTGTGGCGCCGCCGCGATTGACCAATACCAGTGCCTGTTTTTCGTACATGCCGACCGGGCCAAGCGCCTTGCCCTTCCAGCCGGCCTGTTCGATCAGCCAGCCGGCGGCCAGTTTGACCCGGCCATCGGGCTGCGGGTAGCGGGGTAGTGTCGGGTAAGCGTCGGCCAAGGCTTCAGCCAGTACGGCTTCAACGACCGGATTGTGAAAGAAGCTGCCGGCATTGGGGGTCACGGCCGGATCGGGCAGCTTGCGCTGGCGGACGGCGATGACTGCCGTGGCGATGTCCTGAGCGCTTGGCGCGGCAATTTCTCGTGTCGCCAGTTCCTGAGCGATGTCGGCGTAGCGCATGTTCGGCTGCCAGGCCTTGGCCAGGCGAAAAATCACCGAGGTGATCGCGATCCGGCCGTTCAAATGCCAGCCTTGCTGCTTGAACAGGCTGTCGCGGTAAGCGAAACGGCAATCGCCCCGATCAATCGTCAGCAGCGCTTTTTTTTCAAAATCCCAGCCGGTGACCGAATGCAGGCAATCGGCGACTTCCAGGCCGTAGGCCCCAATATTCTGGATCGGTGCGGCGCCAACCGTGCCGGGAATCAGGCTCAGGTTTTCCAGGCCCGGCCAGCCTCGGGTCAGTGTCCATTGCACGAAGTCATGCCAGTTCTCGCCGGCGCCGGCTTCGATAAACCACGCCTCGGCATCTTCCTTGACCAGTCGTTTGCCGGGGATGGCCATGTGCAGCAGCAGGCCATCGAAATCGCCGGTCAACACCAGATTGCTACCACCGCCGAGAACGAAGCGTTTTTCCTTGACCAGCTCGGGCGCGGTCAACGCCTCGGGCGCGGTGATTTTTTGATAGCGCGCTGCGCGGCCGGGGAGGGCGAGGGTGTTGAATGGAGTGAGGTCGACGTTGGTGCTGGGATTCATAGGCAGGATTTTCGTCGATTTTTGACCTGGTTTGGAGTTGCTTGTTGGTTTATGGCGGGCAGGGAGAAGATCGGTGCTTGACCCAGGCAGCGGCCGGGGAGTAAAACATGATCACTACGTGGCGACCGATTTTCGGCTCCCCGGACAACATCATGGCGACAAGATAATGAAGCCGGCCGACCGACACCTCTGGCAGCGATTCTGGGCCATAGCCTCGCCATATTGGCGCCAGGACGAACGACTGAAAGCCTGGGGGCTGCTGGCGCTGCTGATTCTGCTGTTGTTGGGGCAAACCAAGTTTGCCGTGCTGTTCAACGAGCAGACCGGGGAGTTCACTTCCGCACTCGCTGCCCGCGACGAAGAGCGTTTCTGGAATTCGATCAAGTTCTGTCTGGGCTTGCTGGTTGCGGCGGTGCCGATCTACACCCTGTATTACTTTGTTCGGGACACACTCGGTATCCACTGGCGGCGCTGGCTGACCCACCACTTTCTGGAAAGCTATTTCAGCCACCGGCATTTCTATGAATTGAATGCCAATGCCGGAATCGACAACCCGGACCAGCGGGTGGCCGAAGATATCAATACCTTCACCCAGCGTTCGCTGTATTTCCTGCTGATCTTCATTGGGTCCATCCTGCAACTGGCCGCCTTTAGCCGCGTGCTATGGTCGATTTCCCATGAACTGGTCTATTTCCTGATTTTCTACGCCATTGGGGGGACGCTGATTACGATCCTGGTCTTCGGCAACCGGCTGATGAACCTGAACTTCCATCAGTTGCGGCGGGAGGCGGATTTTCGTTTCAGTCTGGTGCGTGTCCGTGAAAACGCCGAATCGATTGCCTTGTACCGGGGCGAGGCGCAGGAACTGCAACAGGTCAGGCAGCGCTTTGCTGCTGCTTTCAAGAACTTCAAGCGCCTGATCCGCAGCCAGATGGGACTCAATTTCTTCCAGCACGCCTATGGCCTGATGACCATCGTGCTGCCCAGTGCCATCATTGCCTCGCGAGTACTCTCGGGTGAGCTGGAGGTTGGCCGGGCGATACAGGCGGCCGGTGCTTTTGCTGCGATACTCAGCGCCTTTTCACTGATCGTCGAGAATTTTGAAAGCCTGAGTCGCTTTGCGGCCGGTATCGAGCGTCTCGATGCCCTGGCCCGCTTTCTGCCCGGCCATCCGGCGGGCCATGTCGGCAGGGGCAGTACCATTTTGTCGGTGGATGCGTCGCATCTGACCCTGGAAAACCTCACCCTGCAGACGCCGAACTACGAACGGACCCTGATTCGCGATCTGTCGCTGGCGGTCAAGCCAGGCGAGGGGCTGATGATTGTCGGCGAGAGCGGTAGCGGTAAAAGTTCCTTGCTGCGCGCCATCGCCGGACTCTGGTATGCCGGTAGTGGCACCATCTACCGGCCGCAGCCGAACGACATCCTGTTCCTACCCCAACAGCCCTACATGCTGCTCGGCACCTTGCGCAGCCAGCTGCTTTATCCGCACAAGGAGCGGTCGATTGCCGATGCTCAGTTGCTGAAGGTGCTGGAGCGGGTCAACCTGCCCGATCTGGCCAACCGTTTTGGGGGGCTGGATGTGGAAATGGACTGGCAGAAGGTGCTCTCGGTTGGCGAGCAGCAGCGCCTGGCTTTTGCCCGCATCCTGATCAGCAAGCCACGTTTCGCCATTCTCGACGAAGCAACCAGTGCGCTGGACAACGCCAACGAGGATGCCCTCTATCGGCTGCTTCAGGAAATGAAAACGACCCTGGTTAGCGTCACGCATCGTCCAGCCATCCTCAAGTATCACAAGCAGGTGCTGGAACTCACGGGCGACAGCCGGTGGCAGGCTTATCCGGCTGAGGAATATGGCTTCAGGGAAGATCGCGACGAACCATAGGTGCGCCGCGACCAGCCATTACAGCAAGGGTGCCAGCCAGTACTCGGCATCCTTGAGTGACATGCCCTTGCGGGCAGCCCAATCTTCCAGTTGATCGCGCCCGATTTTCGGAATGGCGAAATAGGCCGCTGCCGGGTGAGCAATGTAGAAGCCGGATACTGCCGCAGCCGGGGTCATCGCGCAGGACTCGGTCAGCTGCATGCCGGCGTTGGCCGGGGCATCGAGCAGGGCGAACAACTCGCGCTTGGCGGTGTGGTCCGGACAAGCCGGGTAGCCGGGGGCGGGACGGATACCTTTGTATTGCTCGGCAATCAGTTCGGCGTTGGTGAAGGTTTCATCGTGGGCGTAGCCCCAGTATTGGGTACGTACTTGCAGGTGCAGCCATTCAGCGGCGGCTTCGGCCAGACGGTCGGCCAGCGACTTGAGCATGATCGCGGAGTAGTCGTCGTGGGCGGCTTCAAATGCAGCGACACGCTCTTCGATGCGGTGGCCGGCGGTGACGGCAAAGGCGCCGACATAATCGTTTTCACCAATAAAATCAGCCAGCGCCATGTTGAAGCGACCCTTTGGCTGCTTGTGTTGCTGGCGCAGGCCCACCCAGCGGGTCAGTTCAGTCGTCCGGCTTTCGTCGCTGTAGATGATGATGTCTTCGTTCTCCGCCTTGGCCGGGTAAAGGCCGAAGACGGCACGGGCGCTCAGCCAGTTCTCGTTGATGATCTTGCCGAGCATTTCCTTGGCATCGGCGAACAACTGGCGAGCGGTTTCGCCGACCGTTTCGTTGTCGAGAATGGCCGGATAGCGACCGGCCAGATCCCAGCTTTGGAAGAACGGTGTCCAGTCGATCAGTAGCGCCAGATCGCTCAAGCTCGGGTTGAGCGTCTGCAGGCCGAGCTCTTTCGGCTTGACCGGTGTAAACGGTTCGTTCCACGTGAAACGGTTGGCGCGGGCTTCAGCCAGCGTAACCATCGTCGCGCCCTTGCGACCAGAGTGTTCGGCGCGAACAGCCTCGTATTCGGCGACGATTTCAGCCATATAACCATCGCGCTGCTCGGTGGAGAGCAGCTTGGTGGCGACGCCGACGGCGCGCGAGGCGTCCGGCACGTAGACGACAGCACCTTCGGTATTGGGGGCGATCTTGATCGCGGTGTGGGCGCGGCTGGTCGTCGCGCCACCGATCAGCAGCGGCTGCTTCATGCCCTGGCGCTGCATTTCGCTGGCGACGTGGGCCATTTCCTCGAGCGACGGGGTGATCAGGCCGGACAGGCCGATGATGTCGACGCGGTGTTCGAGCGCCGCCTTCAGGATGTTGTCACAGGAGACCATGACGCCGAGGTCGATCACGTCGTAGCCGTTGCAGCCGAGCACGACGCCGACGATGTTCTTGCCGATGTCGTGCACGTCGCCCTTGACCGTCGCCATCAGGATCTTGCCCTTGCTGCCCAGGCCGGTGCGGGTCTTTTCCGCTTCGATGTAGGGCAGCAGATGGGCGACGGCCTGTTTCATCACGCGGGCCGATTTGACCACCTGCGGCAGGAACATCTTGCCGGCGCCGAACAGGTCGCCGACGTGGTTCATGCCGGCCATCAGCGGGCCTTCGATCACGGCGAGCGGCGGTTTGCCTTCAGCTTCGAGCTGGGCGCGCACTTCCTCGGTATCCGCCACGACGAAATCGGTGATGCCCTTGATCAGCGCGTGTTCCAGACGCTTCTCGACGGACTGCTCGCGCCAGCTCAGATCGGGGCCGGTGTCCTTGGCCTTGCCTTCCTTGACCGTCTGGGCGAAATCGACCAGCGCTTCGCCAGCATTCGGATTGCGGTTCAACACCACATCCTCGACCTTCTCGCGCAATTCAGGTTCCAGATCGTCGTAGATGCCGAGCATGCCGGCATTGACGATGCCCATGGTCATGCCGTTCTTGATCGCGTGGTAAAGGAAAACCGTGTGGATCGCCTCACGCACCGGGTCGTTGCCGCGGAAGCTGAACGAGACGTTGGAAACGCCGCCGGAAATGTGGGCGTGCGGCAGGTTCTGCTTGATCCAGCGCACCGATTCGATGAAATCGACCGCGTAGTTGTCGTGCTCCGGAATGCCGGTGGCGATGGCGAAGATGTTCGGGTCGAAGATGATGTCTTCAGCCGGGAAACCGATGCTCAGCAGCAGGTCGTAGGCGCGCTTGGAAATCTCGGTCTTGCGGGCAAAAGTGTCGGCCTGGCCCTTCTCGTCGAAAGCCATGACGATGACCGCCGCACCGTAGCGGCGGGCCAGCTTGGCCTGCTCGATGAACTTGGCTTCGCCTTCCTTCATCGAGATCGAATTGACGATGCCCTTGCCCTGGATACACTTCAGGCCCGCTTCGATGACCTCCCATTTCGACGAGTCGATCATGATCGGCACGCGCGAAATGTCCGGCTCGGAGGCGATCAGTTTGAGGAACTTGTCCATGGCGGCCAGCGAATCGAGCATCGCCTCGTCCATGTTGATGTCGATGATCTGGGCGCCGTTCTCGACCTGTTGGCGGGCAACGGCCAGCGCATCGTCGAAACGGCCTTCGAGGATCATGCGGGCGAAGGCTTTGGAGCCGGTGACGTTGGTCCGCTCGCCGACGTTCACATACAGCGAACCCGGAGTGACGTTGAAGGCTTCGAGGCCGGACAGGCGCAGCGCCGGTTCGATCGCGGGCCGCAGGCGCGGGCTGACTGACGCAACGCGTTGGGCGATGGCAGCGATGTGCTCCGGCGAGGTGCCACAGCAGCCGCCGACAATATTGACGATGCCGGCCTTGGCCCAGCTTTCGATTTCGTCGGCCAGCATGTCGGCCGTTTCGTCGTAGCCGCCAAAGGCATTGGGCAGGCCGGCATTCGGATGGGCCGAGACGAAGCAATCGCAGACGCGGGACAGTTCCTCGACGTACTGGCGCAGTTCCTTGGCACCGAGTGCGCAGTTCAGGCCGAAACTGACCGGCTGGACGTGGCGCAGCGAATTCCAGAAGGCCTCGGCGGTCTGACCGGATAGCGTGCGGCCGGATGCGTCGGTAATGGTGCCGGAAATCATCACCGGCCAGCGGCGCTGGGCGATGTCGAAAAACTTCTCGATGGCAAATAGCGCGGCCTTGGCATTCAGCGTGTCGAACACCGTTTCAACCAACAGGATGTCGGCGCCGCCTTCGACCAAACCGGTGATGGCCTCGACATAGTTGGCGACCAGTTCGTCGAACGTGACGTTGCGGTAGCCCGGGTCATTGACGTCCGGCGAGATGGAGGCGGTACGGCTGGTCGGGCCAAGCACGCCGGCGACGAAGCGCGGCTTGGCAGGATTGGCGGCGGTGAATTCGTCGCACAACTGACGGGCTAGCTTGGCGCCTTCGAAATTCAGTTCGTAGACGAGTTCCGACAGGTTGTAGTCGGCCTGCGATACCGCGGTCGAGTTGAAGGTGCAGGTCTCGAGAATGTCGGCGCCGGCTTCCAGATATTCGCGGTGGATGCCGCCGATAATGTCTGGCCGGGTCAGGACCAGCAGGTCGTTATTGCCCTTTAGGTCGTGCGGGTGATCCTTGAAGCGCTCACCCCGGTAATCAGCTTCCTGCAGGCCGTGCCGCTGGATCATGGTGCCCATGGCGCCATCGAGGACGAGCAGGCGTTGCTGGAGCAGGGAAGAGAGTTCGGCGGTACGGTTTGGCTGCATGGATCACCTCGGCAAAGCGAAATTGCACCGGGGACGCCGCAAAAACGAACGGCGCCGCAAACCGGGGCAAGGAAAACGCGGGTTTGCGAGCGCCGTTGATCATTGCCGAGCCTGGCCCCCGAATTAAAGGGTCGCAGCGCTCCTCGGCAGAAGCGTTAGTTTACCGGGGGCCGCTCAAGCTGCCAAGGATATTGATTTGTTTAGCCTTTCACGGCGACGCGCTTCGAGGTCTTCTTGACCCCGCCGCTGTCCGTGTCGAAATGCACCATGAAGTAGGTTTCGTCCATCGGCGGCATGCCTTCGATGCGCCATTCCCAGATTTCTTCACGCAGATTGTTGAAGGTCTGTTTCGAGCCAGGTGCGCCGAGCAGGCGGCGAATATCGTCCTTGCTCATGCCGACGCGGACCTTGGCGTAGTTGGCGTCGTTCAGCACCTGCTCGACCTTGGCGACCACGTGATCAAGGCCGAAGGTGATCATGTAGCAACTGCTGCCGTTCGGCTGGCGGGCGTATTCCCAGGTCGCCGTGCCGTCGTCGTTCCAGTGAATGAAGCCGGGCTCGCCCATGCGATTGCGCACTTCGGCCTGGGTCGTGACAGCGGGCTTGATTTCCTGCAGGTTGAAGTAATCGCAGGCCGGCAGGGCTGCGGCCACGATGGCGGTGGCGGCAGAGGTGATCCAGGCGGGCAGTTTCATGTGGGCTCCATGACGAGGGGGCAAGGCAGTTTACGCTTTCCCGAGCTTGCTTTCATAATATCGGATTCCTCTAATTTTCGGATATGCCGATGCAGCACCTCGATCCCCTTGCCGCACATGCCTTCCTGCAGCACCAGCCGCTCGCCGTGCTGGTCGATTGCCGGACGGAAATCGAGCATATGTACGTCGGCCACCCGGCCGGTGCCGAGCATGTGGCGTGGCAGGAGGGGCCGGACTGGGAGATTGATCCGAAATTTGCCGACAAGGTGAAGCGGCTGGTGCGGGGTGATCTTTCCCGACCATTGTTGCTCATTTGTCGCAGTGGAAGGCGTTCGGTCGATGCCGGGCTGGCCCTTGAGGCGGCCGGCTTTACCAACGTGATCAATGTTCTGGAAGGTTTCGAAGGTCCGCTCGACGAGGACTATCACCGCGGCAAGCTGGGTGGCTGGCGCTGCCGTGGACTACCGTGGTACCAGTCTTAGGCGTTGGTGGAGCAGGGCGGCGAGGCCACCGGTCAGCATCAGCCCGGCCATGCCGAGCGCCAGTGTCAGGGTCGAGCCCCACAGGGCGGGGGCGATCAGCGCGGCAACCAGACCGTTGAAGCTGGACTGGAAGAATGTCTGGCACGATGCGGCCAGGCCGCGCTGGGCCGGGAAGGGGTCGAGCGCGAAGATGGTCAGGCAGGGCATGGCCAGCGACATGCCCATGGTGTAGACGAAAATGGGTGCCACGCTCCATGGCAAGCCGGGTGGCAAGGCAACATTCACCGTCAGGTTGATGGCGGCTGCGGTGCCCATGACCGCATAGCCAAGTCCGATGGTGCGGGGTAGCGAAACCCTGCCGGCCAGTCGGCCAGATAACCATGAGCCGCACACCAGGCCACTCATCGCCGGCCCGAACAGCCAGAGGAAGCCGGTTTCAGCCACACCGAGGTGCCGCATCAGGAAGACCGGGGCGGACAGGATGTACAGGAAGAAACCGCCGAAATTCATCGACAGGGCGGCGCAAGCCAGCAGGAAAGGCGGCGAGGTCAGCACTTTCCAGTAGGTTGAAGCGAGATAGGCGGGGCGCAGCGACTGGCGTTTTTCCGGCGGCAAGGTTTCGGGCAGCAGTTTCCAGCAGGCCAGCCACAATGCGGCCGTCGACAGCACGAGAAAAGCGAAGACCGAACGCCAGCCGAACAGCGTTTGCAGCCAGCCGCCAATGACCGGGGCGATGGCCGGGGCCAGCGCAAACATCATGGTGATCTGTGACATCAGGCGCTGGGCTTCTGCGCCATCGAACAGGTCGCGCACGATGGCGCGGCTGAGCACGATGCCAGCGCCAGCCGTGATGCCCTGCATGGCCCGCCAGAACCACAGGTGCTCGATGCGCGTGGCGAGAGTGCAACCCGCCGAGGCGATGGCAAACAAGCCAAGGGCGATCAGGATGACCTTGCGGCGTCCGAAACGGTCGGCAATCGCGCCGTGCCATAACGTCATCAGCGCGAAGGAGAACAGGTAAATGGACAGCGTCTGCTGGACTTCAAGCGGGGTCGCATGCAGTTTTTCGCCGATCTCGTGGAAGGACGGCAGGTAGGTGTCGATCGAAAATGGCCCGATCGCCGACATTGAGGCGAGCAGGATGGCGATGCCGCGCGTATCGCGCCGGCGGCCGTCAGCCACGGGCAAAGCGCCGGTACTGGATGGCTTCGGCGACATGGGTGGCGCGGATGTCGTCGCTGCCGGCCAGATCGGCAATGGTTCGGGCGACTTTCAGGATGCGGTGCCAGGCGCGAGCCGACAGGTCGAGCTGCGTCGTCGCTTGCTGCAACAGCTTGCTGCCGGTTTCGTCGGGCTGACAGCAGGCATCGACTTCCTTGGTGTTCAGGCGGGCGTTCGGCTTGCTCTGGCGGGTTTGTTGCCGCACCTGGGCTTGCTCGACGCGAGCGCGTACGGTTGCCGACGATTCGCCGTCGGCCTTGCCGGACAGCGCGTCGGACGGCAGGGCCGGCACTTCGATGATCAGGTCGATGCGGTCGAGAAAGGGGCCGGATAGCTTGCCGCGGTAACGGGCGATCTGGTCCGGCGTGCAACGGCATTTATTATTGCCATGTCCCAAAAATCCGCAGGGGCAGGGATTCATTGCCGCAATAAATTGGAATTCGGCCGGAAACTCGGCGTGGCGGGCCGCCCGGGCGATATGGATGCGCCCGGATTCCAGCGGTTCGCGCAGAGTTTCGAGTACCTTGCGGTCGAATTCTGGCAATTCGTCGAGGAACAGGATGCCTTTATGGGCCAGGCTGATTTCGCCGGGTCGCGGCGGATTGCCGCCACCAACGAGGGCGACCGCCGAAGCGGTGTGATGGGGCTGACGGTAAGGGCGAACGCCGAAGGTTTCTGGCCGAAATTGACCGACCAGCGACAGCACGGCCGCCGAGGCTTTGGCCGCTTCGCCTTCGAGGCGTGGCATCAGGCCAGGCAAACGGGCGGCGAGCATCGATTTGCCCGAGCCGGGCGGGCCGACCATCAGTAGAGAATGGTTTCCAGCCGCGGCAATTTCCAGCGCCCGCTTGGCCTGACTCTGACCTCGAACCTCGGCGAGATCGGGAAATTTCGGCCAGTTTTCGGTATTGGCCGTGGCCACTGCGGGCGGCAGCAATTCGCGGTCAGCCAGGTGGGCGCAGACATCGAGCAGCGAACGCGCCGCCAGAATGTGGGTCGAGCCGGTCAGTGCCGCTTCCTGAGCGCTGGCTTCAGGCAGGATGAAGGCTTTGCCGTTGTCGCTGCTTTGCAGGGCCATGGCCAGGGCACCGCGAATCGGACGCAGTTCGCCGGACAAGGATAATTCGCCGGCAAATTCGTAATCGGCCAGCGCTGGCGTTGGAATCTGTCCGCTGGCTGCCAGGATGCCGAGCGCGATGGGCAGGTCGAAGCGACCGGACTCCTTGGGCAGGTCGGCTGGCGCCAGATTGACGGTAATGCGTTTGCTGGGGAATTCGAAGCCGGAATTGACGATGGCCGCGCGGACACGGTCACGCGCTTCCTTGACCTCGGTGTCGGGCAGGCCAACCAGCGTAAAGCTGGGCAGGCCGCTGGCGAGGTGCGCCTCGACAATGACTGGTGGCGCGTTCAGGCCATCCAGCCCGCGGCTGTATGCGATGGCCAGCGCCATGTTGTGCTACTGGCCCGAGCGGGCCTTTTCCAGCGCGTCGACGCGGGCTTCCAGCGCCTCCAGCTTTTCGCGGGTGCGGGCCAGTACTTGCGCCTGAACGTCGAATTCTTCGCGCGTCACCAGATCGAGTTTGGCGAAAAAGCCACCCATCATGGCCTTGGCATTTTTTTCAATGTCCTTGGCTGGCGAGTTGGCAAACAGGGCGCTCATCTTGGCGCCAAATTCTTCCAGTGTCTTGGGGTCTAGCATGGTGTTCCTCCGTGAGTCTCGAGTTTAACACAGGGGAATTTAGCGCTCTTTTGAGTGATCGCTCGGCGATGGTGCGTAACTGTCTGTAACCGCACAGTTTTGGTGCGACAAATTGGTGCATTACCTTTGGAATAGCCGGAAATCCTTTGATTGGTATCAAAAAAACAACCTGGCACGGCTTCTGCTATTGCTGTGTTGTAAATATTTTTCACTTGAAACCTTCTGTTGGAGAGAAACCATGAAGAAATCACTGCTTACCCTGGCCATCGTTGCCGCCTTTGCTGCCCCGGCCTTTGCCGAAGAAGCCGCTGCCCCGGCACCCGCCCCTGCTTTGACCGGCAACATTGGTGTCGTCAGCGACTACATCTTCCGCGGCATCAGCCAGACCCAAGGCCACCCGGCGCTGCAGGGCGGCTTCGACTACAACCACTCCAGCGGCCTGTATGTCGGTGTGTGGGGCTCCAACGTCTCTTGGGTGCAAGTGAATCACTACAAGGACAACAGCAGCCTGGAAACCGACTTCTACGGTGGCTTCAAGGGTGGTTTCGCTGATGACTTCACCTACGACCTCGGCGTGATCAAGTACTACTACCCGGGTACCTCGCTGGGTGGCGTGACGCCGGACACGATGGAAGTCTATGGCGCCATCGGCTGGAAGTTCATCACCCTGAAGTACAACCACACGATTTCGCAATACATGGTTGGCTGGACTGGCACGCAAATGGAAAACACCCGTGGTTCCGGCTATATCGATCTGTCCGCGAACTACGATCTGGGTGAAGGCTGGGGGGTTAACGCCCACGTCGGTCACCAGAAGATCAAGCACTTCAGCGATGCTTCCTACACTGACTGGAAGCTGGGCGTGACCAAGGATGTTGGCTTTGGCGTGTTCGGTCTGGCTTACACCGACACCAATGCCAATACCTGTGGCGATGCTGTCCCGGCTTATTGCTGGAACAACAAGAACGTTGCCAAGGGTACCGCCCTGCTGTCCTTTACCAAGACTTTCTAAACCAATTTAAAACTTCCCCTGCCAGTGCACCGGCCGGCGCCGGTGGGGGAAAACAGATTTCAACCTTTATGAGGACTTACTCATCATGAAATTCGTTACCGCCATCATCAAGCCGTTCAAGCTTGACGAAGTGCGTGAAGCGTTGTCCGCCATCGGCGTGCAAGGCATCACGGTCACTGAAGTGAAGGGTTTCGGCCGGCAGAAAGGGCATACCGAGCTGTATCGGGGCGCCGAATATGTCGTCGATTTCCTGCCCAAGGTGAAGATCGAAGCCGCTGTCAGGGACGATCAGCTCGATCAGGTCATCGAAGCCATCGAAAAGTCGGCATCCACCGGCAAGATCGGCGACGGCAAGATCTTCGTGTTCGATGTCGAACAAGTCATTCGTATCCGGACCGGTGAAACCGGTACCGATGCCCTCTAAGGAGCGACCCATGAAACGCTTACTCGCATTGCTGGCCCTGGTCGGCGCCGTAGGTTTCGGCGCCCCAGCCTGGGCCGAAGAAAAAGCTGCAGCGCCCGAAGCTGTTGCAGCTACCGCCCCGGCCGCAGCGCCGGCTGCGGCGGCGCCTGCCGCAGCACCCGCTGCCGCACCTGCCGCTGCTCCTGCCGCGGCACCGATCCCGCCGAACAAGGGCGACAACGCCTGGGTGATGATCAGCGCTGCGCTGGTCATCCTGATGTCCATCCCGGGTTTGGCCCTGTTCTACGGTGGCCTGGTTCGCACCAAGAACATGCTGTCGGTGCTGATGCAGGTGTTCGTCACCTTCTCGCTGATTTCGGTCCTCTGGGTGGTCTATGGCTACTCGGCCGCCTTCACCGAGGGTAACGAGTTCTTCGGCGTGCTCGACAAGCTGTTCCTGAAGGGCGTGACGGTCGATTCCGTGGCGGCCACCTTCTCCAAGGGTGTGAACATCTCCGAATTTGCCTACGTGATCTTCCAGGGTGCCTTTGCGGCCATTACCTGCGGCCTGATCGTCGGCGCCTTCGCTGAACGAGCCAAGTTTGCCGCCATCCTGGTCTTCATGGTGATCTGGTTCACGTTGTCCTACATCCCGATGGCTCACATGGTCTGGTACTGGGCGGGTCCGGATGCCTACATCGATGCTGCTGCTGGCGAGTTGGCCGGCAAGACGGCTGGCTTCCTGTTCCAGAAGGGTGCGCTCGACTTCGCCGGCGGTACCGTGGTGCATATCAACGCCGCCATTGCCGGTCTGGTTGGTGCCTACATGGTGGGCAAGCGTAGCGGTCTGGGCAATGTCTCGATGGCCCCGCACTCCCTGACCTTGACGATGATTGGTGCATCCCTGCTGTGGTTCGGCTGGTTCGGCTTCAACGCCGGCTCCGCCCTCGAAGCCTCTGGCGGCGCTGCGCTGGCCATGGTCAATACCTGGGTTGCGACGGCTTGCGCCGCACTGTCCTGGATGTTTGCTGAATGGATCCTGAAGGGCAAGCCTTCCATGCTGGGTGCTGCTTCCGGTGCGGTAGCCGGTCTGGTGGCGATCACCCCGGCGGCCGGCTTTGTCGGTGTGATGGGCTCCATCATCATCGGCCTGCTGGCTGGCGTGGTCTGCCTGTGGGGTGTCAATGGCCTGAAGAAGCTGCTGGGCGCAGACGACTCCCTCGACGTGTTCGGCGTCCATGGTGTCGGCGGCATCCTCGGCGCCATGCTGACCGGTGTCTTCGCTGATCCGGCCCTGGGTGGCACGGGCGTCTATGACTATGTGGCCAACGCCGTTGGTCCTTATGACATGACTGCCCAGTTGATCTCCCAGGCCTGGGGCGTCGGTACCGTGATCGTCTGGTCCGGCGTCGTCTCCATCGTTGCCTACAAGCTGGTCGATATTGTGATTGGTCTGCGTGTGCCGGAAGAAGAAGAGCGTGAAGGTCTCGACCTCACCTCGCACGGTGAAACCGCTTACCACCACTAATCAGGTCTGTAGTCTCTCTCCCTTCGGGCACCTTCGGGTGCCCGTTTTTTTTGCGGTATTTGTTTTTGCCCGTGGTTTCCGGGTGATCGCCGTGGAAAGGGCGAGGCGGCGCTGCTTACTTGATCAGCGGGAGCAGGGTCCGGAACTCACTCGTTCCGGCCTGATGCAACCACTCGAAAAGGACCATTTCGGTGGTGACGATACGGATGCCGCCAGCCCGCATCCGCTCAATGGCGGCATTGCGGTTTTCCGGGGTGCGCGACGAGGCTGCATCGGCGACCAGATAGACCTCAAACCCGGCAGCCTGCAGGCCGAAAGCCGTTTGCAGCACGCAGACATGGGTTTCGGTACCGGTCAGGATGACCTGTGGCCGTTTGGCAGCCAGCAACAGATCGACGATGCCGGGTTCGGCCGCGCAGGAGAAGTGCGTTTTTTCGAAGAATCTGGCGCTGCCCGCTGCATCGCGGATGGCCTGGACGCTGGAACCCAGACCTTTGACGTATTGCTCGGACACGAAGGCTGGGATGTCCAGGAGGCGAGCGCCTTCAAGCAGGCGAGCCGAATTGGCCGTAACGCGCTCGTTGTCGTGAATGGCCGGCGCCAGTTTTTCCTGGATGTCGACGATCAGCAGCAGCGAATCGTCACGTCGAATCAGCATCAGCGGAAAACGACCGTCTTGTTGCCGTGAACGAGGACGCGATCCTCGAGGTGATAGCGCAGGCCACGAGCGAGTACCGTCTTCTCGATGTCCTTGCCGTAGCGAACCATATCTTCGGGCGAATCGGAATGGTCGATGCGGATCACGTCCTGCTCGATGATCGGGCCGGCATCGAGTTCGCTGGTCACGTAATGGCAGGTCGCGCCGATCAGCTTGACGCCACGGGTGTAGGCCTGATGGTAAGGCTTGGCGCCGGCAAAGCTGGGCAGGAAGCTGTGGTGGATGTTGATGATCTTGCCGGACAGCGCGTCGCACAATTCGGGCGACAAGACCTGCATGTAGCGGGCAAGGACCATCGAGTCGCCGCGCACGTCTTCAAAGATGCGCTGAATCTCGGCGTAGGCGGCGGCCTTGTTGTCGGCCGTCACTGGTACGTGATGGAACGGGATGCCGTGCCATTCGACAAAGCCACGGAAAGTGTCGTGGTTGGAAATGACGCACGGGATCTCGATGTCGAGTTCCTTGGCCTGCCAGCGCGCCAGCAGGTCATACAGGCAATGCTCCTGCTTGGAAACCAGCACGACAACGCGTTTCTTGACTGCGCTGTCGTTGATTTGCCAGGTCATCGACAGCGGTTCGGCGACTTCAGTGCGGAAGCGTTCCCGGAATTCGGCGAGCAGGAAGGGCAGCGAATCGGCCTTGATTTCAATGCGCATGAAATAGCGACCGGTCAGCACGTCCGAATGGAAACTCGATTCGAGAATCCAGCCGCCGTTGCCGGCGATGAAGCCGGAAACGCGGGCGATGATGCCTACCTGATCGGGGCAGGAAGCGGAAAGCGTGTAGAAGCGGTCGCGATGCATGGTCATTGGGCTCAGGCTGCCTTGGCGAATGCCTTGTCAATTTCGCTGCGCAGATCGTCGTAGTTCAGCACGACCGGGTACTGCGGGAATTCGCGGATGACGTTTTCCGGCGGGTGGAACAGGATGCCGCCGTGGGCTTCGCCGAGCATGGCGGTATCGTTGTAGGAGTCGCCAGCCGCAACGATCTTGAAATTCAGTTCCTTGAAGCGCTTGACGGCTTCGCGCTTCTGGTCCGGCATGCGCAGGTGGTAATTCACCAGCATGCCTTCGGCGTCATCTTCCAGCGAGTGGCAGAACAGCGTCGGCCAACCCAGTTGGCGCATCAGCGGGTGAGCGAATTCGTAGAAGGTGTCGGACAGGATGACAACCTGGTAATCCTCACGCAGCTTGTCGAGGAAGGCGCGGGCGCCAGGCATCGGGCCCATTTCGGCGATCACCTTCTGGATGTCCGGCAGGCCGAGCTTGTGCTCGCGCAGGATATTCAGGCGGTAGGTCATCAGCTTGTCGTAATCCGGCTCTTCGCGAGTGGTCCGCATCAGCTCGGGGATACCCGTGCGCTTGGAGAATTCGATCCAGATTTCGGGGACCAGTACCCCTTCGAGGTCAAGACAGACGATTTGCACGGTGAACTCCCTGCGGCGGCTAAAAAAGGAGCATTTTACCCGATCAGGATGGGCTTATCTCGGCAATCGGGAAGGAAAGGTAGTAACCCTGCGCGTAATCGACGCCGAGTTCGCCAAGCAGGGCCAGTGTTGGGGCATCACCGACGAATTCAGCAACGGTCTTCTTGCCCAGGCCGCGGGCGACTTCGACAATGGCCCGGACAAAGACTTGATCCTCGCGATTGCTGACCAGATTGCGAATGAACATGCCGTCGATCTTCAGGACATCGGCCGACAGGTGCTTCAGATAGGCGAAGGACGAGAAGCCGACGCCGAAATCGTCGAGGCAGACGGTGCAGCCAAGTCGGCGCAGGTCGTCGATGAAGCGCTCAGAGTCACGGATGTTGGCCAGCGCCGCCGTTTCGGTCAGTTCGATGATCAGGCGCTGTGGGTTGACGTGGAACTCGGTGAGCAGGTCGCTGATCGTGCGGGCCAGCGTCGGATCGTCGAAGGAGCGGGCCGACACGTTGATGGCGAGGGCAGGCAGACTCGGCATGCCGGCTAGCTTGTGAATGGCGGTGCCGATCACCCAGCGGTCGATGTCGACAATGCGCCCGGTGCGCTCGGCGGCCGGAATGAAGCTGCCTGGTTGCAGCAATTCATCCGGGTTGTCGGGATCGATCATGCGAACCAAGGCTTCGTAGTGGCTGATCGCTCGGGTGGCCGTTACATGCACGCCCTGGAAGTGCAAAACCAGACGGTTTTCGTTCAGTGCCGCCTGGATCTTGTCGTTCCAGCCGAGCTGGCTGAGCATGTGCGAGGATTCGTCGAGGTCGGGCCGATAGATGCGCCAGCAGTTCTTGCCGCTGCGCTTGGCCTGGTACATTGCGGCATCGGCGTGGGCAACCAGTTCCTCGGCGCTGGCGGCGTGCTCCGGCAAGAGCGCGATGCCGAGACTGATGGTCAGCCCGAAACGCTTGCCGTCGAACTCGAAACTGAGGCCGGTCAGTGCTTTGACGACCCGTTCGGCCATCGCCTGGACGCCGTCCAGATCTGCCCCCGGCGCAACAATGGCAAATTCGTCCCCCCCCAGGCGGGCCAATAACTCGCCAGTGCGGACCAGCTTGCTGACGACATCAGCCGTCCGGACCAGTACATTGTCGCCAACCCGATGGCCGAAGGTGTCGTTGATCGTCTTGAATTCATCGATATCGAAATACAGCACGGCACCGCTCTGCGTCGCATCACGCTGAAAGCGGCTGACCAGCCTGTCCAGTTCGGCGGCAAAACGGGCGCGGTTGGCGAGTCCGGTCAGCGGGTCACGCTCGGCCATGAACAGCAGATGTTCGGCCAGTTGTCGCTCGTTGGTCACGTCCTCGAAAATCCACAGACGTCCCAACTCGCTACCGCTGGCGCTGGTGACTGCTATCCCTTGCTGGGTGATGACTCGGCCTTCGTGCAAGGCCAGTTCCACACTGGTGCCGTCACCCCTGAACAGCTGGCTTTGGCCACCGTCGGTCAGTACGGCATCCAGCCAGCGGCGCAGATCGGCCAGCGGCAGATTGGCGAGATGACCGTCCAGACTGACGGACCAGAGGCTGGCGAAGGCCGGGTTCAGATAGCAGATCCGTTCGTCCTGATCGACAAAAACCAGTCCCAGGCGCATCGCCGAAAGCAGCGCGTCGAGTCGCGAACGCTCCGCATCGACCGTTTCGAGCAGTGCCCTTTGCCGCGCTTCGGCTTCCTGCAGATCCCTGACCCGGCGGTCGAGTGTTTTTGCCATGCCATTGAAGGCACTGATGACCTGGCCGATGTCGTCGTTGCTGCTAGCCGGCATTGGTTTGAAACCCTGCCCATCAGCCAGATCGTGGCTGGCCTTGACCAGCCGGCCAAGGCGGCGCGTCAGCCACAAGGCAATGCCGCCAAGGACGACCGACGAGGTCAGGATGCCGACCAGGGCGAGCGCGATATTTTGGAACAGGATTTCCTGTCTTGCCTCTTCGAGAAAGCGCAGATCGATACCGACCTGAAGCTCGCCGTAGGGGCGTTTTTCGACGCTCACCGGAACGCGGAAATCACGCACCCCGGCCGGCTTTATGTCATGTTCGGCATTGGCAGCGGCAATACGCTGGCCGCGTTCATCGAACATGATCAGGTAGACCATGCCCTGCATTTGCTGGGCGCTGGTCAGCGTTTCGCTGACTGCGGCATAGTCGCGCTGGACCATGGCCGCGCCCAGCGCGGCTTGCAGCAACAAGCTGATTTCAGCACGGCGCAGTTCAAACTGGCGGACCAGATGCGCCTCGATCAGGCGCTGGCTGTTCCAGACGATGGCCGAAATCATCACGATCTCGACGATGATGGTCAGCGTAATCAGGCGGGTGCGCAGCGAACGGGGGAGTTTCATCAAGGCCATCAGCGGATGGTGTTGCCCAACAGGCGACGGGTTTCCGGCATCATCTTGTCGAGAAGCACATAATCCTCGGCAGTCGGTTCGCGGAATCCGCCGTGCTTGGTTTTTTCAAAAAATAGCTGGCCTTCGGGGGTTTTTTCGAAAGCCAGCAGTGCCGCTTTGACCGCCAGCTGTCTGGCAGGCGGAACCCGGTTGTGAGCAATGTAGAACTGCCCGGGAATGCTGGCAATGTCGCGCCAGAGCAGGGCATCGCGTTGCAGTTCGGGGGCGGCCAGAACCAGGGTCGAATAAGACACCAGCGCGGCCCGGGCCTTGCCTGAAATGGCGTTATGCAGCGCGCTCGAGTGACTGACCGTTTCGATGAAGTGATAGTCGCTGCCCTCAGTCAGTCCATTCTCCCCGAGCGTGATGGCCCCGGCGATGACCAGCAGTGCGCTGCGGTCGACGATAGCGATGTTCTGGCCACGCAGGTCGTTGAAGCTGGCCAGCGGTTGGGCGCGACTGCTGACCAGAACACCTCGGATTGGTGACTTGTGGAGCAGTAACGGCGTATAGCCATAACTCTTGATGGCCAGGCGGGCGTAGTGCGGAGCGAGGAGCACAATGTCGTATTCACCATCCAGCACGCGCCTGACGAAGGTGTCAAAGTCCGGTGCGGTCAGTAACTGTACCGGCTGCTTCAAAGCATCTTCAAGGGCTGCTGCAATCGGCTGATAATTGGCCAGCAGTGTGCGCGTACTCAGATAGGGCATCAGGCCGACCGTCAACGGCCGCCTCTCGGCCAATTTTTCATCGGCCAGAGACAAGCTTGAAGCGCACAGCAGCAAGCTGAACGCCAGCACGATCATTGTTTTTATCAAGCGCATCCGAATCCCCCTCAAATCCAGTGGCACTGCCTGATTATTGTCACCGTCTAACGCAATAATTACGAGCGTTTTTCGCGGCATGCTCCCGTCAGCGTTTGGGATTTTCAATCGCCAAAAGGAAATTGGCCAAGATCGAATATACAGACTACGATGAATGGGCAAATTGAGTCGTTCCCATGCAATCTATTCAGGAGAGAAACTCATGGGTAGCAAAGACAAAAAGAAAGAATCAAAGGGTAAAAAACCGCAACCCAAACCAGCGATCGGCTAGGCTGAAAACGCCAACTATTCTGGTCAGGGTTTTGCTTGGCGAGTCTTGTACCATGCCAGCGCCAAATTGCTTATATGCTGGAAGTGCTGGCTTGGTTCCGTTTAATCTACCGAGGTGAGATATGTCTAATGTGACCGATCTAGGTAACAGCCAAAAAATTGTTGCCGACATGAAAGCGGTTGTTTCTGACGCTGAAGAGATTTTTCGCGAGACGGCCGGCGTCGCTGGCGACAAGATGCTCGATGTACGTCAGCGAATCAGCGACCGTTTGGGTGCTGCCAAGGTGCGAGTTGCGGATGCTGAGGCAGCCATTTTGGCAAAAACCAAGGCGGCGGCCTGTGCCACGGATACCTGTGTTCGAGACAAGCCTTGGCAATTTGTCGGCATTGCGGCTGGCGTTGGTTTGCTGCTCGGCATCCTTATGGCGCGTCGATAGGTAACTGCCGGGGAGGGGAAGGCTCAAAACCCCTTCTCAATCAGCCGGTGGCAATGCCTCCAGCGCCTCGTGTACTTCCAGCCAGCGCATCTCGGCCTCATCGATTTGCTCGCCAAGTAGCCCGGCCTGCTTATGCATTTCCTCGCTCTTGATGCGGTCGACCGTGGTATAGAAGTTTGGATCGGCAAATTGCGTATCGAGAGCGGCCTTTTCCTCATTCCACTTGGCCAGCTTCCGTTCAAGTTGCTCGATCTCTTTGACCAAAGGTCGGCGTTGGGCCAGCAAAGCTTGGCGGTTCGCTTTGGCATCCGCACGTTGGGCTAGGCGCTCGGTTTTTTCGGCTGCCGCATTCGGCTCCGGCGCCTTCTCGGCATTGCGCTGGGCGGCGAGCCATGCTGCGTAGTCGTCGAGGTCGCCATCGAATTCAGTGACCTTGCCATCGGCGACGAGCAGCAGTTCGTCGGCGCAGGTACGCAGCAGATGGCGGTCGTGCGAGACGAAGACAACGCCACCTTCAAAATCCTGCAAAGCGAAGGTCAGCGCTTCGCGCATTTCGAGGTCGAGGTGGTTGGTCGGCTCGTCGAGCAGTAGCAGGTTGGGTTTGGTGCGAATCATCAGCGCCAGCGCCAGGCGGGATTTCTCGCCGCCGGAGAAGGGTTCGATGGCGCGGGTGGCCATGTCGCCGCGGAAATCGAAGCCGCCGATGTAGTCGCGCAATTCCTGCTCGGTTGCCGTCGGGTCGAGGCGAACCAGATGTTGCAGCGGCGATTCGTCCGGGCGCAACTGTTCGAGCTGGTGCTGGGCGAAGTAGCCGATATTCAGTGCTTTGGCTTCCTTGCGTTCGCCGCCTTGCTGAGGGATGGCATTGGCCAACAGCTTGATCAGCGTCGATTTGCCGGCGCCGTTGCGGCCAAGCAGGCCGATCCGGCATCCGGGGCGCAGCGTCAGGGTGACGTTATCGATGATCCTGTGATCGGCGTAGCCGGCCGAGGCCTTTTCGATGGTCAGCAGCGGGTCGGGCAACGCGGTGGGTTCGCGGAAACTGAAATGGAAGGGCGAATCGACGTGAGCGGCGGCGACCATTTCCATGCGTTCCAGCGTCTTGATCCGGCTTTGTGCCTGGCGGGCCTTGGTCGCCTTGGCCTTGAAGCGTTCGATGAAGCTGGAAAGATGGGCGATTTCACGCTGCTGGGCTTCGAAAGCCGATTGCTGGGTGGCTAGCCGGGCGGCACGGGCCCGTTCGTAGTCGGAATAGCCGCCGCTGGTCAGCGTCAGGCGTTGGAGATCGATGGCAATGATCTGGCCGACGACGGCATCGAGGAAGTCGCGGTCGTGCGAAATGAGAAGCAGCGTCGCCGGCGTGTTCTTCAGCCAGTTTTCGAGCCAGAAAACGGCGTCGAGATCGAGGTGGTTGGTCGGTTCGTCGAGCAGCAGCAGGTCGGCCCGGCAGGACAGGGCGCGAGCGAGGTTGAGGCGAACGCGCCAGCCGCCGGAGAATTCCGACACCGCGCGCGAGAAATCGGCGTCGGTGAAGCCCAGGCCATGCAGCACTTCGGCAACGCGCGCCTTGGCTGAATAGCCGCCGATTTCGCCGTAGCGGGCGTGTAGATGGCCGATGGCAACGCCATCGCCTTTCGCTTCCGCTTCGACCAGTTCGCGCTCGATGCGGCGCAGTTCGATGTCGCCGTCGAGCACGAAATCGAGCGCGCTGTCGGGCAGGGCCGGGGTTTCCTGGGCGACGCGGGCAATGTGCCAGCTGGCCGGGATTTCGACATTGCCGGATTCGGCGTGCAGTTCGTTGGCGAGCAGTGCGAACAGGCTGGATTTGCCGCAGCCGTTGGCGCCGACGACGCCGACTTTCCAGCCGGGGTGCAGTTGTACGGAGGCGTCAATGACCAAAGGGCGGCCGGCGCGGGCGAAGGTGACTTGGCGTAAGGCGATCATGAGGCGATGGATTATAACGATGCCCCTGTCCGCTGGCGAAAAGCACTGGTGCCAAGAGTCTGGCGGGGCCTTCCGCGATTTACCGGAGAAATGGCTAAATCCACAATTTTTACAAACGTTTACCGCGCTTTTCCGGGAATTTGGCTACGGTCTGTAAACGCCTGCTAGAATTCCCCAATGATCAAGCAGATTCGGGCCGAAAAACCGGTTGCCACGGCATTGAAGAAGCTGCTTGAGTGAGGTAAGCAGCATTTCGATCCGCAACATTACATTTCGTCAGAGATCCTCGATCTCTCCAAGGTCCAGGACAAAGTCGCCTGTTTCGAGAATTACGATAAATGGAAAATCGATCCTTATCAGTGGTTGCCGGCCTGATTACCCTGCTGGCGATGCCGCTTGCCGCATTGGCAGCGGAGTCCGGCACAGAGACTGATCAGCAGGCCTCCTGGCGGGAGCGTCTGGACAAGGCGAGCGCTTTGCAGATTGAAAGCAAGGCGCTCAAAGAAGATGGTCTCAAGCGGAATGAGCAGAAGTATCTCGAGTGCGGGAAGAAATTTCTTGTCAATTCGTGTCGTATCGATGCCGATCGGGAATATCAGAAAACCACTCATGAAGCACGGCGCCTGGAGGCCGAGGGCAAGGCGCTGGAACGGGAGGTCAAGAAAGAGCAGTTAGCCGACCGGGACAAGCGTCGTGCCGAAGAGGCGCCTCGTCGCGAAGCCGATATGCAGATGCGGGAAGCAGAGACTGCGGCCAGCCGGCAGGTGTCTGAGCTACATACCGAGGCGGTACGTTCGGACAAGGCGAAAAAAGCGGCGGAAGGTGCAAAGCGCAAGGCTGAACAGGCCGAAAAGCATCGCCAGAAGCAGGAAGCCCACGATGCCAAGGTTGCTGCCAAAAAGCTCGAAGCAGAGCGTCGCGCAGCCGAGGGCGGGGAAAAAAAGTAATCTTGGTCGCGCCATGATCCGCAAACTCTCCGTCGACCAGTTGTTGCCCGGCATGTATGTCGTGGATTTGCACAAGCGCTGGCTCGACCACTCGATCTGGATAAAACGCTTCAAGGTGCGCGACGAGTCGCATGTCTGGGAGCTCAAGGAGCAGGGAATCACCGAAGTCAGCATCGATACCGAGAAAGGGATCGATCTGCCACCTTCGCCGATTGCTCGTATCAATGCAGTCGAGCAAAAATTCAAGTCGCTGGCCGAGATCAAGGCTGCTATGCACCACACTGTTTCGTTGGGTGAGGAGCGGCGACGTGCCACCCGCCTGCTGAGCGAAGCGAGTGGCACGGTAAACGGGCTGATGGTTGCAGCCAAGGCCGGTCTGAGTGTCGATGCGGCACAGCTCGAACCGGTGATCGGCAAGATGATGGAATCGGTGATCCGCAACCCCGATGCGCTGGTTCCATTGGCCCGCTTGAAACGGCAGGCTGCCTACGCAACCGATCATGCTGTGGCGACGGCGGCGCTGATCATTGCGTTCGGCCGGCAGCAGGGCATGCCTGAGCCCGAAATCGAGAAATTGGCCCTCGGTACCATGGTCAAGGATATTGGCAACTCAGCCCTGGATGCCCGGCTGGTTTCCAAGCCAGGCATGCTGTCCAGAGCAGAGTATTCCATCGTCCAGAGCCACGTTGAGGAAGGACTGGCGGTCCTGGAAGCGACTTCGCGACTTTCGGAGATGTCAGTTGCGGTTGTCCTCGAACATCATGAGCGCTACAACGGCTGCGGCTACCCCTACCGTATGGCTGGCGACGAAATTTCGGTCGCCGGTCGGATGGCAGCGATTGTCGATACCTACGATGCAATGACCTCGGAGCGCCCCTACCGGGCGGCAATATCGCCGTCGCATGCACTCCGTCAGCTCTACGACGAGGGGGGGACGCAATACGACCCAGCCCTGGTCGCTGCTTTCGTCAAGACGGTCGGCATCTATCCGGTCGGCACCTTGGTCCTGCTTGAAAGCGGCCATCTTGCCGTGGTCGAGCAAATGCATCCCAACAACATGCTGACGCCGATCGTTCGCGTCATTTACCACGTCGGGCGCAAGCAATACGTCACAGTTCCGGTCGAGGTCGATTTGGCGCGCAAGATTGGCAACCACTACGGCCAGATCGTGCGAGCCGAAAGCTTCGAGCACTGGAGCATCAGCCCCCTGCGCTGGCAACCTGCTTGATCAGTTTCCGGATCGGGGTCGGCACGCCGGCTTGGGCTGCTTTTTCGATATCTACCCACTCGAGTCCCGCCTCACCCAGGTCGGTGTGCGGCTTGATACGGCACAGCACCGGTTCCAGCGTCAGCTTAAAATGCGTAAAGGTATGCTTCAGTGCAGGCAGCTTCGACTGCTCGCCCAGTTGCAAGCCAAAGCGGGCGGCGACTTGATCCGGCTCGCCCTCGGGCGGCACCAGCAGCCCACCCCACAGACCGCTTGGGGGGCGTCGCTCAAGTAGCAGACGGTGCCCATCGCTGAGCAACACGTAGGTCGCGGTTCGTTCTGGCACCTTGGTGCGTGGTTTTGCCGTTGGCAGTTCCGCCTGCCTCTCTTCGCGTCGGGCGATACAGGCCGCAGCAACAGGACAGTCGCCGCAACGTGGCTTGCTCCGGGTACATAACGTGGCACCGAGATCCATCAAGCCCTGTGTGTATACCTCGATATCCCGTTCTGGCAGCAGGCTTTCGGCCAGCGTCCACAGCTTGCGGTCGATAGTCACCGAACCGGGAAAGCCATCGATGCCGAATTGCCGACACAGTACCCGTTTGACGTTACCGTCGAGGATTGCGGCCCGTTTTCCGAATGAGAATGCCGCAATTGCAGCGGCAGTTGACCGGCCGATACCAGGCAATTCTGCGAGTTTTTCTACTGAGTCCGGAAAGCTCCCGGCATAGACCGTGACAATCTGCTGAGCACAGCGATGCAGGTTGCGTGCTCTTGCGTAATAGCCAAGGCCGGCCCAGTGCTCGATCACGACTTCGATCGGCGCGGCAGCCAGTGCAGTGACATCGGGAAAACTGCTCAGGAAACGCAGGTAGTAGGGGGTCGCCGTGCTGACCTGTGTTTGCTGCAACATGATTTCGGAAAGCCAGACCCGGTAAGGATCGCAGGTATTCTGCCAGGGCAGGTCATGGCGCCCGGCGACCTTCTGCCAGGCGATCAATTGTTCGGTGAACGGGTTCGGGGTGGCCAAATTCTGCCTCGACGTGGGCTGCTGGAGCGCCGATAATACGGCCTTTTGACGCAAATCAAACCCGATGACCCAACCGCAACACGACAGCCGCGCCCTGCGCAATGCCCTCGGACGCTTCGCCACCGGCGTCGCCGTTGTCACGGCCATTGACCCGGATGGCCACCCGATCGGGCTGACCGTCAATTCGTTTGCCGCGGTTTCGCTTGAGCCGGCGCTTGTCCTCTGGTGTCTGGACAACAACTCGCACAATCTCGAGCCATTCCGCCGGGCTAGCCATCACGTCATCAATATTCTCTCGGCCGAGCAGCAGGACCTGTCCAACCGCTTCGCCACCTGGCCTGCTGACCGATTCGTCGGCTTGCACTGGCAGCGTGGCGCCGGCGGTGCCCCAATTTTCCCGGATTGTTGTGCGACCTTTGAAGTGGCTAACGATACTGCCCATTCAGCCGGAGATCACACCATTTTTGTTGGTCGTGTCGAACGTTTCAGTGAAACCGCAGATCTTGCTCCGCTACTTTTCCATGCCGGTCGCTATGCCGCACTGGCTAGCGAACAGGACGATTGAATCGGACGCCTTCTGCGCTTAGAATGCACCCTTTCGCCCAGAGCGGGCGTCGTATAATGGTAATACCCTTGCTTCCCAAGCAAGAGCCGACGGTTCGATTCCGTTCGCCCGCTCCACACTACAGATCCAGGCGGATCATCATTAACAAGTGAGAAAGCCAACCCCTGCGGGTTGGCTTTTTTGTTTTCCGTGCCCGTCGATTTCTGGCCGCCGGCGGATTGAGTCAGCGCAAGCGGCGTCCAGCACCAATTCCATAACGTTGCGGAGTATGTGTGCCATTCGTTGGGTGCGCCAAATAGGCAGTGGCGCAGGGGAGGATCGGTAGTTAAGTTCCACCCATGAAAGCAGTTCTAAAGTCATGGTTTTTGAGCGGAATGAATTATTTTTCAAAAATGGTTTGACAGCGGCTTCTTAAATCTAGATAATTCGCCCCCTTCGCTGCTGACGCTTCAAACGAAACGGCGCGGCGACTGATCTTTAACAAATTGGACAACCGATAAGTGTGGGTGTCTTGATGCAGCAACTACGGTTGCAAAAATGTATTAAGGCAAACGCACTGAAGTAAGGATGGAGAGATCC